>Ga0315282_10000018_pt1 | contig 418690 bp, 375 predicted proteins | sample YL17G07_20_MG_FD_203693 | JGI IMG/M metagenome (GOLD analysis project Ga0315282, IMG submission 203693) | Sediment microbial communities from Yellowstone Lake, YNP, Wyoming, USA - YL17G07_20 | ecosystem: Environmental > Aquatic > Freshwater > Lake > Sediment | place: USA: Wyoming | collected...
GGCATCCAGCTCATCCCGACACAGGTTTTCATCGATAAAAACGGCAAAGAAGTCTTTCGCCACGTCGGACTGTTTCCCAAAGATGAGCTTGTCGCGTTCCTGAAAAAACAGGGCGTCGACTAATATAAAAAAGGGGGCCATGGAAAGCTTGTTCGGAGACGTCGCCCAGCTTATCCAGCACAATCCTTGGCTGGCGATCGTCGCCGTCTTTCTCGGTGGAGTCATGACCGCGTCCAATCCGTGCGTTTTAGCCATGATACCGCTGATAATCGGTATGGTCGCCGGCCGGCAAGGAACGGCGTCCCTGAAAAAGACATTTTTCTTCTCCCTGTTTTTCGTCCTCGGCCTGGCCGTGACATTCACGGGGCTTGGCTTGATCTCGGCCCTGATGGGCCGCATGTTCGGCGATATCGGGCGATTTTGGAAATACGCCGTGGCCATCGTCTGCCTGGTCATGGGCGCCCATTTGCTGGGGGCTTTCAAGTTTAATTTCGCCATGCCAAAATCTTTCGGCAAAATCCGGGAAGGAGGGCTGGGGGCCTTTCTTCTAGGCTTATTGTTCGGCGTCGTTTCCACGCCTTGCGCGGTCCCTGTCCTTGCGGTCCTGATAGCATTAGTCGCGAACAAGGGGAATGTCGTTTACGGGGGCTTCTTGCTGTTCATCTACGCTTTGGGACATTCGCTGCTCATTTTGATAGCCGGGACGTCCATGGGCGCCGCCAAACGATTGATCGAATCCAAAGGCCTTAACAGGGCCAACCGGATTCTCCAAAAAGCTGCTGGGATCATCATCATCTTGATCGGAATCTATTTTATCGTTTAAGGATAACGCGTAAAACATCAGTGGAGAGGAGACCCGACTTGACCGAACACTCCGGCAAAAGACTTTCATTTCTTGACCGCTATTTGACTCTCTGGATCTTCTTGGCCATGGCCATCGGGGTCGGAATGGGCTACCTTGTCCCGGCCGTCGTCGGGTTCATCAATAAGTTCCAAAGCGGTACGACCAATATCCCGATCGCCATCGGCCTCATCCTGATGATGTATCCGCCCCTGGCCAAGGTGAAATACGAGGAGCTGGGGGACGTTTTTCGCAACGTCAAGATCCTAACGCTTTCCCTCGTCCAGAACTGGATCATCGGCCCGATCCTTATGTTCGCCCTGGCCGTGATCTTCCTCCGCGGCTATCCCCATTATATGTACGGCCTGATCATGATCGGCCTGGCCCGATGTATCGCCATGGTCATTGTCTGGAACGAGCTGGCCAAGGGCGATACCGAATACGCGGCCGGCCTGGTTGCTTTCAACTCGATCTTCCAGGTCTTGTTCTTCTCGGTTTATGCTTACGTTTTTATTACGGTCCTCCCCTCGTGGATCGGCCTCAAAGGAACGGCTGTCAACGTGACCATCGGTCAGATCGCAAAAAGCGTGTTCATCTACCTGGGGATCCCATTCATCGCCGGCGTCGTCACTCGCTTCACCATGCTTAAGCTCAAGGGAAAAATCTGGTATGAGCAGAAATTCATTCCCCGCATCAGCCCGATCACCCTCATCGCCCTTCTCTTTACGATCATCGTTATGTTCTCGCTCAAGGGCGAATTCATCGTCAAGATTCCGCTCGACGTCCTCCGCATCGCGGTTCCCCTCTTGCTCTACTTTGTTATCATGTTCCTCGTGTCGTTCTACATGGGCCGAAAGGTAGGCGCGGATTATTCCAAAACGGCGACGCTGTCCTTCACGGCGGCCAGCAATAACTTCGAGTTAGCCATTGCCGTGGCCGTGTCCGTCTTCGGCATCAACTCCGGAGAGGCTTTCGCCGCGGTCATCGGGCCGCTTATCGAGGTGCCAGTCATGATCGGCCTGGTCAATGTGGCACTCTATTTTCAGCGGCGGTACTTCCAGGAGAGGATAAGGTCCTAGGACCGTCGGCGGAGAAGCCGACGGATGGGATAAACATATGGGCGAGGGGATCACGTGAGAGAACTCGAAGAAATCCGGCACGACGGAACGCCGGTCCAAAAAAAACCCCGCGTGCATCGTGTTCGCGTCGGAAAGAACGGCGCTTTGATTCTTCCGCCCGGGCTTCTCAGAAAGCTGAGCGCAGCCGGAAACGACCGCCTCGAGATCGTCGAAAACCGAGGTTTCATCGAGGTCCGGCCGAGTCTCCACACCCTGTCTCGGGTCTATATCGAACCGACGTCCCGCTGCAACCTGATCTGCGCGACCTGCATCCGCAACACCTGGACCGAGCCCCTGGGCGACATGGAACGGGCGACCTTCGACCGCCTCGTCGGCCAGCTCAAGGCGTTCAAACGCCTCGAATCGGTGATGTTCGGAGGATTCGGGGAACCGACGGCGCATCCGGATATCCTGGGCATGATCGGAAAGGTCAAGGCTCTCGGGGTCCGGGTGGAATTGACCACGAACGGGACCACCCTCGAGGGGCCGTTCCTGGCTGGGCTCTTCGAAAACCGGCTCGACAAGCTCTGGGTCTCCTTTGACGGCGCGGAGGGGCCGACGTTCGACAGCCTCCGCAAGGGGGCGGAGTTCGATCGCGTGGTCAAGAACCTGCGGAATCTCCAGAGAATGAACGCTCGCCGCCGGCATCATAAGATCAAAATCGGGATCGCCTTCGTCGTCATGCGCAAGAACGTCTCCGACCTCAAGGCCATGGACGAGCTGGCGCGCAAGGTCGGCGCGGACCGGATCCTGGTGAGCAACGTCTTGCCCTACAGCGCCGAGATGGAAAAGGAAATGCTGTGCCTCCTGACTCTCTCGACGGATACGTTTACCTTCGCCCCGGGCAAGGTCGAGATGAGCCTCCCGCGGCTCGATGTTAGTCCCGTCACCCGCGAGGCCATCTTTCGCCTGCTCCAGGGCTACCAGAACCTGACGCTCATGGGGAACAGGATCTATGCGCCCTCCGAGCAGTGTCGCTTCATCCAGGATCGCACGACGTTCATCCGCTGGGACGGCCGGGTCAGCCCTTGCATGGGGCTGCTGCATTCCTACAAGACGTATCTCTACGGCACTACGGCAACGAGCGGGCGGTCCAAAGCTTCGCGCTCGGCGATATCAACGATGATACGCTCTGGAAAATTTGGAATTCAAACCAGTATAGGAAATTCCGCAAAAAACTGCGCGCCTTCGATTTCTCGCCCTGCCACGTCTGCGGAGGCTGCAACCTCCTCGAAGAGAACAAAGAAGACTGTTATGGGAACACATTCCCGGTTTGTGGAGGCTGCCTCTGGGCTCAGGGAGTCATCCAGTGTCCATAATCGAACGGATGGTTTCCGTACGTCGATAAAAGGAGAATCGGATGGAATTCTTGGAAACGACAGTCGACAAATTCACGTTCCGGGTGCCGACGGACCGTATCTTCAGCCCGGAGGGAATCTGGCTTAAGCCGGAGGCTGGGGAAAATTCGGGCCGTTGGCGCATCGGGCTCACGGATTTTCTTCAACAGCATAGCGGGGATATGACCTTCGCCCTGTTGCATCCCGAGGGAACCCGTTTTGCCATCGGCGACGAGATCGGAGTGATCGAGACGATCAAGGTCAACGTGAGCCTGACGTCCCCGGTGGCCGGAACCATCGTCGAGATCAACCCGGATCTCGAAATGACTCCCGAAGTCATCAACCAGGATCCTTACGGAAAAGGATGGCTGACGGTGATCGAGGTCGCCGCAAACGACGATCTCGCCGCCCGGCTCATGACGCCGGATGCCTATTTCGAACACATGAAAAGCCAAGCCGAGGCGGAGGTCCGGTCTCGATGAGCGCCCCAGATAAAAAAGTTATCATTGTGCCCTGTAGCGGAATCGGCAAGCCCTTCGGGACGGTCGCCCGCGAGGCCGGATACGACATCGTCGAGGACCTTCGCCCCGAACGGACTCGCCTGGTAGCCCTCTCCAAGCTGGTTCTGGGCGACAAAGAAGCCAAAGATATCGTCGCGGCTCATCCCGCCATTACTATCGACGGCTGCAAGCTGAATTGCGCGGCGAAAATGGTCCGCGAGATCGGCGGCCGGATCGCCCAAGAAGTCGCGGTACAAGAGGTTTTCCGCCGGCACAAAGCGTTGAAGCCTGAGGGAATCGCCGAACTCAATCCCGCGGGACAAACCCTCGCCCGGGTCCTGGCGGAGGAGTTGACGGCGCTCGTGGACGCTTTGACGTCTGCGGATTCCAAGGAGGATCGCCATGCCTGAACTTCCCAAAAAAAAAGCGGGCATCATCGCCTGTTCGGGTGAAGAGATCGCCGAAGGAACCGTAACCCGGTTGGCCGCCCTTCGGGTCTTGCATGAATCCCGGAGAGGAGACAGCGTCACTCTTTGTCTCCCTCTGTTTCTGGCGGGAGGCCAAGGGGAGCGAACCTTCGCCCGCTTTTATCCCACCATCACGGTGGACGGGTGCGGATTGAAATGCGCAGCCCGGGCCACAGAGCGGTATTCGGCCAAACCCGCGGCAAGCCTTGTCGTGACCGAAATCGCAGCGGCCAAAGGCATCACCGGAATCGAGGGTCGCCGGCGATTGAACGAGGCCGGGAGAAAGGCCGTCGAGGCCGTCATCGAAATTCTGGAGGAAGAAGTGGACAGGGTTTTGGGATCTTCCCGACGCCGCGGCCAACGGACCGCACCAAAGCCCTCCGCTGTCCCGCCGCCGATCAAATGCTCGTGCGGCTCCGGATTGCCCGTCTCCTCCCTGAACATCGCCGGCCGCCGCGTCGAGGTTGTGGCGTTGCCGTCGATCCTCGACGATTTTCTCAGCGCCGGAGGTCGGGAGGATGAGACCGGAATTCGAGAACTCTTCGACCGCGTCGCCGTTTATAACGAGATTCCGGTCGGGGAGGAAGGCGCCTGGAAGGAGGCCCTTCGCCTCGAAATCGCAGCCCGGAGTCAAATGGAGAAACGATGAGCCGGACCGCGACCTACCACACAACCGTGACATGGAAAGGGGAACACTGGGGCCGTCTGGTCATGGGCAACGGCCCGGAGATGGATTTCTCTGCGCCGCCCGACTCACAAGGCCACCCCGGAGTCCTCACGCCCGAAGATGCCTTTGTCGCGGCGGCCAACACCTGTATTATGCTCATGTTCATCTGGGCCGCTGAGCGTTTCAAACTTAAGCTGCTTTCATATCAGTGCCGGGCGGAAGGCACGAAGCTCATCGAGCTGGACCGGACGGAAATTTTCACGCAACTGCGCTTCCGGCCCATCCTTCGTATCTCGGCGGGCGAGGAAGACCCGGCGGCAGTCGAGGCCCGCGCCCGGCGCGCCCTAAAGTCGGCTCAGAAATACAGCCTGGTCGCCAACTCAGTCAAATCCGAGATCATCGTCGAGCCGACGATCAAAGTCGCCCCGTGACCGCCTGTCTTAAGGCCGGATCCCTGAATTGACAAATCGGGGGTTTTTCATTATTGTTACACTACCATGCCGCTGACTCTTAACCAATTCCTGTTCCTGATCATCACCTTCGCCTTCGTCATCGCCGTCGTGTTTCTCGTCAGGCTTTTCGCTCAGCTCCGCAAAACGGCCGCCGAGGGCGAGAAGGCCCTGGCCGAGTTTCGCGGGCTGGCCAAGAGTCTCAACGAGCTGGACCTGCTGGTCAAATCCAGGGTGGAAGACCTGGGAAAGACGCTGGAAGCTACAAAAAAAGCAGCCGTCAACCTCTCTGAAGCGTCGTTTCTCGTCACCTCCAAGATCATCCGGCCTTCTTCCAAGTATCTTCCGCTGCTCATCCCAGCGGCCCGTTTTGTCTGGCGGCATCTAAAAAAACGAAAGGAGAAAAAAAATGGGGAATGACAAAAGTCCAGCCTTGGAAGTGGCCGTATCATTCCTGATCGGAGCAGCCACGGGTTTTGTCCTGGGCATCCTGTTCGCCCCCGCCAGCGGAAAGGAGACCAGGAAAAAAATCCAGGATGAAGTCAGCAAGACGGGCGAAAAGGCCAAGGAAAGCTTTGACAAAATCGCCAAGGAAGCCGAAAAAAGCATCAAGATCGTCAAAGAAAAGACTCAGGAAGGGATCGATGCGATCCGGGACTTCATCGATAAAAAACGGGATGAATTCTTGAAAAAAGGCCCCGAGACGTTGCCCGAGGAAGAGACAAAAGGCCGAGCCTAATTCATTTAAAATACTCAATTTAAGAGCTTGAAACGCGTTTGAGAGACACGCGGAACACTCCGCCAAAAACCGGAAAAACCAAAGGCGTCTATACGGACGCCGACCTTCGCGATTTCCGGCCTGCCGAAAAGCTGGGCCGGCCCGGCGAATTTCCATTCACCAGGGGGATCTATCCCACGATGTACCGCGGAAAGCTCTGGACGATGCGCCAGTATGCAGGATTCGGGACGGCCGGAGAATCAAACAAGCGGTACCGGTTCCTACTGTCCCAGGGGCAAACCGGCCTGAGCGTGGCTTTTGACCTGCCCACCCAGCTGGGGCTTGACTCGGATGAGCCGCTGGCCCGGGGCGAAGTGGGCAAGGTGGGAGTAGCCATTGATTCCATCGAGGACATGGATGCGCTCTTCGACCGTATTCCCCTGGACCGAGTCAGCGTCTCCATGACGATCAACGCAACGGCAGCCGTCATCCTGGCAATGTACCTGGCCCTGGCCCAGAAAAGAGGAATTTCTTGGAAGGCACTTTCAGGGACAATCCAGAACGATATTCTCAAAGAATATGTCGCCCGGGGGACATATATTTTTCCACCCAGGCCATCTTTGCGCATCATTACCGAGATCATCGCTTTCTGCCAGGGGAACGTCCCGAAATGGAATACCATGAGCATCAGCGGCTACCACATTCGCGAGGCCGGCGCCACCGCGGTCCAGGAGCTCGCCTTCACTATGGCCAACGCCGTAACATATATGGACGCTCTGCTCCAAGCCGGCCTCGACGTGGATTCCTTCGCCCCCCGCCTTTCCTTCTTCCTGGCCGCCCATAACAACCTTTTTGAAGAAGTGGCCAAGTTCAGGGCCGCCCGGCGCATCTGGGCAAAGTTGATTCGGGAACGCTTCAAAGCGAAAAATCCCAACTCCTGGAGATTCCGGTTCCACACGCAGACAAGCGGGGCCGCCCTTCTGGCCCAGCAACCGGAAAACAACATCACCCGGGTCGCCCTGCAAGCCCTGGCGGCCGTGCTCGGCGGGACGCAATCGCTCCACACCAATTCCCGCGATGAAGCCCTGGCCCTGCCCAGCCAGGAATCGGCGCAGATCGCTCTGCGGACCCAACAGATCATTGCGCATGAAAGCGGAGTGGCGAAGACCATTGACCCCCTCGGCGGCTCCTATTATCTCGAAACTTTAACGGACCAGGTCGAAACGGATGTCGCGCGCTATCTCGAAAAAATCAAAGACATGGGCGGAATGCTCAAAGCTATCGAGTCCGGATATATCCAAAAGGAAATCCAAGAAAGCTCTTACAGATACCAGAAACAGATCGAGCTCAAAGAGCGGATCATCGTCGGGCTTAATGAATATATCAAAGACAAAGAGCGTCTGAATTTCAAGATTTATTATCCGCCGAAGACGCTGGAAAAAGCCCAGGTCGAACGGCTGAGCCGCCTCAAGAAAAAAAGGTCTGCCGCAGCGGTCCGGTCGCGGCTGGAAGAATTGAAAAATGCGGTTCAATCAGGGCGAAACCTCATGCCTCCTCTGATTGAAGCCGTCAAGGCCCGGGTCACCTTGGGCGAGATGACCAGCATTTTGAAAGGGGCTTTCGGGGAATATCGGGAAAATATCTCTATTTAATCTGCCCCCGTTCGTGCTTAAGCAGCCACTCTTTTCTCCACAACCCGCCCCCGTACCCGACCAGCTTTCCATCACTCCCGATGATCCGGTGGCAGGGGACGATAATGCTGACCGGGTTCAACCTGTTCGTATTGCCAACGGCACGCACGGCCTTGGGCCGGCCCACGGCATTTGCGATATCCTGGTAGGAGGCCGTTTTCCCAAAACCGACCCTGAGCAGTTCGCGCCAGACCCTCTTTTGAAAATCCGTTCCTTCCAGGCGGAGCCTGACCGAAAATGTCCGCCTCTTTCCGCGGAAATATTCATCGAGCTCCCGAATGCATGTCTTAAGCGCAGGGGATAGAGTCGACCCGGCCGGTTTTTTCTTTATCACGAAATTCATGGAAAGGATTTCCCTGTCCGTGCCCGTAATCTCTAAGAGCCCGATCTTCGATGGATAGTATGCCCGGCGGATATCGTTCATGGCCATTCGCACCTCATCCCTAAAGTACCAGATTTTCCCCGTTCCGACAATCGGTTTATTTTTAGCCTAAACATGGCTTTTATTTGACTTTAGAGGAGTCTCGGACTAAGATAAGCGCGTGGATGCCATGAAAAGCCGCAAATTTTTCGTCATGGCGGCCGTCCTCGCCGGCCTGGCCTTTAACGCGGCCGCCGTGGACAGAAAAACCGCCGCCGATATCGACCGTGAAATCGAAAAAATCAAGTCGGAGATGATCAAGGTCAGGCGCTTCATGCATATGAACCCCCAGCTGGCCAACCATGAGCAGGACACGGCGAAGCTCATCAGCTCGAAGCTGGCCTCACTGGAAATAGACATTAAAAACGGCGTGGCCAAGACGGGCGTGGTCGGGCTTCTCCGGGGCAGCCAGCCGGGCGCGACCGTTGCCGTCCGAGCGGACATCGATGCCGTGCCGATTCAGGAATTGGCCGACGTCCCCTACAAATCGCTCAATCCCGGCATCATGCATGCCTGCGGCCACGACATCCATACGGCCGTCGTCCTGGGCACGGCCTATGTTTTGAATACCCTCAAGGACCGGATCAAAGGAAACATCAAATTCATCTTTCAGCCGGGCGAAGAAGGCCCTCCCGCCGGGGAAGAGGGCGGGGCCGCCCTGATGATCAAGGAAGGGGTCCTGGACAACCCTCCTGTCGGAGCGATCTTCGGCTTTCATGTCTGGCCGGAAAACCTGGGACAGGTTTTTATCGCGCCCGGGACGTTCCTGGCCAACTCGGATTCATTCCAGATCACCATCAAGGGGAAGAGCGCCTACGGCGCGCAGCCCCAGGAAGGCGTGGACGCCATCGTGCTCGCGGCGCAGGCGGTGCTGGCTTTGCAGTCCATCATCAGCCGTTCCGTGGACCCCACCGACCCGGCTCTGCTCACGATCGGAAAAATCGAAGGCGGGACAAAATCAGACCTCATTCCCGACAGGGTCCACCTGGAAGGCATTGTCCGGACCCTGAGCGACGCGAACCGGAAAAAAGTATCCCGGATGATGGAGACCGTGATCAAAGACACCGTCCATTCACTGGGAGGCGATTATTCCTTCGCTTTCGAACAGGACGTTCCCTCCGTGTACAACCACCCGGAGTTTTTCGACCTCATGCTCCCCTCGCTCAACGAAGCCCTGGGCGATAAGAAAGCGAGTCAGATCAAGCCTCAATTGATGGCTGATGACTTTGGTCTTTATAGCCAGAAAATCCCCGGCTTCTTCTTTTTTTTAGGCGTGAAAAATCCGCGCCTCCCGTCCATGGCTCCTCTCCACAGTCCTTATTTCAACCCGGATGAACGAAGCATCGGCATCGGGATCAAGCTCATGTGCCATCTGCTTTTGGACGCCCTGGACCAGCAGAGCCGCCTTGAAAAGAACGGGCGCTAAGCTTATCATTAGTGCCTTATGCCTTTCCCTTTTCTCTTCTTGGCCCTTTCTCTCATCATCGGAATCTGGCTTTCCTCGACGTGTGCCTTGCCGCTCGGACCTGCTGTCATTATCCTCGCCGCCGGACTCGCCGACGGCTGGATTTTCTTCGCCCTGAAAAAGCACACGCTTGGTTTTCTTTTCCTTTTGCTGGCGACCGCGGGGCTGGGTGCCGGCGTCTATTCTTCTTTCGACGGCCGCTATGAACGGAATCCCGTTCACAGCTTTCAACATAGCACGTATGCCGATTTCTACGGCACGCTGTACCGGTCGCCCTCGCCCGGACTCGACCGGGACTATCTCTATCTGCGCGTGGAAAGAATTGTCTATGGGAATAAAGACGAGCGGGCCCGGGGAAATCTGCGCATCTCCGTCCCCCACTCGACCGAGTTTCCCTCTCGCCGGGACCTGACGACAGGCGATTTCCTCAAGGTCTCGGCCCAGCTTGTGCCCCTGAGGGACTATAAGAATTTCGAAGAGCCGTTCTCCAAGAAGTATCTTAAGAACCAGCTTCTCCATAACCTGGCGGCGACAAAAAGCCCGCTTCTCATCGAAAAGATCAAGACCAACAGGGCTTACTTCCTTCTCCGCTGGATATCGATCCTGCGCCAAAAATGCCAGAAAAGGATCGAACAGAATTTTGTCTCCGCTCAAGCTCCCCAGCAGATGTCGTTGGAAGGAGCCGTTTTCGAAGCTCTGATCCTCGGAGAACGAGGCCGAATGGACCCGGCGGCCACCCTGTCCCTCCAAAAGACCGGGCTCTTCCATCTCTTCGCCCTCTCCGGCGGCCACATCGCCATCATCTTCTTCTTGCTGTTTACGCTGCTGAAATACCTGCGAGTTCCGACGCGGCTGTCCTATATTCTGCTCATCGTTCTCCTCATTTTCTATTCGCTTCTGGTCGAAGGCCGGGCCTCCTTTCTTCGAGCGACGATCATGTCGGTCGCCTTTCTCCTCGGAAAACTTTTTTGGAAAGACGTCCATTTGCTGAACACCATCTCCCTGAGCCTTTTTTTTCTTCTGCTGCTCAATCCCTTTCAGTTGTTCGACCTGGGCTTCCAACTTACATACGCGGCCACCCTCGGGATCATTCTCTTCATGCCCAAGCTCATGAAGTTACTCCCCCGGCTGCCGCTGAAGATCAGCGAAACCTTCGCCATGTCCTTGACCGCCCAAGCCGGCGTCTTTCCCTTGATCGCCGGCGCCTTCCACAGGATCATTTTTTCCGGCCTGGCCCTGAACATGATCGGCATACCGCTGGTGGGACTGATCATGGCCGTCGGCTATGTCTTTCTGCCGGTCGCTTTTTTATGGGGGGCCCTGGCCAAGCTCACGGCCCTGGTCATCGCCTTTCTGATCAAAGTCTTCATGCTTTCGACACACCTTCTGGACGGCCTGCATTTTCTTTCCTACCGCATCCCGACGCCCCCCACGTTCGTCGTGATCGGCTACTTTCTCTTTCTTCTCCTGTTCCTTCTCCCGCCTCAAGCCAGAATGATCAAGCGGGCCTCCATCCCGGGATTCGCGGCCTGCTTGGCGCTCCTCATTTTTTATCCATTCTCCGCGGCGACAAAAAATTTCAAGGTCACGTTCATCGATGTCGGACAGGGGGATTCCATTCTTGTCGAGTTTCCCGGCCACAAGAAAATGCTTATCGACGGAGGAGGCCTGCCCGTCGGCACGTTTGACGTCGGTGAAAGTGTCGTCTCCCCGTTTCTTTGGAACAAGAGGATTAAAAGAATCGATTACCTGGTTTTGACGCATGCCCATCCCGACCATCTGAACGGCCTGGCGGCTGTGGCCCGGAATTTCCGCATCGGAGAATTCTGGGAAGTCGCCGGCCCGCCCGAAGATAAAACCTATGCGGAGCTCAAAAAATCGCTGCTCGATATCCCTCAAAAAAGGGTCTTCGAAGGCTTCCGTCTCGGCGAAGGGGGTGTGACAATCGAAGCTCTATTCCCAAGAGCCGATGTCGCGCCGACTATGCTTCCCGACAATGATCAATCGCTCGTCCTTCGCATCTCCTATGGCTCGACATCATTCCTGCTTCCCTCCGATATCGGGATCAACCCCGAACGGGAGATTCTGGAAAGGGCCGGCGAACTCAAAAGCCAGGTCTTGAAATCGCCGCACCACGGCAGCAATTCGTCCAGCTCCGTCCTTTTTCTCAAGAGCGTGGCGCCGGAAGTGATCGTCATCTCCGTCGGACGGAGCAACCCTATCGGCCTGCCTAAGGAGGAAATTCTGGAGCGTTACAGGGAGAGCGGAGCCAAAATCTATCGGACGGACCTCGACGGGGCAGTTGAAATCTCCTCCGACGGGCAGAAAATCTCCATTCGAACGGGCGCCAGCTTCTCCTAGCGGGGCGAGGAGTGAATCCCTTCAATTGACAAGCGGACGTCCGTGCACTATTATTAAATCGTGGATATGGATATCAAGAAAGCCCTTGGCGCCCTCCTCCTTCCCTTGATCCTGACAGGCTTGCTTTTTCCCCAGAGTCTTTCGGATGTCGCGAAAAAAGAAAAAGAGCGCCGCGAAAGCCTCAAAGGAAATAAGGCTGTGGCCGTCTCCAATGCCGACCTCGTCAAATTAAAGAAAAAGCCGGCCTACATAGCGGCCGGTCCTGAAAACCAGTCTCCAAGTGAAACCGCGGCTGCCGCAAGCTCGAAAACAGGGGCGCCGACCGGCTCCGAGACCGCGCTGTCACCCGCCCTGCCTATCGGGCTCAGAGACCAGCTCGCCGAGAGCCCTCAGACTGCTTCGCAGAGGATGAACGAACAGGTCAAGGCGGATCTGAGAGAGAAGTACAACAAGGCCAAAGAGTACAGGGAACTGCTGGAGTTGAAGATGGCCGCCCTCCAGCAGCAGTTCTTCAACATGGCCGATACAAAAGCGAAGGAGCTTATTCAGAAAGACATCTCCGAAACGTATCCCAAGCTTCTCGGGGCCCAGGAGGCGGAAAACAAGGCCCGGGAAGATCTCGAAAGATTTTTGGGCGAAAAGCTAAAAGATCAGATTTCGCCGATCTGGATCAAGTAAAAGTCGGCGCCGGCCTCAGCGGAAATAGATCAAAGAGACCTGAATCCCCAAATCCCGTTCATCCTTGGAATTGGGGATGATTTTGGCCGGCACGAACGTCTTGTCGACGCCCACCGTCAGATAAAACTCGTCCTTGTCTCCCAGCATCTCTTTTTTGATAGTGTAGGACTTCTCAAAAACATTGTCCGTAGCGATGAACTCGACGAGCGTCAAGTCGTTGATCTTAAAGGAGATCTTCTGGTCTTTCACGGCTTCCAGGTTGACGCCGCCCTTGATCACCAGGAGGGCATCCCGGTGAGGGTTATCGATTACGCACTTGGCTTCTTTGCCCGTCCATCGCCACTGCTTGAGAACGGCGTCCTGGTTGGTTTCAAGGTCGAACCAGCCGCTCTCATAAATCACTTCCGGGGTTCCGAGAGGCGGCGGGACAACCTTCAACTTCTGGGACAAGACTTCGAGTTCCGCTTTGCCGCTCCTGTCATACGGGTTGGCGAAGCCGACGGATAATCTAAGGGTCGCTTCCCCTTTGAACTGGGGGTCGAATTCATCGATAAAAGCAGGGATGTGAATCCGTCTTTTGTAGGTGTATTCCCTGCTTTTCTCCCACTGGGAGGTGGGAATGTCGGGAGTATAATCATCCTGGACGAGCATATTGGTGTTATGCCAGAAGTGGACGAAAATGTTGTAATCCCGGTCGAGTTTTTGAAAATCTTTGTTCGTCTTCCATTTGTATTCGACATCGGTAATCAGGTTGTCGGAGAGCGTGGGCTCGGAAAATGTCACCGCGAGCTCAACGCCCTTGACGGCCGTTTTTCTCTGGCATCCGACCGCGACCACGAGAATGGCCGACAATATGAGCAGCGTCCGCGCAACTCTTTTCATCTCGTTCCTCCTAAAATCGTGATCAATAAGAGCCCTATTATAAAGAATCACCGGGGATCTGTAAAGAGACGATCCCGGCAGGGTCTGCAATTGAAAGAACGTTTTTTCTATAGTATAGTCTTTCAAAGATGAGAACTCTCCTGGCTGTCTACTCCCTTTTCTCCCGGTTCATCTGTCGTATCAAAAAGGGGCTCTACGAAGCGGGCGTTCGGAAGGCCAAAAAGGCGCCCCTCCCTGTCATCAGTGTCGGGAATATCAGGCTGGGGGGAACGGAAAAAACTCCCCTGGCCATAGAGCTCCTTTCTTATTTTTTGAACCTCGGCCTTAGACCCGCCCTTGTCTCCAGGGGCTACAAAGGGAAATGGGAGGGCCGTGGAGGCGTGCTCTCCGACGGCAAAACAATCTCCGGCACGTGGCAAGACGCCGGTGACGAGCCCTATATGATCGCCCGGGCCCTCCCGCAAGCCGGCGTTTTCATCGGCAAGGATCGTCTCGCCTCCTGTCAAAAAGCCAAGTCCTTGGGATTTGACATTGTCGTCCTGGATGACGGTTTCCAGCACCTGCGGCTCCGGAGAGACTTAGACATCGTGCTCCATGACCTCCAAGAACAAACGGCTCTGCGCGAGGGATGGAGCGCCTTTAAAAGGGCGGATGTTCTGATGCTGAAATCAGGCAGTCCCGACCGTGGGCGGCAGAAAATCCAGGAGTCTTTTCCTGAGCTTCCGGTCTTTGGCTATTCGGTCGCGGTCAAGGGATTCTGTCCTTTGGGAGAGGAGGAGATCCTGCCGGCCGCAGCCTGGAAGGGCAAAAACGTCCTTGCTTTTTGCGGGATCGCCCGGCCCGAAAGGTTTTATTCGCTCCTTGAGAGGTGCGGGCTGACAGTCGCCGCCCGCATATCCTTCTCCGACCACTATGCTTACCCGGCTCAAGCCCTAGAAAAAATTCTTGAGACGGCCCAAAAATTGAGGCCGGAAGCGGTTGTGACGACGGATAAGGACGCCGTGAAGGTCTCGGACCGTCGGGAAAAATTCGGTTCGGTTCCCGTGATCGTCCTAAAAATCGGGCTGGAGCTTCCGGAATTGTTCAAGGAGAAGGTCCGCGCCGTTTCGGTCAAGCTCATGGAAAACCATCCCTAAATCAGATGTCCGGCTATTTTATTGAATACATAGGATATTGCGCTTTCAAAGCCTTGGCCCTGGCCTTCGCCTGCCTGCCCCGTCCGCTGTGCCTGTCCATCGGGAATGGGCTCGGCCGGCTCGCCTTCCGCCTGGATGGGCGGCACCGCGCCATTGCCCTTTTCAACCTGGCCGTCGCCTTCGGAAACGACCGCTCGGAGCCGGAACGGGAGGCCTTGGCGCGCCAAGCCTTTGAACATTTCGGGCGGACGATCGCTGACATTATCAAGATCTCCGGCTACTCTAGAGAAAAAATTCTTCGACTGATCCGGACGGAAGGAGCCGAACATCTTCGAAAGGCTTTATCCAAAGGCAGGGGAGCGCTCGTGTTCACCGCCCATTTTGGAAACTGGGAAGTGGCCACAGCCGCCATCGCGGCCGTCGGCCCCGTCCGGGTGATCGCCCGACCGCTCGATAACAGGCTCCTGGAGAAAGAGCTGGCCAAACTGCGCATGAAATTCGGGGCCGAGATCATCTCCAAATTTAAAGCCGGAAAACCCATCCTGCAGTCCTTGAGAAATAATGAGATCGTGGGCATCGTCATCGACCAGAATGTCCTGCGCAGCCAGGCGGTTTTCGTGGACTTCTTCGGCAAGCCGGCCGCCACGACGCCCGCCCTGGCGACGTTCCATGTGCGCACCGGCGCTTCCATCGTTCCCGTTTTTTGCTATCCGCAAAGGAACGGCCTGTACCGGATAAAATTTTTTGAGCCGGTCGAGCCCGCCCTGTCCGGCCCCCAGGAACAGGATGTGTTGAAAATCACACAAATATGCACTAAGATGATTGAGCGCGAAATCAGGCAGAACCCGGGCCTCTGGCTTTGGGTTCACAAACGGTGGAGGACAAGGCCTCTTGAGGAAGAAAAGACACCATGAGAGCCCATAACCGAAAGCTGGACGAGCTGAGGCCGGTCAAAATTCATGCCGACTATCTCGATTTTGCCGACGGGTCGGCCTTGATCGAATTCGGAAAGACACGGGTCGTGGCGGCGGCGACCATCGAAGAAAAAGTCCCGCCGTTTTTGAAAGGCGGAGGCTCGGGCTGGATCACGGCCGAGTACTCCATGCTTCCCCGCTCCACCGAAAAACGGACGAACCGCGAGCGAAATCAAGGCTATCCTTCGGGACGCAGCCAGGAGATCCAGCGCCTGATCGGAAGGACGCTCCGGGCGGTGACGGACCTCAAGCTCATCGGTGAACGACAGATCATCCTGGATTGCGATGTCATCCAGGCCGACGGCGGGACACGGGTGGCCTCCATCAATGCCGCCTGCGTGGCCTTGGCGCTGGCCCTCAAAAAAATGCTCGATGAGAAAGAGATCGACCGGATGCCGCTGCGCCATCTCGTGGCCGGCATCAGCGTCGGGATCGTCAAGGGCGAGGCTCTTTTGGACCTGGATTACAGCGAGGATTCCGCGGCCGAAACGGATATGAACGTCGTCCAGACAGACCGCGGGCAGCTCCTGGAAATCCAAGCCACGGCCGAAAAAGAGCCATTTTCGAGGCACTCCTTGAACGCGCTCCTGCGCCTGGCCGACCTGGGCATCTCGGAGATCATTCAAATCCAGAAAGAAGTCTTGAAAAAGAAAAGTCTTCTTTTCATGGCCTATGGTTAAATCCGGCCGGAAGGGCTCAAAGGGATTCGAAGGAGATTGACCATGAACCGAATCTTGGTTACGGGGGGGGCAGGTTTCTTAGGCAGCCATCTCTCTGAGCATCTCCTGAGCAAAGGCTCGGATGTCGTCTGCATCGATAACTTTTTCTCGGGCCACAAGGACAACATCCGCCCGCTCCTGGCCCATCCCTATTTTGAGCTGATCCGGCACGACGTCATCCACCCGCTGTTCGTGGAAGTGGACCGGATCTACCATCTGGCCTGCCCGGCCTCGCCCATCCATTATCAGGTCAACGCGATCAAAACCGTGAAGACCAACGTCATGGGGACGATCAACATGCTCGGCCTGGCCAAGAGGACCAGGTGCCGGATCCTGCTTGCCTCGTCCTCCGAAGTTTATGGGGACGCCAAGGTCCATCCCCAAACGGAGAACTATTGGGGGAATGTCAATCCGATCGGCATCCGCAGCTGCTACGATGAAGGCAAGCGCGTGGCGGAGACCCTGATGATGGATTACCACCGCCAGAACAAGGTGGACATCAAAATTGTTCGCATCTTCAACACCTACGGTCCCCGCATGGCCGTCAATGACGGCCGGGTCGTCAGCAACTTCATCGTCCAGGCCCTCCGCGGCGACCCGATGACAATTTACGGCGACGGGAGCCAGACGCGCTCCTTTTGCTACGTGACAGACCTGATCGAAGGCCTGCACCGGATGATGGAATCCGAGAATTTCATTGGCCCGGTCAACATCGGAAACCCGGGCGAATTCACCATCGCCGAGCTGGCCGAGCTTGTCCTGAAGATCACCAAGAGCAAATCGAAGATTATCCGTCAGCCCCTGCCCTCGGATGACCCGGTCCGCCGCCGGCCGGACATTTCCCTGGCTAAGGCTAAGCTCGCCTGGGAGCCGAAAGTCGCGCTGGAAGAAGGACTGTCCAAAACCGTCGACTATTTCAAGGAGAAACTAGGATATAAAAAATGAGTCGGCCAGCTCCTTTCAAGAAACTTTCCATTGTCATGCCTGTCTATAACGAAAAAGACACGATCCAAAAAATCATCCCCCGGGTTTTGAATGTGGATGTCGGCCTCGAGAAAGAGCTGGTCATTGTTGATGACTTTTCCCAGGACGGGACGAGGGACATTCTGGCCAAGCTCGATGACCCTCGGATCAAAGTCCATTTTCATCCCAAAAACATGGGCAAAGGCTCGGCCCTTCAAACCGGGTTTGCCAAGGCCTCGGGCGAAATCGTCCTTATTCAGGACGCCGACCTGGAATACGACCCGAACGAATACCCCAACCTCCTCCAGCCGATCCTGGACGGGCGGGCCGACGTCGTGTACGGCTCCAGGTTTCTCAGCGGCCCGCACCGCGTGCTATTTTTCTGGCACTATCTCGGCAACAAGATGCTGACCACCTTCTCCAACATGCTCTCCAACCTGAACCTGACCGACATGGAAACCTGCTATAAAGTCTTTAAAAAAGACATATTGAATGCCATCCATCTCAAATCCAAGCGCTTTGGTTTCGAGCCTGAAGTGACCATTAAAATCGCCAAGATGAAGGCGCGAATCTACGAGGTCCCGATTTCTTATTCGGGCCGCGATTACAGCGAGGGAAAGAAGATCGGCTGGAAGGACGGCTTCGCCGCCATCTTCCATATCATCCGCTACAAATTTTTCAAATAAAATATTAAGCGCCGTATGGCATCTGAGCACTGAGATGCAGGACATTCCCGCCCCAGATCATCCGTCTGACTGTTTCGAAAAATATTTCTCACGAAGAATCGTTTTTGTCATCAGCGGCGTCGTTTTTCTGGCCCTGGCGATCAAGTTTCTCGACCACACGGTCGACGATGCATTTATCAGTTTTCGCTACGCCCATAACCTCGTCCAAGGACACGGCCTTGTCTTCAATCCCGGCGAACGGGTCGAGGGCTACACAAACTTCCTTTTGTGTGTAATACGAGCTAGACACTCTTGGAGGTGGACCCTTTGAAAGGGTTCCCCTCCCATGGGTGGCGGGAATACGCGCCTGCCCTGCCACCCCTCCCGAGGAGCATTCTTCCATGAATTCATCGCCAAATGCTCCTTGGAAGGAAGGCAGCGAGCGGAGCGAGCGGACACTCTTGGAGGGGGACCCTTTCACAGGTTCCCCCTCCAACGGGCGGCGGGAATGCCCGCCAGCCCTGCCACCCCTCCAAGGAGCATCCTCCCATGAATTTATTTTTAGATGTTCCTTGGAGGAAACCCTAGGCAAGGGTTTCCTTCCAAGAGTATCCGTCCGGCCTGACTTGACTTTCTGCGCCGGTGACTATAATATTTCTTTTTAATAAGTTAGGCCTTTCAGCCCCTTTTTGGAACGCTTGATTTCAAGGAGGCAATCATGAATCTTTTATCCTGGCTCGTCTTAATCGGCATTATTATTGTCGTCTTGGTCCTGCTTTCCCTTCTCATGGCCAAACAATACCGGAAAGTCGGTCCTAACGAGGCCCTCATCATATCCGGAAGAAAAAAGACCTTGACGCTCCCCGACGGGACGAAGAGGAAGGTCGGCTACCGCTACCGCCTGGGCGGAGGCACGTTTGTCATGCCTTTCCTGGAAACTGTCGATGTCCTGCCCATGGACGTCATCCCGCTCAACATCAAAACCGCCGAAGTCTTGACCCATGGCGGCGTGCCGATCCTGGCCGAAGCGACGGCCCAGGTCAAGATCGATTCCTCGGATGCGTCGATCCACATCGCCGCCCAGCAGTTCCTGAGCTTGGGTAAAGAAGGCATCCGCGACGTGGCCCTGAACGTTCTCGAAGGAAGGATCCGGGAAGTCATCGGAACCATGACTGTGGAGGAGATCTACAGGGGGCGGCACGATTTCAATAATCGGGCCACCGATGCCATTCACGAGGACTTCTCCCGCATGGGACTTGTCCTTCTGTCTTTTTCTCTCAAGGATATCAGCGACACGCAGGGCTTTCTCGATGCCCTGAGCAAGCCGCTGATTTCCGCCGCCAAGCGCGATGCGGCCATTGCCGAGGCCGAGACGGAAAAAGAATCCATCATCAAATCCTCCCAGGCGCGGAAAGAAGGAGAGGTGGCCCGTCTGCAGGCCGAAGCCCTGATCGCCAAGGCGCAGTGGGAGAACGAAGCGAAGAAATCCGAATCCCAGATCGCGGTCAACCAGAAAAAGGCCCAAGCCGACTTTTCCTACGAGCTCGAGCGAAACCGGCTCAGCCAGGAGATTAAAAAAGAGGAAGCCAAGGTCCACCTGATCGAAAAAGAACAGGCCATTAAGATCGAGGAGTTCGAGATCCAGCGCCGGGAAAAAGAGCTCGAATCCAACGTGCTCAAGCCCGCCGACGCCCGGAAGTATCAGATCAAGGCCGAAGCCGAGGCCGAGGAATTCCGCATCCAGGCTGAAGCCCGGGGAAAGGCCGAGGCCTCCAGGCTCGAGGGTCAGGCCGAAGCGGAAAAGATCAGGCAGAAAGGGCTGGCGGAGGCCGACATCATGCTGAAAAAAGCGCAGGCCTGGGAAAAATTCAACGAAGCGGCCATCCTCGAAATGTACATGAAAGTCTTGCCCGACGTGGCCAGGGCTATTTCCGAGCCGCTGTCCAAGGTCGACAAGATCGTGGTCATCGGCGGCGACAAGAGCCTGGGAACGACAAAAATCACGGGTCAAGTGGCGGAGATCCTGGCCCAGATTCCCGAAGTCGTCCAGTCCCTGACCGGCGTCGACCTGAGAAAATTCCTGAAGGACAAGCTCTCTCCCGAAGATAAGCCAAAAAAAGATAAATAAGGTCCTTTCCGCGGACAAAGGCACATCATGATCTCAGAAAAAGTCAATCAAATCGGAACCTCTCCGACCTTTAAAATTGCGGCGAAAGCCAAGGCCATGAAGGCCGAGGGAATCGATGTCATCGACCTCAGCATCGGCGAACCCGATTTTCCGACGCCCGAAAACGTCAAGACCGCCGGCATCAAGGCAATCCAGGAGAATTTTACCAAATACACGGAAAACGAGGGGATGCCTGGTTTAAAAAAAGCGATCATCGCCAGGCTCAAGGAAGATCATGGCCTGACCTACGCCCCCAATGAGATTATCGTTTCCACCGGCGGGAAGAGCTCGCTTTTTCACGTGGTCCAGGCGCTGGTCAATGAAGGGGAGGAAGTGATTATTCCGGCCCCCTACTGGGTGACCTATCCTCAGCTTGTCACCCTGGCCAAGGGCAAATCCGTGATCATCCAGACCAAGGAGGAAGACGGCTTCCTGCTCAAGCCCGAGGACCTCAAAGCCGCGATTACTCCCGCAACAAAGGCCCTCATCCTGAATTCCCCTTCCAACCCCACCGGGGCCACATACCAAAAGCATGAGCTCGAGGCCTTGGCTGAAATCATCCGGGGCGAGGATATGTATGTCATCTCCGACGAGATCTATGCGAAGCTTGTTTACGATAACTTTCTATTCACCAGCTTCGCTTCCCTTGGCGAGGACATCAAGAGGAAGACCATCCTCGTCAACGGCGTCTCAAAATCTTACTCCATGACGGGATGGAGGATCGGATATGCCGCCGGCCCCGCGGATGTCATCGGCGGCATGGCCAAGATCCAGAGCCACACCACCTCCAATCCCGCCTCGATCTCCCAAAAGGCCAGCCTGGAAGCCCTGTCCGGACCGCAGTACGACGTGGGAAAAATGGTGGCGGAGTTCCAACGTCGCCGCAATTACTGCTTGATGAAGCTCGAAGCCATTCCCCAGGTTTCCTGCTTCAAGCCCCAGGGCGCCTTTTACCTCTTCCCGAACGTCCAGGCCGCCTACGGAAAAGAATTCAACGGCGCCACGATCCGCAACTCTTATGGGCTGGCGTATTACCTGCTCAGGGAAGCAAAAGTGGCCATCGTGCCCGGGGATTCCTTCGGCGCCGACAATAACATCCGCCTCTCCTATGCCACGTCCATGGAAAACCTGGAAAAGGGCATGGACAGGATCATCCGCGCCTTCTCACAGCTCAAAACGGCGAAAATGGTCAAACGCGTTTCCCTCCAGAACGCGGTCACCCGGGTCAAGAAATCCGTCCCGATGGAGGCGGCCGTCCCCGCCAAAGTCATGGACGGGCTGATCGCCGAGGTGGGACAGCCGCTCGGCCACGAAAATTATTTTGAATGGAACGCCAATATCAACGGGGTCATCGTCCAGCTCCGGACGAACGTCTCCCATCTCAACGACTTCTGGATCGAGAACTGGTATCCGGCCCGGCTCGAGTCGGACCTCGAGCCCCACGGCATCATCTATGCGGTGGACGGCATCGCCGGCCGCGAACCCCGCGCTTTCTACAGCCCGGAGACCAAGACCGGGGCCGTCGTCAACTGCGACAATTACGGGCCTCTCCGGAGCCTCGCCCTCGGGCTTGTCATGGATATGTCCGAACGCCTGAACGGTGTCCATGCTTTGAGGGGAATGTCGGCCGACGCCGGCGGAAGCGGGCTCATCTTGATCGGCCCGCCGGGCACGAAGAAGACCGAGCTGTTCTTCGAGCTCATTCAGGACCCTCAGTTCCGGTTTCATTCGAACGATGTTGTTTTTGTCCGCTATTCAGGAAGGACGGCCAACGCCGACTGCGTCGAGCGCAAGGTCTATATCCCGACGAATTCGGTCGAATCCTTTCCCAAGCTCATCCCGCTCTTCGACTCCAGCAAATGCGAAAATGTCATCACCCACAAAGAGGACTGCAAGGATCCGGAATGTCCGAGGCAGGACGATTGCCGGCTTGACCGCGGATCACCGTATTGTTACCGCGCGTCCAAGGAAGCTCACGCCATGCTTGACCCGAACTGGATCGGCGGGCCGGCCGCCCACGCCAAACGGACGGCCCTTCGCTGGATTTTCCTGTTGAGAAACGACGCGGTCTCCCCGGCCCTGATCGAATTGGCGCCCGATGAGGCTCTCCGCATCCTCTCATCGGGGGAGACTCCCGGGGCCAAGAAGGGAAGCAGCCCGGCCAAGGCCCAGCCCTTCTTCAATCCCCACTTGCTTCTGGCCACCGAAGACCAGCTCAACCTTCAAAAAGCTTCTTTCGAAAAATTGCTCCAGAACACGGCCTGTTATCTGTTCAACAGCGGGGTGGCCGGCGCCGAGAAGATCAAGGAGATGATCATCGCCGGGACATGAGCTAAAGCGGGCGCTGCGCGGAGTGGGACCTGTCACGGCAGCGCCTCCGTCCTCGCTCATTACCCCCCCCAGGGGGTCCCATTCGCTGCGGGCAGAGGCATCTGCCGCGCCACCCACTAAGCGCTCCGCCTTTAAAACCTTTCGTATTCGCTACAGCCCTTGCTAGATCTTTTTTTCTCTAGGCCAAAAAAATGCTGACTGTAATTTATAATATTAAAAAGAGGGCGCGGGTGGCGCCGAACGGGGCGCCCCATCGGATACTCTTGGAGGAGGACCCTTTAATAGGGTCCCCCTCCAACGGGCGGCGGGAAGACCCGCCCGCCCTGCTACCCCTCCAAGGAGCATTCCCCCATGAATTCATCGCGTCATGCTCAATGGAAAGGGGGCAGAGAGCGAAGCGAGCGTTGGAGGGAAACCCACAAGAAGGGTTTCCCTCCAAGAGTGTCCGACAGGACCCGCGCCAATTAGGCGTAATTTTCTAGGTTGAAAGCTCGTTTTCAATTTCCTCGGCGAGAAGGTGAAGCAAGACGAGGTGGACTTCCTGGACGCGGGGAGTCTCTGAGGAAGGGACGTCAAGCAGGAAGTCGGGGAGCCGGGCCATTTTCCCTCCGCCTTTTCCCGTCATGGCAATCGTCACGAGATTCCTTTTCTTGGCCGCCTTGAGGGCGTTGATGACATTCGGAGAATTGCCGCTCGTGGAAAGAGCCAGGGCGACATCGCCGCGTTCGGCCAGGGCTTCGACCTGCCGGCTGAAAACCCAGTCAAATCCCGAATCGTTTCCCACCGAGGTCAAAACCGAGGTATCGGTGGACAGGGCGATAGCGCGCAGGGCAGGCCTCGTCTTCAAGAACCGATTCACGAGTTCCGCAGCAAAATGCTGGGCTTCCGCGGCGCTTCCGCCGTTGCCGAAGACAAGGACCTTGCCGCCGGCGCGCAGGCTCCGGACGCAGGCTTTGGCCGCATCCTCAAGGGTCCTGCCTCTATCCTCAAAAAATCCGTCAAGCAGCCGGCCCAGCCGTCCTGCCGCTTTTTTATAATTCATTATCCTTCCTCCCCAAGTCCCGTCTGAATAATCATCCTGACCTTGTCGATCAAATCTGCCAGGTTTTCCGCCTGATAGCCCTCGACGGCCACCGCCGGATGGAAGACCACCCGGATGCGTCCTTTTCTGACAAAAAAGCTGCCTCTGGGCATCATCTCAAATGTCCCCTTGATAGAAATGGGCACGATCGGGGCCCCGCTTTCCACCGCCAGGAAAAACCCTCCGCGCCTGAATCTCTGCAATTGGCCATCACGGCTTCTCGTCCCCTCAGGAAAAACCAAGAAGGAGTAACCCTTCTCCCTCATCAGCCAGGCAGCCCGCTCGATGCTCGCCTTTCCCCCTTTGGCCCCCTTCCGGTCTACGGGGACAAATTCGACAAATTTCATCCCGGGACCGACGACGGGGATCCGGAAAACTTGCTTTTTCAAGATTACCCTCACCGGCTGGGGAATGAGCATGAACATCATCGGTCCGTCCAGAAAGCTGAGGTGATTGGGCATGAAAATATACGATCGCTTCGGGTCGATTGCTTCCACTCCCGAAACATCGAGATGCAGGCCGAGCAAGCGCCTGCTGAGGCGCATCGCCCATTTGCCAATGGCCAACAGCGGGTTCCTGGCTCTGACAAGAAGGCAGAGCAAAAGAACGGGGATCACACACAGGACGATGACCACATAGATCAGGAAAAGCAGGATAGTCCTGACTTTCATCAGGACCCATTATACAATAAAAGGGGAGGGATTAAGAGCTTTGCTGGGCACTTCTGGGGGCCCGGATCCAGTTTCCGGACCAGATGATCAGGTCATTATTAAAATCAGATATCTTATCAACGGAATAAAAACCCTGGGGACTAATAGAATCGTAAGCAAATCCCTCATCCAAGCCGTCCAGTCCGAGGGACTGGATGAGGTAATCATCTTCACCGATGCTGTCAGCATCGATACCGAATTGTCCCGCGCACGACGAGCGTGTCCAAACCTTTAGGGGGCGCCCCCACTGATCTTTCATGGGAATGGCTTTGATAGAGAGCTCTGAAAGCTCATCTTAGCTGGCAGACCCGGCTCTCGGACTGCGGACGAACGTGCCGTTCCAGTTGATCAGGTCGCGTTCAAAATCAGCGCTGGTGTTGATCTCGTACAAGCCGCCTTCGGCGTTGGCCGGATTATACACCCAGCCTTCGGCTACTCCACCCAGGCCGTTGGACGAGACTACAAAGTCATCTGCAGCAGAGCCGGTGACGCCGATTGCACCATCAACATCCGTGCCCAGGTAAACATTAAAAGGTGTACTCCACTGGTCATTGGTGGGAAGAACTTTGAGATAGAAGGGGGAAAGAGCGGTAGCCACAGGGCCGTTCACCGCGAGCGGGCCGGCGCTGGTAAAAAGAAAAGTGCCCTTGTCCGTGAGGTAATTCGTGAGGGCCATGGCGATGGAGTTGATGTCCTTCTGGGTGCCTCTGACCTTGGCTTTCTGAAGGGTTATGATGGCGTTAGGGATGAGCAGCGCAGCCAGAATCCCGATAATGGCGACGACGATCAAAAGCTCGATCAGGGTGAAGCCTTTCCTTTTCATTGTGGCCCTTCCTGAAACCTGAATTTCCTAAAGGTCGCTCCAACTTTCCGCGGGAGAAAAAAATGGGCGATACAGCTTCGTTCTGTATCGCCCATTTGAGGACCTCTGCCCTAGGACGTGTTAGCTGACGGATCCGGCTCTCGGACCGCGGACGAACGTGCCGTTCCAGTTGATCAGGTCGCGTTCAAAATCAAGGCTTGCGTTGATCACGTACAAGCCGGCTTCGGCGTTGGCCGGATCATACGCCCAGCCTTCGGCTACTCCACCCCGGCCGTTGGACGAGACTATAAAGTCATCTGCAGCAGAGCCGGTGACGCCGATTGCACCATCAACATCCGTGCCCAGGTAAACATTAAAAGGTGTACTCCACTGGTCATTGGTGGGAAGAACTTTGAGATAGAAGGGGGAAAGAGCGGTAGCCACAGGGCCGTTCACCGCGAGCGGGCCGTTGCTGGCCATAAGAAAAGTGCCCTTGTCCGTGAGGTAATCCGTGAGGGCCGTAGCGATGGAGTTGATGTCCTTCTGGGTCCCTCTGACTTTGGCTTTCTGAAGAGCGGTGAGGGCGTTGGGGATGAGCAGTGCAGCGAGAATTCCGATGATGGCGACGACGATCAGCAGCTCAATCAGGGTGAAGCCTTTTTCCTTTTTAAACATTTAAAAACCTCCTTTTTCCTTGTGGATTGGTTAGTTTCCATCAAGGTAATGAATTTGCTTTACGCATGCTATTATTAAGCAAGTTCCGTGCCAATAATTATGTAATTGTAAGTTATTGATAATAAATAATATATGTTTTCTCTTCTGGAATAAGCTTTCCAATTAGTGCCGTTATTTGTCATGGCATGCCAATTATTGTCATCGATCAGAGATGGATTTGTCCTCGCTGCCTTCCTCTGGCTGCTCCGATCTTTTAAAGGATTTCAATTCATGCTTATCAATGAGATAGCGCAGCGAGCGATAGCTGATCCCCAGGAGGGAAGCCATTTTTTTCATGTTCCCTCCCGATACCGAACCCGCCTCCTGGATATACTTTTTGGCGATATGATCGAGATGGCCTTCCAGGTCAAAACCGGACCTGAGGATCACCGAATCATCCTCGCGCCGCCCCGTCTCCAGGATGTCCCTGGGCAGGCTGGAGACCGTGATGGTCTCCCGCTCTTCGACGGCCACGATCCGTTCGATCAGGTTCTCCAGCTCTCGGACATTTCCCGGCCAGGCGTAGGTCTCCAAAAAGCTGACGACCTCCGGGGTGAGCCGTTTCGTCTTGCGCCCCATCTTCTCACAGTGCTTCTGGAAGAAATGCGCGACCAGCAGGGGCATATCCTCGATTCTCTTGCGAAGCGCCGGCATCTCAAAAGAAACGACGTTCAAGCGGTAGAATAATTCTTCCCGGAATTTTCCCTCTTCGATTCTTTTCTTCAGATCCTGGTTCGTCGCGGCGATGATCCGGACGTTGACGGGGATCTCATCCGTCCCACCAACCCTCCGGATCTTCCTTTCCTGGAGGACGCGGAAGAGCTTCACTTGGGTCCAAGGGGAAAGCTCGCCGACCTCATCCAGAAAGATCGTCCCGGCATGGGCGATTTCAAACATGCCTTTTTTATCCGCCACGGCGCCCGTAAAAGAGCCCTTGGTATGGCCGAAAAGCTCGCTCTCCAGGAGACTCTCCGGCAGGGCCGCGCAATTGATGGAGACGAACGGCCGCTCCAGGCGCCGACTGAGGGCATGAATGGCGCGCGCCGCCATTTCCTTGCCCGTCCCGCTTTCTCCCGTGATCAGGACGGTGGAATCCGTCGTGGCCACTTTTTCGATGAGGCCAAAGACTTCGCGCATGGCTTTGCTTTTTCCGATCATGTTCTCGAAGCTCGACTGCTCCTGGAAGCTTTTCTTGAGAAGGATGTTCTCTTCCCGGAGCCTCCTTTCCTCCAGGCCGTGGCTGACAAGGATCTTGAGCTCTTCGATATCGAATGGCTTGACGACGTAATCCAGGGCGCCGAATTTTAAGGCCTCCACGGCCTGCTTGACGCTGCCGTAGGCGGTGATCATGATGACGGGCACGATCGGCTTCTGCTTTTTGATGGTTTTGAGCAGGTCCATCCCGTCGACCTTGGGCATCTTGATATCGCAGATGAGGAGGTCGAAATCGTCGTCGCTGAGAAGCTCATAGACCTTGGGCGTACCCGGGTTTGTTTTGACCTGGTAGCCCTCTTTCTTGAAAACCATACTGAGGAGGTCCAGGATGCTTTTTTCATCATCGACAACGAGAATCGTTTCCATCGGCAGCTCTTATTCCATTTCGCTTATGTTCGCCGGCTGGGCAGGCAGGATAATGAGGATTTCCGTGCCCTGCTGGGGCTCTGAGAACACCTGGATTTTCCCCCGATAGTCATCGACAATTTTTTGGACGACGGCCATCCCCAGCCCCTTGCCGTTCTCAAACCGGGAGTAAAAAGGCTCAAAGATACGTTCCTGTTCCTCGGGCGTCATGCCTTTGCCTGTATCGGCAAACCGAATCCGGAGCTCGCGCTTGCCCTGGATAAAGTCGACGGCCAATGTTCCCCCCTCCGGCATGGCCTGGAGGGCGTTGCGGGCCACGTTCCAGAAGACCTGTTTGAGCTGATTGGGATTGCCGTAATAATCCAGGTCGATCGTATCGAAATTTCCCTGGATGGCGACGCGGCCGTTGAGCTCGCCGCCCATTTTCAGCATCGTCAGCGTCTCTTTCAAAACCTGAGGCAGGCTGAACTTGGAGGAACCGGGCTTGGCGGGAGAGGCCAGGTTCAGGAACTGCTCGATCGTCTGGGAGACGCGCCGCGATTCCTTGATGATGATGTCCATCAGGTTGGCCTGGTCCTCGTTCGGGGACAGCTCGTTCTTCAGGACCTGGACGGCGCCGGCTACGGCCGTCAGCGGGTTCCGGATCTCGTGCGCGATCAGCGCCGACACCTTGCCGGCCGTGGCCAGGCGCTCTTTGCGGTCTAGCTCCTTCTGCGCCTGGACGAGCTCCTGGCGCGCTTTGCGAAGATTCCCGGCCAGATAATTGACCAGAACGGCGATCACCAGAAACAGCGCCCAAGCCAGGAAAATCGTGTACAGCGCCAGCCCCAAGGACAGCTCCCGGGACTGGCCCGGCCGGAAGTAGGGAATCACGCCCAGGTACATTCCGTCCGCCAAGCACCCGAAGAGGATGGCCGCCAAGGAGGCAACCAGGTAGGCGGCGCGCTTGGAAAGGACCAAGCTAGCGGCAACGATGGCAAAGACATAGAGAAAATAAAGGTTTCCGTTCAGCCCTCCGGAAATATACACAAAGTAGGTGATCAGGAGGAGGTCGATGAATATCTGAAGATACCCCTGAAACGCATAGTGACGGTCCCAACGATAGAGAAGGATATAGATCACACTCAAGAGAAATGAACACAGGACGAAAACATAGAACGGCATGAGAGGGAGGAATTCGGACGTCGACAGCTGGATGATCACGGCCGCCACGATAAGCGTCGAGATGACGATCAGGCGGTACCAGATCATCGAGAGAATATTCTTCTTGAGCGTTCTCATCGTTCCCAGGAGTCCTCAGAATTGCTGCATCAGGTTAAAGATCGGCAGGTACATGGACAGGACCAGCGATCCGACGAGGCCTCCGACAAAAATGAGCAGAATCGGCTCCATGACGGAGAGCATCGCGGAGACGGTCGCACTCACTTCGTCGTCGTAAAAATCCGCCAGCTTGCTCAGCATCTGGTCCAGCGTTCCGGTCGCCTCGCCGACGCTGACCATCTGGGTGAGCATGAACGGAAACTGTCCGGTCTCCCGGAAGGCATCCGTCAGACTCCGGCCTTCCGTGACGAGTTTTCGGGCGTCCATGACGCTGCTTTCGATGATCTTGTTTCCGGACGTCGATGACGTGATCTTCAAGCTCTCCAGCATCGACACGCCGCCTCCCAACAGGGTGCTCAGCGTCCTGGTAATACGGGTAATGGCGACTTTAGACAAGAGTTTGCCGAAGAGCGGGACTTTCAGATAGAACTTATCGGTCGCCCAACGCCCTTGTTCCGTCCGGCGGACATACCGATACAAAAAGATCGCGGCGATAGTGCCCAGGACCATGTAAATAAAATAATTAGAGACAAAGTGGCTCAGGTTGATGACAGCCTGGGTTAGAAAGGGAAGCCTGGCCCCGAGTTCCTGGAAGATGCCGGCGAAAATCGGGATGACTTTCCACAGCATGAACGTCGCGACGATGATGGAAAAGATGAGGATCCCCACCGGGTAAATCATCGCCTGCCGGACCTGAGCCCGCAGCTTCACGCTTTTCTCGATGTACTCGGACAGACGCTGGAGCATCGTGTCCAAGGAACCGCTCTGCTCTCCAGAGGCGACCAAGTTGCAGTAGAGGTCATCGAAAGCTTTGGGAAATTTGCGTTTAGCCTGGTTCAGGCTGGCGCCCGCCTCGACATCCTCCCGGATGGTCGTGATGACCTTTTTGAAATATTTGTTCTTGGTCTGCTCGGCGAGAATGTTCAAGCTCTGGATCAAGGGCAACTCGGCGTCGATCAAGACCGAAAGCTGCCGGCTGTAGATGGCCAGCTCCTTTAACTTGACCTTTTCCCTGCGCAGAAAAGGAAGCCGGAAACCGGCCCTTTTCGGCGTAATCGCGGAGACCGTGATCTGTTCTTTCTGGAGAAGACGGGCGAGATCATCGGGCGAGCTCGCCACACGCTCTCCGCTCACACTGTCCCCGTACCTGTTTTTGCCTTTCCAAATGTAGACGGCCATTGTTCCTTCCTTTATCGTTTGGTATTCGTACCGATATTAAAAGACGTCGGTCGATATCCTTCTTTTCTCTGGATGATGTCCGTCAGCTCCTCGGGATACGAGGTCGCATTCATGGCAGTCTCCAGAGTGATTTGTTTTTTTGAAAGCAATTCGGCCAGGGCCTGGTTGAACGTCTGCATCCCAAACTTTTCCTGGCCCAACTGCATTGAGGAATAGATTTGATGGATCTTGTTCTCCCGGATCAGGTTACGGATGGCGGAGTTCGGGATCAGGATTTCCATGGCCAAGACCCGTCCTTTTCCGTTGGCCAGGGGGAGCAGCGATTGAGTCAGGACGGCTTCCAGGGTCATGGACAGCATGACCCGCGCCTGGGTCTGGTACTGAGGCGGGAAAATATCGACGATTCTCGAGATCGTCTCCGCCGCCGAATTCGTGTGCAGGGTGGAAAAAGTCAAATGACCGGTTTCGGCGACGCGCAGGCAGGCTTCGACCGTCTCCAAGTCCCGCATCTCTCCGACCAGGACGACGTCGGGGTCCTCGCGCAGCACCGAGCGCAGGGCATTGGCATAAGAGAGCGTATCCACGTACAGTTCCCGCTGGTTGATCAGGGCTTTTTTCGGCGTAAAATAATATTCGATGGGCTCTTCGATCGTCACGATATGGACGCTTCGCTCGGTGTTGACGTGGTCGATCATGCAGGCCAGGGTGGTGGACTTGCCGCACCCCGTGGGCCCGGTGACGAGAATCAGGCCGCGCGGGAGATAACAGAGCTGTTGGACCCGCTGGGGGATCCCCAGCTTGGCGAAGCTCCACATCGAGGGAAGGAACCTTCGAATGGCGGCCGCGACCGCGCCTTTCTGCATGTAGACATTGCCCCGGAACCGTCCCACATCTTTGATCCCGAACGAAAAATCCAGCTCCATCTTCTCTTCGAACTGTTTTTTCTGCTTGTCCGAGAGGATGCTGTAGATAAGCGACTTGGTCTCGGCGGGCGTGAGAGGAGGATGGTCGATATTCTTCAAGAGGCCGTGCACGCGGATCCTGGGTGGGACATATGTCGTGAGGTGCAAATCGCTGGCATCGGCGTCCACCGTGATTTGAAGCATTTGCTGAATCGTCATGGTCATAGTAAAACCTCCTAATCCTTGACTGTTTCCCTGAGGACTTCCTCCACCGTCGTGATGCCGGCCTTGATCTTGGTCAGGCCGCTCCGGCGCAGGGTCAGCATCCCCTGCTCGATGGCCTTGGCCTTGATATCCCGGGACTGCGATCGGTTCAGGATAAGATCCCGAATATCGGGCGTGACCTGCATCACCTCGAACAGGCCGGTCCTTCCCTTAAAGCCGGTGTTGTTGCAGGCATCACAGCCCCTTCCCTGGAGGACGTTCGCGGAGTCCGCCTCTTCCTCCGAGAAGCCCATTTCCATCAGCGTCTTCTTGGGAAGCTTTTGAGGAGCCGCGCATTTCTTGCAGACGCGCCGGACCAGCCTTTGGGCGACGACGAGGATCACGGAGTCGGCAATTAGAAAAGGCTCGCAACCCATGTTGATGAGCCGGTGGACCGTGCTCGCCGCGTCGTTGGTATGGACGGTGGAAAACACCAGGTGGCCCGTCAGGGCGGCCTTGATGGCGATATCGACCGTTTCCGAGTCGCGCATTTCTCCGACCAGCATGATATCCGGGTCCTGTCTTAAAAACGCCCTTAGGGACGTGGCAAAGTCCAAATTGATCTCTTCCTTGATGTTTACCTGGTTGATCCCGGGGATATAAAATTCGACCGGGTCCTCGGCCGTCATGATATTTTTTTCGAGGGCATTCAGGGTGGATACGGCGGAATAGAGCGTGTTGGTCTTTCCGCTTCCCGTCGGCCCGGTGACCAGGATGATGCCCCAAGGCCGGACGATGGCTTTTTTGAAAACATCCAGCGCCTCCGGTTCGAAGCCCAGCTGGGTCAGGTCGATTTTGAGCATCTCCCTATCGAGGATACGGGCGACGATCTTCTCGCCGAAGATCGTGGGCAGCGAGGAGACGCGCATATCCACGTCCTTGCGGCCTCCTTTTTCCAGCCTGACCCTCATCTTGATGCGCCCGTCTTGAGGGAGTCTTTTCTCGGCAATATTCATGTTCGACAATATTTTGACGCGCGAGAGGACCGGATTCTTGAATTTCATGGGAAGATTCATGGTTTCGTAGAGGATCCCGTCGATGCGGTATCTGACGCGGAAGGTCTTTTCATAGGGCTCAAAATGGACATCACTGGCGCCCTTTTTGATGGCTTCGATGAAGATGGAATTGACGAGGGTGATGATGGGGGCTTCGTCGGCAGGCTGCTCCGCCTCCTGCAATTCGAAGTCCTCGTCCTTGGCTTCCTCGACAATGCTGACCTTGGAATCGTCGGCTAGCTCGATCTCATCGATGGTCCGTTTCGGCCGCACCGCGTGCGAGCTGCCGTAGTATTTGTTAATCGCGTTCAAGATGCCCGCTTCCGAAGCGATCACCGGCTGGATGCTGAGGCCGGTCCGGAAGCGGATATCCTCAGTGACGTCCAGATCGGTCGGGTCCACCATGGCCAGGGTGAGGAAGGAACGGATGCGGTGGATGGGCATGATCATGTACTTTTTAGCCGTTTCCGCCTGGATCAGGTTAATCACGTCCGGGTAGACCTCGAACTGGTCGAGGTCAATGTATGGATAGCCCAGCTGGCGGCTAAGCCCCAGGGCCATTTCTTCTCCGCTGACATAGCCAAGGGCGATGATGGCGCTTCCCAATGACACATCGTGTTTTTTCTGGAACTCTTGGGCGGACTTCAACTGTTCGGCCGAAATGATTTTCTCTCTGATCAAAAGCTCGCCGAGAGTTGAACCCATTATTGACACTCGTTCCTAAAAAATTTCGCTTTTTGACAATTTTTGTCGTTGAATATTGTCAATAAAACAGCTCCATTAGATGACGATTACTTCCTTCAAATTTTCTCTCTGTCTGAAAGGCTTCGCCAAGAGCAAGGTTTTTCTTCCTTTGCGAGCCTACAGTATCGGCTCCGGTGACACTTTTCGTCAATCACCGGTATGGGCGATTTGAAAGGTGAATTTTTTTTCCCCCCTCTCACCCCCAAAGGTCAGCCTATTTTTCAAGTTTTAGACGACATTTTCGACCCAATTATAGGGAAGTGGTCTGTGAAAAGAATGAACACAATATGCGCCAGCCCTCCCTCAGTCTAATTGGAGGAAAAGGGATGTTCAATGAGGAGATTTATCGTTTTTTAACTGAAAGGGCAAACGACGGCATCGCCATCGTTCAAGACAGGAAATTCAAATATATCAACCCCCGGCTCCCGGAAATCATCGGCTATTCTCCGGACGAAATCCTTCATGTTCCCCTCCGCTCGATTATCTCAGCCGTAGAGCTGGACAAGCTGATTGAACGGTATGAAAAACGATTAGCCGGGGAAAACATGCCGGCCCTCTCCGAGACTTGCTTGAAGCATAAGGACGGCCGGGTCGTCTATGTCGAGCTGAATGCCGGTATCATCCAATATGAAGGAAGGCCGGCCGACCTGATTGTCGCCAGGGATATCTCCGGACGGAAGCGGGCAGAACAAGAGTTAAAGCGGGCCCTGGAAAAACTGAGGAAAGCGATGGGAGCTACCATCCAGGCCATCACCCTGACTGTCGAAACGAGGGACCCATGCACGGCCGGCCATCAGCGCCGGGTCGCCGACCTGGCCCGCTCGATCGCCGACCAAATGGGGCTGGACAAGGAAAAAATCGAGGCCCTCCGCGTCGCCGCCTCGATCCACGACTTGGGAAAGATCTCGATCCCGAGCGAGATCCTCAGCAAGCCCGGACGCCTCAGCGAGCGGGAGTTCGACCTGGTCAAAACCCATTCTCAGGTCGGCTATGACATTCTCAAGAAAATTGAGTTTCCCTGGCCAATCGCCAAGATCGTCCTCGAGCATCACGAGCGAATGAATGGGACGGGTTACCCCCAGGGGCTGAAGGATGGCCACATCATGCGCGAAGCGCGTATTCTCGGCGTGGCGGACGTCGTCGAAGCCATGGTATCCCTCCGGCCTTATCGGATGGCACACAAACTTGAGGAAGCTTTGGAGGAAATCTCAAATAACCGAGGGGTCCTCTATGACCCGGAGGTCGTAGACTCCTGCCTCAGCCTGTTTCAAGGAAATCATTTCGTGTTCAAATAAAACAAAAACAATTTAGTCATTCGAATTTGAATTTGTTTCCGGCGAACAGTTTCAAACAGGCATCAGCGACCTCGGGGTCATAGAGAACACCTTTGTTCCGGGCAATTTCTTCAAGAGCCACTGGAATGCCCAAAGCGGGACGGTACGGCCGATGCGACGACATCGCCTCGACGACATCGGCAACGCCCAGGATCTTTGCCTCGAGAAGAATGTCTTTTCCCGTGAGCCGCTGCGGATAGCCCGAGCCGTTGACTCGCTCATGATGCTGGTGGACGATATCGGCGATCGGCCAGGGAAATTCGATCTTACTCAAGATCTTGTAACCGACCTGGGAATGCGTTTTAATAATCAGGAATTCGAATTCATTCAGTTTTCCGGGCTTGCTGAGGATGTCCGCGGGGACATAGATCTTGCCGATGTCATGGATAATGCCCGCGATCTGAATACACTCAATCTGGTCCTCGGATAAACCCATCTCCCGGGCGATGGCGCAGGCCAATTTCGTGACCCGCTCCTGGTGGCCGGTCGTGTAGGGATCTCTCATTTCGATGGCCGAGGCCAAGGAATTAATCGCGGCCTTCAAGGTGGTGCGCAATTGGGTCATGCTTTGATGGAGACTTTCTTCTGCTTGCTTTCGCTCGGTGATATCTTCACCAGAACTTAATGTCCCCAGGATTTTTCCATCTTCATCTGTCACGATCGCGTTGTGCCAGGCAAGACATCTTTCTTGTCCGGTCCTCGTCAGGATATGGTTCTCATAATATTCCTGTTGTTCGATACGGCCGGCGATGATTTCGTCAAAAACGTTTCGAACACGCCCGCTGTCCTGATGGCGCAGGAAGCCTTCGAACCAGTTTTTTCCGATGAGCTCCCTTTCTTCATACCCCAGGATACGGGCGCCTTTCCGATTGATCAGAACAATTTTTCCCTCCACATCGAGCACGAGCAGCATAACCTCGGCAATATCCAGATAATTTTGGATCCTGTCGCGCTCTCGCCGTAAGGCCTGCTCGGACCGCTTGCGTTCGGTAATGTCGATCACGATTCCCAGGAGACCGATTGGCTGTCCGTCTTTCACCATGGCGCGCGTCGTGACCAGCGCAGGAAATGTTCGGCCGTCCTTGCGCAGGGCCGTGTATTCTCCTGAGGACGCTTCCCCGACGGACAGGACTCGGCGCAAGTTCTCCCCGGCGCGTTGTCGATCTGCTTCCGCCAGCATCTGTATTACGTTCTCGCCCTCCAAGAGATCCGCCTCGGAGTAGCCGAACCACTCGAAGGCCGTCCGGTTAGCGAATATGATGCGCCCGTTCAAGTCTGCTTCGAAAATGCATGTGGGAAGCGAATTTGCCAGTTCCCGGTATTTCTGCTCGCTTTGGAGCAGCGCCTGCTCGGCCTTTTTCCGCTCGGCTATATAAGACTGATTATTGTTCATGGCTCCACTCCTCAAGATTCCAGACAAGAAGAGACGGATGTAGGGACCTGTTTTTCATCTTCCTCGAGTTTATCCAAAGCTTTTGAGGAAGGGTATCGCCGTAAAGAAGGATTTGGGAGATGATTTTTGGAGTGTTTAAATGACCTTCAGGGGGGAGAAAGATGGAAAAAGCGCGCCTGGAGAGATTCGAACTCCCGACCCTCTGCTTAGAAGGCAGATGCTCTATCCAACTGAGCTACAGGCGCTCTTTGTGTTTTTGCCTTGGACGCAATCGGGGAGGTCGGATTTGAACCGACGACCTCCTGCTCCCAAGGCAGGCGCGCTAACCAGGCTGCGCCACTCCCCGCGCATTGAATGAAAAGGTCAAGCCCTGGTTCGAAAGCCAGTTCATGTTAACAAATCGGCCTGAATCTTGTCAATTTAGAGGCGCGGCATGCCCCTCGCCTGGCTTATCTCTTTAATCCTCTTTCGATTTGGGCGCGCGAAATCTTAACGATGATCGGGCGGCCATGGGGGCACAATGAGGGATTCGAAACCTGGAAAAGCTCCTGGAGGAGGTATTCCATCTTTTCCTTCGGCAGAGGCTGGCCGGCCTTGATGGCCGTTTTGCAGGCCATGGTGGCCAACATTTTCTCTCTTTTATTTGGAGCCTCGCTCTCCTTCATTTCTTCGAGGAGCGCCAGGAAAGCCGCCAGGGCCTCTTCCGGCTTGAAGATGTCCGGATATTCCTTTAAGGCATAGCTCTTTCCGCCCATGGCTTCAATCCTAAACCCGGCGGCCTCAAGATCAACCCTATTGTCTTCCCAGCTCAGGGATTGGGAAGGCGATAACTCAAAGAGAAGCGGGAGGAGGCTCATCGTCAGAGGCCACGTCTTCCGGCTGTCGATCTCTTTGTATTTTTCGAACAAGATCCGTTCATGGGCATTGTGCTGGTCGACGACGAGAAGCCCTTCCTCATCCTCGGCCACAATATAAGAATTCAGGTACTGGCTTAAAACGCGGCGGGAACGCCTTTGGATTCCGGACGGCGAGGTCTGCGGTTCGACCTGAACAAAAAGCTTCCGCTCTTCAGCAATTCGGAAAAAGGGGACGGAGCGCATCTCATCGATCCGTCCTCCGGCTTCGCCTGCTTCGGAGACCAATCCGACATCCTTGATTCCGCCGACTTTGAGGCGGGCGTGCTCCATGCCCCTCCAGACAAGCTGGAAGACGGCCTGGGAATCGCGAAAGCGGACTTCAGACTTCGCCGGATGGACGTTGACATCGACCTCCGCATAGGGCAGGGTTAAAAAGAGAAAGGCCTCGGCTGAAAGGTCTTTCTCCAGGAAACCTTTGTAAGCTTGATTGAGCGAAGACTGGAGGATTCGGTCACGCACCGGGCGCAGATTCACGAAGAAGAGCTGGTGCGATTTGTCCGTCCTTCCGCCGGGCGGCCGGGAAGCAAAACCGAAAATTCGGCCGGCGTTTCCCGTGTAATCGATCTCCAGAAGATTTTCCAAAAACGATTTGCCGTAAAGCTGGAAGATTCTCTCTCTGAGGCTCCCCACAGGAGGGCAATTCAGCAGGACGCGCTTTCCGTGGGTCAGCGACACCCGAATCTGCGGATAAGCTAAGGCGATATTCGTTGCGTATTTGACGACCAGCCCCAGTTCGGATTGGTCACTCCGCAAAAATTTTTGACGCGCCGGCAGGTTGAAAAAGAGGTCCGTCACGCCAACAGACGTCCCGCGCGGAAACGCGATTTCGCGCACGGCGACGATCTTATCGCCTTCACGCTCGACCTGGGTCCCTGACGCTCCCGAACCGTCCGCTGTCCGCAAGGTGAGCCGGGAAACAAAGGAGATGCTCGGCAGCGCTTCTCCCCTGAAGCCGAGCGTCGATATTTCCAAGAGGTCTTTTTCACTTGCGATCTTGCTTGTGGAATGACGGACGAAACAGAGCTCGGCGTCCTCCCGGCTCATGCCCTGGCCGTTGTCCTGGACCTGGATGAGCCTTTTTCCGCCGGCCAATAGCTCGATGGAAATCTCGGAGGCTCCCGCATCGAGCGAATTTTCGACTAGCTCCTTGACAACCGAAACCGGCCTTTCGATGACTTCGCCGGCGGCGATCTTCTGGGCAATTTCAGGCGGGAGGACGGCGATTCGCTTCATCGGTCGACGATAATGCCGGTCGTATCCCTGTCGGTTATGCGCTCGGGCCTCACGACGACCGGTTTCCCAGGCTCGGCCGGGCAGGCCGGCACACGAACTTGAATATAATTTGAGGTCAGGACTTCCGCGGTCCCGCCGGTTTTTTCGATGACGACGGCCTCGAGCTCCTGGCCGAGAAAGAGGCTTCGGAAGGCCAGATTCTTCTGGCGGCTGATTTTCCGAAGAAGGCCCGCCCGCTCTTTTTTCGTCTGATCGCTGACCTGGGGCCAACCTGCGGCGTCTGTCCCCGGCCGCGGCGAATAGGAAAACACATGAAAGTAAGTCAGTGGGACCTTTATGACAAACTCGACCATTCGCTCGAAATCTCTCTCCGTCTCGCCGGGAAATCCGACAATGAGATCGGCGCCGATGCCGGCCCGAGGAGAATGCTCCCGCAAAACCATCAGGATGTTCCGATATTCCTCCGGGGTGCTTTGCCGGCCCATCCTTGCCAAAATCGCCTCCGATCCGTGCTGAAGCGAAAGATGAAAATGCGGACAGATTTTATTTGAACTCGTCAGATGTTTCAGCAGGGGCAGGGGAAGGAGCCTGGGGTCAAGTGAGCTGAGCCTGATCCTCACCATTTGGTCCAGGGCCTCGATGTCTTGGAGCAGGTTGAGAAGCGAGGACCGCGGCTCGAAATCCAGCCCGTAGGAGCACAAATGGATGCCGGTCAGGACGATCTCGGCAAAGCCGTTCTCAGCCAACTGCTTGACCCGGCTGAGGACCTTCTCTCGCGGAGCGCTCACGCTTCGGCCCCGCACCCGGGGAATGATGCAAAAGCTGCAGGACATGTTGCAGCCATCCTGGACCTTGACCAAGGCGCGAGCGCGGAAGGGCACAACACCGGCTTCCCGGTTCGCGTCCTCCCCTGAATGAATGTGCCCGGCAAGCATCGCCTTTTGGCTGTTCGGGATGACCCGCCAGATGCCGGGGATGTTTTCTAGCTCGGCCGGGTTCCGCTCGGCAAGACAGCCCGTGGCGACAACTTTGGCGTCTGGGTTGAGGCGGAGGATCCTTCGGATAAATTTTCGGGCATCCCGGTCGGCCCGGCCGGTCAGGGTGCAGGTGTTGACGACAACGACATGGCTCCGTTCGAAATTCTTTTCCAGCCGAAAGCCGCGCTCCTGAAGCTCCCAAGCCAAGTCAAATGCTTCGGCTTGGTTGACGCGGCAGCCGAAATTCCGGATGGAAAACGAGGTCATAAATTTTTCTGGACCTTTTGGGAATCGGCCTCCACTCGAGCCGCCAATTTCTTGCGCTCGTCAACGAGCTTGGCCCGGAGCAAGGGATTCTTCCCTGCCAGGATCTCGACAGCGAGCAGGGCGGCGTTCGCCGCGCCGGTTTTTCCCGTGCCCATGGTCGCCACGGGAATTCCTTTCGGCATCTGGACGGTCGAAAGGAGGGCATCCAGGCCGCCTAACCCGCCGCTGTCCACGGGAACGCCGATTACGGGGCGAACCGTATGGGAGGCGACGACACCGGCCAGGTGAGCCGCTTTGCCGGCGACGGCAATAAAGACTTCGACCCCTTTTTCCTCGAAAGCCCGGATAAGACTCAGGGTGCGCTCCGGCGAGCGGTGGGCCGAGGTCACTTCGAGAGCAAAGGCAATCTCGAATTTTTTGAGGATGGCCAGCGCGTCCTGGATGATATCGAAATCCGATTCGCTGCCGATGAAAATGCCGACGTCCATTATCTCTCCTCCTCGCGCCTGACGCCGATATCGCGGCGGTACTGCATGCCTTCAAAATAGATGCCGGACACGGCGTGATAGATATTCTCCATGACATCCGCCAGCTTCCGCTCCGAGCTGCAGACGCCGATCACCCGGCCGCCGTTTGTCAGATACTGGCCGTTCTCAAACCGGGTCCCGGCATGGAAGATCGTGATGTCGGGGTTCTCCAGCGCTTGCTCCAGCCCCTTGATGACCTTTCCTTTCTCGTAGGACCCGGGATAGCCGCCCGAGGCCAGGATGACGCAGGCCGAGGCCTTTGAACTCCATTGGACCTCATTGGCCAGGACGTCTTCCTCGATCGCAGACAGCAGGATTTCGACAAGATCGCTTTCCAGCCTCAGCATCTGGGGCTGCGTTTCGGGATCGCCGAATCGGCCGTTGTATTCGAGCACCTTGGGCCCGTCCTCCGTCAGCATCAGCCCGACGTACAGGGCTCCCTTATATTTTCTTCCTTCCTCGCGCATGCGCGTAATCGTCGGCAGCACGATGGAATGAATGACTTCCGCGAACATCTTCTTGGTCAGGAACGGCGAGGGAGAAATGGCGCCCATTCCGCCCGTATTCGGGCCCCTGTCCCCGTCATAGATGGCCTTGTGGTCCATCGTGGTCACCAGGGGAAGCACCCTGGCCCCGTCTGAAATGACGATAAACGAAACCTCTTTTCCGCGCAGGCACTCTTCGATGACCACGCGGTTGCCGGCATCGCCGAACTGCTTGGCGATCATCACCGATTGGATCGTCTTCTCGGCCTCTTGGTGGTCCCGACAAATGATCACGCCCTTCCCGGCGGCCAGCCCATCGGCTTTGATCACGAGGGGAAACGAAAATTCCCCGGATGCGACCAAGCTCTGGGCTTTTTCCGCGGACTCGGCGATCTTAAAACGGGCCGTGGGAATTTTGTGTCGCTCCATGAATTGCTTGGCGAAGATCTTGCTGCCTTCCAGCTCCGCCGCTTTCTTGGTCGGACCGAAGATGCGCAGCCCCTTTTTTTCAAATTCATCGACGATCCCCAGGGTCAAGGGCAGCTCGGGCCCGACCACCGTCAGGTCGATGGGCTCCCGCGCGGCAAAATCGGCCAGACCCTGGATATCGGAATCGTTGATGGCGATGTTCTCGGCGATGCCCATCGTCCCCGCGTTCCCCGGCGCGCAGAAGAGCTTCTTGACGCGCTGGCTCTTGGCGATTTTCCAGGCGAGGGCATGCTCCCGTCCTCCCGAACCAACCACTAAGACTTTCATGTTAGATGTCCTTTTGCCAATTTACTGTAATTTTAGCAAATTTTCTATGAACCGGCCGGCGAAGTCCGGATGGGGAAAGGCGCTGCGGATGATCCGCGCCGCCAGCGGCACGGCTTCCTTGGCCGGGAGGCAGTAGCGCATTTCGAGAAAATCCTGGCGGTATTTCCTGACCTCGTCCTTGACGTTTTTATTCCGGATGACCGCATCGGCCAGGTATCCGGCCAGCCGGTCGAAGTCTTTTTCCTTCATCCCGAACCGGGTCATTTCCTGGACGCCCGTGCGGACGCCGCTCGATTCCAGGAACGTCTCGTCGTCGGGCAGCGCCTGGTAGTTCGTGACGATGTTGTTGTCCTCCAGGCGCCTGGCGATCGCCTGGCCTGCCCCAAATGACTTCACCCGGATGAGGACCTGGTGAGTTTCCGTGAACCCGTCCTTTTCTTCCCCTTCCACCGGGATGTTCTGACTTTTCAAGGCCTTGGCAAACGCCTTGGCGTTCAGGCGGACCTGCTTCTGGAATTCCGGCTTGAACTCGTTCATCTCGTAAGCGGCCAGGAGCAGCCCGACGAGAGTCCCCAGGTGATGGTTGCTCGTCGAGCCCGGGAAGGCTCGGCCTTTGACATCGAGCCACAGGTTCCGGAGCGGGCTCTCTTTCGGAAAGCTGCCGGCCACGAGCCCCCGCTGGGGCCCGAAAAACGTCTTGTGCGTGCTTCCCGTGACAAGATCGGCTCCCTCCTTGAGCGGCTCCTGGAAAGCGCCGTACAGCCCAAGAACATGCGCCATGTCGTACATAATGACGGGCCGCTCTTTCCAGCTCTTGACGATGTCCGCCACGAATTTCACCGGCTCCCGGTAGATGAACATGCTCTTGCCAAACACGACGAGCTCCGGCCGATGCCGGTCCAGGAGCGAAGCGAGCTTGTCCAAATCGGGCTTGTAAGGGTTTTCTTTGGAGACAGGAAAATTGACGACATTTTCTTTTCCTGTGTGCGGGTCTTCTTCGACGCAATTAAACAGCGCGCCCATGGGTTGGGCACTGAGATGGCCGCCCTTGGTCAGGTCGTTGTTCATGACCAGGCGCATTCTGCGGCCCGGCTGCCCGGTGGCCCGGCTGCGGTTGATGAATTTGACCATGCCCTTGAAGACGACCTCGTTGGCCATCTGCCCGCTGATCGGCCTGATCTCGATTTCGGAACAATCGAAAAAACGCCCGAGCTCTCGCTGGGCCTCGATTTCGACATCCCGGATAAAATCGATGCCCTGGTAGAAATAGACTTCCTCGCCCTTCATCGTCCGGTGCTCGGCGTAGCGGCCCGATGGATCGGAAATCTCGCACATCTTGACGAGGAGCGAGGGGGTGCACTCTGATGGAATCAGGTTAAAGGACTCTTTCTGCCTCCAGATGTTATTCTGCTCGACCTTCCGGCAGAGGGCTTCGATCTTTTCGGATAATGATGCCATAATGCCTTCTCTCCTAATATAAAAAGTTCCGGTCTTCGATCGTCTTGAGCTTATCGATTCTCCGCTGGTGGCGGCCGCCTTCGAACTCGTTGGTGAGCCAGGCTTGGACGATCTTCAGCGCGTCCGGAAGGGCCAGGGTGCGGCCGCCCAGAGCGAGGCAGTTGGAATCATTGTGTCTTCGGCTCATCTCGGCCGTATATTCGTTCCAGCAGGTCGTGGCCCGGATGCCCTTGTACTTATTGGCGACCATGGCCATGCCCATGCCCGTGCCACAGACCAGAATAGCCCGGTCGAACTGGCCGTTCAGGACCGCCTCGATAGCCCTGGCCGCAAAGTCCACGTAATCCACGCTCTCACCCGGCCCGCAGCCGAAATCCTTGTGCTCATGATCGGTCTCGGCAAGATAGGAGACAATGGCCTGTTTCAAGAGATACCCGGCATGGTCAGACGCGACGGCGATTTTCATGTGTGCCCCCTAAAAATAATGACGTCCTCTCCCCCTCTTCCGCCAAAGGAGAGGACAGAGATATCTATCGATTGAATAATAAACATGTCCTCACAGAATGCCGTCTCTCTCGTCGCTTCAACGGGGACTCTTCAATCCAAGAGCTTTGCGGCTTCGGGCATCGCCTGGAGGGCCTTTAGAATCACAGGGTCGCTCCGCTCGAAGACCTTCCATCCCTCTTCGTTGCCCCAAAGCGCCGAGGCCATCTCTCTCTCCAGTTCGCGCTTGATTTCGGCCACGGCCTCATTGAATTTCTTGGCATCATACGCAATCTTGTTGGACAGAAGGTATTCCCGGAAATCCTCGAGGAAAACGGCATCGGCGATGAAATCGCGGCCGATGGAAACTTTCCCCGGCTCCGCCGACCCCGCAGCCTGTGTTTCCTGAGGGAAAATAAATTTCTTGGACAACGATGTCTGATGGTTGAGGAATTTCCGGATATAGGAGAAGAAGACGCCTTTGAAACGGAGTTCGGCCGTAAACGCCTGGAGGAGGAACTTGACCTCATAATCCGGCGTGATCCCTCCCTGGCCCAGGACCTTTCGGCCCTTATCCGTGTATTTCACTTCCCTCTGCTTCTCGGGAACGGCCTTGTCCATAAGATAATCTTCCAAATGCGTATAATCGCGCTGGATGGACCGGCCGCTCGGCGTGTAATACTTGGCGATGGTCAGAGCCACGGCCATGTTCGGCGCCTGGGGAGCAAGGGAAAAAATCTGCTGGACCAGGCCTTTCCCCCAGGAATCCTCTCCGACAATCAGCCCCCGGTCGTGGTCCATGATGGCTCCGGCCACGATCTCCGAAGCGCTGGCGCTGCCTTGGTTGACGAGCACGACGAGCGGGATTTTTTCGTACTGGTTGTTGCGGACCGCCTCGAAAGATTGATCGTACTTGCGGTTCCGGCCCTTGATGGAAACAACCAAGGCCCCTTTGGGAAGAAATTCGTCCGAAATGTCGATGGCCTGGAAGAGAGGGCCTCCGGGATTCCATCTCAGGTCGAGGATCAGGCTCTTCATGCCCTTTTCGGTCAGGGCCTCCATTTTTTTCTCGAGCTCTTCCGTAGTGCTTTCGGCAAAATACCGGATGTTGATATATCCGACGCCCTCCTGGAGAAGGAAGGCATAGGGTACGCTGTAGAGGGGGATTTCCTCGCGGACGATCGTCAGCTCGATCGGCTTCTCCATCCCCTCCCGGGCGATGGTGATATTCACCTTGGTCCCCTTGGGGCCCCTCAATTTCGTCACGGCGTCCCGGTCCGTGATGGGCTTGGTGCTTTCGCCGTTGATATGAGTGATGATATCGCCAGCCTGCATTCCCAGCCGCCAGGCGGGCGTTCCTTCCATGGGAGAAATGACGACCAGCCTGTCTTCCTGTTTCTGGATCTGGATGCCGAGGCCGAAGTACTTGCCTTTCTGCTCCTCGAACATCCGGGAAAAATTTTCCGTGTCCAGAAAATAGGAATGGGGGTCCAGGGTCTGGAGCATTCCCTTGATGGATTCCTGAGCCAGCTTTTCCGGGGGGGCGGCCCGGTAATAATTCTGCTCGATCAAATCGACCATCGAGGCGATCTTTTCGAGCGACTGATTCCAGACCTCGTCATCCCTGGCCCCGAGCCTGGCCAGGACGAAGATAAAAATCATCAAAAAGAGGAGCTTCTTCTTCATATCTGTCGGCCGAATCATGATTTTAACAGAGGGAGGGGACAATGTAAAGCGGACCGGGGCCGACAGGCGGCGTCCCGGCCTTGACTTATTCCAGGTGAAGGGCTATATTCCTTGAGTATCAAGAGAGAAGCAAACCATATGTTTGGAAGTCTCGGGCTGCCGGAACTGTTGCTGATCCTGGCCGTTGCCCTGCTTGTTTTCGGTCCCAAGAAACTGCCGGAAGTCGGCCGGTCCCTGGGCAAGGCCATGCGGGAGTTCAAAAAGTCGACCGAGGAGATCAAGGACAAGTTCGAAGAGCAGATCCGAGCCGATGATTTCAAAGATATTCAGGAAGACATCAAGAAGGATCTGAGCGAGGATGGGGAAGGGAAAAAAATCTCCTGACGAGATGACCTTCCTCGAACATCTCGAAGACCTCAGGAAAAGAATCTTTTATTCCCTCATTGGCCTTTTTATCGCCGTCGTTCCGGGCGCTCTTTTCTGCACCGACATCTTTGATATTCTGTCCAAACCGGTCACCAAGTACCTGCCGCCAGGACAAAAACTGACGTTCACCAAGCTGACGGTGCCCTTTACGCTCTACATGAAGGTGTCCCTCATCACCGCCCTTTTTATCGCCATGCCGTTTATTTTCCTCCAGGTCTGGTATTTTATCGCCCCCGGCCTCTACAAAAAAGAAAAGAAATATGTCTGGCCGTTCGTCGCCTTCACGACGATTTTCTTCATCCTGGGTGCGCTTTTTGGATTTTTCATCGTCTTCCCCTGGGCCTGCCGCTTTTTCCTCCAGCTCGGCGCGAAATTCCAACCCATCATCACCGCCGACGAATACTTCAACCTGATCCTGAAGATGCTCCTGGGAATCGGCGCCGTCTTCGAGATGCCGACGCTCATCTTCTTCCTCGCCAGGATGGGTATCGTCACTTCCAGATGGATGGTCAAGAACTTCAAATATGCGATCCTGGCGGTGTTCATTATCGCCGCCGTGATCACGCCGACGCCGGATATGATCAACCAGACCATTCTGGCACTGCCGATGCTGGCGCTTTACTCGTTCAGCATCCTGATCGCCTTTTTCTTCGGCAAGGAAAGAAAAACGAGGCAGGCCAAAAAAGAAGAAAAGCGAAAATCCGAATCGGGCCTGGCCGGATAAATAGACTGGGGACACGGACTCAACGGTTGACTAAGGATGAGTCACCACAACAGGTATCGATTGATCGGGCTGACCGGGACGAACGGCGCCGGCAAGGGCGAAGCGGCCGGATTCCTGAAGACCCGCGGCTATGCCTATTTCTCGCTTTCCGACGTGATCCGCGATAAGCTCGGCGAAGAAGGCCGAGAGGCCAGTCGGGATAATTTGATCCAAAAGGGCAACGAGCTGCGAAGACAATTCGGCCCCGACATTCTGGCTAGGCTGGTCATGGACAAGGTCCGGAGCAAGGCCGTCATCGACAGCATCCGCAATATGAAGGAAGTCGAATATCTGCGGGGCCGCGGCGGTTTTGTCCTCGTTGCCGTGGACGCCCCTCCGGCCGTGCGCTTCGAGCGAGTCAAGGCGCGCGGCCGGGATGAATCCGTGGGGACGTTTGAGCAGTTCATCCGCAAAGAGGCCGAGGAAAAAGGGAATGACGCCGAGGCGCAGCAGCTGGACAAGGTCATGGCCATGGCCGACATCTCCATCGTCAACGACGGCTCGCTCGAAGAGCTGCACCGAAAGCTGGAGGAACTCACATGAAGCCAAAAATCCGGAAAAAGCCGAGACGGATCTCCAAGGAAGAGTATTATCTCGGCATCGCCAAGGAGGTGGCCCGGCGCAGCACCTGTTTCCGCCGCTCGATCGGGGCCATCATCGTCCGTGATGACCAGATCATTTCCACGGGCTACGTGGGAGCGCCGCGTAAAACCAGGGACAGCCTGGAACACGGCTTTTGCCTGAGGGACAAGCTCGGGATTCCCCACGGCCAGCGCTACGAACTATGCCGCAGCGTCCATGCCGAGCAAAACGCGATCATCAACGCCGCCCGGGCGGGTGTCAGCCTGCTCGGCGGCGACATGTACATTTACGGGCTCTCGGCCGAGGCAGACAAGGCGATCAACGCGTTCCCTTGTTTCATCTGCAAAAAGATGCTCATCAACGCCGGCCTGAACCGCATCATCTGCTCGACGGCCGACAAGGCCCATATCATTTTCAAGGTCGAAGACTGGGCCAAGGACTGGCGCGAAGGAGATATCCTGGATGATAAGCACCAGTACGGATAAGGCGGCCCGCGGGGCGAGAAACCGCCTTGTCTCGATTTTGGTAATCATCTTCGGCGCCATCCTATTCTTGAACGCCTCGACAGCGCCCCAGGGACTGCCTTTCCAGACCGAGGCAGACGCCGGACTTCTCCGGCTGCTCGGGATCACCGCCTCTCCGGAATCCATCGACTACGTCGTGAATAGAACCCAGTTTCAACTCCACACGCTCTTGACCGAGCAGCGCCATCCCAAAACCTGGAATCTCAGCGAAAAAATCCAGAGCGATACCGAAGCCGGGCTGCGCATGCTTTTTTCTGTCGATGACGATATCGCGGCGCGTCTGGAGATCTTGGCCACCCAAAAGCAAGCCCTGGACGCGCTGGCGGCGGAGGTCGAAGCGGCTCTTCTCGCCAAGAAAAAAATCTACATCTACGGATGCGGCGCCACCGGCCGGCTGTCCAAACAAATGGAGTCGAGCTTCTGGCGGCCCTTCTGGAAAAAGGTCAAAGAGGCCAAAGAGGTCTGGCCCAAGCTCCAAGCCGGCCTCGATCCCTCGGTCGAAGAGGAGCTCCTCGGGGAGATGACGGGGGCCGACCGGGCCCTGATCAGCTCGCTGGAGGGATTTGAGGACCTGCCGCTCATCGGCCGGCGGCAGCTCCAGGACCGGGGCCTCAAGAAGGGTGACCTCGTCCTCTGCGTCACGGAAGGGGGCGAGACGTCCTCCGTCATCGGCACCATCCTCGCCGCCCTGGACCAATGGAAGGCCGAGAAAGACTACGATCCGCGGCAGAGCCGAAAGAAGCTGTATTTCGTTTACAATAACCCGAACGACAAGCTCCTCCCTTTTGAGCGCAGCCGGAAGGTGATCGAAGAAGAAGGGATCACGAAAATCAACCTGGCCACCGGTCCCCAAGCCATTACCGGCTCGACGCGGATGCAGGCCGCGACCATCGAAACCTTTGTCATCGGCAGCGCCCTGGAGACCGGGGTCGAACGGACACTGCGGAAATTCCTGTCAAAAAAGGAGATGACCCGGCTCGGCTTCAAAGACGAGCTGCGCATCGAAGACAGGCTTGGACAGTTCGCGCCCCTCCTCCAGGAAATCAAGAAGAATGTCCCTGCGATCGCCAAGCTCACGGACATGGAAACCAAGGCCTATGCCTCGGGATTTTTCTCCACGTATTTTGCCAAGGACGGCCTGATCACAGTGTTCATCGACAGCACGGAGCGCAGCCCCACGTTCCGTCTCTATCCCCTGGATACCGTCAATGAACCCAAGAGAAAATGTTGGATCCAGGTCTGGACCGAGGCCTCCGATCTAAAAAGCGCCTGGAGAGCGTTTCTGGGAAGGCCTTTCCGGGGCCTCTCGCCCGAGCTTTATCAAAAGCCCTTCGAAGAGGAGATCGAGGACCCCTATCTCCAAGCGAAAGCCTTGGAGAGCCTCGCGAAGGCCGGCCAAGACCAGGCCCTTCTCTATGACTTTTCTTTTTCCGACTTTAATATCAAAAGGCGCGGGCCCAAGAAAGGAGATCTCGGCGTGGCCGTCCTCTTGGGACCCGAGGAGGAAGAGCTGAACAAGGCCGATTCGGCGTTCCGAAAATTCATCGGGTTGTTCTTGAACAGCGGCGCCGGGATGGGCCTCATCTTGGCCGCCGACGCGCCTGCCAAGGGAAATCTCGATGGAGCCAAGGCTTGGCCATTTTTGCAGGCTAAGGATAAGACTGCGCCCGTCGTCATCCGCCTGGCCCTTCGTTCCGCCGACGATCCCTTCGGCATCCGGCGGCATATCGCGCTGAAAATGCTGCTCAACGCGCACTCGACGGCGGTCATGGCCAAGCTGGGCAAGGTCGTCGGCAACACGATGACGAACGTCAGCCCGAGCAATCTCAAGCTCATCGGCCGGGCGACCTATCTCATTCAGTCCCATGTCAACGATACTTTGAGCAATCCGAAGTGGGTCCAGCTGAATGGAGTCCGGAAGCCCATTTCGTACGGAGAAGCGAATGCCGTCTTGTTCGACTCCATCGCCTTCATGAAGGACAAATCCGAGATGGTGGGACAGGCGGCCGAGGTGCCGCTGTCTATCATCCGCGTCCTAGAATCCCTACGGCAGAAACGCGGGGTGACGCCGGAGGAAGCGCTGGAGATCGTCCAGAAGACGGGCCTGGCCGCCTATCTCGCCGGCCTAAAATGAAGATCTTAGACAGCGAGGGTGGCGCCGAACGGGGAGCCCCAGCGGACACTTTTGGAGGAGGACCCTTTGACAGTGTCCCCCTCCAACGGGCGGCGGGAATGCCCGCCTGCCCTGCCACCCCTCCAATGAGCCTCTTGCGATGAATTCATCGCGGAATGCTCCAGGGAAGGGTGGCAGAGAGCGAAGCGAACGTTGGAGGGAAACCCTGGATGAAGGGTTTCCCTCCAAGAGTATCCGACAGGACCCGCGCTGTAACCTATACTCTTATGGGATCGGCGGGGCGTTGGTCAGGCCGTAGCAGGGAGTTATGGACGGCTGCCTTTCCCTCTTGTCCTTTTTCTTTCCCCTGACCTGCGGATAGACAAAGGTCTCGCCCGCATAGTTGCGCAGGACGACCTGCTCGTCGTCGATCGACTGCAGGTAGGCCGGGATCAAGGGGATCTTTCCGCCGCCGCCGGGCGCATCGATGACGTAATAGGGAACGGCCAACCCTGAGGTCCAGCCGCGCAGCGCGTCCATGATCTCCAGCCCTTTGGCCACGGTCGTGCGAAGGTGCTCTGTGCCGTGGACATAATCCGCCTGGTAAATGTAGTAGGGCCGGACCCGCACATAGAGGAGCTTCTGCAGGAGACGTTTCATGACCATCGGGTCGTCGTTGACCCCCTTGAGAAGGACGGTCTGGTTGCCCAGCGGAATGCCCGCGTCCGCCAGGGCGTTGAGCGCCCGGGCCGCTTCGGGAGTGATCTCGTCCGGATGGTTGAAGTGGACATTGACATAGAGCGGATGGTATTTCTTGAGTACGGCCGCGAGCTTCGGCGTCACGCGCTGCGGCAAAAAGCATGGCACGCGAGTCCCGATGCGCAGGATCTCGACATGAGGGATGGCGCGCAGGGCGCTTAGAATATATTCCAACCGGGCGTCGCTGAGCATCAGCGGGTCCCCGCCCGATATAATCACGTCCCGAACCTCTGGATGGCTGCGGATGTAATCCAAGCCTTCCTCGATGTAACGCGGATGAATCTTGCTCGCGTCGCCCACCTTGCGCTTTCTGGTGCAGAACCGGCAGTACGAAGCGCAGCTGTGGGAAACCAGGAACAACAGCCGGTCGGGATAACGGTGCACGATGCTCGGAACCGGCGAATCCCTGTCTTCGTTCAGCGGGTCCGAAACCCCGCTGTCTTTTTTTAGCTCGGCCGGGTCGGGTACGACCTGGCGGTAGATGGCATCTCCTTTGTGCTTGATCAGGCTCGCATAGTACGGAGTGATCTGTGTCTTGAAGACGCGGGCAACCTTGCGAATCTCATCAGTATTCAAGCCGAAGCGCTCGGCGATCTCGTCGGGGTTTCGCAGGCTGCCCCTTAATATTTGCGGCCACTCATCCATCTCCTTGTCTCCTTTAAGCGAAACGCTTAACATAAATCACCCGGTCATCACCGGGCCCGTAAAAGTCCGGGATGCGGGCGATCTCTCGATAATCTAGGTTCAAATAAAACTGGCGCGTGGGCTCGTATTTAGGCTGGGAGGAGGTCTCGATGACCATCATCCGGCCTTTATCCGCCCGGATTTTCTCCTCCAACCACCGAACCAGCTCTTTCCCATAGCCTTTTCCCTGGTGCTCGGGAGACACCGCCATCCAGTACAGGTCATAGGTGCCCTCCGTGAGCGCCGTGGGACCGTATGTCAAATAGCCCACGATTTCCGGCTTCTCGTCTTCGATGACAACGACCTGGTAATCTTGTTGGCCCGGCTGGTCGAGGTAAACATCGATCAACTCTTCGGCCACCCGGATCTCATCGGGCCGGAAGAAGCCCGTCCTCTTAATGATTTCGAGGACCTTGGCTCTGTCGTATTTGGCCATCGGCCGGATCATTCCTTTCCCTTTCGTCTCAGCGCGTTATCGATCATCCGTTCCCAGAAGTGCCCGTATTCCAGGCCGGAGGCGGCCAGCGCACGGGCATATCCGGCGTTCAGGCTGATGTCCGGGTTGGGGTTGACCTCGAGGATCATCAGCTTCCCCTTCTGGTCCATGCGGAAATCGACCCGCGCATAATCGCGGCAGCCCACGGTCTGGAAGGCGGCGATGGCCGTGCCCTGGATCTTTTTTTGCAGGTCTTCATCGATCTTGGCCGGGCAGATCGGAGGCGTCTTCTGCCAGAGAATATGGTCCTCGAACCATTTCGCCTCGTAGCTGCAAATTTTGGGCTGACCGTCGGGCATATTTGTGTAATCGATTTCGGAAACCGGCAGCGCCTGGGGCTCGCTGTTTTCATAGACCGCCACGTTGAATTCCCGTCCCTCGATAAACTGCTCGACCAGGGCCGGTTCCTCGTACAATTCAAAGACCCTTCGGATCTGACGCTCCAGGCCCTCTTTATCATGGACGACGGATTCGGAATGGATGCCCAGACTGGCATCCTCGGAATTCGGCTTCACGATCAGCGGAAAGGACAGGTCGATCTTCTGGTCCGGGGACATCGCCAACCGGCTGGGCGCCGTCGGCAGCCCGCAGGATTTGAGAACGGCTTTGGTCTTGAATTTATTGAGACAGAGGGCGAGGGTGCGGGAATCATTGCCGGTGAAGGCGAACCCGAGGAGCTCCAGCGCCGCGGCGACGTTGGCTTCGAGCTGCGGCCTTCCCAAGAAGCCTTCACACAAATTGATGAGGACGTCCGGCTTGATTTCCTTGATCCGGTGGAGAAAGCTCATGAAGCTTTTTTGGAGGGGGATGATGAAAGCGGAATAGCCCAGCTCGGTCAAGGCCGCCAGGACTTCCTTGGCCGTTTGTTCGACACACTCCTCGGAAACGCGTTCGCCGTTCCGGCCGGCCACGGGATCGTAGGCATTGTAGGCGATGCCCACCAAAATATTTTTATCCTTCATCTGGGCTGTCCGCATAAAGCGGGATCTCCCCTTGGACCGGTCTCAGTTTCTTTTAGGCCCGGGTTTCCGGGACGTCCGACAAGGCCATGGCGGGCCAGCGCCTCATCCGCCACCCTCAGGATTAACTCTGTGTAGGAATAGCCGGCGGTGCGTGCCGCCTTGGGCAGGCAGGAATTGTCTTCGGGCTTGGGCAGGATGCCGGGCAGCGGGTTGACTTCCAGGATATTCGGCTCGCCCCGCTCGTCCAGGCGCAGGTCGAGGCGGCACCAGTCTCTGATGCGGAGCACGCGACAGGTCCTGGCGACAATGGTTTCGATGCGCGCTTTCAAGTCCGGGGACAGGCGCGCCGGGCATTTGAAAATCTCCAACGGTTGGTCGGGCGTGTCCCAGATCCATTTGGCTTCGTAGGAATAGATCGGCCGCGCTCCCTCAGGGAGCAGGCCGTGGTCAATCTCGACGATGGGCAGGATCTCCATGTGCGGGTCGTTTCCCAAGACGCCGACGGTGAATTCCCGTCCGGACAAAAAGCGCTCGACGATCACGGGCTGTTTATAAAGCAAGGTGACCTCGCGGACGCGGGCGCGCAATTCGTTTCGCGTCTCGACGACTGAGTTGTCCTTGATCCCCTTGCTCGAGCCTTCGTAGAGCGGCTTGACGATCGCCGGCAGCTTGATGTCCTCGGGAACCGCGGCATCGGGCTCGACCAGCCAGAACTTCGGGTTGGGAATCTTGTGAAAAGTCAGGATTTCCTTGGCCCGCGATTTGTCCAGGCAGATGCTCAGAGTGAGCGGGTCGGAGCCGGTGTAAGGGATTTCGAGGATCTCGCACAGGCTGGGGATGTGCGACTCGCGGTTGGGCCCGAAGAGGCGCTCAGCGATGTTGAAAACGAGGTCTGGCCTGGATTCCTTCAAGCGTTCGTAAGCGTTTTTATCCGACTCGATGAGGATGACGTCGTGGCGGGTGCGGAGTGCGTCCCGGACGGCGCATATGGTTTCATCAGAATCACACTCGGCGAGAAAATCGGGTGGAGGCTCTTCCTCGTCCTCCCACTTGTCATCGCTATAACGATGATCGAGCGAAGCGGCCATTCCTGCTTTCGAGCTGTAGAGCAATGCAATTTTCATCGCAACGCTTTTCGGCTTCGCCTCAGGTTAACAAAGGTTCCCAGCAACGTGATCATCTTATCTAAAATATCTCGCATCAAATATTTTCATCTATTTAATTTTATTTATATATCATTTCTGGAAAATGTCAATACCTTTTCTCAAAAAAAATACAATCTGTTCGATTAATGCGCTTTTGGACCCCCAACCCGTTGAGCTGTAAATATCCTTGACAGCTAAAGCAGGAACGTGGCATCGATGTAGGTTGCCCGAAAATCCGGCCGCCGTTTTTTAGAAGCTTGTTCGAACGGCCTCAATCGTGAGCGATAATCGGTCGGCGGAATTTTGAAGAGGACGAACGCACCCGCGGCGAAAATATCTTCGAGCCAGGCGAGCGGCAGGCTGTGTTCAAGATGAAAAATCAGCTGGACCCCGCGCGCCCGGGCGGCGGCCAGGCAATCGGTCAGGAGAACTACATCAGCCTCGCTTCGAAGGCTGGCATCCGAAACATGAATCCAAGCGCCCCGCCGCGCCAACGATTCGATCTCGGGCCCGAGAGGGCCATGATGATAAATCACCAGCCGCGACGCGCCCGCGGCGCAGGCGTCGGCGAGCTCTTCGAGCTTCTCCCATTCGTGCGCCCCGTGTTTGTTGGACAGATGGACATCGATGCCGCTGCGCCCCATTTCTTTGAGGGCGGAAAAGGGAACCGTTTTTTCTTTTTCCTCGGAAAGAAAAGGCCCGTGGTGGAAATACGCCGTGACCGCATCTCCCTTTGTTGCGGCTCGGCCGATCAGGACAAACTCGTTCAAGCTCTGCCGCGCCCGGTTCGATGTATAAATGTCCGCGCCGGCCTCTCCCAGCCACTCCATCTGGAACGGGTCGAACGCGCCCGAATCAATCAACCCCAGCCGCCGATGATTCCTCCGGCGCTCCTTGACCACGTCCAGGAGCGCGGCGAAATCCATCTGGTCGTCGCGGATGATCATCGTTCGGGGATCACCCGCGCGATCCTCTGTCAAGCTTTCGTTCGTATCCATGCTCAAAACAATTTTAGTTCATCTCGCCAAAAAAATCCTTCGGCCCGCAAAAATAAACCGGAAGATTATCACCGCCTCTCTTGCCTGTCAAGAGAGGCCGATCCGGAGACGGCCTCACTCCCCCATCCGGGTTTTTTACGCCGTTCCCGAGCCCTCCTTCTCGGCGGCGAAGAACTCGCTTCCCGGCCTCGATCTTACGGATGTTCGCCGGGAAGCTCAAACAACTTCGCCGGCCGGCTTCTTCCGAGCCGGCTACCCTCGAATGAGGGCTCGGGAAGGCTAAACCCTCCATGGTCGCTTCGGCCGTCTCCGGATCGTTCCCCTTTTCTAGCCCCCCCAGAAATGAAAGAGGCTCCCTTATTTTATATATCCCAGCGATTTCAATTTTTCGATGTCCCGCCTGGAAGCCTTTTCGATCTTCTGCTGGAACCGGGGGGACAACAGCTTGAAGGATTGCAGACCTCGCTTCAAAGCGTCGACGACGTCGGCGCGGCTCCCGGCCAGATCGTTTTGCTCTGCAAAATCCTCATCCTGCCGGTAGAGCTCGTAGCTCTTTTTTAGGTCGGGAGGGGAATATTTGGCCATGGGCCCCAGCCCATCAAATGCTTTCGGGTTTTTTTCGCCCGTGTTCTCGATCAGCTTCCAGCCGTCTTTGAGGATGGCCTTCTTTTCCGCTTCGAACAAAATCCCCTCGAAAAATAATTCCCGGCCGGGGGGATCTTGATCCGCCTTGAGGTACGGAATGAAATTGATCCCCTGCGTCTCTGCCCGGGTCTCGATCCCCGCCAAGCCGAGGAGCGAAGGAAACAGGTCGAACGATTGCACCCGATAAAGGACCCGCTTGTTGGGAAGATGGGAAGGATAGCGAATGATCAGCGGCACTTGGAGCAATTCGTTATAGAGCGTATGGCCATGCTCAAAAGAGCCGTGGTCCCAGAGCTCTTCGCCATGATCGGCGGTCAGAACGACAATCGTGTTGTCCAACAATTTCAAGCTCTTCAATGTCTCCAGGATGGTTTTGAAGTGACGGTCCAACGTGACAATGGATTCGTCGTAGAGGTTTTTCAGATGGCTCTTGTCCTCGTCGCTCAACCCCAGCCGGGTCAAGATCCGGACATCCACGCCGATGTTCTCGCCTATGATAAAGCGCTTATCAAACTCGGATCGAGAAACAAAGGGAACATGGGTGTTCATGAAATGAATATAGGCGAAAAATCGGCGACCGCGATTTTTTTGGATCCAGGCATCCCATGTGGCGAGCACGACGTCGTCGGGCTGACCAAAGGCGTCTTTGAACACCTGGAAGCCCTGGTCGAAGTTGAACCTTCGATCGACACAAAAATTTTTTTGGATCCCCAGCGTCGAATAGTTTTCATTGCGAAACACCTCGGCCAGGGTCAAACACGAATTCTCCAAACGGTCCAGCATATAGAGGGCGCCATGCTGGTGCGGATAGAGGGAGGTAAAAAGGCTGGCGATGGCGGGCTTCGTCCAAGGCGCATTGGTCATGGCTTTCTCGAAGACCAGGCCCTCCTGAGCGAACTGGTCGATGTTCGGGGACGTCGGTTTCGGATAGCCATAGCAGCCGAGATGGTCGGCCCGCAGAGCATCGGCAACAACGATCAGGACATTGGGCCCTTGCGGAATCGTCATTCGTCTTGTCGCCAGCGACACCAGGTTCACGATTCCCAAGAGTCCAACGAGCACGATGACAAGTTTTAGGCTGGACGCCGATGCCAGAAGCCGATAAATTCTTGACAAAGCCCGCCGCACGCCGGCGGCCATGAAAAGCCAGACGAGCAAGACGACCGCCAGGGCGATCAATGATCTCACCAATAAAATGTCCATGGGCTGCGCTGAACGGGAGACATATTGAAGGAGGACGATCAGGAGATATCCAGCGAGGCCGACCAGCGTGATCAACCTGAGCAGCGGCTTCAGGCCTTTTTTGGAGATGACGCGGATTTCAAAATAGGACCGGAACACCTTGTTCCGCAAAACATAAAAAACGGCGCAGATCAAGCCCGCCGCAGCCGCCGCCGACGCCCCCCCGAACAATAGTCCTTGATTCAGGGATCTCACCGTCTCCAGGAACAGCAAATGATACATCCTGTAATGGAGGTACCTGTGAGACGAAATTAAGAAAATCGATTTGACGATCCCGAAGAGAAAGCCGCCGAGGAGGCATGTCCAGAAGACGCCCTTCAGTTTCTTCACGATTTCGATCATGGGAGACGGGGACCGACAGTTCCTTTTGGCAAAAACGCTCGTTCCTGCATATCCGGCTCGGCTGTCTTGGTACGATCGGCGGACAGCCGCAAAAAATATATCAATGCCCGGCACCGGATGTCAATAACGATCGTCCCACGGCGGCCATCCCATGCAGACTAAAATACGCCCGGCATCCATGGATTGAAAAAGCTTGCCCTTCCTTTTATGATAAAGAGGAAGGCAATCGGCATGGCCAAAAGCATCGTCCTCTTTTCGGGCGGGATCGACTCCACGACCGCACTCTATTGGGCTCTGGCCAGGCCCCGGGCCGTCCAGGCTTTGACCTTCGACTATGGCCAAAGACACCGGGTCGAAATCCGGATGGCCACGAAGCTGGCCGGAAAAATCGGCGTTCCCCAGACGATCCTCAAGATCGACCTGACCCAGGTCGGAGGTTCCGCGCTGACGGACCGGGCCTCCGACCTGCCTCGCTACAAAAATTTGACGCAAATCCCGCCCGGCTTGCCCATGACCTATGTTCCCTTTCGGAACGGAATCCTGCTGGCCTTGGCTGCGGCTTGGGGCGAACCCAGACGTTTCACGGAGATTATCTGCGGCTTCAACATCATTGATTCTCCCGATTATCCGGACACGCGCCCGGAGTTCGTGAGGGCCATGGAAAAGGCCATCAACGCCGGAACGGGGGCCGCCTTCGGCAGGCCGCGGGTTAAGATTCTGGCGCCGTTTGTCCGCATGAAAAAATCCGAGATTATCCGCAAGGGAATGTCCCTCGGCGCAGATTATTCCTATTCCGTTTCCTGCTACGCGGGAAAGGAAGTCCCCTGCCGGACCTGTTCGGCCTGTCTCCTGCGCGCGCGGGCCTTCGCGGAAGCCTGCGTTCGCGACCCGCTCCTCAAAAGACTCAAAAAGGAAGGAAAACGATGAGTTGGATATTAACGGTCCGAGACAAATTTCAGGCGGCCCATTATCTCAAAGGGTATCGCGGAAAATGCGAAAAGCTTCACGGCCATAGCTTCCAGGTGGAAGTGAAAATCGAGGTCAAAAAGCTGGACAAAACCGGCATCGGCATCGATTTCAACATAATCAAGCAGGGGTTGGCCAAAATCCTCCCCGATCACACCCTGCTCAACGAGGTGTATAAATTCAACCCCTCTGCAGAAAACCTGGCGCGGCAATTCTTCCTGGAGCTCCGCAAAGACTTCGCGGTTCGAGAAGTGACGGTATGGGAATCCGAGGATGCCTCAGCGACCTACACTGAAAATCGTTGAGATATTCGCGTCCCTGCAGGGCGAAGGGCTCAGGCAGGGCGAGCCCACGATCTTCGTCAGGTTTTCGGGGTGCAACCTGAAGTGTTCCTTCTGCGACACCCGGAATGCCTGGCAAGGGGGAACCGATGTCACGACCGCCCAGGCTCTCGCAGAAGTCCGAAAAATACGACACCGTTTGAAGACGGAATGGGTCTGCCTGACAGGCGGCGAGCCTCAGCTCCAGGATATTTCAGGTTTCGTTGCCGACCTCCACAAAGACGGGATGAAAATACAGGTCGAGACAAACGCCACGGCTTATCATCCCCTGCGCGCGGACTGGTACACGGTCTCCCCCAAGCCCCCCCGGTTTTTTTGCCGGGAGGAATACAGGAAGCAGGCCAAAGAGGTCAAGCTCATCGTGACGAATTCTTTACGCTTCGGCACGGTCGAACGGCTCCGCAAAGACTTTCCCACTCGGATTCCTCTCCTCCTCCAGCCGGAATCCAATGCCCCGTGGAGCGTAGCGAAGAGCCTGAGGATGCTCAACCGGACTCAAAGGGAGGGCTTGAAAAACATTCGTTTCTCCGCCCAGCTTCACAAACTTTACGGCTGGCGCTAAGCCAACCGCCTGCCCCTGCCGGAAATTTCTTCCAGCGGGATTCTTGGCCTTTCCAGAGGATTTCTCCTGATAAAAATCACCCTGAGATTCATCGGCAGAGGGGATTGATTTCAGGGTAATCCTCCCCCAAAATTTGGATCGGTTGGATCTCGACCATAAGCTGGCGAAGTTTGCAGACTCTGATGTGCGACGGAAATCCATATAAAAAAGGAAAAAATCTCCAGACCCACGGGTTCACCATCCTGGAGCTTCTTCTCTTCCTCTGCGGCACCGGCATCGTTCTCGTCCTGCTGGTCCCCGTTTATCAGACGGCCAGAGAAAAAGCGACCCAGCGTTCGACCATGGCCGATATGGCACAATGGGCAAGAGCCATCTCCGCCTATACCGCTGACCATGGCGCCGCGCCTTCCAATCCGAGAGGTCGCTTAAACTTTAGAAAACCCATCCTTAAAGAACTCACCCCGTATCTTTCGACCCTGCGCTGGTCCGACTGGTGGGGAGATGTCTACTGGGTCTGGACGGGACCGGGGAATGACATCTATGGGTTCCATACGACTGACGCCAAAGACTATATTATCGCCTCCCTGGGAGAAGATAACGCCTTTGAAAACTGGTCGTACGACCCGGCCCATCCGGAGGCGGGTTTTTACAGGCCTGCGGAAAACAAGGATTATTTTAAAGATATCGTGCTCTGGAACGGGCAATTCATCCGGCGTCCCGAGCCGGAGAGGAACCGGTAAGCCGAAATGCGCAAGCCTCGTCCGGCGCCTGTCCGATGGTTATCCAGGAAAATCCAAGCGGGAGATGTGGTCCATGCCTTCGACCGAATCCTATGCAGCCCTTTTTTTCGAAACAAAGCGATTCTCTGGTCCGTCATCGCCGGCCTATCCGTAATCTTTGTCCTCCAGACCATCCAATACGTCTGGGTCTGGAATACCGATTCGCCGTCATATTACCTGGCTGCCCGGGGGATCGTGCGGCATATCAATATCTATGATGACCAGCAGTTCCAACGCCTCGCCGACGATGTCCTGGGCAAGGCGAGGATCGTCTATCCCTATATTTATTGGCCCTTCCTGGCCCAGCTTTTTACGCCATTTTCAGTTCTTCCGATCAGGGACTTCTTTGTCGTCTTTCATATCCTTAATATTCTGTTCGCCTTCCTCGGCCTCTGTTTGGTCTACGAGCTCTTAAGCCTCAAGGAGTCCAAGACCAATTTTCCCATCATGTTTCTCTTTTTTCTGCTCGTGGCCAACGTTCCCTTGATTTCGGCCATCGAATATGGACAGATCAACCTGTTCGTCCTGGACCTCATCCTGCTTTCCCTGGTCCTTCTGAAGAAAAATAGGGTTTTTCTTTCCTCGCTTTTCCTCTGCGGAGCGGTCCTCATCAAGATCTATCCCGTTCTGTTCTTGTTCGTCTTTCTTTTCCAGAAAAAATACAAATACCTGAAGTGGACGGCCCTGAACGGTCTGGGGATCTTCCTGCTCTCGATCGCCCTCTTCGGAAAGACGGTCTGGTTGGAATTTGTGAAATCCGGCCTGAAGATATTCTCCGGGACGACACAATCCCCCTTCACTCTTCATTACATCGCTCACATCAACAATAACACCCTCAAGAGCTTTTTCCTGCAGCTCGTTCCATCCCCCTCGGCGGCCCTCGAGTTCGCCCTGTCCTGGCTCACTCCGGTCTTGCTGGTCGGATTCCTTCTTTATTTATTCTTGGCCAAAACGTCCCTGGCCAGGGACGACTTCAACTTCGGCACCTCGATCATCCTGATGGCCTGCCTGTTCATCTCTCCGATCACCTGGTCCCATCATTTTGTCATCATGCTGTTTCCCCTAGCCTACGTCATGAGCCGGATCGTCAGGGAGAAAAGATACGGATATCTCCTTCCCTTCGGCCTGCTGGCAGCTTTCATCCTTTATAACCCGCTTTATGGAGGCTTTCCCTTCAACCAGCTCCGGCTGTTCGCCAGCCTGGGATTTCTCTTGATGCTCCTGCATTTTGGATATAAACTCCCCAAAGACACCGACCGTTCCGTGTGCCCGGAAAACCAATGACACCGCAACCAGAGATTCTCTCCAATAAAAAGATCCTGCGCTATTCCATTCTTCTGTATGTCGCCCTTTTTCTGGCCGAAATCGTTTTCAACATTTTCTCTTTCATCAATGATTTCTCCACCGAGAAAGTTCATTCGACGTTTTTTGCAAAAATTAAAGAGAGCGCCACTTTCTTGAAATTCGACATCGCTCTCTATGTCGTTCTTCTGGTCGCTATCTATATCGTTTTTGCCTTGATCAACACCGTCTATGTGATCGTGGCCCGGGAGGCCCTTGGGAAAAAGTTTGATCGGCAATCTCCCCACCTGGCCGTCTTCCTTCTCCTGGGCATTAACATCTTCTTCATTTTTACGGTTTACCTGACAAATGCCGTCCGCTACCCAAATTCCAGGCTGGCCGGCCTGTTCAGCCCGAAGCAGAATTCGACGGCCCTGTCCATCACAATCTATGCCCTCCTGGCCATTTACATCCTGGGGTTTATATGGGCCTCTCTCCAAGCCAAGGCAAAAAAGATCCGATGGGCCGTCTGCGCGTTCTGGGCCATTATTCTCGTGTCTCCGCTTCAACCCGGCTTTCACCTCAAGTCCCTTTTCTCCTCCCTGTCCACGAGATCCCTCAACACGGGACCGAACGTCATCCTGATCGGCCTCGATTCCGTGACCCCCAGCCATACGGGTTACTTCGGCTATCCCATGCCGACAACACCGAACCTGGACCGGTTTTTCTCCGAGGCCGTCGTCTTCAATAGTTTTTATACGCCGATCGCGAGGACTTTTCCGGCCCTCTACTCCATCCTGACCGGCCAATACCCCGTGACCAACGGCGTCCGGCTGAACCTGATGAAACGGCATCACATCAACCCGGAGTCATTGACGCTGCCCCGGATCCTGAAAACCCAGGACGGATATTTTACCGCCTATTTTACGGATGAGGTCCGGTTCAGCAATATCCTGGGGGAAGACGGTTTCGATTATCTCCGCCATCCCGTCATGGGCATCAAGGATTTTGTCTTCGGCAGCGTCCACGATTTTTCCCTGACCAACGTGTTTTTCAACAGCCCCCTGGGATACTTGATTTTCGGTTTTCTCAAATTCAACCGCGCCGTCGCCCCTCTGTATAAAAACACATATTTCGCCAACGACATCGTTGCCTTTTTGGAAACCCTTAAGGCCAAGCAAAAATTCTTTTTGATGGTCCATCTCTGCGCCGCTCATTGGCCCTATGCCTCCGCCGCTCCTTATCCATTCCTTTTTCGGGGCAGTCCGGACATCCAGGTGAACATGTACGACGGCGCCATCCGGATGGCCGATGACCAGCTCGGCCGGCTGGTCGAAAACCTGAAGCGCAAAAACCTCTATAAGAATTCTTTGATCGTCGTCCTCTCCGACCACGGGGAATCCAACGAAGGACACGGGACCTCCCTGAAGGCCAGCGATCAAAATCACGCCATTCTCGCCATCAAACCGGCCGGCTCGGCCGGCCACAAGGACGTCCAAGCTCTCGTCCGGACCATCGATATCGCCCCAACCATCCTGGACCTTTTGCCGGGGAATTGGACCCACGCCCGCTTTGACGGTCTCAGCCTGAAACCGCTGATCGCAGGAGCTGGCGACGTCCTCGAGCTCGCGGATAGCCGCATTGTCATGGAAACGGAATTTTCCCTGGACGCGCCCGGAGGGATCGGGCTGGCCCTCCAGGAAATGATCGACCAGGGCATCAATTTTTACGAGTTCGATAAAAACGGGATCATCACCGTCAAGGATGAATTCTTTGACCGGCTGATCAAGAACCGGCAGAGGGCGATCCAGACCAAACGCTGGAAGCTGATCTGGGAGCCCCCGCTCAACAATCCGCGAAAAAAGGTCAATATCCGGTTGTTCGACCTGGAGGCCGACCCACGCTGCCAGAAAGATGTGTCCGGCCTTTATCCCGACGTCTTCCAAAAATTGCTCCGGGAACTCCGGCAGTTCTACGGGGCTGAGCTCGATTAGCCGGCTTTTACGACGACCTCATGAAGAACCGATAGCCTGCCCGGGTGAGATAGACGCCGGCCAAGACGACCACCGCTCCCACAGCCTGGAAGGCGCTGAATTTCTCCTGAAGAAAAAGTCCGGCGAAAAACACCGTGAAAATCGGCGTCATGTTATTATAGATTGCCGTTTTGGCGTTCCCCACTCTCTTCACCGAATAATACCAGATGAGATAACCGATGACGAGGCCGAACATCGCCGACAAGAAAAGCGAGAGCCAGGCTCCCCAGGAGATCGCCCGCCACGGGATTTGAAGAATGTCCTTGGCCGTGACGGGGAGATAGAAAAGGGTCCCCAAGCCGACGGTGACGGCGGAAAACTTGAGGGGAGAAATCGTCTCCAGAAAAGGCTTGGCCAAGACCGTGTAAGAAGCCCAGAGGATGGTTCCCAGAAAAATGAACAGGTCTCCGCGAAGGTTTTGGACGGAAAAACGGGGGCCTCCGTTTTGCTGGGCGATGATCAGGTACAGGCCGAAAAAGGAGATGAAAATCCCTCCCCAGGCCGCCCAGTGGATTTTTTCCACCCTTAAAAGCGCGCTCATCAAGGCCACAAAGATCGGCGACGTGGAGAGAATGAGGGAAGAGTTGGAGGCCGTCGTCAGGCTGATGCCCTTGATGAAAAGCATTTGGTAGAGGGTGTTCCCGGCGACGCCGATAGCCAGCAGCTTCCAGAAATCTTTGCGGCTGACGGCGAAGCTTTCTTTGGCGATTCCCATGAGCAGACAAAAGGTCAGAGCCGTCAGCAACAGGCGCACCCCGTTGAATCCGCCCGGGGAGAGCTCGCGCAAGCCGATCTTGATAAAAGTAAAATTGACGCCCCACATCACGACGGCGGCGAGCATCAGCGCGTCGCTGGCACCGAATTTTGAACTCCGGCCGTTATTCACTTTTGCCACAGTCGGTTAGCCTGTCTCCTCATAGGAATTTCGTAGAAATCATCGGGGAGGTGAAAAAGACGTCAGCGTGCGGCCCCGGACCTACTTGGAGGACTGCCTCGACCGGGGAAAATGCGCTTCAATGACGGACTTGATGCCTCCTCTCGGGTTGAACTCTCCGCGGACCAGGGCCCGCACGGGCCGGCAGGCTTTGACAACATCTTCCAGGATCCGGTTCACGGCATTCTCGTAAAATATCCCCAGGTTCCTGTAGGCAAGAATATAGTCTTTGAGCGACTTCAGCTCGAGGCACTGCGCCCGTGGAATATAGCGTATCGTAATCACGCCGAAGTCCGGAAGGCCCGTTTTCGGGCAGACCGAGGTGAACTCGGGAATTTCGATCGCGATCTCATAGTCCGGAAACTGGTTGGGAAAAACGGCGATCTGCGGAAGCCGGGCTTTTAGGCCTGCCTTGGCCTCTCGTTCGGTCATGCGGCTCATTAGTATTTCTCGTTTTTTGGTAACATATAATATAATAAAGCCGTCCCTAAGACAATCTCATGGCTGAATGCAATAAGAACAAGAATCTCGGCCGGTGCAACTGCAGCTACGAGCCCTGCAGCCGCAAGGGCCTCTGCTGCGAATGCTTAGAGTACCATTGGAGCCACCGGGAGCTGCCCGCCTGCTTATTCCCGGATTCCGTGGAAAAGACATACGATCGTTCCCTGGCCAGGTTCCTCCAAATCTACCGGAAGCAGGGCTAGGACCGCATGACATTCACGTCCTCCGGCGACAAAGAATCCCGTATCTACGGGCCGGTCCCTTCCCGGCGTCTGGGATTTTCCTTGGGCGTCGATCTCCTCCCCTATAAAACCTGTTCCATGGATTGCATCTACTGCCAGCTCGGCGCAAGCGCGGGAAAAAGGGTCCGCCGGAAAGAGCTAATCCCCAGCCGCGACGTCGTCGCCCAGATCCGGCGTGCGCTGGCCGGCGGCCAGAAGATCGACTGCCTGACATTCTCCGGCTCGGGGGAGCCTACGCTGCACTCCGGCCTCGGGAGGATCATCGCCGGGGTCAAAAAAATGACAAAGATCCCGGTCGTCGTCCTGACCAACAGCTCTCTCTTGTCCAGCCCCCAAGTGAGGCGCGACCTGTTGGCCGCGGACATCGTCGTCCCATCGCTCGATGCCGTGACGCCGTCCGTGTTTGCCAGGGTCAACCGACCTCATCGGAGCCTGATTCCCCGAAAAATCATCGAGGGGTTGATCCGCTTCCGGAAAGAATACAAAGGGCAGATCTGGCTCGAGGTCATGCTGGTGAAGGGCGTAAACGACAGGCCGCCTCATCTCAAGAAGCTCAAGGAGGCCATCGCCCGGATTCAACCCGACAGGGTTCAGCTCAATACGGTGGTCCGGCCGCCGGCAGAGAAATATGCGCGCGCCCTGAGTATTCGGAAGCTCGAAAAAATCAAATCCTTCCTGGGGCCGAATGCCGAGATCATCGCGGATTTCAAAAAACGAGACCAGGCTCCCTCGGGCGGGGATATCGGAGAGGCGATCCTGGCCGCAGTGAGGCGCCGGCCGATGACAGCGCAGGATATTTCCCAATCGCTGGGGAAGCCGCTTGAAGAAATCTGCGCCTACCTGGTTCGTCTTGTCCGGCAACGCCGGCTGAAGGGTCTCAGCCACAAAGGGCTGGAGTACTATGAACCCCTTTAAAGATCTATCCAGGGAGGAGCTTCAGGATTTTCTCAAGGATGCGGCCCTCAACTGGCTCGCCCACGACGGCCTCTGGTTTCGCGCAGTCGAAGAGAGATACGGGATGGATGCGGCGCTCGAGCTCGATCGGCGAGCCTGGGAGCAGTTTACGGTCATCGAAGCCAAGAGGATCATGAAGCGGCTGAAGATGGAGCCGGGAGGAGGGATCCCCGCGCTGATCAAGTCGCTTTCCCACAGGCTCTATGCCCACATCAACCAGCAGGACATCGTCGAAGCCGACGACACGCGCTGCATTTTCCGTATGAAGACGTGCCGCGTCCAGGAGGCCCGAGCCCGGCAGGGGCTTCCGGATTTTCCCTGCCGGCCCGTGGGGAATGCGGAATACAGCTATTTTGCCAAGACCATCGACCCCAGGATCGAAACCCGGTGTCTGGCCTGCCCACCGGGTCCTCATCCGCCCGATGCTTGGTGCGTTTGGGAATTTACGATCAAGCTGTAATCTCACGGCCCGACGGCGAATGGACAGGGATATCGTCCACGGCAAAGTTCCAAAATATGAAAAATGGCTGACTTATGTCGTCGGCTGAGACCGTAAGTCCCCTTCTGCATCGCTGCTAAGACGAACTCCGTCCTATCCTCGAAAAAAAGGATTCCCTTCTAAAAAATAGGAGCCTCCAAATATGTGATTTCGAAGAGGCGCTGCTTTTTAAAAAATAATATTATTTTCCATTTTTGCCGATTTTCGATATAATTTTTATCCTTTGACGAATACCGTGATCCGCGCAAAAGACTTTCTGAAAAAGATCGACCCCTATCAGCCGGGCAAGCCTATCGAGGAAGTGGTCCGGGAACTGAACCTAAAAGGCGAGATCATCAAGCTGGCCTCAAACGAAAACCCCCTGGGAGCTTCCCCCCTCGCCCTTCAGGCGATCAGGAAGGCGTCCAGTCAATCCTACCTCTACCCGGACGACAACTGCTTCTACTTCAGAAAAAAGCTGGCCGCACGGTTGGGCGTTGAGTCCGAGAATATCTTCGTCGGCAACGGGTCGGTCGAGATTCTGCCCCTGGCGGCCCTGGCCTATCTGGATCCAGCCCATAGTGCCGTCGGCAGCCAGAGCGCCTTCATCTGGTTCAAAATTGCCGTCCGAATCGCTGACGGAGAATTGATCGAAGTTCCAATGAAGAACTACTGCCATGACCTCCAGGGGATGCTGAAAGCGATCCAGCCAAACACCCGATTGATCTATATTGCCAATCCCAATAACCCGACCGGGACGATCGTCACCAAGGAAGAAGTGGAGGAGTTTTTCCGGAAAGTCCCCGATCATGTCCTGGTAATCATGGATGAAGCCTATTATGAATACATTGACAACCCCCATTATCCGGATTCCTTCAAATACCTTCGGGAAGGAAAAAATATCCTGATCCTGCGGACTTTCTCCAAAATCTACGGCTTGGCCGGGGTCCGGCTTGGCTATGGAATCGCCCGTCCAGAGATTATTGCCAGCCTGTCCAAGTTGCGCATCTCTTTCAACGTGAACCGTCTTTCCCAAATCGCCGGGACGGCCGCCCTGGACGATGACCAACATGTGCGCAGAGGGAAGGACGTCAATGATGCCGGAAAAGCATTCCTCTATGAGGCCTACCGGAAACTCGGACTCTTCTATCTTCCTACCTATGCCAATTTCATCTTTGTCGATTTTGCAAAAGACAGCCAGACCGTCTTTGAAGCCCTTCAGAGGAAGGGCATCATCACCCGAACGATCAAAGAATACCGATTCCCCCATGCCCTGCGCATCACCATCGGCACGGACAAGCAAAACCAGAAATTGATCGAGGCCCTCAAAAACGCTCTCTAAGATATTTCCATATAAAGGAGGTTTGGGATGATCATAAAGTTATCGAACGGCAAGGAGCTGCCGGTTGAAATGCACAAGGCCAGGATGGTCCAAAAGATCAGCCTGATTCCTGCGGAAGCACGACTGAAAGCCATCCAAGAAGCCGGCTACAACACCTTTCTCCTCAAGACCAAGGATATCTATCTGGACATGCTGACCGACAGCGGCGTCAATGCCATGAGCGACCATCAGTTCGCGGGTTTTATGGATGCCGACGACGCCTATGCCGGGAGCATGACTTTCTATGAATTTGCGGATGCCGTCAAGGATGTTTTGGGCTACCAATACGTGATGAACGTCCACCAGGGGCGCGCCGCCGAGCACCTGCTGTCCAAAATATTCTCGAAACCGGGCGGCGCTGTCATCACCAATTATCATTTCACCACGACCAAAGGCCATATTGAATTGACCGGCGGCTCCGCCTGCCTGGAGCTCTATGCCGATGAGGCCTTGAAAACCAAGAGCACGCATCCCTTCAAGGGGAATATGGATCTCCAGAGACTGAAGGATGCCATCAAAAAATGGGGACGGGAAAAGATCGGCTATGTGCGCATGGAAGCGACGACCAATCTCCTCGGCGGGCAGCCGTTCTCGATGCAAAACCTCAAAGATGTCCGGAAGATCTGCGATCAGAACGGCCTCCTCTTGGTTATGGACGGCAGTTTGATTTCGGAGAATGCCTTTTTCATCTGGAAGAGGGAAAAAGGGTACGAGAAGAAAACGGTCGCCGACATCGTCAAAGAAATGTGCAGCCTGGCCGATATCTTCTACCTCAGCGGAAGAAAAAATACGTGCGTCAGAGGCGGATTCATCGCCAGCAACAGAAAAGAATTGATGGAACAGCTGGAACCCTGGCTGCCGTTCTACGAAGGATTTTACACGTACGGCGGCATGTCGATGAGGGAGATCGGGGCCATGACCGTGGGACTAAGGGAAATGGTGGACCCCTCGGTCGCCGGCTGCTCCATCGAGCAGATTAAATATTTTGTGGAAAAGCTTGATGAGATGGGGATCCCCGTCGTGACGCCTCCCGGTGGATTGGCCTGCCATGTCGATGCCAGAAAATTCGTATCTCACATCCCTAAAGAACAGTATATCGCCGGCTCTCTGACGGCCGCCCTCTATATTGCCTCCGGAGTGAGAGCTATGGAGAGAGGCACCATTTCTACGGACCGCGACCGGGAGGGAAAAGAAGTCTATGCCGATCTCGAACTGACCCGAATTGCCCTGCCCAGGAGAGTCTATACGGTCTCTCACATCGAATACATCATCGACCGGCTCCAGTGGCTCTATAAAAATCGGGAATTGATTAAAGGATTGAAGTTTGTCTCCGAACCGCCAGTGCTTAGATTCTTCCTGGGCAAGCTGGATGCCCTTGACAATTGGAGCCGCCAATTGTGCGACGCCTTCCAGAAGGATTTCGGCGGAGCCTGGTAGAAAGTGACTTCCCGATAGGGCGGTGCTAAGTCCGTCCGCTGCCCCCGGACCCCGGGGGAACCAGTCCCGTCGGATACATTTGGAGGGAAACCCTTATTTAGGGTTTCCCTCCAACGATCGCTGCGCTCCCTGCCTCCTTTCCAAGGAGCCTTTAGCGATGAATTCATGGCAGGATGCTCCTTGGAGGGGTGGCAGGGCGGGCGGGTATTCCGTCCGCGCGTTGGAGGGGGACCCCGATAAAGGGTCCACCTCCAAGAGTGTCAGGGTCCCCCCTCCGCTACGGGGGCTTCCGGACGGACTTAGCACCGCCTCTAGGATGTCACTTTAATGATTGTGTGAATATTAAATTTAAGGGACTAATTGTCATGTCCCGTATCCAAAAAAGGGAGGTTTTGCCTATGATTAGATGCACGGCTCTCGCCCTTTCCGTTTTTCTGCTCCTGGCCGTTCCAACCAAGCTCCAAAGCTCGAGCGTATTTCCCTACAACTACAAGATCGAGGTGCTGGAAAACGGGCTGAAAATCGTTTCCATTCCCCTCAACAATCCCAACATCATTTCGTATTACACCATCGTCCGCTCGGGGTCCCGGAATGAGATCGAGCCGGGAAAATCGGGCTTCGCCCATTTTTTCGAGCACATGATGTTCAAGGGCACCAAGCAGGTCCCCCGCCCCGCCTATGACGAGTTTCTCACCGAGCTCGGCGCCGGGACGAACGGCTTCACGACGGATGACTTCACCTGCTATTTTGTCGTGTTCGCCGGCCGGAACAACCTGGAAAAGGTCGTCAGGACCGAGGCCGACCGGTTCATCAACCTTTATTACGACGAAGAAATGATTAAGACCGAGGCCCCGGTCATCGAGGGGGAATATTATTCGAGCGTCTCCAACCCCGACCGGCGCCTGTCCGAGCTTCTCCGGGATACGGCCTACGAAAAGCACTCGTACAAGCACACCACCCTCGGCTACTTAAAAGACATCCAGGATATGCCCAACCAGTTCGAGTACAGTCAGCTCTATAAAAAGCGCTTTTACGCGCCGGACAACTCCATCCTGCTCGTCGTGGGCGATTTCGACCACAGCCAGCTGATGTCGCTCGTGAAAAAATATTACAGCGGCTGGGAAAAATCGAACTACTCCCTCCAGACCCCAGTCGAACCGCCTCAGACCAAGCCTAAGCGGGCCCACTATGCCTGGCCGACCCAAACGCTGGCCCGCCTCGCCGTCGCCTTCCACGGACCGGCCTATTCCGACGAAGTCGGCGACAAGGCCGCTCTCAACCTGCTGGCCGCAACATCCTTCTCACCGTCTTCACCGCTCTTCCAGAGACTGGTCAACGAGGAACAGAAGTGCCAGTCGCTCGGCGCCGGCTTCAACGACACCCGCGACCCCTCCCTCCTGGTCTTGAACGCCGTCGTCAAAAAGGACGATGACCTGCCCTATGTCGAGGCCGAGATCCTCAAGGAGCTGGAACGCATCAAAAACGAGCCCGTGTCCGCGGACATCCTGGCCGACATCAAATCCAACATGAAATATTCCATGGCCGATGCTCTGGGCACGACGGATGGAGTCGCCGGCACGCTGGCTTTTTACATCAACCTGACCGCCGATCCGGGCACGCTCAACAAGCTCTTTGACCTCTACGACAAAGTCACGCCCAAGGATATCCAGGAGACGGCCAAAAAATATTTCGTGCCGGCCAACAGCACAGTGATCACCTTAACGGGAGGGAAGGCGAAATGAGAGGAATGCAAAAAATGATTCTGTTCGGGCTTGTCTCGATAGGGCTTTTAATGATAGGCGTGTCCTGCCGCAAAGAAAATCCCAACGCGCTCACGTCGGAGCTCCTCCCCATCGATGGGAATCCGCTGACAAGCTTCCGCATCCTGCTGAAAATCGGCTCGGCCAACGACCCGACGGGAAAGGAAGGGCTCTGCCAGCTCACCTGGAGCATGCTGGCCAACGGCGGGAGCAAGGCCTTGACGATCAAGGAAATCACAAAACAGTTCTACCCGATGGCCGCCAGTCTCTCCCTGAGCATGGACAAAGAGATGGCGGTCTTCATGGGCACGATCCACAAAGACAACCTCGAAAAATACTACGGCATCCTCAAGGACATGCTGCTCAACCCCGGCTTCCGCGAGGACGACTTCAACCGGATCAAGACCAACCAGCTGAATTTCCTGGAAAAGACGCTCGTCAACAACATGGACGAGCAGTTCGGGAAAGAGATCCTGAACCTGATGCTCTACGAAGGGCATCCCTACGGGCATTATGAGGCGGGCACCGCGGATTCGGTGAAAAACTTAACCCTGGATGACGTGAAATCGTTCTACAAGGAATATTTCGTCCAGGGCAACATCATCGTCGGCCTGGCGGGAGGCTATCCGCCCGATTTCCCCGTTAAAGTCATGGCCGATTTTAGCAAGCTTCCGGCATCCTTCACGCCGCGCCTCAGCCTGCCCAAGCCGCACATCCCCCAGGGTTTGGAGGTTGTCATCGCCGACAAACAGACTCCGGCCACGGCGATCTCCTTGGGCTTCCCGGTTTCGCTGACCAAGGCGGACAAAGACTTTTTTGCCCTGTGGCTCGCCGGCTCCCACTTCGGCGAGCACCGGCAGCACGTGTCCCTTCTTTTCCAGAAAATCCGTGAGGAACGCGGGCAGAATTACGGCGACTACGCCTATATCGAGCATTTTGTCCAGGGGAGAGACAAGTTTCCGGCGCCCAATCGCGACCGGCCGCAGCAATATTTTTCCATCTGGATCCGGCCGCTGGCGAACTCCAACCGCCACTTTGTCATACGCCAGGCGCTGCGCGAGCTGAAAAAGCTCGTCGAAGAGGGCATTTCCGAAGAGCGCTTCCAGCTGGTGAGGACTTACCTTCTTAATTACACCAAGCTCTATGCCCAGACGCTGAGCGAACGGCTGGGATGGCAGATGGATTCCAGATACTACGGCTATCAAGATTTCCTGGCCGACGTCCAAACCGCTCTTCCCAAGTTGACCAGGGAAGATGTAAACAGGGCGATCAAAAAGTGTCTGAATTTCGAGAATGTCTGCATCGCCGTCATCACCCAAGACGCCGAGAGCCTTAAGAGCGACCTTGTCGCCAACACCCCGTCCCCAGTCAAATACGCCAATCCGAACATGCCCAAGGCCGTCCTGGACGAAGACACCGTCATCCAGGTTTTCCCTCTGGACGTCAAAGCAGAAAAAGTGAGGACCGCGCCCGCCGCGGAGTTCTTCCAGAAGGGCGGAATCCCGCAGAAGTAAAACTAGGAGCACTTTGGTGTGGGACCTGTCGGACACTCTTGGAGGGAAACCCTCATTCCGGGTTTCCCTCCAACGATCGCTTCGCTCTCTGCCTCCTTTCCATGGAGCATTTGGCGATGAATTCATCATAGAATGCTCCATAGAGGGGTGGCAGGCAGGCGCGTGTTCCCGCCGCCCATTGGAGGGGGACCCTATCAAAGGGTCCTCCTCCAAGATTGTCTGCTGGGGCGCCCCGGTCGGCGCCACCCACACCGTATCTAGCGCGCGCTTTGTTTCTTGGTCCCTCGTTTGAAGCCCTTATTATGCCTGTTAAAGGAGTCTAACAATTATGCCGCGAAAAAAACTTATGTCTTCGGCGCTAATTTTGTGTTTGGTTTCTCTTCTAATAGAGGTCCGGCTGGCTGGCCAGGATATGCTGGGGAAGCTGGGGCAGCCGCAGAATTACGCGAGCAAGCGCATCTCCTCCTTTGACCGGACGGGCGGGAACAAAGATTCCCTGACAATCGAGCCCGGCCAGACCGCCGTCCTTGCCGACATCAAGGGTCCGGGTGCCATCCACCACATTTGGGTCACGATCGCCGCCGAGCCTTTTTACGGCCGGAAAATCGTTCTGCGCGCGTTCTGGGACGGTGAGCAAGCCCCTTCCCTCGAGGTGCCCATCGGGGATTTCTTCGGAGTCGGCCACGGCCTCAACCGCAACTTCAGTTCGATTCCGATCACCTGCTCTTCCGAGGGGAGGGCCAAGAACTGCTATTGGTATATGCCCTTCGGACAATCAGCCCGGGTCACGGTCACCAACGAGGGCAACCAACCGATTCCCGCATTTTATTACTATGTGGATTACAGGGAGCTCAAAGACCTTCCTCCCGAGACGCCGTACTTCCATGCCCAATACCGCCAGGAAGTGCCCTGCGAGCCCGGCCATAATTACCCGATCCTCGACGCCGTGGGCCGCGGCCATTACGTCGGCTGCAACCTTTCGGTTCTGCAGCGGGCGATGGGCTGGTGGGGCGAGGGAGACGACATGATTTATGTGGACGGGGAAACCGTTCCCTCCCTCCACGGCACGGGCTCGGAAGATTATTTCTCCGATGCCTGGGGAATGCGGGAGGCCGAACATCCTTTTTACGGCTGTCCGCTCCAGGAAGAGGACTTCCAGGCCGGCTCCAAGGCTACGGTTTACCGCTTCCACATTCCCGACCCAATTCCTTTCCAAAAATCCATCCGGGTGACGATTGAACACGGGCATGCCAATGACCGCTCCGATGATTATTCCTCGACGGCCTTCTGGTACCAGACAGAGCCTCACAAGACATTTCCTGCCCTGCCGCCGATTGCCGAGAGGCTTCCCTATGCATTGGAAACGCCGGAGAATTTCATTCTCCCCAAGTGGCAAGAAAAGAAAGGCACGGCCGGCTCGGTCTTTGAAGATCTAGAGAAAGGCCTGCAATTTACGGCCGAAACACTGACTCAGTCCTTGACTTCTTATTATGGTCCCGACGGCTCGCGCTATCCCCAGCTTTTGACCGAAAAGGCAAAATCCCAGAGCGCAGGCCGGCTGACATTTCCTGTAAAAATCGGCGAGCGATACACCCTCGACCTCTATTTCCTCAGAGGTCCGGCCATGGGTAATCTGCGGGCGGCGATCCTCGAGCCGGGGCGTACCCAGCCGAAATTCGAAGCGGCCGTCTTCGAAGGCTTCGCCAAAGACAAGGAACTCGGCAGGCTGACGCTCAAAGACATCCGGCTCGGCGAAGGACAGAATGCGATCCTCATCGAGATCACGGGGAAGGCGGAGGAGGCCAAAGGGATGGACTTCGGCTTCCTGGGATACAGCTTGACTCCTTCCTCGCGCAATTTCATCACGGAATGGGAGCTTATCGGTCCCTTCGGCGCCCCGGACATGGATTCTCTCACCACCGTCTATCCGCCTGAGAAAGAAATCATCCTCGATAAAAAATATCCGGGAAAGGAGAACCAGGACGTCGCCTGGAGAAAAATCCAGGCTGAGCCCGACGGATACGTTGACCTGGCCAAGCTCGTCAAACCCAACGAGCAGGGAATCGCCTACGGCGCCGGCTACCTCTTTTCCCCAGCGCCCGTCGAAACGTACCTCCTCCTCGGAAGCGACGACGGCGTCCGCGTCTGGATCAACGATGCCCTCGTCCATTCCAATCCCGCCTACCGCGCCGCCTCTCCCGACCAGGACGCTGTCAAGGTGAGTCTCAAAGCAGGCTGGAACAAGGTTTTGATCAAAGTCTTGCAAGGGGGCGGCGGCTGGGGGTATTATGCGCGGTTCGTCGACCCGGACGGAAGGCTCAAGTGGAGCACGGAGCCGCAGAAGTGAAAAGTCTCTCGGGAATGGCTTTGCTTCCTATCCGGGTTTTTAACGCCGTTCCCTCGCAGCCTATTCAACGAGGCAGAGTTGGTCCCCTCGAAGGACGACCGATTTGTTCGCTTGAACAAAATGGTCGGGGGTTCCAAGGGGGTATGACCCCTTGGTCGCAAGGCGAGATTATCGAGCCCGAGAAGGGGAGGCAGGGAGCGAAGCGAACGTTGGAAGGGGTCTTCCCATCCAAAGTGGCTCGGTGAAGGCTAAACCCTTCATGGTCGCTTCAGCCATTCCCAAGAGACTTTAAAGTATGAAAGGGGTTATCTCTATGACGCCTTGGACGAAAAGCGAACTGGCGGTGCTCAAGAAGTTAGATGAGCCTATGCAAATCCAGCTCTACTTAAATCGGCTGGCGTATGATCCCGAGCCGGGGACGGCCTCGCCGCGTTGGGTGATGAAAGAGAGAAAGGCCAACTGCTTCGAAGGGGCCCTGTTCGCGGCGGCGGCGCTGCGCCGAATCGACCATCCCCCCCTCCTGGTCGACATGCGTGCCGTCAATGACGACGACCACGTCCTGGCCGTCTTCCGTCAAAACGGCGCCTGGGGATGCGTGGCCAAATCCAATTATACAGTGCTCCGGTTCCGCGAGCCCGTTTATCGATCCGTGCGCGAGCTGATGATGTCGTATTTCGATGTTTTTTTTAATCCGATCGGCGAAAAGACTCTGCGCGAATATTCCGTTCCGTTCGATCTGAGGCGGTTCGACAAAGACGAATGGATGACGACGGACAAAGACATCAGCGACATCGGCGACGCTCTGGACCGGGCCAGGCACTATAAAGTCATGACGACAAGGCAAATCCGAGGCCTCCAGATCACGGATAAGGGCCTGGTCAAGGCCGGATTGCTAGGCGCTACGACAGCGGGACTGTATAAACCGAAAAGATAGGAACGATTCGAGAGAGAGAACAGCCGCGCTCTCCCGCCTCAAAGCCTCAGGGCTCTCCCCAGCTAGACAAAGTTACTTTAGTAACTATTCCCGGAGAGGGGTGGAATGGGGCTCTGAAAACCCTGTATCAAGCTCATTTTTTCAATTCAAACCCGGGATTTGAGTCAAGACGGCGCTTTTGGGGGCCTTTTTTTCTTCATTGTCCCCGAAAATCGGGCAAAAGGGGCCTTTGTTTACCCCCTAAAACGCCTTTAAAGCCCGTTTCCAAGAAATTTTAAAATATTTTAAAAAAAACATTGCATTTCGATTGAATTTTGTGTTATAATATGTGTAACGATTTCGAAGGGGAAAATAAAAATCCAAAAATTTGAGTGATTTTTTCTGCCTTTTTACCCTCCCCTCAACAAAAAATGCAACTCTTTCGTCGTTTTCTCCGTATATATAAATGAGAAAAAAGATAAGCCGATGAAGATGAAAAGGAACGAACCGGGCGTGACAAACAGGAAGCACCTCCTTTTTTCCCCTCCTCTCTTAAGGGAGTTCAAGATAAATTCCATTTATCCCCTAATCCATTCCCTTTGACAGGCTGCCTTCTCCGCTAAAAGGAGAAGGCAGCCTTTGCCTCTATCGATCCCCTCATTGACAAGTCCATTCCGATGGTCTATATATAAGAAGAATTTTGCCGTTTCTTTGACAATCGAAACTCAGGTTTAAAGGTGAGGGAAGTCCGTGAAATACGGACACAGCCCCCGCTACTGTAATCGGGGACGAATCCCGGAGATGGCCACTTTCCTCTGAGCCGAGGGAAGGAAGGCCCGGGAGGAGGACGATCCGAGAGTCAGGAAACCTTCTTTAAACCCAGCCAGCCCATCTTCGGGAGGAAGAGAGGGTCATTTTTTTTTGGACAAAAGAACAGGCGGGGGAACTAAGGAGGCTAGACCTATGGTCAAAAAATCGTTTCTTTTCATCTACGTCGTCTGCCTCTTGGCAGCCCTTCTCTCCGGCCAAGAAAAACAAGACCAAACAACCCCCCCCATCCTTCGACACGAAATCATTGTCAGTGCCACACGCATCGAAACACCGGCCAAGGAAGTGGCCAGTTCCGTGACGGTCATCTCGCGGCAGGACCTCGAAAAATCCCACAGATCGACGGTGCTCGAGCTCCTTCAGGATGTGATTGGAACGGCCGTCATCCAGAACGGCGGAAAAGGGTCCGCTTCTTCGACATTTCTCCGCGGCTCGAATTCCGAACACGTCCTGATCATGCTCGACGGCGTGGAGCTCAACGATCCCATGAACCCCTCGAGGTCGTACGACTTGGCCCATTTTTCTTTGGACAATGTCGATCAGATTGAAATCCTTCGGGGCCCCCAGAGCACTCTTTACGGGTCGGATGCCCTGGGCGGCGTGATCAACATCCTGACAAAAAGGGGCAGCGGGAAACCCCTGCTTTCCCTATCTTCGAGCGGCGGGTCCTACAGGACATTCCAGACGGCGGCGGACCTCAGCGGCGCGAGCGGCGCCGTCAACTACTCTTTCGGGCTGTCTCATTTTGGCACCGGAGGAATCTCCGCGGCAAGCTCGGCCTTGGCCGGGAACACAGAAAAGGATGGATATAAAAACTTTACCATCTCGGGAAGACTCGGCTTCACGTTGAAGAAAAATATCGAAGCGGACTTCAGCCTCCGCTCGGTCGCAGCCCGGACGGATATTGACAGCTTCGGCGGGCCTTTCGGGGACGACCCGAACAGCACCCAGGATTATCGGTCGGTCTTCCTCAGGAGCCAGGTGCGGGCGCTCCTGATGGGCAATCGCTGGGAGCAAAAGCTCGGCGTCTCCTATATCCATTCCAACCGGCAGAACGAAAATCCTGTGGATCCCCTCCATCCCTTTGACTCGGAAAAAGGGCTCTTCAAAAGCAGCCTGGTGAAAATCGACTGGCAGAACAACCTGTTTCTCCACCCCGCCGACACGCTCACCTTCGGCGCCGACCTCGAGCGCGAGCAGGGAGAATCCGAATATCATTCCATGGGAATCTGGGGGCCTTATGATAGTCTTTTCCCCCGGAGAAAAGCCGACCGGGCGGGCGTTTATCTCCAGGACCAGGTCAGGTTGGCCGACCGCTTTTTCGCCACGGCCGGCGTCCGGCTCGATTATCACAGCCGGACAGGATATGCCCTGACCTACCGCCTCGCGCCTGCCTGCTATTTAGAGAAGACCGGGACGAAATTTCGAGCAACGCTGGGCACGGGTTTTAAATCGCCCTCCCTTTACCAGCTTTATGCGCCGGGAACATTTCTGGGGCCGATCGGGAATGAGCGGCTGAAGCCCGAAGAATGCACGGGCTGGGACGTCGGAATCGAGCAGAGTTTTCTCAAAGGGAGGCTCGTCGCGGGCGCCACCTATTTCAGGAATGACTTCCGCAATCTCATCGATTTCAGCTTCGACGAAGGCTACATCAACATCGGGAAGGCCAGGACCCGCGGCGTGGAAGTTTATGGTGAGGCTAGGCCCGCAGAAAATCTTGAGCTCCGGGCGGGCTACACCCGCCTGGAGGCCAAAGATCTCGACAGCGGCACCGATCTTCTCAGAAGGCCTAAAGACAAGCTCTCAACCAACCTCAACTACGGCTTTTTCAAACACTGGGCGTTGAACCTGGGCCTGGTCTATTTCGGAGAAAGGATGGATAAGGATTTCACAGCCTGGCCCTATCCGGATGTCATCCTGCCCGCCTTTACCCTTTTCGATGCCTCCCTCTCCTTTGACCTCAATTCCCAAGTCCAGGTCTTCTGCCGGCTGGAAAATATCCTGGATCAAAAATACGAGCTTGTCTACGGCTACGGCACGCCGCGGATATCGGGCTACACCGGGCTGAAAATCTCTTTAAGGTGAATCGAAGGAGGGTTCAATGACAACACTCACTCCGAAGGACCTGATCGGCCTGGTGCAATCGGTATTTCCCCGGCATCCCGACGATAGATTCCTGGGAATGCTGGTCGATATCCCGAGCGACCCCGGCCGCGACAATCCCGCCTGGAAAGAACGAAGGCTGCTGGCCGAGAATTGGCACGAGACTCTCAAGGAGCACGCCGCGGACATCCCCCTCGAAGGCGTGCGGCTCATCGCCTATGCCGACGTCGGCTCGAATAATGCCGACCTCCCTGACGCCGGATTCGTCATCGAAGGCCGGTTGCCCGATCATGCCGGCCAGCTCGAAAATTCCGGCCAAAGGCGATTCTTTGAAAATATCTTTCAAGAGACACAGATATTTTTGGCGCCGACGGAATTTTCCACGACGGCCCCTCTTAAAGTGGCGGCCAAGCATTTCGGCTTCCGGGCCGCCACGATGCCGGGTTTTTCTTCCCAGATGATCCCCGCGCTGCAGATCGATTATGCCAAAGTCGCCCGGCGCGTGGACGCCCTAAAAACCCGGCTCGACCGGGCCGAATGGGCAGACGTCCTTTTTCTCGTGGACCGGCATGGAGAATGCAAGGTCCTCTTCGACCTCCGGTTCAGGACCGCCCACTCCAGCGCGGGCCGCTTCCCGGAACAGGGAACAGCGGGAAACCTGCCGAGCGGAGAGGCCTATATCGTGCCCTACGAGGGTGAACAAGGCGAATCGAGCAGGACCCATGGTGAGCTGCCTGTCCAGGTCGGCCAGGACATCATCTTTTTCTCGATCGTTGAAAACCGCGCCGTTCGAGTGGACGGCGAGGGAGAATCCGTGTCAGCGGAACGAATTCATCTAAAACGAGAGCCCGCCTACGGAAACATGGCCGAGCTCGGTTTCGGGGTGCTTTCGGATTTCGGGCTTCAGCCCACCGGCGAGATCCTGCTCGATGAAAAGCTGGGTTTCCATGTCGCCTTCGGCAGGAGCGACCACTTCGGCGGGATGGTCGGGCCCAAAGATTTTTCTTCGCCGCAGGAGGTCATCCATCTCGACCGCATCTACATTCCTGCCACCCAGCCGCGGATCAAAATCGGCTCCATCATTCTCGGGTATCCTGACGGCGGCACGGAGACAGTCATGAAAGCCGGTCAATATCAGATTTTTTAACGACAGGAACTATCAACAACGATTTTTTACAAATGGTCGGCCAGGATCTTGACGGCGATCAGAATGAGCACCAAGCCGCCGGCCAACTCCGCTCTTTTTCCGATCAGCCGGCCGAGGGCAGGGCCGACCTTCGTCCCCGACGCCGTAACGGTAAACGCGACGAGGCCGATGACCGCAGCCGGATAAAGGATGGGGGTGTGAAGGGCCGCCAGGCTCAGCCCTACGGCTAGGGCGTCAAGGCTTGTCGCTATGGACAACATCACGAGCGAAAAACCTTTCGTCTGGTCAGCGCCTTTCTTGGCCAGCCGGTCTTCGCGGCGGAAAGACTCGAAGATCATCCGGCCGCCGACAAAAACGAGAAGCCCCGCTGCAACCCAATGGTCATAGGCCTCAATATATTTGAGGATATTTCGTCCGGCTGCCCATCCCAGCAGGGGCATGACAAACTGGAAAAGGCCGAAATGGAATGACAGCCGAAAAGTCTGGCCGCGCGTTAAGCCTTTATGCATCAGGCTGACGCCGATCGAGACTGCGAAGGCGTCCATGGCCAGGGCGAGGGCGACGGCCAGGACAACAAAAAAATTCATCTTTGAATTTTCCCCTTGAGATGCCTCAGGACGATCATCGCGATGGCCGTCAGTATAACAAAAAAACTGCCGTCACAAAACCACAAAAGCCAAAAAATCTGCTATAATAGAGAGTTTTAAGACCGATTTTTTAAGGCGCATAAGCGAGCATGGACGAACAGATCATCCTTCGGGGCGTGCGGGTTCACAACCTGAAGAACATCGACCTCGACATCCCGCTGAGCCAATTCATCGTCGTGACCGGCGTGAGCGGCTCGGGGAAATCCTCGCTGGCCTTCGACACGCTCTACGCCGAGGGGCAGCGACGCTATATTGAATCGCTATCCGCCTACGCGCGACAGTTCCTGGAGAGGATGGACAAGCCCGACGCCGACCTCATCGATGGCATCACCCCCGCCATCGCCATCCAGCAAAAAGCCGCCACCAAGAACCCGCGCTCCACGGTCGCCACGGTCACGGAAGCGTATGACTACCTGCGGGTGCTCTACGCGCGGATCGGCGTCGTCCACTGCACCAGCTGCGGTCGGCCTGTCGCCCGCGATACGATCGATGCAATCGTCGAGACCCTCTTCCATCTTCCCGAGTCCACAAAAGTGTTGATCTCTTTTGCCTGGCCTCTGGAAAAAGGCGTAGCCCCGTTAAAAAAACAGGGCTTTTTCCGTGTCCTCAGGGGCAGGGACGTCGTCAACATCGATGAGGTAAAATTCAAAAAGGATGAGGTCCTTGACATCTTCGTGGACCGAATCAGCCTCGAAAGAGAGGAACGGGAACGGCTGGTGGATTCCCTGGAGATGGCCCTCAAACACGGGGGCGGCCGGGTCAAGGTCCGAACGGAGGACGGCCGCGAATTCGCCTTCTCCGACAAGCTCGAATGCAAAGCCTGCAAGATTCCCTATGAAGACCCCTTCCCCAACCTCTTTTCATTCAACAGCCCCCAGGGGGCCTGCCCGGATTGCCACGGCTTCGGCGATCTCGCCTCGATCGATGAAGACAAGATCGTTCCGGACAAAAGCAAAACCCTGGATGAGGGCGCCATCCAGCCCTGGACCAAGCCCGTTTCGCGCGGCATGATGCGTGAAATGCTGCGCGAAGCGCGCAAGCGGGGCATCCCCACGAACATCCCCTTCAAAAATTTAAGGAAGGAATGGCAACGGCTCATCCTAGACGGAGGCGACGGCTACCTGGGCGTCAAAGGCTTTTTCGACTGGCTGCAGACCAAGAAATACAAAGTGCAGGTCCGCGTCTTTCTCAGCCGCTATCGCAAATACATCGCCTGCCCGGCCTGCGGACAGATGCGCCTCAACCCCCAGGCCTTGAGCGTGAAGGTCGGCGGATTGACGATCGGACAAGTCGTCCGACTGACGGTGAAGGAAGCTCACGAGTTTCTCCGGAAGCTCGATCTCCCCGCCCATCAAAGACAGGTGGCGGAAAAGCTGATCGCCGAAATCCGAAACCGGCTGATCTTTTTGCTCGAGGTCGGCCTGGATTATATCTCGCTCGACCGGATGACGTTCACCCTGAGCGGCGGCGAAGCCCAGCGCATCAACCTGGCCGCCGCGCTGAGCTCATCGCTGGTCGGAACGCTCTTCGTCCTGGACGAGCCGTCGATCGGCCTCCATCCCCGCGATAACGGCCGTCTCATCCAAATTCTTAAGTCCCTCAAGGACGTGGGGAATACGGTCATGGTCGTCGAGCACGATCCGGAGATCATCCTATCGGCGGAACATCTGATCGACTTGGGACCGCGGGCCGGCGAGCACGGCGGCGAGGTGATGTTCAGCGGCCCGATGGCGGAATTCTTGAAAAACGGGAACTCGCTCACGGCCCGCTACATCAGCGGGGAAAAAGAGATCCCTGTCCCAAAAAGGAGAAGAACAGCCGACCGCTTTCTTCTCATCAAGGACGCCTATAAGCACAACCTGAAGCACCTGGATGTCAGGCTCCCCTTGGGCGTTTTCACATGCATCACGGGCGTCTCGGGCTCCGGCAAAAGCACTCTGCTCAACGATGTCCTCTACCAGGGATGGAATGGGGAGGCCAGGCAAGGTTTTCAGGCGCTCTGCGGGATCGACTTCATCGATAAGATCATCCTGGTTGACCAGTCCCCGATCAGCACCTCGCCCCGGTCCATTCCGGCCACTTATACAAAAGCGATGGACGGCATCCGCGAGCTCTTCAGCCAGACGCGGGAAGCGCAGGCGCTCGGCTACAAGCCCGGCTATTTTTCCTTCAACACGGCCGGCGGCCGCTGCGAGGACTGCCAGGGCGCCGGGCAGCAGATCGTGGAAATGCAGTTCCTGTCCGACGTCACCCTGACCTGCGAAGCATGCCAGGGAAAGCGGTTCAAGAGCGAAATCCTGGAGATCAAATACAGGGGCAAAAACGTCGATGACGTCCTGCACATGACGATCGACGACGCCCTCGAATTTTTCGCCGACCGTCCCGATATCACCAAGAAGATCAAGCCCCTCCAGGAAGTCGGCCTCGGATACTTGAGGCTGGGACAGCCCACCACAACCCTCTCCGGAGGCGAGCTGCAGAGGATCAAGCTTGCCTACCACCTCGTCCATGAGCGGGACAAGCATATCCTCTATCTCTTCGATGAGCCCACGATCGGCCTCCATCCGGACGACGTCTCGACGCTCCTGCGGTGCTTCCAGAGATTGGTGGAGGAAGGACATTCCGTCATCGTCATCGAGCACAACCTGGACGTGATCAAATGCGCGGATTATATCATCGACCTCGGGCCCGAGGGAGGCGAGAGAGGCGGGGAGATTGTCGCCCAGGGAAAGCCCGAAGAAATCATAAAATCTAAAAAGTCTCTCACCGCCCGTTATTTGAAGAAACACCTATAAGCCAATCCACGCTCGCGCCTGGAGCGTTGATGCTCAATGGCGGGCTGTTCTTGACATCGAATTCCGGCCGGAGATAATGTATATTAAGGAGACGAAGTAAGGATTTAGATCTAAAGACCTGGAAAACGATGCCGCGCAAAAAAGGCAATCTTTATCAGTGTTTTTTGCTTATGTTGCTCTGGATATTCGTCTGCAGTCAAAGTGGAGGGGCGAGTGGAGCGTTTGCCCAAACACCGGGAGTCAGGGGTCCCCTTCCGACTCGAGCGAATATTTCCCAGAATCCTGCCGTCACACTCCATCCAAAATACAACGACATTGCCCTTCTTCTGGCCGGGATCAAGATCAATCCAGACAGCGACTACAATGCATTCACCCGTCATCCCGAATGGCAAAAGTATGCGGCGATGGCCGACGCCGGCTGGTCGAGGTTCACAAAAACCATCGCCAGCCGAGTCCAGAGCTGGGCGGCGAAAGAGCTAACTGACATCCATCGCGACGTCCAAACGGTCTTTTATCCCTTCAGCGGCCCCGACTTTCTCTATGCCTCCCTGTTCTTCCCCGGCGCCCGAACCTATATTCTCATAGGTCTGGAACCCGTAGGGACGATTCCCGACCCATTCAAATTTTCTAAGGAAGCTTATGGACCCTATCTATCGCTGCTCCTCAAATCCATCGAAGAGATCCTGCTAATCAGCTTTTTCCGGGTCAATGACCTGAGCGCGGAAGTCGTCACGACAGGGCTGAACGGAACGTTGCCCATTTTGATGCTGTTTCTGGCAAGAACCGGGAACGAGATCGTGGATATCAGGCCCGTCGAGATCGCCTCCAATGGAAAGATCGCTATTCTCGATCGTTTTTCCGAAACAAAAGGATCCTATAAAGGCGTGACAATTTCTTTCCGGGCGAAAAATTCTGAGTCTGTCCAGCAGCTTTATTATTTCTCGGCGGACTTGGCGAATTTCGGCCTCACCAAGGATGCCGGGTTCAGGCAATTCCTCGACGGGCTGGATATGGGAATCTTCACTTTCATCAAAGCGGCTTCCTACCTGATGCACATTCGTTATTACTCCACGATCCGGAGCATCATCCTCAATAAAAGCCGGGTTATTGTGCAAGAGGATTCCGGCATTACTTTTCATTTCTTTGACAGGTCCATCTGGGATATCCGGCTCTACGGCACCTACAGCGAGCCCATCAAGAAGTTCAAAGAGTATTTTGATCAAGATCTCAAAGACGCTTATGCGGCGGGCGCTCCACCGCTGAATTTTCGGATCGGCTACAGCCCTCAGTCCAACTTTCTCGTGGCAAGACGGAAACCCTGAAGAACCGGCTGCCGCTCCCCATCTGGTCCTGAAACCTGTTGTTCTGTTCATCATAGATCTCCTGCGCATAAGACACACTCCGCCATCTTCTCATCATTTTCTAGGCAAATGGGACGCGCAAGGTTCCATCCGACGGGCCTGGTTCGAGTTATACGAGTTGACTTTGTCATATTTTTTTAAATAAGATAACTTCCAACGCCAGGAGAAGATTTTTAACACCTAAAAATGGCTAAAAGACTTATTTTTTTTAAAGGAGGTCAAATGAGGAAGTCTTTAAAGAATGCGGCGGTTTTCGGGATGGCCTTTGTTTTTCTCTCCGCTCTAAGCTTTGCCCAAGTCAAATTAGAGATCACGGGTTTCGGAAATTACAATTTCAACCTGGGTTATCCGAAAGACCTAACCATGGATTCCGTCATGACGGCATTCATTCCTAGCGTATTGGATGAGTTGAAGCCCTTCTTCAACAGCGCGGTCTTAGGGCAGAAAGGCGGACTGGGATTCGGAGGCCGAATAGCGCTGCAGTTCTCGCCTCTCATCGCCGTCGAAGGAAGCGTCGAATATATCATGGCGGAGACGATGTTCAACGCCGATAACGTGACAGCCCTGAAGACTAGCCTACAGTCCATCGGCTACACGAGTTATACGACCATCCAAGAAACCGGCGGGAATATTTTAAGGTTCTACGGGAACTTGGTCGTCAATATTCCTGCTAAAGGCAATTTCCTTCCCTATGTGACGGCGGGGATCGGGTCGACCCAGTTTAAAGTCCAGCCATCCATAATCATAGACAGACCCGACCGCGGTGAACATTTTGATCTGACCTACAATAATGCTTCGGCTTTGACCTTTAACGGCGGTGCCGGCTTCAAATATTTTTTCAGCGATATGGTCGGGATAAGGTTTGATGCCCGCATATTCTTCGGTTCTCCGGAGTTCCAACAGGTCTTTGGATATGAGTGGCATAACGTTACCTCGGTTCCAACGGGCAATCATATTACTCAGAAAGGATCCCATACCGACGCCACTTTAAATTTGGGGATCGTGATTAGATTAATGTAGGACAGATTGAGGTCTCAGAAGAGATCGTCTAAGAAAAAATAGACCGAGGCGTTCCGATCGCAGAGAGGATTATTCCCGCGAAAAAACTCCGAGTTTCGGAGTATAAGACTCGGTTCGAGTGGGAGTACGGCTATTTTGATCGAGGTCGCCTTGCCGGCGGCCGAGGAGCGGGCGGAATATCTTTAAGAGTGTGTGGTTTCGAGTAGGGACTGAGGTCTATCGTCTTTTGGGGATTTTCCGGTCGTCCGGAACGATCATGCAGCCGGAGGACCTGTTTCGCGCCGATTTCCTTGTTTGACATCGTGTCTCGGCGCGAAGTACAATTTTCGGCTCCGAGTGCTTTCACTACGCCGAGGACGTGATCCGCATGAGGATCACGATCATCCGCGATTTGCCTATGACTATGACGAGGAGGTCTGAAATGCAATCGAATCGGTCTTCAGGCAGCAGCTCAAAGATCTTGTTGTTCATCCTGGCGCTTTTGGTGCTGGCCGGATTCGCCATCCAAAACGTCACCGCCGGGGCAAAGCCACAATCGGCCGTTACCCTGGCCTATAAGTTTCCCGAGGGCAAAACGCTGACGTATCAGACGACGAGCACTCAAACCCAGAACCTCGATGTTATGGGTCAGGCGGTATCGACCGAGAGCAACACCGCCATCGAATTCACCCTGCAGCCGAAAGGCTTAAAAGAGAGACAGTATCAACTCGGTGTGACGGTCAATGCTTTCAAAATCGAAGCCCAGTCCCCCCAAGGCAGCATGGCAGCGGACGCGAGTTCCGTGGTGGGAAAAAGCTTTGACATGATCCTCTCCCGCTTGGGCAAGGAAATCGACATCGCCGGCGCGTCGTCCATTCGATATTCCATGGGCATCGCCGGAACGAGGGACCTCGGCGCAAGTTTTCAGGCTTTTTTTCCCGACCTTCCCGAAAGATCCGTCAAAATCGGGGATTCTTGGCCGAGCGAGGATTCGGTCACCCAGAAAAGTGATGCCGGCGATATCCACATTAATTTTCATACCGTGAACACTCCGGAAGGCTTCGAGGCGGTCGACGGGTTCGAATGCATGCGGATCAAGGGCGCGGTGACGGGCAAGATGACGGGGAATCTCGAACAGCAGGGCATGGGATTACTGTTCGACGCCAAGATCGACGGCACCCAGACCTGGTATTTCGCGGTGAAAGAAGGGATGCTCGTCAAGACAGAGACGAAAGGCAGTATCGCGGGCGTCATCACGGCAGGAGATCCGGCGAACATCACCATTCCGATGACCGGCGAAATGCGGACGGAAACTCACCTGGTAAAAAAATAGAAAAAAGCGCACATAAGAATATCAGACGTCATTGAATTCCGAAGGATACTCGACCGTCCCCTGGATACCTTTCAATCCATCCCTGACCAGCTCCAAGGCCATAAAAACGTCGTCGGGGACTTCAAACGGCGGCCGGATGCTCCACTTGCCGGCAGGCTCAAAGCCGAACCTCGGATAATAAGCCGCATGGCCCAGAACAATGACCGACTTAAAGCCGAGCCTACGCGCCCTTTTCAACCCTTCCTTGACGAGTTGACTGCCGATTCTTTTCTTTTGATATTCGGGCAAAACCGCCATCGGAGCCAGGGCCAACGAGGGGAAAACCGTGCCCTCGCTTTTGATATCTATGGGATAAAATAGAATATGCCCGACGATGCGGCCTTCAATTTCCGCCACCAAAGACAACCCGGGAATATATTTTCTTGTCTTTCTCAGCCTTAAAATAAGCTGTCCTTCATTCTTCTGACCGAAACCAAGATCATTGACGACTGTAATGTTTTGATGGTCTCCGCCTGTTTCTCGTCTGATTTTAACGTCCATTCTAGATATCGAATTCCAACTGCGGATTTTTCCTTTTGAATATCCTATAAACGACGTCGACGAATTCTTCAACGGCCACCTTATAGATCATTCTCGTTTCCGATCAACATAATTTTGGGCTTTTTTAGCAAATCAACAATAAAGCCGCTCTTTCCTTTTTTCTTTGTTTCATACTCTTCCCGGGAATAAATGGACAGGCTTATTTCCCTTTTTAGCCGTTGCTCTAGCTCTCTCGTTTTTTCGTTTAATAACGAAATATCTGGATCTCCAATAATCATGACGTCTATATCACTGGTTTCTTTCTCACTTTTTGAAGCAAAAGAGCCGTAAATAAAGGCAAATTGAATGTTTTTTATTTGAGAAAATGAATTTCTTAAACTCCCCTCTAGGCCGATCGTTTTAGAGACAATGCTTTTTAGCTCTTCAAAAAGCGGATGATCTGGATCGATGGAATAATAGACTAGATTGCCGGTTCTTTGGGCTTTTAACAATTGATCACTCTGGAATTTAAGCAATTCTCTTCTTATATTCCCCACAGAATATCCTAATAATCGGCCCAGCTCCCTGAGGTAATATTTCTTGCCGGGATTCGTAAAAAAAAGGGCAAGCAAATCCCGGCGGATTTTTGATTTAAAGAGATACAGGCTTTCGAGCAATTTGTACTCCTTTATGAGTACAATAGTACTCATTCTTGAGTACAAGCGCAAGTTTAACTGACGAAACTGGATTGTCGGCCACTCAATCGCGAAGTGCAAACTTAAGTCGTGTCCTCGGATTTTCGAACAAAACTTTTTTCGGGTTGAATTTATCCGGCCTCCAGTGGCCGACCCAGCTTAGAAGCCCTTCTGAATCATCCTTTTTTTTTATCGCTTCGATGCACTGATAGTATCCAAATACACCTCCGGCGTCTTCTGGCGGCCCCGCTAATTGTCCATCCCGGCAAACTGGATATTTCGTTTTTGGTTCTTTGGATAATTTTTTTTCAAATAGAACTTCAAGTTCCCAGTTATCGCCGAAATCATAGGTGTAAAGCGCCCCGTCACCGGACTTCTTGAAAAATTCCTTTAGGGGGACTTCCGTCGTCAATAAAATTTCTTCTTCCTCGATATCTTCGATACCAAACGGGCACTCAATGCGAGTTTTTCCTTTCGGCCTGCTGGCATCTTCGATGTCGAACATATGCAAATGATAATCCAGCCATCCCATGGCATCCTGAATGGCCACGTGCAAATCATAGAACGTATAGTTTTCCGGCACCTGGATTCTTCTCCACACCGGTGGATTGGTTTCCAGAACGGTGATCTTAAATTGATAAATATTTTTAAAAGGCCTTCTCCGTGGGAGGGTAATCGTAATTTCGGATATATTCACATGTTCCTCCTTTTTCATATTGACATCCGATTAAAGGATCCCGCGATAAGCCGCAAGACAGCTCAAATATTTCGGACTTTATTAAAATCATCGTTTCCCCATCATTAACACTCGTAAGTGTAATATATTATACTTCCAAAGAGAAAATAAATTTTCGGGGAAGGCCGTTTGACTTAATTATTTTCCCTGTGCTATAAGCCTGAACATCGGCGGCCAACCTATGGAGGAACCATGAAAAAGAAAATTTGGTATGCCTTCATTCTCATCTTGCTGCTGCTGACCACTCCCTCCCTGATTCCTCAATCGGGTTCGGCCAGCCAGGCCCAATCTCCTTATGCAGAGGCCATTCGAGAGTTCGAAAAATTCACAGCCGCACAGATGGCCCTGGACCGGACGCCCGGCCTGTCCATCGCTTTCCTCAAAGATGATTACGCTTGGTCCAAGGGCTTTGGGTATGCCGACATGGAGAACATGGCTCCGGTCAAGCCGGAAAGCTCCTTCCGGATGGCCTCCATCACCAAAACCTTTACAGCTTTTGCCGTGCAGCAGCTTGTCGAAGCCGCCAAAATCAACCTGGACGCCGAAGTCCAGGCTTACGTCCCCTATTTTCCGAAGAAGAAATGGCCGCTGACCGTCCGCCAAGTGTTGGGCCACCTGGCCAGCATCAGCCATTATAAAAATTCAGCAGCCGAAGAGCACCTCAAAGAGCCGAAAAACACGCGGGAGGCCATCGCCATTTTCCAGGATTTCGACCTGGTGGCCGAGCCCGGCACAAAATACAATTACTCGACCTACGGCTATAATCTCTTGGGCGCGGTCATCGAAGGCGCCTCCGGCCAATCCTACGGCGACTATATCAAGGGTCACATCTTCGAGCCGCTGGGCATGGACAACTCGCGGATGGACAACCCCGCGGACATCATTCCGAATCGGGTGCGCGGCTACCGAATCTTCGACGGCGTCTTGAAAAATTCCGAGTATGTCGATATTTCGAGCCGCTTTGCCGGCGGCGGAACCCGCTCGACCGTGCTCGACCTGATCAAGTACGCCCAAGGCATCTTGGCCGGAAAGCTCGTCAATACCCAGACCCAGAGGGATATGTTTACATCCATGGCCACCCGCGGCGGCCTTCTCACGGGCTACGGCATGGGCTGGTTCATCCAGCCTTTGAAAGGCCATTATCAGGTCTACCACAGTGGCGGCCAGCCCGAGACCAAGACGTTCTTGATGATCTTTCCCGCCGAAAAGTTCGCCGTCGCGGCAGCCTCGAACCTGGAAAGCTCCATCCCCGCAGCCTATGTCAAAAGGCTGGCCGAGCTCGTCCTGGACGAAGACCTGGACAGCGCCGCCTATGCCCCCGACCGGAACAAGCGGACGATTTACGGCGCCTGCGAAAAGGCATTCACCTACGGGATGAGCGAATTCACATGGAGCGGAAAACCTCTGGCGCAAGGCGACAAGGACCTGAGCGAGGCATTCGATTATTTCAATGCATTTGCCAACGAACAAACCCTTAAGAACAATTTCATCGAAACCAAGAGAAAGATCACGGTCGGCATTCACCCCGCTGCCAATCAAGCCTTGACAAAGGTGGGGTCTTTTATGGCATCCGTGCTGAGAGATGCATTCGGCGAGGAAAAGCTCCAGGGCTATCACAAGAGCGGGCAAACGGCCTTCTTCGGGGATTATATCCGCCTGAGCCGGAGCCGGCCGGCGATGAGTAAATCGCATCGTTTCACGGATGCTCTCGCCCGGCTGGTTTTTGGCTGGGAAAAGGATTGGAACAAAACCTATACGGATGATGTCCGACGCCTGGCCATCACTCCGGACGCAAATTTTGAAGAAATCGGCAGCGAGCTCAGAAAAGCATTTTCCGGCGCCTCTTTCTATAAGGATTTTTCCGAAGAGTTTGCGGGTGCCGCCCAATTCTGTCTCGAAAAAGGCGATATCCAAAAAGCTTTTTCGATTCTCAGCCTCAGCCGGGACCTGTATCCGGGCTCGGGCGCTCCCTACGCATCGCTCGCCGCAGCTTCTATCTGGACTGGAAACGTCGAAGCCGCCCGGGAAAACTATAAAAAGGCCCTCGAACTGGACCCCACACTCCCGCAGGTCAGCCCCGACCAGATTCTTTCATCGATCAATCAGCTAAGGCGGGCCAGGAAGTTGAAAGAATCCATTGAGATGTGCTTTATCTTTATTGATTTATTTCCCAAAGACGCCAGGCTATACCTGGAGGCGGGCAACTCGTATGCCCAATCCGGACAAAAAGAGAAGGCCATCGAATATTACAAAAAGGCGCTGGCTATCGACCCGAACCTGGCCGCCGCGAAATTCAACTTGGAAAAGCTTGAAACAATAAAATAAGAGACGATTGCCGCGGCCAAGAGGCCTCGCACCGACGACGCGGGGGCGACAGCCTCGGCCGCTCAGCCCATTCTCACTTCGACTGTCGCCCCGGACAGGCGGCTCTCCTCGGCCCTGAAGCCCATCAGGTGGCTTTCCATCGAGGCTTCGATCGTCGATGTCAAGAGCGTCGGGTCCTGCTGGCTCACGGCTTGGACAAAATCTCGGGCAAGGCCGAAGTCGCCTCCTCCGTGGCCGGACTGGGACTCGGAAGCCTTGCTGGCGTCCCAAACCGTCTGCTTTCGCGTCTTGAAGTCATAAAGCGCGAGCGTGGTCATATCTCCAACGGCATCGCCCTTGGTTCCCATGACGCGGGTCCGGCGGCCGGCGTAGGATGTGAACGCCTCCATGGAGAAAGCGGCCGTGACCTCGCCCTCGAATTCCATGTTCACGACTTGGTGGTCCACGACATCGTTATCGCAGTGATAGACGCAGCGGCCGTAGGGACCTTCCTTGAGCGCCTTTAAAATCGATTCGTCCTTTTGGTCCTCGATCAGAAGATGCCCCAGCCATTCCTTGCGCTGCAGATAGATCTTTAGCGCCGAAAAAGGGCAATCCGCTTCGACTTTGCACCCGTCCGTGCAACGCATGGCACTGCCGGGAGGGGCATTCCCCGCCTTAAAAAGCGTGAGCGCTCCGAAAGAGGAGATCCGCCGGCAGGGCTGCCCGATCATCCAGCGCAAGATGTCTAGGTCGTGGCAGGATTTGGACAAGATCATCGGGTTGGATTCTTTGGAGTTCCGCCAATTGCCGCGGACAAAGGAATGCGACATATGGATGTGTTCGACGGGTTCAAAATGCTGGACGCTGACAATCCTGCCCAGCGCGCCGGAATCCATGACCTCCTTGAGCTTGCGGAAATAGGGCGTATACCGCAGCACATGGCAGACGGCCACGATGCGGTTGTTTTTCTTGGCCGCCTGGAGGATATCGCGGCACTGATCCCAGGTCTGGGCAATGACCTTTTCCAAGAGCAGGTCATATCCCATCCCCAGGCCGCCCACGGCCGGTCCGTAATGGAGATGATCGGGCGTTGTGATGATCAGGGCGTCGGCGAACTTTGGAATCTGGAGAGCGTGCTCCCAAGTCACCCATTGGTATTTCTCGGGAATCTGGTAAAGCGCGGCAAATTTTTTGCGGCGGTATTCGATCGGCTCCGCAACGCCGACGATTTTGAGCTCGTCGGGATATTTTTGGCTGTAGGAGGCATAGAGGTTGCCCCGGTTTCCCGCCCCCAGGACGACGGCCGTCACGGGGCGCCCGGGTTTTTTGAATCGTGAGTCCTGCGGCAACGAAATCGGCAGGCCGCCGGCCTTATTTTTGAACGACAGCCCGGCCAGGGGCGCAGATACGGCCAGGAAGCCACCAGCCTTAAGGATTTCTCTCCGTTTCCAGGACCGATCACCCATGGGAACCTCCCTGTTTTCGACGATTTTTTAGAGGATATCTTACCGTTTTTTGCTATCCAAATCACGGGATATTTCGAATGATACATTAAGCGGCGGAAGACGTTTTGGTAGCATAGGACGAGAAGGAGAAGGCGATGAAAGATGGGATCGGCGATCAATTCCAGAAGGAAACAAAATACCAGCCCGGAAAGCTTACCGGGGGAGCTCTTGACTGGAACCGGAGGCCCGATACCTACAAGACATATCCCGGCACGCCGCGCCTAACGCTGCCAGCCCCGGAAACGCAGGGCGGCATGCCGCTCTGGGACGCTATCCGAGAGCGCCGCAGCTGCCGGGACTTCGGTCAGACCCCTTTGAGCCTCCCGGCTCTTTCCCAGCTTCTTTGGGCTTCGCAGGGCATTACAAAAAAGACCCAGGGCTTCGCTTTTCGCGCCGCCCCGTCGGCAGGAGCGCTCTATCCGATTGAAACATATTTAGCCGTCTTGAATGTGGACGGCCTCGAGCCGGGGATCTATCACTACGACGTCCGCCGGCATGAGCTTGAACCGATGTGGAAGGGCGATTGCCGGGCTGATATTGCAGCGGCCTTGCTCGATCAGCATTTTATTGCGGAGTCCACCATTGTTTTCCTATGGACGGCCGTGTTTCAGCGGTCAAAATGGAAATACAAACAGCGGGCCTACCGCTACGTGTACCTGGACGCCGGGCAGATCGCCCAAAACCTTGCCGTGGCGGCCGTGGCCTTGGGGCTTGGATCTTGCCAGGTGGGCGCCCTTTATGATGATGAGGTCAACTCAATCTTGGGCGTGGACGGAGAAGAGGAAAGCATTGTCTATACGACCGCGGTCGGGACTCCGGCGTCGTTTCCAGAATGATAGGATTGTTCCGCGGGTCCTGTCACCGCATGTCCCTATCCGTCGGCCTTTTAAACCCCTCTGGATTGGTCAAGGGAGGCTCAAACAGGTCGGCGGGCAGGGAGACGCCGTGCCATCCGCTTATTATTCCTGAGAATCAGGAAATAGGAGGTAGGAAATGAAAAAATATTTGGTCTTCATCGGGTGCCTGGCGGCATTATCCGTGTTCTGGCTCGCCGGCCAAACCAATCCGAAGCAGGAAGAGCAGGCCTGGCAGTGGAGCCTGGATAAAGTGAAATCCGCTGTCAACAAGGTCCGGGCGGGAAAGGACCTCACCCCCAAGGCCTGGCCGAACGGCGCGAAAATCGCCGTAGCCCTGTCATTCGATTTTGACGCCGAGACAAACGCCCTGCGCGACAAAGACTTATCCCCCGGCGTCCTCTCCCAGGGCGAGTATGCCGCCAGGACGGCGATCCCGAGGATTCTGGCCTTGCTGGATAAATTCAAGATCCCTGCCACTTTTTTTGTGCCCGCCATCACGGCCAGGCTCCACCCCGCCGAGATCAAGGCCATCCTGGCCAAAGGCCGCCATGAAATCGGCATGCACGGCTGGATCCACGAGCGGAATTCTCTGCTTGCGGAAAAGGAGGAACGGGAGCTCATGCAAAGGTCCTACGCCGTCCTCAAGGAGGCGACCGGCAAGGCTCCGGCCGGAATCCGGACGCCCTCCTGGGACTTCAGCCCGGCGACCCTGAAGATCATCCGAGAGCTCGGGCTTCTCTACGACAGCAGCTTGATGGCCGACGACCGCCCGTACGAGATCCTTGAAGACGGGAAGGCCGCCGGCGTCATCGAACTGCCCGTGGAATGGCTCCTCGACGATTATCCCTATTTCGGTTTCGAGCGGCTCACGAGCGTCCGGCCCCACATCACGCCGGCCGAGGTCATGGAAATCTGGGCCGCCGAATTCGACAAGGCCTACGAGGAAGGCACCCTGTTTGTCCTGACCATGCATCCCAAGTACATCGGCCACCGCAGCCGGATGATGATGTTGGAACAGCTTGTCGAGCATATCCGGGCCAGGAAAAATGTCTGGTTCGCCACGCACGAGGCCATCGCCCGCTGGGCAAGGAAATAATTATAAAGGGGACAGGCTAGCTTTTGGCCGATTTATTTTTCACGCTTATGGCTTCTGTGAGTTCGGGGTCGACCCCTGAGCAGGGAGCTTCTGATCCTTTTTCCCTCTCGTTTTCGCGCTCAAAAAACCGGCCAGAAATCCCAGGCAAAAAACAAGAAAAACGAGGATAAATTGGGGCGCATAAATGTCCCAGAGATAAAACTTGAGGGCCGCCATCCTCGAATTCTGGATGAGGAGAATCGCAAACAGGACGATTAAGACGATAATCAAGACGGTTTTTATTCTCATGAATAAGCCTCCCGGGCTCTAGGACTTAATCCTAGAACCATTTCTTTCGCCTGAAATAGAACACCATGAAAATGCCGACAGCCAGCATGACGCCCCAGATGAGAAAATAGCCCCAGCGCCAATTGAGCTCCGGCATGAACTTGAAATTCATGCCGTAGACCCCGGCCAGAAAGGTCAAGGGGATAAATATGGTGGCAATGATCGTCAGGGTCTTCATGACCTCGTTCATCCGGTTGCTGAGGCTTGACAGATAGGTGTCGAGCATGCCGGACAGCATCTCGCGGAAGGTTTCGATATTGTCGATGACCTGGATCGTGTGGTCGTAGACGTCGCGGAGGAAAATGCCCGTCGTTTTCTGAATCAGAGGCGATTCTGCCCTCTCCAGGCGACTGACGACTTCGCGGAGCGGCCAGACGGACTTGCGGACGAAGATCATATCCCGCTTGAGGACATGAAGCCCATGCAATGTTTCCTGCTTAGGATTGGCGACAAGTGCGTCCTCAAGACACTCGATCTGCTCACCCTGTTTTTCGAGGACGAGGAAATAATCGTCAACAATGGCGTCGATCAAGGCGTAGGCCAGGTAATCCGGGCCCATTTTCCGGATGCGGCCTTTCCCGCGGCGAATGCGTTCGCGCACGGGATCGAAGGTATCGCCCGGCCGCTCTTGGAAGGAGAGGACGAAGTTCCGCCCGAAGGCGAGGCTCATCTGCTCGGTGGCGACCTCAGGGCTATCGTTTCCGATTTCGATCATCTTCAATACGATATAGATGGCGTCCCCCAGGTCTTCCATCTTCGGCCGCTGGGAAGTGTTCATGATGTCCTCGAGGATCAAAGGATGAAGCCCGAAATAGCCGCCGAGCTTTTCCACTACTTCTGCGTCATGGACGCCGTCGACATTGATCCACGTCACCGTGGATGTTTCCCGGAAGGGGAAACATTCCTCGATCGTCTGCACTTCCTTCTCGAGAAAGTTATCGCCATCGTAGTCGATAACGGTGATCCGAGTTTTTTCGACTTTCTGTTCCCCCACATGGACAAGACTTCCCGGCGAGAGTCCCGATTTTTTCGACCGCTTGCTTATTGACTTTGCCATGGATAGCACCATTCAAGGTCAGTCATGGAAATCCTCCCCCCCTTTTTTTTAAAGGGAGACATGGGTGAATCCATGGAAGGCCTTTCCAGCCGCCCTGTTCTTACTTCCGTGTTTGTCTCCGCAAATAAATTACTTCAAACGCGCTTCGGCGGCCTGCCAGTCAATGACCTTGAAGAAGGCCTCGATATAATCCGCCCGTTTCAGCCCGTAGTCCAGCATGTAGGCATGCTCAAAGACATCCATGATCAGGATGGGCCTGCCGCTGGCCGGATGAGACACATCGTGCTCGTTGATCCAGAAGTTGATCAGCCGGCCGTTGGCCGGGTCCTCGTAGAGCACCACCCAGCCGATGCCCCTCATGGCACCTGTGGCCTTGAAATCCTTTTCCCAGAGTTCGTAGCTGCCGACGCTTTCGGCGATGGACTTGGCCAACTTTCCGCCCGCATCGAGGCCGGCCTTCCCTCCCAAGTTTTCAAAATAGTACTCATGGAGCCGCATGCCGTTGAACTCCCAGCCCAACCGCCGTTTGAGCTCGGCATATTCCGGCGCCGCCGTTTTGCCGTCCTTGAGCACCTGAGCCAGGGCATCCAGCACCTTGTTTGTGTTTGTCACATAGCCCTGGTACAGGGTGAAATGGTTCTTGAGCAGGGTCTCGCTGAACCCTGGAATCCCTATAAGCTTTGCATAATCTTTGGCCGTGTATGGCATTGTCTTTCCCTCCTGAATAATCGAGGCGAGCGAAGGGACGGCTGCGCCCGAAACAGGCGCTACTCCCCTGTCTCGCAATGACGAATTCTCCCTACTGTTTTCCGCCGGCCTTCTCTTTCTCCGGCTTCTCCGGCGGCGCCTCTTCCTGGATCAGGCCTACTTTCTTACGGATGTCGTGATCGAGCTGGGCGGCCAGCTCTTTATTTTCCTTGAGCAGCTTCTTGACGTTTTCCCGACCCTGACCGATCCGCTCGCCTTTATAGGAATACCAAGTCCCGGACTTCTCCAGGACTCCGTAATCCTGCCCGCAATCGACAAGGTCCCCTTCCCAGGAGATCCCGTATCCGTAGATGATATCAAACTGGGCTTCCTTGAAAGGCGGGGCCATCTTGTTCTTGACGATCTTGACCTTGACCCTGTTGCCCACGACGTTATCGCCCTCTTTGAGAGCCGTCAGCCTACGGATATCGATGCGCATCGAGGCATAGAATTTGAGGGCCCGGCCACCCGTCGTCGTCTCGGGATTCCCCAGGAAAAAGCCGATCTTCTCCCGGATCTGATTGACGAAGATAAAGCAGGTCTTGGAACGGCTGACGATAGCCGTGAGCTTCCGCAGAGCCTGCGACATCAGCCGCGCCTGGAGGCCCATATGGGCGTCCCCCATTTCCCCCTCGAGCTCGGCCTTGGGAACAAGTGCGGCCACGGAATCGATGACAATGACATCGACAGCGCCGCTCCGCACCAGGACCTCGGCGATTTCAAGGGCTTGTTCCCCATAGTCCGGCTGGGAAATCAGGAGATTGTCAATATCGACGCCGACTTTCGCCGCGTAGGGGGGGTCGAGGGCGTGCTCGGCATCGATGAACGCGGCCTGTCCGCCCCGCTTCTGGGCTTCGGCGATGACATGAAGGGCCAGAGTGGTCTTGCCGGTGGCTTCCGGGCCGAAGACTTCGACAACCCTCCCCCTCGGGAAGCCCCCGATCCCCATGGCCAGGTCAAAGGAAATGGAACCGGTGGGGATGGCCGGCACTTTCATAGCGGCCTCTTTCTGTCCGAGCTTCATCACGGCGCCTTTTCCGAACTGTTTCTCAATCTGAGAAACCGCCGCCTCTATGGCTTTGTTTCTTGAAGCGTGCTTCTGTTCGGCATCGTCATCTTTCATATCTTCCTCCTCGCGCCGCGGCCGGTTTCACCAGCCTAGCCATGACGCTATTTACTTATTATACTCATAAAACCCGCGGCCGGATTTGCGGCCGAGGTAGCGGGCGTCCACCATCTTCCGGAGCAGAGGGCAGGGCCGGTACTTTGTGTCCTTGAACCCTTCGTAAAGCACCTCCATGATATAGAGGCAGACGTCGAGTCCGATCAGGTCGGCCAGGGCCAGCGGCCCCATCGGATGGTTCATGCCCAGCTTCATCACGGTGTCGATGGCTTCGACCGTGCCCACGCCTTCCATCAGGGCATAGACCGCCTCGTTGATCATCGGCATCAGAATCCGGTTGGCGATAAAGCCCGGAAAATCATTGGCTTCCACCGGGACTTTCCCCATCTTCTCCGCCAGGCCTTTGACCACGGCGAACGTTTCGGGCGAGGTCGCGATGCCCTTGATCAGCTCGACCAGGGTCATCAGCGGGACTGGGTTCATGAAATGCATCCCCATGAATTTGGAGGGCCGGCCGGTCAGGGCCGCCAGGCGGGTGATAGAAATGGAGGACGTGTTGGAGGTCAGGATGACCTCCGGGGCAAGAATCTTGTCCAACTGGGTCAGCAATTTCTTCTTGACTTCGAAATCCTCAAACACGGCTTCGACGACGAACTCCGCGTCCTTGAAATCCTCGAGGCCCGTAGTGCCCTTGATGCGGCCCAGGATGGTCTCCTTGGACTCCGCGATCTTTCCTTTTTCTGCAAGCTTGGCCAGGCTTTTATCGATGGTTTTTAAAGCCTTGACCAAATATTCCTCGGCGACATCATGGAGAATGACGTCGAACCCGGATGCGGCAGCAACCTGGGCGATGCCCGAGCCCATGGTTCCTGCGCCGACAACGCCGATCTTCTTGATACTCATGCCCCCTCCTTTGGGAAATTAAACCATTTCGATGGCCATGGCCACGGCGTCTCCGCCCCCCAGGCAAAGGGAAGCGATGCCCTTTTTCAGCCCTCTATGCTTCAGGGCATAAATGAGTGTCGTCAGGATCCTCGCGCCCGAGGCCCCGATCGGGTGGCCCAGAGCAACAGCCCCACCGTGGACGTTGACCTTTTCCTTGTCCAGCTTGAGCTCTTTGATGAGCACGACGAGCTGCGATGAGAACGCTTCGTTGATCTCGAACAGGCCGACGTCCTGAACTTTCCAGCCCACATTGGCCAGCAGCTTCTCGACGGCTCCTTTGGGCGCATACATGACCATGGACGGCTCCACAGCGTTGGTCGTCGCGCCCAAGATTCTGGCCATAGGTTTCAAGCCTTTGCTCTTGACGGCGTCCACGGAAACCACGACAACCGCTGCGGCGCCGTCATTTAATGTAGACGCGTTTCCGGCCGTCACAGTCCCATCTTTCTTAAAAACAGGCCTGAGTTTGGCCAGCTTTTCGAGCGTGCTGTCCTTGCGCGGCCCTTCATCCACGGTGAAAAGAATGGGGTCGCCCTTTTTCTGGGGGACTTCGACGGGGACGATCTCGTCCTTGAAATATCCTTTTTCAATCGCATGGACGGCCCTCATGTGGCTGCTCGCCGCGAACGCGTCCTGCTCCTCACGGGTCGCTCCGAATTTCTCGGCGATGACCTCGCCGGTCATGCCCATGTGAATATTGTCGAAGGCGCACCACAGCCCGTCCAGGATCATGGAGTCCTTGATCTGGACGTCCCCGAATTTGATGCCCTCCCGGAGCCCCCAGGCCAGATGCGGCGCCTTGCTCATGCTCTCCATACCGCCGGCGATGATGATATCTTTTTCCTCGAGCCAGATGGCTTGAGCGGCGAGGGCGACGGCTTTCAGGGCCGAGCCGCAGACCTTGTTGACCGTAAAACAGCTGACATTATAAGGGATTCCGCCCTTGACCGCTGCCTGCCCGGCCGGCGTCTGTCCAACGCCCGCGGAGACCACGTTTCCCATGATCACTTCCTGGACGTCGGTCGGCTGGATGCCCGCCCTCCGGACGGCCTCCTTGATGGCGAAGCCGCCGAGCTGCGGAGCGCTGAAATCTTTGAGCGTGCCTAGGAAATTGCCGATGGCCGTACGCGCGGCACCGACGATGAAGACATCCCGTTTTTCACACATGTTTCCGCCTTTCTCGAAGAGATGAATTCAAACCATTCCATTTTTATCACAATTAAAAGACGCTGTAAACCTGCGGGGAGCTTGCTCTAAAAATCCTAGGCGATGCCCGTAATGGTGCCGTCATCAGTGATATCGATCCTCTCGGCCGCCGGCACCTTGGGAAGGCCGGGCATGGTCATGATATCGCCGCAGGATATGACGACAAACCCCGCCCCCGAGCTGAGCGAGGCGTCCGTCACGATCAGCGTAAAATCGCGCGGCCGACCCAAGGCCTCATCATCGCCCGAGAGCGAATACTGGGTCTTGGCGATGCAAACGGGCAGCAGGCCGAAGCCGTCTTTTTCGAACTTCAAGATTTTGCGTCTGATTTTCCCCTCCATCCCGACGGCCGAGGCCCCATAAATTTTTCGGGCGATCGTCTCGATTTTATCGAGCAGCGGCATCTCGAGCGGATAGATAAACTGGAAACGGTTTTCTTCCTGTTCGATGGCTTTCAGCACCTCCCTGGCCAGGTCGAGGCCGCCTTCGCCGCCCCTGCCGAATACGTCACTCACGGCAAACCGGACATTTTCCCCTTTACAGTGAGCTAAAAATCTCTGGATCTCATTTTCTGTATCGGCCGGGAATTTATTGAGAGCGACAACCAAGGGAACCCCGAACATCCGGATGTTTTCAATGTGCTTCTGGAGGTTGGCAAACCCTTTTTCGACAGCCTCGGGATTTTCCGCATTCAGCGCATCGAGTTTGACCCCGCCGTGATATTTCAGCGCGCGGATCGTGGCCACAATGACACAGGCCGCAGGCGGAGGCACATGCCCCGTCCGGACGACGATATCGAAGAATTTCTCGGCGCCGAGGTCAGAGGCAAACCCGCTTTCCGTGACCACGTAATCGGCCAATCCCAGAGCCATGCTCGTGGCAATCACGGAGTTCGTGCCGTGGGCGATGTTGGCGAACGGTCCGCCGTGAATGATCGCCGGCGACCCCTCGGCCGTCTGGACAAGGTTGGGCCGGATGGCATCCTTGAGCAGGGCAGCCATGGCGCCTTCGGCCTTCAGCTGGCTGGCGTGCACGGGCGCGCCTCCGGGCGTATAGCCGACACAGATTTTTCCCAGGCGCTCCTTAAGATCCTTCAAGTCCTTGGCCAGGCAGAAAATGGCCATCACCTCCGAAGCGGCCGTGATCTCAAAGCCGGTCTCGCGGGCGATCCCCTGAAGGGGGCCCCCGATGCCGATGACGATATCGCGAAGGACGCGGTCATCCATATCCAGAACGCGCCGCCAGGAAATCGTTTTGCAATCCAGCAGACCGCAGACATTGTCAAAATGGAGCCGGTTATCCACTATAGCTGCCAGCAGGTTGTGGGCGGAGGTGATGGCGTGCATGTCGCCTGTGAAATGGAGGTTGATATCGTCGCTGGGAACGACGCGGGCGCGGCCCCCTCCCGTGGCCCCGCCTTTGAGGCCGAAGACCGGGCCCAGGGACGGCTCGCGCAGGGCGACGACGGCTTTTTTCCCTAGACGGCTCAAGGCATCGGTCAGGCCGATGGATGTGGTCGTCTTCCCCTCGCCGGCCGGAGTCGGCGTCATGGCTGTGACCATGACCAGCTTGCCCAAGTCTTTTTTTCTTTCCTGCTCCTCGGTGAGGGCGATTTTCGCTTTGTATAGGCCATATTTTTCCAGGTTTTCAGGCTTTATTCCCAGCTTTTCAGCGATTTCATCGATCGGCTTCATCGCTTCCTCCTTGGTCAGAGTTTACTCGTAACCAAAGAAGCCTTCAACAAAATTTTTCCGGATGCGTTTCTTAAAGCAGAGAAGGAATATCCCCTGATCAATTCATCGCCGAATGCTCCATGGAAAGGAGGCAGAGAGCGGAGCGATCGTTGGAGGGAAACCCGCACAAAGGGTTTCCCTCCAAGAGTGTCTGACAGGCCCTTCGTCGTTACCCTTACTTATTCAAGCTAAGGAACATCAGCTCGTAGTCCTCGATCATGCCGTGGTCGGCGAAGCTGAAAAAGCAGTTATTTCCGATGATGATATGGTCCAGGACCTTGAGCTCCATCACCCGGGCGGCAAAGACAAGCTCCCGGGTGATCTCTCGGTCACAGAGTGACGGTTCCGGGTCCCCCGAGGGATGGTTATGGACGAAAATCAGGGAGGAAGCGTCGTAGCGCAGTGCGTCCTTCATGATCTCGCGCGGGTAGACGGCGCTCGAGTCGACCGTGCCCTCGAAGAGCGTCTTTTCCTCGATAATCTGGTTCTTGGGGTCCAAGAAAAGCACTTTGAATTTCTCTTTTTTCAGGTCGCGCAGGGAATGATAAAGATAATCAAAGACTTCTCTGGAGGAGCGGCCGTAGGGCCGGCTCAGCATCCTGTCTTTGAGAAACCGGCGAGAGACTTCCTGGACAAGCCTGATTCCGAAGACGTTTTGGGAGCCGATGCCCTTGATCCTCTGGAGGTCATGGTCGTCGGCTTCTAAAACTCCCCGGAGCGTCTTGAATTCTTTAAGGGCTTCTCTAGCCTGCTCCTTACAGTCCTTGCGGGGCGTCCCCAGGGTGAGGAGGAGCTCGACGATCTCATAATCCAGAAAGGCATTGAGCCCGGCCTTTAAGAATTTCTCCCGGAGCCTTTTCCGGTGTCCTTCATCTTTGCTTTCGGGCAAACGTTTTTCATCCTCCGCGCCGTCCATGGCACCTTCCTTCTTGGGCTATTAATTAAGACGCGGGAAATCGAAGAATATGCCATAAAAAGATCCGGCGGGAAGAAAATCCTTCAGCTTTCCTCGGCCAGGACTTGCCGGACAGCTATGACTTTTTCGGGAGGCATGTCATAGGGCAGGATGCCGGTCCCCAGCATGAAACGGGGATGGCGGCGGCCAACGGCAAGCACTTCGCGCGCCCTGGCTTTGATCGCGTCCGGCGGGGCGGTGAGCAAAAAATAGGGATCCAGGTTGGCCCGCACAAGGACGGGCTCATCCTTAAGATAATTTACGAAATAGCCAAGGTCCGACTTGTAATCGCAAAGAATATTGTTTGTCCCGGTTTCGAGCATAGAATCAAGCAGGATTTTTGTATCGCCGCCCATTATATAGGGGACCAGCGGGATGCCGAGGTCGAATCGAAAATAATGGATCACCTCGGCCGTCGGAGGAAGAATGATTTTTTTATAGAGGTCGGGAGAGACAAGGGGCGGCGAGGCATGGGAGTCGAACAGGATCACGCCCAAGCCGCGTTCGATAAATGCCTTTCCGTAAGCGCGAATGACTCCTGCACAAAAAGAGAGCAGCTCGGCCACCCATTTGGGCCGGTCCAATAGGGCCAGTAGCAATTGTTCGGGTCCGGCCAGCTCACAGGCCAAGGAGAAGGGAGCGCTCAACGCCCCCCGGATGATTCTCTCGCGGCCGAAGCGCTTCTGAATTCTTTTGCCGGCCTCAAGATTGACCGGCATCCGCCCGTCTGCCTGTGGATTTGGGAGTCTCAACCTGGAGATATCACCGCCCGGCGCGATAATCCTCTCGCAAATCGAGGGAACATCATTGGAGTTAAAAATCCGGACTTTGCACCCAACGGCTTCGGCCTCCACGTTGTATACATCGCAACCGATGACAACCATATCCGGCTGATAAACTTCGATTTCGCGGACGATGGCTTGCTCGAAAAGCGCCGCATCGCGGCTCATCCGCGATGGCGTCGTCCCGATCAGTGCGGCTTTGTGCTCATAGACGGCCGGGCAGAAAGGGACGCGGTCGGCGGGCTTCCCGGCCAGCAGGTTTTCAATGAGCTGCCTGGGAGTCATTTTTTATCGAACGGCCTGGCTCTGGTCGCCGACGAGCATGTTGGTCAGCCAAGCCTCGATCTTTTCGACCTCCTCCGGATATGTCCAATGGCCGGTTTCCAGATACAGCATCAGCTTTTTTGGCGCCGCGATCACATTGTAGGCGGAATACATCGAGGTCGGCGGACAGACCGTGTCGTTGAAACCCCAAGAATAAAGGCCGGGAATCTTGACCTGCCGGGCGAAATTCACCACATCATAGTATTTCGAAGTCTCGATCTTGTCCTTTTTGGCGTTAAAGGCATAGTTGGTTTTATCAAACATATGCGGCCAGCCGCCGGCCCGGCCGTGGAGATAGCCGGTCAGGTCGCAGAGGGCCGGGTAGATGGGCGCCAGCCACTTGACCCGGGGGTCCAGCCCGGCTGTGATGATCGAAAGCGCCCCACCCTGGCTGCCCCCCGTCACGGCCAGCTTTTCGCCGTCAAACTGGGGCAAGGAGAAAATGAAGTCGATGGCCCGGACGCAGCCGAGATAAACACGCTTGAAGTAATATCGGTCGCGGTCGTCGAGGTTATACAACCAGTAGTCGAAAATGGCCCCGCGCATCATTTCGTTATAAAGGTTTGGTTCCATGGTGACCGGGATGCCGTGGATGCCGATCTCAAAAGTGATGATCCCTTTCTGGGCCTGGGCCGTATCGCCCGCATAAGGGCGAGCCCCTGCGCCGGGGACACGAAGCAGGGCCGGATATTTGCCCTCTTTCTTCGGCACGCCCAAAATTCCGTAAAGCCGCGCTCCCTGCCTGAAATTCTGGAGGCTGACATGATAGACGTTGACGGTTTCCGTGCAGCGGTCGGGCAGCAGGATGACTTTAGCATCGATGGGGATTTTCGCGTTTTCCGTCTTGGCCTTCTCCCAGAATTCAACGAAATCCTTGGGCAGGTCGGTTGTGGGCTGGATTTTCATCGGTTCGAAACCGGCCGTGGCAAAACCCGAGTAATCCTTCCCGTCGACTGTCGTATGGGCCCAGCATTGTAGAAAGCCGGGCAATTTCATCGTTCCGGCGTCGACGGTCGTTTTTCCGTCCTTTAAGGTCAGCGTTTCCGTTTTGACCGGGTCCATTTTTTCGGGCATCACGTCGACCTTGACCTTGACATTCTTCAAAGGATTGCCGTACTGGAGGACGGAGATCGCGAATTTCGCGTTTTCGCCGATTTTGTATTCCCAGTTGTCATGGTCGGGCCCGACAATGACCTTGACCACTTGCTCGCGCGGCTGGGCGGCGAGGGGAGAAGATAAAAGAGCAAAAATAAAGACGGCAAAAAATACATATAGAAGCTTATTTTTCATGGATACCTCCTGCGTTCGGTTTTTATGGATAAAGGATATTTATCATTTATTCTTGGAAGAAATCAAACCCTTTCAGCAGAGGGGGGTATATTTGATTTTGTATTGGCAGCCCGCAAGGAACGACCCGTTGAATCCCCTATAACTCCTCAGGGAGGTAGGAAAATTAGCGAATTTAGATCAGGGTTCTTCCTCTCGAGCTTTCTTATTTCTAGGTTTCTGAAGAAGGAAGGACGCGATAAGTTCCTATCTCAGTTTTTCTTTATAGAGAAGCGATGCGCTTTTTGGCGTCGGCGACTTCGGGCCGGCCGGGGTCGGCGTATTTCCAGAGGTCGAGGAATTTCTGGTAGTTCTCTTTGGCCTTGGCTTTGTCTCCCTGCTTCTCGTAGATCATCCCCAGCTGATAGAAACTCTTGGCGTAGATGTCCCCGTAATATGATCGTCCAAAAGTCAGCTGGAGAATCTTTTCATACTCCAGGCGGGCCTTGTCGAAATCGCCTTTTTTAAGGTGGGCCAACGCCAGGGCATTTAGAAATAGGGCCTGGTCATTCTCCCAACTATACTGAAAAGGCAGTAAATCGGCGGCCCTCTGGATACTCTCAACGGCCTCGGAATGATTTCCTTTTTTGAACGCGGTCACTCCCACGAGCAGGTCATAATATCGTATCGCTTTTTTGCTGGGACCCGAATCCACCAACACCTTGAGCTCACTGGCCGTTTTCTGGGCATCGCTTGTCAATCCCACTTCGAGCTCGGCCAGGCCTCGATATAAAAAGATTGCTCTCTCCCGGGATAGGCTCTCCATTTCGACGGCTGCCCGAAGGGCTTGACGGCTCTCTTCTAAAGCTTGGCGGGGCCTCCCCGTTCCCAGATAGAGATGGGCCAACCGCAGGTGGAAATCCGCTACCCAGCCTCGATCTCCGTATTTTTCCGCAAGCTCGAGGCCTTGCCTAGCTTGCTCTTCCGATTCTTTGAACCGGCCCTGATCCAAATAAAAAACTCCCAGCCAATTCCTGCCCATAAGGTGGGCGACCTTTTCCTCGTGGCTGAGCAGCTTCTTGAATTCATTTTCGGCTTCCGGCAATTGACCCTTGGCTTGATAGATCATGCCCTTGACCATCGGATTGTAGAAGGGGGAGGGATTCAGGGCAGCCGCCCGATCTCCTTCTGCCAGCGCTTGGTCATACCGGCCTTGGATAAAATCAATGGCGGCGAGCACGAGCCGAATCATGTAATTATCTTTATAGGAATGGATGTAGCCTTCAAGCAGGCTTTTCGCTTTCTCGTAGAACCCTTTGGCCAGATAGGCCTCGAGGTTCAAATAAGGCCAAATGCTTTCCGGGTTGGCCCGGATCATGCCTTCATAGAGTTCTATGGCTTTGTCCCACTCCTCCAGGTTGTTGTAGAGAATTCCCAGGTTGGTGTTTCCCATGCTGTCGTCCGGGTAGAGATCCAATAATTTTTTGTAGGCCTCGACGGCTTTGCCATAGGATTCTTCTGAGTCTCGATAGAAATCTCCTTGAATGGTATAACGCTCCCTGTCTGAGAGCCGGTCCGCCAGCTCGAAGGCCTTTTGGAGGGACTTCCGGCTCTCCGAATAATAGTTGAGGTTGGATAAAGACATGGCCATCGACCGGTAGGCCATGGCGAAGCCTGGGTCAATGGCGATGGCCTTTTTCATCATCTCAATGCTTGGCCGATAATCCTGCTCATCATGCAGCCTTCGTCCCTCACTGTAATATTTGAACGCTTCCGGTGAGGACGTCGTGATCTTTTTAAGCTCTTTATCGATGTCCGAGGCGATCTCCTTCGTTGAGAGCTTGAGGTCCGCCTTGATTTTTTTCGTCAATTCATCGACCATGGAAAAAATGCCGTCTTCGCCTTTCCCTTCCACGCGCTGGGAACTCAAAAACTCACCCGTGCCGGCCTCCTGAAGCGTGATGTCGATCCTGAAGTTATCGCCCGCCTTGGCGAAGCTGCCTACCAGGACATCCTTGACGCCTCCTCGCGCCGCCACATCCTTTAAGACCTTCGACGTATAGCTTTTGGCGTCCGCCTGCTTCATTTCGCTGAGGATATTGAAGAGCTGGTCGGAGCTCAAGACTTTGATATATTTCGATTGAGACAGGTCCGTGATCAGCAGGTCGGAAATCGCCGCTCTCCAATGATCTAGCTTCTCGTCCCCCGTGTTGTTCTTGAAATACATAACGGCCAGGGACGGTTTCCCCGAGGGAGGCGGGGCGGCTCGCTTCTTAGGCAAGACACGCCATAAGACCACGGCCGCGGCAATGATAAACAGGGCAATCAAAGCCGGGACAAACAACTTTTTAACGCCAAAGGTGACAGTGATCTGCTTTGAGGTAAAGCCCTTTTGCTTGGGAATCACCCGGTCTGTCGCGGGAATCCCCTTCTCGATCTTCCCGATGTCCCCCAGCATGTCCTCGGCGCTCTGGTATCTTTTCTCCTTGCTCTTCTCCAGGCACCTCAGGATTAGACGATTGAGGTCATCGGGAATTTGAGGATTGAGCTCCCGGGGATTCTGCGGCGGCTGGCTCTTGTGCTTCATGGCAATGCCGAGCAGGGTCTCCCCTTCAAAAGGAACCCGGCCGGCGAGCATCTCATAAAGGATCACGCCGAACGAATAAATATCCGACCGCTGGTCGACATCCTTGATTTCCGCCTGTTCCGGGGACATGTACTCAGGAGTCCCGATCATCACGCCGGCGCCCGTGATCCCCTTGGCCGCGAGCGTACGGGCGATGCCAAAATCCATGATCCTGGCGTTTCCCTCCCGGTCGATCATGATATTCTGAGGCTTCAAGTCCCGATGAACGACGCCCAGGCGGTGGGCCTCGGCCAATCCCTCCAACACCTGCCGGGCCACGTAGACGGCTTTCCCTACTGTCAATTGTCCCGACCTCCTAATAAAACTCTTCAGGTCCTCGCCGGGAACATATTCCATAGTGATGAAATAGGTCCCCTCGGCCTTGCCCAGGTCATACATCCGGCAGACATATCTATGGGCGATCTTCCGGGCCAATTTCATTTCATTGCGGAATCGCTCGATGGTCTCTTCGTCAGCGGCGACCTCGGGTTTCAGGAGCTTCAGGGCGATCTTCTCTTTAATTTCGCTATCGAAAACCTTATACACCGTGCCCATGCCGCCCTTGCCCAACTCTTCGATGACCTGGTAGCGGCTAACGAACGTCGAACCTGTCGTCAGCTCTTTTTTTGGGGCGATGATGGTCTCCGTGGGCATCGCCGGGATCTCTTTGGACGCCTGGAGCACCGCCCCGCAATTCCCGCAGAACCGCGTGTCGGAGGGGTTGTCAAAATGACACGACGGACATTTCACGATCTGAGTTTCCTTCTAATGATTTCAGAGCTGCCGCCCTTTTCCTTGAAGAGCAAGGCCCTTCTCCTTCGGCTCTTTGACGGCGACCTCATATGCTTCGCGAATGGGAGCTTTCGTATATAGGTTCATGAACTTGGTGACTTGGTCCAGGAAAAAACGGCTCCGTTCATTGGCCAGCATCGCTGCCTCGCTTTCCCAGAGGGTTATGACAACCCCTTCGCCCGTTTTTGAGTCCGTCATGAAATACGCGCCCTTAAAGCCTTTCTGTTTTTTGCACTGGGGGACAACGCTCTTCTTAAATATATTCACGGCCTCATCGATCCGGTCAATTTTCAATTGAATCCTGAGCATGCGCGCAAACATGGCCAAGCCTCCTTACCTCAAAGGTTGATCAAATCGGCATTTGCGGAATTTCATGGCCCGATGTCCCTTTTCGGCTTCCTGGCCAAAGAATACCAATTCTTGAGACGGGAGTCAACTTGGAGGGGAAGACCCCTTCCAACGGGCACCGGGAAGACCCGGCCGCCCTGCCTCCCCTTCTTGGGCGGGGCATGAAACCCCGCCCTGCGACCAAGGGGGCAACTCCCCCTTGGAACCCTCTCGAGCGGTTCCCCGTGGCAAGCCACGGGGAATATGAACCGCTCGTCAAATTCCCTCTGTTACTTCCGGACGATAATTGCTTTTCGGTCGAGCCGATTTGACCAAAGCACCTCCCTATGATAAATACGATAACACACGAGCGATAGCGAGGTGAGCATGAGCGGAAATATCCCAACGTTATATGTCCAAGGGAAAACGCTGCCCGAAGCGTGGGAAAGGGCCGTGCTCGAATGCTGGCACAAAGGCGCGGCGCTCAAGACCGAATACGACAAGCCGGGCGACCCGCCCAGCAAGGACTGCACCATCATGTGGGTCGTCGAGGACCCTTTTGCCGAGCCGCGCATCCACCGCGCCTTTCCGGGCGGCCTGGAAGACCTGGAGATTTATCGCCAGGAGGTGGTCGAGGGCGTCCATGACCACTGGATCGCGCCGGAGGAGGGCAAATGGACCTACACCTATCACAAGCGCCTGTTCTCTTACGAAATCGAAGGTCAGGCCATCGACCAGGTCAGCTACATCATCGACAAGCTCTCGCAGGCCGGCCATTCGAGACGCGCGCAGGCCGTCACATGGAACGCCAAGCTGGACCCTCCGACCTATGACCCGCCCTGCCTGCAGAGGGTCTGGTGCCGGCTGCTGGCAGATGACACAGGCGAGCTCGCCCTGAACATGAACACCCATTGGCGCTCGCGCGACGCCTACAAAGCCGCCTATATGAACGTTTTTGCCTTGACCGACCTGCAGCGCATCATCGCCGAAAGGATCAGCGCCAAGATCCATCAAGCCGTGCGCGTCGGCCGCTATGCGGACCTGGTGGACAGCTTCCATATCTACGGGTCGTATTTCAACGAATTCCAGGGCTTCTTGAAGATGGTCGAGAAGCGGCCCTTCGAGGAGCGAACGTGGAACAGCAGCTACGCAGAGCCGATCTTTGAGGAGGCTCGCGAAAAATTAAAGAAGGAGAAATTATCCATCAAGAATCCTTTTGATCTGTATAAATGAACGATGAGACCGCCACGCTTCGCTGACAATAAGGTTTCTTTTTTGTTGGTCCGACCATGACTCTCTTCGCTCTGATTCTATCACTCTTGGCGCTCGCTTCGGCGGCGGCCGCCATCCTGGCCGACCACAAAGAAAACCGGTCTCTCGTTTACATGCTCAGGCCGCTGACAATGGTTTTGATCATTTTCATCGCCCTGAGGGCCGCCATGCCGGCCCTTTCCCTCTATCAAATCCTGATTGCGGCCGGCCTCTGCGCCTCGCTGGCCGGCGATGTTTTTATGATGCTCCGGGACAAGAAGGTGATCGCCGGAATGGCATGTTTTATCGTCGCGCTTTTATTCTATATCGGGGCTTTCTCGAGGGGATTGAGATTTTCCTTGGCCCTCTGGCCCTTCATCATCTTGCTCGTTTATGCGGTCATCATCACAACAAAACTCCTGCCCTATCTCGGCCAAAAGAAAATTCCGGTGATCCTCTATGTTGTGGCCATGACGATCATGGCCTGGCTCTCGGCAGAACGATACCTCCAGATGAGAGAGATCCATGCCTTGTCGGCTTATACAGGAGCCGTGCTTTTCCTGATTTCAGATTCGGCGTGGGCGCTGAATCAATTTGTCCGGAAGCATAAATTCGGGCAGGTCCTGATACTAACGACTTACTTTGCCGCGCAGTGGCTGATTGCTATTTCGGTTTACTGAAGGCAGCGCTCGAGCCACCGGCTCTTATGCGACCCAGACTCCATGATTACTCCCCCCCTAACGAGGTGAAGTGGATGATAGCAGCTTGAAGCCCGCAGCCGCCTTGGCCAGCAGCTTTGGCGCGTCCCGCCCCGCGGCGAATAAAACCCAGGCTTCGGGCCTGTCGATAATAACCATCGCCGCTTTTGTCGTCTCTTCAAGGACGAGTGCCGGCCGGCCCGAAATCTTTTCGTCTCGGGGCTTTCCGCGGATATTCAACCCGGCCAGGATTTCCCGCGCGGAATCCCGCGGTTCCTTCCAGGGCAAAAGATAATATTCCTGGATCTCGACTTTATCTTCGTCGGGACCTTCGATCGCGGCAACAGTTGTGTCCGGCCAGACGGCGTCCAGCTTCGTGAAATTGAAACCAGGCGACTTGCGAAGCTCGAGGCCCAGCCACCTGTTTTCATAGAGATCGCCGTTGATGCTATAAGAGCGCGCCGCCTCGGGGACGGCTACTTTTTTCCCGTCAAGTCCGGCATATTCCAGGATTTTGATATCTACCTGACCGAAGATCTGTTGGCCTGCGCCTCCGGCGGCAAGGGACCCGGCTCCCTCATAAAGAGAGGAGGCGATGAAATACAGCCGGCCCGCATCGGCAACTCCTTGAGCCACGATCGCCGCATCAATGGGAATCCAGGTTTCCCCTATCAAAATTTCTGTCCAGGCATGCCCCCCGAACATGCCGAGCGCATAGACATAACCCATGACGACCCTGGAGGGAATTTCGGCCGCCCGCGTGAGGGCGGCCAGAAGTGTGGCATAGCCCACGCAGGTCCCTCTTCGGTTTTTAAATATTTCCGAGGAAGGGGCCAGGACGATTCCCAGGTCGAACCTCATGTTTTCCGCAACCCATCGCTCGAGCTTCAGGGCCGCCTTGAGGATATCCTTTTCCCCTCCCACGACCTGTCGAGCCAACGCCTGAATATCCGGCATATCTGATTGAATATAGGCATTCGCTATCAAGTATTGCTTGTTGCTTTCATTCAGAGCAATGGGCAGAGCCTCGGCTTTTTCGGGCGGTTTCGGCCGCTTGATCTCGAGGACCAACGAATCGGCCGACTTGGAGAGGACGGTCTGGTAAGGGCTTTTAATCTCCGGCCAGCCGAGATCGGGCTTCCGGTGGACAAGCTTGACTTTCAGGTATTCAAGACTCCTCGCTCTTGGCAGGCGGATATTGGAGCGGATGATCGAACTTGCGTACATCTCGGCAGGAAGCTCTTCCCCCGAGGTGGCGGCGAGTGCCTGCTGCTCGTCCGCTAAAATGATCTGGGCAGTCCCGAAGGGAGTCGGCGTTTCCTGTTTGACCGCCAGGAATTCGCTGTCGAGCCAGGTGATTCCCTTGGCGGCGCTCGCCTCGAGCACTTCCTCGACCTTGAGCACCGGAATATCTTTGCCGGCCATCTTGATCGTCTCCCTGGCCAAGACTTTGCGGCTGCCTTTTGTGACCGTATCAAGCTCGGAGGCGAAAGTCTGGAATTCCACAATGTCCCCGGCGTTGCGAAGCTTCGCAAGGGAAATTTGCCTGATTCCCTCGGGCCCGACGAGGCTCCCTGTAAAATTCAGCGTCCGGGTGTATTCTTTCCCCCCTGCCTGGCTGCGGATTTCAATGATTTTGTCCTTGATGACGGCCTCTGTCTTTGTGGAGAGAAGGGATGCCCGCATATCGTAGCCGACTCTTCTAAGAAGGCCGTCGTTGGTCTCCTCATCATAAGAAAGCATCTCGAGTTCGACTCTGGCCCCCAGCCGGTTGAGGACCATCTTCATGTCCGACTTGGAGAGGATCGTGCCGCTCCCCGCGGCGCCTTGCGAGACCGTCTCATGCATGTAGCCAACCGGCTTATCGGCAATAGTAATGACATACCAGTGCTCTGAGGCCGACTCTTCTTTTTGGACGGGGGCGGCCGCAAGCGTCAGCGCCAGGGGGAGGAAAAGGATAAATGCCAGGGCAATTTTTTTGCGTCGAGGATGAGATCGCCGCGCTTCGTTCACCTCAGGGCTTCGGTCGACTCGCCGGCCATGACGGTTGAGAGATATGGTCCATGCCAAACAAAGATCTCCCTAAATTTCTCGGACGATCTCGAGGATCCGGATATCTCTTTTTTCCAGTTCTGTCATGAATTTTTTATAGATTTCTCCGGTGAAGGCATCCTCGGGCGCGACGATTCCTTTCTCTTTAAATACGCCCTTGGCCAGCAGGCTCGCCGTAATGGCGACCGGGAATCCGGTGACTCTCATCATGGACGAGATCTTGTTCTTCTTGTCAGCTTCATCCCACATGTAATACTCGATCCGCACGCTCTTGCCGTTCTTCAAGCCCTCGACCGTGTTATACATAACGCAAACATCCGTTTCGCCCTTGGTGGGTTGGAGCCGCGGCGTGATGAGATGGGACAGGAATTCGCGGGGGACGATTTTCTGACCGTTGAAATTCACGGGTTCGATGTCGAGCAGCCCGCATTCCTTGAGCGTCATGACGCCCTGCCAGTGACCCGGCCAGCGGACGGTTTTTTCGGCAAATTCCTTGAGCGTGGGCCGCGTGAAGAGAAAGCTGGGCATGCCCGGCGTCACGGCGCATTCGAGGTCGTCGTCTTTTCCCAGCTGGTCAAAATGGAATTTCTCAAGGTCGGTGGCGGCATTGACTTCGACGATCTTGCCGTCCTTGATGACCTTCAGCTTGATTACGTATTCCCGGAGGACATGCCAGAAAGCCCAAGTGATCATGTATCTCAAAGGATGGCGCAAGGAGGCCTCTTTGGAGGGAATCCCTCCGACTCGGGCCACGACTTTCTCGGCAACATCCAGCTTCCGGATCGCCTCTCCGCACGTCACGTTGCTGAGACCAGGGGCGAATCCCATCCCGTCGATAAAGGTCACCCCGTTTTTCACCAGTTCTTTATGGAGCCACTCGCCGTATTTTTCGATGCTCAACCCTTTGGGAATTTCCAGGCCCTCGATTTCGTAGGGATCCGGCGTCCTGTGAAATTCCTCCAGAGCGTCCACGCTGTGGAGGCCCGCCTCCGCGGAATATTGGAGGACCTTGTAGCTGGTCTTCCGGTCGGGCATGACGCTGGCCGCCGCATCGTATTTCTTCATCAGGGCGATGGCGTCCTTCTTCTTGTTGATATCGAGGATGTGCAGCACGATTTTCTTGCTTCCAACCCAGTCTTTCACCTGCTGGAGGGTCTTCCTGTGCCTGCCGACGAGGCCGATGGCTTCGACGTCCTTGTCTTTGGCCAGGTCCCATGCCACGGCCGAGCCGATCTTTCCGGATCCTCCGAAGATCAGAATTTTCATATAATTGCCTCCTAAATATTTGGATTAAATTCCCGTTTAACAGGGATGAAAGGCTAGTTTATGCAGAAACGACGTGAAAGTCAAAGCCTTGGCCGATTCAGGTCAAGAGTGCCAGAATGGGAAGCAAGAAAAAACATTTGATTTCCCAACTCCTTTTGGCCAAGATAAAAGCAATCCTCAAGGATAAGTCGAAAATCAAGGAGGTTTCATGAAGAACCCGCTTCGGCTCTTATCGATCATCCTTCCAGTTTTGGCGGCCCTTGGCTTTTCATTCCCTTTGTCCGCGTCGGATTACGGCTATCTGCTGACCGAAGATCCCTTGTGCTCCATCTGGTGGGCGGAGGGGGCCTACAAAGTGATGAAGACGGACCCTCTCCCTAAAACAAGGAAGAACGTGGTCAGCCTCGCCTGCGCCGGCAATGAATATGAGCCTTTCCTGCTCATTTTGCGGCCTAAAACGCGAATGGAGAGGGTCCGTGTAGAGGCCTCTGCGCTGCGCCATCTGTCGGGATTCGAGATTCCTGCAGGGAATATTTCCGTATGTCACGTGGAATACGTCAACGTCACCGTGCCCACAGATAAGATGAGCGCGGCGGGAGAATGGCCGGACCCTTTGCCGTCTTACGACGGCCCTTTCACCGCCTATCCGGGAGAAAACCACCCGCTGTGGCTGACCGTACGTGTCCCCGCGGGGGCAAAGCCCGGTATCTATAACGGAAAAATCATCCTGACGTCAGGGGACTGGAAGAAGGAGATTACCCTTTCTCTCAATGTCTGGAATTTCTCTCTCCCTGAAAAATCCTCAATCCGCTCGTCATTCGGCTTGCCGTCTCAGCATATCAAGATATATCACAACCTTGAGACAAGGGAAGAGCTGGAGAAAGTGATGGACCTTTATTTCCGGAACCTCAAGGACCACCGCGTTTGCCCCACGTCTCCCCTGGAGCTCTATCCCATGAAAGTCCAAGTGTCCGGCGTCTACTGGAAGGGCGGCGAATTTGTCATGGAGCCTGTCCGCGGCGGCCGGCGCGCTTTGAAGATTGCGGATAGTGAAGTGGATTCGAATGTCGAGGCCCGGTATGAAGATCGAATACCGGTTGAGCCCAATACGGCCTATAAACTGAGCTGGTATGCAAAAACAGAAGCCGAGAATCAAGACTACACGGTTCTCCTCGAATTTGCCAACGCCGAGGGAATATGCCTGCCTGCCCGGAACGTGCTGAAAATCTTCAAAGGCTCAACAGAGTGGAAGCCGGAGAGCCTGGAAGTCAAGGGTGTTTCGGCCGAGGTCAAAACAATCAGTCTCCACCTCTTCCCGTGCTTCCGGAACAACAGCGGCAGCACCACGGGAACGGCCTATTTTGACGACTTCGACCTGGCGGCTTTTCCGCCCGGCTCAGAGCCCAAGAATCTGCTCCGGGGCGGCGATTTTGAGATGAGCGCTGAAGAGATGTCCGTGAACGTCGACTTCAGCGAATTTGACAGGGGCGCCAAGAGGTACCTCGATGAGCTCGGGTTCAACTCCTTCGACTTGAGTTTGGAAGGCATGGGAACAGGGTCATTTTATTCGCGAACGGAAGGCAAATTCGCTGGGTTTAAGCAGGGGACTCCGGAATATGACAGGCTCTTCGGCCTGTACCTGAGCCAGGTCCAGGACCACCTGGAGAAAAACGGCTGGCTGGGCAAGGAATATATTTATTGGTTCGACGAACCCGATGAGAAAGACTATCCTTTTGTCCGGGAGGGGATGAACCGCATTCGCAAAGGCGCGTCGAAGCTCACCCGTTTCATCACGGAGCATAAGCCCGGCCCGGCCATCATGGACGTGTCGGAGATCAGCTGCACGATCTTCGACCGGGTAGACCCGAAAGCCATCGCTGAGCTTATCCCACAGGGCCGCGAATTTTGGTCCTACTTGTGCACGGGGCCGAAGAGCCCCTGGGTATCGCTTTTCATCGATCACCCTGCCATTAACTTCCGTATGTGGCTATGGATGGCCTATCAATTCCAGATGAAAGGCATCCTCGTCTGGCGCGCTAATTATTGGACGAGCTCTTCGCTTTTCCCGGCGGAGGTTCTCCAGAATCCCTGGGAAGACCCGATGTCTTATGTGGTCGGATACGGCGTCCCCTACGGCCAGGTCAATGGCTGGGGAAACGGGGACGGACGATTTTTATATCCGCCCAACCGGGACCCCAACAAAGACAAGACAAAATATCTATGCGGACCCGTCAATTCCATCCGTTGGGAAATCCTGCGAGAAGGCATCGAGGATTACGAGTATTTTGTCCTTCTCGAAAAGGCCGTGAAGAACGCCGGCCTGGAGAAGCGCGCCCTTGCCGAAAAAGGCAGGCAATTGTTGAATTTTCCCGAATCCCTGTTTAAAAGCGGCAAAGAATATACGAAGGACCCAAAAGCCCTTCTTGAGTACCGGCAAAAAATCGCCCGTCTGCTTGAAGAGTTTCAATAAGCTCTTGATATCTCCTATTTAGATGAATTCATCGCCTAATGCTCAATGGAAAGAAGGCAGGGAGCGAAGCGATCGTTGGAGGGAAACCCGCTCAAAGGGTTTCTCTCCAAGAGTGTCCGACAGGACCCATCCTTTTGAAGCTATTTTTTTCCGTTGTAATAAAATTTAAGGTCCAGGAGCCGGTCGGCTTCTTTGATCTCGAGTCGGACGATATAAATCAGGACAAAGATGGCCGCCCAGAGCCAGGCGACGAAGACATAAATTGCGGTCCTCTCTCGGATATTCTTGGCTGCCGGGATGATTTTTTCGGGCTGGGCCTGCGTTTGGAGTGCAGCATTTTTTTCTTTGGGGGGCTGCTGCTGGGCTGTCGCTGCGAGTGAAAAAAATGCGCTCACGCCCAACGCCAACAGAATGAGGCAAGCGATTTTTTTCATCCTCTTCGTGCCTTCCTTTTTGTCATGTGAGAAGGCTCCAAACCGACATGCCGATTGCATAGGCGATCGTCGCCCAGGCAAGCCAGGTAATCACTTTGCCCTTTATCCTGTCGGGCTTGTTGTCCAGAAAGGGCAGGAAGAAGAATAACACCACGGCCGCGACGATCAAGAAAACGGCGATGGTGTCTCCGTTGATAAAGAGGATCTTGCCCGGAAAAAGCTTCAGGGTCTGGAAGAGAAAGAGAAAATACCATTCCGGCTTGATCCCCTTGGGAGCGGGAGCCATGAGGTCGGCCGCCTTCCCCAAAGAGGGAGGCAAAAACACAGCCACGGTGATGAGCGCGCCGAACAGGACGAGCCAGACGATGACCTCCCGGTAAACGAAGTTCGGCCAGAACGGAAGCTCCTTCTGCTTTTCCTTTCCCGCCTCGGCGCTGAGCGGGAGGCTCATTCCCTGCTTCTGGATGAGATAGATATGGACGGCCAGGATGAGCAACAGGACGAGGGGCAGGACCGAGATATGGAAGCTGAAGAACCGGGACAGCGTGTCGCCCGTGACGTCTTCACCGCCCCTCAAAAATTTTGTCACCCATTCGCCCACGATGGGGATGGAGCGGGGGATGTCCGTTCCGACTTTGGTCGCCGAGAGTGATAGGTCGTCCCAGGGAAGAAGATATCCTGTGAAGCCGAAGACCAAGGACACAACGAGCAACAAAACGCCGCTCATCCAGGTCAGCTCCCTCGGCTTACGATATGATTTGATCATCCAGATGCTGAACAGATGGATGAAGACCGTGACGATCATCGCCGACGCCGACCAGAAATGGACCGACCGGATGATCCAGCCGAGAGGGACCTCGGTCATGATCCGGGCCACGCTTTTGTTGGCTTCTTCCAGGATCGGCTTGTAGTAGAAAGCCAGCATGATGCCGGTCACGACCTGGACGCCGAAAAAGAGCAGGATTGCGCTTCCCGTATAAGACCAGATGGTGTGCTTGTTCAGGGGAACCGTCTTTTTGCGCAAAAAATTCATCACGGCCGAGAGACCAAGACGTTCCTCGAACCAGCCTGCCAAAGAACGCCCGATATTTTTTGCCTTCACGCCACTCCCTCTTTCTTGACGACCAGGTTCTCCCCTTCCACTTCGGCGTGAAGCCGGCGCAGCGGCTTGGGGGGAGGTCCGGCGATGTTCTTGCCGTATTCATCATACCAGCCATCGTGGCAGGCGCAGTAGAATTTCTTTTGGTCCGCTTTGTACGAAACCGTGCAGTCCAGATGTGTACAGACACCGACGAAGGCCAGGTAACTCCCGTCCTCCTTCTTCTTGATATAGCCGGGCTTCGCCCCCCAGGCAAAAGGTTTAATGGCACCCGGCGCCATATCTTGATAATCGGAAAAAACAAGATTTACCCTGTCGGGCTCCCGGTAGGGCGGAAAGACAAATTTAATCACCGGATAGAGAAGCGTCGCGGCCAAGGCGCCGAGCCACCCACCCAACAACCCATTGAGGAATTCGCGGCGGGTGAACAATGAATGCTTGATCTTCATTTCCTCAGCCTCAACATTTTCTTCAACTTCTCGATGACAAACTTTCTCCGCAGCGCCTCGATCCCGTGCGCCGGCTGGACGTCTTTCGGACAGGCGTCATTGCACTTGAAAACGGTATCGCAGCCCCATAAGCCCGTATCAGTATTGATCCCGGCCCAGTCGGCAAAAGGCCGTTTGTCCCTGGGGTCCCGGACAAAGCGGTTGAGCTTGGCCAGGGCGATCGGCCCGAGATAGCGGGCGTCCCGGGTGACGACGGGGCAGGCGGCGTAGCAGCAGGCACACAGGATGCAGTTGGTGTACCGCTCGATTCCGGCCATTTCCTTTTCTTCGATTTTGTTTTCTTTTTCGGGCGGATGGCCGTCCCCAATCACATACGGATGAACATCGCAGAGGGCGTTCCAGAACGGCTCCAAATCGACCACCAGATCCTTCTGGATCTCCATGTTCGGCAGGGGCTCAAGGATGATGAGCGAGGAGTTCAGAGAATCCACCATCGTCCGGCAGGCCAGCTCCGGTTGGCCGTTGATGACCATGCCGCACGATCCGCAGACCGCCTCCCGGCAGCTGTAACGAAATGAGAGCGTGGCATCCTGCTCGTTCCGGATGTCCATCAGGGCTTCCAGAATGGTCCTTTTCTCGTGAGTTTCATACGGGTATTCCTGGAAGACGGGCCGGGCGTCTTGGGCGGGATCAAACCGGTAGATTTTAAAAATATATTTCATGTCAGTACAACCGGGCTTGGGGCTGATATCTCCCCAGCTTGACGTCTTTATAGCTGATCTGGGGCCGCCCGTCTCGGAAAGTCACGAGCGTGTGTTTAAGCCAGTTTTTGTCATCCCGCTCCGGAAAATCCAGGCGGTAGTGCGAGCCACGCGTCTCTTCGCGGTTCAGGGCGCCGAGGGTAATCACTTCGGCCAGGTCAATCATGTATTCAAATTCCAGGACGTTCACGGCCTCCTGGCAGAAGCGAAGGTTTGGGCTCGAGAGATAGACATCCTTGTAATCTTCCCGAATCTGGCGGATGTTTTCCAAAGCATCGGCCAGGTCCTTGTGCGTCCGGAAAATCCCCACCCGATCGCTCATGATCAGTTTCAGCCTATTGAGGAAATGGTGGGTTTTGATGCCCGAGTTCTTTTTCTGAAGGGCGCCGATTCTCTCCTTCAATTTTTTCGATCCCTCCAGCAGGCTCCGTTCCCCCGGCCCCTTGCGGTCCAGCCCTTTGACGAATCCCGAAACCGTTTCGCCCGCGATTTTGCCGAAGACAACCGTATCCAGGAGCGAGTTGCCGCCAAGGCGGTTGGCCCCGTGCACGCTGACGCAGGCGCACTCACCCGCGGCATAAAACCCCGGCAGGCTGGAGGCGCCGAAGACATCGACATCGATCCCGCCCATGGAATAATGCTGGGCCGGCTGGATCGGAATCGGGGTCACCACCGGGTCGATGCCCGCAAACCTCATGCAGATCTCGCGGATGGCCGGAAGCCGCTTGTTGATCTTTTCCGCGCCCAACTGGGTCAGGTCGAGGAGGACATATTCATTGACAAAACCGTTTCCCCGATTGATCTCGGTCTGGATGGCGCGCGCCACGATATCGCGGGGCGCCAGCTCCATGGCCGAGGGAGCATAGTCTGCCATGAAGCGCTTGCCGAGGTTATTCAGCAGATAACCCCCTTCTCCGCGGGCTCCCTCTGTCATCAGGATATTGCTGGGGAAGAGCGCAGTTGGATGGAACTGGACGAATTCCATGTCTTTGAGCGGGACGCCTGCCCGGTAGGAAATCCCGATTCCGCTGCCGTGGTTGATGAAGGCATTGGTGGTCCTCAAATAGACCCTTCCATAGCCTCCCGTCGCGAAAATCACCGCGCCCGATTTCACGGGAAAGACCTCGCCGGTGGCCAGGTCAAAGATGATGACTCCGCAGCACCTCCCGTTTTCCACGGCCAGCTCTGTGACCAGCCATTCGTTATAGAATTTCACATTCTTGCGAAGGGACTGCTCGAATAAAGTATGAACCAGAACATGGCCGGTCCTATCCGCGGCATAGCATGTCCTGGGAAAGCCGGCCCCGCCAAAGGGCCGCTGGGCGATCAAGCCTCCGGGCAGGCGGCTGAAGGGAGCGCCCATGTGCTCGAGTTCATAGATCGCGGAGAGGGCCTTTTGGCACATCAGCTCGGCGGCGTCCTGGTCGGCCAGGTAATCGCTCCCCTTGATCGTGTCGAAGGCATGCTTCTCCCAAGTATCATCCTGTCCCATGGGATTGTTGCCAAGGGCCGCATTGATACCGCCCTGGGCCGCTACGGAATGGGAGCGCAGGGGATGGACCCTGGAGATAACGGCGACATCGAGGCCGGGAGCGCTGGATAAGGCGGCGGAAAGCCCGGCCAGCCCCCCGCCGACGATCAGGATGTCGTGACGAATCATCAATAGTTCCGAGTGAAATACACTACGAGCAGGCCGGCGCTGAGGACGATTCCGATGGAGGTAAAGACCCAAAAGAGGAGCTTCTCCTTCCGGACGCCGAGGTCGATGATGACCGTCCTCAACCCGTAGAGGGCATGGAAGATGACGGAGACGATGAGCAGAGAGTCGATAAGCGGATTCGTGTGAAGGACGAGCGCCCAGTCAGGCTTCTGGTTTTTCGTCATCAAGAAAAATGACGTGAAAATTTTTAAGCTGAGCGTCACGATCAAGATGAGACCGGTGATGCGATGAAAGAGCCAGACAAACATGCAAGGCCTTCCTTTTCTGTGTTATGAGAGACTATTAATAATGGAAAAAAGAGCGCCCTGTCAAGGTAAAAGCGTCCCGTAGATCCGTGAAATGCGCAATACCGGATTTTATACTGGAATCCGTTAAGTCCTCTAGCATTCGGACTTTTGTAGATAATCTAAGATTTTACGCGATGGGTAGCCTTTCCGGGATTCGGAAAATAATTTTCTCTAATCGTCCTTCATTTTATCTTTAGTAGATCTTCTTGTTCGAGTATTACACCTGAAGATATCAGGTCTTGGACGAGTCTATTAAGCTTTTTACGCATTTCTTCAGTTATTCTCTCAAAACCCAAGCGCTCCATGGCCATCGAAATACCGTCGATTCGCGAAATGCCGAAAGATTTATTGACAACATATAAAATAGAGGTCTTAATCTCTTCAGCATGGATCCATTTTAGTTTCTTAAATTGAGGGGGAAATAAGCTTCTATTACGAATGAGAGAATCGTGTTTGGGCGTTTTCCAAACGAATTCTCTGTCCTTAATAACATTTCCTTCCTTTTTTAGGTAATTTACGCCTATCCTTATTGCTTGATGGATAGCAGTCCCGGTTCGTCCTAAGCCTGCAGCTTCCCGGATCCGCCTAGCTATTTCATCAATATGAACCGGACTCTCTACATTTACCACATCAAGAATCCATCCCGCCATACGTTTAGGCGGCACGCACTTAAGTTCTTCTCCATTCAATAAGGAAACATTCGGATGGCCGAATCGATAGGGTATGCTGGTCGAATCATCAACCGAAGATTCGTTTTCTTTTCTTGGAATATAGTCTAAAGTTTCTTGGGGTTGATCTTTACGAATTGGGCTTTTTCCTTTAACGGCAATAGCTTCTTCAATAGCTACAAGGGCACGGCAAAGCTCACTTTCGGGGTTTCTCCACCAATCCGTGCTCCAAATCCTGTGAATGCGCCAACCGCGGCGATTTTCGAGTACGAACTGCCGTAACCTATCGCGGTCACGGGCGCACCTGGCGCTATGGTACATCGCCCCATCGCATTCTATGCCGAGAACGAAGCAATCTGGATTTTCGGGATCACAAATACCAATATCCACAAAGAATCCCGCAGAGCCCACTTGAGGAACGGCCTTGTATCCATGTTGCCTAATTTTCTCTAAAACTGCTTCTTCGAATGGGGACATCGGCTCGCGGCCGGAGGGAGTTGGCCTATCTAGTTCTCCGGTTTCTGAATAATGCATAAAGGTCTTTAATGCACGCAGTCCTTCAGACTTGCTTTCACTAATACGAATATCTTCTGCTCTGATATTAGAAAAAACCTCACATCTCAGTCGCGCTCTGGTAAAAAGGACATTAAGCCGACGCTCTCCCCCGTCCTTATTTACAGGCCCGAAGTTCATCGAAACAAATCCATCTTTATCACGGCCGAATCCGATACTAACAAATATCACATCTCTTTCGTCTCCCTGGACCGTTTCTAGGTTTTTTACAAAAAGCGGTTCTGTAGGATGATTTTTATCAAAGCTGCTAAATACTTGATCGATGTTTCCAATGCGCTCAATCTCATTCTGAATGGCCTCTTGCTGAGGAAGGCTGAAAGCCACCACCCCCAGAGATTGGCCGGGATTTTCTTGCACATGTCGCCTAACCATACTAGCGATGATTCGAGCTTCATCTTGATTTTTCTTAGATTCGCCACGACCATATACAGTTTCCGGATGATAATGAAAAATAAAGCCACTTCCCGGGCAATGCCGCTCAGGATTAGGAAAGACTATGAGTCGATCACGATAAAAAAGTCTATTAGAAGGAGCAATAAGAGAATCATGTTGGCTCCTATAGTGCCACCTTAGCTCACGTCGCCGAGGGCTTTTGCTCGGAATTTTTGACGACATAAGAGCAAGAATGCTTTCTATATCGCGGGTAACATTAATTTCATCTATTTCTTTTTCTCGCTCTTCTTCATCGTTCGCTATGATCTCAAAAAAGTTCGTTGGAGGCAGTTGTTTGCTGTCTCCAACAACAATAGCCTGATCAGCACGGATGATTGCACTGAAAGCATCTTCCGGTTTGACTTGGCTCGCCTCATCAAAAATAACCATATCAAACTTAGGCCCTTTCGGAGGGATATACATAGCGACAGATATAGGAGACATCATAAAAACGGGTTTTATTGCCTGAATAACCTCTCCCGCCTCAGCCATTACATGACGGATCGCTCTATGACGCCGTTTTTTTGCGAATTCTCTCTGAAGAATCCCTAGGCTTCCTCCGCCTTTGTAACGGGGGACGCCTTCCCAATGTTTCAATAGCAGCTTGGAACGATTATGATCCAGTAATAACCGATCGTATTCTTCAAATGTTGCAATGACGCTTTCATGGAATTGCCGATCGAACCCTGCCAAGCTTGGGCGCTGTTCAAACGCTTCGCGTAGTACTCCATTATACCAACATCTTTTTAAGACTTCGACAAGTTTCTCGCCTGCCATAGGCCAATGATCAGCAATATGAATTAGCTCACCAAGCCCCTGCACGTGGGCTTCTTTTACCAGATAATTATAGGACCTAAGGTTTTCAAGGGAGCTAAAGTCACTCAGCCAAATATCAATTAGTGCAAGTTGACTAGATATCGGATTTAAAAGAATTTTCTTGAGTTCATCTCCTGCTTTAAGAAAATCTAAGATACTCTCCATATGATCAATTGCGTATTCACATTTTTCTCTTCCGTTCGAAGCTTCTTGAATTAATCCCAATCGGTCATATCGCTCTTCAAATAACGTCAGTAGTTCCTTGGGCAACTTGTCCTTCTCTATCTTTCTATACAATTCAAGAACCCAATCTAATATTGTTAAAAGCGCATCCCAATCCGAATCTTCACCTCTCCATTGTTTCCCGAAATATTTTTGGCAAAGATCTAGGTTATCCCTTATATATCGTCGTTTGATCTGCGACTCGATTATTACATCGGCTCCGGCCAATAACTCCTCAATATCTTTGGGCGTATTTATCCTATACAACCTTTTTAACTTCTTTTTGCCTACCCTATAGTTTTTAACAAGCATCCGCCAGATTTTTTGCTTGTATTTAGAAACAAATTGACGATCGGCTTCCAAGTCGGCATCCCATGCTTCGGGCTTTATAGTACTATCAAGATTTTGTTTTATCTCTGAATATCTGATTCCTATCCGAAGGATTGTTCTTAGCATACCTTCATTATTTTGCCAGCCTTCGAAGCCCACAGAAACCCCTTCTGTGTTGGGGGAATCCGCTACAATGTCTGCGGCTTTGCATATCATCATGATATCCGAATAGTCCGCAGGTCTTTGTATACGAAGTTTATCAGCAAGAGAACAGCCGGATTGAAAAGCTAAGTTGATTTTATCTTTAGCCTCACTTAGGGATTTTTTAAGAGCACGTTCATCATCAGGGAGGAAAAGCTCAATCTTGCTGTCATAAAAAGGATTTCTTGCGGGGCAGCCTATCTTTTCTATCTTATATTGAATTCTCGCAACAAGGTCTTTCTGCTGCTCGAACATCTCGTAATCCCAGCGAGACATCATAGAGAAATCGAGCTTAATCAAATCTTCTTTGGTCTCTCCAAGAGCTACAAGCCTTCCCATTGCCTGAATAGGTGTAATTTTTCGTCCCACAATAACATCATGGACCGCATGACAATAGGAATTGAGCGTATCACGAGCCTCTTCCAGCTTCCGAATCTCTGCTTCAACCCTTTCTGTTTGCGGCTTCCCCAGCTCCACCGTCTCTTTGATTCTCGTATAAAATGCTTTTTTATTTGTTTTATTACTATGTAACTCAAGGCATGCTTCATGCAGACCAACCTTTTCCAAATTTCTCCATACTACCTCGAGGGCAGCTTTTTTTTCCGAAACGAAAAGTACCTTCTTCCCTTCTCCTAGCGCTTCGGCGATTAGGTTGGTGATTGTCTGAGATTTTCCGGTCCCAGGCGGACCCTCAATTAGCATAGAGCGGCCTGACCTGGCTTCCAATAGAGCTAGTATCTGTGAACTGTCTGCATTGACCACTTCATGGACTTGGCTTAATGGCCGATGCTTATCAAGTTCTTCTTCTTCGGTAATGCCTTGTTCGGAATCATCGAACCCTTTATCCAGAAGGTTTTCCAGGATTTGATTATTCCATGGCTTGATTTCATCCGGCCATAGTGTTCCGCTTAAGTCTTTGTAAATAATATATTTATTGTAACTAAAAAAGCTGAGCACTACAGATTTGTCATTTATGCGCCATCGTGGTTTTTGGGAAATAGCTTTTTCTACAAGTTTAAAATATTCTTTCAAGTCCAGATCATCTGGGTTCATAATGTCTGGTAGCCTTATTCTGAAGTCCTGCTCCAGCTTGCCTTCCAATGAAAGATTGGTTCCAGTCTCTGTCCCTTCGTATTTAATCTTGAACTTATTTCCACGTCCTCTTTCAATAAGAACAGGAATCAATATAAGTGGCGACTTGACAATTTCTTCACTTGTATCAGATTCATACCATTCTAACATCCCAAGAGCTACAAAAAGGATATTAACACCTTGCTCTTCAAGGCTGGCTTGAGCGTCCCTATATGTTTTAAGAAGGCGCGCGAAGAGTGTGTTTTCGCTCTCGTTCGTCCTCAGCTGGTAATCCTCCATTTCTACTTCTTCCTGTTGTTTTTCGTCACTATCGTCATCTAACCCATACTTCGTTTTCAGGTTCTGTATCGCAATGCTCACGAGTTCTGAGATTGATTCTGAATCATTTTCTGCTTTTGACTTTTCGCTGCCATTAGAATCTCCAGAAAAAAGCGAAACGTTCTTCTGAAGTTGTCCGTTTTTCTCTTCTTTATCTGGTTTCCCGGCGAAGGTCAATGATTTGCCTTCTATAACGAGCATCCTGAAAACTACTATGGGGCTTGCCCCGACCACCTCAACACCTCGAGATTTTGGAGTCCTGTAGTTAATTAATTTGTTACGCGAAGACAAATCTAAAAGATTTTTTCTCGAAGCTTCAAGACGTTGTTGTACGATATCTAAGTTAGGCGCTGACACGATTACTCTTTAGGGCTTGTATATAAGCATATCATAGTTATTGATTTCGCAAGATCTGATTTACATTTAAGCAATCTTTTCTTATATTCCAGAATCTTTCTTCCCCGAATCGACATAGATCTTAGTTAAGCTTAAAAACCTTTTTAAAGCATAAAACATTTTTTTCGCGCTATCTAAAAAAGAAGCCATTATTGATGCTGCCATGCTAATAAGAATATTTTTTCTGAATTCCGAATCAATCATAATCCTTAGGTCCCCCTTCTCTTGGAGCGTCCGCAGCTAAATAATACTTTATTTATTTTCCCCTTCTAAATAACCCAACCCCCTTTTTTAGCTCGGAATCCAAGCTCCACATAACGAAAAAATCGTATCACCGGGCACTTACCGATGTCAAGGCAACGTGAAAAATGCGACGACGTCTGAAACAAGCAGCCAGTGCCTCCGCTTAAAGGAATTCGGTCTTCCCTTTTTTGGCAATGGCGTCCAGGACCTGCCTCACCTTCTGGTCCTGGTCCTTATGGCAGATGAGCAGGGCATCCTTGGTGTTGATGACGATGAGGTCTTTGACGCCGATAAACGCTGTGAGTTTGCCGGGATTGAAACAGAGCGAATTGCTGGTATCGAGGACGATGCATTCCCCCTTGAAGGCATTCCCGAAATCGTCCTTCTTCCAGATATCGGCGAGCGATGACCAGGCCCCGACATCCGACCAGCCGAAATTCCCCTCGCAGACAACCACTCCCTGGGCCTTTTCCATAAGGGCATAATCGATGGAAATCGAGGGAACCTCACCGAATATCGCCGCGACCCGGGCCGCGGATTTCGCCTTGAGCGCATCCAGCATCTTCAGCCAGTGCCGATAAAAATCCGGGGCATGCCGGCGGAGCTTTTCGGCAAAAACATCCGCCCGCCAGAGGAACATTCCCGAATTCCAGTAATAATCGCCCGATTCGATGAAAAGCCTGGCCTGCTCAACGCCCGGCTTTTCCTTGAACTCCAGAACCTCGAAAAAATTCTCGCCGGCCACTTCTTTATAGCCGGCCTTGGCATAATGGATGTAGCCGTATCCCGTGGACGGATAGGCGGGAGGGATCCCGAACGTGATCAGGCTTTTTTCACGCGCAGCGGCTTCCGCGGCGGCCAGCATTTTTTTCGAAAACAGCGGATTGTCCAGAATGAGATGGTCGGAAGGAAGCGCGGCCACCACCGCCTCGGGATTTTGGAGATAAATCCGCGCCGTTGCCAGGACGAGCGACGGCGCCGTATTCTTCCCGATCGGCTCGACCAGCAGATTCCCTTTCCGCAGGCGCGGCAGCAGCCTCTGAATGGTCTGGGTCTGCCTGCGGTTGGCGATGGTATAGATATTCGCGCGAGGAATGATGGGCAGAAGCCGTTCGACGGTCTCCTGGATCATCGTTTTCTCGCTGACGATGGGGAGAAACTGCTTGGGCGCCCGCTTCCGGCTGAGCGGCCAGAACCGGGTGCCGCTGCCGCCGGCCATGATGACCGCCCGAAGGTCGATCGTTTTTCCCATCATAATCTTTCCAATCTTTTAATGGCCCGTTCCACGGCCCCTTTCACTTCGGCTTGGATGGAGGCCAGGTCCTTTTCCGTTTCTGCTTCGAAACGGAGGACGAGCACGGCCTGGGTGTTGGAAGCCCTGACCAAGCCCCATCCTTTTGGGAAGATCGCCCGCACCCCATCGATATCGATCACCGGGTATTTCTGGGCGAGCTCCTTCCGGACTTCGTTCACGATCGTAAATTTGACTTCCTCCGAGGCGTATATCCGAATCTCGGGCGTGCTGTACGTTTTTGGCAGTCCCGCCAGCATTTGCGATAATTTTATCTCCGAGCGCGACAGAAGCTCCAGAAGCCTGGCCGAAGAGTAAATGGCATCATCAAAGCCGAAAAACCTGTCGGCAAAAAAGAGATGTCCGCTCATCTCCCCCGCCAAGAGGGCCTTTTCTTCCTTGATCTTTTTCTTGATGAGGGAATGCCCTGTCTTCCACATGATGGGCTTTCCGCCCAGCCTGGCGATTTCCTCGTAGAGCAGCTTGGTCGCTTTGACCTCGGAGATGATCGTCGCCCCGGGGTTCGTTTTCAAAATGTCCCGGGCAAAAAAGATCATGAGCTGGTCGCCCCAGATGAGATGGCCTTCGTCATCGACGACCCCGATCCGGTCCGCATCCCCATCGTAAGCGACGCCGAGGTCGGCCTTGGTCGTCCGGACTTTCTTGATCAGGTCCCGCATGGCATCCGGGAGGGTCGGGTCGGGATGATGGTTGGGAAAACGGCCGTCCATATCGCAGTAGAGCTCCACGATTTCGCAGCCCATCTTTTTAAAAATCGGAACGGCCACGACTCCCCCCGTCCCGTTGCCGGCATCGACGACCACCTTCAGCTTCTTTTTGAGGCTGATGTTCTTCAGGACATAATCCTGGTATTCGGGGACGACGTTGTAGACACGCCTCGTCCCCTCTGCGTCTTTTATGATTTGATCGTTTTTCAGCAGCTTGTAGATCTCCTGGATCGTCTCCCCGTAAAGGGTCTCCTGTCCGGACATCATCTTGAAGCCGTTGTATTCAGGCGGATTGTGCGACCCGGTGATCATGGCCCCGGCTTCGAACGATTTGTAATATATCGAAAAATAGAGCAGGGGTGTCGGAATGATCCCCAGATCGACGACGCTGCATCCGGTCGAGAGCAACCCCTTGGCCAACGCCTCAGAATACGCTGGGGAGCTCAAACGGCAATCCCTGCCCACGGCCACTTCGCGCCTGTTCTGGCGGCGAAAATATGTTCCTATGCCTTTGCCCAATGTCTCGACGACGCCGGGGGTCAGGTCTTTATCAACAAGGCCTCTGATATCATACTCTCTGAAGATATTCGGGTTGATCTCCACGTCCTCCCTCCCATTCCGGCTTTTTTATATTTTCCTGTCGAATATCCGTTTAAACCCGGATGTAATGACCTCCCATTTTTTCTGGGCACCGATGATGTACTCGATGAATTCCCGGAAAGCTCCCCGGCCGCCGCTGTTTTTGCAAACATAATGCGCGCTCTTTTTGATGAGCGGATGCGCGTCGGCGACAGCCGCGGCAAAGCCGACGGCCTTGATGACTTCGAGGTCTCCCAGGTCGTCGCCGATATAGGCCACCTCTTCGGGCTTGAGCTGGTTCCTGTCCAGGATTTCGTTCAGGGTCTTTTTTTTATCGATGATCCCCTGGTGGATTTCCGCGATTTTCAGCCGCTCCGCCCTTTTCTCCAGGCCTTTCGAGGTCTTTCCGGTGATGATCCCGATCCTGAGCCCGGCCAGCTGGGCGAGCAAAACCCCCATTCCGTCCTTCACATTGTAGGATTTGATCTCTTCGCCGTCCGGCAGCACGGCCAGGGTCCCGTCGGTGAGAGTGCCGTCCACATCCGTGAGGATCATTTTGACCCGGCCCGCCCGCGCCTTCTTTCTCATCAAAACATTTCCGTCCGCCACAGGTCATGAAGGTGGATGATCCCCTCGATCTTTCCGTCCTTTCTCTTGATGACCAGCGAGGTGATTCTTTTCTTCTCCATGAAGTTGAGGGCTTCGGTGGCCAGGTCGGTTTTGTCGATCGTGACGGGATTGGCGGTCATACAGTCCTGGGCCGTTTTATGAAGGATGGCCTCTTTGTATCTTCTAAGCATACGGCGCAAATCGCCGTCCGTGATGATGCCGACGAGCACTTTCTCGGGGTTCACAACGCACGTCATTCCCAGCTTTTTCTGCGTCATTTCTTCGATGACATCGCTCATCGGAGTCTCGGGCCGGACAATGGGGATGTCCTGCCCTTTGTGCATGAGGCTTTCGACCCGCAGGAGTTTTCTCCCGATCTGGCCCTTGGGATGAACGGAGGCGAAATCGCGCTCGCCGAAACCTTTTTTCTTCATGACGGCAACGGCCAGCGCATCGCCGAGAGCCAGGGCCGCCGTCGAACTTGCCGTCGGAACGAGGCCGCTGGGCTCGGCCTCTTTCTCGACCTTTGATTCGAGGACGATATCGCTGTATTTGGCAATCTTGGAATTTCTGCTGCCGGTGATGCAGATGAGCTTCACGCCGATCCTCTTAATGAAATCCAGAAGGTCGACGATTTCCCGCGTTTCGCCGCTGTAAGAGACGGCAAGAATGACATCTTTTGGAAGGATCATGCCCAGGTCGCCGTGGCCCGCTTCGGCGGGATGGACGAACATGGCCGGGGTTCCGCAGCTGGCCAGGGTGGCCGCGATTTTTCTCCCGACGAGACCGGATTTTCCGATGCCGGTGACGATGATGCGGGACTTTGTGCGATAGATGAGGTCGACGGCCTTGGCAAAATTCTCATCCAGCTTCAAGCTCAAGGCCTCGACGGCCCTGGCCTCGATCTGAAGAACGGCCTTCCCTGTTTGGATGATGTCTTTTTTTGTCATGCCCGTTCCTTTAAAGAGCTTTTTTCAATCGGAGCAGGGTCTTCAGCAAATCTTCTAGTTCTTTTATATTCAATGAGTTATACTTGTCCGAAAGGGCCTGCCGCGGGTTGTCATGGACCTCAAGAAACACTCCGTCTGCTCCCACGCTGACGCCGGCTTTGGCAATGGAAGGGATGAATTCATGCTCACCCCCGGACGCCGTCCCCTGCCCGCCCGGCTTTTGGACGCTATGAGAGGCATCGATGGCGACGGGATACCCCCAGCGTTTCATGATGGGAATCGACCGGACGTCAAAGACAAGATTATTGTAGCCGAAGGTGGTCCCCCGCTCGGTTAAGATCATTTTTTTATTGCCCGTGCTTTCGATTTTTTCAATAACATTTTTCATCTCGCCCGGCGAAAGAAATTGTCCTTTTTTGATGTTGATCGGCTTATGCGTCCGGGCCGCGGTCAAGATCAAATCGGTCTGCCGGCAGAGAAAGGCGGGAATCTGGATAATATCCAAGACCTCGGCCGCTTGTTCGACCTGCCAGGTTTCATGGACGTCCGAAAGGACGGGCAGGCCGAGCTCGGATTTGATATCTTGGAGTATTTCGAGCCCTTTCGCCAGCCCGGGCCCTCTGTACGACCTGATCGATGAGCGGTTGGCTTTATCAAAAGAGGCCTTAAAGATGAACGGGATGCGCAGGGCTTCGCAGATCGCGTGTATTTTTTTGGCGATGGAAAAAACCCGCTCCCGGCTTTCGATCACGCACGGGCCGGCGATCAGGAACAGCCCTCCGGCACCGCCGATCTTGACTCCGGGACTAACTCTTATTTCTTTTGCGGCGATGGGCATAGCTGGCTCCGATAAAAGCCGTGAATAACGGGTGCGGCTTGAGCGGCTTGGATTTGAACTCGGGATGGAACTGGCAGCCCAGGAACCAGGGATGGTCCCTGATCTCGACGACTTCCACCAGACCGTAGTCCGGGTTCTTCCCCGAGAAAAAGAGCCCGGCCTCCCCCAGGAGTGCTTCGTACTCGGGGTTGAATTCATAGCGGTGGCGGTGGCGCTCATAAATATCAGTTTTCCGATAGGCTTTGTAGGCAAAAGAATTTTTCTGGAGGCGGCAGAGATACTGCCCCAGCCTCATCGTCCCGCCCAGGTCCTGGACCCCTTTGAGCTCCCTCCACTTGAAAAAAATCTTGTGCGGCGTGTCTTCGTCGAATTCCGTGCTGTTGGCCCGCTTGAGCCCGGCGATGTTCCGGGCGAATTCAATGGACGCACATTGCATGCCGAGGCAAATTCCGAAGTAGGGGACCTTGTTTTCCCGGGCATAAGCGGCGGCCCGGATCTTGCCCTCAATCCCCCGGTGGCCGAAGCCGCCGGGGACCAGGATGCCGTCTTTATCGCCCAAGATCTTTTCAATCCTTTTCCGTTCAAGGTCCTCAGCTTCGATCCAGGAAATATTCACCCGGAGGCCGTTGGCGATCCCGCCATGGCACAGGGCTTGTTTCAAGCTGAGGTAAGAGTCCTGAAATCCCGCGTACTTTCCGATTACGCCGATGTCCACGTCATCCTTCGGCCGGCTCATCGCTTTAACGAGCGCGTTCCATTGGATCATGTTTCTTTTTCTGGGGGCGAGCTTCAACTGTTTGATAATGATCGTATCCAGGCCTTCCCGGGCAAATATCAGCGGAACTTCATAGATATTATCCACGTCCTTGGCCGTGATGACGGCTTCGACAGGTACGTTCGTGAACAAGGAAATTTTTGATTTTAGGTCGGGAGTCAGAAACCTGTCCGTCCGGCAAAGAAGAATGTCAGGCTGGATCCCTATGGCCCGGAGCTCTTTGACGGTATGCTGGGTCGGCTTGGTCTTGAGCTCTCCGGAAGTCTTTATGTAGGGGACAAGAGTCAAATGGATAAACAGAATATTTTCACTTCCGAGGGTCAGCCTCATTTGTCGGGTAGCCTCGAGAAAAGGCAGGCTCTCGATATCCCCGACCGTTCCGCCTATTTCGACGATGACGATGTCGTTGTCGCTCTGGACCGCGCGGAAGGCATTCTTGATCTCATCGGTCACGTGAGGAATGACTTGGACAGTCTTACCAAGATACTCCCCTCTTCGTTCCTTCCGGATGATTAAGTCATAAATTTTGCCGGCCGTCCAGTTATGGTATTTCGTCGTCCGTGTCGAGGTGAACCTTTCGTAATGGCCTAGGTCCAAGTCGGTCTCCGCGCCGTCGTCCGTCACGTAGACTTCACCATGCTGGAAGGGGTTCATCGTTCCGGGGTCCACATTGAGGTAGGGATCGAATTTTTGCAGCGTGATCTTGAAGCCATGGCTTTCCAGCAGCCGGCCGACCGATGCCGCAGCGATCCCTTTGCCGAGTCCCGAAAGCACGCCTCCGGTCACAAAAATATATTTACTCATGGACCCTCTTTTTTAAAAAATGTTCCACCTTGATTATATCCTGCGGCGTATCCACACTCAAGGTGGCAAAACGGATCTCGATCATTTTTATTTTTATGCCGTCCTCCAGCGCCCTCAGTTGTTCCAGCTTCTCGAATCTCTCCAGCCTCGACGGGCCCAGACGATGGAAATTGAGGAGGAAATCTCTTTGATAACCGTAGATCCCAACATGCTGGTAGAAAAAATCGGCGGCCTGGTAGGGGAGAGGCGACCGGGAAAAATAGAGGGCATAGCCGTTTTTATCAGCGATGACCTTGACGATGTGGCTTTCCTCGAGGAGACTTACATCATGGACCTTGGCCATAAGAGTGGCCATCGGAATGACCTCATCCTGCAAGGCTCCGACGAGGCCGTCCAGCATGTCGCCCTCGACAAGCGGCTCGTCTCCTTGAATGTTGATGATAATCGGCGCCTCCACCTTAGCCGCCACTTCCGCCGCACGTTCGGTCCCGGATGAATGCTCGGCTGATGTCATCATCACTTCAGCCCCGATTTTCTCGGCGGTCCGGAAGATCCTTTCATTGTCCGTGGCAATAATGATCCTGTCCAAGAGCTTTGCTTTTTTCGCACCCTCATAAACCCATTGAATCATCGGCTTCCCGAGGATCGGGGCCAAGGGCTTTCCGGGAAACCTGGTTGATTGAAACCGGACAGGAATGATGCCTAAAGCTTTTCTCAAGGCTATTTGCCTGATTTTTCTTTCTGCTCTTCGCCGGGCAAAGGAACCTGTTCGGAGGTTTGGCAGTTGGCCTCCAAGTAGGCCCCCTCCTCGACGACGAGCTTGGGCGTTATGATCGTCCCGGTCACCCGGCCGTTGCTGTTTATCTCGACCTTTTCTACAGCCCGGATATTGCCCTTGAATTCGCCGTTGATAATAACAAAACCGACGTAGGCTTCGGCCTCGACCTTGCCTTTCTCTCCGATGATAAGCATCGAATCAGACTCGATTTTCCCCTGAAAATACCCGTCGATGCGAAAAGACCCCTTAAACTTCAGGTCACCCTTGAATTCCGTCCCGTTGTCAAAAAAACCCGTGATTTTTGTTTCTTCCATTTCCTTCCTCTTGTCTTTCATGAATTTACTCCCTTGATGAGCTCGAAGATCCTGTTCAACTCATCTAAAGAAAAATAGAATATCTTGATCACACCTCTCTTCTGGTTTCCGGCGATGTCCACTTTTGTCCCGAGAAACCTCAAAAGATCTTCTTGCAAAGCTTCGAGGTTGGGATCGGACTTAGCCCTCCTGAGAGGCGCGGCCGACGGCTTGCGCTTGGAGACGAGCCTCTCCACATCTCTGACCGAGAGGTTTTTCTTGATGATTTTCCGGCAAAGTTTCACTTGGGCTTCCGGGACTTCGACGGCCAGAAGGGCCCTGGCGTGGCCCATAGAAATTCTGCCGTCTTTGAGGCCCTCCTGGACTTCCCCGGGGAGCTTGAGCAGCCGCAAAAAATTGGTCACCGAGGTCCTGTCCTTACCGACTTTGTCGCCCACGTCCTGCTGGGTATAGTTCAATTCATCGATCAGCCTCTGATAGGCTCGGGCGATTTCGATCGGATTAAGCTCTTCTCTCTGAAGGTTTTCAATAAGCGAGATCTCCAGCTGTTGCTCTTGGGGAATGTTCCGAATCAGGACGGGGACCTTCTGAAGACCGGCCTTTTGGGCCGCCCGCCATCTTCTTTCGCCGGTGAGGATCTTAAAATATTCGTCTTCCGGGACACACAGGATTGGCTGCAGGACGCCCGCCTCCTTGATCGACCGGGCCAGCTCATCGATGGCCTTCTCATCAAACTTCGTTCGCGGCTGAAGGGGGTTCGGCTTGAGTCGTTCAATATCGATTTCGGCGTATTTTTCGTCCTTCAGGATTCCGTATTCTTCGGGTATAAACGCTTTGATCCCTTTACCTAATGCTTTTTTCATTTCTGGAGAATCTCCTCGGCTAAATTGAGATACGCTTCTGCTCCTTTGGACTTTATATCATAAAGCACAATGGGCTTGCCGAAGCTGGGGGCTTCGGCCAACCTGACCGTCCTGGGGATGACAACCGTATAGACGATTTCCTTGAGAGACTTCCTTACTTCTTCTTCGACCTGTTTAGAAAGATTGGTCCGCTCATCGGACATGGTCAGAAGTATCCCTTCGATCTTGAGAGAAGGATTAAAATAAGTCCGGACCTCATTTAAGGTTTGAAGAAGGTCGGGGATGCCTTCCATACAAAAGAATTCAGTCTGAACAGGGATAATGACGGAATCGGCGGCCGACAGGGCGTTTATCGTTAGAAATCCTAGGGAAGGGGGGCAGTCAATAATGATAAAACTAAACCTAGCCCTGATTTTTCCCAGGACTTCCCGGAGCTTTTTTTCCCTATTTTCCTTGGAGAAAAGCTCCACCTCTGCCCCCGCCAGTTCCGGCGAGCAGGGGCAAAAATAGAAATTATCGAGCTCGGTCCCCTCGATATATTCCAATATATCATGGCCGTTCATCATGGCCTGGTAGATACCCCTGTTCGGTTCTTTGGCTCTTCCCAGGCCGGCTGTCGCCATTCCTTGAGGATCAAAGTCTATAAGGAGGACCCGGATTTTTTTCAATGCTAGGGAAGCCGAAAGGTTTATGGCGGTCGTTGTCTTCCCCACCCCTCCCTTTTGGTTGGCAACAGCGATGATTTTATTCGCCATGGTCTAATGTTCCACGTGAAACATTTTGGCCGCCAGACCTCTTTTTCCTCTGGAGGCTGAGATAAACATAGACGCTGAATATATCCGAGGGTGTCAGTCCTGGGATTTTCTTCATCTCGCGAACCGTCACTGGCCTGTATTTTTCCATTTTCTCGACGGCTTCTCTCGTCAAGCCATGAATTGCCTTAAAATCGAGATTTTTCGGGATTCTGACCCCATCGATTTTCGATATTCTCGCAATTTCTTTATCCTGTTTCTTAAGATAGCCTTCATACTTGACCTCTGCTTCGATATGCCTGACGTCTTCATCTGTCAAAGAAACAGGAATCTTTCCGTATTCTAGCACATTGCCCAGACGAATTTCAGGTTTTTTTAGGTAGTCTTTCAGAGATATTTTTTCTTTGTTTTCCAGGGTTATTTTATTCTTTTCCAGAAAACTAAAAACCAACTGGGCTCTCCCCTGCCTCTCTAGGCAAGCCGCAAAATCCGCCTCTTTTATCAGCCCGAGCTCATGCCCGTATCTCATCAGCCGTTTATCGGCATTATCAATACGGAGCATGAGGCGGTATTCAGCGCGTGACGTAAAAAGCCTATATGGCTCCTCCACTCCCTTTAAGACCAGGTCATCGATAAGCACTCCTATATAAGCTTCATCTCGGCGCAGGATGAACGGCTTTTTATTCCCAATTTTCAGCGCGGCGTTGATTCCGGCCATCAGCCCTTGAGCGGCCGCTTCTTCATAGCCGGAAGTGCCGTTAATCTGGCCGGCGAGGTATAAATAATCAATGATTTTTGTTTCCAAGGTCGGATGGAGCTGGACCGGGGCTACCGCGTCATATTCGATCCCATAAGCCGGCCTCAAAATTTTTGCCCGGTCGAGGCCTGGGATGCTTTTTAGGATCTGTTTTTGAGTTTCAAAAGGGAGGCTTGAAGAAATGCCGTTCACATAGATCTCAGAAGTATCCAGCCCTTCCGGCTCCAAGAAGAACTGGTGGCGCGAATGATGCGGAAATTTAACGACCTTGTCCTCGATCGAAGGGCAGTACCTCGTCCCGACGCCCCTAATTTTTCCGCTGTAAAGAGGGGACTTGTCCAGGTTGCACCTGATGATCTCATGCGTTTTTTGGTTTGTATAGCCGATAAAGCAAACGACTTTGTTCTCGAGCTTTTTTTTCGTCCGGTAGGAGAAGGGGACAGGCTCGTCATCACCCGGCTGAGCGTCAAAATTTTCCCAGGCGATCGTGTGTTTGTCGAGACGCATCGGGGTGCCTGTTTTCAGGCGGAAAGTCCGAAAACCAAGCTTTCCCAAATTCTCGCTCAACTCATGGGAGGCCGGCTCATTCGCCCTTCCGGCGGGATAGCTCTTCAGGCCGATATGGATAAGCCCGTTTAAGAACGTGCCGGGTGTCACTATGATGGCTTTCCCCAAAATCGCGTGTCCATCCAGGGTTAAAACGCCGCGGGCTTTCCCCTTTTCTACCAAAATCTCGGTGACGATTCCCTGAAAAACCGTCAAATTCGGAATGTCCTCCAGCCATTTCTTCATTGTCAATCTGTAGAGAGCTTTGTCACACTGGGCCCGGGGCGCTTGGACCGCCCCGCCGCGGCTCCGGTTCAAGAGCCTGAACTGGATGCCTGTTTCGTCGGCGAGAAACCCCATGATCCCGCCGAGTGCATCGATTTCCCGGACCAAATGCCCCTTGGCGAGTCCTCCGATGGCCGGGTTGCAAGACATCTGGGCGATCGTTTCCAGATGAATCGTGATCAGGCAGGTCCGAAGCCCCATCGCGCTGGCGGCGAAAGCGGCCTCGCATCCGGCATGGCCGGCGCCGACTACGACAACATCGTAGGTGTCTGCAAAGGCTTTTTCCATCTCATTTACCGACGCAAAACCGGCTGAAAATGTCATCGATGACTTCCTCCGCGTGGATTTCACCGGTGAGCTGTCCGACGGCAGGAAGGACCTTCCGGATCTCTTCGGCATAAACTTCCTCTGGAAATTTATTCTCAAGAAGTTCCCGGCCCTTTTTCAAATGGTTGAGAATCTCTTCAAGCTGCAGCTTCTGCCTCAAATGAAAAATTACCTCCTGACGGTCATCGACCTTGGGGGCAAAGATATCGTAAATATTATCTTTTAAACGACTTATATTTGTCCCCCGGAGTGCAGAGATTCTGAGAGAGGAAAGATTCCCATACCGCTTTTTAATTTTTTCCATATCCATTTTCGGGGGAAGGTCTATTTTATTGAAAACGAGAAGCATATTTTTTCCTTTGTATTCTTTAATCAGCGTGTAATCCTCTGCCGTTTCCGTTCGGGATGCATCCAAGAGCACCAACAACCCGGCCGCTTGCCTGGCGATTTTCTTTCCTTTTTTCATGCCCTCTTTCTCAACCACGGAGGACGGCCGGCCGAGGCCAGCCATATCAACCAGGTTAAAAATGGTATCCTTGATCTTTACTTTTTCTTTTAAATAATCGCGTGTCGTTCCGGGATAGGGAGTGACAATGGCCCTTTGTTCTTCGAGCAGGGCGTTGAAGAGCGTCGATTTGCCGACGTTTTTTCTCCCCGTAATAGCCAGCATGACCCCCTCGGTCAGGGCTTTTCCCGCATCATAGCTGGCGACCAGTGCTTCCAAAAATTCAATCAACCTCTCGAAAATCAGGGCGATTTTTGGGGGGGTTATCCTGAGATGTTCGTCAGGGAATTCAATAGCCGCTTCGATTTGGGAGAGAAGATGCACGATTTGATCGCGAACGTCTTCAATCCGCCTGGAAAGCCTGCCCTCCAGTTGGCCAAAGGCAATCTTCGCCTGTGTAAGAGACGCCGCCCGGATTAGATCGTTGACCGCTTCGGCCTGTATGATGTCGATTCTTCCGTTCAAATAAGCCCTTAGAGTGAATTCTCCAGGGTGGGCATGCCTGGCCCCTGCTCTTATGCCGAGCCGGACAACTTCTTCCAGAACCGCGGGGCTGCCATGGCAGCTGATCTCTATCACGTTTTCTTTAGTATAAGAGCGAGGCGCCGGGAAAAAGAGCAGGTACGCCTCATCAAGGCTCTCATTTTTTTCAAAATCAAAAACATCCCCAATGATGGCCTGCCCGGGAAGAATCCCAGCCTCGTCTTTTTTCTTTATTTTAAATATCTTTTTTGCAATGGGAAGTGCGTTTTTCCCGCTCAAACGGACAATGCCGATCCCCCCGAAGCCGGGCGGGGTTGAAATCGCAATAATCGTCTCATCCAGGCTGTATTCAAGCATTTTTTATAATTTTAACGGACGAATAATGATTAGTAAAGTGGAAAGAAGTTATGTTTTGAGCGAGGTGCCCCGAGCCGCTATTTTTTCTGTTTTTCGACCGGATAAATCTTGACTCTTTTCAAAAATCCCTCGCCCAGGCTTTCACTCGTGATGCCGGGAACCTGATTGACGGCGATGTGAACAATCCGCCTTTCATAAGGGTTCATCAGGTCGAGGATTTCGTTCGTGCCGCTTTCGTAAACCTGCCTGGCCACCTGCTGGGCATATTCCCTGAGCTTTTTCTCTTTTCTTTTCCTGAAGAATTCGCAATCCACCTGGACCTTTTGCGCTGAGATTTTGTTCAGGATATGTTGAAGGGCCAGCAGCAGAGAGCCGTCTTTCCAGAGCAAAAGCTGTTTGTCGTTTCCGTCGAAAATGACATAGACAAAGCCATCCCGCTTCTTGATCTCGTAGGAGATCTCCAGGGGAAAATGGGGGAGGAGCTTGTCGAGGAAGTTGGAGACAGCATTTTCTTCGGCCTCGATTTTCGGCCAAGCCCTGATGACGATTTCCTTGCTGATCCCGAACAGCTTCGTCTTCTCGGTCACGATCTCATAGTTGAGCTCGGACCTGGGGATCTTCAGGATATGCTCGGCGTGGCCGATGGCCTCGTCTAAATTTTTCCCCTTAAATTCCTGTTGCTCCTCATTTTTTTCTTCGTTTTCCATGGGACTCTTCTCGCTTTTTCTTTTTCATCATACGATTCATGATATATTGCTGGCCGATTTGAAGCACGTTAGAGGTGAGCCAGTAGAGAACCAGGCCGCTTTGAAAATTCATGAAAAGAAATGTCATAACGACTGGCATGATGAGCATCATCCTGGCCTGCGTAGGATCGGCCGACGTCGGCGACATTTTCTGCTGGATATACTGGGTGATGCCCATCAGGATCGGAGTTACGTAATACGGGTCTTTGACCGACAGGTCCTTGATCCACAGCATGAACGGGCTTCGCCTGAGCTCGATGGCGATCCGCAGGAGATTAAAAAACCCGATTAAAACGGGAAATTGGATGAGCATGGGAAGGCAGCCTCCCGCCGGATTGACGCCGTGCTCTTTGTAAAGGCTCATCATCTCTTCGTTCATTTGGCGGCGCTGGGCGATATCCTGCTTGGCCTTCTTATATTTGGACTTCAGGGCTTTGACCTTGGGCTGCAGCTCCGCCATCTTAGCCATGGACTTGGTGCTGCTGTAGGTCAGAGGGAAAAAGAGAATCTTGATAACAAATGTCAGGATGATGATGGCGATGCCCCAGTTGGGGATGTATCGATGGATAAATTTAAGGGCGTAAAGAAGGATTTCGGCAATAAAGCCCAAAAAGCCGAAGCGCACGATCTTTTTTGCATTATGCCCGAAGGCAACAAGGGTATCGAACTCTTTAGGCCCGATGAAAGCCCGGCTCGGATTGTTGACGGCGAGGTAGAAATAGGATGCTTTATCGGTGTCCAGCTTTAAATAGACGGCTGTTCCGTTCTCGCTCCCGGAGAGAAAAAGAGCCGCGAAATAGTTATCATCATAGGCGGCCCAGTTCACAAAATTAAAAGCGCTCTGCTCCGGTTTATATCTCCTTTCGTCAATCCTGAAGAGATTATTGGAGGCAAAAACAGTTGCCCCGCCGCCGCCGCCAAAAGACTTTTTCTGCTCTTCTAGGGTTGGATTTCCTATTCCAGGCCCCCAAAGCAGTCTGGGTTCGACTTTTTGGCCGTTTTTCTTAATACTAACGGCAATATCAAAATCGTACTTCCCGCCATAAAAAACAAAGGTCTTCTCGATCTCGATGTCCTTTCCGTCGGAATATTGAAAGCGAATCTCGCCCTTCTCTCCGTCTCCGAGGTTCAAGTTGACCCCAGAAGCCTTATAAAACGGACCATTATAGGCATTGGATTTTATGCCGGCAAAGTCGGCTTTGGCCGCGGCCGGCAATTCATCCAAAAGGGCAAACGGATAGACACCGGTTTCCTTGGCAAAGGCGGGAACAAGCTCAAGGTCTTCATCATTCTCGGTTTTATGTTTTCGAAGTTGGAAGCTTTTGAGAACTCCGCCTTTATTGCTCCAGACGGCCTTAAAGAGCGATGTGTTGATGGTCAGGAGTTCCTCGTTTTGCGCTGAAACCTGCTGAAGATTCTGCTTCGCTCGCTCGGGCTTATTTTCTTGGGCCGGTTTTGACGTTGAAGGCAGTTCTTTTTGCGCAGGTGCCTGAGGCAGGGCCTTTTCAGCCTGAGCGGCCGGCTCCGAACCGCCCTGCGGCTCAGGGGCTTTTTTGAAAAAAATCAGCTGGTAAAGAAACAGGACGATAAAACAAAGGACGATGGCCAAGATGATTCTTTTTGTATCCATACTCCACTCTTTTAGGGAACCGGGTCAAACCCTCCCTCATGAAATGGATGGCATTTCAGGATCCTTCTCAATCCTAAATAGAGCCCTCTGGCGACCCCAAGCTTTTCGATCGCTTGATACGTGTAATCGGAACAGGTCGGATAAAATCGGCAATTGCGGCCTAGCAGGGGAGACAAGAGGGTTTTATAGCCTTTGATCAAAACCAGGATGAGCCTCCTCATGGTCGCGGTTTCTTCGAGCCGATGGCCCGGATTACGAAAAGATACTGGGTCCTCATGTCTTCCCAAGTCGCGTCCTGGACGCCTTTCTTGGTCACGACGATCATGTCAACAGGCGTCGTCAACAAATCTTTATTTCTTCTAAACAATTCTTTGACTCTTCTTCGGACTCTGTTTCTCTGAACGGCGTTGCCGATCTTTTTGCTGGCGACGACGGCCATTCGGGAATAGGTCAAGCTATTGGGAAGATAAATCAGATTGAAATACGTGCCTCTGCTAGAGCTGCCTTTTTTGTAGAGATTTGAAAAATCTTTTTTCTTCCTAATCCTCTCGCGAGGACTATAGCTTTCATCCATCAAACAGCGAGGCGCGTTCTGCCTTTTTGTCTTCTTCGCTTGATGACTTTCTGTCCGCCCTTGGTGCTCATCCTGACCAGAAAGCCGTGATTCTTGTTTCTTTTTCTGTTGTTCGGCCGGAAGGTTGGCTTCATTGATCTCTAACCTTTGGGAGAATTGAGAGTAGTATGTTAATAAAGCCACCCTTCTCTGTCAAGGTGAAATTCTCAGGAGGCTGCGTCTCCTGGAGGGTTTGACGGCTTCTATCGTGGGACTCCAAGGGCATCCTTCTTCGTTCAGCTGAAATTCTTATATTTAAAACGTCCAACTATTGAACACATTACAAAAAACTCAGATATTTAATTTATTTACAATTATTTATGGACATATTGAAAACTATTGTGTTCAATAAATAAACATCCTTCCGTCTGACGAATTTATACAAATAATCTCATAATTATAGCATAATAAGTAATTTATAAGAATTATCTAGCATTGGCATTGTTCTTGCTCTTATTAAAGATGAAATGCGCAAAATTGAGGCAAAGTATTGAAAAAAGCAGGAGGGCTCTTTCTTCTCTTTGTCTTTCTTTCTTCTGCAGCTCTTACAGCTTCAGACCTTTCCCTCATTCTTCTTGATACACCTCTTCCTCCGGCTCCGGTTTCTCCGCTTTCAAACCTTGACCTTATTCCTCTGCCGCCGTCCGGGATTCAGGACCATTCCTTCCAGATCATTTCTTACACTGCCACCGCCGTCAGCTCAGGCCAAAAATATATTGTTCCGGGTATCATGCTCTCCAACCCGGGCGACTCTCTCTATAAAATTTCCCTTGTCTCGCTCGTCGCTCTCAATGCCGCCGATTATTTCTCCACATTGGAGGCCCTTAAATATCCGGGTGTCAAAGAGGGCAACGCAATAATGAAACCCGTCGTCAGGGATCCCTATGCTTTCGCAGCGGTCAAGATCGGGTTTACCGCGCTAACCTACTACAGCCTGAAAAGCCTGTATAAAAAGAACAAAGCTCTGGCTTGGACGATCTCCATCGTCTCCAACATCGCCTATTCTTATGTCGTCTCCAATAACCTCCGCATCATCCACCGGTTTAAATCCAAATGAACATGGCCGAATATCTGCAAACGTACCTCGAGTCGAGGAAAAAAATCGTTGCCCGAAACGAGAACGAGCTCCCTACCCTTGACGACCTTAGGCGAGAATACATTTATTATCTGCTTGAGGTGACGTTCCACAACATCAGCCTGACGGCTAAGATCCTCAATGTTTCCCGGACAACGCTCTACAACGCATTGCACAAACCCAACCGGCCCTGTTTCCGCTAACCCTCCCTCCTTTCATAAAGGGGCGGTTCTCTCGCCCATAGGAGCCCTTTGAGAAATGAGAGAACCGCCCGCTCTTTCTATTCATTTTAATTATTAATTCTCATTGACTCTTCCAGGGGAAATTCCTATAATATAGGTTCATGAATTCATTCAAGATTGGCGATAGAGTCATTTATCCCAATCAGGGCCTCGGCGTCATCGAAGATATTCAACAAGAGGCCTATAACGGGGAAAGCTTCAAAGTCTATCATCTGAGAATCCTGGCCAATAACACTCTGGTCTTGATCCCCTCCACCTCCACCGAAGAAATCGGAATCCGGAAACTAATCTCCAAGCTGTCCGTGAAGGAAATCTTTGATCACATGCGAAACGGAGATATTGAGGTGACCATGAATTGGAAGGGCCGCTATAAGGAACATGTCAACTTGATGAAATCGGGGACGATCCTGGACATGGTGGCGGTCCTCAAAAGCCTTTACTACCTTAGCTTGATCAAAACCCTGTCCTTCCGTGAGAAAAAGATGATGGAAAAGGCCAAGGAACTCATCGTCACCGAAATTTCGGAAGCGTCTTCCCTGCCGTTCGATCAAATCGAGCGGAAGATCTTTCATACGCTCTCGCACTGCTTCAAAGACGTCAAGGCCGGCCTGGATATCTGACCTCTAGCGCAATGTTATTACCTTCGCTTCTCTTGTTCTTGCTCTTTGTCATCCTCAGCGCCTTTTTTTCTTCATCGGAAACGGCCCTGATTAGCTCGAACCCTTACACCCTGGAATACCTGGAGAAAAAAGGCTCCAAAAAGGCCGGGTCCGTCCGAAAAATCCTGGCCCGGATCGATCATCTCCTAACGACCATTCTCATCGGAAACACTCTTGTCAACGTGGCGGCCGCCTCCGTAGCGACCTATATCTTTGTCTCCATCATCCCCAATCAAAAACAAGCCGTTCTGCTGGCCACCGCCGCCACGACGCTGCTGCTCCTGTTCTTCTCAGAGATCAACCCCAAGATCTATGCCGCCTATCACCCCCTGAAGACTTCTTTTTTCTATGTCTATCCTCTCAGGTTTTTTATGATCATCTTTTACCCCTTCGTGAAGGCCTTCACGTTTTTGTCCAGCCTGATTTTCCGGTCCTCGCGTGAAGAACGGCCGGGCATCTCGCGGACGATGACGGAGGATGAGACAAAAGTCCTATTGACCAAGGGCATCAAGGGCATGTCGGCCTTCCGCAAAAAAATGATCGAGGAGATCATGGACCTCGCCTCCCGTCCGGTCAAAGAGATCATGACCCCGCGCCCCCAGGTCAAGGCCATCGAGATCGGTGCATCGAAGGTGCAAATCCTAGAGACCATCCGGAGCGAGGCATTTTCCCGATATCCCGTTTATCGGGGGCGGTTCGACCAAATCGAAGGCCTGATCCATGCCAAGGACATTATCCCATATCTTATTGATAATAAAGATTTTGACTTGACAACATTCCTGCGCAAGCCGCTCTTCATTCCCGAATCCGCATCCGTGGAAAAAGTCCTGCTCCAAATGAAAGAGAACGCCGTGCACCTGGCCTTTGTCGTGGATGAATTCGGGAGCATGGAAGGGATCGTGACTTTTGAAGACATCATCGAAGAAATCGTGGGCGACATCCAGGATGAGCACGACGACAAGGAAGAAGCCTGGTTCCATCAGGCCGAAGCGCATGTCTTCATCATAAAAGGATCGGCCGCCATCAAGGACATCAACGAGAGGTTCCCTCTGAAGTTGCCTGAATTGAGCGAGTACACCACGCTGGCCGGGTTCTTTTTATACGAGTTCGGTCGGATCCCTCATGAAAAAGAGACCCTTGACTATCAAGGCCATCGGTTCATCGTCGAGAAGATGAACAAACGGCACATCAGCCTGATCCGAGTCGTCCTGCGATCCGGGGCGGACTGAAATGAAAAACGTCGCCGTCAACAAGAAGGCCTATTTCAATTACGAAATCAGCGAGAGCCTGGAGGCGGGGATCGCCCTGCAGGGCAGTGAAGTGAAATCCATCAAAGAGGGCCGGATCAGCCTGAAGGACAGCTATGCCGAGATCAGGGACGGAGAGGTCTTCCTCGTCCAATGCCATATCAGTCCGTATGAGGCCGCCAACCGGTTCAACCACGACCCGCTGAGGCCGAGACGGCTCCTCCTCCACCGCCAAGAGATCAAGCGCTTGACAGGAAAAATCAAGGAAAAGGGCTTCACCCTCGTCCCGACAAAGATCATGCTCAACGAGAAGGGCCGCATCAAAGTGGAAATCTCCCTGGCCAAAGGAAAACGCGTTTATGAAAAGAAAGAAGCCATCAAGGAGAGGGACAGGGATCGAGAGATGCGCAGGGAGCTAAAAAGAGCTCGGCGATAATTCAACCGCCAGCCGGATGGCTTCGACCATGCTCACATGGCTGGCCCGGCCTTTTCCGGCGATGTCAAAAGCGGTTCCGTGGTCCGGCGAGGACCTGATAAAAGGCATTCCCAACGTCACATTCACGCCCGTTTCAAACGCTTCCAGCTTGAACGCGATCAGGCCCTGATCATGATAAAGCGCCACGACAATTTTCTCAGGATGCCCCAAAGCTTTGCGGAAAATGACATCCGGGGGATAGGGGCCGCTGACCAGAAGCCCTTGCGACCTGGCTTCCTCGACCGCCGGAATGATCTCCTTTTTCTCTTCATCCCCAAGGAGTCCATCCTCACCCGCATGGGGATTCAAGCCTGCGACAAGAAGCTCGTATGGACCCGGCCGAGCCTTCTCTGCGCTCTGCCGGAGGACATGAAGAAATTTCAATAGATTCTTTTTTTTGACTTTTTTCAAAGCCTCTTTTAAGGGCAAATGATGGCTGAGCAGGGCCACGGTCAGCGTTTCCGACCAAAAGGTCATCATTGCTTCAGGATAGAACTGCTCGAGGTATTCCGTGTGGCCGCGCCAGGAAATTCCGCCCAATTCCCAGGAGAGTTTGGAGATGGGGCCCGTCACGACGGATTCGAGCTCACCCTTCCGCGCCAGCCCGACAGCCTCTTCAAAAAAACGAAAAGAGGCCAGGCCGTTTTCTCCGGAAGCGCCCCGTTTCTTCGCGGAAGCGAAAGGAGCGTTTATTTCCTTTAAAGAGATCCCGGCCTCCTTCGGATCTTCTTTTTCATCGTAACAGCGGCAATTTAAAGAAATTCCAAGGGCCTTCTCTTCTTCCGCCAAGATCGAGGGGTCTCCGAAAAGGACAAAACGGGCTTGGGGAAGGGAGGATCTGTTGTTAAGGGATTTGATGACGATTTCTGGGCCGATTCCCCCCGGATCGCCAAGCGTGATCCCGATCCGAGGCAGGCTCATTTTTTCTCGTTATGTTCGGGTTCCTGCCCTTCCTTGCTCTCGCTGAGCTTGTACATATATTTGATATTGCTCTTGAATATGAGCAGGTTTGGAGCGTGATCTCGGTTGAGCTTGATGCAATTGCGGTCGTACCACTCGATATATCCTTCGATCACCTGTCCGTCGTAAAAAACAACGGCCATAGGAGTCTTCTTGCTCATTTGCTTGAGGTAGTAATAATTTTCCGCGAACGTGTCCGTGGGCGGATGGACTTTCTTTTGCTGCGGCGGCTGTTGTTGCGCCTGCGGCGGCGGCTGTGCCTGGCGCTGCTGATGCTGCTCCTGGATTCTGGCCGCCTCATTCGCCTTCAGCTTGTCCTTAATTTCCGTGAAATTTGGTCGAATAAGCTTTCTATTCATAAGATTTCTCCAGAATTTAGATTGTGCCTTTGATCTGCGATTTACTAGTTGAAAATATCATACCACTATTTTTTATAAACTTCAATAATAAAATAGGCTTGGTATTTATTTTGAAATGAGCGGGTTAAGCGCGTCGAACCAGTGTTGGGCAAGGCGTCTATAGCCTTCCTGCGAAGGATGAACGCCCTGAAGCAAGCCCGGCTCTTTGAGAAAAAGCGCGTGGCCATCGACCAAGGGAATCCGTTCTTCCTCGCAGATGGATTGGATGGCGGGGTTGATCTCGCCTTCGACCCGCGCCACGGACTGGGGTGTAAACGGAAATGGCGTGCCCTCCGGGATGGGAGGGATCGTGCCCAGCAGCATGGCCGGGCTTTTCCCGGAGCGGCTCTTGAATGTGCGGAAGATCTCGACGATCGTTTTCATGTTGGCCTTAAAAACATCCGAAGGCGTAAAATCGATGTCGGCCCGGACATCGTTCGTGCCCAGCTCGAGCAGGACAAAATCAGGCGTTTCCGCTTTGAGCCGGTCCTGGTTCCTTTGAAGGAAGCTCAAATATTCTCCCGACGTGTTGCCGCTCCGGCCATAATTAAGGACCTTCGCCTTTATCCCCTGGCGGATGAAAATTTTTTGGAGAAAATGGGGATAGGCCTGGGCGGTGATGCTGTCACCCGCGCACAAAATGACGATGCCCTTTGGGGACGTAGAGCAAAATGAAATAAAAAAAGGCATCAGCAGCAGGATGGAATGTTTGCCCAGGCGGAGCTGCATGAGGGTATTATATTGACAAAGACCGGGGATGACAATATAATAATTGCTTCACTAATTCATTGAAAATTAAGGAATTATCGTGAGCAGACGCAAGGCCGCAGGCCCGGGGCCGCAACTCGCCCTGCCCTTTCTTCTCCTGGTCATTCTCTTCGGCACAACCGTTGTCTTTCATGATTATTTCTGCCATGACCATCTGCATGAGCTGTGCAGCCCGCTTCATGCGTTCTACGATAATCCCGAGCCGTTTGAAGCCGGATCTTTTCTCGGCAGCCCGCCGCCCCCGACGTTCCTGCCTTCTTCGAACGAAAGAATCCATCACGATGAGTTCATAAAAAATATCTTCCATCCGCCCGATTGCCTTTCTTAAAAAGCCTTCCCCTCTCCGTTCTTTTCCCTGACGTCTTTGTATGGAGGCCGAATGTGAAAAAAATAATGCTTTATTTTCTTTTCCTAAATATCTCCGTGTGCCCGGCCCTCTTCGGGCAGGAAGGCCTGACCCTGGAGCAGGCTGTTGGCCTGGCCCTCAAGCAGAACCCCGCTATCGCCGCCGCGCAAAAAGAGCTTGCCGTGTCCCAGGGCAAACGGCTGCAAATGGAAGCCATCCCCGATCCTGAAATCGTTTTCAGCGATGAGGGCATTGCCTTCAGCAAGACGGGGAAGGCGGCGTCCAGTGAACAAGAGGTCAGCTTTGGCATTCAACAGAGCCTCGAGTTTCCGGGGAAACGAGCACTCCGCGGGAAAATCGGCAAATACGGCCAAGACATTGCCTCTTTGGGGCTCGAACAAATCCGTATGGTCATCCGGGCCAAAGTGAAAACGGCCTATTACAAAGCCAAGCTCGCTGAGCGGACGATTGCGGCTCTGGAAAAAACGTCCGCTCTTCTCGACCAGCTGATCGAGATGATCACGATCCGGTACCAGGCCGGGGCGGCCGCCTACAGTGATGTCCTCAGGGCCAAAGTGGAAAAGGCCAGGCTGCAGAACCAAGTCCTGGAAGAAAGAAAAGCGTGGACAGAGGACGCGGCCGCGCTGAACTTGCTCCTGGGCAGGACGGGCGACGAGCCGCTGAATCTGCTCACGGACATCTCCTACGTCCGGTTTGATAAAAGCTTGACCGAATTCAAGGCAGAAGCGATATCATCCAGGCCTTCCTTGAAAATGATGGACCTGAAACTCCATCAGGCCGACGCCGGCCTGGAGCTGGCGAATATAAATTATTTGCCGGATTTTTCCTTGGGGCTTTTCTCTCCGAGCTTGAGGGGCGGGGCCTGGGGCTTTGCCTTAAGCTTCTCCGTGCCCCTTTGGTGGAATAGACATCAAGGAGAGCGCATGGAAGCGGCCGCCGTCAGAGATATCAGCCGGATTGCGGCGGACGCCCGGCAGAAGAGCATCCTGTCCCGGATCGATACGGCCTACGCAGCGGCCAAGACGGCGGAAGAACAAGTCAGGATTTTTGAGCAACAGCTTTTGATCGAAATGGAGGACGAGCTCAAGATCAGCATCGAATATTATCAGTACGGAAAAATGGAACCCTTTAGCCTGCTGGACCTCTACAGGACGTACACGACGACTCAACTGGAACATCTGAAAGCCCTCTACCTTTATCTCGTCTCTTTGGCCGACTTGGAAATCGCCGGCGAAGCCGGGGAATAGCGGAGGAGACCATGAGTAAAAAAAGACTTTTCTTTTTTGCCATACCCGTCATGATTCTCGGCCTGGCCTGGCCAGGCTGCAAAAACACAGCTGACGGCAAAACCGAAGCTCCGGCGAGCGAAGAAACGACTCCCGACGCCGTGACGCTCAAGGCGGAAGCGCTGAAGACAGCCGGCATCAAAGTCGAGGCCGTTCCCTTCAAGCTCGCGGCCCAGAAAATTAAGGTCGTCGGTGAAATCCAATTCAATGCCAGGACCTATTCGCACATCACATCCCGGAGCGCGGGGCGCATCGAAGAAGTCCACGCCTTCCCGGGTGATAAAGTGAAAAAAGGACAGCTGTTGCTCAATTTTTACAGCCCCGATTATCTGTCCCTGCAGGCTGAATTCATCCAGGCCTCCGAACGGCAGAAAAGGTTCGCCGGAGACGACCGAGAACAAGCGACCGCCCGCTCGCTTCTCGATTCCGTGAGGCGCAGGCTCCTTCTGCTTAACATCACGGACGAGGAGCTGGCCGATCTCGAAAAGAACCGCACCCTCCAGCCGCTCCTTCCGGTTCGAGCGCCTTTTTCGGGAAGCATCCTGGAAAGCGCGGCCATCGTCGGAGATTACGTGGAATTCGGCGTTGACCTTTTTAAAATGGCGGACCTTTCCTCCCTCTGGGCCCATGTCCACATTTATGAAAAAGACCTTCCGTTTGTTCGCCCCGGATGTTCGGCCGTCATCCGCGGCGGGGCTTTTCCAGAGGAAGAATTTCGGGGAAAGCTGGTCCTTCTCGGCGATGTGGTCGATGAGAAAACACGGACAGTCGAAGGCCGGGTGGAAGTCCCCAACCCGTCCGGAAAACTGAAGCCGGGGATGTACATCGAGGCGGACATCGTATCGCCTGTGGAACGGAAGGCCCTTTTTATTCCCGAAGCGGCCATCCAGGATTACGAAAACAAGAAAGTTGTCTTTATCCGATCCGGCGAGAACACATTTTCCCTCAGGGAGGTCTCCACGGGAGAGAGGAACAATGGGCTCGTGGAAATAACAGGCGGCCTGAAGGAAGGGGAGAGCGTCGTCACTGCCGGAAGTTTCCTTCTCAAATCCGAATTGCTGAAGAAAAGCCTGGGAGAGGAATAGCCGTGATCGAGAATATCATATCCTTTACTCTGAAGCAGCGGCTGCTCGTGGTCATCTGCGTCCTCCTGCTGGTGGGCCTCGGCGTCTATTCTTTCCTGAAGCTCCCCATCGACGCCTTCCCGGATGTCACGAACATCCAGGTCGAAGTCCTCTCGACCTCTCAGGGGCTCTCGCCGCTGGAAGTGGAAAAATTCGTCACGTATCCCATCGAAATGGCCATGCGCGGGCTTCCCCGGCTGAGCCAGCTGCGCTCCGTCTCGAAATTCGGACTCTCGGTGATCACGGTCGTCTTTGAAGACGGCGTGGACATCTATTTCGCCCGGCAGCTGGTGCTCGAACGGTTGATCGAAGCCAAGGAAAAGGTGCCGGCGGGCGTGGAAATCACCATGGGCCCCGTAGCAACGGCCATGGGAGAGATTTATCAATATACCCTGGAAGGCCCGGAGCCGCAGAAAGAACAGGAAAAGATCCGCGTCCTGACCGAGCGGCGGACGCTCCAGGACTGGGTCTTAAGCCCGATTTTAAAATCCATTCCCGGCGTGAACGAGATCAACTCGTTCGGAGGGTACATCAAGCAATACCAGGTTATCGTCGATCCCGGCCAACTGCGGACATTCGATATCACTCTCGGCGAAGTGGCGGACGCTCTGAAGCGCAACAATGTGAACGTCGGGGGCAACGTTCTCCAGAGCTACTCCCAGCAGTACTTGATCCGGGGCATCGGGCTGCTGCAGTCCGAGGAGGACATCCGCAGCATCGTCCTGAAATCCGAGAACGGCGTCCCCGTCTTGGTCCGGGACGTCGCCGCCGTCCAGAGCGGCCAGGCCGTCCGCCAAGGCGCTTCGATCAAGGACGGGAAGGGCGAGGCGGTCGGCGGGGTGGTCATGATGCTCCGGGGCAGCAACAGCCGGGAAGTCGTCAAGCGCGTCGAAGAGCGGGTCGAAGAGATCAACGCCGGCACCATCCTGCCGGGCGGCATCAAAATCAAGCCTTATTACAAGAGGTCGGATATCGTCAGGAACAGCATTCATACCGTGACCGAGGCCCTGATCATCGGCGCAATTTTTGTCATCTTCGTCCTCTACCTTTTTCTGAGGAGCTTCCGGGGCGCCTTCATCGTTATCCTGGCGCTTCCCCTGTCCGCGCTTTTTACCTTCATCATCATGCGCCAGGCCGGGCTCTCGGCCAACCTTATGTCGCTCGGCGGGCTGGCCATCTCGATCGGCATGATCATCGACGCCACCATCATCCAGGTGGAGAACGTCCAGCGGCATCTTTCGGAATCCACAGCGGCGGCCATGAAATTGTCCACGGTCTTCAAATCCGTGATCGAGGTCCGGAAACCCAGCATTTTCGGCGAGCTCATCATCGCCCTGACGTTCATTCCGATCATGACACTCCAGGGGATCGAGGGCAAGATGTTTTCGCCCCTCGCCTTCACGGTGGCTATCGCCCTTTTTGCTTCGCTCATCCTTTCCATCCTGGTCATCCCCGTCTTCTGCTATCTCTTTCTCAAGACCAAAAAAGAAAAGACCAGCATTCTGGTGCGGGGCGCAAAAGGCCTCTATCTTCCCGTCCTGCGCTGGAGCCTGAGGCACAAGATCACCGTCCTCCTCTTCGCGGCGGCCTTGCTGGCAGGCTCACTCTATCTTGTCCCGCGCCTGGGAACGGAATTCATGCCGATCATGGATGAAGGAGCGTTCGATTTTGACATCCAGTTCCTTCCCGGCATTTCACTCCAGGAATCACTGGACATGTGCAAAAAAGTCGAGCAGGTGCTCATGAAATTTGAAGAACTGGAGACGATCGTCGGCAAAACCGGCCAGACGGGAATTGCCATTGAGGCCAGGGGCGTGGAAAAGACCGGTTACGTCGGAATGCTCAAGCCGCGCGACCAGTGGAAAAACGCAAAAACGCGGGAAGAGCTGACGAACAAGATGCGCGAAGCCGTCGCTTCGATCCCGGGCATGGCTTTTTCGTTCAGCCAGCCCATCGCCTGCCGCATCGACGAAATCGTCGCCGGAACCCGGGCCCAGCTCATGATCAAGCTCTTCGGTGAGGACCTCGACATCCTGAAGGACAAGGCCGACGAGATCGCCAGGATCCTGTCGAAGATCCGTGGGACCAGGGACCTGGTCGTGGAAAGCATCGCCGGCCAGCCCTATATTTCCATCAAGACCGACCGGGCCAAGATCTCGCGCTTCGGGATCAACGTGGATGATGTCCAGACCATGGTCGAAACGGCCGTTGGCGGGAAGTCCGTCACGCAGCTCTTCGAGGGGGAGAAATATTTTGACGTCCAGCTAAGGTTCCCGGAAAGAAATAGGAATTCCTTGGAGGCCATCGGGAACATCCTTGTCGTATCGCCCCAGGGACAGAAGATTCCGCTGAACCAGCTGGCAGATATCTACACCTCGGAAGGTCCCGTCCAGATCAGTCGGGAATCCGGCCAGCGGCGGATCGGCGTCGAATGCAATATTTCGGGCAGAGACATGGGGGGCTTTGTGGCTGAAGCCAGGAGCCAGATCCTGAAAAAGGTGAAGTTCCCTCCCGGCTATTTCCTCACCTGGGGCGGCCAGTTTGAAAACCAGCAGAGAGCGATGAAGCGGCTGATGCTCATCATCCCCTTGACGGTCGGGCTGATCTTTTTCCTGCTGTTTCTGACGTTCAGCTCGCTGCGGTTGGCGGCCCTCGTCGTCCTCAACTTGCCCTTTGCCCTAATCGGGGGCGTTCTTTCTTTATTTTTGGCCGGACTTTACCTCTCCGTCCCGGCCTCGGTGGGCTTTATCGCCCTGTTCGGAATCGCCGTCCTGAACGGCGTCGTCCTGATTTCTTACATCAACCAGATCCGCGAGGAAGGGATGCCTCTGAAAGAGGCGGTTCTCAAAGGGTGTGAACACCGGCTCAGGCCGGTGCTGATGACGGCATCCATTACGATCTTCAGCCTGATCCCGATGCTGTTCGCGTCGGGACCGGGGTCCGAAGTCCAGCGCCCGCTGGCCGTTGTTGTCGTGGGCGGCCTCTTTACTTCGACGGTGCTGACCCTCTTGGTTCTTCCGGCACTCTATAGCTGGGTTGCTCCCAAGCAAAATCAAAGCGGAAACTAACAGGAGCAAGAGCGCTATGGACTCCGTGATTAATGACCCACACGAAATGGAAGAGTTCCCCCTAAGTCGGCTCAGCGGGAAGAGCCGAAAGTCGGCTGGGGTTGCTCTGCCACCGCAGGCTGGGGGACTTCGACCGGCCGCCTCTTTTTCTTAAAAAGCCTATCGGCGATGACATAGAAAGAGGGCACGACCACCAGGCTCAGCACCGTGGACAGGACCAGCCCGCCGATGACGCCAATGGCCATGGGCATCCGGATCTCCGACCCCGGCCCGAGCCCGAGGGCAGGCGGGATGGCCGCCATCATCGTCGCCGTCGCGGTCATCAGGATTGGCCTCAACCGGATGGGGCCCGCTTTTTCCATGGCTTCCCTGGCTCCGAAACCCTGGGCCTTGAAATTGTTGGCATAATCGACCAGGATAATGGAGTTCTTCTTGACGATGCCCATCAGGAGCAGCAGCCCGATCATGCTGAAGATGTTCAGACTTTGGTGGGTGAGCAAAAGCGCGAAAGCGGCCCCGGCGATGGAAAGGGGAAGGATGGTGATGATCGTCACCGGGTCTTTATAAGAATTGAACTGGGAGGCCAGGATCATATAGGCAATGGCGATTCCCAGGATCATAGCGAACAACAGGCTGCTCATGGATTCGCGGAAGGCGATGCTGACGCCGCCCAAAATGATACGATACCCGACGGGGAGGTCCTTGGCCAGGCCTTCGACGTATCTAATCGCTTCATCCTGGGCATGGCCCGGCGCGACATTTGCGTATACCGAGATGGCCCGTTCCCGGTCCTTGCGGGTGATGGCCTGAAGCGCCGGCTCTTCCTTATAAGTCACGAGAGAGGAAAGTGGGACGAGGCTTCCCGACCGCGTCCGCACCTTCAGCCGGGCAATATCTTCGGGCCGGGACCGCTGCCCGGCGAGCAGTTTCAAACGGACGTCGATGCGCCGGCCGCCCGTGCTGTACTTCCCGACCCGAACGCCCCCCACAAGCGCGTTCAAAGTTGTCGCCACCTCGTCGATCGACACCCCGACGTCAGAGGCCATGGCCCGGTCGGGCTGGATCCGGAGCTCGGGCATGCCCAGCTGGTAGTCCGTATCCAAATCGACGACGAGACCGCTTTCCCTAAGCTTGCTCATGATGTTCTGGCTCAGAGAAATGAGCTGGTCCCAATTCGAACCGCGCACAGAAAATTCGACCGGGAATCCCCGCTGGGCCGTAAAACCCTGCTGGGACAGGTCCTGGATGACCGCCCGGACGCCGGGAATGGAGTTCATCTCCCGCCGGAGCAAGATTGAGAGCTGGGCCACGCTCAACTTCCGGTCTTTCGGCGGCACCAGAGTCGCGGTGATGCTTCCGGAATTAACGCTTCCGTATCCGCCGACGAACGTGAATGATCGGAGGACCTCGGGCCGTTTTTCCAAGATATCCTCGACCTTCTGGACCAATTTGCTGGCCTCCGTGATATCAGACCCGACCGCGGTCTGAAGCCGGATCGACATCCGGCTCAGATCCTGGGAGGGGACGAACTCCGCAGGCATGGAGGCCAGGACGACCATGGCCGCGCCGAATAGGACCAAGGCCAGGACAAGGACGAGGCCGGGAAGCCTAAGGCTCCGGCGGAGGACGACCGCATAGACCTTTTCCAGCCGTCGAAAACCATTGTCCACGGCAAGGCCGATGCGGCTCCGGCCTTCGCGAGACGTCTTCAAGAATTGCGAACATCGGGCCGGCGCCAGGGTGACGGCTTCGACATAAGAAAGGAGAACCGCCAGGCAAAGAGTAATGCCGAACTGGAGGAAAAACCTCCCGATAATCCCCTTGACGAAGACGACAGGAATGAAAATGGCGACGACGGCCAGGGTGGCGGCCAAGGCCGCGAAGGCGATTTCCTGGGTGCCGCCCAGCGCGGCCTGGACGAGTCCCTGACCCCCTTCCCTATGGCGGAAGATGTTTTCCATGACCATGATGGCATCGTCGACGACGATGCCGACGGCCAGGGCCAGGCCCAGGAGGGTAAACGTGTTAAAAGTAAACCCCAGGAAGTAGATAATGGCGATCGTCCCCAGCAGGGACATGGGAATGGCGAGAAGAACGTTAAGTGTGCTGGAAAAGGAGCCAAGAAACATCCAACAGACGAGGGCAGTCAAAATAACGGAAAGGAGCAGCTCGAATTCGATTTCCTTGACGGAATCTTCGATGAATTTCGTCGAGTCGTAGACGAGATTGACCGTCATGCCCTCGGGCAATGTTTTTTGGAACGAATCCAGGGCCGTACGGACAGACTTGGCCACGGCCACGGCATTCGAGCCGCGTTGTTTTCTCACCCCGATGCCTTGGGCCGGCACACCGTTGACGCGGGCGAACCGCCGGATATCGTCAAAGCCGTCTTCGACCAGCGAGACGTCGCCAATGTAGATCGGCGCTCCGTTAATCTCGCGGACGACGATGTTGCGAAAAGTCTCCAGGTCGATGGCCTCGCCCAGGACGCGGACGTTGACTTCCCGTCCCGATGTCTCGAGACGGCCGGCGGGGAGCTCGACGTGCTCGCGTTGCAAGGCGGAGATGACATCCTGGACAGTCAGTCCTTTTTCGTCGAGCTTTGTCGTATCCAACCAAACACGGACATTCCGGTCCACCACGCCCATCAGTGAGATCTCCCCGACACCCGGAATCGTCTGAAGCTTTTCCTTGAGGCTGTATTGGATATAGTCGCTAAGAACGCGCTGGGGGAACGGTCCGACTAGGGAGACCATCATGATGGGCTGGTCTTCAGGATTGCTTTTGGAGATCACGGCGGGATCAATATCCCTGGGCAATTGCCTCTGAGCCTGGGAAACCTTGGCCTGGACGTCCTGCATAGCCAAGTCCACGTTCCGGCTCAGTTCCATCTCCAGGGTGACGGAAGCACTGCCCATCCGGGAGCTCGAAGTAATGGTCCGAAGACCTTCGATCTGGACAAGAGCTTCCTCCAGCACCTCGACGACATCGTTCTCGACAACCTCAGGAGCCGCGCCCGGCCAAGACACAGAGACCGAAATGTTGGGAAAATCAACGTCCGGAAATTGGCTAATCCCGATCCGGGATGCGGCCACGATGCCGAAGACGACGGTGGCCGCCATCAACATCCAGGCCAGGACTGGATTCTTAACGCATACTTCGGTAATTTTCATGGGCTGGCTCCTCTTAACACCTCATCCGTCCACCTCAACGGGCTCCCGGAGTTTTGTCTTGCACTTGGGCTTGGGGTTTAGCGACTCTGACGGGAGCGCCGTCGCGCAAGGCCTCCGCGCCGCGGATCACCAGCACTTCTCCCGGATTCAATCCGGATAAAACTTCCACCTGACCTTTCGCCGTTCTCATGCCGAGAGTCAAGATCCGTTCGATCGCAATGTCCTTTTCGACGACATAAGCGATGAAACCGCGCTCGCTGGGTCGGATGGCAGTCTGGGGGATGACCGGCGATGTCCGGGCGGAGCTCACCGGAACAACGATTTCGGCAAAGGCTCCCGGCCTTAGGGCTTCGTCTTTCGTGTCCTGGATCTCCGCCGTGACCGCGACCATTCGCGTGGTCTCATCAGCGGCCGCGGCGACATGAACGAGCTGCGCGCCGTATTCAATGTCGTTGTCCCTCACCTTAAAAGTAGCCTTAATGCCTGGATGCATCTGGGCGGCATCGCGCTCCGGGACCTGGAACCGAAGAAGCAGCGGATTGCGGCGGACCAGGGTGGCCAGAACAGTCCCGACCTCGACATACTGGCCTGTCTGAACAGTCCGGGTCTGAAGGATCCCGGAAAAAGGCACCCGGACATAGGCATCGTGCAGGTTGAGCTTGGCCTGATCGAGCGCGGCCTTGGTCTGAGCGACATCGGAGGCCGCCAAAAGCACTTTGGTCCGCCATGTTTCAAGCTCTTCGCCCGGAATGAGCCCGGGGTTCTGAGTAATGACCGTCTCGCGACGCTTCAAGCCGGCTTCGGCATCGGCCTTGGCGGCCAGGGCCTTTTCATAGGCCGCCTGGGCCGCTTCAACAGCCAGCCGATAGCGTTCGGGCTCGATTTCGACGAGCACCTGGTCGACGGCGGCCATATTGCCTTCGGCGAATAAAACTCGGTCCACGACGCCGGCGACGCGGGCGGTGACCTGAACCTTCTCGAAGGCGTCGACCGAGCCGACGGCACTAACGCTATAAACCAGCGAACGGACCGTCACGGGCTCCACTTCCACCGGGAAGGTGACTCTGGATTTATTCGCGGGGGCCCCTTTTTTCCCAGGAGGAGCAAGTTGGCCTTCCGATGGACGATCCCCCTTTTTACAGGATGGAACCAGGAGAACCCCAACGAGGATCCCTGCCATTAGTATTTTTTCTATTCGCTTAATTTTCAATTTTCGGCTCCTTTCCAAAGGGGTCCAGCCCGCGAGCGGCCTCGAGATTGAGATAGGCGATTCCCACGCCGTATCTAGAACTGACAAGTTGCACTTCGGCTTCAAACAGGCTGACGTTGGCATCCGCCACCTGGAGGGCCGTGGTCAGTCCCTGCCGGTAGAGTTCAGCGGTCTCCGCAGCATTTCTTTTGGCGACTTCGCGGGCGACCGTCGCCTGCTTGAGGGCCGCCCGTTCGTTGGTCAGAGTGACCAGGGCGTCGCGGACTTCAAGCTCCACGCGCCGCATCGCCGACTGGAGATCTAAGTCGGCCTGATAGGCTAGAGCCTTTCGCTCGCTGTAATCGCCGTTGCGAGTGAAGCCATCAAAAATGGACCAGCTCATGGTGAGCCCGGCGTTCCAGTTTGTATTTTGGCCGGTCAGCCCGGCTTCATTGGTGTAGGTGTATCGACCGGTCAGACTCAGGCTGGGGAGCCATTTGAGGATTGGCTCCACCATGAGCGCATGCTGCGACTTGGCCCGCCAGCGCAGGGAGGTGACATCGGGCCGCCGCGCCTGGGCCTCGCGGATCAAGGCCTCGACGGCCAGTGGTTTCTCATCGACCGCCGACAGCAAAAATTCGGGGACTTGGAGCCTCTTGCGGGCAGGGCTGTTTAAAAGATAGCCGAGCTGGAGGTACGTCGTCTCGACCTGGCCTTGGACCTGAGTGACGCCCATTTCCGCCGTGGCGGATTCAAGCTCCACTCGGGTAACATCGTTGCTCGAAACCAGGCCGGCCGAGTAACGGGCCTTGGCGGCCTCCAGGTTCTGCCTGGCGAAGTCAAAACGGCGTCTGGACGCCTCCAGGACCTGGTCCACGCTGAGGGTCATGATATAGGCGTTGCTGACCTCGAAGGCCAGCACCCGCTTGGCGTCGGCGGCGGCATATAGTTCCGCGCTTCTATCCGAGTTGGCCTGGATGAGAGTCGGGAGGCTATGGGAATCAAACAGGATCATACTAAACGAGGCCGCAGCGGACAGAGCATTCAAATTCTGGACGATGATTTGCTGATTGCCGATTGTTCTCTGGACCTCGAAGGGCCGCCTGGTATAAGTCCCGGAGGCGTTGATCGTCGGCATGAAGAAAGCGCGCGCCTTCGTCACTCGCGCGTCTGCGGCCGACACATTTTGGTCGGCGGACAGGGCCCGTTCATTGCCCCTCAGCGCCAATTGGATGGCCTGCTCCAGGGTCAGGAAATCCTCTTGGGCTCCGGCCAGCGATGGGCCGAGGATACAGAGCATAAGGAGTAAGCCCCAACCTCTTAACGTCCTGTCGTGTAGGAAGTGTTCTCTTTTCGTCTTCACCTGAACAAGACCTCCTTTATCGCAGGCTTCGTCAACGTTTACATTTATCCTATTTAAGCGAAACTGTCAAAATTTTCGACAAAACACGGAGCGTCTTTGTCCACCCAAACGGGGTCCGCCGGCCTGGCGGGAGCGGGCACAGGATCACCAGACAAGATTCAACCACTCATTCCCCAGCTATCCGAAGGTCCTTTCGGCGCCGCTATCGATTCAAGATATCGGTAACCTTGATATTCCTTTTCTCGAGAATCGTTCCCATCGAGCGGTCGAGGCCGACTTGCGCCAGGTTGTAGCTGATAATGGCCTGGAGTTCGTTGACGCGAGCCGTGGTCAAGTCCCGCTGATATTGAAGGACGAAATAGTTCGTGCTCAACCCGACCCGGAGCCTCTCCTCCTCGGCCTGCTCCTTTTGCTCGGCCAGCTCCCTGGCGACTCTATAGGCCTGGAGCTGTCGATAGGTCGTATCGAGAGCGCGGACGGCGGTCCGAATCTCCAGGACCACCTGTTTTTCCTGATTCTTCAAATTCAAGAGCGCCTGGTCCATGTTGAGCTGGGCCTGGGCCGCGCTCGCTCTGGAGATCATGTTGCTCAGGGGGATATTCAAGGATAGGCTGACCGACCAGTTCTTGTATTTGAAATTGAAGGCGTCCTTTAACGCCTGCGAGGCGCTTTGCGCGACCGTATTGAGGACAATTCCGTCGAGAGGGTTGCCGAGATAGAGGATCTGCGTTCCCGAGACACCCGGGCTCCAGTAGCGCGCGTTGAGGTTCAGGCTCGGCAGGAGCTGGTTCTTGGTGTATATGATGCTCAGTTCTTGGTTCTTAAGGCCGATTTGGGAGATCTTCAAGTCTGTTCGCTTTTGCATGGCGATTAACAAAGCCTGGTCCACCTCCACTTTTTGCTCTTCAAGCGTAGGTTTGTCCAGGGCCACGACTTCCTTCAGCCCTTTTTCTTCCTCGTCCGAGAGGTTGATGAGCATTTTCAACTGGTCTTCGGCGTTCTTCACGGAAGCTTCGGCCGCGATGATGCTCGCTTCGCGGGAGGCCACTTCGGATTCCGCACTCAGCAGATCGATCGGAGAGAGGGTGCCGATCTCGACCGAGCGCTTGTTCTTGGCCAGCAGTTCTTGGGCCAATTGCAGGGACAGCCGCTGAACCTTGAGGTTGTCAATCGTGTAAACGAGCGTCCAATAGGCCTGGGTGATGCTGTAGACGGTGTCCTGAACTGTTTTCACAAACTGCGTCTCGGAGATGTCCAGGTTGTTCCTGGAAACAATGATGCTGTAATTGGAGATCTTGTACCCGAAGCCCTGGAGGAGGGGCTGGCTGAAATTGAAAGTCAGCGTGCCCCCATAGCGGGGATTGATCGTCTGAGCTTTCGCGTTGGTGTCGTTCTTGTTGCCGCTGACTTGAATGGAGAACGATCCGCCCATGGGGATCTGCTGGCTGACCGAGCTGGAATAATTTTGAGCGAGGGTGATGGCCTGGGCGCCCGGAGAGTCGAGCCAGGAATACGAGGCGCTCTTGTTGTTTTGATCGGAATAGCTGAACGACAGCGAGGGATAATATTTTTCGCCGGCCTGCTGCAGGGCTGACTCCGAGATCTGGGGCGACAGGACGGCAGCCTGGATGCCGAGGTTCTTCTCCAGGGCCCGCTTGATGCATTCATTCAGGGTCAGCGTGAGCGATCGGCCCTGGGCCGGCGGGGCCTGTTCCTGACTCCAAATCGCGTGTGGGAAGAGGAGCGCCGTTAGGGCTATGATCAATATTTTTCTTTTCATCGACATATCAAATCTCCTTCGTCATTCATATCTCAGGGCTTCGATCGGGTCGAGCTTGGATGCCTTGCGGGCGGGATAGAACCCGAAGAACACTCCCACCGAGGCCGAGAAGAGAAAGGCCAGAATGACCGACCCCGAGGAAACGACGGTCGTGATCGTGGCAAAGATGGGGATGAACTTCAGGAGCTTGGAAACTCCGACTCCCAGGGCGATGCCCAGGATTCCTCCGATGAGGCTCAGGACGATGGCCTCGGCCAGGAACTGGAGCAGAATGTCCATCTCCCTGGCGCCGATCGACATGCGGATGCCGATCTCGCGGATGCGCTCGGTCACCGAGACCAGCATGATGTTCATGATGCCGATCCCCCCGACGAGCAGCGAAATGGCCGCGATGCTGCCCAGGAGGAGCGTCAAAATATTCGTGGCGTCGGCCGCGCTCTCGGCGATTTCAGACATGTTCCGGACGCTGAAGTCGTCGTCGGAGCCGGGCATGATCCGGTGCCGGATCCGCAACAGGTCTTCAATCTCCTTCTGGGCATTGGCCGTCAAGGCCGCGGAGGCGGCAGAGATGTCGATGGAACTGAGATAATCGGTCTTGTTCAGCCTTTTCATGACCGTCGTGTAGGGGACGAGGATCATATCGTCGCGGCTGCCGAATCCGCCGGATTCACCCTTGGTTTTCATGACGCCCAAGACGGTAAAGGGAACTTTTTTGATCCGGATGACCTGGCCCAAAGCGTCCTGATCCTCGAACAGGTTCTTCTTCACTTCGCTGCCGAGGACGCAAACTTTGGCCGCGGACCGAACATGGGTTTCATCGAAAAACGTCCCGAATTCGACCTCCCATTTGCGGATCTCGGTATATTTTTCCCCGACGCCCTGAGCGGACGTGTTCCAATTCTTGTTGCCGATGACAACCTGGGCCCGTGCGCTGACGCTGGGAGAAGTCGCGGATACGGACGGGCACTGTTCCTCGATGGCTTTGGCGTCATCGACCGTAAGAGTTTGGAACCCGCCGAAGCCGGAGTGGACTCCCCTGACGTTCTTGCTGCCCGGGCTGACAAAGAGCAGGTTGGTCCCCATGGACGCGAACCTGTTTTCGACGGCGACTTTGGCGCCCGTCCCGATGCTGACCATGGCGATCACGGCGCCGACGCCGATGATGATGCCCAGCATCGTCAGGAACGTGCGCATCTTGTTCCGGCCCAGGGCCCGGAACGAAACCCGGAGGATTTTAAAGATATGCATGGTTCGACTCCTTAATTTGTCTCTTCACGGATGATCTGGCCGTCTTTCATGATGATCCGCTTATTGGCATAGGCGCCGATATCGTGCTCATGGGTCACCATGACGATGGTGATCCCTTTTTCCTTGTTGAGCTTCGTAAAGATGGCCATGATTTCTTCGCTGGTCTTGCTGTCCAGGTTTCCCGTCGGCTCATCGGCGAGGATCAGCGAGGGATTATTCAACAAGGCCCGGGCAATGGCGACGCGCTGCTGTTCTCCGCCCGAAAGCTGGTTGGTCTTATGGTATTCGCGCCCCTTGAGCCCCACGGACGCCAGCGAGACAAGGGCCCGCTGGGTTCGTTCCTTTCCCGACACGTTCGAATAGAGCAGGGGAAGCTCTGTGTTTTCCAGCGCGGTCGTCCTGGCCAAAAGGTTAAAAGTCTGGAAGACGAAGCCGATTTTCTTGTTCCGCGTCCGAGCCAGCCGGTTCTTGTCGAATTTGGAGATGTCGTCGCCGTCCAGAAGGTACCGTCCGGAAGTCGGCTTGTCCAGACAGCCGATGATGTTCATCATCGTGGACTTCCCCGAACCCGACGGGCCCAGAATGGCCAGAAACTCGCCTTCCTTGATCGAGTACGTGATGCCCCGCAGGGCCCGGACTTCGGTCTCGCCGACATGGTATGTTTTTATCAGGTTTTCAAGTTGAATGACATTTTTGTCCATAAAAATATCTCTCTGCAGAGGGGGTTTAGCGGATAAACATCATCCCGCCAGGCCCGCCTCTCTGGCCCTGCTGCTGCGTTGTGGTCGCCGTCTTAGCCAGAGGCGTTTCTTCTCCGATGATGATCTTCTGGCCTTCCTTGAGCTCGCCGCGGGTGATTTCCGAATTGGTGTTGTCCGTGATGCCGGTGCGGACCATGACGAATTTGAGTTTGCCCTGCTCGTCCTGGAACCAGACCCGGCCGCCCTGCCGCCGCATCTGCTGGAGCTTGGCCTTCATCTCGGGCGTCATCTCGCCGCTCTGGCCGCCGCCCATCTGGAAGTTCGTCTGGCCGCCGCTGCCGCGCTGGCCTTCGCCCCGCTGCCGCTCACCCTGCTGTTTTTGGCCCGGCTGGCCGCCCTGCCGCTGGCCGCCCGCTGCGCCCGCCGCCTCATAGATCTTCTGCAGTTCTTCCTGGGGCAGGCTGGGCGTGAACCTCAAAGCCGAATTGGGGACTTTCAACACGCCCTTGGCTTCTCCGACGACGATCGATACCGTGGCCGTCATCCCCGGCCGCAGCTTCAGGTCGGGATTGTCGGCGTTCACTATCGTCGTATAGGTGACGACGTTCTGGACCGTCTCCGGCGAATAGCGGACCTGCGTCACGACGCCGCTGAATGTCTCGAGGGGGAACGCCGAGACCGTGAACCGGCATTGCTGACCTTCCTTCACTTTGCCGATATCCGTTTCGTCGACAGTGCACTCCACTCTCATCTTGGTCAGGTCGGTCGCGACCTTAAAAAGCACTGGCGCCTGGAAGCTGGCCGCCACGGTCTGGCCGACGTTGACGCTCCGCGTGATTACGGTGCCATCGATCGGCGAACGGATGGTGGCATAGCTGAGGTCGACATTGCTCGAGTCGAGCTGGGACTTGGCCTGCGAGACGCGAGCTTTAGCTGTGACTACATCCGACTTAGCGCCCAGATAGTTGGTCTCGGCCGTCTCCTTTTCCTCCAAAGACAGCTGATTCTTCTGGAAGAGGTCCAACGACCGTTCATACTTCTTCTGCATCTGACCCAGCGTCGTCTTGGCCCGATCCCAAGAGGCCAGAGCGCTTTCGTAGTTGGACTGGTTCTGATCGACCTTGGCCGTGAGCAGGTCCCGCTCCAGCTCGGCCACGATCATGCCCGTCTTGACCGGCGAGTTGAAATCGACGTAAAGCTTCGAGATTTTGCCCGAGACCGTGCTGCCCACATCGACGATGTTGATGGGGTTCACCGTCCCGGAGGTCACCACCAGGGCCTGGATATCGCCCTTGGTGATGACGTCCGTCCTGTATTTGACCTGGCCGTTTTCTCCTTTTTTAATAAGGACGTAGCCCAGGATGGCTCCCGCGATAACCACCAGAATCACCACTCCGATGATTAGCTTCTTTCTCATTGTCACTCTCCTTATTTGGATTTTGTTTTGGCCGGGAGTCTGGCCTCCTCTGCCGTTCTCCACGTTGCTTTCGCATTTCTTCCATGTGTTTCTGGATCATGGATTCCAATTTTTGCTTTTGCTCGGCGGTCAAGACCGCATCAATTTCGCTCTTGAGCTGAGCCCGGATCTCGTTCTGATGCTTATCAAAATCGACCTTCAAGCCCTTGATCCGTTCCTCATTTTTCTTGAAGATTTCCCTGATCTTCACCTGCTGCTCGGCGGTCAAGCCCAATTCCTTGGACCATCTCTCCAACGTTGGGGGGTGAGGACCGCCCGGCCGCCGGGCCTCGGGTCTTTTGGCGAAAAACAACCGCTCGCCAAAAACTCCGGCGGCAATGCCGGCCGCGAAGACGATGATAAGAGAAAAAACAATCCAAAAGCTGAATTTTTTCACGGCCGTCATCTCCTTGTCGGGTCCTTTTCATCCGAGGCAAAAATGATCATCATGTTCTTGTTCTCGAGCTTGGTCTCTTCGAAAAGCGACTTGGCCTCGGCCAGGGGGTTGGTGTTTCGGAGGAGAAGAGCCTCGGACTGGCTCAAGTCCTCCTCATGAGGCCCCAGGAAGGCCACGGCCCCGGCGAACAACAGGATCAGGGCCAAAGCCACGGGAACGGTCCTCCGGCTCCACTTGGCCCAGACGGTCCAGGGTTCGACCCTTTCCCTCTCCCGGAGCTTGGCTGCAAGCCGCTCCCAAAAATAGGGGAGAGGCTGGACGTCCTCGATCTTTAGATTCTTTAAGAGCACCCCATATTCCTTCTGCCTCTGCCGGCAGCGGGGACAGGCTTTGATGTGGCTGTCCAAATCCGCTCTTGCTGCGCCTTCCAATTTTCCGTCGAAAGACCGAAGAAGCCGCTTTTCAGCGTCTTTGCACTTCATAGTCCTCCTCCTTCCTGAACGATGAAAGGCATCATTTTTTTTCGGAGCATTTTCCGGGCCCGATGCAAGCGGGAATCCACGGTGCCGGGGGATATTCCGAGAACTTGCCCGATCTCTTCATAGGGCAACCCCCGGACGTCCCTCAAAGTCAAGATCATCCGGTACTTCTGTGGAAGAGTTTCCAACATCTGGAAGACCATCTTTTTCCTTTGTTCGTCGGCCTGGGCTTTTTCTCCGGCCGGGATCTTATCTTCGACGGCCAGCCGCCTTTCCTCCACATCCTCCAAAGACACTTCCTTTCGTCTCGCCGTCTTCCTTAAATAATCTTTGATATGATTGACGGCCACCCGGTAGAACCAAGTCCCAAATTCGGATTGGAACCGGAATTTCGGGAGCGAAAAATAGGTCTTGATAAAGACCTCCTGGGCCAAATCATCAGCCGCCGCCCGGTCTTGGACAAAGCTGTAGGCTAAATGAAAGACTTTCTGTTCATACTTTCTCATGATCACAGAAAAGGCCTCGTGGCTTCCTTGTTGAGCCTGTTTGATGAGTCCGCTCTCGTCCATATAGATTCAAGGCCTTTGACCTCCGTCACTTTTTAGACGAAGGCCCCGGGAAAATCTTCCACCTAATCGATTTCTTCCTATAACGTTTCCGTGCCATCTTCAGTTTCATGCCTGAAACATAATTCTTCTCTCTCTTGCCAAAGAATATTCCAGCCCCCCTTAAGCAATCCGGAGGGCCCGGCCCTCCTTCCCATCCACTCCCTATGCCCACGCCGGGGACAAATCTATAATAAAGGTCAGCTATTATACAAAAATATTATTATTTATGCAAAAAGACGCAGAAAAAAAGGAAAATCCCCCCTCTTCCCTTCCTCAGAAGGGTTGCGGGGGGACTCTCAACGCAATGATAAACAGAAATTTAGGAGGGGTCGGTTATTTCGGCTTCCGGGTCGCCTTCCACTCCACGGGGTTTGGACCCATCTGAACGGTTCCGGTGATCGTGTTGTTATCGACGATCTTGCCCTTGTAGAGCATCTTCATTTCCTGGCCGTCCCGGCCTGTCCTGACGATCGTCCACTCGATGTCGCTGCCCTTGACCGTGCCTTCGCCCTTGGTCTCCGTGACGTTTCCATCCCGCCCCGTTCTTATCAGGGTCACGGCCAACTTTTCTCCGGTCTGGACGAATTTCATGTCGGACTTCATCGGGCCCCGCTGGGTCGTCATCTCGAATACCCAATCGCCGGTGACGTCCGCAGCGGCTAGGGCAAAAGCGGCCAGACCCGTCAGCAAGAGGCCCAACAACAAAACTAAACTCTTCTTCATAAAAACCTCCTTCAAGGTGTTTTGGGCTTGGATTATCAGAAAATCCAGTCCACCATAATTTTAGACGAAATTCAAAAAAAATTCTTCCCCTTTAGTTCTTTCCCGTCCGCGCTTTCCCGTAATCTCCTGGATTATCAATATCTTGCAAAACAGAAGTATCTCCGACCTCCACTCTCAAGATGTCGTCCGGATGGCAAGAAAGAAGGCCTCGAAGGCCCACGGCGCAGTCCAGTGACTGAATATCCCTACGGTATTTAATATCCAGGAGAAGCGGATGGCCGCCTGAGCCTTTATGCATCGGGAGAGCTATCCCCCTTGGTCCCGATTGAAAAGCATGGATGACGAGGTCCATAATCCGGGAAGAAACCCCTGGTTGGTCTCCAAGAACCACCATCGCAGCTCCCGCGCCGCGGGGAAGCTTTTGGAAACCCCATTGAACGGAAGACAGCATGCCTTTCTGATAATGAGGGTTGATGGTCGTTTCCACGGCATAATTCTTGAGTTTTTCCAGGATCCTTGACCATTGATGTCCAAGGACGACTAAAATCCCGTCTACGGAGGACTCCATACAATTTTGAACGACGGTCTCGATCATTGTGCTCCGGCCAAAAGGAAGAAGCAGCTTGGGCTCGCCCATCCGCCGGGATTCGCCGGCAGCCAGGACGATCGCCCAAACCATCCGCGGTTTCTTCTTTTTCATTTTTGTCGATCCTGGTTCCGAACGGAAACAAGCTCGGCGGCGATGCTGACGGCAATTTCTTGGACGGTCTGCGAATTGATACCTATCCCGATCGGTGAATGGATCTTATCGAACTCGGCGGCAGCGGCCCAGCCGCGGCGCAAAAATTTTCCCCTCATCAGGCCGACTTTGCGCCGGCTTCCGATCATTCCGATATAGCCGGACCGGCTCTTGATGCAGGCGCGCAAGGCGTCTTCATCCCGGCCATGGCCCCTGGTGACGATGACAATATACGTATCGGACGAAATCGGGAATCTGCGGACAGCTTCGTCGATTTCCGAGACGATGATCCGGTCCGCTGACGGGAATCTTTCCCGGCAGGCGTATTCCGGCCGGTCATCGATGACATTGACTTCGAAATCCAGGAGCTTTCCCAGATGGGCGACAGCCTGCCCGATGTGGCCGGCCCCGGCGATCAGGAGCCGCGGCGGCGGAAAATGGGGCTCGACATAGAGCATCGCGGACTTCTCATGGACCAGGAAAGGTTTCTTGCTCAAAAAAGCCCTTCGGATTTCCGCTTCGAACCCGGACAGCGGGGTTCTATGAAGACTCTTTCTTTGGAAGTCGCGGCCCAGCCACATGCGGAAAATGGCCGACGGTTTTTTCGGCCGACCTTGCCGGATGAATGTCGCCAGAACACCGGTCCTTCGCAGAGAGAGACTCTGATTTAACGCTCGAAAGGCCGTCTCGTTTTTCTCGGGCTGAGTCTCTAGGAGGATTCTCAGGCGGCCCCCGCAAATCGCTCCTTTTTCCTGGGAAGCATCGTGGGCCAGGTTGAAAGAAAGCACGAGGGATTTTTTTCGCTTGATCGCCCCCTGGGCTTTTCTCAGGACTTCGGCTTCGACGATGCCGCCCCCGATCGTCCCGCACACCAACCCTCCTGAAGAAAAAACGGCCGATGCCCCTTCGGTCTGGGGCGTCGACCCGCTGGCCTCAATGATCGTCGCCAACGCGGCCGGCCTCTTCTTCCTGATGAACTCGAGAAGCCGGATATAGGGGACCGGGTCAGGACGATAGGCGCGTTCCATCTTATTGAAATGTATTTTCTTCAGCCCGCGAGCTTGAATTTGGCCTTCTCGACGCCGCCGCGCGTCGAGCTGATGGACACCTCGGCCTCGGCGTCGGGCTTGAGCTGGCCCTTGACTTTCCAGCGGACCTCTTTCATCTGCTTCGATTGGAGATAGCCGATCTCCTGTCGGGCCCGGCTTCCGACGAATTCGAGGCCGGCGGGAAGGCTGACCTGGACGGCGTCGGGCCGGACGATCTTCACCCGGTCGGCCATCTTCAGGGCCGTCGGCAGAAACCCTTCGTTGGTAAACACGCTCACGATCTCGAACGTCCCCGGCTCTTTCTTCACGGCCTGGATCTTGGTTGAAACGATCTTCACCTGGGGCAGCGATTTGTACAAAAAGAGGTTGAACATCGCCTCTTTCTTGGCCCACTCTTCCAGAAGCTCGGTGGGCGGGTTCTGGCGCCAAAACTTGGGGTTGAATCCGCCGATCTCGACTTCGCCGAGCTGGGGATGGTTGAATTTGCGCCAAGGCGTAAAGTATTTTTCGCCCAGCTCCTCGTCGATATAGCGCAGCTGCTCCAGCTCCGTGACGCGGCCGTCGCCGTTATAGTCCTTCACCCGGCCGCCGTTCCAAAGCTCATCGCCATACCAGACCGCGCCGTAATAGAGGTATCCGAAGTCTGGGGAGTGGCCGAAGAGCGGCGATCCGCGGGGTTCGCGCTCCTGCGCCGCCGCCGCTCCCGGGCGGCCGCCCGGGGCTCCGGCGCCGCGGAACATCTCGCCTGAATCCCGGCCCTGGTTGGCATAATCCCAATACGTATCGCCGGCGGATTTATAGCCCGTGATCTTTTTTCCTTCTTCGTCAAAATACTTATAGATCTTCAGGTCCTCGGGAAACATGGCCTCCTCCATGCGGCTCGTCGAGGGCCCATGGAGAAGCATGGGCACCGTGGTATCCAAGGTCTGCCCGACCGAGACGTTCGGATGCTGGAGGAGGAAGAGGACGACGGCCCGCGTCTCCGTTTCGGAAAGCGGATACTCGCCCGCGCCGCCCTGCGTCCAGCCGCGGCCGGTCAGGTCGAGGCCGGGCATGGGCCGCCAATTCTCCGGATAGTTGCGGTGGAGGTCGAGGCCGCCGATGCCGTCCTCGTTGGTCCGGCCGTCGCCGTCGTTGTCGATGCCCTCGCTGTAGATGACATAGTCCCCTTTTCCGTCCGTGGCGCGGATCATCAGCCGGCCGGTTTTATCGTTTGGATCCAGGATCATGGTCCCCTTGCCGGGCTCCACTTTTTTCCGCATTTGCAGGATCAAGCCGTCGCCGTCCAAGTCTTCGGGCGGGTCTTCGTCCAGCAGGCCGTCCCGGTCATCGTCGTAGGGCCGGACCGTGCTGCGGTTGGACTGGGCCGTGTTCAGATAGAGCTCGGACCCGTCGGGGTTATTCTTGATCTTTACATAGAGAGCTTTCGTATCCACAAGATGGGTGATCTCCGCGTCCTTGCCGTAATTGGTCAGGACATGCCAGGCCAACCACAGGGCGGATTCGGCGCCCGTCACTTCGCCGGAATGGCGGTTCCCCTCGATGAACATCGCCGGCTTGTCTGTGTCCTTGCCGGTGGATTTATTGGTGATGGTGATCTGCCAGATGTCCCGGCCCTCAAAGCTCTTGCCGACGGAATAGAGCTCGACCAGGTTGGGAAAGTCCTTCGTCCACTTGTTGAGGAAGGCACACACTTCGTCGTATTTGTGATAGTGGCTGAAATCCATTTCCCCGGCGATTTTGGGCCGGGTTTGAGGATAATCCACATACGGAAAATAGCTCCCGCCGTGCCTCACGCCGCCGACGATATAGTTCTTCGAAGGCTTTGACTCCTGCGCGGAAATCGCCAGAAAGATCAAAGCGAAAATGGCAATAAATCCTAGCGCCCGCAAGCTGAACTTCATGGGGTTATTCCTCCTTTCATTTTTTTTTGAGCATATCGCGTCTCTTTGTCTAAGTCAATCCATGGGGAGCGCGGAATGGAAGAGAACCCACCCGGCCCTCGTCTAAAAGACGAAGAGAAAGGAAACCTTTTAAGAGGTTCATGCGTATATAGAAATGACAATGAAAATAACCGAAAGGAGGTTAACATGAATTTCAAACAGAAAGTGGCGATTTTCCTGGCGGCGGTCCTTCTGACGCTGGTTGGATTTAACCTGATTGCCGCCCCGACGGTCGATATCCTGAAGATCGGAAAACAAACGGGCACCCAGATCATCTCCAACTGCTTGGCCAATGCCGACGCCGCCGCTCACCGTTCCATGATCAAAGGCTAAGCCTCATGCTTCGAGGAACGAAGAGCACCATGATTCAAGCGTGGGAAAGGCTGGTGAACTGGATGGAAAGATCGAACAGCCTGATCTTCCGAAGATTGATCCTTCAATACCAGGTCGTTCCCATCTTCTAAGAGGCTGCCGTTTCTCTCCCCGAGAGCAAATGGCAGCCTCTTTTTTTGCCTTTTTTCGCCCCCCTCTAGTTCTTCCCGATCAAAACAACGGCCCAGCAGGCAATGGCTCTTTGCCTGCCGATGAGTCCCAGGCCTTCGTTCGTCTTGGCCTTGATTCCCAGATGCTCTTTTTTGATGCGGAGGAGAGGACAGAGGATGTCTTTCATGGCGGAAACATGCGGCGCCAGCTTGGGCCTCTCCGCCACGAGGACGGAATCCAGGCTGAGGACTTTCAGTTTTTTCTTGGCCAGGCCGGCCATCACTTCCTTCAAGAGTATCGTGCTCCGGATCCCTTTGGTTCGCGGGTCATCGTCCGGATAAAGACGGCCGATGTCTCCCTCGCCCGCGGCTCCCAGGATGGCATCGATCAAGGCATGGATCAACACGTCCCCGTCTGAATGGCCCGCCAGGCCCCGCGCATGCGGAATTTCCAGCCCGCCCAAATAGAGCCTCCGGCCCGGCACCAGCCGGTGCAGGTCATACCCCATTCCGATCTTCATCTGCAAGGAACGCCTCCGCTATTCTTAAATCTAGAGGGACGGTGATCTTGATGTTTTTGGGATCGCCGTCAACAATGAACACTCTCTCTCCCAGCCGCTCGACCAGAGCGGCCTCATCCGTCCCGTAAAATTTTTCCGCCGTGGCGGATTCCAGAGCCCGCTTGAGCAGAGGATAAGAAAATCCCTGGGGAGTTTGGACGCGAAAGACCCGGGTCCGGTCGAGGGTGCGGATGACTCCCTGGCCCGCAGCTTCTTTGACCGTTTCATCCAAAAGCAGGGCCGGGATAGCGGCCCCTTTCTCTCGGGCGGCCAGGATGATGCGTCCGATCAGGTCTGGGCCCGCCAAGGGACGGGCGCCGTCATGGACCAGGACGATACCCGCCTTGCGGGCGTCGATGGCGCGGAATCCGCGGACGACCGAATCCTGTCTTTTTTCCCCGCCCTGGACCACGCCCGCGATTTTTTTATACTTGGCCAGGGATTCGTTTTTGGCCCCGACATCCGGCAGGACAAGAATGATCTCATCCACTCGGGGATGGGCGTCGAACGCCTCCAGGCTCCAATCCAAAACCGGCCTCCCCCGAAGAAGCTCGAATTGCTTGGCCGCGCCGAAGCGCCGGCCTTCGCCCGCGGCGACGATGACGGCGGAAACCTTCTTCATCGGGCCTCTTCGTTATAGCGGCCAAAGATCATCTTGCCCACGGTCGTCTGCAGGACCGAGGTGACCGTGATATCCAGATTCTGCCCGATCATCCGTCTGGAATTGTCCACAACGACCATCGTCCCGTCATCCAGATAGGCCACGCCCTGGTCCTTTTCCTTGCCCTCTTTGATGATGAAGACTCGCATGGATTCGCCGGGCAGGACGATGGGCTTGAGGGCATTGGCCAGCTCGTTGATGTTCAAGACGGGAATGCCCTGCAGCCGGGCCACTTTATTCAAATTGAGGTCGTTGGTGACGATCTTGGCATCCAGTCTTTTGCCCAGTTCGATGAGCTTGGAGTCCACATCCTTGATATCCGGGAAATCCATTTCGGTGATCATCACCGCGGCCTGCTTCGATTTCTGGAGGTGGTCCAGAATATCCAGCCCCCGCCGGCCGCGCTGCCTCTTCAACCCGTCCGCGGAGTCGGCCACCAGCTGGAGCTCTTTGAGGACGAATTGGGGGACGACCAGCGTCCCCTCGATGAAGGCCGTATCGCAGAGATCGGCGATCCGACCGTCGATAATGACGCTGGTATCCAGGATCTTGTAGCTGCGGCCCACGCTCTTCTCTTTAAAAAAGCGGAAGAGATAGGCGGGGTCCAGCCACTCGGACTTTCTGGTGCCGACGAGGAACCCGATATAGGGCATGATGATCAGGAAAAAGACCCTGATGAACACCGCCGTGGCGTGGTCGTCGGTGATGGTGTGATAAACGGTCCCCAGCCCCCAGCCCAGGAGGACTCCCGCAAACGTGCCGATCGTCGAGCCCCAGATCACCTTGAACTGCGTCTCGCGGATCCTCGTTTCTAGATACATGATGATGACGGCCAGGACAAAGGCGACTGCCGCTGAGATCCTGCGATCGAGATTAAACATCGGAAAAAAATAGCCGGCGGTCGTCACCAAGGCAATGATAAAAATCCGGAAGATAAGAATGCCCATGCGACTTCCCCTCATTTAAATTAAAATACCTTATCGATGGCTTCTTGAATATTTTTCACGCCCAGGAGCCTCACGCCCGCCAGGTCTTCTTTCTGGAGAAGGGCGATATTCCCCTGGGGGAGGATGACCGACTCAAAGCCCAATGAGCCGGCCTCTTTGACCCTGGCCAAAGCCTGGCCGACAGACCGAATCTCGCCGCTCAGGCCGACCTCTCCGAAGGCAGCCATGGCCGGCGGGACGGCCCTGTTTTTCAAACAGGAAACCACGGCCAAAATCACACCCAGGTCGGTCGCCGGCTCCTCGATGTCCAGCCCCCCAGCCACATTGAGGTAGATGTCCTCGCCGGCGAAGCTAAACCCCAGTTTCTTTTCCACGATGGCCAAGAGCATCGCCGCGCGGAAGTGGTCCAGCCCCACGGTCATACGTCTCGGGTTGGACGTAAAGAGCGTGGCAGAGACCAGGCACTGGATCTCGACCAGGAGCGGCCGTGTGCCCTTGATCGTGGAGACGACGACGCTCCCGGCCGCATGGACCGGCCTCTCCTTGAGGAAAAAGGCCGAAGGGTTGGAGATGGCCTGGAGGCCGTTGGAGGCCATCTCAAAAATGGCCAGCTCGGAAACCGGGCCGAACCGGTTTTTCAGCGCCCGGAGCACCCGGTGGCTGTGGTCCCGCTCTCCCTCAAAAAGCAAGACGACATCCACCATGTGCTCGAGAGATTTGGGGCCGGCCAGCGAGCCTTCTTTCGTGATGTGCCCGATGAGGAACGAGGACACCTGGTTGCGCTTGGCAAACCGGAAGACCTGGTTGGCGACTTCCCGGACTTGGCTGATCGTGCCGGGGCTGGAGGAGAGCTTCGCTGAAAAAATGGTCTGGATGGAATCCAGGACGAGGATTTGGGGCATGATTTTTTCCGCCTGGACCAAAATCCTTTCCAGGTTTGTCTCCGCCAAAAGGTAAAGCTGACCGTCGCGGACGCCGAGCCTGTCGCCGCGGAGCTTGATCTGTTCCAGGGATTCTTCGCCGGAGATATAGAGGACCTTTTCCTCTTCGCTGGCAAAATCCCGCGAAACCTGGAGCAACAGCGTCGACTTGCCGATGCCCGGCTCTCCGCCGACGAGCACCACCGAGCCCAGGACAACACCCCCGCCCAGGACTTTGTTAAACTCTTCGATCTTGACCCTGGCCCTCGGCTTCTTGAATTCCTTGATATTTTGATAAAGGACGGGCTCAGACGGCGGAAAAGAATATTCGGCTGCCGCCTCTTCCTCGATCTCTTCGATGAGCGTGTTCCATTCGCCGCAGCTCGGGCATCGGCCCAGCCACTTGGGCGACTGAAAACCGCAGTTCTGGCAAATAAAAACGGCCTTCGGTTTCACCGAATCTCCAATTCCTTCCGCCTGTGGGCCATGGGCTAAGACTCAACGTCCTGGTAAGAAAAATCGAGGTCCGAAAACTTGGCATATTTGTCCTGGAAGGCAAGCTTGATGGTGTCTGTCGGTCCGTTCCTCTGCTTGGCGATGTTGACTTCGGCGACGCCCTGCAGCTTGACTTCCCGGAGCCGTTCCTCCTTGGACAGATACATCTCTTCGCGATAAATGAAGATGACCACGTCGGCATCCTGCTCGATGGCTCCGGATTCCCGCAAGTCCGAAAGCTGGGGACGGGGTTTGCCGCGGCCTTTTTCCGGCGCCCGGCTGAGCTGGGAGATCCCGACGACCGGGATGTGGAGCTCCTTGGCCAGCTCCTTGAGGGACCGCGTGATATACGACATCTCCTGGTTCCTGTTTTCAAAGCGGCCGCTGGTCCGCATGAGCTGGATATAATCGATAAAGACGATGTCCAGGTTCCGCTCCATCTTCAGGCGCCGCGCTTTGGCCTTCATCTCCATGAGCGTCAGGGCCGGTGTCTCATCGATAAAGACGCGCGCCCGGGTGAGCTTTTCCGCGCTGAGCTTGAGCTTCTCGAACTCCCGGTCGCTGATATACCCCGTCCTGGCGCTCCGGATATCGATCATGGCGTCCGCGCAGAGCAGACGGATGACGATGGACTCCTTGGACATCTCCATCGAGAAGAAGCCGACCGCATAATCCGTTTTCGTCCCGACATACTGGGAAATGTTCAGGGAGAGGGCCGTCTTGCCCATGGAAGGACGGGCGGCGATGATGACCAGCTCGGCCGGATGAAAGCCGGCCGTCAGCTTGTCCAGGTCGCGGAAGCCGGAGGGGACGCCGGTCACGGCTTCCCGCCGCTCGGCCAATCGTTCGATGATACTCATGGTCGGCTTGGTCAGCATTCCCAGCGGGATAAACCCCGGCCGGATCCGCTGTTCGGCGACATCCAGGATGGCGGCCTGGGCCGAGTTGAGGAGCTCGTCGGCTTCGTCTTTTTCCTCGTAGCTGGCCGAGATGATTTTGGCGGAGGACAGGATGAGGCGCCTGAGGAGCGATTTCTCCTTGATGATCTGCGCATAGTACTCGACGTTCAGGTTTCTGGGAACGCCGTCCATAAGAGAAGACAGGTAGGCCGCCCCGCCGACATCCTCCAACGAGCCCTCCCGGCGCAGCTCCTCGCTCAAAGACAGGAGCTCGACGGGGACTCCTTTATCGACGAGATAGATGATCTTCTCCAGGATCTTCCGGTGGGCTTCCTTATAAAAATCTTCGGGCGAGATGGTGGACAGCACGACATTGAGGTTTTCGTTATTGACCAGGATCCCGCCGAGAACGGTCTTCTCGGCCTCGAGACTGTGGGGAGGGGTCTTTTTGAGAAACATTGAATCAAGTTCCACGATTCCCCTCCTTTCGGGCTGCCAGAATCCGCTTCGCCTTTTTTATCGCGTCCGGTCCGCTTTATTTTTCAGCTTTTTTTTCTTGGCCGGCGCCCGCTTCGCCCTCGTCTTCCTTGACCACGGCGACCTTGATCTCCGCTTTATCGTCATGATAGACCTTGATCGGCACCGTATAGTTTCCCAGCCTTTTGAGCGGCTCATCCATGGCGATCTTTTTCTTGTCGATGTCGAATCCCAGCTTGTCCAAGCCTTCCTTGACGTCCGAGACGCTCACCGAGCCGAAGATATGATCCTTTTCCCCCGCCTTTCGCGCAAAAGACAGGGTAACCTGATTGAGCTTCTGGATGAGCTCCTGATAAGAGAGACGCTCCTGCTCAACCTTTTTCTTCAGGGCCTGCTGTTCGATGGCGATCATCTTCCTGTTGGAGGCCGTGACCTGGAGGGCCAGCTTTTTGGGGATGAGATAATTCCGGCCGTAGCCCGGCGAGATATTGATGACATCGCCTTTCCGCCCCACATTTTCAACGTCTTGTTTGAGAATGACCTTCATGTGTCCTCCTGCTTTAGGCTGGCGTCCCTAGTCCTCGACGTAGTGCAGCAGGGCCATCAGCCGCGCCCGCTTCACCGCCGCGGCCAGCTTTCTCTGGTGGAAGGCACACGTCCCCGTCACCCGCCGGGGAGAGATCTTTCCCCTGTCCGGGACGTATTTTTTCAGGATGTCGACATTCTTGTAATCGATAAACTTGATGTTTCTCTGGCAGAATCGGCAGAACTTCTTCTTGGGCGGGAAAAATTTCTTGTAGGAGCTTTTTTCAATCCGTTCGTCTCGGGCCATCCTATTCCTCCTCGCGCTTCTTGTCCGCCGCGGCCGGGCTTTCGCCTTTCCCGCTCAAGCCCTCGGCCGTCTCGTCTCCAACAGCCGCTTCCCGGGCTCTGCTTCTCTTCTCGGCCTTCTTCTTTTTCCGGACATTGGCCTGGGTTTCCTTGTTCAAGTTGAGGTAGCGCAGGATCGTATCCATCTGCCGGAACCGCCGGCCGAGTTCCTGGGGGATCTCCGGCCCGCCCTCATAGTGGAAAAAGACATAATAGGCATCGCCGAACTTTTTGATCGGGTAGGCCATTCTCCGTTTCCCCCACTTCTCTTGCCTGATCATCTTCCCGTTCTTCTGGGAAACGACGTCCGCCATCTGCTGGATGACGGCGTCCGCCTCTTCCTCGGTCAGCGTGGGCGAGACGAGGAATCCCGTTTCATACAATCGCATAGAAACCTCCTTATGGATTGGCAGCTCCCTCCTTTATCGGAAGGAGCAAGGAGAACTTTTTGGGTTTCCCCTTTTTGATGTCGGCGATAATCTATTTATCGCCGCATCTAATTATAACTGTTCATGGCCTGGTCGATATGACCGGCCATGATTAACGCCAAAGCCCGCCCGGCCCGTTCCAGGCTCTGCTCGACCAGCTCCTTTTCTGAGTCGGCGAAGCGCGAGAGGACATAATCGACTCGATCGCCGCCGTCCGGGAACGGCCCGACCCCTACCCGAATCCTGGGGAACCGGGTCGTCTCGATTTCTTCGACGATCGAGATCATTCCTTTATGCGTTCCCGCTCCGCCTTCTTTGCGGACCCGGATTTGGCCGAGGGGCAGGTCGACGTCGTCATAGATGACGACCAGTTTCCCGGGTTCGATGCCGGTCCCCTCCAAGAGCGCTCGGACCGCTTCGCCGCTCTTGTTCATGAAGGTCTGGGGCATGGCCAGGACCACCCGTTCCTGGGCAATCTCGACCTCCGCGGTCTTCGACAGGAACTTCCTCTTTTTCACCTTGACATCTCGGTCTCGCGCCAAACGCTTGATAAACATGAAGCCCACATTATGCCTGGTGGCCGAATATCGCCGGCCGGGATTTCCAAGGCCCACCACCGCCCACAAGGATTACCCCTTCTCCTCTCCCTCTTTCGGGGCGCGCTCTTTCTTAATGACCTCGGGTTCCGCAGGCTCTGCCGCCGCCGCCGCGGCTGCCGCCGCTTCCTCTTCCGGCTTGGCTTCGACTTTTTCTTCGTGCGGCACCTGGATCAAGACGGTGACTGCGCCAGGATCGGTGATCAGCTTCACGGCCTCGGGCAGCGCGATTTCACCGGCCTTCACGGACTGGTGGAGATGCAGGCCGGAAATGTCCACGGTCAAATGGTCGGGGATGTTTCGAGGCAAACATTCGACCTCGGCTTCCCGCAACATGAAATCCGTAAACCCGCCCTCGGACTTGACGCCGATGGCTTCGCCGATGAGCTCGATGGGAACCTGGACCCGGATGGCCTTGTCCATCATGATCTTGATCAGGTCGGCATGGAGCAGCTCGTCGGTCGTCGGGTCGACCTGCAAGGCCTTGATCATGACATCAGTCTCTTCCGAATCGAAGGCAATCCGGAAGATCGTATTCTCCCCGGACTCGGACTTGAGGATCGAGATGATGTCCTTCTTGGACACGACGAGGGGAACATTGCCCGCGCCTTCTCCGTAGAGGATGGCCGGAATCAGGCCGTCCCTGCGGATCCGCCGCGAGGCATTTTTTCCGAATACGTCTCGTTTTTCGCTTTTAACGACAAGGCTCATTGGCTTCTTCCTCCTAAATAAACAGTGAACTCACGGAACTGCCTTCGTTGATCCGTCGGATGGCTTCTCCAAAAAGTTCGGCAACCGAAAGGATGACGATTTTTGGACAGGCCCGGCTCTTCTCCGTCGAGGGGATGGTATTGGAAACGATGATTTTTTCGAGGGGCGATTGTTCGATCTTGGCGATCGCCTGGCCCGACAGCACGGGATGGGTGCAGGCGGCAAAAATGCGCTTGGCGCCGTTGGCCCGGAGCGCTTCGGCGCTGAGGACAAGCGTGCCGGCCGTATCCACCATGTCGTCGAATAGGATGCAGTTCTTGTCCTTGACGTCGCCTATCACGTTGAATACCTGGGCCACGTTGGGCGCCGGCCTGCGCTTATCGATGATGGCCAGGTTGGCGTCTAGGCGCTTGGCAAAAAACTTGGCCCGGCCCACGCCGCCGGCATCCGGGGAGACGACCGCCAGGTCCTTGAGCCTCAGGCTCTGGATGTATTTGGTTAGCACCGGGGTGCCCGTCAGATTATCGACAGGGATCGAAAAAAAGCCCTGGATCTGGGGCGAATGAAGGTCCATGGTCAGTACCCGGCCGGCCCCGGCGGCCTCCAACAGGTCAGCCACCAGCCTGGCCGAGATGGGGACCCGCGGCCGGTCCTTCCAGTCCTGGCGGGCATAGCAATAGTAGGGCATGACCGCCGTGACCCGCTCGGCCGAGGCCCGCTTGAAGGCGTCGATCATGAAAAAGAGCTGCATCAGGTGGAAATTGGCGTCGTAGGACCCGCTCTGGATAATAAAGATATCTTCTCCGCGGACATTTTCGTCGATGTAAAAGTGGATTTCCCCGTCGCTGAAGCGTTCCAGAACGCACGTCCCCAGCTCGATCTTGAGATATTTGGCAATCTCCGAGGCAAGACCCACGTTCGAAGACCCGGCGAATACTTTCATGGCCGATTCCTTTTCAGTCAAATGTCATGATATCTAAACTGGGGCGGGAGGATTCGAACCCCCGGATGGCGGATCCAAAGTCCGCTGCCTTACCGCTTGGCTACACCCCAGCCTCAAGCTCTCTCCAGCCCCTCTCCCGGGAGACCGTCTCCACGAGGAGCGCATCGCTATGCGTCTTCATAATCCTCAAGCATTTTTCCGCCTTGGCCCGGTCCGGGAAAAGTCCAAAGACCGCGGAACCCGATCCGGTGACGAGAGACAACTCCGCGCCTTGGTCTCGGAAAAGGCTCTTTATCTCGTTTAGCTGAGGATAGAAGCTAAATATCGTTTCTTCTAATCGGTTTTCCAGAAAACCAAATTCTCCGGTGCCTAAAAACTGCATAATTTTACTGACTTTGTCCTCTGAAGTCAAGGCTGCGGGCGAAAGCCGGCCGTAGATCATAGCCGTAGAAACGGGAAAAGCGGGAAGGGCCAGGACGCAGGCCAGCCGGGGCAGGTCGGGGAGAGGGGTAATCTTGTCGCCCCGTTCCTCGCCCAGACAGAGTCCTCCTTCCAAAAAATAAGCGACGTCCGCCCCCAGGCTCTTTCCCATCTGGGCCAGCTCCCGGCTGGAAAGGTCGAGTCCCCAGATCTTGTTGAGAGCAAAGAGCGTCATCGCCGCATTGCTGCTGCCCCCGGCCAAGCCGCGTCCGGCGGGGATCTTCTTGTGGACGATAATCTGGATTCCAGCCGTCGCTCCCGCCCGTTCCCGGAGCAGTCGGGCCGCCTTGGAGACCAGGTTGGATTCGTCCCAGGGAATGGACTCATCGTCTCCCTCGAGCAGAATTCCAGCCGGATCCCGGAGGGAAAATTCCAGCGTGTCATAGAAGTCGATCCATTGAAAGAGCGTCCGGATATCATGGTAGCCGTCCGTCCGCTTGCGGATGACCTCCAGGCCCAAGTTGATTTTGGCGAACGATTTAACCTTCATTTCTCAGGATCTTCTCGATCTCTTCCCAGGGCAGAGAAGAAAAATCTTTTAAAAATGCCGCGCGGAAAAGCCCGCTTTGGACAGCCCTGTTGAACTCGATGGACAGAAGATTCAACCGGCCCTCGCTCTGCCGGCTTTTAAAAGTGACTTGGCGCGGGACTCCGCTCCCCGGGAAAAACTCCCTGACTCGAAACTCGAAATCCTCCCTTCCTCCCGAGACGATCCGTCCTTGCCCGTCTCGTCCAAACGTCCACTCCTTAAACACCAGCCCTTCTCCTTGGCTCTCCTTCCATTGGCCGCTCAGGACGCCGGTCATTTCCTTCAGGCTCAGCTCGAAGCCCAAGAACTTTTCGAATATCTCGGCGCCCGTTCCCTGCCAGTACGCCTTCTTGGCCGGCAGGACAAAATAGGCGAGCTCGCCGCCGACATAGATTTCATAAATCGTCCGGCCCAGAGGGTCAAAGACCTGCAGGCGGCCGTGACCGGGAAGCTCGACGAGAAACGAAAACTTGGACTTGGCCGTCTGCTCATGATTTGTGATGCGCAGCCGAGCGTAGCCTTCCAGCTCTTTGATCTCCGCTGGAGGCGATAAAACAGGAAGCGCGGGCCGGCAGCCGGCCAAGCCCAAGGCCGACAGGAATCCGACCAGGACGGCTGTTTTCGGGCGGGTCTTCATGGGCTGATCTCTGCGGGGCGCGGCGCGGCGTTCGGCTGTTCTCGTGTTCAATCCAGCCGAAAACCGTAGTCGTCGGTCTTCCTTTGGGTTTTGCCCGACGGACTCGAGGCCTGGCCTTTTTCTTCCTCGGTGAGATGGAACCCATAGTCCTCGCCCTTTCTTTGTCGGGCGCGCCGGGCTTTTTTCTTCCCGAAGATAGGATAAAAAGGCGACTTCAATTTTTTCCCAAAACAAGACAGGTTCGGCTTGAAAATAAGGAGAATGATAAACAGGCCAAACACGACAAGAATGCCGTAGACTCCCCAACTCATGATCAATCCTCTGTAAAAATTCGGAACGGGTTTTTACCCCGGGATCTATTCACGGTCCATTATAGGACTGCTGATAAAAAAAAGAAAGGACAAAACACGGGATTGGTTCCCTGACGGCTTCCGGATGGCTCTGTTCAGTCTTCCTGAAATTCCGGAATTTTCTTTTTTTCTTTTTCCTTCCCGAAATGGAAACCGACGATAAACGCGGAAGATATAAATAAGATGCTCAGCAAGGTTTTAAAAAATGATTTCATGGCAGCCTTCCATCTTTTATTTTAGTCATCCCCCGGAAAAAGTCAATGACATCCTCCGACCTCCCCTTCCCTTCATTTTAGTCGGGGAGGCGGGGAACAACTTGACCTCCGCCCTCAACAAGAAGTTGATTTTTTCTGCTTCTCTCCCTATATTGAATAAGGGAAAGATATTCTTTCCTCGAGGGCACAATGAAAAAAATAATCACGCTTCTTTTGGCGTCGTGTTTGATCCCGGCATTCTCCTCAGCCCAGGGCATCCAACATGCGATTTGCGCCGGGAGTTATTATGACAATAACGCGGCAAAACTATCGGCCCAGATCGATGGATTTCTCTCGGCGGCCAAGCCGGAAAAGAACGCCGTGGGCCAGCTCCGCGCCTTGATCGTTCCTCACGCCGGCTATATTTATTCCGGCCAGACGGCGGCCTTCGCTTACAAGGCTGTCCAAGGCAACGATTTTGAAACCGTCGTCATTATCGGACCAACCCATGGCTTCGCTTTTGAGGGATGTTCGATCTATCCTGAAGGAGGCTTTGAGACTCCGCTCGGCATCGCGGAGGTCGACAAGCCCGTCGCGCAGGCGCTAACCAAGGCTTCCGGATTCCCCTTTGTTCCCCAAGCCTATCAGGAAGGTTGCACGGTGGAGGTTCATATCCCCTTTGTCCAAAAAGTCCTCCCCAAAGCGAAGATTGTTCCCATCGTCATGGGCTATCCCGATGAACAGACGATCCGGATTATGGCCGCAGCTCTTGCCAAAGTCCTTAAAGACAAGAAAGCCCTGGTGATCGCCTCGACCGATATGTCTCATTATTTAACGAAAGAAAAAGCCAATGCCGTCGATGCCGAGACAATTTCGCTCGTCCAGAATCTCAAGACCAATTCGATATTGAAAAAAGTTGTGGGGAACGAAAATGTTCTGTGCGGAGGAGGCGCCGTCCTGGCCGCTCTGTTCTATGCCCAAAAAATGGGCGAAGCACAAGTTGGAATATTCAAGTACGCGGACTCCGCTCAGACGACCCGGGATGAATCCAACGTCGTCGGATATTTTGCCGCCGCCGTTTATACCGCGAAGCCCCTGCCGGAATTCACCCTGTCTCCGGAGGAGAAAAAAGAGCTCCTGCAGGTGGCCCGCCAGGCCGTGGAGAAGTTCGTCCGGGAAAGAAAGGTCATCGACTACGAGACGGCCGACCCGAATTTCTTGGCCGAACGAGGGGCCTTCGTCACTCTGACGAAGGGAGGCCAGCTGCGGGGCTGCATCGGCTTCATCGAACCGGTTTACCCCCTTCATCTGACTGTCGTGCGCGCCGCGATTTTTGCCGCGACCGAGGATACCAGATTCAATCCGGTCACGGCAGAGGAGCTGAAGGATCTTAATTATGAAATCTCCGTGCTGACGCCGGTCAAGAAAATCGACAACCCGCGCCTCGTCCAGGTCGGAAAACACGGGCTGGTGATCGCCAGGGGAAACCGGCGGGGTCTTCTCTTGCCGCAGGTCGCCGTCGAGAACAAATGGAACCGCGAACAGTTCTTGTCCGAGTGCTGCCTCAAGGCCGGGCTCGAAGAGGACGCTTGGCAGAAAGGCGCCGAGATTTACGTCTTCGAAGCCATCGTTTTTCGTTAAGAGTCCGATTCCAAAATTGCCGATGGAGCTTCTAATTCGCTAAAAACTCAGAGCGCTCTGTTAAATTTATAGGAAGCACGGATACCCAACGGGTGGCACGGTTCGGGGGCCCCCCGCCGACCCGAGCGTTCGGTGCCACGGAAATAAATGCTTGGAAATGAACAAGATGGTCCGAGAGGGGCGCCGGGGGTGAACCGGGACAGGACCCGTTGGGCTTGCCCAATGGCAATTTCGGGTCCGATCCCGTTCCTTTTAATTATAGCCCTTCTCTGGTATAATATCCCTTTAAAGGATTGAAAAATGCCGATTTACGAGTATCAGTGTTCGAAATGCAAGACCCGCTGCGAGGAGATACAAAAGGTCAATGATCCGCCCATGAAGAAATGCCCGAAGTGCGGCGGCCTTTTAACGAGGGTCGTCTCCGCTCCGGCCTTTCAATTCAAGGGCTCGGGCTTTTACATCACTGACTATGCCCGGAAAAACGGCCCCGGGAAAGAGGACAAGCCCAAGGAAAAGCCGAAAGCGGAAAAATCCGACACTCCAAAACCTGAAACCAAACCTTCATCCAAATGATCCGGCGAGGAAGAGACTCCGATGAAGATCGTCATCCGGACCCCGAATTGGATTGGGGACGTCATCCTGGCCCTGCCGGCCATCGAAAGCGTGAGGAAGAACTTCCCGGAGGCGGAGATCTGGCTGGCGGCGAGCGGCTGGGTCCAAGACCTCTTCGCCTCCGATGAATCCGCGCCGAATATTATCCCCTTGGGCCGCCTCAATCATTTGAAAAACCTGCGGAGCTCCGCCCGGCAGCTTAAAGAATCCGGCTTCGACATCGGGCTCCTCCTGACGAATTCTTTCGCTTCGGCCCTGCTCTTCTATCTGGCCGGGATCCCGCAGCGCTGGGGCTACCGGCGGGACGGCCGCGGCCTTCTTTTGTCCAAGGGCGTTCTTTGGAAAGAACAAACGGAAGCCTCCCATCACACCCATTATTATCTCAACCTGCTCGAATCGCTCGGCCTTCAAACCTCTCCGCCGGAGATCCGGATCCGCGTGACGGCGGAAGAAAAGGACCAGGCCCGCAAAGAGCTGGCGGCATTGGGGGTCGATTCCAAAAAACCCCTGGTCATCCTCAACCCCGGAGCCGCGTACGGGCCGGCGAAAAGATGGCCTTCGGCCAGTTTTGCCGAATTGGCGGGAATGCTTCAGCGCCGTAAAAATGCGGAGGTCCTGATCACGGGCTCCTCCGGAGAAACGGGGCTTGCCGAATCTATCGCTTCAGCCCTTCCTGTCAGGCCCAAAAACCTGGCGGGGAAGACCAGCCTCCGGCGGCTTTTGGGCGTCATCAGCCAGTCTTCGCTGTTTGTCACAAACGATTCCGGCCCGATGCACATGGCCAATGCGCTGAGAATCCCGGTGGTCGCCGTGTTCGGGCCCACCGACCCAAAAATAACGGGCCCTTTCCACCAGCCCTCCGCTGTCTTTAAAAAAGACGTCCCTTGCTGGCCTTGTGCATACAGGAGCTGTCCCTACGACCACAGGTGCATGATGAACATCCGCCCGGCGGAGGTCTTCGAATCCTGCGCGGCCTATCTGGAATGAACAAAAGAGCGATTTTCCTGGACAGAGACGGCACCATCAACGAGGATATCGGCTATCCCAACGATTTCAGCCAGATAAATATTTATCCGTATAGCTTCGAAGCCCTCCGGAAAATCAACGCGTCGGGATTTCTGGCGGTGGTCATTACGAACCAGTCTGGAATCGGGCGGGGCTATCTCACCGAAAACAACCTCCATGACATTCACCGGAAAATGAAGGCCGCCTTTGCCGCCCGCGGCGTCCATCTGGACGGCCTCTACTTCTGCCCTCATTACGAGCTTTCCTCGGATCCCCGCTACAGGAAAAATTGCGCTTGCCGCAAGCCCGAACCCGGCATGGCCGTCCGGGCGGCCCAAGACCTGGGTATCGACCTCCACGGCTCCTATGTCATCGGCGACAAGGTCGAGGACATTCTCTTCGGGTTGAAGATCGGGGCGCGGCCCGTCCTTGTCCTGACCGGCTTCGGCCAAGAGGCCGAAAGGAAGCTCGAGGAGAAGAACATCCGGCCGGCCCATACCGCCTCCGATCTTTTAAAAGCGGTCGACTGGATTCTCGACGAAGACCATCCGCCAAAAAAATGATCCGATTTGACGATATCCTGGAGAAGATTTCCTCCGGGTACGGCGAAAAGGACGTCGTCCTCCTTCAAAAGGCGTACGTTTTTTCTGCGCGCGCCCACAAGGGGCAAGTCCGCAGGTCGGGGGAGCCCTACCTCAGCCATCCCCTGGAAGTGACCAGCCTCCTGGCCGATTTGAACCTGGACATCACGACTCTCGTGGCCGGGCTTCTTCACGATGTCCTGGAAGACACCGAGGTCACGGCCTCCGAGCTCAAAGAGGTCTTCGGAAAAGAGGTGGCCGCCCTCGTCGAAGGCGTGACGAAGATCAGCCGCGTCCAGGACGCCTCGCCGGAGATCCGGAGGGCGGAGACCATCCGGAAAATCATCCTGGCCATGACCGACGACCTCCGCGTGATCTTCATCAAGCTCGCCGACCGGCTGCACAACCTGCAAACATTGAAATTTTTGCCGGAAGACAAACAGAAGCAGATCGCCTCCGAGACCCTGGAAATCTACGCGCCGATCGCCAACCGCCTGGGGATGGGCCGCATCAAGTCCGAGCTCGAAGACCTCGCCTTCCGCTACGTGTCCCCCAAGGAATATTTCCGCGTCGCCTCCCTTGTCGATCCCCGCCGGAAGCGGGCCGAGGTCGAACTCAAGAAATTCAAGACGACCCTGGACAAGCTGATGAAAGAGAACCACATTCCCGCCGAGATCTACTATCGCATCAAAAGGCCCTACAGCATCTACCACAAGATGAACCTGCAGCGCATCGACTTCAGCCAGGTCTATGATTTTCTGGCTCTGCGGATCATCACCGACTCCGTGAAGAACTGCTACTCGGCCCTGGGCATCATCCACCAGAAATGGCCGCCCATCCCCAACCGCTTCCGCGATTTCATCGCCATGCCCAAGCCCAACCTCTACCAGGCCCTTCATACGACCATCCTCACCGAGGACAAGCAGAGCTTTGAGATCCAGATCCGGACCCGGGAGATGCACGCCCTGGCCGAAAACGGGATCGCCGCGCACTGGAAGTACAAGGACGACGACCCTCAGAGCCTGGTGAAAGAGGACCAGCGGCTGCAGTGGCTGAGGGAGATGGTCGAGATCTTCAGAGAGCAGCGCAACCCCAAGGAGTTTTTGAAGAACCTCAAGATCAACCTCGTTTCCGAGGAGGTCTACGTTTTTACGCCCAAGGGCCAGGTCGTCTCCCTCCCGACGGGCGCTTCGGCCCTGGATTTTGCCTTCCGCATCCACACCGAAATCGGCTTGCGCGCCACGGGCGCCAAGATCAACGGCAAATCCTCGCCGCTCAAAACGCCACTGAAGACCGGGGACATCGTTGAGATCACGACTTCGCCCGAGAAGGCCCCGACGCGGAGCCTGTTGAACATCGCCTTCACATCCGGCGCCCGGCACCAGATCAAGCGCTGGCTGAACCAGCGGGCAAAAATCAAGAGCATCTCCCTGGGGAAAAAATTGTGGGAGCGCGAGGTCCATAAATACGACCTGCCCTCGGGCTTTCCGAAGGATGAGGCGCTGCTGGAGCGGATCGGCCAGGCGGTCAGCTTCCGCATGAAAACCCTGGAAGATTTTTATGAGCTCGTCGGGTCGGGGAAAATCGTCGCCAACAGAAAATTTCTGGAAAAGATCTCCCCGCCGGGCTTGGAAGCCCGGAAGAAAGAGGCCCTTTTCCACAGGGTTATTTCCAGGGTTTCCAAAAAGGCCTCGGCGGAGATTCAGGTCAAGGACGGGGGCGGGGAGCTCGTCCACCTCGCCAAATGCTGTTCTCCGATCAAAGGGGAGCCCATCATCGGCTATATCACGGCCGGGAAGGGCATCACCGCCCATTCCCTGCGCTGCGCCCTGATCGCGAATGAGGTTTTGGACCCAGAGCGGATGGTCGATGTCTCTTGGGGCAGTGTCGTTCAAGAACGCTACAAGGCCGGGCTGATCGTCAAGGCCGCGGATTCGCCCGGCCTGCTGGCCAAAGTGGCCTCGTCCATCTCCGAGCTCGAGGGGAATATCACCAAGGCCGAGGTCAAAACGTTTGCCGATCAAAAGGCACAGATCAAGCTCAGCTTGGCCGTCCGGGACATTAAGCACCTGGATGCCATTATCAGGGACATTTCGAAAATCAAGGAAATTGCTTCGGTGGAAAGAATGTAGGCCGGGCTTAAATCGCCTTCTGGACCTTGCCGGAACGCAGGCATCTCGTACAAACCCAGATCTGCTTAGTGCCGGCGGGTGTTTGAGCCTTCACGTGCTGCAGGTTCGGCTTCCACTTTTTCGGGGAGGCCTTGTGCGAATGGCTGACACTGTGCCCGAAGACGGGGCCTTTCCCGCAAACAGCACATACTTTTGGCATGGTCGTTCTCTTTAAAGCGCTCTTTTATACCATAAAAGGCCGTCTCCCGCAACCTCTTTTAAAATTTTTTTCGGTGCTTGAACGCTTTTAACGTGTTTCTCATTAGCATGGCGATCGTCAGCAGCCCGATTCCGCCCGGGACCGGAGTCAGATAGCCCGCCTTGTCGATGAGGCGCGGGTCGACGTCCCCGATCAGGGTATAGCCTTTTTCCTGGAGGTCTTTTTGGCGCTTCGGGTCCTGGCCGTACAATTCTTCGACCTTGGCTTTATCCGACACGGAATTCATCCCGACGTCAATGACCACGGCCCCGGGTTTGACGAATTCCGGCCCGACAAAGGCGGTTTTCCCCATGGCCGCCACGAGAATGTCGGCCCGCGCCGCAACCTGCGCCAGGTCTTTGGTCTTGCTGTGGCAGACAGTGACGGTCCCATTTTCATTGGTGAACATGGCGGCCAGAGGCTTCCCGACGATCATGCTCCGGCCGATGACCACGACGTCCTTCCCCTCGATGGGAATATGATTGAACTTGATAAGCTCGATGATACCCTGCGGCGTGCAGGTCCGCATCCCCGGCCGGTTCTCAAGCAGCAGCCCCAGGCTGTATGGATGAATCCCGTCCACGTCTTTTTCCGGATGGATCCAGGAAATGACTTCATGGGAATTCAGCCCCGGAGGGAGGGGAAGCTGGACGAGAATTCCATCCACATGATCATTTTCATTCAGCTCCTCAATTTTCGCCCGCAATTCGGGGGCGTTTGTGCCGGCGGGGAAGGTGAGTATTTGCGACCATATTCCGAGGTTCTGGCAGGCCTTCTCTTTGGACCTCAGGTATACCTGGGAGGAGCGGTTGTCCCCGACGAGGATCCCGACGAGGCCGGGCACGGCATCCTTGGTATTTTTAAAGAAAGCGACTTCCTCGCGGACTTCTTCCTTGACCTTCTCCGCCAGGGTCTTTCCCTCAAGCCAGGTGCCCATAGCGTCCTCCTCTCAGACCGCGGTCATTATACAGGCGTGCCAAAATTTAAACAAGGTGGCCAAAGGCAATTGTTGGTATGAAAGTTGCTTCTCGTTTTGGGGCAGGAGCGCGCCTTGACGAACAGCGTAGAAATGGTTAATTTTAAATCAGCATCGAATTCGCCAAGCGGCTGGAGTGGCCGGACCTCGCCAAGCCCTTCAAGTTTAGCCAATACGGAAATTTCCTGACCAAATTCTGGATCGGCTTCGATTTTTAAAGGGCTTAGGGTCCCCCGCTCGCCCTGCCGGCAAATAAGAAACCGATCGCCGCTCCAATGAGAAATTTTTTATTTTTATCATAAAAACTCTTGAAATCAGTATTTGAGAGTGCTATGATGAGGCAGCCTTTTTCACCCGCTTCAGCAGGCAAGGCGAATTTTCCACAGATGTGGAAATTTCTGTGGAAAAATAATTCTGCGGCGCGCAAATGGAAGAAAAGATAAATCCTTGGATTCAAATCATCCAGGACCTTCAGAAAAAGGTCGACCAGAACAGTTACGAGACCTGGTTTGAGCCCACCACCTACATCGGCCAGGAAAAGGGCTGCCTTTACATCAAGGTGCCGAATTCGTATTTCAAGGACTGGCTTTCCTTCCATTATTCCAGCTTGCTCGACGAGACCGCCCAGAAGTTGTTCGGAAAGGTTTATGACATTAAATACATCTTTGACGATGCCTCGTTTTCTTTCATGCGACGCTCTCCGGACGAGCGCCGCTCCAAGTATGGGATGCTTCTCAACCCCAACTTGAACCCCAATTACACCTTCGAAAATTTCGTCGTCGGCTCCTGCAACGAGTTTGCCCATGCCGCCTCGATGGCCGTCGCCAAAAAACCGGCTAAATCCTACAACCCGCTCTATATCTACGGCGGATCCGGCCTGGGCAAGACCCATCTCATGAACGCCATCGGCCATTTCTCCCTTCACAACGACCCGCGCTTGAAAATCCTCTATGTCACGACCGAAAAATTCATGAACGACCTTATCAACCATCTCCAGTACGGAAAAATTCTGGATTTCCGCCAAAAATACAGGAGTATCGACGTCCTGCTGATGGACGATATCCACAACCTCTCCGGAAAAGACCGGACCAAGGAAGAATTTTTCCACACCTTCAACCACCTTTATGACAACCAGAAGCAGATCGTAATTTCGAGCGACTGCCCTCCCAAAGAGATTACCGGCCTGGAGGAACGCTTCCGCTCGCGCTTCGAATGGGGGCTGATCGCCGACCTCAAGCCGCCCGACATCGAAACCCGGATCGCCATCCTGAAAAAGAAGGCGGAACTCGAGGGCGTCGACCTCCCGGAAAGTGTCGCTTTGTTTATCGCCGACAAGGTCCAATCCAATATCCGGGAGCTCGAAGGGTATTTAAGGCGGGTTGTCGCTTTCTCCTCACTGAAGGGCGAAAAAATCGAATTGGACCTGGCCAAGGAGTCCTTAAAAGACCTTTTGGACGCCACCACGCACATCGTGACTGTGGAAAAAATCCAGAAGCTCGTCTGTCACAAATACAAAATCAAGCCGGCCCAGCTCAAATCCAAGAATAATTCCCCCAAAGTGGCCTTCCCCCGCCAGATTGCCATGTATTTGTCCAAGGAACTGACGAAATCCTCACTCCCCGAAATCGGCAAGAAATTCGGTGGAAAACACCACACCACTGTCATCCACAGCATCCGGAAAATCAAGAAGCTGCGCAACGAAAATTCTGAATTCAACAAAGAAATAAACAGCCTGATTATCTTTATTCAATAATGGAATCAGCGCCTTGAACGAGATATTCACATTTTATTTGCTTTTATTTCTCTTATTTATTAATCTTATTTCTTTAAGAATAGAATATAAGATAAGAATAAGAAGAATAAGAATGATCCGTTCTTTCAGGAAGGTGAAAAGATGAAATTCTCGATCCAAAAAGAGAACATACTGGAAGAGCTTCAGCTGCTTCAGGGGATCGTCGAAAAAAGAAACACGATGCCCATCCTAGCCAATATTTTGATCAACGTGTCGAAAAAAGAGGTCGAGCTGACGGGGACCGACCTCGAGGTCGGCTTGAAAACAAACTTTGAGGCCCGGGTCGAGGAGCCGGGCGCCATCACCGTCTCCGGGAAAAAAATATTTGAAATCGTGAAATCTCTCCCGGACGAAAAAATGGTCACATTCAACGAGCAAAAGGACCTGATGTTGGAAGTCACTTCCGGGGAAAGCGAGTTCAAAGTTCTGTGCCTGCCGAAAGAGGATTATCCCCAGGTGCCGGAGCCGAAATTCGAAAAAAACATCGTTTTTCCGGTAGAGATCTTTAAAGAAATGGTCGAGAGGGTTTACTTTGCGATAGCCCAAGAGCAGAGATACTATCTCAACGGCGCCTTAATGGTCATCAAGAACAAATCCTTGGAATTAGTCAGCACCGACGGCCACCGGCTATCGTATACGGCCAAAGCCCTGGAGGGGTTGAGCCTAGACAAGGAAATCCGGGTTATTGTGGCGAAAAAAACCCTGGGTGAACTGAGAAAATTTAGCGATGGAGACCTCGAGTTCGACCTGGATGAAAATAATCTTTTCTTCAGAGTCGGAAAGCGCATCCTCATCTCCAGGATCATCGAGAGCAAATTTCCCAATTTTGAGGCCGTCATCCCCAAGGACAATCCCAATACCATCTCCCTGCCGCGGGAAGATTTTACGAATGCCATCCGGAGAGTGTCTCTTCTTTCGGCCGAACGGTCCCGGGGGATCAAATTTTACCTGGAAAAGAATAAACTCCGCCTGTTCTCCTCGAACCCGGAGATCGGAGAAGCCCGGGATAAACTGGACATCGATTATAAGGGCCCCGATATTGAGATTGGCTTTAATTCCCAGTATATCCTCGATTTTTTGACGACCTTGGAATCGGAAAAAATCCGTTTTGAGCTCAAGGACGAGAACAGCGCCGCCTTGATGCGGCCGGAGACGGAAGAAAAAATCAAAAGCCTGTATGTCCTGATGCCGATGAAAATCTAGCGCCCCGCCCGCTAGAGAACATACAGAATCACGAAAAAGACGGCCATAATCACAAACCCGATGGGCAGACCGATCACGGCCCATTGTTTCATGCTGATCTTGAGCCTGCCGGCCGCGACAATATTGGGGATATTGCCCGGAATGAGCATGCCGCCGGCGATCGACAAACCCATGATAATGCCGATGATCTGGGGAAGCGTCATGCTCGGACCGATCTCGATCGCCGTCAGGGTGGCGTTATCAAGAATGGCCGAGATCGTGTTGAACCAATAGAGGACCGCGGGCGAAATTTTTGCAAAGTACCAGACGATCAGGGGGCGAAAGCCTTCGCCCAGGAGAACCAGGGCCGCGACAAAGGCATAGACCTTGACCGCCCTCATGATGACGGTCTTGACGGTCTCCGAATATTCCATGATCACGCCCTCTTTTTTCAAGGAAATTTTTGGCCCAATCCAGAGCGCCCCGAAAAGAGCGGTCGCGACGACCCCGGGGACCATATAAACGCCGAATATCTTGAGCGGGAAGAAGAAGCCTGCGTGATAGGGGGGGCCGGCGAGCTTGGCGACCAGGATCGTGGACAGCGGCTCGCCCAGGGGGGTCAGGACCGCGCCCAGCGCCGTGGCAAAACAGGAAACAACGACCAACTTGATTTTATTATTTTTCGACAAGGGAAGGGCGGCCGCTATTTCCGCCAAAAGGCACGCGGTCAGGATTACGGAGATGACGCTGGAGAGAAGGCCAAAAACTGCTATCAGAAGGAAGATGAACAAATTGGGGCCCAGTTTATGGGCCAGGTGCAAGATGGCGTTACAAAAAGGAGTGTTGAAGGAATAGATCAGAAGGCCGACCACCAGCACGACCTGGAAGATACCGATGGGCATGGATCCGATGACGACAGGGGCTTTCAAAGCCTCCCCGAGGAGCTTCCAGCTCCAGAGCCCGGAGATCGTCACGGCCGCGACGCCCATCACGAGAAAGAAAGGCTCGAGGTTTTCTTCGACTTTTTTCACTCGAAAAGGAAGGATTAACACGAGGAGCGCAATCGCTGCCAGCCCCAAGACGATGAAGAGGACCGGCTCGGCCGAGATAGGGGACATGAAGGTTACCTCCAAGGGTCGGATTTTGGTGCGCGCATTCGATTGTTAGGGCGGCTATGCCCGTCCGCCGCCATTCTTTGCTGTTTATATCACGGCATCGATAGGGGGTCAAATGGCAGGGCTCAAAACTTCTTATTGATTTTTGCTCTATGTTGCAGGTAATATTTAGTGCACAAACGATAGGAGAAGGGAAACACTCTATGGCCATTGACATCAAGGAAGTCAGAACGCGCAAGGATTTAAAGACTTTTATTTATCTCCCCGAGAAAATCCACGCCCACCATGCCAACTGGGTCCATCCGATCTACATGGATGACTGGAAGTACTTCGACCGCAAGAAGAACAAGGCCTTTGCCTATTGCGACGCCATTTTTTTGCTCGCTTTTCGGGGGAACGACACTGTCGGGCGGGTGATGGGGATCATCAACAACCGGTTCAATGAGTACCGCAAGGAAAAAATCGCCCGCTTCGGGTACCTGGAAACGCGGGAAGACTCGGAGGTCGTCCACGCCCTTCTCCGCCGGGTTGAGGACTGGGCCCGAGGCAAAGGGATGAACAGGATCATCGGGCCCTACGGGTTTTCGGACCAGGACCCTGAGGGCTACCTCATCGAGGGGTTTGAAAACCGCGCGACCATCGCCACCTATTACAATTTTGAGTGGATGCCGCGGCTGGTGGAGAATGAAGGCTATATCAAAGATATCGACTACTTTGTCTATAAGCTGGCGGCGCCCAAAGAGATCCCGGAATTCTATAAAAAAATCTACGAGCGGATCCTGCGGCGCGGAAATTTTACTCTGGTCGAGTTCAAAAAGAGAAAAGATATCAAACCATGGATCCGGCCCGTCCTGAGCCTCATGAACGAATGCTACACGAACAGCAACATCTACGGCTTCGCCCCGCTCGACGAGAAGGAACAGGATGACCTGGCCAAACGCTACCTCCCGGTCATCGACCCGCGGTTTGTCAAGGTCGTAACCAAAGACGGGGAGCCCGTCAGCTTTGTCATCGCCATGCCGGATATGACCGCCGGCATCCAAAAGGCCAGGGGGCGGCTGCTGCCCTTTGGGTTTATCCATGTTCTCCGGGCCGCCAAGAAGACCAAGCAACTTGACCTCCTGCTGGGAGCCGTGAAGGAAAAGTATCGGGGCCTGGGGCTGGATGTGATGATGGGCGTCAAGATCCTTGAATCGGCCCGCGAAGCCGGATTCAAGATCATCGATACCCATCACGAGATGGAAGCCAACATCAAGGTCCGCGCGGAGATGGAACGGATGGGCGGGGTCGTATACAAAAAATTCAGGGTTTGGCAGAAGAACCTATAAAAAAAGCCCGTCTCTTATTCCTCGAGCGCCGTCTCGATAATATCTTTGAGCGTAATGATGCCCCGGAGAAGATTGTCCCGGTCCACGACGGGAAGCGCCATGAATTTGTATTTTTGAAAAAGCTTCACGACGTCCTTCACCTTATCGTCAGGCTCGATCTTGATCAAATGGGTGTTCATCAGCTTGGCCAGAGGTGTATCCTTCTCACACGTGATCAGGTGCCGCAGGGTCGACACCCCGACCAGACGATTTTCCTGATCCGTGACATAGATGTAGGACACGGAATCCAGGGGATAGGTGATCTTGCGGAACTCTTCGATGGCCTCCCCGATGGTCCTGTTCTTCTCGATGGACAAGAAGTCCTTGGTCATCAGGCTTCCGGCCGTTCCTTCCTTGAATTTGAGAAGCTCTTCCACGGCTTCCCGGGAGGGCTTTTCCATCGTCCGGATTAGCGTTTGCTTTTGTTCTTCGGGCAGGTCGGCCAGGAGGTCCGTGGCTTCGTCCGGGGCCATCTCATCCAGGATGTCGGACACCTGTTCCGCCGTCGAGGCGTCAATCAGGGAGGCCTGGAGCTTGGGATCGACCGCTCCCAGCGTTTCCGCCGCGGTTTCCACGTCCAAGGATTTAAAGAGCCTGGACCTGTTCGCCCGGTCCAACTCCTCGATGATATCGGCCAACTCGGACGGATGGAGATCATGCAGGCTGCGGACGGTGACATTCAATTTGAGGTCCTTGTTTCGAAGGTCGTTGGCCAAGGGCTGGACGTATTTCCAGGAGATCAACTTTTCGGGGAAGCGGGTGGAAAAAAACAAGTTTGTCAGGAAATCGGCCGCTTTGATCCAGCCCAAGCGGCGGATAATTCCGCGGATGCCGAAATCGACGTGGACGATATGAAGGTCTTTATTTACGACCAGCAGGTGGATGTCGTTGACCCTTTCGATCTTGGCCCCGAAAGTATCCACGACTTGTTTATCCAGGAGCTCCTCTTTGAGAAGAAGCTCGTCTGTGTCGACCTCCAAGGAGTGGAAGCGTTCCTCGGCGCCCTCCCTTAAGGTGATCTTGTTACCGTTAAGGCTTTCGACTTCGGTCCAGTCCAGCTCGAGAAGCTTTTTCTTCCATCGGCGCTTGACGACCAGGGACGTCATTTTGGGAAAAAGATCGCCAAGCCGCACTTTGAGGTCGGCCATTTTCCCCCGCAATCTGCCGTCAGAGTCAATGATCGGCCTGCCCTTGAGCTGGGAAAAATACAGAAACATCTTCAGGCCGGGCTCTTGCATGGTTTTTTCAGGAGAGGAATTGGCCATTGCTCAATGGGCTCCTAGGGCTTTCCGCGAACGGTCTGTCGGAAAATTATACCATGGCATTTGCCTGGACCTCTATTTTTTCAGGCTCGATACGACCTGGGAAATCAGCAGGATGGCCGTCAGCGCCATCAGAATGACCGCCCCCGCCCAGCCCACGATATTTTGGAATCGATTATTCACGCGGTCGCCCATGATCTTCTTTTTATTGACCATTCGGATCATCGAATAGAGCACGACAGGCAACAGCATGGCGTTGATGACTTGGGACCAGATGGTGATCGTGATCAGCGGAGCGCCGGGGATGAGAATGATCACGACAGCCACCGACATGATAAAACCGAACAGGGCATAGAATTGGGGGGCTTCGCCGATTTTTTTATTGATGCCGGCTTCAAACCCGAAGGCTTCGCAAACATAAAAAGCCGTTGCTAACGGCAGGATCGTGGCGGAGAAGACGGAGGCAATAAAAAGGCCGAAGGCAAACAACTGTGAGGCAAAGGCTCCGGCAAAGGGCTTGAGCGCGACGGCGGCATCCTTGGCTTCATTGATGGTCAGCCCGTTTTTATGGAGGGTGGCGGCGCAGGCGACCATGATGAAAAAGGCGACGACCACCGTGGCCGTGCAGCCGACGATGACGTCCCAGAGGGCAAACTTGTAATCCTTAAGCTTGATTCTCTTCTCGATGACCGCCGATTGCATGTAAAACTGCATCCACGGGGCAATCGTTGTCCCGACAATGCCCAAGACCATGCTGATATATTGGCCGTCAAAATGCATTTGGGGCTTGAGGAAGGCCTTCCCCACTTCATGCCAGTCCGGCTTTGCCAGGACGGCCGAGATGATATAGGACAGCAGGCAAAAGCTGAAAAACAAAAAGATGCGTTCGGCTGTCTTGTAGTCTCCTTTGGTGACCAGAATCCAGACGCCGACCGCCACCAGCGGCACGGAAATATATTTGCTGACACCGAAGACATTCAGACTGCCCGCGACTCCCGCGAATTCCGTGGCGGTATTGCCGATATCGGCGAGGACAAGCCCGACGAAGATGATAAAAGTCACCTTCACGCCGAAGTTTTCCCGAATGAGGTCGGCCAACCCCTTGCCGGTGACGATCCCCATCCGGGCGTTCATTTCCTGGACGACGACCAGGAGAAGGAAGGACGGGATCAAGGTCCACAGGAGCTTATAACCATAGATCGCTCCGGCCACGGAATAGGTGGTGATGCCGCCGGCATCATTGTCCACGGAGCCGGTGACGATGCCCGGGCCGAGGATGGCCAGAAAAAGCAGAAACGTCCGCAGCTTGGGACTTTCTTTGATTCTCTGAGCAATATTCATTCGAGCCCTCGAACGTCCTCACTCAGCCGGAATTTTGTTTAAAGACGCTTATAGCACATCCGAAAAGGAGACACAATACCCGAATTTCATTTTGCGTCGGCCCAGCTCTCGCCCCAGCCCAGGCGGACTTTGAGGGGGACGCTCAGGGGAAAGACGTGTTCCATTTTTTCGTGGACGATGGCCTCCAGCTTCGTTTTTTCTTTTTCCGGGACTTCGAAAACGAGCTCGTCGTGGACCTGAAGGATCATCTGAGAGCGCAGCTTGTGGGTCCGTAGCTCCCTCCAGATATCGATCATCGCTTTTTTCATGAGGTCCGCGGCGGTCCCCTGGATGGGCATATTGAGAGCGATGCGGCGGCCGGCCTGCCAGGCCATTTTGTCGGACTGCTGGAGCTCAGGAACCTGGCGTTTCCTGCCAAAGAGGGTTTCGGAAAAACCCTGGGCTTGGGCCGCCTCGACGATACGGTCCAAGAATTCCTTCACTTTCGGGTGCTTTTCATAGTAGCGGTCGATGAATTCCTGGGCTTCCGCAATCGAGGTCTGCAGCTCCTTGGCCAGGGAAAAAGCGGAGGTGCCGTAAATGATGGAGAAATTGATGATCTTGGCCTTCCTTCGCTGTTCGTCCTTGAACAGGGACGAAGCGGGGCCGAACACCCGAAGGGCCGTTTCTTCGTGGATGTCGCGGTCGTGCCCGAACGTTTCGCACAGCGCCGGGTCCCCGGACATATGGGCGAGCACCCGGAGCTCGATCTGGGAATAATCGGCGGCCAGGAGCAGGCGGCCCTTTTCCGGAATAAACGCCTGCCTGAAACGTGTGCCCAACCCTCCCCGCACCGGAATATTCTGGAGGTTAGGGTCGGAACTGGACAGCCGGCCCGTCGAAGCGACGGTCTGGTTGTACGAGGTATGGACACGTCCCGTTTCCGGGTTGATGAGTGCCGGCAGGGCGTCGGCATACGTAGACTTGAGCTTGGCCAGCTGTCGGTATTCAAGGGCATGCTGGGCCAGGGGATGGAGCGGGGCCAGGTCTTGCAGGATATCCATGGATGTGGAAAAGCCTTTGGTAATTCTCGTTTTCCTGGCCGAAGGGAGGTTGAGCTTATCGAACAAAATGTGGGCGAGCTGCTGCGGCGAGTTGATGTTGAATTCCGTGCCGCAGAGCTCGTAGATCGTCTTTTCGAGTCGGGCCAGCTCGGATTGAAGCTCGGCCGATAACTGGCGCAGGGCTTCGGCGTCGAGCTTCACGCCCGCCATTTCCATGTCGGCCAGGACCTCGATCATGGGCTGCTCGATCTCACGGTAAAGCCCGGCCAGCTTCGCCTCTTCCACCTTCGGCCAGAGGAGCCGGCTGAGAGCTAGGGCAAAATCAGCGTCCTGGCAGGCGTAGGGCGTGACCCGTTCCACCTCGACCCTGTTCATCGTCACTTCGTTCTTGCCCTTTCCGACGATTTCGTTATAAGCGATGGACTTGGCCTGGAGATAGGTCAGGGCCAGCTTGTCGAGGTTGTGCTTCCCCCAGTTCGGCTCCAACAGATAGGACAGGACCATCGTGTCCAGATCGATGCCGCCGAGATGGATGCCCTCCCGCTCGAGGACGATAAAATCGTACTTGATGTTCTGCCCGACCTTGTTGATCTTCGGGCTCTCCAGCGTCTCCCGGAGGATCTCGAGGGCGGCGTCCTTGGCGATTTGGGCCGGCGCCCCCGGGTAGTCATGCCCGAGCGGAAGGTAGAAGGCATGGTCCGGCTCGAGCGAAAATGACATGCCCACCAGGCGGGCGCGGGTGGAATAGACATTGTCCGTTTCCGTATCCAGCGAAACAAAGCCGGCTTTTTTGATCGCGGACACGAGGTCGCGGAGCTCGTCCTCGCCGGCAATGGCTGTGTAGACTTTCTTGGATTTTTGGGGCTGTTTTATGTATTCAGAGGCAAGCGAGGTGAACCCCAGCTCCTGGAAAATCCTGACGACTTCCGTGGTGTTGGGTTCGGAAATCTCGAACTGTTCCGGGTCGAAAGCGACATCCAAGTTTTTTTCGATTGTCACCAATTCGCGGCTCATCTCTAGCGTGTCCATATTTTGCTCGATCTTTTCCTTGAGCCTGGGGTTCTTCATTTTCCCGAGGTTCTTCAAGAGATTGGCCAAGGAGCCGTACTCGCCGATCAGCGATTTCGCTGTTTTTTCGCCGATTCCCGGCACTCCCGGGACGTTGTCCGAGGGATCGCCCCAGAGGGAGAGGACATCGACGACCTGATCAGGGAGCACCCCGAAGATTTCCTTGACCTTGGCTTCGTCCAGGGTGAGCTCTTTGGCAGGATTATAGACCTGGATCGCCGGGCCCACCATCTGCAGAAGGTCCTTGTCGGTCGAGACGATGACGGACAGGAAATTTTTGGCGGCCGCCTTTTGGGCCAGGCTGCCCAGGACGTCGTCGGCCTCGTAGTCTTGGTCCTCAAAAACCGGGATGCGGAGCGCCCGGATGACCTCTTTCAGTTTGGGAATTTGCTTGACCAGGTCGTCCGGCATGGGCTTGCGATGGGCCTTGTACTCTTTGAAGACCGCATGGCGCAGCTTGGGACCGGGCGTATCGAAGACGATGCCGAGATAATCCGGCTTTTCTTGTTCGAGCAGCTTTCTGAGCGTAATGATGAACCCGTAGATGGCGTTCGTCGGGAAGCCCTGGGAATTCGAGAGCCGCTGGATGGCGTAAAAGGAGCGATAAAGGAGCGAGTTGCCGTCGATCAGGAAGAGTTTTTTTCCGCTCATGCCGTGGGCTTGAGAAGTTGGTGGTCGAGCTTGCCGCCGTTGATGTCGTTCAGAACAGACTGATGCAGATCCTTGAGCAGGCGTGCCACCTTTTCTTTAAAACCCGGCAGATTCAAAGACTGGGAGTAGGAGGCCTTCTGGGAATAGACGATCTTCCCGGAGAGATAGACCAGGGTTTCCACGAACTGGGCCGCCAGCCCGTTGTCCTGGGTTTGGACGAGCAGATCCAGGCCGTGATACGTGATTTCCGAGCTGTAGCCAATCATAATGCTTCATTATTAATCTCTTTGCCGGAATAATCAAGGGGGAAGAGAGACTCGGGGAAGCTGCCTCGCTCCCCATCGGGATTTTTCACGCCATAAAAATTTCATCTTTTTTGGCGGCGCGGAACTCGCTTACGTTACCGTGGCCTTATTGAATGTCCGTATTTACGATTTGGCGCCGGTCGTCAGATTGAGCAAGCTCAATACAACCGCCGCCGGCCTCTTTCGGAGGCTTCCCGAAAAAGATGAAATTTTTAGGCTAAATCCCTTCATGGTCGCTTCGGCCGTTCCCCTCGCCTCAACAAGAACAAAGGCCAATGCGCGCTCGGTCCGATGACGGGCTTTTCTCAAGGCCGTTTCATCCCTTGCCAAAACTCTCTACTTCGTGTTTCCTCGCCAATCCGTCCTCGTCCGACAAGCCAGACTTAGGCCTAAATGACACATAAATATATATATTATATGGGATTTATGTAGTCTGAACGACATGGGGAAAAGGACCGGGGCGCGGGCAACTCAATAGAAATCAGATAGATGGAAGACAGTTCGTCCCGGGGCAGGGCGGCCGGACGGCCGAATTGTTGACAAAGGAGGGCAAATTGATATAATAGGGCGAACTTCTCCTGGAAAAAAGGCGATGATCATCGAAATCGATAGGCTGCCCAAAGACGGGCTGAAGCTCGTCCGGAATTTCGATTTTCCGAGCTTCGACCTGGTGGAGGAGGAGACTGTCTTTCTCCAGTCGGTCCATGCCGAGCTGACGGTCAAGAAGGTCGGGGACGAGGTCCTGGTCAAAGGCCGGATCATGACCTGTTTGAGCTTTGTCTGCAGCCGATGCCTGACGCCCTTTGAGTTTCCGATAGATTCCAAGTTTGACCTGGTCTTTCTTCCCGAGGACGTCCACGAGATGAAGGATGAGCTGGACGAGGAAGCCCTCGACAGGCTGTTCTATCGGAGCCGTCAAATCGATATCCGTGAGGTCATTTTAGAGCAGCTGAACCTGACCTTTCCCGTCAAGCCTCTCTGCGCCGAGACCTGCCAGGGCATCTGTGCGGTCTGCGGCCAAATCCGGCACGACGGCAACTGCCGCTGTCTGGTCAAGGAATCCGATGCCCGATTGGAAAAATTAAAAAATTTTGTGAAAGATAAGAGTTAAATGCCTAACCCAAAACGACGACACTCTCATTCCCGAAAAGGACGTCGCAGGGCGCAGGACGCTCTTGTGATCCCTTCCTTTTCCTTGTGTCCCAACTGCGGGACCCCGAAGCTGCCGCACCGGGCCTGCCCGGAGTGCGGGTACTATCGCGGCCGGCAGGTCATCAAAGAAGCCGAAGAATAACCGGGGATTCACGATGAAATTCGCCGTCGATGAGACGGGGGGAGAAAAAGCGTCAATGATCTTCCAGGGCAAGGTGTCTTTGATCACCGGTGCGTCCCAGGGAATCGGAGAGGCGATCGCCCTTGAATTCGCCAAGGCCGGAGCGACCGTTGCCTTGGTGGATATTCAGAAGCCGAAACTGGAGGATGTCGCCCGCCGGGTCGCGGCGATGGGCGGGAAGGCCGCTGTCTATGAGACGGATGTATCCAAGCTGGACCAGGCGACAGGCGTCGTGGATGCCGTCATCAAGGCTTTCGGCAGAATCGACCATCTCATTAACAACGCCGGCATCACCCGGGACACTCTTTTGATGCGCATGAAGGAGGATGATTGGGATGCCGTCATCGCCGTCAACCTCAAGGGCGCTTTTAATTTTTCCAGGGCGGTTGTCAGGCACATGGTCGGCCGGCGCGGCGGAAGGATCGTCAACCTCGCCTCGGTGGTCGGGCTGATGGGGAACGCGGGGCAGTCCAACTATGCGGCCTCCAAAGCCGGGCTAATCGGGTTCAGCAAGTCGCTGGCCCGGGAGGTCGGCTCCCGCGGCATCACGGTCAACTGCGTCGCCCCGGGTTATATCGCAACGCCCATGACCGCCGGTCTTCCGGAGCAAGTTAAGAAAATGTTCATCGACCTCATCCCCATGCAGAGGTTCGGAGAGCCTCAGGAAGTGGCGCATGCGGTCAAATTCCTCTGTTCGGATGAAGCCGCCTATATCACAGGCCAAGTCATCCATCTGAACGGCGGGATGTATATGTAGGAATTTCAAATTAACAGGAGGTTAACATGGAAAGAGACGAATTATTGAAGAAAATGAAGGCGATCGTCGCAGATAAGCTGAGCATCAGTGAAGACCAGGTCACAGAGAGCGCCTCTTTCATCGAGGATCTGGGCGCAGACTCCCTCGACACCGTAGAATTGGTCATGGCTCTTGAAGACGAATTCGGGCTGGACATCCCGGATGAGGAAGCCGAGAAGCTGACCACGGTCGGCAAAGCGATGGATTACATTGTAAGCCATGTCTCTTAATCCGGGTGAACAGAATCGAGCATCGAAGCGAAGGGTTGTCATAACGGGGATCGGCCTCATTTCTCCCCTGGGCGTTGGGACCCAGAAAAACTGGGACGCGCTCCTGGCCGGCAGAAGCGGCATCGGCCCGATATCCAGGTTCGACGCCTCCCGCTTTTCGACCAAGATCGCCGGCGAAGCCAGGGATTTTAACCCGCTCGATTTCATCGATCGAAAAGAGGCCAAGAAAATGGACCTCTTTATCCAATTCGCGGTGGCGGGCGCGCAGCTTGCCGTTGAAGATTCGGCGATTCCGCCCTCTGCCCTCGACAGCGACCGAGCCGGCGTTTATGTCGGGTCGGGCATCGGGGGCATCGGCGCCATCGAGGAAACGCACAAGGTTCTGCTCCAGAAAGGGCCGGACCGCGTTTCGCCCTTCTTCCTGGTCTCGACGATCATTAACGAAGCGTCGGGCCAGATCTCCATCAGGCATAAGGCCAAGGGCCCGAATTCTGCGACGGCCACAGCCTGCTCCACGGGCACCCACGCCATCGGCGATTCCTGGCGTATCATCGCCAGAAGCGAGGCCGACCTCATGCTCGCCGGCGGGGCCGAAGCCCCGATCACGCCGCTGGGCGTGGCGGGCTTTTGCGCGATGAAGGCGCTGTCGGAAAGAAACAACGAGCCCCAGAAAGCCTCGCGGCCGTTTGACGCCCAGCGCGATGGGTTTGTCATGGGCGAAGGGTCGGGCATCCTGCTGCTCGAAGAGCTCGGGCATGCCCTGCGGCGCGGGGCGAAAATTTATGCCGAAGTCGTGGGCTATGCGATGACAAGTGACGCTTACCATATTGCCGCTCCGGCCCCGGACGGCGATGGAGCCGCGCGGGTAATGAAGAAGGCCTTGGCCGATGCGGGCATTCTCCCGGCAGACATTCAATATATCAACGCCCACGGCACGTCCACGCCCTTCAATGACAAGATCGAGACGGCGGCGATCAAAAGAGTGTTCGGCGACCACGCCTACAAGATCGGCGTGAGTTCCACGAAATCCATGACGGGTCACCTGCTGGGAGCGACCGGCGGCGTGGAGGCGGGAATCGTGGCCCTTTGCCTCAAACACCAGGTCATGACGCCGACCATCAATTATGAGCATCCGGACCCGGAGTGCGACCTGGACTACGTACCCAACACGGCGCGCTCGGCCCGGATCATCTACGGTTTGAGCAATTCGTTCGGCTTCGGCGGGACCAACGGAGCCCTGATTTTTAAAAAGTTCGTAGAATAAAGCAAAAGGTTCGATGGGACCTGTCAGACACTCTTAGAGGGAAACCCTTTTGTGGGTTTCCCTCCAACGATCGCTTCGCTCTCTGCCTCCTTTCCCTGGAGCACTTAGCGATGAATTCATGGGAGGATGCTCCTTGGAGGGGTGGCAGGGCGAGCTTTTCCCCTAGCATTAAAAAAGAATTTCCATTAACATTAGGAATCTCCCGCATTTTTTGAAGAATGATGGGGAGGGAAAATATTCGCCCTAAATATCTTATTAAAGAAAAAATTATAGGGAGGCAATTTTTATGAACATCCTTGTTTTTATCAAGCGCGTCCCGGACACGGAATCAAAGATCAGGATCAACCGTGAAACCAATTCCATTGTCGAGGACAGCCTAAATTTCATCATCAGCCCCAACGACGAATACGCCGTCGAAGAGGCCCTCCGTTTGAGGGAGGCCAAGGGCGGTCAGGTGACGGTCATCGCAGCGGGGACGGAGGAATCTCTGGTGGTTCTGAAGAAATGCCTGGCCATGGGCGCCGACGAGGCGGTGCTCATCAAGGATGAAATGAAAGAGACCTATGATGGGCTGCGGATCGCCAAGATTCTGGCCAGGGCCGTCGAGAAGAAGTTCCCGGTCTATGACCTCCTGCTCTTCGGGAAGCAATCGATGGGCGCGGACAACGCCCAGGTCCCCTCCATGGTGGCAGAGAAGCTGGGCTTGCCCCAGGCCAATGTCGTGACCAAGCTCGAGATCGATGGAAACAAGGGAACCGCTCATCGGGAGATCGAAGGGGCCATGGAGAAAGTGACATTCTCGCTGCCGGCCGTTGTCTCCGCCCAGAAAGGGTTGAACGAGCCGCGCTACGAGACTCTGAAGGGGATCATGGGGGCCAAGAGAAAGGCCATCCCCGCCCTGACTTTCGAGGAGCTGGGCCTGAGCCAGGAGGAAACCGCGCCGCAGGTCGAAGTGACCCGGCTCGACATGCCGCCGGCGCGCCAGGCCGGGAAGATCATTCCGGGGACTCCTGAAGAAGCGGCCAGGGAGCTGGTCAAGCTTCTGCACAACGAAGCCAAAGTGATTTGAGATGGGGGAAAATATGATCTTAGTCTTCATCGAAACACGCGAAGGAAAAATCAAGAAAAGCTCCTTGGAAGCGCTTTCCGAGGCCAAAAGACGGGGCGATGAGCTCGGGTCAGAAGTTGCGGCCGCGCTTCTCGGCCCGGCCATGGACTGTCTCAATCCAGACGTTTTTTCTTACGGCGCCGCAAAAGTCTTTCTCCTGGAGAATGCCCGGCTCGGTGCGTATTCATCCCAGGGTTATGCGGCGGCTATCCACGAGCTGGCGCAGGAGCTTCAGCCGAAAGTGATATTTTTTGCCGCCACGGCGATGGGAAAAGACCTGGCGCCGAGGCTTGCCGCCAAGCTCGGTGTTGGCCTCGCCTCGGACTGCACAAAAGTGGCGGTCCAGGAGGGCAGGCTCGAGTTCACGCGGCCGATATACGCCGGCAAGGCCTTTCTCTCGGTCAGGCTGAAATCTTCCCCGCAGCTGGCGACTTTGAGGCCGAACGTCTTTCCCCTCTCCGAGCCCCGGAATAAAGCCGGCGAAGTGATCAGAAAAGAAGCGGTGATCGCCGAAGGTCAGATCAACGGCCAGGTGGCCGAAATATTGCGGGAAAAAGGCGAAGAGCTGGATGTCACCGAAGCGGAGGTCATCATTTCCGGAGGGAGGGGGATGAAAGGGCCCGAAAATTTTGCCCTGCTCAAGGAGCTTTCGGCTCTCATCCCGCGCTCGACCGTTGGCGCTTCGCGTTCGGCCGTTGATTCCGGCTGGATCGGGCACCAGAACCAGGTCGGGCAGACCGGGAAAACGGTTTCGCCCAATCTTTATATGGCCTTCGGCATCTCGGGAGCCATCCAGCACTTAGCGGGAATGTCCTCCTCCAAGTTTATCGTGGCCGTCAATAAAGATCCCGATGCGCCGATTTTCAAAGTGGCCGATTATGGGATTGTCGGCGATCTGTTTCAGGTGATCCCGCCCTTGAAGGAAGCGCTCGCAAAAGCCCTGTCCGAATAAGCTATTTTTCGGGGGGTTTGTCCGGGGCGGTCTGCAGCAACAGTTGGTTCTTTTCCGAGCGCTGCTCGCCGACGCTTGTCACATAGACCGCCGGGTCATCGACCACGGGGCATTTGTTTTCGCAGATCCCGCACCCGATGCAAAGCTCGAGGTCGATGACCGGCGCCTTCTGCGTCGCTACCGTTCCATCGGGGAGCTTTGTCTCGACCATGACAAACTTGATGGCCTTGGGAGAGGTCGGGCAGTGTTCTTCGCAGACGATGCAGGGCCTTCCCAGGAAATAGGGAATGCACCGGTTCTTGTTGATCCAGGCCGTGCCGATCCGGACCTTGATCTTTTCCTCGATGGTCAGCTCCTTGATGGCCCCTGTCGGACAGACCTGGCTGCAGAGCGAGCAGTAGTATTCGCAGTAACCGATCTTGGGGACGAGCTTGGGCGTCCAGATGCCTTCGGGGCCGGCCTCGGTCATCACCGGCTGCAGCCCATTGGTCGGGCAGGCCTTCATGCATTCGGAACACTTGACGCACTTTTCCAGGAATTGTTTTTCCGGAAGCGCTCCCGGCGGCCGGATGAGCTTTTCGTGGGCGCGCTTCACGGATTCCGAGATGCGGAAGAACGGCACGCTCAAAAAGGCCAGCAGCGACGTCAGAATTAATTTTCTTCTTGTCAAGTCCACCGCCGGCGCCTTTTCCGGCGTTCCCTTGACCGGGAAGGTAATCGCCTTTGTCGGGCAAATGGCCGCGCATGTTTCGCAGTAAACGCATTCCGAGCTTTTCCAATCTTTGTCCGGCCAGGGATGGGCCTGGGTTTCACAGTGGAGCGTGCACAGGTTGCACTTGATACATTTGCGCTCGTCCACTCTCAGCTTGAAGATGTTCCAGCGCGAGGCAAGGCCGAGGAAGGCGCCCAGCGGGCAGACATAGCGGCACCAAAACCTCTCTCGAACCATGTTCAGAAGGACGATGGCGAGCAGGACGAGGCCGATGAAAAAGCCCTGTTGGAACGTGGCGTTGAGCGTCATCTTTTCAAAAACCTGAGTCAGGCCGTCTCCTAAACCGTTCAGGCGCAGGTTATAGAGGAAGCCGATCAGCATATAAAAACCCTGGGAAAAAGCCGGGAGGACGCTCGTGGTCATCGACCGGTATAGAAAGGACAGTGGGTCGAACAAACCCACGAGGTCCAGAGTGAAAATGGCGCTGATCAATATGAAAACCAGGATGAGATACTTCCAGCCCAGGCCGCCGGTGACGACTTTTCTGGGCCGGAGCAGCTTGGCTTTCTTAAAAAGAAACGAGAAGAACTGATGGATGGAGCCGAGCGGACAGACCCATCCGCAGACGACCCTGCCCAACACGAGCGTGACCGCCAGCGTAATGATCGCCAGCACAAAAGACGCAAAAACCGCCCGGGAGGCGACGGCCGTGGCCAGGGCCAGAAGCGGGTCGAAGTGGAAAAAGATTTCGACGCGCCCGATATAATCTTTGCCGGCGAAGTGCGTTCCAAACAGGAGATACAGAAACAGCCCGAAAAAGCCGGCCTGGGCCAGGATCCGGATAGCCTGAAGGGTTCGGTGTTTTTTAGACCGTTCTTTTTTCAATGCGGAGCTTCTCCAGCTGGAATTCTCCCAGCCCCCTCTCTCTGCCGAGGCGCAGGTAGAGCAGTTCCTGCGGCGGGATCTCCAGGAAGCTCGCCCCCATTGCATCCACGGCGACGCAATCCACGCCGGCCACAACCGTTTTCATCAGCTTGGTGTCGGACGGGCGGCCGCCCTGCGGACCGTTCCGGATAAGGATCCTGTACGCGTCCAGGACCGTCAGCGTCGGCTTGAAAAACGCCGCCAGGTCGATCATGGCCTGGTCGAGTTTCTGGTGAAGCTGGTTTCGACTCCCGCCGATGGCCCCCAGCCAGTTCTTCATGCCCAGAGTCGCCCGGCATAGACTATGGTGCTTGACGATCGGCACGTTGATGATCTTGTCCGCCTCGACGAAATCCTGGATGACCTCCCATTCCTTCAGCCACTCGCCCTTGATCGCCATCTTTTTAAAGCGGCGTGGGTTGACAAAAGGGACATCGGCCCCGGCCGCTTTGGCCGCATCCTGGATGCCGGACCGGGCATAGCAGCGCTGCGCCTGGTTGGTCGTGTTGTCCATGACGATGACCTTCTTGGCCCCGGCGGCGCGGCTCATCTCGACCAGCGCCTTGATGACCTCGGGGTTGGTGCAGGCGGCCATCTCGGGGGTTCTGTCCCAGCCGATGTTGGGCTTGATCATCACCACGTCGCCCTTGGCTACGAACTTGTTCATTCCGCCCAGGGCGGCGATGGCTTCTTTGGCGATGGCCGCGGGCGAATTCCCTTGGACGTAGGCCAGGTCCGCCGTCACGGTTTTCTGAGCGAGAAGCCCGGGCGCGATTTTGAGCAGGAGGCTCCCGAGAGCCATATCTTTTAAAAAGTCACGTCGATCCATGTCTGTTTATCCTTTGCCGAGCGATTGCATGTAAGCCATAATTCCTTCATAAATCCCCTGGGCGATCTGCTGCCGGTAGGCCCCGCTTTTCAGCCGCTGGGCCTCTTCCGGGTTGGACAGGTGCGAAACCTCGACAAGCACCGAAGGCATCTCGCTGCCGATGAGGACCCAGAACGGGCCTCCCTTTGTGCCCAGGTCCTTCACATTCGTGTAATTGCGGGAGAGATATTTTACCAGATTTTCCTGGATTTTCTGAGCCAGTTCTTTGGACTCGATGATCTTGCTGTTCTGGAGGATCTTCTTGATGATCTTGTCCATTTCGCCGATGGTCTTGGTCGTCGTGGCGTTTTCCCGGGCCGCCAGCTCATTAACGCCGGGGTCGGGGCTGAAATTGAGGAAGAACGTCTCGACGCCCCGGCGGTCTTTTTTCCGGAAGGCATTGACGTGGACGGAGATGAAAATATCGGCCTTGTTCTGGTTGGCAATGACCGTCCTGTTCTCGAGCGGCACGTGGATGTCGGTTTCCCGGATCAAGATCACGTTCAGCCCCGTATTCACCTTCAAAAGCTCTTTCAGGCGTAGCGAGATGTCGAGGGCCGTGTCCTTTTCCTGCTGTCCGAGGGAATCCAGGCAGCCCGGGTCCGAACCGCCGTGTCCCGGGTCGATGACGATGGTCTTGATCCCCAGCCCGAGCTGACGGGCCATGCTGTAACCGGATTTCGCGGGCTGGGCGGGTTGGGGACGCTTCTCTGCGGGAGCCGCGGCCGTTGGCGGCGTCCCCGTGCGCGGGTAAATATCGATCACGACACGGAAGGGATCGAGGACGTGAAACACCTGGTAGCGCTCAACTTTTGAGAAGTCCACTTCAGCCACGACCCGGACCGTGGAGGGATTTTTCTGGGAAATACGGACGAGGCTGATGTAGTCGCATTTGACGGGAATGGCCTCTTCGCGAAGGATGGGATTCAGCTTGGCCTGGTAGATATCGACGTAGATCCGCTGGGGGTCGCCGAGTTCGGCGGAAAAGTATTCCCGGAGGGCCCCGACGTCCACGACGATCCGGGTGAAATTGGGATGCGTATAGTGGCGGAGATTGTAGACCTCGGCCAGCGGAGCCTGCGCTCGGGCCGGTGAGAAGAGGGCCGGGGAAAGGGAGAACAAGGTGAGCAGGATAGCCGCTGTCTGTTTGTGTCTCAATTCCTATTGATTATATCAATTCTCTAAAGTTTAGCCAAATGCGGCTGTCAGGCCCCGTACTTCTTGAGCTTGCCGGCATGGGCCAGCATCAGGGGCATGGCGTAGAGCGACGGGAACCGGCCGAGCAGGCCCTGGGCGCATTCCCGCTCGGTGAAGACCCCGATGTTGTCCGGAAGGGCCGTGGGAGCGACGAGCAGGAAGGGATTGGGATGCCAGGAATGCCCTTTGAGCAGGGACGGTGTCGAATGGTCGGACGTGACGACGAGAACATCGGGCTTGAGGGCTTCGAGACGGGGGATGAATTTGTCGATTTCTTCGATGGCCCGGACCTTGGCCTCGAAATTGCCGTCCTCTCCGGCCGCATCCGTTTTTTTGTAATGGACAAAGAAAAAGTCATGCTCTTTGAAGTGGGCCTCGAGCGTATCGAAGAGATCGCGCGTTTCCGGCCCGACGTTGTAGGTCGTCATGCCCAGGAGGCGGGCCAGGCCCTTGTACATCGGATAGTTGGCGATAGCCGCCGGCCTGAGTTTGTAGAGGTCCTGCATCTGGGGAATGGAGGGCTGGAGCGAGAAACCGCGGAGCAGGGCCGTGTTCGCGGCCGGCTCGTCTTTGAGGATCTTGGTCACCTCATCGATGAACCGGTTGACGACCTGGGCGGCTTTGGCGGCGTCGGGGGCGAGGCCTTTCGCCGGAACGGGGGGCTTGTAGTCCTTCTGGGGGTCGGCATCCGTCAGGGCATCGGCTAGGCCCGCTGTGCGGAAGCGCGCCACGAACCGGTGCTCTTTTCCGGGAAAAAGCGTGATTTCCGGGTCTTTTTGCGCGGACAGCGCCCTGTTCAGCACTCCGCATAGGCGTTCGCATTCGCTCGTCGGGATTCGTCCTGCTCGGCGGTCGGTGATCAGGCCGCCTTTGAGCGTGGCGAAATTGCCCCGGGCGACCAGATCCCCTTCCCGGACTTCCACGTCCGAACCGAGCGCTTCCAGGATGCCCCGGCCGAGCTGGTAGCGAAGCGGATCATAGCCGAAAAGGGCGAGATGCGATGGGCCGCTGCCGGGTGTGATGCCCATGAAAACCGGGTCCGTGACGCCGCAGCAGGCGTTCAAGGCCAGCCGGTCCAGGTTGTGCGTTGCGGAGGCTTCGAGCTCGGTTTTTCCCTGGATGGGCAAGCCGCCCAGCCCGTCAATGACCAGCAGGACGATCTTGGAGTCCGTTTGCACCGAAAGTTCTTTGGCGATATCTTCCGAGTTCATAACGGATTAACTATAAAAGAACCAGCCCCCCCTGTCAAATTCGGCCCGATCCTTCGGGCGCGCGCGGCTGGAGTGTTAAAGGCAAGCTGGATTTGGACCTCATCCGGTCGCCGGCTAAAACCGCGCCCCCACGCTGAACCCGCCGGGGACGATGCTGAAAAACCATGTGCGTCCCGACGGCTCCCCCAAAGGGGCTCCTTGCCTTCCTAAATACCTGATTTCATAATTTTCTAAATCACGGACCGCGCGGCGCGGCTGCGTATAGATGTTGAGCAGCGAGACGGCTTCGCTGGTGGCGAAGGTTATGACCCCGTCGTACCATGGCCGGCGGAAGGCGGCCGCCGTCACGACCCCTGCAACGGCGTTGACGCCGAGGTTCAGCAGATGGGTCAGCCAGCCCCTTCCTTCTTCCTCCCGCAGGGCGCATTGGCGGAGGATCTCCTCGGCCTTCTGAAGCTTGATCAGGCGCTCCGCCGGCGTGTCCTCCGGCATCGACCGCAGTTTGTTAGGGCCGTAGGCCGGAAGGAAGGGGTTGATCAATAGGCCGCCGGCCCCCAAAACACAGGTTGCGCCTCCCACGAGCATGTCCTCGGCAAAGCCCCTGTCGCGGACCTCCCGGGTGCCCTGGGCGTCCTTGACCTCCTTGACATCATTCCAGTGGGCTCCGGCCAGGATCCCCTGGACAACGGCCCCCGCCGAATAAGCGGATATCCAGCCGTACCACCAAGTCTTGGCCGCTGGCTGTGCCGAAGATAGCGCTTTCTCGACAAAGCCAAGCCGCTCCTTCACTTGATCATCAGAAAGCGTATTTTGACTCTGACCAAAGGCAACGCTCAATGAGACGAACACTATGAAGAACACTAGGCAGGAAGATTGTTTTACATTTCGAATGGTTAAACCCCCTTTATGGATAGAAAATTCGTTTTGACGATGCGCCCTTCATCTGCTCTTTCGGGATGGAAACCGAGCTGACCATCACGAAAACTATATAGGCCAGCTCGTAGACGATGTCAAGGAAAGAAAAAATACGGCTTGCCAACACGATTTGGGAGACCGAGCCTCAAATGATAAAGCGGCAACGCGGCCCGGTTTAAAATTGATTTCTTGTTTGGACGAAATGAGTAGGCTTGGTCTGCGCTAAAGGGAGGGAATTTGTTAATTTCGGATTCTCTCCGCCATCAGGCGCTCGATGTCCTCGATTTTCTTGGGAACGCCAACAGAAAGGACCACAGGACCGCTTTCCGTAATCAGGACGTCATCCTCGATTCGAACGCCGACGTTTTCTTCGGGGATATAAATCCCGGGCTCGATGGTGATGATCATGCCGGGAAGAAGCCTCCATGAGAGCCACGGATCATGGACGTCCAGCCCGAGCGAGTGGGTCGTGTAGTGCGTAAAATATTGATCATACCCCTTGTCCTTAATGTAGTTGCGGGCGGCCAAGTCGACGCCGCTCCCCGTCGCCCCTGGCCGGCAGGCCGCGATCGCCCGGGATTGGGCCTCGAGGACGATCTCGTAGATCTCTCTCTGCCGGGCGGTGAATCTTCCGGAAATGGGAATGGTCCTGGTGACATCGCCTGCGTATTCTAGATATTCGGCGCCGACATCCATCACCACCAGGTCTCCGGGTTCTATTTTCCGTGTATTTTCAAAATAATGAATGATGACAGAGTTCGGCCCGGACCCGATGATCGAAGCAAAGCTTGTCCGCTCAGCACCCTGGACAAAGAATACGCTTTCGATAATATCCTGCAGCTCGTATTCATACATCCCAGGCGCGGCGGCGCGCATGGCCGCGCTGAGCCCGGCTGCAGTGATCTCAGAGGCACGGGTTATAATCTCGATCTCTTCGGCGGATTTGACCGTCCTCATCCTGAAGAGCAAGGGCGAAAGGTCCCTGATTTTTAGATAGGGATAATTCTTGACGAGGTCCAGGATGAAATAATAGCTGTAATTGTATATCTTCGGGACGTAGAGGGCCCAGCCCCACATCATCATGTTCCCGAAAATCCGGTCGAAGTCGGCCGATGAGAGAATTAGAGAAATCCCGGAAGCCTTAACCATCGAGCGGAGCCTTTGAGCGTCCGGGATGGACTTGACGAAGAGGACGTCGTTTCCTCCTTGTGGGGCGACGAGAAGCAGGGCATCGGGCTCCCGGACCCCGGCCAGATAATAAAAATTCTTATCGAACGCGATTTCCGGCAGGCCCGAGTGGACGAGGGCGCGTCCTTTCATGAAAATCCTCACCAGGTCCCGCCTTGAGGCGAAAACATTCTGTGTTTTAGCGGCGCTGAGGAGCGGGATGACCGTCCATAAGGCCAAGAGGAGGAGCGCCGGCCTTGCCCGTTTTTTGAATTTCTTATGCGCGGCCATATCTTGCCCTCCTATGAGATTCCTTCAAAGCTTTTCTCAGGAATTGTCCGAGCCGCCCAGATAGACCCGGATGCCGATCTTGACTTGGATCCCCCCGAAAGAAATATCCTGTTCGCTTTTGAACCCGTAGGGATCCGTCGTCGAGACCTTTGTTTTACCGGCGGACTGTCTAACCTCTCCGACTATCACCACTTTTTTCAAAAGGTCGTATTCAAAGCCCAAGCATAGGTGAGGGGCGAACGCCCGGACCTTCTGGGTCTCTGTTGTCGTCTCTGGATTATAATAGAGATATTTGGTTTCCGTTTCGGTTTTTATGGAAAGCGAATAATATCCTCCGCCGAGCCCGAGGCAAACCGCCAACCGGTCGCTCACCGGGGCAAAGTAATACAGCGTCAGACTCACGGGCATGGCTGCATAAGTTGTTTTTACGGAGTTGGTATAGGGGCTCTCCTCCCATCCTGCGGAGCTCTTGTATATCGTCGAGCCGTAACTGGCCTCAGCGACAAGGGCGAGGCGTTTAGAAAACCGGAAGCCGGCTTCGACACCGAAGCGGTAGGCGTTATAAAACCAAACTATCGGAGAAATGCCGGCGTTGATTCCAAAGTTCAGCCCCCTTCCAGAGGCGACGGCGGAGACGGGGATGGCGGTCTCCAGGACTGCCAAAAGAAGACAAATATAAACCGGGTTTTTTTTCATGGTCTCCCTCCTCGGCATTGAAGCCGTAAAAAACGACTCGCTTATAACAAACCTTATAGCATACCCGGAAAAAGATGGTCAAATATCCGGCGGGGCGACATCGCCCCTTGTCGGCGATGGCCGGCTCTGATAAAATCTGTCCATGAACAAAGTCCTCGTCCTCGATTTCGGCTCGCAGTACACCCAGCTCATCGCCCGCAAGGTCCGCGAGCTCGGCATTTACTCGGAAATTTTTCCCTTCGATGCGTCCATCTCCAAGATCAAAAAAGAGCGGGCTTCAGCCCTTGTCCTCTCCGGCGGGCCCCAGAGTGTTTATGAAAAAGGCGCGCCTCTTCCCTCCAAAGAAATTTTCGAACTGGGAATCCCGGTCCTGGGCATCTGCTATGGGCTGCAGATAGCGGCCTACCTGCTCGGCGGCGACGTAAAGCCGTCCTCGAAGCGTGAATACGGCTTCGCCTCACTCCATATTCTGGACAGGCGGGGACTGCTGTCCGGAGTCAAGGATTCGAAGCAGGTCTGGATGAGCCACGGCGACCGCCTGGAAAAAGTTCCGCCGGGATTCTGCGTTACCGGCCGGACATCCAACACCAGGGCGGCCGCCGTCGAAAACTCCGGGCGCCGCATCTACGGCGTCCAGTTCCACCCCGAAGTCATTCATACGAAGGAGGGCAAGAAGATCCTGGGCAATTTCCTGTTCAAGCTGGCCGGTCTCACGCCCGACTGGAACATGAGCTCTTTTATCGAGCGGAAGGCCGCCGAAATCCGGCGCCTCGTCGGCCGAGAAAAGGTCATCTGCGGCCTGAGCGGCGGCGTCGATTCGCTCGTCGCCTCGCTCATCATCCATAAAGCGATCGGCCGCCGCCTCACCTGCGTCTTCGTCGATAACGGCCTACTCCGTAAAGGCCAGCACCATGATCTCATGAATAAATTCCGGAAAAAATTATCGCTCAATGTCGAAGGCGTGGATGCCGCCGACGAGTTTGTCAACGCTCTACGCGGCGTCACTTCGCCCGAGCGGAAGCGGAAGATCATCGGCGGCCTGTTCATCCGGATCTTCGAGCGCGAGGCCCGCAAGATCGGCGGCGTCAAATACCTCGCCCAAGGCACGATCTATCCCGATGTCATCGAGAGCAACCCGGTCAAGGGCCCGTCCTCGACCATCAAATCCCATCACAATGTCGGCGGGCTTCCCAAGGACCTCAAGTTCACGCTCGTCGAGCCGCTCAAAGAGCTTTTCAAAGACGAAGTGCGCGCTCTGGGCCTGGACCTGGGCGTGGACAAGGATTTCGTCTATCAGCACCCGTTCCCCGGACCGGGTCTGGCCGTGCGTATCGTCGGCGAAGTCAACCGCGACAGCCTCGACATCCTGCGGAACGCAGACGAGATCGTCATCGAGGAAGCCCGGAAAGCCGGAATCTATCATAGATTGTGGCAGGCCTTTGCTGTCCTCCTTCCGGTGAAGTCGGTGGGAGTGATGGGCGACCGGCGGACCTACCAGAGGGTCGTCGTTGTCCGCCTCGTCCAGAGCGTGGACGGGATGACCGCCAACTGGTTCCCCGCCACTCCCGAGCTTCTTTCCCGCATCTCGACGCGGATCGTCAACGAGGTCAAAGGCGTCAACCGCGTCGTCTATGATGTGACGACCAAGCCGCCGGGCACGATTGAATGGGAATAAGATGTCGCAGAGTTTCATCCATCTTCACAACCATTCCGAGTACAGCATCCTGGACGGCGCAGTCCGCATCGCGGACCTTGCCGATGCCGCCTTCAAGCACAAAATGCCGGCCGTGGCCCTTACCGACCACGGCAATATTTTTGGAGCCGTCAGCTTTTTCAAAGAGGCGAATAACAAGGGGATCAAGCCCATCCTCGGCTGCGAAGTCTATGTGGCGCCCAGGAGCCGGTTCGAGAAAAAGGCGGGTGCCCAGGAATCCGTCCACTTCCATCTGCTGTTGCTAGTCCAGAATGAAAAAGGCTACAAGAACCTTTGTCACCTGATTACCAAGGGATACCTTGAAGGCTTTTATTACAGACCACGCATCGATAAAGAGCTCCTCTCTCAGCACAGCGAAGGCCTGACCGCCCTGTCCAGCTGCTTGAAGGGCGAGGTCTCTTTCCTCTTGGGGAGGGGTCTTGAGAAAGACGCCGAAGAAGCGGCCGCCCAGTATGCGTCTATCTTTTCCCATGGAAATTATTATATCGAGCTCCAGGACCACGGCCTGAAACCCCAGCAGGAAGTCAATCCCCAGCTGGTCCGCCTGGCCCGCAAGCTGAATCTGCCGCTGGTCGCGACCAACGACGTCCACTATTATCACAAGGACGATGCCGAGAGCCACGAAGTGCTTCTCTGCATCCAGACCAATAAGAAGATCAGCGACCAGGACCGGATCCGTTTCGGGACGACCGAATTTTATTTTAAGTCCGGCGAGGAGATGGCCCGGCTCTTCCGCGAAATCCCGGAGGCCATCGACAACACGGCCAGGATCGCCTCCGAATGCGAATTCCATTTCCCCTCCCACGGCTATTTCCTGCCCCAGTTCAAGCCCCCCGAAGGAAAGACCCTGAAAGAATTTTTTGAGGACGCCGCCCGAACGGGGTTTGACGAGCGGATGCAGGCGCTGAGCGGGAAGAGGGAGAAAGGCCTGCTCTCCTATCCCCTCGAGGATTACCAAGAGCGCCTGGAAAGAGAGATCAAGCTCATCGAGAAGATGGGGTTCGAAGGATATTTTCTGATCGTCTGGGACCTGATCCATATGGCTCGGGACAAGGGGATCCCTGTCGGGCCCGGGCGGGGGTCGGCGGCCGGAAGCCTGCTGGCCTACAGCCTGGGCATCACGGACATCGACCCCTTGGAGTACGACCTCCTCTTCGAGCGGTTCTTGAATCCCGAACGAATCAGCCTGCCGGATATCGACATTGACTTCTGCGGCCGGCGTCGGGAAGAAGTCATCGCCTATGTCACCAATAAATACGGGCAGGAAAATGTCTGCCAGATCATCACCTTTGGGACCATGGCGGCGCGCGCGGCGATCCGGGACGTCGGCCGGGCGCTCGAAGTGCCGCTGCCGGAAGTGGACCGCATCGCCAAGATGATCCCCTTGGGTCCCGACGTCAAGATCGAGAAGGCGATCGAATCCGTCCCTCAACTCAAAGAGCTCCGCGATAAGAACACGAAGATCGCTCACCTCCTGTCCATCGCCCAGAGGGTGGAGGGCCAGGTCCGGCATCCATCGATCCACGCGGCGGGGATCGTCATCACGCCCAAGCCTCTGACCGAGTACCTGCCGCTCTACCAATCGGTCAAGGGCGAAATCACGACCCAATTTCCGATGGAAGATATCGAAGCCATCGGCCTCCTCAAGATGGACCTGCTGGGCCTGCGCAACCTGACCGTCATCCAGGATGCGCTTGAGCTCATCGAAAAGGACTGCGGCGAAACGATCGACATGAAGAACCTGCCGCCCGACGACGAAAGAACGTTCGACCTGTTCAAGGCAGGAAACACCGACGGTGTGTTTCAGTTCGAAAGCCACGGCATGAAGGAGCTGCTGCGGAGCTACAGGCCGGACAATTTTCGCGACCTGATCGCCCTGAACGCCCTCTACCGGCCCGGCCCGCTCAAGAGCGGGATGACGGCGGACTTCGTCAAGCGCAAGCACCATCCCGACCAGATCAGCTACGAGATCCCGGAGCTCGAGCCCGTCCTCAAGGAAACGCGGGGAATCATCGTCTATCAAGAGCAAGTCATGAAGATCGCCACAGAGCTGGCGGGCTTCAGCTTGGCCGAGGCCGACTTGCTGCGTAAGGCCATGGGCAAGAAGGTGGGCGAGATCATGAGGGCGCAAAAGCAGAACTTCATCCAGGGCGCCAAAAAGAAGAAGATCATCACCCAGGAGAAGGCGACAAAGATTTTCGAGCAGATCAAGAATTTCGCCGAGTATGGGTTCAACAAATCCCACAGCGCGGCCTATGCGGCGCTCGCCTATCAGACCGCCTACCTCAAGGCCCATTATCCCCTGCATTTCATGGCCGCCCTGCTCACGTCCGAGGCCGAGCGCGGAGCGACCCCGCAGGTCGTGAAGTACATCAACGAGTGCCAGGAGATGGGCATCGCCGTCCTGCCGCCGGATATCAACGAGAGCGATTTCAATTTTACCGTTGGCAAGGACGGCGTCCGGTTCGGCCTGGCCGCCGTCAAGAATGTCGGTGAGGGCGCGGCCCGCGGCTTGATCCAGGTCCGCGGGCAAAACGGCAAATTCGAGACGCCGTTCGACGTGGGCCGCGACGCCGACAGCCGCATCATCAACCGGAAAGTGCTGGAGAGCCTGATCAAGGCCGGCGCCTTTGATTCTCTGGGCTGGCCCCGCTCCCAGTGCTTCCATTTGGTCGACAAGATCATCGAACACGCCCACGATGTCTCGAAGGCAAAGACGGCGAAGCAGAACCTGCTCTTCGCCGGGGGCGCGCTGGAGCCCCCCGCCGTTCCCGCCGAAGTCAAGAGCATGCGCGAATGGGACGAGTCGCTGCTCCTGTCCTACGAAAAAGACGCGGTCGGCTTTTACATCACGGGCCATCCTCTCAGCCAGTTCCGCAAGAACCTCCGCCGGCTGATTTCACATACGGTCAGCGAGCTGGATGACGAGAAAGATTTCAACAGCGAGGTGCGGCTGGCCGGGATCATCCAGGAGTTTAAAACGACCAAGACCAGAAAAGACGAACCGATGGCCCTGTTCTCCCTCGAAGATATGAGCGGCCGGGTGGAGGTCGTGGCCTTCCCCGAGGCCTTCCGCAAGAACCGGGAGTATCTTCACGAAGACATGCTGGTCTGGCTCAAGGGTAAATTCCTGGGCGAAGGAGAAAGCCGCAAAATCCACTTGAGCCATGTCATGCCCCTGACCGAGGCCTTTCAGAAACAGGCCAAACGAATGGTTGTCCGGATCTTCGTGCCCGGCATGGAAGAGTCCATGCTGCAGGAATTGAAGGAGATCCTGGACAAGAATGCCGGCGAGTGTCCCGTGTTTTTCGAGCTGGAGACGCCCCACGCCTATCGGCTGGTCGCCCAGTCGGTCGAGGTCAAAGGGGTCCTGCCCTCCGAGGAGCTGACCAAGACGATCCAGAACCTGCTGGGCGAAGACACCGTTTATATCGAGTACTAGGCTCGGGGGAACGGCCTTGCTCCCTCGCCTTGTCAAAATAATAAAATGAGTTTGTCTCTTCAAAACCAAAAGTTTATAATTTAGGGGCAGGTTTACCATGGCCTATAAAGTGATCGTCGCCGACAGCTCGCCGTCCGCGCAGAGGGCGGTGCAGATGGCCTTGCCCGAGCCGGAGTTCGAGATCCATATGTTCGGCGACGGATGGAAGGTCATCCAGGTCCTCCCCGACATCAACCCCGACGCGGTGTTGTTGAGCCTGCAGCTCCCGTCCATGGACGGCTATGATGTCGGGCTTTATATCAGGACCCAGGAAGCGCTCAACCAGTGCGCGCTGATCTTGATGCGGGGGGCGTTCGAGGCGCTCGATTTGCGAAAAATTTCTCCCGTCAATTACGACGGGCTCATCCAGAAGCCATTCGATTCGGAAAGCTTGTCGAAAATGGTCAGAGAGGCCCTGGAGAGAAAAAAAGATATTCCCTCCCTTCCGGAAGAGCCCCTTCTTGAAGACATCCCCATGCCGGAGCATCCCCCGGAAGACATCCCCTCGGTGACTCCCGAATGGATGAGCGAGCTCGAAAAGAAAATCCACGAAGTCGTCAAAAAAGAGATTCGAAAAAGCACGGACGAGCTGGAACATTGGACGCGGGAGATCGTCTCTTCTGAATTCAAGAAGATGCTGGTCGAGGAACTCAAGGCGACCGAAAAGAAATAAGCGTCGGCACATGAAATTCAAGCCCATCCTTCACCGTGTGGAAAGCTGCCTTTCGACGAACGACCTGGCCCGGCGGCTGGCCGAGGAAGGAGCGCCCGAGGGGACGGCGGTCGTCGCGGGAGAGCAGACGGCAGGCCGTGGAACGAAGGGCCGCGGCTGGTATTCGGCCCGGAACAAGGGGCTTTATGTCTCCATGATATTTCGCCCCCGCTCGCCGGAGATCTCGCTTCTCCCTCTCGTGGCCGGGCTTGCCGCCCGGGAGGCCATCGACAACGCGCACGGCCTGGATGTTTCGCTCCGCTGGCCCAATGATTTGGTTTGGCAGGGTAAAAAGCTGGGCGGCATCCTCTGCGAAAGCGGCTTCCTGGGAAATGAACCGGATTTTGCCGTCCTCGGTATCGGCATCAACATCAACCATCAGGAAGATGATTTTCCGCCGGACTTCCGTGCCCTGGCCACATCCATTAGAATCGCTGCGGGAAAAACCGGCGACCCGGAGGCGCTTTTGCTAAGGCTTTTAGAAAGCCTGGCAAACTGGTATGATGTGTTTTGTCGAGGGGAGCGGCGGGCGATCATTGGTTCCTTCGAAGCGCACTCGGCTTTGCACAGAGGAGACGGGATTCAGGTGGAGGTCGACGAACGACTTTTTTCCGGCACATATCAGGGCCTCGACTCGGACGGCTGCCTGTTGTTCGAGGACCAGACCGGTTGTCATCGGTTTCAATCGGCCGAGGTCATTAAGATATTATAATTTGTGTTGTCATGGCGAGCGAAGCGTGGCGATCGCCTCTTGCCGCTATAGACAGGGGAGTGCCACGGTGTAAGGCGCTTGGCAACGACAGAGGGAAGGAGAATTAGAATGCTGCTGGCTCTGGACATCGGCAACACCACGGTCGCCGTCGGGATCTTCGACGGCAAAAAATTGGTCAAAAACTGGAAAGTCCGCTCGGATAAGGATAAAACATGCGATGAATACGGCATCATTCTCCTCAACCTGTTGAAGTTCGCGGGGCTGGAGCCTTCCGCCGTGAGCGCCGTGATCATCTCGAGCGTCGTCCCGCCGCTGACGCCGATCTTCCAGACCCTGAGCCATAACTTCTTTCATATCAAGGCGTTGGTGGTAGGGCCGGGGCTGCGGACCGGCATGCCCATCCTCTACGAAGCGCCGCTTGAAGTCGGCGCAGACCGGGTCGTTGCGGCCGTGGCGGCCTACGAAAAAATCGGGGGTCCTTGCATCGTCGTGGATTTCGGCACGGCCACGACGTTCGACGCCGTCTCCGCGAAGGGGGAATATATCGGCGGAGCGATCGCGCCTGGCATCCAGATCTCGGCCGAAGCGCTTTATTTGAAGACGGCCAAGCTGCCGCGCATCGAGATCCGGAAGCCGCCGAAGACAATCGGCAAGACGACGGTCACGAGCATGCAATCCGGCCTTTACTTTGGCTATGTCGGGCTGGTCTCGAACATCATCCATGAAATCAAAAAAGAGCTGGGCGAGGAGGCCAAGGTCATCGCCACAGGCGGTTTTGGCGAACAGATCAGCGGAGAGGTCGGGGCGATTCAAGCCTATGAGCCGCAGCTGGTGCTGGAAGGCCTGAGGATTATCCACGAGCGTAACAGGTCCTGACTCATGATTTCCGAAGACCAGGAGCAGAGCCTTTATTTCCAGAAAATCGCCCGCGATTTCCTAGCGCGGCGCGGCGCGCCGTTCTTTCTCTCCGCGAAAGACCTGGATTTGATTTCTTCCTGGGAGGAGGCGGGCATTCTGCTGCCGGTCGTCTTGGAAGGGATCGAAAAGGCCTTTGACAGCTACCGCCTCAGGCAGCGCAAAGCCGATAAGGTCCTTTCCCTTTCGTTCTGCAGCGTCCAGGTGTCGAAAGCGTTTCAACAACACCGCGAGCGAAGGGTCGGCGGCAGCCGAAAAGACGTTCCCAGGCAGGAAAAACGCGGCCGGCTTCAAGCGGAGATCGAGAGGTTTCTGGCTCATCTCCCGACCGAGGTCCAATTTTTGAAAGAGATCTATCAGGAAGCGCGTCAAAAGATAGCCGGGACGGACGCCATTGATGAGGCGATGGAAGATCTTGATGGACGCGTCGAAAGGCTTCTTCTGGCCAGCGCCGCCGAGGAAGACAGGGAACGCGTGAAAAAAGAAATCCGGGCGGACGGGAGGCGCCTGGCTAAGGATGAACTGACCCGAGTCATGAGCATCCAGCTTGTCCGGCATCTTCGGAACAAATATAAAATTCCCTATCTCTCGCCTTTCTACTATTGACCATGTCACTATCCATCGACGAGCGCATTCTAGACCTGCTGCGGAAAAAAAAGCAGGGACTGAGCTTCCAGCAAATTTTCAAAGAGCTCAAGATCCAGCGCAAGGAAAGGGCCAAAGTCGAGGCCGGCCTGAAAAAGCTGGAAGGCCAGGGCCTCATCCGGATCGTCAAAAACCGTTTCTGTCTTCCCGTTCAGACCGACATCATCCGGGGCAAGTTTGTGACGACGGGACGGGGGTTCGGGTTTGTGGCGCCCGAAGGCGGAGCCATGGAGGACATTTTTATCCCCGCCCGGTTTGCCAAAAGCGCGATTCAGGGCGATGTTGTCGAGGTCCTCTATAAGGAAAAGGGCAAAAAGGGGAAGCCCGAAGGAAAAGTCGTCCGCATCCTCAAGAAGGAAAAGAAGACGATCCTGGGGATTTATGCCGAGCGTTTCGGCCAGCCCAGCCTCATTCCTTTTGACACGCCCTTATCCGCAGAGATCCCCCTCACCTCCCGCGGCTCTTTGTTCCCCCCGCCCGGCGCGATCGTTGCCGCGGACAGGAGCAGCCTGGCCTTGGTCGAGGTTTTTGGGATGCCCGATGATCCGGGCATCGATACAAAGGTCGTCATCCAGAAATACGGGCTGGCCGTGGATTTTTCGAAAGAGACGCTGGCCGAGGCAGAGAAGGTTGCCGTCAAACTCGGAGCGGGGGAGGAAGAGGGGCGGCAGGATTATCGCGGCTGGACGACGTTTACCATCGATGGCGAAAATGCCCAGGACTTTGATGATGCCGTGAGCATTCGGACGCTCGAAAATGGAAATATTCTGCTCGGCGTTCACATCGCCGATGTCTCCCATTATGTCCAACCCGGCTTGGCGCTCGATCAGGAAGCTTTTGAGCGCGGGACGAGCGTTTACCTGCCCGATTTGACTCTCCCCATGCTTCCCGAAAAGCTGTCCAACGATATTTGCAGCCTCAGGCCGCGCCAAGACCGGCTGACAGTCTCAGCGCTTCTAGAGGTCGAGGCCTCCGGCGCCGTGAGGCGGGCGGAATTCCATCGGTCGCAAATCCGGACCGCGGAACGGCTGACCTACGCAGCCGTCTTCAAGATCTTTGAGGGCGATGAGGCCGAGAGAAAAAAATATGCCCGGCTCGTTCCCGACCTGCTTCTCATGCGGGAGTTGGCCCGCATTCTCAGGAGGAAAAGGGTCGCCGCAGGCAGTCTGGATTTTGACCTGCTCGAGCCCGAGCTCGTCTATCGGGAAGGCCGCCTGGATTCCATCGCCACATTCGCCCAGAATGAGGCCCACAAGGTCATTGAGGAATTCATGGTCGCGGCCAATGTGGCCGTGGCCACCACGCTCAGCCGGCGGCGGATTCCTTCCCTTTATAGAATCCATCCCCGGCCTTCAGTCGCCGACCTGGAAAAACTCCGGGAGACGCTCGTCCATTTCAACATTTTCCTGCCCAAGCCCGAATCGATCGAGTCCAAGGACCTCCAGCGCGCGATCGCGGCGGCCGTGGGAAAACCCGAAGAAAAGTTCGTCAATGTCCAGGTGCTCAGGGCGCTGCGCTTGGCTCAGTATTCCGAGGAGAATGAAGGCCATTACGGCCTGGCCGAAGAGGATTACACCCATTTTACGTCTCCGATCAGGCGCTACCCGGATTTGGTCGTCCACCGAATTTTGAAGGAGGCAATCCGGGGGAAGCAGCCGGAGATTCCGATGCTCGCCTCGATCGCCCTCCACTCCTCTGAACAGGAGCGGAAGGCCGACGATGCGGAAAAAGACCTCGTCGAATGGCGGATTTACCGGTTTCTCAAAGGGAAGATGGGCGAGGAGTTCACCGGCATCGTCGTGGATTTCTCCAAGGCCGGCCTGATCGTCGAGCTCGACGATTATTTTGTCCAAGGCCTCCTGGCCTATGCCGATTTGGGAGGAGATTTTTACCGGGAGAAATCCCGGGGCGTTCTTACGGGCAAACGAACGGGGAAAAAATTTGAGCTGGGACAGACTCTTCGGGTAATATTAGTGGCGGTCGATCCGATCTTGCGCAGGATGAGTTTGATTTTAAATCCATGAAAAAGCGTCCCTTGTCGGATTCGGAAAAGCTGTTCGCCCTGGTCCAGAAAAAGAGACTCAAGGGCCTTAGGGAAGGCGAAGCCTATATCCATTTCCCTTTGGACCATGCCGGTCTTCAAGCCCTCGGCCAGAAACTGGAGGAAGAGGGGCAGGTTCGGATCCTCTCCTTTGCGCCTCTTTTTCTCCTATCGAAAGACAGCCTGGATTATCTTTGCCGCAAGCTCATCCCCCACATCTCCCACTATCACAAAAAACATCCGAAAGAAAAAGGCATTTCCCTGGAAAAGATAAAAATCCGGTTTGATGTCCCCAGGCGGATCCTCCTCCTCGCCTTGAAGACTCTTGTCCGCTTGGGCGAAGTCAGAGAGGACGGCCATGCGTTTGCGCTATCGAGCTTCGAGAAAAGCCTCTCGCCGCGGGAGGAAAAACTGCTGGCCAAGCTCGAGGGGATGATCGACCAGGGCGAGTTCCTCTCCGTCCCCCTAAGGACGATCCAGGCTGAACTCCATCTTTCGCCGCAAGCCCTTCAAAAGCTGTTGGATGTTCTCATCGACCGAAAAAAGATCGTCCAGGGGGAGGAGGGATTTCTTCTTCACTCGCGCTGGCTCCAGGAGGTCATCGATAAGATTCGCGGTTTGGGGAAAAAGGAGTTGACCGTCGGCGATTTCAAAGCCGTGACAGGGCTCAGCCGCAAGTATGCCATCCCGCTTCTCGAGTTGCTCGACCAGATGGGGGTCACCCGCCGGATTGGCGCGGCTCGTGAAGTCATTGGCTGAGGGAATTGATTTAAAACCATTTAAAAAAGACGATGCCGACGATGAAAATTCGCTGGCCACATATGTCCCGGCGCCGAATCCCACTTGAATATTTTTCGAAGTCAGCTAAAGGCGTCCCAAGACTTCATTGAGGTTCAGGATATAGGGATTATATGTGGAGGTCAGGTGCCGGCAAAAAGGGCGAAATTTTTATGGCGTGAAAAATCCCGTTAGGGAGCGAATCCCTTTTCAAGGCTCTTTTATTTCTTTTGGTCTTCCTGCCGCTTTTTCGTCAACGCGGCCTTCAGTTTTTCCGCTAACAGGCTGCCGAAGGCGGGGGCCGGCTCTGCAGGCTTCTTTTCCTCTTCCCGCGGGGGGGCTTCTTGGCTGACTTCGGCAGGGGCTTCGAGCGGGATTTCCATGGTGGGCTCGGCCTGGGGTTCGGCCTCCCCCGCCCCAGCCTCCCTGGTTTCCTCGAGCTCTTCTTCCTGCGCCTTGACGGCGATCAAGGCTTCTTCTTCCGACTCTTGCTCTTCGATTTTTTCCTCGATCACCCGGCGCTCGCTCTTTCGCGCCCGCGGAGCTTTCTCGCCCTCGGCCCGCATCTTTTTCTTTTTGAACGCTTTTTCTTTTTTGGCCGCCGGCTTTTCCGGCTTGGCTTTTTCTCCGATTTCGATCATCCCGGGTTGGATGCCGGCTTCTTCCAGGCCAGCCTCGGCTTGGATTTCGTGCACCGGGATTTCCTCGCCCAGAATCTCGGCGGGGATTTCTTCCATCACGCTCGGCAAGGCCTCGGGCAGAGCCTCTTCCTTGAACTGGGGCGCTTCCTGGAAGTAAAAAATGCCCTTCTTTTTATCGGACTTTGTGAATTCGAGGGAGTTGAGCAACGTGAATTCGACGTCTTCCTGGGATGTCCGCCTGAGGACGTCGACGAGATGGTAGGCGCGGAGAAAATGGAGCGAGTAGTTCGCCGACGGGGGGCTGAAATTTTTAAAGATGGAGATCAACAGGTCCCTGAGGTTGAGGCCGTCTCTTTTAGGGTAAAGGGCGATCAGCCGGGCTAGAGTCTCTCGCTCTAGATAGATGATTTTGTTGGGCAGGGCTAGAGTCGCGGCTTCACCCGCATCGGCGAACATGTCCGCGGCCGGGTCGTAGGTCAGCTTGGCCACGGATATTTTCTTCTTGGATTTTTTCAGCCAAAAGTGGAAATGGGCGGGACCTTTCCGCTCCAAGGTCATGCTTGTCCCCTGCGGGATGTTGTTCGCCGCAAAATATTCTTTCAGGCCTAAAAAATAGCCCTGCAGCGGATAGAAAAAGACGGTATAGTTTTTATTCTCGTCGGCATCGGTGAAAACATACTCTCGCGAATGGGCCAGCTCTTTGTTGAAGCTTTTGGGGATCTTGACGCCGCCGGAGAGGATTTCTCGCCAAGTCAGGTAAACCTTGAGAGGAAAGGCATGAAAAGGCGTGACTTCGATTTTCTCGGCCGTCTCGAACTCGGGAAGGGGGGCCGGCTCTGCCGACAGGGGCAGTTTCTCGGGGAGGGCGTTGAGATTGCTCTTGAGGTGCCATTTCCCCCATTCGAGGGGCGAGACCTGGATGAATTCCTTCTTGAATTTCGTCTCGAGAATATGGTTGAGCCAGAGGCAGTGGATGTCGAACAGGTCGTGCGATGCTTCGAGCCCCGTGAATTTTTTGATCAAATCGCCCGTGGCCGCGGATTCCTTGGTTCCGGCGATGTGCGTCTCCATCTCCTTGACCTTCTCGTCCGGAAGGACGGGCTGATTGGCGACAAGCTGCCAACAGTCATTCCAGCTGAAGAAGGCCGGCAGTTTCGCCATGGCGGTCCTCAGGTTTTTCTCGAGCGTCTTAAGGTCCTTGTCGGTCATGGGCAGCTCGGTCAGCCGGGGGTCATTCTCGTGCCCCATGACTTGGGGCTGGCAATTGACGCCGCCCACGTTGGAGGGCAGGAGCACCTGGGTCTTGGACTTTTTCATGTAGTCGATGTATTTGCGGAACGTCCCGCCGCCCATGTAATCCACCTCGAGCATCTCGCAGTTGAAGGATTTGTAAAAAATCTTATGGATGACTTTCAAGACCACGGCCCCCTTGAACGATTCCACGGTCTTGCTGCTCACGGTCAGGTGCTCATCGTATTCTTTGTAAATGGAATCCCCGACCTGATAGCTGCAGTTGGGGTCGTAAATTTTTACCTCTTGGATGCGCTGGCTGGCGGTCTTGCGGAAGGCCAGCCTCCCGGAGAGCTCCCGCATTGAGGCGGGCTTGCGCGTTTTGGCCAGTTCCTGTTCGACGAAGGCGATGTCGTCCGGATTCACCTGGACGAGCGTGTTATCTTTCTCCATGTTTCTCTTTTTTCCCCATTAATAATAGCATAATTGCTTTTTGGATATGAAGCCTGTTCTCCGCCTGGTCGAAGACGACGGCCTGGGGAGACTCCAGGACCGAGGCCGTCACTTCCTCTTCCCTGTGGGCGGGGAGGCAGTGCAGAAAAACGGCATCGAGTTTGGCAAAGGCCATGAGCTTCGGGCTCACCTGGAAAGGAGCGAAAATCTTGGCCCGGGCCTCTTTCTCCTGTTCCTGGCCCATCGACGCCCAGACATCGGTATAGACGGCGTCGGCGTCTTTGACGGCGGCCTTGGGATCATTGGAGATATCGATCGAAAAGCCGGTGTCGCGGCCGTCTTCCCGGGCCCACTCCACGACCTTCGCGCTCGGCTCGTAGCCTTTTGGAGTGGCCACGGCCATGATCAAGCCGGCCTTGGCCGCGGCCAGCATCAGGCTGTGGCAGACGTTGTTCCCGTCTCCCACATAGGCCAGCTTAATCTTGGACAGGCCCCCCTTTTTCTCGCGCAGGGTAAACAAATCCGCCAGCCCTTGGCAGGGATGGGAAAAGTCGCTCAGACCGTTGATGATGGGAATGGAAGCCGCCTTGGCCAGCCTGACCACGTTGTCATGGGCGAACGTGCGGATCATGATGCCGTCCACCCAGCGCTCGAGGTTGTGCCCGATATCCTCCACCGTTTCCCGCTTTCCGACTTGGATCTCGTTGGGGCTGAGGTAGATGGCTTTCCCGCCAAGCTCGAGCATGCCGACTTCGAAGGTCATGCGCGTGCGGAGCGATGGCTTTTCGAAGATCATGGCCAGGATCTTGTTCTTGAGCTTTTTCCGGTATTTGTCGGGATTGGCCTTGATGTCCTGGGTCAAATCCAGGAGCTCGTTGAATTCGTAAAGGGACAGATCGTGGATGGAAATAAAGTCTTTCTGCATGGCTCTCTCCTAGATCAACGATCTTTGTTTCTCTTCTTCGACCGCGATGATTCTCGTCCCGGACCTTTTGAGCAGGGCGGCCTTGAGGTGACTGGCCTTTGTGATCAGGACTTCCCTGCCGCCAGCCCTGATATAGTCAATGGCGGCCTGGATCTTCGGCCCCATGGAACCCGGCGGGAACTGGCCTTCCTCCAGGTATTTCTGCGCCTCATCCACGGTCATCACCGGCATCTCCTGCTGGTCGGGCTTGCCGAAATTCAGGCAAACTTTTTCGATCCCGGTCAGGATGATGAAGAGGTCCACTTTGACTTCCCGGGCGATCAGGCTGGCCGCGAAGTCTTTGTCGATCACCGCCTCGATGCCCTCGAACAGGCCGCGGCCGTTGATGATGACCGGGATCCCCCCGCCGCCCGCGGCCACCACAATGCGGCCGGCCAGGACGAGGTCCCTTATGATCCATTTGGGCACGACGTCGATGGGCTTCGGCGAGGGGACGACTTTGCGATAGCCGCGTCCGGCGTCCTCGACCATCGTCCATTTTTTCTCGCGGGCGAGCTGTTGGGCCCTATATTTTGTATAGAACGGTCCGACAGGCTTGGCCGGGTTTTCGAAAGCCGGGTCGTTCCTGTCGACGAGGACCTGGGTGACGAGCGTAATGACCTCTTTGTCGATCGAATGGCGCCGCAGCTCGTTGGTGATAGCCCTCTCGAGCATGAAGCCCATGCTGCCTTCGGTCATGGCATCGCACAGGTCGAGCGTGTAGGGCGGGATCTTGGTGACCGCCTCTTCCATCTGGATCAACAGATTTCCGACCTGGGGCCCGTTGCCGTGGACGATGATCAGCTCATAGCCTTTGCGGACGATGTGAACCATAAGCTGGGCGGCTTTCTCGGCGTGGTTCATCTGCTCTTCCTGGACCCCGCGTTGGTTTTCAGGGAGCAGGGCATTGCCGCCGAAGGCGATCAAGGCGAGGCGTCGTTTGACAGGCATGTCCTTCAGAATTTCTTCAAGACGTCTTCCAGGTTGGGAGAACCGATTTCCTCGAGCTCATAGCCGACTGCGAGCATCGGCTGACGGGTCTTGATCAAGCGATTGAGGTCGATCGGAGTGCCGCTGAGGATCAGGTCGCAGTCGACCTTGGCGATGGTCTCGGCCAGTTCCTTGACCTGAGTCTCGCCGTAACCCATGGCCGGCAGGACTTTGTTCAGGTGACTATATTTTTCGAATGTCTTCTTGATGCTTCCGACCGCAAACGGCCTTGGATCAATGATCTTGGCGGCCCCATATTTTGTGGCTGCCACCATGCCAGCGCCGTAGGCCATGCCGCCATGGGTGACGGTCGGCCCGTCCTCGATGACGAGGACGCGTTTGCCGCTAATCTGCCCGCCGTCTTGGACGATGATCGGAGAGTTGGCCCGAATGATCCTGGCGCCGGGATTGATGGCCTTGATGTTTTCCATGACCTTGTCCACGTTTTCCTTGGAGGCGGTGTCGAGTTTATTGATGACGAGGACGTCGGCCCGCCTGAAATTGGTTTCTCCGGGATAATAGAGGAGCTCATGGCCCGCCCGAAGAGGGTCGACAATCACGATTTCCAGGTCGGACGCATAGAAGGGGAAATCGTTGTTGCCGCCGTCCCAGAGGATGACATCCGCTTCTTTTTCGGCTTCCCGGAGAATGGCCTCATAATCCACGCCAGCATAGACGATGATACCGTTCTTGACGTGCGGTTCGTACTCCTCCCGTTCCTCGATCGTACACTCATGCTTGGCCATATCTTCATAGGTGGCGAAGCGCTGGATCTTCTGCTTGGCCAGGTCGCCGTACGGCATGGGATGGCGGATGACGGCCACTCGCCTCCCCTTTTTCTTGAGGATTAAAGCGGCTTTTCTTGATGTCTGGCTTTTGCCGGACCCGGTGCGGACCGCGCACACGGAAATCAGGGGCTTATTGCTCTTGACCATTGTGTCATTGGGCCCCAGGAGGACGAAGCTGGCGCCGGCCGCCTGCACCTGCGAGGCCTTGTGCATGACGTATTCGTGCGAGACATCGCTGTAGGAGAAATAGACCTTGGTCACGCCGTGCTTTTTGATGAGGGCTTGGAGTTCTTCTTCGGCGTAGATCGGGATGCCGTCCGGGTAAAGCTTGCCGGCGAGCGTCGCGGGATATTTGCGTCCCTCAATATCAGGGATCTGAGTTGCCGTGAAGGCAACGACCTGGAAATTTGGGTTGTCCCGGAAGTACGTGTTGAAGTTGTGGAAATCGCGCCCCGCAGCACCCATGATGAGCACTTTTTTCATGAAGACCTCTCCTCCGTAATTTCTTAAAATAGTAAATTTTCTAAAATAAAAAGGGTAGTATAATACAAATGGGGGACGTCCTCAAGGGGAAAAGCGGCTCGGATAAGCGGCGCTATTTTTTCATGGGTCCTGTCGCCGACCAGCCCCTTCGTCCTCACTGAAAAATTTGGGTATCTAGACTGGATTTTTTATATCCATCTGGCTATCCCAAATTTTCTTCAGTTCCGGGCGCTGGGGCGCCCCGGTCGGCGCCACCCATTAAAAGAAGAGCGCCGCCTTTTCCTTGTGGGGTGGCTAGTGAAAAAACCATGCGCGCATTGACCTTTTTGAGCCCCCCTTATTGTCCAACTCGGGCCTTGTTCTACTGGTCGATCACTTTCTTCCAAGCCTGACTCTTGCGGTCGTAGGCTTTTTTGCCTTTTTTTGTGGAATGGGGCTTGGTTGGAGGAGGCATAGGCTTGCGCAACTTTCGCCAAATCGGCTTTTGCCGCCTGTTGATTTGATGGGTCATAGGGTTAGGATCGTTGGTTCTCTCTTCTCCGGGTCAAACAGGGCTACGGTGCTTTTGCCCGTCAGCCATCCGCCCGTTTCTCCGGGATTGATCGCCAGGGTTTTCCTATCTCTCCGAACTTCTGGTTTATGGGTATGGCCGAAGATGACCAAGTCGTATTTCTGCTTGGCCAAATAGGATTCAAGAGGGGCATTCAGATGGCTGACCAGAATCATAAGTCCTTCAGAATTAAAGATATATGGGGATTCCTGGATCGAGCCAAAGGGCTCGATAGCCTTGGCCAGCCCGATTTTTTCGCCGTCACAGTTTCCGAAAACGCCCTTGACCGGGCAGCCCAGCGATTGAAACTCACGGCCCGCGAAAGGAGCGATAAAATCCCCGGCATGGACGACCAGGCTGCATTTCGCTTCGTTAAAGAGACGCACCGCCCATCGGATCGCATTCAAATTGTCATGCGAGTCCGCCATGATGCCGATCATTCCATCTCCTGGGGTCAGCCTCGGCGCCGGCCCTGGTCCATCGGGATTGCCATAAAAATAATGCTTTTTTTGCCGAATGTCTAGTCTCAATTTGAGGACGGGCTGCCAAAGTCCCTCTGCCCAAATTTTCTTGACTTTAAAGGGGGGATTTCATTAATATATATCCGCTCTAAACGTCGGATATAGGCGCGTAGCTCAGTGGGAGAGCGCTTCCTTGACGCGGAAGAGGCCGTGGGTTCAATCCCCTCCGCGCCTACCACAAACGAAGGAGTATCTGTTCAAACAGAGATATAGAATGGTGCGAGAGTTTTTTTCCTTCCCGGCCACGTTTTCATGAACGTCCAGGCCGGCATCGGTAGAACGACGAAAAGGGGTCTGGTTTCCTTAGAACGAAGCGGCCTTTTTTAATTTTTTAGCCGTGCACGGGAGCGGAAGAGGACGATGGACAACGAAAAAGACAAAAACCTGAACAAGGAGCGGGAAGACACCCTGGAGGTCTTGCGGCACAGCGCATCGCATCTCCTCGCCCACGCCGTGCTCGAGCTTTTTCCCGGGACACGGATCGGGATCGGCCCCGCCGTCGAGAATGGGTATTACTACGACTTTTTGCGCGCCGAGCCTTTCAGCATCCAGGACCTCGAAGCGATCGAAAAAAAAATGCGGGAGATATCGAGCGCAGACTTCCCCATCGAGAAGGTGACTTTCTCGAAGGCCGAAGCCATCCGTCTCTTCAAGGAGAAGGGACAGGAGCTCAAGGTCGAGCTTATCGAGGAAAAGGCCGGCGACGATGTCACCTGCTACAAGCAGGGAAACTTCATCGATTTCTGCCTGGGCCCCCACCTGCCCTCCACCGGGCAAATCAAGCATTTCAAACTGCTCTCTGTCTCCGGCGCGTATTGGAAGGGCCAGGAGAAAGGAAGACAGCTTCAGCGCATCTATGGGACCGCTTTTTTCAGCAAGCAGGAACTCGATGAATACCTCCATCTCCTTGATGAAGCCAAAAAGCGCGACCACCGCCGTCTCGGCCCCGAACTGGACCTCTTCAGTTTCAACGAAGACCTGGGCGGAGGGCTGGTCCTCTGGCACCCGAAAGGCGCCGTGGTCCGCCACGTGATCGAGACCTTTTGGCGGGAGGAGCATGTCAGGGAAGGCTATGACTACCTTTATACTCCTCATCTGGCCAAGCTCGATGTCTGGCGCCGTTCCGGGCACACGGAGTTCTATGACGCCATGTTTCCGCCCCTGGTAAGCGACGAAATCGAGTATGAGATCAAGCCCATGAACTGCCCTTTTCACATCATGGTCTATAACTCCAAGCAGCGCAGCTACCGCGACCTGCCCATCCGGTATGCCGAGCTGGGCACAGTCTATCGCTATGAAAGAAGCGGTGTTCTCCACGGCCTGCTCAGGGTCCGCGGCTTCACCCAGGATGACGCCCACATCTTCTGCCGCGGCGACCAGCTCGAGGAGGAGATCATCAAGGCCGTCCGTTTCGCCAAGCATTTCTTTGCCGCCTTCGGGTTCCAGGAATACGATATCTTTTTGTCCACCCGGCCCGAGAAATATGTCGGGCGGCTGGAGGACTGGAACAAGGCGGAAGCGGACCTGGAGCAAGCGCTCAAGGATGCCGATTTTGCCTATAAAGTCGACAAGGGCGCTGGGGTGTTCTATGGTCCGAAGATCGATATCAAGGTCAAGGATGTCCTCAAGCGGTCCTGGCAGTGCACCACCGTCCAGCTCGATTTTAACCTGTCCGAACGCTTCGACCTGAACTACACCGGCGAAGATGGAAAGGACCACCGGCCGTTCATGATCCATCGCGCCCTTCTCGGATCGATGGAGCGGTTCTTCGGACTTCTCATCGAGCACTTCAACGGCAATTTCCCCCTCTGGCTGGCTCCCGTCCAGGTGATGATTCTCCCCATCGCCGAGCGGCATCATGAATACGCGGGAAAGCTCGATGCGCTCTTCAAAGACGGCAAGCTCCGCTCGCAGGCCGACCTGCGGCGCGAGAAGATCAATTATAAAATCCGGGAAGCCGAGAGCCAGAAAGTCCCGTTGATCCTGGTCGTGGGCGATCGGGAAGCCGCGGCCGGCACCGCCTCTTTGCGGATCCACGGGCAGGGCGACAAAGGCCAGGTCAACGTTTCCGAGTTCCTTGATAAAGTCAAGAAACTCAATGAACATAAATCACAAGTCGTGAATCTTTAAAGGAGGACAATCATTTTTAGAAGACAACCCTTTCACCCTGCGGGGAAGCCGAAAGCGCATAGGATTAATGAAATGATTCAAGCCAGAGAGATCCGAGTGATCGACGAAGAGAAAAACCAGTTGGGCGTTCTGCCGGCCTCCGAGGCCCTGTCTCTGGCCAGGCAAAAAGGCCTGGACCTGGTCGAGATCGCCCCTCAGGCAACTCCTCCAGTCTGTCGAATCATGGATTACGGCAAGTTTCTCTATGAATTGCATAAAAAGGACCATGAAGCCAAGAAACATCAAAAAACGGTCCGTCTCAAGGAGATCAAGTTCCGGCCGAAGATCAGCATCCACGATTACAGCTTCAAACTGAAACATGTCCAGCGCTTTTTAGAAGACGGCGACAAGGTCAAAATCACGATCATGCTCCGGGGCAGGGAAAAATCACGTCCCGAAATGGGCCAGGCGGTCCTGGCCAGGGTCATTGCCGACGTTCAGGCGTACGGGCACCAAGACGGCGATACGAGGAAATTGGACTGGGCTGTCTCCGCATTGCTTGTCCCCGCGAAGTTAGGAGGAAAAGATGCCAAAGCTAAAAACCCACAGGGGAGCCAAAAAGAGGTTCAAGGTCACAGCGAACAAGAAGGTGGTTCACAGCAAAGCGGGTAGGAGCCACATCCTCACCAAGAAATCAGCCAAGAGGAAAAGGAATCTCGGCAAGAAAGCCCTCATCAGTCGAGCCGACCGAAAATCAGTCAAGGCCATGCTGCCCTATGAATTTTGAGAGGAGAGTCAAAGATGCCAAGAGTCAAACGAGGATTCAAGAGAAAGAACAAACGGGCAAAAGTTTTAAAGCTCGCCAAAGGCTACTGGGGAGCGAGAAGCCATAATTACCGGACGGCCAAGGAAGCCGTGGAGCACGCGCTCCTCTATGCCTACCGCGACCGCCGCGCCCGGAAAAGGGATTTCCGCGAGCTCTGGATCATCCGGATCAAGGCCGCGGCCAAGCTCCACGGCCTGAGCTACAGCCGGTTTATCCAGGGTCTGAAGAAGCTCAACATCGAGCTGGACCGGAAGGTCCTGGCTGAGCTGGCGGTGCACGCGCCCCAGACTTTTGGCCGGATTGCCGCAAAAGCCAAAGATGCCGTCGCCTAATCTCGAGACGCTCAAGAGCAAGATCGACGCTTACAAAAAAAAGCTGGCGGACGAGTCTGCGAAGCCTCTTGACGCGAAATCCCTCGGGGAACTGAGGAATCTGTATCTAAGCCGGAAGCGCGGCTATCTCACGCTCCTCTTTGAAGAGCTCAAGGCCGTCGGCCCCGAGGACAAGCCTGCGGCTGGCCAACTGATCAACGGCTTCAAGCAGGAAGTGCAGGAAACGCTCGCTGCCCTTGAGGCCAAGCTCCAGCCGGCCCAGCAGGCGAAGAAAGAGATCGACCTGACCCTTCCCGGCGAACGCCGCTACTCGGGCGTGCCCCATCCGGTCCGCCTCTTCCAGCAGGAAATCGAGGATATCTTCGTGACTCTGGGCTTCGCCGTCGAGGCCGGCCCGGAGGTCGAAACCGACTATTACAATTTTGAAGCGCTCAACTTTCCTCCCCACCATCCGGCCCGCGACGACTGGGACACGCTCTATATCAACGATCAGCTTCTCTTGCGGACGCACACGTCGCCGGGCCAGATTCGGGTGATGGAAAAGAAAAAGCCCCCGATCCGGATCATCATTCCGGGCAAGGTTTTCAGGCGCGAAACTCCCGACCCGACGCACCTGCCGATGTTCTTTCAGGTTGAGGGGCTGGTCGTTGACGAGGGCGTGACCTTCGCCCACCTGAAGGGCACGCTCGAATACTTCCTGAAGCGGCTGTTCGGCGAAAAAATCAAGATCCGGTTCCGGCCGAGCTTCTTCCCGTTCACCGAGCCTTCCGCCGAAGTGGACATCGAATGCTTGGCCTGCGGAGGCAAGGACCAGGCCTGCCGCATCTGCGGGGGGACGGGATGGAAGGAAATCTTGGGCTCGGGCATGGTCGATCCTCAGGTCTTCAAGAACGTCAATATCGACCCGGAAAGATATTCCGGGTGGGCCTTCGGCATGGGAATCGACCGGGCCGCGATGTTCGCTTTTGATATTCCCGATATGCGCCTTTTCTTCGAGAATGACCTCAGATTCATCAGGCAATTTACGCTAAAATGAAGATCAGCATAAGTTGGCTCAAAGAATTCGTGGACGTCAGCCTGCCCCTGCCCCAGCTCCTCGACCGGATGACGATGATCGGCCTGGTTGCAGAGCATTGGGAAGAGCGCGAGGACGATGTCGTCCTGGATGTCGAGACGTACGCCAACCGTCCCGACACGCTCGGCCATCTCGGCATCGCCCGCGAAATCGGCGCCATGCTCCAGCTGCCTTTAAAAGAGCAGCACTGGCCGCTCACCGAGCTCACCGTTCGGACGTCGGAGCTCGTGGATGTCCAGATCCTGGATGAAGACCTCTGTCCGCGGTACTGCGGGATTGTCGTCAAAGGCGTGAATGTCGCGCCTTCGCCGGACTGGCTGCGCAGACGGATCGAGGCCATGGGCCTCAAGCCGATCAACAATATCGTAGACGTCAGCAACTATGTCCTGTATGCTACGGCCCAACCCATCCACGCCTTTGACCTGGCCAAGATCGCCGGGCCGCGCATCGTCATCCGCCGGGCCAAAAAAGGCGAGTCCATCCGGACCCTGGAGGGGAAAGACGCTGTCCTTTCGCCCGAGATGCTTGTGATCGCGGATGAGAAACGGCCGGTTGCTATCGCCGGTGTCATCGGCGGCGAGGAATCGGCCGTCTCGAACTCGACCCAAGATATCTTCATCGAGAGCGCCTATTTCGACCCCGTCTCGGTGCGCAAAACGGGCAAAGCCCTGGGGATCCAAACGGATGCTTGCTACCGTTTCGAGCGGGGGGCGGACATCTCGTTTGCCCCAAAGGCCGCCCTGATGGCGGCATCCCTGCTCACCCAGTTTGGAGGAATGGTTTCCAAGGAGGCCGTGGATGTCTATCCCCGGCCGCGTAAGAACAAGGAGATTATCCTTCGCAGTCGCCGCGTGGCCGACCTCCTCGGCATCGAGGTCGGTGATGAGTTGATCGAAAAGATTCTGGCCAGCCTTGGCTTCAGCCTCAAGCCCAACCAGAAAAACACTTGGCAGGTCCAGGTCCCGTTCTGGCGGGTGGATATCGAGCGCGAGGCCGACCTCATCGAGGAGATCGCCCGCTTTTTCGGCTACGATAAAATTCCGGTCGTGGTGCCGCCGTTCGAGGTTCTCGAGCCCGTCCCCTCCAACAAAGAGAGGATCCGCAAGGTCTGCCAGCAGCTGTTTCAACAGGGCTTTGATGAAGTCATCAACCAGAGCTTTGCCGACCCCGAGAAAGAGGCCGTTTTCCAGAGCGGAAAAATGCCCGTCGAGATCCGGAACCCCATTTCGTCCAGGGCCTCGCGGCTCCGGACAAACATGCTGAGCGGTCTTCTCGAGAACACGGCCTGGAACAAAAACCACGGCATCGAAGGCGTCCATATTTTTGAAGTCGGCAATATCTATTATTGGCTGGGCCATGACGCCTGCGAGGAAATGTACCTCGGCCTGTCCACGACAGGGCCTCTCGGCGCCCCGCATTGGAAAAACAAGGCCGCTCTGACAGACTTCTTCCATCTGAAAGGCGCCTGCGAAGCGGTGATGGAGGCCTTGCGGTATGAACCGTTCTCTTTCGAAGAGAAAGTTCATCCTTTCTTCGAGGAGGGCTTTGCCCTGGCCCTTGTCTACAAAGGCGAGGTCCTCGGCCACCTGGGATTAGTCCGGGAACCCATCCTGGACGCCCATTCGTTGGAAGGGCCCGTGTACGCGGCCGAGATCGTGCTCGACGTCCTCTTTGGCAAACAGCCCAAGCCGTTTGAGTTTGTCCCGCTTCCGAAATTCCCCTGCGTCAGCCGGGACCTGTCGTTTCTCGTGGAACGCGCCGTGCCCTACCAGGAGATCAAGCGAGCGATCGAGAAAGTCTCCGTGCCCTTTCTGGAAACGTTCGACCTCATCGACTCCTATGCCGGGAAATCGATTCCCCGGGACAAGAAAAGCCTGTCCCTTCGTTTTATCTATCGCAACCCCAAGGCGACACTCCTGGCCGAAGAAGTGGACAAATCCGAGAAAAAGATCATTAAGCACCTCATATCTGTTTTTCAAATCCAACTCAGAGAAAGAGGAGGGGAAAATTGACAACCGAGCTTGAAAGAATTAAGATTCTGGAAGGGAAAATCGCCCATGTCATCGAGTATATCAATAAGCTCTCGGCGGAGAACGACAAGCTGAAACAGCAGATCAAGGAGCTCCGCACGGAAAAGAAGGACATGGAGGAGCTGGCCCGGCGGGCGGGGAAGCTTGACGAGGACCTCAAAAGATACGAGAATGAACGGGAGGCCATCAAAGGCAAAATCGAAGCGATTATCAATCAGATTGATAAGCTCGGGTTATGATTGACAAGATCATCGAAATCGAAATTTATGGAAGGATATATAAAATACGAGTCAAAGGCGAAGAGGATGAAAAGTACATCAGCCACTTGACTTCTTACGTTGACCAGAAAATGCAGGAAATCGCAGTGAAGTCCAAATCCACGGATGCCCTCAAGATTGCCGTTTTGGCGGCTTTGAATATCGCGGACGAATTTTTCTTGTCGCAGAAAAAGCTGGATCAACTGGACGAAGCCATCGGCCAGATGGAAACAGAGATTGGAAGTCTGGAGGACCGTCTTCTTAAAAACGACCATGATGACCCCAATATCGAGAAACCGACATCTTAGGACAGAGACAACCCGATTCGTGCGTATAGATGCCCGTCGGGGGGCTCGAGACTTCTAATCCTCTCCTCAATTCCTTTCATCTGAATCGCCTTTACTCCGGAAGGAGGTAAACGGCTGTGAACATCGTTCTTTACGTCGGAGTTGCCGTTCTGATCGTTCTGGCCGCCGTGATCGTTTTTATTCTGGTGAAAAAGAATTCGGGAACGCGGGCGCTTTTTAAGGCCAAGCAGGAGGCCCAGGCCGTCCTGAATAGCGCCAAAGGCCAGGTGGAGGAAATCACCCGCAAGGCCTCTCTCGAGGCCCGCGAGAAGCTCAAGGGCCAGGAAGAGGAGTTCGAGCACCAAACGCGCGAAAAGCGCCGCAAAATCACGGAGATGGAAAGGCGTCTTGTCCACAAGGAAGAGAATCTGGAGCGGAAGTTTCAAGGCTTGGACCGCCGGGACCGGGAGATCGCCGGCAAGGAGCGCCGCGTTTCCCAGCGGGAGAAAGATCTTGATCTCCAAGAGGAAAAGGCGAATGCCCTGGTCAAAAGGCAGATGGAGGAATTGGAGCGCGTCGCCGGCCTGACCCAAGAAGAGGCCAAAGGCCAGCTGATCAAGAAAATCGAGGACGAGGCCAGGCTGGAGGCCGTCCAGGTCGTGCGCCGGGTCGAGGAAGAGACGCGCTCGAAAAGCCAGCAGACGGCGCGCGAAATCATCAGCCAGGCCATTCAGCGCTCGGCGGCCGAGCATGTCGTCGAGACCACGGTGTCCGTGGTGGACCTCCCGTCCGAAGACATGAAAGGCCGGATCATCGGCCGCGAAGGCCGGAACATCCGCGCCCTGGAAATGGCCACAGGCGTCGACATTATCGTCGACGACACGCCCGAAGCGGTGATCCTCTCCAGCTTCGACCCGATCCGGCGCGAAATGGCCCGCCTGGCCATCCAGCGGCTGGTCGTGGACGGCCGGATCCACCCGGCCAGGATCGAGGACATCGTCGAGACCGTCAAGCAGGAGCTCGAGGATAAAATCAAACAGGAAGGAGAGTCTGCCGCCTACGAGCTGCGCGTTCAGAACCTCCATCCCGAGCTCATCAAACTCCTGGGCAAGCTGCGCTACAGAACAAGCTATGGCCAGAACGTGCTCCAGCATTCCAAGGAGGTGGCCTTCCTGGCGGCCGCCATGGCCAAGGAGCTTGGCCTGGATATGCCGGTGGCGCTGAGGGCCGGCCTTCTCCATGACATCGGCAAGGCCGTGGACAAAGATGTCGAAGGCACGCACACCGAACTCAGCGTCGAGCTCTGCCGCAAGTACGGAGAAAGCGAGCTTGTCATCCAGGCCATTGCCTCGCATCACCGAGATGTCGACTTCCCGTCGATCGAAGCGGTTCTGGTCCAGTCGGCCGATACTCTCTCGGCGGCGCGTCCGGGCGCCCGGCGCGAGTTGCTCGAAACTTACGTCAAGCGGCTGGAAAAGCTGGAAGGACTGGCCAAGAGTTTTGAGGGCGTCTCCAAGGCGTATGCGCTCCAGGCCGGCCGCGAGATCCGGATCATGGTAGAAAGCCAGAAGGTGTCCGACGACAAGGCCACTTTGATCGCCAAGGACATCGCCACCAAGATCAAGAACGAGCTCGACTATCCGGGTCAGATCAAGGTCACCGTCATCCGCGAAATGAGGGCTGTGGAATATGCCCAGTAAACCCGGTAGGATCGGCGTCCTGTTCATCGGAGATATCATCGGCCGGCCGGGGAGGAATGCGCTCAAAAAGTTTCTGCCGGCGCTGAGGCAAAAATATGGGCCGGCCTTCATTGTCGCCAATGGCGAAAACGCGGCCGGTGGGGTCGGCATCACCGAGGACATCGGGACGGGCTTATTCGAGCTGGTGGATGTCCTGACATCGGGAAACCATATCTGGGACAAAAAAGAGGCCATCCCCTACCTGGATAAAGAGCCGAGGCTGTTGCGGCCGGCGAATTACCCGCCGCAGAACCCGGGACGGGGCGCCGCTGTGGCCCGCGATTCCCAGGGCCGGACGCTCGGCGTCCTGAGCCTCCAGGGCCGGGTGTTCATGGAAGCGATCGACTGTCCCTTCCGGACGGCCGACGAGGAGGTCCGCAGACTCAAGCAAGCGACACCGGCGGTCATCGTCGATTTTCACGCCGAGGCGACTTCGGAAAAGCAGGCCTTGGGATGGTACCTCGACGGGCGCGTCTCGGCCGTCATCGGAACGCACACGCATGTGCCGACGGCCGACGAGAGAATTTTGCCCGGCGGAACGGCGTATATCTCTGATGTCGGGATGGCCGGCGGCTTGAATTCGGTCATCGGTATCCGCAGGGACCAGGCCATCGAAAAATTCCTGACGGCGCGGCCCCAGCGCTTCGAGCCCGCAAAAGACGGGCTGTTCCTGTCCGCGGTCATGATCTGGATCGAGGAGAAGACCGGGAAGGCGCTTTCGATCACACGGGAGATTCTCACCGAGGAAAGCGTCGATGAGTGAAAGCCTTGTCCTCCCGGACAAAGTCTATACGGTCAGCGAGATCACCCGGCTCATCAAGCTCGAGCTTGAGACGGGCTTCCCTCAGGTCTGGGTGGTGGGGGAGATTTCGAATTTCCACCGCCACTCGTCGGGCCACGTCTACTTCACACTGAAAGATGAGTCGTGTCAGCTTCGGTCCGTGATGTTCCGCGGCGATGCCCGGCGGATGAAATTCGAGCTCAAGGACGGGCTGCAGCTGGTATGCCGGGGCAGGATCAACATCTATGAGCCGCGCGGCGAGTACCAGCTTGTCGTCGACCTGGCCGAGCCCAAGGGCAAGGGCGCCCTGCAGCTCGCTTTTGAGCAACTGAAAGAGAAGCTGCGAGCCGAGGGGCTGTTCGACGAGAAGCATAAAAAAAAGCTCCCGCTGCTGCCCAAGAAAATCGGCATTGTGACGTCGCCGCGGGGAGCGGCCATCGTCGATATCCTGCGAACTCTGGAGCGGCGGTTTGCCCGCCTGCATATTTTAATCTATCCGGCGCGCGTCCAGGGTGAAGGCGCGGCCGATGAGATCGTCGAGGGCATCGATACCCTGGCCGGCCTGGGCGATCTGGATGCGATCATCGTCGGGCGGGGCGGCGGCTCGATCGAAGACTTGTGGGCCTTCAACGAGGAGAAAGTGGCCCGCGCGATTTTCCGCTGCCCGGTGCCGGTCATCTCGGCGGTCGGCCACGAGGTGGACTTTACGATCGCGGATTTTGTCGCCGATGTCCGCGCTTCGACGCCGTCCGTGGCGGCCGAGATGGTCATCGAGAAAGAAGCGTCGTTCGTGGAGCGGATCGAAAGCCTGGAGCGGAGGGCCGTCCAGAGCGTTCGGTATGCCCTTCAGGAACGCCGGCAGGACGTGACGTACCTCGCCCAGCACCGCATCTTTCAGAATTTTAAAATCGGGCTCCTCAATTTGGAGCAGCAGGTCGATGAGCTGGAGACACGCTCCAGGGAGGTCGTCCGGGGCGAGCAGAGAAAAATCGCGGAGGCAGTAGCGCGGACGGCGTTGATGGGCGAAAAAATTTGGAGCGCGTTCCGCAGGATGCTTCAGGAACAGACCGGCCGATGGGAACGGTTGTCGGCCGAGCTGCACAGCCACAGCCCGCTGAACATTCTGAAAAAGGGCTACACGCTGTGCTGGACGGATGGAGGGACGCGGCTCGTCTCAAAGATCGAAGAGGTTCATAAGGACGAGGATATGGTCGTGTCTTTTTATCGGGGCGAGTTTTTGTGCCGGGTCAAGGATGTGGACAAGGACAAACGCATCGAATCCCGCGCTATCAAAGAAAAATGAATAGTTCGGCCGGCCGAGGAGGCATGATTATGAAAGATATCACCTTCGAAAAAGCGCTCACCGATCTTGAGCACATCGTCGAAAAACTGGAAAAAGGCGGCCTCAGCCTGAATGAGTCGCTCTCGCTGTTCGAGAAAGGAGTCAGGCTGGCGCGCTTCTTGCGCGATGAGCTCGAAAAGGCGGAGAAGAAAATCGAGATTCTCCTCAAAGATGAAAAAGGCGGTATCAAGCGCGCGGCATTCGACCTCGAGGCCGCTGAAGGTCTCGGTGCGGAGGCGGAAGAGGAAATCGCCGAAGAAGACAAGGAGGAAAGCGGCGCCAAGAAAACGCGGACAAAAGGTCCAAAGAAAGAGGGCGACGACGACGATACGCTCCCCTTTTAGAAAAATGGGCGGGCTTGACCGCCAGGGACGAAGATGAACACTGAGACGAAAATAGCAGCCTGGAAAAAAGCCGTCGAAAATGAGCTCAAGCGCGTTCTCGCTCGCCAGGACACGCTTCTCTTCCAAGCGATGCGCTATTCGGTCCTGTGCGGCGGAAAGCGGTTCAGGCCCCTGCTCGTCCTGGCCGCGGCGGACGCTTTCGGGGCGGCCCCGGGATCCGCCCTCCCCTTTGCCTGCGCCATCGAGCTTATCCACAACTATTCGCTCATTCATGATGACCTTCCTTCGATGGACGACGATGATTTCCGTCGCGGCCGTCCGTCTTGCCACAAAATGTTCGGCGAGGATATCGCGCTTCTCGCCGGGGACGGCCTCCTTACCATGGCTTTTGAATGGATGGCCGCTGCCGAGGTCCCGAAAAACCGGCTCTGCCAAAAGCAGCGGGTCATCAAGGAAATCGCCCAGCTGGCCGGCCCGGAAGGAATGATCGGCGGCCAGCTTCTGGACATCACGTTTTCCGCGGAAAACGCCGGCGAACAAAGCCTCCGCGAATTGATGCTAAAAAAAACCGGGGCTTTGATCGTGGCCTCGGTGAGGGCGGGGGCCGGGCTGGGCGGGGCGGCGCGCTCCCAGCTCGAAGCCGTGACTGATTACGCTAAACACCTCGGCCTTGCCTTTCAGGTCAGGGACGACATCCACGATGCGGCCGAGAAAGGCAAGAAGCGGGACCTCGACAAGCCGAATTATGTGAGGATGTTCGGACGGACCAAGGCCGCGCTTCTGTTGAAGAATTCCGTCGAGTCGGCGCTGGGCGCTTTGAAAGCGGCCTCTCTTGGATCCGCCCCCCTGCGCTATCTGGCGAAGCAATTATTGGACGTCAAGAAATGAGCAAACTGCTGGATGGAATCACGAGCCCCCAGGACCTCAAAAAACTCACGGTCGAAGACCTGTCGCGGCTGGCGAACGAGGTGAGAGCCTATATCCTGGACGTCGTTTCCAAAACCGGCGGCCATCTATCGGCGAACCTGGGCGTCGTGGAATTGACTCTCGCCCTGCATTATGTCTTTGACGCTCCCCGTGACAAGATCATCTGGGATGTCGGGCACCAGAGCTATACCCATAAGATCCTGACGGGGCGTAAGGAAAAATTCCGGACGCTCCGCCAGTTCGGCGGCATCCTGGGTTTTCCCAGCCGCGAGGAGAGCGAGTATGATGTCTATAACACGGGGCACGCTTCGACCGCCCTTTCGGCGGCGCTCGGCCTGGCCGTAGCCCGTGACAAAAAGAAAGAGGACTACAAGGTCATCGCCGTGGTCGGCGATGGGAGCCTGACGGGCGGCGTGTCCTGGGAGGCGCTGAACCAGATCGGCCATCTCCGGAAGCCGCTGATCATCGTCCTCAATTATAACGAAATGTCCATCTCGCCGAGCGTGGGGGCGCTCTCCAAATACCTTTCTTACCTGGCCAGCGGGCAGCATTACCTGAGGGTGAAAGACCATGCCAAGTCCTTCCTGAAATCTATCCCTATGTTGGGCTGGCCGATGATCAAGGCCGGCCACGCTTTCGAGGAACTCGTCAAGAAAACATTCTTCCCCGGCCTCGTTTTCGAGGAGCTCGGGTTACGGTATATCGGGCCTGTCCAGGGGCACAGCATTAGCTCGCTCATCGAGATCTTCAAGGAAGCCAAGACCTACCAGGGAGGGCCCGTGTTGATCCACACCGTGACCAGGAAAGGCCTCGGCTTTATCCCGGCCCAGGAGAACCCTGAGCGGTTCCACGGCGCAAGCCCCTTCAATGTCCGCAATGGGGAATCGCTTGCCCAGAACAACCGGCCCACCTATTCTTCGGTCTTCGGACAGACCGTGTTGAGGATCGCCAAGCGCGATCCGAGGGTCATCGCCATCACGGCCGCTATGCCGGAGGGGACGGGTCTCGCCGAATTTTCTGAGCAGCTGACCGAGCAGTTCTTTGATGTGGGCATCGCCGAACAGCATGCCGTAAATTTTGCGGCGGGGCTGGCCCTGGATGGGCTGAAACCCGTGTGCGCTATCTATTCGACATTTCTGCAACGGGCCTACGACCAGCTTTATCATGATGTCTGTCTGCAAGATCTGCCTGTTATCTTCGTTCTTGACAGGGCGGGGATCGTGTCGGATGATGGGCCGACCCACCAGGGGATCAACGACATTGCCTATTTGCGGCACATGCCCAACATGATTCTCATGGCTCCCCGGGACGAGAACGAGCTCCAGCACATGCTCCAGTCAGCTTTGGCGTATGGGCACCCGGCGGCCATCCGCTTCCCCAAGGGAGAGGGGGTTGGCGTCTCCTTGGATAAGGACTTTAAGCGGGTTCCCCTCGGCAAGAGCGAGCTCCTCAAGGAGGGCCAGGATTTGCTTCTGGCCTTCGGCAGCATGGTCTATCCGGCACTTGCTGCAGCGAAAGAGCTGGAGGAGGACGGAATCAGACTGGCGGTCGTGGATGCCAAGTTTGCCAAGCCGCTCGATGAGGAAATGATCCTCCGCTTTTCAGAGCCGGGGACGACGATCATCACGGCCGAGGAGGGCGTGGTCGCGGGCGGATTCGGCAGCGCCGTGCGCGAGTTTTTGGACACGCAGGGGAAATTCGATGTTCGATTCAAGGCCATCGGAATTCCGCTCGAGGTCTATCCAATGGGGAAGGCCCAGCAGATTAAGAAACTGCTGCGGCTGGATAGAGAGGGCCTCGTCAGTCAAATCAGGGAATTCTATCGTCCCCCGGGCACAGCCTAAGAACGCTTCAGGGACAGGTCAGGGGAGGTTCCCAAAACGTCCCCCGAACTAAAATGAACAAGGAACGGGCAGATAAGGTTCTTGTGGGAAGGGGACTCGCGGAAAGCCCCGAGAAAGCCCAAGCGCTGATCATGGCCGGTCAGGTCTTCAGCAGAGATCAGCGCATCGAGAAACCAGGCCAGCTCGTTGCCCCGGGCCAAGAGATAACGGTCCAAAAATCCCTCCCGTATGTCAGTCGCGGCGGACTCAAACTCGATGAGGCGCTAGATTATTTTCAAATCTCCGTTACCGGCAGAATCGCCGCCGACATCGGCTCTTCCACAGGCGGCTTCACGGACTGCCTGCTGCAGCGCGGCGCCGCGAAAATCTATGCGGTGGACGTCGAAACGAAGCAGCTGGACTGCCGACTCCGCGAGGATTCGCGGGTTGTCCGCATCGAAAAAAACGCCCGCTTTCTCACCCGGGACGACTTCGCTGACGCCCTCGACATCGTCACCATGGACGTTTCGTTCATTTCTATCTTGAAGATTCTTCCGGCCCTCAAGGATATCCTTGGATGCCGCCGCGAGCGCGGGCCGGCGGCCGGCCGCGGCCCAGCGCTCCTTCTCTCCCTGCTCAAGCCCCAGTTCGAGGTGGGCAAAGGTCAGGTTGGGAAAAAGGGCATTGTCCGCGACCCCGGCCTCCACGAAAAAGTGCTCCAAAATATTACGGGGGAGGCGGCGGCGCTCGGCTTCAACCTGCGGGGCCTGATGAGATGTTTGGTGCGCGGGCGGAAGGGAAATCGCGAATTTTTTGGCCTTTGGGATCTGGCGGGATTGTCACCGGCCGGCCAGGACGTGCTAAAATGGATCAAGGAGGTAGCCCGGGATGAGAAAAATTAGCAGGGTGGGAGTCGTCATCAAGCCCCATGCGCCGGGGATCGAGGATATTCTGACCAAGCTCGATGCCTTTCTCTCGAAGCGGGGAATCGAGTGCGTCCTGGAGGGAGTGGCGGCCCAAAAGCTCGGCCGATCCGAAGGCCCTGACAGGAAAGAAATCCCCGGCCAAGTCGACCTGGTCGTCGTCCTGGGCGGCGACGGCACCCTCCTCAGCATTGCCCATGTCGCAGCCTGCAAGCGGGTCCCCGTCATGGGCGTCAACCTCGGCCGGCTCGGTTTTTTGACCGAAGTCCCCTTGGACGAAATGACGCTCGCCCTCGACGCCTTTATCGGCGGCAACGAGGACATCGTCAGCCCGCGCTGGATGCTCGAATCGAAGTTCAAAGACGGCGCCGGCCTGGCCTTGAATGATGTCGTCATCAACAAGGGCGCATTGGCCCGGATGATCCAGGTCACCATCTGGATCGACGACCGCGAAATCCAAACCATCAAGGCTGACGGCCTGATTGTCGCCACGCCGACAGGATCGACCGCGTATTCGCTTTCGGCGGGAGGCCCTATCATCCAGCCTTATATTCCCGGCATCCTCCTGACGCCGATCTGCCCCCACACCCTCACGTTCCGGCCGACCGTCATTTCCTCGGAGGCAAGGGTCAAGATCCAGCTCCTGACGTCCGGAGAAGAGGTCTATCTAACCCTGGATGGCCAGCGGGGCAGCACGATGGTCAAGAATGACATCGTCGAGGTTCGGCGGGCCGATTGCGAGCTGTGCCTCGTTTCGTCCCCTAAGCGGAATTATTTCGACCTCCTCCAGGAAAAGCTGTCTTGGGGCGAGTAGGGTTCGGAATATGCCGTTCAAAAAAGAGCTTTGGAAAGGGATTTCGCTCCCTAACGGGATTTTTCACGCCATAAAAAATTCTGCATTTTCCTCGCCTGGCCAAAAAGGAGAGCGGTTTGCACTCCCCTGATATTCGTCCCGCCGTGAGAAAAAATTGAACTTCGAAAGGTCTTTCCTTTGTAACCCCTCGCCCGGTTGACATTTTTATGGGGGGAAACTATCATTTACCTCTTCTTGGAAGGCGCCGATGACGACAAACGAGATGAGCCCAGAGGCCGAGAGACTGAGGGTCTTGTACGTGTCCCCGGAGGTCTCTCCGTTTACCAAGCCCGGACACTTGGCGGATGCCGCCCAGGCTCTGCCCAAATCCCTTTCCAGCCTGGGCGTCGAAATTTCGCTCATCATGCCCAAATATCGCCGGCCGGAGATCGAGTCCTTGGACCTGAAGCTTGTCCTCTCCGAGCTCCTTGTGCCCCTGGGCAATGATAAGGCCAAGGCGAATGTCTATAGAGCCGAGTCCGGCCGGACCCCCATATATTTCATCGACAACCCGAAATACTTTTGCCGGGACATGATTTATGGCTCCGCCAAAGGCGAATACCTGGATAACGACGAGCGGTTCACGTTTTTTAGCCGTGCCGTCCTCGAGTTTCTGCTCAAATCGAAGCTCCCGGTCGAAATTATTCACTGCAATAACTGGCCGACCGCCCTCATTCCTGTTTTTCTCCGGACCCATTATGCCCAGAAAAGCCATTTCAAGGACGTCGCCACCGTCTTTTCCGTGCACGATATCTCGTTCCAGGGCAAATTTCCGCCCGAATCCCTGGCCCTGACGGGCTTGAACTGGGATTATTTCACGCCCGAGCAGCTGGCCCTCAACGGCCGGTTCAATTTTCTCAAGGCCGGGCTGATTTTTGCCGACATCATCAATATGGTCAACCCGGATTACCTTCAGGAAATCCAGGCTGCTGATTCCGGCAACTACTTTGAGGCTGTTCTCGCCCAGCGAAAGGACGCCCTGGTCACGATTCGCCATGGCGAGGACAATGGAAGTTGGGAGCTCGCCGCGAAAGAATTCATCAGGATCTATAAAAAGGCTTTGGGGCTTAGGAGAGGAGGTCGGAGTGGCTGACAACATTTTAGAGGCGACGGATGCGAATTTTGATGAGGAAGTGCTGAAGTCGGCGCTTCCCGTGCTTGTCGATTTTTGGGCGGTTTGGTGCGTGCCCTGCAAGATGATCGCGCCCCTGGTGGATGAGCTCGCCGGGGAATACAAAGACAAGCTCAAGGTCTGCAAAGTGAATGTCGACGAGAGCCAAAAGGTCCCCGTGCGCTACGGAATCCGGGGCATCCCGACCCTGCTGCTGTTCAAGGGCGGCGAGTTGAAGGAAACGATGGTCGGCGTGCTTCCCAAGGACAAGATCGTCAATACGCTCAATAAGTATTTATAAAAGACCGCTTGGAGATGTTCTCGGGAGCGGTCCCGAAAATGTCCGCCAGAATTAAGTTCAGATTCCAAAGGATCGAGCATGGCTGAAACACACGACGTCATCATCATCGGAGCCGGGCCGGCTGGCCTGGCCGCCGCCCTATATACAGGCCGGGCGCGGCTGAACTCGATCGTCCTGGAAAAGGCGATTCCCGGGGGACAGATCTTACTGACGGATTGGATCGAAAATTACCCTGGCTTTCCGGACGGCATCGCCCCATTTGACCTCATCGAAAACTTTCGTAAACAAGCCCTCAAGTTCGGGGCAAAGTTCGTCACCGAGGAAGCCAAAGAAATTCGGAGGGAGGGGGAGATCTGGGTCGTTCGGGGAAACAAGGCCCAGTATCCAACCCGTGCCGTCATTATCGCTACGGGATCAGCCTACCGCCGGTTGGGCCTGCCTAACGAAGAGCGGCTGATTGGTCGCGGGGTTTCCTATTGCGCGACGTGCGACGGCGCCTTTTTCAGGGAAAGCAGCATCGCGGTTGTCGGCGGGGGCGATACAGCCCTTATGGAGGCTATCTTTCTGACCAAATTCGCCAAGAGGGTGGCGCTCATCCACCGCCGCGACCGGTTTCGCGGGACAAAGATCATTCAGGAACGGGTTCTAGCCAACCCGAAGATCGTTGTCTACTGGGACTCGGTCATCGAGTCGCTCGAAGGCGGGGACCATGTCGAGGCCGTCGTCCTGCGCAATGTCAAAGACGAGACTCGGGTGACTCTGCCCATCGAGGGACTTTTTGTTTCGATCGGCATGGACCCCATCACCGGGTTTGTCAAAGGGCTGTTGGAACTCAACGAATGGGGAGAAATCGTCGTCGATCCGGCCATGGCCACATCCCAGCCGGGGATTTACGCGGCCGGGGATGTGATCGATGCCTGCCCGCACCAGGTGGCCTCGGCCGTGGGGTCGGGCGTTCATGCAGCCATTTCGGTCGACGAATACCTCTCCAAATAATCTCTATTTGTTTTTTTCAAGCTTTTCGACCCGGACTTTGAGCTTCTTGAAGTCCTTGACGATGTCATACATCTGGGGCATGAGCGCCCAGACCTTCCGCCAATCCCGGATGTCCAGGTGGGGGCTTCCCGAGACGAATGAGCCCGAAGGAATATCTTTTGTCACGCCCGATTTTGCGGCAATGAAGACGTTGTCGCCCACTGTGACGTGATCGGCAATCCCGACCTGCCCCATCAGAAGGGCGTTCTTCCCGACTTTTGAGCTCCCGGCGATTCCCACCTGGGCAGCCAAGATGCCGTTTTCCCCGATTTCGACGTTATGGGCGATCATCACGAGGTTATCGATTTTTGTCCCTTTCCGGATTATGGTCTCTCCGAGGGCGGCGCGGTCGATGGTGGTGTTGGCGCCGATCTCGACGTCGTCCTCGATGACGACAATCCCCTTTTGGGGAATCTTGATGCGGCTGCCGTCCTCGCCCTTCAAATACCCGAACCCGTCCGACCCGATGACGACCCCGTTGTGGATAATCACCCGACTACCGACCTTCACGTCCTCGCGGATCGAGACGCCGGAATGGATGACCGTCTGCTCCCCGATTTTCGCGCGAGGATAGATCGTCACAAGCGGGAAGATCACCGCCCCGGCGCCGATTTCCACGTCGTCTGCCACTGAGCAGTAGGCCCCTACGGCTGCGCCGGCGCCGATCCTGGCCGAGATTGAAACAACGGCCGTCGGATGAATGCCGGGCTGCGGGCGGTAAGGACTGTAAAAAAGCTGGACGGCGCGCACGAAGGCTAGGTGGGGATCGGCCGCCCTGATGACCGGGATCCTGTCGAATGGCTCGCCCGGCGGAAGGATCGCCGCTGATGCATCCGTTTTCTCGAGAAATGCCCGAAGCTTGGGCTTCGATAGAAAGACGAGGTCGCCTTTGCCCGCCATCTCCAGGCTGGCCACGCCCGTTATGACTGTCTTGCCGTCCCCCTCAAAGGGACAGTTCAGCCGCTCGGCCAGTTCTTTCACCGAGATGTTCATGGCAACCTTCCTTTAGGGGGCCAGCCGAGACCGGCCTTAGACCGTTTTGGCATTTACCCCCCTTCTTAGGCTTGGGCTTTGGCTCTGCGCGCGTCTATCCGTTCGTTGAGCACGGCCGCCAGCTCCGCCCCCCAGAGGAGAATGGCCAGCGAGAATGAGATCCACAGCAGAAAGAAAATGATCGAGGTCAACGTGCCTTGCAGCAGCTTGGACAGGACGATCCCGATCGCCGAAAAATGTGCCACATAGACGACAAAAATCCGCTTGAATATCTCCCAGAGGACCGAGCCAAGCGCCGCGGCGACCAAGGCCGCCCGGGTATGGACCTTGACCTCAGGGATGAATTTATAAAGGACGAACAGCACTAAAAACCCCAGCATGAACGGGATGAGATACTGGATTAAAAAGCTGTCGATGAGGGGCAAGAGCTTAGGGTTCAGGGTATTGGCCACGAAGGCGCTCTCCTTGATGACGCGGTGGAGCGCCGCCCAGGCGGCGGTGATCGAAAGCGAAAAAATCAAGATCACGGCGATGATGATCATGATGATGTATTCAATCAGCCGGTTGTAAAAAAAAGATTTCTGGTACTGACTCTTGAAGATGACGTTGAGCGAGGTGATCAGGTTCGAGAACAGGAAGCTCCCGGCAATGAGCGACCCCAGGAGGCCGAACCAGCCCAGGCTGGCAATGTTTTTCGAGATACCGCCGATCTTCTTGAAAAACAAGGGGTCAAGCTTGGCAAAAAAGTCCTCGGTGAAAATATTGAGGCTGCGGATGGCGATCTCCGAGCTGCCCAGGATTTTCGTGGTGGCGAAAGCGAACAGGGCGATCAGGGGGACGGCGCAGAGAAGACAGAAGTAGGAGATGATGATCGAGTGGCTGAAGCACTTGTCCGCATTGAACCTTTTAAAGGTTGTGCCGAGAATATGAAAAATAGGTGCGGCCATCGGCCTCCTTCTGGGGGACCTCTTCGGGATGCTCCCAGTTGATGCTCAGAAACGTCCCCGAGCCGTCTCCGGACTGCCCCTAAAATCCCCCTTTCCACTTCCCCATCAGGATGATGAAGGTGACGAGCAGGGCGTAAATGACCAGCGTCTCGATCAGGATCAGCCCGAGGAGCAGCAGGAACCGGATATGCGGGGCTGCCTGAGGATTTCTAGAGATCCCTTCGCAGGCGCTGCTGAGGGCCTTGGCCTGGCAGAACGCGCCGGCGGCGGCTGCCAGCGTGATAATGGCGCCGCTGACGATGATCGCGAGCTTGTACAGGGAGGCCTTGGTCTCTGTCAGTGCGGCTTCCTGGGCCAGAAGCGGCGCACCGGCGATGAACAGGAAGAACAACAGGAGGCCGAGGGCTTTCGATTTCTTGGTCATGGCAAAACTCCTTTCGAGATGTATTCGATAGGATCGAGATTAGTGTTCCTCTTCATGGGCGACCGCTCCCGAAATGTAAATGCAGGCGAGCAGCATAAAAACGAAGGCCTGGAGGACGCCCGTGAACAGCGACAAGAGCATGAACGGAAGCGGCAGAAAATAGGGAAGGATCGAGGCGATGACGACGATCAGCACGTCTTCGGCAAAGATATTGCTGAAGAGTCGGATCGAGAGGGACAAGGGCCGCGAAAAATGACTGATCAGCTCGATCGGAACCATCAGGGGGGCCAGCAGCGGCGTGGGGCCGGAGAAATGCTTGAGGTACTTCAGCACGCCCTGCTCCTTCATTCCCTGGTAATGATAATAGACGAAGACGGTCAGCGCGCAGCCGATCGTCACGTTCAGCTTGCTTGTGGGCGACATCAGACCCGGAATGAGGCCCATCAGGTTCGAGCAGAGGATAAACAAGCCGACCGTTCCTATCATCGGCAAATACTTTTTCCCTTGGGGGCCGATGATATCGACAAGGAGGCTTTCCAAAGCGCCGATGAGAATCTCGAACACGTTCTGCATCCCCTTAGGCACGAAAGAGCGCCTCCGCGAGGCGATTCCCAGAAAAACGATCAGAAAAGCTGCCACGACAATGACCATGACAATGTAGTTGGGGATGAAGTCGCGGGGGTTCTTGACGTGAATGCCGGCCAGGCCGAGCAGGGCGGCGATGGGTGGTCCAAAGACCTTGTTGAACAGCGTGACGATGGCTAAGGGACGTTCTAGCTCTTCCATTGTCTCAAGCGGGCGAGGGCTACAACCGTTTCACCCAGAAAAACGGGAATTACCGTCGAAAAGCCTGCGGCAAACGCCAGGAGCTTCTTCGGATAGGCGAAGATTATAATTAAAAATATGCCAATAATCAATATCAGGCGGATGGCGTAGAGAAGGACGCCGGAGCGGACGGCCTTGCCGGTCTCCCGGAGGAGGACTCGGGTCAAGGACTTCTTGAGCCAGAGGAAGGAAAGAGACGCGAGTGCCCCTCCAACCAAGACGAAGAGACCGGTGAGAAGGTCGAAGAGGAAAACGGCCAGCAATCCAAAGATGGCTGCTAAGATAATGATTTCAAATGGGATCCGCCGGAGCATGTTTTCTTCTATCGGGTCGGTCTGGATGCTCATGGCCTTGCCTGCTCAATCCTTGTCGATATCGGGATCTTTGTTTAGTTTAATGATGCCCCGGATCAGGCTGATCAGGCCGGAGGCGACCCCCAACAGGGTAAAAACCAGGAGAAGCCAGGGGTTGGTGCCGAGCCACTTATCCATGTAGTATCCGATCAACAGGCCTATGATGATCGAAGACGGCAGCACCAGCCCCAGGGAAAACAGGTTTGCAAACTTGCGGTAAATCATGGGCTAAACCCGGCCTTATTATAACATACGACGTCTAAGCAGGCCCCCTGTTCCGTACCATACGTTTTTCCAGTGAGAATTTCCCGGTCAGCAATCGTCTTTCTAGATTGGGACTTCGACCCCGTTTCCAAAAAAGGAGGCATCCATCATGACCCATGACCCCAAAACGTATGGCTTTGGCTGGATCCCCGATTATCCCGATTTCAGGGACTATACGGAGGAAACCAAAACGGTACGCGAAATTTTGCTTTTGACCAACCTTCCTCTCGCCCGCGACCTTTCGGGAAAAGGCGGCGCCCCATCCGGCGCGCCCAAAAAAACGCCCGCCAAGCCTCTTGCTCTCCCCGCTTCCGTCGACCTCCGGGAATGGTGTTCGCCCGTCGAAGATCAGCGGAGCCTCGGCGCCTGCACGGCCAACGCCGGGGTCGGCGCCATCGAATATTATGAACGCAAGGCCTTCGGCCGGCATATCGATGCTTCGCGCCTCTTCCTCTACAAAGTGACGCGCAACCTGATGAAAATGAAGGGCGACACGGGTGCCTACCTCCGCACCACCATCGGCGGCATGGTCCTCTTCGGCGTTCCTCCAGAGGAATACTGGCCCTATACCGACGACCAAGAGAAATTCGACAAAGAGCCCCCGGCCTTCTGCTATGCCTTTGCCCAAAACTACAAGACGATCCAGTATTACCGGCACGACCCGCCGGGAATCCTTCCGGGGACCGTCCTCAGCCGCGTCAAGACCTACCTGGCGGCCGGCCACCCCTCGATCTTCGGTTTCACGGTCTACAGCTCCATGGAATTGGCCGATGAACGGGGCGCCATCCCCTTTCCCGAGCGCTCCGAGCGGATCCTGGGCGGGCATGCCGTCCTGGCCGTCGGCTATGACGACCGCCTCAAGATCGCCAACACGTCCAGCGGCAATGAAACGACGGGCGCCCTTCTCATCCGCAATTCTTGGGGGGCCGGATGGGGCGAGCGGGGCTACGGCTGGCTGCCGTACGAGTATGTCCTGAGGGGGCTGGCTGAGGACTTCTGGTCGGTTTTAAAGAAGGATTGGGTCGACACCGGCGAATTCAACGTTTGAAATCCCACTTTCTCCCCCTTTGGAAAAGTGGGAGTAAGAAGACGGAACTGTTGCGGGTTTTACCCCCTTTTTTAAAGATGGATAGATCCGGATTATGCTTGATAATCTAGGGGGGAATCGATATGATTATGTGTATCTAGGTTCTTAAAATTTGGGGAAACATGTGAGCTCAGCGGATTGTTTAAGCGCTCCCCGATATTTTCGCAGCGACACCAGCCGAATTGGAAAATTCGGTGTGTGTCACGGAATATCCCGAAAATGGGCATTATGTCTAATCATTTTCCTAATTCTCGTCTCTGCCGCGTTCGTTCCTTTCCTTCAGGCCCAAATCACCGAGCAGGTAGACCCGTTCTACCTGAAGCTTTATGAGGACGGCAAGTATTTCTTCCAGAACGGGGATTTTGCCGGCGCCGTCTCAAATTTTGAGATCGCCTTTTTCGGCTTCGTGGACAATCCACCGAAGCTCCTTGAATGTTATATCTACCTCGAGGTAAGTTACTCCCACCTCAAGAATGCCGATAAAACCAAATATTATTATGACGAGATCAAGCGGCTCAGGCTCCAGGCCTACTTGAAGAACCTCAAGCTCCCCGAAGACCTCGAGGTCAAATATCTTGAGCTCAATGCCGCCTTTGCTCGGCTCGGAGCCAAGGCCGCTGCCGGAAGCGGCGTGGTCGCGTCCAAAACCGAACCCAAATCGAAAACTAAACCCGAATCCCAGCCTCCGGCGTCCTCCCCTCAGAAAGAAGCTGATTCTAAGCTCCGGCAGACCGCGCCTCCGCCCTCAACCTCTAAGAAAGAAGCCGATTCGGGAAAAGCCAAAGACTTGCCCGAAAAACCGGCCAAACAGCCCGTTCAAACGACAAAGCCCGCTTCCAAAACTACAATACCCCCGCCGCCTCCCGTTTCTCCGTCCGACGCCCTCGCCGCCGAAATCAAGCAGCTCAAGGATGCCATCAAAAAAGACAAAGGAAATCCCGATCCTTATTTCCGCCTCTCCGCGCTTTTCGTCGACCAGAAAAAATTCAGAGACGCGCGCGCCGCCCTTGAATCCCTTATCGGCATAAACCCAAAAAACGGCCTGGCTCACTTAGAGTTGGGAAAAATTTATGTCGCCGAGCAAAAAACCAAGGAAGCCCTCGCTGCCTTCGAAAAAGCCGCCGCCCTCCTCCTCGATAACCCCGCCCCTCATTATGCTCTCGGCAAGCTCTACTTCGACCTGAAGGATTATGACAAGGCCAAACAATCATTCTCCCTCTCCCAGCGGATCGACGGCAAATATATGGACGTTGCCCGTTATATGGTCAGCCTTGCCGACATCGAGACCCTCCGCATCACGGACTCTCAGGTCTACCTCCAGAAGGCCCGCTCCGAGCTAGACGCCTACAAGAAAATAGGGTTTTACATTGACGCCCTGAAGGCTGATCCGTCCAACGTGGACATCTATTTTGAAATCAAAGACGCCTACCTCGACGAGAAACAATACAAGGAAGCCGCCAAGCTGCTCGAGCTCCTCCTCACGTATTATCCGGACGACATCCGCATCTACAGGGGCCTGGGCGACGTCTATATCAAGGACAAGGCCTCCGGCAAAGCGGTTACAATCCTGGGACGGGGGATAAAGATCGACGGAAAAGACGTCGAAATGCATTATCTTCTCGGCAAGGCCACCATGGGGCTGAAAAGATACAGCGAGGCCGCCGCCGAATTCGACATCGTCCTGGCCTCCTCGCCCTTCTTTAAGGATACGCGGGATCTCCGAAAGTCATGCCTCGACAAGATCAAAAAATAGGCGAACGCAATCTTCCCCGCCCCTTTCGGATTTTATTCTGGCTCTTCAGACATAGGTTCAACGAGCGGTTCATATGCCCCGTGGCTTGCCACGGGGAACCGCTCGAGAGGGTTCCAAGGGGGAGTCGCCCCCTTGGTCGCAGGGCGGGGTTTCATGCCCCGCCCAAGAAGGGGAGGCAGGGCGGCCGGGTCTTCCCGGCGCCCGTTGGAAGGGGTCTTCCCCTCCAAATTGACAGGAGGATTGCCTTTATTGCGGCCCTTTTATCAATAACGGCTCTTTTGGCTGGCTGTTTATTGAAGACGGTGCCCTGCCCCGCCGACCGCTTTCCCAACCTCATCGAAAACGGCGATTTCGAAAGCTATTATCCGCCCGCCAAGCCATATATCTGGCGCTTAGAGCCCGAGGCATTTTTTCTCTGGGACCTGTTTTCGCGCCCCGGCGGAAAGCGATCCCTCTTCATCGGGGCCTCGATGATCGCTCCTCTCGATAACGCGCGCCTGACCTGCCGGCTCAAACCTGTCAAGCCGCAGGCGGCCTATATCTTCGAAGGCTCCTTTATCCGTAACCGCAACATTGACGGCGTCTATCCCACGGTTTCGCTCTTTGGGCAGGAGCGCCGGCTGAGTGATTTCTGGGCCTCCGGCAAATGGCAAAAAATATCGGTCATCTTTCAATCCCCGGCGAAGCTGAAAAGCGCGAAGGCGCCTTCAGAATTCCTGAAAATAGAATCCCCGCGGGACGATTATTTCCTCTGGGTGGATGATTTGAGCCTCTGCGAAATAAAAACCGCGGCCGTAGGCCCGCTCAATGGTGCCCGGATCAACCGGGAGTCGATTGAATTTACCTGGGAAATGACGCCGACGGACCGCCTGCTGGATGTTGTCCTTGTGCTTTCCCGCGATAAGAATTTTAATGAGCGGGATGTACTGGAATTCAGGACGAATAATGGAGATGGCGACCTGCTGAATAGGGACCTGGTCCCGAACGGTAACCCGGTCCAATCTTTTGCCAGAGATTCCGAAGTTCTCACCCTTTTCCTGCCAAACTATCTAAAAAAAGGCAAATGGTTCTGGCGGCTGGATATTTATCAGTATAAAACGCTTCTCGCCATGTCCGACATTAGGCAATTTTTTATAGAAAAGGAATATCCGGAAATTTCTTCAGCGTCATCGCCTGGCTCTAGGCGCGGCGATCTCGCATTTAGGGCGGCGGATGGAGAAGCGAGGGGCGGGTCGGAAATTCAGAACTTGGATTATTTTCCCATCGGCGTGTATAACGTCTCCCTTGAGGACTTCAAGGAGCTGCGTGAAATCGGCTTCAATTCGGTCAGCCTTCCTGCGGCCGGTCCGGATTCTCTGCTCCAGGCTTTGGCCGCGGCCCGCGAAAACGGCCTCAGGATTCTCGTCTCTCCCGCGGCCGCGTTGGGAGGCGCGCTCGAAGCCGCGCTTTCAAACGCGATCCTTGGCTGGTACCTTGAAGACGAGCCCGAGGGCCGGAGCATTTCGCCCAAAATCCTCTTCAACAGGCGCGCCGAGCTCTTCCGCCGTGGATTCCGCCGGCCCGGCGTCATCGTCCTCAACCGCTCCTGGCGCGCCCCCGACTACGCCCCGGCGGCGGACGTTATCATGACCGATCCCTATCCCATTCCCTTCGAGCCGCTGTCCTGGCTCAGCACGTCGCTCGACGAGATTCGCGCCTGCCTCGCCGGAGATCCGTCCAAAAGACTCTGGGCCGTCATCCAGGCCTTCGGCTGGAACTGCGGCGCTAAGGCCGGCGAAGAAACCGGCTTGGGCCGCGACCCGACGGGCGACGAAGTCCGGACGCTGACCTATCTGGCCCTCGCCCATAAAGCGCAGGGGCTGTTCTATTACGTCTGTCAATCGGAGAATAATTTTATTAAAGAGAATAAGGATTTGTGGGAGGGGCTGAGAAAGACGGTGGGGGAAGTGCGGCAGTTGCTGCCGGCGATTCAAGCGCCGGAGGCCGGGGCCGCGTACACGATGAAGTGCGACAAGAACGATGCTTGGGGCATCCCGGCCGTCCACTCGATTCTTAAAGAGCTTAAATTGGAGGGGAATTCCTATTCGGAGCCCCATGCCGGTCCCATGGACCTCACTCGGCTGCCGAGACCTGGTCCGGCTGGATTCCCCACCGGTTCGCTTCGCCCGGGCGCCTACCTCATCGCCGTCAACACCCTCAATGAGCCTGTAACGGCGGCCCTCGATTTCAAACGTCCGCCTTCCGCCGCCGCTTTCGATTTTTTTTCAGGGGCAGGGTTCCCACTCTCAGATTCCCGGCTGATCCTGGAATTCAAGCCGCTGGAGAGGAAGGTCCTCTACTTCCATCCGGCCCTTTGATGTCTTTGAGCGGACCCTGGCTAAAAATATCTTGAGGCTGTGGACCAAACCGCCGCGTCCGAGCGCAAAATTGCCTTCAGCGCATCAAGGTTCTTGATATCTTTTTCCCAGCGCTTCTTAAGCTCCGGATAGAACGTCTCCGCGTTGGTCACCCAGACCGTTTTGAGCCATTTCATTATCCACGTCTTCTCCTCTTCAGTCAGGCCGTCCCACATCGCCAAAAAATCGAATATGACGCTCTGGTTGAAAAGCAAATTGTGCGGCCCCAGGTTTAGAGTTTTCCTCAGAAACATCCGGCCTTTATCCCCGTATGTCAAAAGCGGGTAATTATAGAGAAGATACACCTTTCCCAAATAATAATATCCCTGGGCGTCGGCCGGGTTCGCTTTGATCTGCTCCACAAACGCTTCGCGCGCCCGGTCGAGAAGAGCATCCCGCCGTGCGTCCCCCTCTTCCTTCCCAGCCTCCATATTCTCCGCAGCCGCCATGCCGAGATACAGAAGTCCTGCTTCCCTGTAGAAGATTGGATTATTTGAATAGCGGACCGCTCTTTGAAGCAGCCTCTCGAACCCAGGGAACCCCGACGTGAGGCTCTGTCCACCCTCCGCTGCCGCCTTCCGAGCCGCCTCGTACTTGTTCAAATACAGAAAGCCCAGGTTGTGTTTGACGGCCAGGAACAACAGCCCCGCCGTTCCGGCCAGCATCAAGACTGCGTTCATCTTCGCCAGTGCCGCCTTGCCGCGGCCCCCTGAATTGCTCCCCGATATCCGCGAGGTCTCACCATTCCGCTCTAAGCCGGATTTATTTAAAGAAATATTTTTAGAATTAGTAGTCCTTAATCCAGCCCCCTGCCGTGATTGCAATCCCACAGCTCCCAACCCGAGCGCATACAGCGTCACCAAATACGCCGCGTTGGCCGGAATCCGCAGGCTGAAATCCCCAAAGCTGTGGATGAGGATCGCCGCGATTCCCACCAGGCACCCCAGCCCAATGCCCCTCAGCAGGGGGTCATGCCGCTTAGCCCATCCCGCTCCGATCAACGCCAGTGTCGCAATGGCCCCGGCGATGAGCGCCGCTCCTCCCACCACCCCGCTCTCCGCCAACACTTCCAGATAATCGTTGTGCGCATGGCTGAGAAGCCCGGGGTCGCTGACTTTTTCGAACATCGGATAAACATACATATACGCCCCGAGGCCGACCCCCGCCAGAGGATATGCCCCGACCATTTCCACCGTGTTTCGGTAGTACACCGGCCGTCCCACTTTTAATGTCAGCGTATCCTTCGTAAACCGCGCCAGGATGGGTTGGATGCCGATCAGCACGGCCGTCAGAATAACGGCCAGGAAAACCGTCCGCACCGCCCTTTTCGACCGGCTCCGTCCCGGGCCGACTCCGGTCCCTCCCCAATCCTCCGTCGTTTGTCCTCTTCCCGCCATCGACAAAATCATCATCATCATGAAGATCGACACGAAGAAGATGATGACGCCCGCCCGGCACCTCGAAAAGAGAAGCGCGACCCCCAGGGCGGCCGCGGCCGTCCCCACGATGATCGATTTCTGCAGGCGCTCCTGGCCGAACCAAAGAATTTTCTCCCTGAAGGAAAGCCCCTTGTTCATGGCGAAGAAATCCGCCCTGGCCAGAAGATACCCCAGGCTCAGCGGGAAGATCATCTCCAGAAACGCCGAAAAATGGTCCCGGTTGACGAACGTGCCAAACGCCGATCCCTGGTTCCATTTGTTTGTCCAGCCGAAAATCCGGCTCGTCCCGCCCCAAAGCTCCGTGAGGCCGTAAACGGCTTGAAAGATGCCGCTCAAAATGATCACAAAGACAAAACTTTTAGCTTTATTCTTCGTCCGGATGACCTTATAGACCAGAAAGCCGAAGATGCCGTAACAAGCATCCTTGATGATTTCGTAAAGGGTCAGGTTGGGGGCAAAGGAGATCGTCTTCCACGTCCTGCCCGTGATTTCCCCGAGCCAGCCCGCCGAAATATCTTGATAGAAACGCTTGGCCCCAGGGGAGATGAAAGCCAGCACTCCCTGGGGGAGAGGCAGAATCTGCGCCAAAGAAACGGCGAAAAAGACTCCGGCCAGGACCTTTACGGCAAGTGAGATCCTTCCAACGCCTTCCGTTGCGTGTTTGTTGACGCCAGCCAGTTTTCCGGCCCAATACAGCCCAAACAAAACCAGGGTTCCCGCTTCGAAAATGAAAATCGTCCACTCATACACGCCTCCATAGGGAAGAGGCAGAAGGACGAGAATTGCGCACAATCCCCAAAAAATAACTTTTTCCGACACCTGAATAAGCCTCTTTATCTTTCCCTATCTTATAATTTTCTCTCCAGCCACCTCAACAGAGCAAAAAAAAAGCAGGAGATTTTGAGCCTCCTGCTTTTTCCTTCAAGGATTAATTTTATTTATTTTTCGATGTTCGATGATCCTTAAGAGACTTTCTCCTCAGGCCTGCCGCATCCCGTCCTGCCGGAGTCGGCAAGATCCCGGCCCTTATTTCTTTGTCGGAGATTTCTCTTCTGCTTTGAAGAGCTCGTAAGCGCCAAAGGAAAGAAGCGCGACGCCCCCCACGGCGAGCGCGATCCCGGCCGGCTTGGCAAAGAACCCTTTCCCTTTGGCTTTCTCGAGGACAACCAGGGATTCCGTGGTTTTCAGGGCCAGGGAAAGCTTCGCTGTCTCATTGGCTTTGATAAAAACTTCGAAGTTGAAATTGTAATCGCCGCGGCTGGTGGCGACTCCGATGATGTACCGGCCTTCGATGATGTCTTTGACCAAGTAAAGCCCGCTTTTATTCGACGGCGGGCTCTGGAATTCTTTCCCGGTCTGGATGTTCCGCAGCTTGACAACGGCATTTTCCACCGGAGTCTTGACGTCATCCCAGTAAATCGTCCCCGTCAGCGCGCCCGTTCCAGCCGTCTGGCTCAGGCCTTGAATGGGGATGATGACCGCCAAGAACGCCGCTGCAATGCCCGATACAAGGAACTTTGACCTGAAGGTCTTATGCTTTAGCATATCTGCCTCCCTCTTACTCATTTAATTTAAATGCTTTAATGGAAGATGTCAAGGAAAAATTTCTTGACCATAATATGGAGACACCATTACCGTGTCCCCCTTTTATATCGCAAAGCTGCCCTGCTCAGCTAGGTTTTCTTAATGAAAGAAGGAAGCTTGATTGTCCATTTTTTCTCGCGGACAGGGTCCAGCGGCTCCCCCCAATCCCCGATTTCTCCGTTCCCGAGAATCGCCTCCGGAATGGATGTGACCATCGCCTCGGCCTTTTCTTTTCCCACGACCTTTGCCGCCTCCCGGACCCCCTGGCTCAGCCTGGGCGGCCTGTTTACCGGGTCGTGGGCGTCCGAAGCGATGATGTGGACCAGATTGTGCTTGAGAAAAATATCCGCGGCTCTCTTGGCCTCCTGGCCCATCTCGCCAATGATGCTTTTGGCGGTGACCTGGGCCAGGCAGCCCATCTTCACCAGCTCATAGAGCAGGCCCGGCCGATAACTGAATACCGAGTTCCGCTCCGGATGGCTGATGATGGGGATGCAGCCCCGGAGCATGATGTTGAATATGAGGTCTTTAACCGCCGGCAGGATCGTTTCCGCGGGAAACTCGATGAAGAAATAGTCCGAGCCGTTGATGGTCAAATTGTGGTTCCGGATGTTTTCCACCATGTCGTGATGGACGAAGACCTCAGCCCCGAACGAGAATTCACAGGGCAGGCTCTCGCAATTTCTTTTGAACTCGGCCTTCCGCTCTTCGAGAACCGACCAATCGTCATTATGCTTCGTCAGCCGGAAGATATGCGGCGTGAGCGCGATCTTGCGGATTCCGTCCGCTGCGGCCACCCGGGCCATGGCCTTGGTCTCCTCCCAGGACCGGGCTCCATCGTCCCAGTCGGGCAGCATATGCGTGTGGAGGTCGATCATAAACTCGCGCTCACCAGAAGCTCTCCGGCACATACACGACATCCCCCTCCTTCAGAGGAGGATCCAGCGCTTTTCCCTTAATGATATCGTTCAGGTTGGCCTTGATTTGGGTTTCTTTGCCTGTCTTTTCGTCTTTCCGCTTGATGACCACGGCGGATTTTTTCGCCGTAGCCGTCGTCCCGCCTGCCTGGGCGATGGCCTGCATGAGCGTGATTTTCTTCGACAATTTCACGGACAGCGCACCCGGGTTCTTGACCTCCCCCCAGACATACACCTGGATGATTTTGTCCACCGGCACGGTGACGAGGTCCCTCGGTTGCAGCGGGATATTGAGGTTTTGGTTGCCGTTGATAATCAAATCGTCGAGGTTGATCGTGAGCTTGATCTGGATCCCGTCTTTTCCTTCCCTCGTCACGTAGAGGTCGTTTCCGATGTTGTCGGTGAATCCGCCCGCCTTGGAGATGAGCTCGAGCAGATTCATATTGCCGATCATTTCATACATCCCGGGCGTTTTCACGGCGCCGATCAAGGCCACGCGGTTGCTCTGGTATTCCTTGATGAAAACCGACACCTGAGGATTATTGACATATTTCTCCGCAAGAAGCGCGGCAATCTTTCGCTCCGCGGCGTCCTTTGTCAATCCACCGAGCTCCACTCTTCCTATGAGCGGAAGCGTGATGGACCCGTCCTCTGAAACGCGGACGGCAAGATTCAGCTCCGGAAGCTCGACGACTTTGATTTCAAGAAGGTCCTTGGAGCCGATCCTGTATTCCCGGATAAAGGCTTCCTGTCCGGTTTGAGCGAAGGATACCGGTATCCATGCGCCGAAAATGGCGGCCATCATCAGGCAGCGAACTATTAGATCAAAATCCTTTCTCATGGCGACTCTCTTTCTGATGTCAATAATTATATGTCAAACTAAATTTGATACAAGCCCACTTTTCAACCCGAATCCGGCCAAGGTCTTATTCTTCGGCTCCGGAGACTCCGCCTCGCCCATTTCACAAGTCCGGGGAAGATCACCTTTGCGGATATTCTGAAAGCGCGGACCGGAATATAAAGGATATAGAACAGATCCGGCAGGCGGATTGCCTTCCAGTCTTCCGGTGAGGGTAGTGCCAACCGCTTCAGGAAAAACCCTAGCTTATCGGACATCCTTTCTTTAGATTTCAAAAAAAAAAGAGCTAGTTCGATAAGGGGAACTTGGACCGTCCGACCGGGCAGAAGATCGGAGAGGACCTGTTTCTCAAGCTTCCCTGCGGCCGCATCAGCCCGGGCTTCGCTTTCGACCTCCTCCGCCAGCTCGAGTCCTACAGCGTCTCGGGCCAGCCGCAGCCCCAGAAGGAGGATCCGGCGAAGCCCCGCCTTCCCCGTTTCTTCAAGTATTTCTCCCCACGCCCAGTCGCGCCGGGAAGCAACAAGGGCACCCACGTCGCATATCATGCCTAGCAACGGCCAAGCGTGAAGCGCGCCGTGGGCGCAAAGATGAATAAGGGCGTCTCGGGCCGACAACGACGGCAGGTTATAGCCTTCGGTCGCGACGACGTTTCTCCGGGTGAAGAGACTTTCCGTCTCGAGCTTTATTTTATGGAAAGTCTCCGTCAACCTGATATGGATCTCGATATAAATGCCTTTCTGAGCGTCGCTATACCCGAAATCATGATGCCGCCGCAGGTGTATCGCCTCCTGGGCGGGCGTGAATTCCTTGTCCGGCCGGAAACCGAGGCCCGCCATCAGGCTTTTTACACACGCATAATCCCTCGGCCTGATAAGGATGTCGAGGTCATCGAACTGCCGCATGCCTATACTGCCGTACGCCGCGGCAGCAAGAGCCGGCCCCTTCAGGACAATCGCTTCGACCCCGTTTCTACCGAACACATCGAGGATTTCGGCGAGCTTCATGGTCAGAAGGAGGTTTTTCCCCTCGTTAAGGCGCCGGAGCGTTTTCAGCCCGGCCATGATTTCGCGCGGCGCGGGATTCCGCTCCCCGAGCGATTGCAGCCGCGCGCAGAGGAGCGGCATGACCCTGTGGCGCACGGAAAGATCAATGAGTCGCGGCCAGTTGATATCCGCCCCAAGCGCCTCGAGCAGACGGTCTCCGGACGGGTCATCCCGACGAACTGCGCGGACCAGGGCTTCGCACTCAAGGTCGCCGGCCGGAAGGCCGATCCTCACTCCGTCCCCTCCTCCCGACGCACGGCGCTGAGAAGCGTTTCCGATTCGCGTTCCTCCTTCATCCCCGCTCCCGGATCTTCCAGGCCTCAGCGTACCTGCCGCCCGCGATTATCAGCTCTTTGTGGGTTCCGGATTCTACGATCCGGCCGCCAACCATCACGCGAATGACGTCGGCCTGCTGCGCCGTAGTCAGCCGATGGGTGATGACGAGTGTGGTCCGGCCTGCCCGGGCGCGCTCGAGCCGCGCGTACCAATCCGCTTCGGCCCAGGCGTCGAGGGCGCTCGTGGGCTCGTCGAGGAGGTAAAGCGAGGCCGGCCGGGCAAATGCCCGCGCCAGGGCCAGTTGCTGCCATTCGCCCGTGCTCAAATCGACGCCGTCCTCGAACCAGCGGCCGAGGAGCGTATCGTAGCGTCGCGGCAGGCGCTCGACGAACCGGGCCGCGCCCGAAGCTTCTGCGGCCCCGCGCACTCTGGGCTCGTCGGCGTCAAGGTTGCCGAGCCGGACGTTCGTCGTGACGGTCTCTTGATATTGCATAGGAACTTGAAGGAGGACCGTTATGCGCCGGCGGAGGTCGTCGGGAGAAAAATCGCGCACATCCCTGCCGTTCCACAGGATGCGGCCCTGCTGAGGCTCGTGAAGGCGGGTGATGAGCTTGACCAGCGTGCTCTTGCCCGCGCCGTTGTCGCCGACAACCGCCGTCACCATTCCCGCTTCAAGGGAAAGGCTGAGGTCGCGGATGACCGGCTCCTGTGAGCCCGGATAGGTAAACCAGACGTTCTCGAGCCGGAGGGAGACGGGAAGAGCGTCGAGCGGAGGCGCCGCCTCACTTTCCGCGCCCGCGGCTGGCTCTAAATTTATGCCCATAGCTCGCGCGGTCTGTCCACTGGCTGTTTTTTCTTCCGCACTCGGAACGACGCCTCCTCTTCCCGCGGCGGTCGGCTCAAGATCCAGGAAGTCGAAGAAATCGCCGAGGTAGAGAAGGTTTGTATAGGTCTGTCCGGCGTTTTGAAGAAGTGACCGCATAAGCGATTGTCCTTGATTAAAGGCCTGAGCGAAGAGCGCGATATCTCCCAGCGTGAGCGCGCCCAGGAGGACCCGGCTTCCCGTCCACAACAACGCCCCTCCCGCTGCCAGAAGTCCCGTCACTCCGGCGGCGAACTGCCCGGCTGCCTGCCGGCGCACGATCGCAATCCTTTCAGCGCGGAGTTTGCCGCGCTCGGCCTGGTATGCCGATTTCCAGAACTCTCCCAGGCCGAAGTGCCTCAGCTCCGCGGCATTCTCCCGGGCGGTGAGCAGCCAGTCGTAATACCAGATGCGGCGCTGGCGCGGCGTGGATTCCCGCGCCCAACGGTAGAGCCTTCGGCTGTTGTGCATGGTGATGAAAAGCGTCGGGATTGTGCCGACGAGAAGCGCCACCGGAACCCACAGGCCGTAGCGAACCAGGACCGCCGCCATGGCGATTAGAGTCAGCGCGCTCTGGAAAAGGCTCCCCAGGTTTGCGACCTGCGCCAGGGGAAGCTCGGCGCCGCCGGCGCGGGCCCGGTAGAGCCGATCGTAGAAATCCGGGTCATCAAAATGGCGGTAATCGATGGCGATGGACTGGTCATGAAGCCGTAGCGAGAGTTTATCGCGGACGGTCTCGCTCTGGACCACGGAGACCCAGCCCGCCAGGCTTTGAAGCCCCAGGCCGAGGACAAAGAGGCCGCCCATGAGCCCGGCTGCGATAAGCGGCGCCCGCGCATTGTCCCAGGTAAGCCCCTTTCCGATAGCAGCCGCGAGGCCGTTGACCAGGACGCGCGTGAGGTGGACCTGTCCGACCGGGATCATGCTCTGGACGGAGAGGAGGAGCAGCCAGGCTAGGTTCCATCCCGGCGCCGCGCTCCAGACGAGGGCCACGGTGCGGGGCAGAAGAGGGAATCTTCGAGCGGCCTTGCGGGCGATTTCGAAAGTGGTCGAGGATTCCATAGCTTTGCGAGCCTTAGCTCGAAACCGGAGGCTTGATGATTAAATCATATGGCCGGCGGCACTGGAAGCTGCGGCGTTCCGGCCACCAGACGGCCACAGTCCGGCCGAGGCGCACATATTTCACGAACGGACCCGACGAAGACCGGAACCGGACGGACGTCAATCGCGGCTTCCAGATCGCGCCGATTATGCCGCTCCGGCGAAGGAAGCGATAAGCCGGCCGGAAAGGGAAGCGGATGACTCGAAAAAAAGAAGGCCAAGTCTGACGAATAAACCGACGGAAGGAAGCGAGAATAAAACCTCCTGTCCCTCCGCAAACGCGAACTTTCCGGCCCCGGCGCTCGAAGGCAACTGCGCGGCCGATCAGGCGCTCGGGGGAAACGAGGTCAAAATCGGGCGCGGGATTGCTGTCACCGCGGGTGACGAAGCCTCCGGAACGAACGGCTATAATCCGATGGACGAGGAGCGGGGATTCGGCTTCCGGTGTTTCAATGGGGCCATTTTTTAGGTAATCCCCCGATTGAGGCACTTCACTGAGCTCGGAATCCGGAGTGAAGGAATCTTTGGAATACGAAAGCTCTTTTTTTGTGTCGGAACTCTGGAAGACAACAATATCTCCCCGGCGGATCTTTTCATAGGGAACGGACTCGACGACCAGCCAGTCGCCCGGCCGGAAGGCCGGCCACATGCTCGAGCCGCGATAGAACCGGGAGCGTTCGACGTTTCGCCCGGTCACCCCTTCTCCATGGCCCGGTCGACGGCGTCCCAGTCGATATAATCCTGGGGGAAGCGCATGCGATACGTAGGTGCGGACCGGCAGGCTTCGCGCAATAAATCAAAGGCAGTGACCCTCAATTTTTTCGGCATGAAAAGGGTGTATCCGACATGCTCCGTCCATAAAAAAGATAGCACATCGACTGGATTAATTCGAGAAAGGCCAAATTCACTCGCCTTCTCGAGCAAAAACAATCCACCGAGTCTGGCCTTACGGGAGCCATTGGGGAATGTACTCCAGGGAGTGGAATGGACAAAAAAAGCGCCATCTTCTTTTTTTAAAATATTTTGATCATCCGATAATACATCCTGTGCCGCGCCGTTTTTCATGACAGTCGTTTTCCCGCCTTCATCTTTGGCCAGAAATAGCGCGGCCTTATTGTTCAGGACGGAAGAAGAGCTATGCAACATGAACCCGCCGAAAAGAGGGGAAAAAGGGGCCAATATTCCGGGCCCGACAGCGCTTGATTCAAGGCTTTTCTTTCTCTTCAATAAATAATAAATCATGAGTTTTTTCGAATAAAAATCGAATATGGAAAAGGATTCGGAATGCATTTCTAGCGAGATATCTTCCGGATGTCTCAGGCATTTCCGGAGCTGGGACCGGACCATCGGCGATTTCAAAAGAGGACTATCCGGCCCCATCTGGGGATAGAGAATGAAGCGGGATAAAAATTTTTTTTCTTTTTTTCCCGGAGAGTTTAGGACCAATGACGAAGCAGCGACCGCCGCAAATATGCAATCTACGTCAACCGGCAGATTCTTGTTTAGAGCAAAAAGCTTGAATGACTTCTTGTTCAAGAATGGACGCGGAATATCGCTCGAAATGCGGAGCTTCCGATCCCCAATTTCTAAATCATAAGTGTGGATCGGCAAACAGATAAGAGTTATAAGACAAGCGAGCCCGCAGAGCAAGTGCCGGAAACGATAGTGCCGCCCGCAACGCAACCGCTGGCGACATTAGTCCCTGCAGTGCAGTTGCCATAGGAAGGAAGCGTGCCGGTGGGGCTGCACCAGCCTGGAAGTTGAGTGACACTGGCACCGTTGCTACAACCCGCCTGGGTAGGATTAGAGCCGCTGACACAAAATCCCAGAGGTTTAATTTTCTGCCCGCTTAACGTAGATATCGCTATGTCCAAAGCCCTTGGAATTTCATATGTTCGTTTCATAATCTTCAGCTCCCGTCTTATATTTTATTTAAAGTCAACAAGATGTCAAGTCTTTTTTCTGTATTTTTTCATTTTATTTCCTCCGAGAGGTGGGAAATAGTCCCTTTTCGGCGGCGAGACGGCAGAAAAAGTAAGGAAAGTTAAGCATTTTTATAGCAAGGTAGTTATTGGCGACACATTGCCCCAAACAAACGCATCTGAATAGACACTGACCGCATATTCCTTCAAGCTCTGCCGGAATGAGCCGTCTCAATTCTTTGAGGCCGGGCGCTTCTTTCCACACCTGCTTAAGATTATCGCTGGATAGGTGTCCATAGACGAGTTCGGGCACGAGCACACCCACGCCGCAGAGCGAAAGCTCGCCCCCCGATAAAACGCCAAGGAGGCTCAGAACATTGCATCGTCCTGGATTGCCGTTTATGATCTTCCGAATCGGATAAAAGGCGATCGGGATGTCGAAGAAGACCTTAACGCGGGACCGGGGGACGAATTCGCTTTCGAGGCGCTGATAGATCCTTATGATTTCCTCAACGCTCAACCCTTGCTTCTCTTCATGCATGCGACTGCCGCGGCCCATCTGCTGGACATGATTGAACTTGACAGAGCCGCAACTGAGACGCTCGGCCAGGGCGATGACTTCTTCGATTTCGCCGACGTTTCCTCTGTGCAGAGTACAGATAATCTGGGGCTTGAAGCCCGCTTCGACAAGCGCGCGAATGCCCTCAATCGCCTTCTCAAAGCTGCCGGGGACAACACGCAGGCTCTCGTGGGTTTCAGTTCTGGCACCATCCACGCTGACGGATATAAAACACACGCGTCCGGCATCCTTCAGGAATCTTGCCGTGCCGGAATCAACGAGCGTGCCGTTGGTTTCAATGATGATTTCGATGCCTTCCTGAGCGATAGCGCTAACAATTTCCCTAAACTGCGGATGGAAGAGCGGCTCGCCGCCCGTGAGCTTAACTGATTGCAGTCCCAGCGGCTTAGCCTCGACGACGGCCTTTTTTGCCCATTCGACTTTGAGGAATTTCCCCTTCGACCGGTCCGGGCTGAAATCCGGCTCAACCCAGCAGTGGCGGCAGGCCAGGTTGCATGAGCCGGCGATATACATATAGAGCGATTGAAGCGGTGGCACGCCCTCGGGCAGGTCGAGCGGCCGCATTTCAGCTGTGCTCGAAGCCGATTCTTCCTCAGTCAGACAGGACATCCAGGCCTCCGACGGAGTTGATGAAATTCCGATAGCAGTCCTCTGGGTTGGCCCTATTGACGTTCCCCGTCAATTGGTGAGCCAGGCCGGGACAGCTTCCGTTGCAGATCTCATTCCATTCGCAATCCCGGCAGCCTTCAACTTCGCTCATGGCGATATTGCGCCGCTCACGGAGCATCTGCAGCGTAGGATGATCCAGCCAGATTTCCCCTAGCGAATCCCGAGTGATGTTGCCGAGGACAAGCCCGGGCAGCATGCAGCAGGGGACGATCGTCCCGTCATGGAGGACGTCGATTCTGGAAAACACGCAGCCGCAGCCGCTGAGATAGCCCATTTTCCAGTCCGCCGTCTTTTCCCCTGTCTGGCGGGCGCGTTCCATCTCGCGGTAGGCCTTGAGCTTGGCCTGAGGACCGGCCTGAGCCTGGAGACGTCCCGGGTAGCGGGCGAGAAGCCGGTCGATGATGGCCATCGCTTTTTTCTGGTCGGCCGGGGTGAGAGCCGTCTCGGCGCGATTGGTGCAGCCTGTGCCCAGTGGAGCGGCCTCGTTTGTGCTGAAGGACGCCAGGCCGATTTCTTCTAAGAGCAGATGGGCGATGTTCTCCAAATCGTCGATATTGTGACGGCTGATCGTCGTCCGGACCTGGACAGGAAACCCGCGGGCCTTGAGCCGCTTAAGGCCGTGGAGGGCGCGGCCGAAGCTCCCCGGGCGGTTCCGGTCGTGGATCTCAGCGCGAGAGCCGTCGATCGAAACCTGGATATAGTTCAGGCGCGGGCGCCGCTTGCCCGTCTCGAACCGGTTAAGCAGGGTGTCGTCGATGAGCGTCCCGTTCGAAAGAATCGCGTAGCGCATTCGGTTCGTGACGAGGCCGTCGATCAGGTCAAAAAGGTCTCGCCGGACAAACGGTTCGCCGCCGCTTAAAGTGACGTCCATGACCCCAAGGCGGCCGAGATCCTCGAAGAAGCGAAGCCACTCGGATGTCGGGAGATCGGGCAGGGCGGCCATCTCGTTGGCGTAGAAACAGTACCGGCACTTCAGGTTGCAGGCGCCGGTAATCGAGATTTGCACGGACCGCGGGCTGGGCATTACGGTAACGCTGGGGGACGGACGCTTCGAGCCGTGCGCTGCGGACATTCCTGCGCCCCCCTATTTTTTTTCTTCCTCGGCGACCCCGATGAATCCGTTGGCCGTCATGTCGTCCATGAACGACTTGACATGGTCCTCGGCCTCCTTCTCCGGCACTCCCTCGAATTGGGTTTTCAGGGCGGCGGCCATGTCTCCGACTCCCTTGCTTCCGTCGCAGAGGTGCCAGAGGAAGACGGCTGTCGCGTTGAGTACCCGGACCTGGTTCGTATCGGGATTGAAGAGAAGTGCGCCGTCCTCGTCTTCTTCCCTAAGGACGACATCGGGATTTCGGAGAAATTGACTCATGGAAAATCCTCGCTTGGGCGGAAATGTGATAACAGAATATTATGAAATAGTTATATATGTGTCAAGCCGGTGAGGTTGATCCTGTCCACGTCAATTTGATAAGATATGACTGCGGCGAAGGCGGCCATGAAACAGAAGAGGCGACTCGGGAACAAAGCCGGATTATTCAAGGCGGCCGTCCTCACGGTCCTCTGGTTGTTCTTCATTGCCCCGCCCTCGATCTTGGGAGACACGTATAAAGGCGAGGAGCTTCTGAGGCAGATGAGCCTCGCACCGTGGAAAGTCGGTCCCTTCCGCATCCGTCCCGAAATCATCCTCAGCGATCTTGGGTATGATTCGAACATCTATTCCCAGCCGGAGGCGGTCGGGGATTACAGGCTTACGGTCGGGCCGTCCTTTACCGGTTATCTCGCGATCCGGAAGAAAATCGTCCTGACGCTCTATGAATCGCCCCGCTATGTTTACTTCTTTGAAACGACACGGGAGCGAGCCTGGAATAACTACTTCCGCGCAGATGCGAACATTCTCCTGAATAAAATGTTTCTCTCCGCCGGGGCAGCTTGGATGGACGCCCGGGAGCGGTGGAACTACGAAATCGACATCCGGCCCCGGAGGAAGCAAGCCGACGTCCAGGTTTCAGCACTGTTACAGACGGGGAAAAAGACCGGTTTCTCCCTTGATTTTTCGGCGTCCCGGATCCGCTACGAAAACCTGGAGTTCGAACAATTCCCTATCGCTCAAGAACTCGACCGCGACGAATTCCGCGCCGCCGGGGGCTTTTACCTCCAGATGACGCCCCGCATACGCGTGTTCGTCCAACTCGAATACGGCAGGTTCGACTTCCGGGATCCCCTCAACCCGCGTGATGCAGAAACCCGCACGGCGTACGCCGGCTTCGAATTTTCACCCGGGGGCCGGGTCAACGGCCGAGTCCGGCTGGGGTACAAGACGCTCTACCCCCTGAATGGAGGCGAGCCCGATTTCCAGGGCCTTGTGGGCGATTCGAGCGTCTCCATTGATATCGCCCGGCCGATCAGGCTGCGCGGCTCCTACCGCCGGGACGTTCAGTTTTCCGTTTCGTACAACGCCAGGTTTTTTGTCGAAAACATCGCTGGCGGCGGCCTCTCGCTTTATATTTTCAAACGAAAAGTCCGCCTGGACTACGACTATAACCTTGTCCGAAACGCCTATCGGCCACCCTCCGGGGAGGCGGGCGCAGGGGATTTCAGCATGGCCGATAAATTCACTATGCAATCAGTTGGCTTTTACTTCCGCCTGAAAGAAAACATCGGCCTGGGCGTCACCGCGGGCCGGTGGGACCGGAAGACAGATCTCATCGGCTGGAATTACGGTTGGCGGTCTAAACGCAATTTCGCCGGCCTCAACCTCACTTACAACTTTTAGATCGAACTCCAACTCATCCCTCCCCATAGTGCGAGTACGTATAGTAATATTTCTTGTGGTAGTACCCCTGCTCTTTCAGGCTCTCGTGGTTGATGATAACGCCGAGCGTCTTAACCTGGACCATGTCGAGCTTTTCCTTGGCCGATTTCAGGGCGTCCCGAGGAGTCTTGCCGCTCCAGACGATCAGAATGGCCGCGTCCATGAGCGGGCCGAGGACAAGAGCGTCTGATACAGCCAGCACCGGCGGCGTGTCGATCAGGATGAAATCGAAAAATGCCTTTGCCTTTCCCATAAACTCAGCCATTTTCTCCGACCCCAGGAGCTCGGATGGATTGGGCGGCACCGGGCCGGCGTTGACCATGAACACGTTGGGGACCCGCGTTGCCTTGATCAGCTCCTTCATTTCCTCGCCGGCGGTCAGGTGGTTCGTCAGGCCGTGAAGGTTCTTGATGCCGAAGATTCTATGCTGCCGCGGCTTCCGCAAGTCGGCGTCCAGGATCAGAACCTTTTTGCCGGCCTGGGCTAGGGTCACGGCAAAATTACAGACATTTGCCGATTTGCCCTCGAGGGGTAGCGGGCTCGTGAGAATAATCGCCTTGAGATTGGCGGTTGACCCTGACAAAAGGAAAGCCGTCCGGATTGAGCGGTAACTCTCTGAAAACCCGGATTTCGGCGCTGCGACCGTGATTAGGTCGATGGACTTGACAAGGGGCTCTTTCTCGGGCGGCTGGACCGGAGGATTTTTCTTATCCCCGCGTGCGTACCTGTATCCATACCCGTACCCCTTCTTCCGGAATTCTTCCGGGCTAAACTCGGCGACAATCCCCAGCACAGGTAGATTCACGGTCTTTTCCACGTCCTCGGCCGTCTTCACGGAATGGTCCAGATACTCCAGGAGGAAAGCCATGCCCAGGCCCCCAAACAAGCCCAGAAAAAGCGCAAGCATCAGGGTTCGTTTCTTGTTCGGGCTCGACGGCGCGAGCGGCGTCTCGGCCAGGTCGATGACCCGGGCGTTTGCCGTTCGCAATCCGCTGAGCCGGGCCGAAACGCCCGTCTCGCTCTGCCGCTTGAGGAGCTGATCGAGAAGGTCTTTCCTGTTCTGGAGCTCGATCTTCAGGCTGTTGTAGGAGATGGCGTCGCTGTTTAACTGGATGGACTCGGCCTTCTGCTTGTTGAAGGCCTCCAGGAGCGACTTCTCGCGCTGCAGGGCCGCCTGGTATTCCGCCTGGGCGGCCTTGATCAGGTTTTTCGTCTCGCTTTCGAGGAGGCTGCGGGCGCTTTCGATCTCTGCCTTGAGCCGCTGCATTTCCGGGTAGTTGGGCTTGAATGTCTCGGACTTCTTCGTGTACTCGCGTTTGAATTGGGCGTAGTCCTGGCGCAGGCGCTGGATGAGCGGGTTGGCGAGCGTTTCCGGGAAATATTCCGGCGTGGCGTTTTTAATCTCGCTGTAATAGGCTTCTTTACTGATGCGGTCGAGTTGAGCGGCCGTCAGGGCCTTGTTGAAATCGCCGAGCTTTTCGAGGATCGTGGTCTCCTTATCGCTCAGGGCGATGATGTTCTTTTGCGCTCCGTAGACCTGAAGCGCCCTCTCCTTCGGCGCGATTTCTGTCCGCAAGCTCGAGATCTGCTGCGTCAGGAACTCCGTAGCCTGATCAGATGCCTGGGACTTCGATTCGATGTTCAGGTCGATGAAAGATTCAAAGATGGCGTTCACGGCTTCGGCGGCGAACTTCGGGTCGGGATTGCTGAAGCTTACGGAAACCAACCGCGTCATTCGTATGGGAGAGACCGACATCGAGCCCAGGATAAAGCCGGCAAGCTGCCTGCGGAGCATGGCACTTTCGGGCGCGGGGCCATTCCCCTTCGGTTTGCTGTTTGAGCCCGACACCTGTTCGACAAGGCCGAGCTTATCCACGGTGCGCTCGGCGACAGCCCGGCTCCGGAGCAGCCGGTATTGAGTTTGATAATAATCCTCTTGAAGTATCTGCGGCTGGTAGAAGTCCCCCTGGGTCAAATATAAATTGAGCTCCCGCTCGATGAGCAGCGTCCCGCTCGCCGTGTAGATCGGCGTCTGGGTGAACGTCTTGACGGCGGCGGCCGCCGTCAAGACGACGGCAATCGCCGCGATGAGCCAGCGCCGCTTCCAGATGACCCCCCAGTACTCAAGAAGGTTGATTTCGCGCGCCTCTTCGGGCGCAGGGATGTTGTTTTCGCCGTTCGTGAGAATCATAAGAACCTACCTTGTCGTGTCATTATATAATTAAAAATCGCCACTGTCATGGGGATATGATATTGCTATGCCTCGTTTACATGTTGAGCATATTCAATTTCCAATTTTATGATTGTGTTCGACACGGGGCCGAATGCCCATAAATTCGAGAGATTTGAAATGGATAGATTTATTTTGATGGAAGAGAGGCAACTGTAAAAATTTATAAATTGGTTTTGTCAGAAAATAAAAAGGAAATATGTTCATCTTATTAAATTTCCATGCTAAATAGCATTCATAATTTCCTTTAAGAACATTTCTAATATTTTTATTGCTTTGGCCTCCTGTTCTCATGACCATAAGTACTTTTGGAATATAATGACTTTTAATATTATGCTTTTCTAAAAATCTTAAAAATAATTCATAATCGCTTGAAATCTTAAGATTAATATTAAAATACCCATATTTTTCAAAAATTTCTTTTTTTATAAAGGAAGAAAAATGTGGCAATTGCCAGCCGAATTTAAATTTTCCTTTTTTATAATTTGAAGATCTCCAGAATCTTTTTATTTTGTTATTATCTCGTTCGATATAAACTAGATCTCCCCAACAGATATCGATGTCTCTCTTGCCAAATTGGTGAATGACGGCTTCAACTATTCTGTCATTAGGGAAAAAGTCCTCTGACCCCAGCCATCCAATTATTTCTCCTGTCGCAACTTTTATTCCCTTATTCAAAGCATCAAAAACACCCTTGTCCGGTTCGGAGATTAACACATCTATCTTATTCTTAAAATTTTTTATAATGTCTAATGTTTTATCTTTAGAACCGCCATCAACAACAATAAATTCGATAGGCTTATATGTTTGAGATATTACAGATTCAACCATGTATTTTATGTATTTTTCGCTATTAAAGGACAAAGAAACTATCGAAACCTTCATTTTTTAATACTTAAAAAATCTAAATTCGGAGAGCCTATTACAACAGCCCTGGAAATATAAAACCCAATCTTACCAATGATATCTATTCATATCCGACTCCATGGGATTATAAGTGGGTATAAGTTGCTTCAGTAGGCCGACGAACTCCTCCCGGCTTCCGTTCCCCCAGCACAAACCGATCAACCGGTCAATCTTCTCTAGCAGATCGAGCTCTTCTATCTTCTTTGAATTTTTAACCCTAAAGATTTTTGAATGCTCGGTCGGCTCCGAACCCTCCTCCGCACTCAGCAGTTCATCAAAGAGCTTCTCGCCGGGCCTCAGACCCGAGTACACAATCGGGATGTCCACATCCGGCTCGTACCCGCTGAGCCTGATCATTTCCCTTGCTAGATCCACGATCTTCACGGGCTCGCCCATGTCCAGAACATAAGCCTCTCCTCCTTCTCCCACGGCTGCAGCCTCCAGCACGAGGAGCACCGCCTCTGCGGGTGCCATGAAGTACCTCTTCATCTCCGGATGGGTGACGGTCACCGGCCCGCCCTCCAGAATCTGTTCTTTGAAGAGTTGAGTGACGCTCCCCCGGCTTCCAAGCACATTCCCGAACCTCACGCAGATAAATCGAGTCCTTTTTCTTCTATCCAGAGTCCGCAGAAGCTCCTCCCCGACGCGCTTGCTCGATCCCATGATGCTCGTTGGATTGATGGCCTTGTCCGTGGAAATATAGACGAATTTCTCCACTCCATGGGTCATCGCCATCTCCGCTAATATTTTCGTCCCCATCACGTTTGTTTTTACCGCATCTTCGGGGTAGTACTCGAGCACGGGCACATGTTTGTAGGCCGCTGAATGGATAACAATTTCCGGCAGGAATTTCTCGAAGACGGTTTGCATTTTTGTCTTATCATTAATATCTCCGACAACGGGAACGATCTCTTGCGACTTCGATTTCAGCCTGTGCAGAAGAAGGAAAAGCTCTGTCTCGTCGATATCAAGCAAAACCAAGGACTTCGTTTTAAACTGGAGGACCGCCCTTGAAAGCTCCGCTCCGATAGACCCTCCTGCTCCGGTGATGAGCACCCTTTTCCCAGACAAAAAATGCTTGATCGCACGGAAATCTATCTCTACGGGCTCCCTCCCGAGCAAGTCCTCAATCTTGACCTCTTGGATGTCGGAAAGGGTCACATTCCCGTCCATTAGATCTGAAATGCTGGGCAAGATCTTGATTTTGTTCGCTTGGTTCGATTCCCTGATGACCTCTACAATTTTCCTGATCTCCCTTGAATTCGCCGACGGTATGGCCACGAGGACTTCGTCGACTTTGTTCGTCTTTAACAACTGCGGAATATTCCCTCTCGCTCCAAGAACTTTGACTCCGTGAATGCTGACACCCTTCTTGGCCGGGTCGTCATCAATATACCCGACCGGGAAATATTTTGATTTCCTGTGGTTTAGCATCTCTCGGCCGATCTGCTCGCCGGCCGAACCTGCGCCGATAATTAGGATCCTAGTCTTGTCTCTGCTTATTTTATCCGTTCTTATCCAGAATTCCCTGAGCACTCTCTTTGAGATTCTGAGGATGCCAATGAATCCCATCGTCAAAAAATAATCCAGGATGAGGATGGACCGAGGAAATCCGCTGAAAGGCGCATAGCTTTTGAGAAAGAAAAGAAGAAGCCCTAGTGAAACAGAAGACAATGTACCCGCCCTGAAAAGCTTCAGCAAATCCCCGAGGCTGAAGAACCGCCAGGAAATTCCATACATCCCGTAATACATAAAGAAGACCAGCTTCACTGCCAGAGCTAAAATAATGTATTCACCCAGGTAGCGCGATGATTCATAAGGCACTCTTCCGTCGAACCTGATCCAAAAGGCCGCATACATGGAAAACGCGATTAGGAGACTGTCAGCCAACAGGAAGAACGCCCGTCTCTTGAATGTCGTTGTCCTGAAAATATCCCCGAACAATTTCACGACTCGTTCTTTCATTATACTTGCCCCCCTAACTTAGGGTTTTCTGATAAACCCGTTACCGTCTTGTATCTCTTTGATATTATTAGGATTATACGTTATGCTTTGGTAGACCGCAAGACTGAAAAATGCTAGCTTTTTGACCAAAAGGCTTAGCTTTCTCTCACAAAATATAAATTGCCCGAGGTCATGGTTCGTAGCCTATGTAAGATTAGAGAGAATTCTTTTCTCTACCATGGCCCCTAATTTCTTCCCAAAAAATTTCGGACAAAGAGAGACGAGAACTGTCATGCCCAAAATAACAATATCCCAAACAAGGTTTTGACGTTCGATATAGAATCTGTTCAACGCGAGCTTCCGTGGAAGGATGTGGTTACAATAATATTCCTCCGCGCCCTCTGCTAACTGAATTAGCTCGGACTCGTTTCTGTAATAGAGTGTCGCAAGGTCCGTGATACCGGGCTTGACCGAAAGGACCTTCTTGTCTCCAATAGAATATTTCTGGGCGAACTTCGGAACTTCAGGCCGCGGTCCCACGAAACTCATCTCACCCTTAAGAACATTGAGCAATTGCGGCAGTTCGTCTAGTTTGTATCTCCGAAGCAATCTCCCTACTTTGGTAATCCGACGATCCTCTCGAGGGGTAATTTGAGGGCCGACCTCCGAAGCATTGGGCACCATTGACCGAAATTTAAAAATCCAAAACAGTCTTCCACCCTTGCCTATTCTCTCCTGCCTAAAAAAGACTGGCCCAGAAGAGGAATCTATCTTGATCAGAAGGGCCACAAATAGAAAGACGGGACTCAGAAAAAGCAACGCAATTAAAGATACAACCCGATCGAAGATTGACTTGACTACCATTTTCGATACTTTTTCACAAGGCTACACGCGTTCACGATGACATATTTAACGTCTTCCTCTGTCATCCTAGGATAGAGGGGAAGGGAGATAGCGCTCTCGTATACCCTCTCGGCTACAGGAAAATCACCATACTTGCACCCAAACCTCTTCTTGTAGTACGGATGAAGGTGAAGCGGAATAAAATGCACACTAGTCCCGATACCCGCCCCCTTCAATTTCTCGATGAACTCATTTCGTGTTATTCGCAGCTTATCAAGTTTGAGCCGGAGGATGTATAGGTGCCATGCATGTTTGATATTGGTGCGGACAACCGGCGTAATCAGCTCAGGGTATTCCGAGAAACCTTCTGTGTACATGTGGGCGTAGCGGTTTCGAATCTTCCAAAACTTTCGTACTTTTTTTAATTGAGCAATTCCGATACCCGCCATGATGTCGCTCATGTTGTACTTGTAACCCTGTTCGATGACTTCGTAGGCCCAGGATCCTTCAGAAGAATACCGCCTCCAAGCATCCCGGCTCAATCCGTGGAGACTCAGTATTCGCATCTTTGTGGCAAGATTTTCATCATTAGTGGTAGCCATGCCCCCCTCACCGGTGGTGAGGTTTTTCGTAGCATAGAAACTGAAGGCAGTAACATCGGCAATAGTGCCAATCTTTCTGGTGCCTACCTTCCCATTTTGCAATTCCCAATCCAAGATTTCTGATTCCAATGCATGAGCCGCATCTTCTACCACATACAGATTATGTCGCCTTGCTATCTCCATTATGCTTTGCATTTCACAGGGATGGCCAGCGATATGAACTGGAATTGTGGCTTTGGTTTTAGAGCTAAGTTGACGTTTGATTTCTTCCGGACGGACGTTGAATGTCTCCGCATCAATATCGGCAAACACAGGCTGAGCACCACAGTACTGGATCACCTCCGCAGTAGATACAAAGGTATAAGGAGAGGTAATCACTTCATCCCCCTCGTGAACACATGAAGCTAATAGTGCTAAATGTAAAGCAGCGGTACAGGAGTTAACTGCCAGAGCACATTTTGATCCAATGTATGAGGAAAATGCTTCCTCGAACCCTTTAGTCTCCTGGCCCGTTGTAATCCAACTTGAACGCAGCACTTTATTGACGTTTTTAATTTCTTCCAGACCGATAGACGGCCTTGAAAACGGAATTCTAAGCTTTTTCAATAAAATCTGCCTTGTTTTTCTGATTGAGTATTAAGAAATTTTTCTTTTCTTGCGAAAATATTTTTGATTCGCTGCTCTCGTCATTTCTTTGAGGAAACCCAATATCACCCCAGAACCGTAGCTGAAGTGAAGTACGGGAAAGCACCCCCAAATTATTAAGAAAGCTGATAGCCTTTTTCGGATCGAAATCCAGATGCTAAATAATAATGAAACGAAAAGGTAAGTTCCCCCCAAAGCAACTAGCGGCAAGCATGATATGCTCCCGAAAGGAGCGAATAGACAAAGCAATAAACTTACTAAGGTTGTCAATATGAAAATGGAAGGAATGAGATGCCGGAGTTGGATTTGAGTTGGATGCTTCACAAGCACCATTACTTTCCAAAAACCATAATTAAAATACTGATCCCATAAGCTTCTGATAGTGATCCGACTGTAGTAGGAAGAACGAATGTTCGGCGAGAAATAAATCTTTCCGCCTCGACTTCTAAGTCGGTAGTTAAATTCATCATCTTGATTACGCAATAGTTGCTCGTCAAAAAGACCTATCCGGTTGAACACGTCTCTACGATAGGCACCAAAGGCGACAGTATCAACCTCTTTCTCATGAGTTCCGTATCGGAAATAAGCGTTTCCTACTCCAAAAACAGAGCTCATCGCCGCCGCTATAGCTTGCGCCGTCAATGTATGCCCTATCGTAGAAATGAGACCCCCTACACAGTCAGCACCCGTACGAGCCAAGGTCTCCACATTTTCCGAAATGAAATTTTGGGCCACTTTGGAATGGGCGCCTAAAATCACCACAATTTCACCTCGAGCGGCTCGAACGCCCTCGTTAAGACCAAAAGAAGTGTAAACGTTGGGATTTGATAGAAGCCGAACTGTGGGTCTACACTTTATCCTCTTTTCAACTTCATTCCGTGTATTGTCTTTTGACATCCCATCGACCGCCAAAATCTCAAAGATATCCACGGGGTAATCTTGTGCTAAAAGTGAATCTAAGCAGGGACCGATAAAACTCTCTTCGTTGTGTGCAGGTATTACAACAGAGACGAAGGGTTTCCCCCTTTCCTTTATTTCAACGCTATTAACGGTTGCAGATTCCTGCATATGTCCCTTGCGCGAGCGATTTCTCGTCCTTCATTAATTTTTTTTAACGTGTCTTCCTTATCGTTGCCAGCCAGTGGGTTCGCAGAAGAGGAATCCCTTCCATAAAACGACATAGTTTCAAGGTCATTCGAGCCACCAACCTCCCAATTATGGGATTGAGAGTTATCAGCTTGAAATCGATTTGACAGCCTGGGAAAAGCGATCGAATCTCCGCTTTGCCAATTCCCCTGGCATCTCGGTTAATAGGATTATCGAAACGATAATCATGCCAAACGATGATGCCTTTTGGTTTTAGGACGCGAAGCATCTCGCTAGCCCCTCTTCTTTTAATTTGAGTATCTAAGATGGATGTGAATACCGTGGATTGCGTTATCACATCGAAGAATTCGCGATGAAAGGGGAGGGAATCTACGCTGCCGATGACAAACAAAGCATGCGGATATCGACGGCGCGCTTCGTTAATCCTTTCGGGCAAAAGATCGATCCCATACGTATTTTCTGGCCGATACCCAAAGCTGGAAAAACAGCCTAATACATCCCCACACCCGCAACCCACATCAAGCAATCGACAGTCGCATGAAAGCAGCCCCGCTTTATTAACTGCCGCGAATATTTCGTTGCGACGTTGTTGAGAAAATAGCACGGAATACTTATTATCACTTTCACTTTTATCGGATCGCTTCCGATAGACTTCTCGGATTCGTTTAACCTCATTCACAACTCGGCCCCGTTGCCTAGACTATTTTTAAACGGTGCATAAACTGTCGAAGATGTTGGACCCAGAGATATCCGCGGCTGGCTACCCAGCTTGAGTAGAAACGAACTAATACGTTGCGGAGTCGGTAGCTGTATTTCGTCCTAACGTAAAGATAGCGAATAATACGTCCCGCAAATTTCCCACCAAAGCGGTCACCCATTATCCGAGCAGCAGCGCCACGTAGGAATTCGTAATCCTTACCCCTGACTTTGGGAATTTCAGGAGAAAATTCAACCCACATCTCGGGGTCATCATTCAATACCAAATCGTTTTTCTTGCAATATATATATAGATCATTGCCAGGAATGGGTGTGAAAAATGCAACGGAAGTCAAGTGCGGCTTTATCTCCCGAGACAAACTCACTGTTTCTTCAACTTCTTGATTTGTCTCTGTTGGAACGCCCAACATAAAGGATGCAGATAGCATGACACCAGCAGACTTAACAATCCGAGCCGCCTCTCTGTTTATCGTCCCGGTGGCTCCTTTTCTTAAAAATCGGAGCACCCGATCAGACCCGGATTCAAAACCCACGCCGATCAATTTGAGACCTACTTTTTTGAGCTTTATAATCAGCTCGGGGTGTTTGACAATCAAATCTGCCCGACTTTGGATCCAGAAGGATTTGCCGAAAGATGCATATTGCTCACAGAATTCCTCTACCCACTCTGGTTTCTGGGTAAAGGTATAGTCATAAAATTTAGCGGAATTAAAGCAGTAACGATAGTGCAGATTCTTCAGCTCCTCAATCACATTTGACACTGAGCGGAAACGTACTCCATTACCGAAATGGATCTTTGAATGAGGTGCGCAAAACGAGCAGTTGTACATGCACCCACGCGAACAAATCATCGTAACCATAGGCGGTTTGAAAATCCCTTCATAATTAGGCAACTCAATAACGGTTCGGTAGGGATATAGCTCTCGGTCGATAAATGGAAGCGTATCGAGATTCGGCCGCTCACCCCAAGAGAATCTGGGAAAGGCCTCTCCATGTTCAAGTGCTTGAACTAGTTTTGCAAAGGTTATTTCTCCCTCGCCGGCTATAACGTAGTCGTAGTCTGGATTTTTCAGTACAAACTCCGGATCGATTGAAACGTGAACCCCCCCGACAACCGTCATTATCTCTGGCTTGAGAAGCTTAAGCGTTCTGACAATACTCGCGTCCATGTTGATGTCGCAGGACCGCATCGTGATGCCGACCACATCCGGGTTCGATGCTTTAATCTGGCGCTCCAACTCTTCCCGTCCCCTCATCCTGCGGATGTCCAGGAGATGAACGTTATGATAACCGGTATCTTTCAGGCAGGCCGAAAGCCCGCAAAGTCCATGATGGATGATGCTACTCCAATGGGATTGACTGAATGTATGCCAGCTGCGTTCCCCGAACCCAGGGTCAATAAGAGCGATTTTCATTAATATTGTTCTCCGCTACTTCAGTAAATTGATAATAATGTATTGTAGCCGAGTTCTAACGAAGCAATATTGCTTCCCCATGAGGCCCTTTCATTTACAATCTGAGAGTTTATCTTCATAGCCCGCACTCTTAATGGTCTATCTTCTATAGCTTGGATTATCTTGCACGCAAAGTCTCCTTGATCATTCGGTGATGCCAAAAGTCCGTTGACACCGTGCGTAACCCAATATCGGTTTGCAGGAATGTCTGTTATAACCGGAAAACACCCACATGCCATGGCTTCGGTCAACGATATATGGTTAGTATCTGAATAAGAGGGTGACACATAAATATCCGCGTTCCTATAATAGTCCGGCATTTTGTCATGCACTATCTCCCCACAAAATTGAATCTTTCCGTTCAACGATAATTTATCGACAAGTGCCAAGATTTCTTTTTTTTGCGAACCGGTTCCCAAGATTAATATTTCGATTTCTTTAGATTTCTCGGCAAAAACCCTTGGAAGAGCTCGGATGAAGTATTTCACATTTTGGGGGGCCTCAAAATAGCGGGTACATATCAGTCGAACCGGAATACCACTTTCCCTTCTTAAAAAATCTCTTTCATTCAGGTTGAATTTCTGTAAGTCTATTCCGTAATGAAAAGTTAAGATTCGATTTAGAGGAATACCAAACCCAATCAGTGTTTCTGTCATATTCCTGGCAGAAGAGGTTACCAGTTGTGCTTTTCGTAGAATCCATGAAATTAAAAGCCTATGAAAAATTGTTCTTTTTGACCTAATCAGCACGTCACTTCCCATTGCGCCTAAAACAAGTGGATGGAAATTTATTAACACTCCAATCAACCCGTAACTTGATACTCCAAAACAATGTAAAACGTCGGGATTAATCTGGCTAAGAGTATTCTTAATATTTGTGAAAGACGTAACGACACGCCATAACTTGGAAAAAAAAGATATTGAGTGTCCTTTTAATTGATGGATTCTTATATCACTTCTAATTTCAGTGAAGTCAAAAGTGATAAAATGTACTTCGTTCCCTCGGCCCGCAAAATATTCTGCAACTCTCCTCTGAGTCACGCTGGTAATATTTCCAAAATAACAGATTCTCATGGATCACTTGTTTTTCTTTCTATAAAGTATTTCTGCCAATTTGGAAGAAATTATTTCTATTTTCTTTTTCCAACTGTTTTCCGCTGCCAATTCAATTCGTTTTTTCCGAAGAAGCGGATCGTCCTCTTTAACAGCCACTTTGACGTTTTGAATAAATTCTTTCTGGTTATGGCTTAAGTATGTAAGTCCGTCCGCAACTCGGATTGCTGGAATATCCGGAGCGACGACCGGCTTGCCAAGAGAAAAGTATTCAAACAATTTCAGCGGAGAAATGCCCAGAACAAAATTATTAAGTTGGTATGGAATAAGACACACATTAAAAGCATTCACATACTGAGGAATCAGTAAATGACTTTTGAATCCAAGAAAATGAAAGTTTTTAAGCTTTTTGAGCGATGAGATGTCAACTCTAGCGGGCCCCACAAAGACGAACGAATAATCTGGCAGCTCCTTAGCCAATTGTTTTAGAAGGAGAAAATCTATCCTAAAATCCAGCACACCGATGAACCCAATAATTGGCTTGGGAATATCTCCAAACTCTGGAGGTATAGCAGATATATCATTAGCTGCCTTCACAAACAACTCAAAATCAACCCCATTAGAAATGTTGATTATGTTTCGGCATTTGTATTTCTTGTTTTCGTAAACCTGGGGTGAACAAGTGATCACAAGATCTGCCTGGGAGAGCAGCCTTTCTTCCATTTTAGAGATCACATTTTGACGGTACCAAGGCACTGCAGTGAACTCGTCCAGAATGTGGTATATCGTAAAACTCTCTCCCAGCTTGCCAACTAGCTCAAAATAATTTGGAAGAAAAATCCAGAGGATGGAGTTTTCAAAATGGAGCTGCCTAGCCTGCTTTTTTACCCATCGCTCTACAATACGCTGACTAAAGTTGTTGATCTTCAAACTCCTGCCTTTAAATGGCAATACAGGTGGAGCGGTAACCCGGAATAAATTCCTTTCGATCTTTTTTACTTCGCCTAACCAATCCACCCATTTCTTCCACCTTTCGGGGTATTTAAAGGGAAAAGATGCTACCGGGGGTTCCACGAATAGAACGCGGTTTTGGTGAGCAAGAAATTTCATAATTTGCTGCGCAACCTGACAGGTTGAATTCCAATAATTTGGCGACATACAAATAATGTCCAGGCCTTCTAACCCGCGCATCGTTGGTATCCTGCTCATTTCTGCTAAACCTTTTTGCTATCCACTGCTTTTTGATAAGCTATTAGCAACTGGGCGGCAGACTTGCTCCAAAGAAATTCCCTACACCTCTTTAAACCCATCTGAATTAAGTTATGCCGAAGTCTTTGATCACGGCGCATTTCGAGGATTCCCCGAGCAATCTCTTCCTCATTTGCTGGAGAAACGAGCAACGCCGCACTTTGTGCGATTTCCGGCAAAGATGAGATGTTCGACGCAATTACTGGCGTACCGCAAGCCATGGCTTCCAAAACAGGAAGTCCAAAGCCCTCATATAGGGATGGATAGACCAACGCCAGAGCACCGCCATAAAGGCAGACGAGGTCTCTTTCATCCACGTATCCTGTAAAACGAATCGAATCGTTTAGAATCTTGCGTTCAGTTGAAAGTTTTAAGTCCGCTACAATGTCTGCATTGATTTTTCCGGTGATAACAAGACATAGATCTTTTATGCCGTTATCCACTAACTTAAAAAAGGCTGACAATAAAGCGCGGAGATTCTTTCGAGCACCAATACCCCCAGTATTAATAATATAATCTCCCCGGATCCCGAATTTTATTTGAACTCTTTTAATTTCTGGTCTATCTGGCTGTTTGAACAGTTCGTGATTTACGCCAAGATAAATCACATCAATTCTCTCTTTGGGGATGTGAAGAAATTTGATGATATCATCCCTAGAAGCCTTTGAAATAGTAATAATCCGGGCTGCGCGGATTGCCATTCTTTTAACAATGGAATTGTAATACAACCTAAATTTCCAGCTATATCGGTCTGGTTCCGCAAAATTGTACAGATCATGTATTAACATAACAAAGCTTCTGCTGATTTTGATAGGGACGTTGAACCAAGAAAAGTGAACAAGATCCGGTTTGATCTGTCTTATCGCCCGCGGGAGAGCGAATTGATCACTGTAGATTGCCCTGGCAAAATAGGGAAGTTTATTATCGTATGGTGTATGACTCGCTAAATAGCGGAAGTTCGGATACTTTCTTGCAAGCTCGTTAATTTGCTGTGTTGGCTTTCCTTGACCTATCAAAAAATAATCGTTACTGGAATCGAGACGTCCAAGCTCCCACAGGAGATTCCATGTCACCTTGCCGATACCAGTTTGAGTTGGTCCAATCGGTCGAACATCAACAGCAATACGCATAACAATAGGCTGGCTATCTGCCAATCATGTTTTTGAATAAGCTTAGTATTTTACCTTTTCTAAGGCATACTAAGCTCGCATCCTTGATCTCCCTAAAACAGCGATCAATGCCTCTCTCAACAGCTCCCCATCCTCTGGTCTTAGCGCTTTTACTAGCAGGAGTAGCACAGAATAAGCACTCATCGCTATGATCACGAGAGACCAGATATTGGCTATCCATTGTCGCGCGATTATCAGCCCACAACCCATTAGAAGAGATGCAAAAAAAATTCTGCCAAAAAAGCTAAAAAACCGAATCCGATAGACATGCTTTTTAATCATTTGAAAGAAAAGAAAGGTATTCAGAACTTCGGTAGCGACGGTAGCAATACTCGCTCCGAGAACTCCGTAGCGTGGTATCAAAAACAGACAAAGTATAACATTAGAACTGACACCCGCAATGACAACCTTAAGTGTGATCTTGGCTTTGTTCGCAGCATTCAATATCACAGGAACAGTGCAGTTTAAAAAGATTAACCCCCAAGCCCAAGCCATTACCCTCAAAGGAAGAACGGAAGCTTGCCACTTCGCTCCATAAAGAAGTATGATGATTTTGTCAGACAATAAAAAAAGCACAGTCGTCCCTGGAATCCCTATGATGGCGAGAATCCTCAATATCTGTGTATGAGTCTTCTCGAGAAGACCGCTAGAAGTTGCAGCCAATCGCGATGCTGTAGGGAAAAGGGCTCCAGTAAGTGCTGCGGGCAGAAACAAGAGACTCTCTATAACTCGGAAAGAAGCAGAATAGATGCCTACCGCCTCCGGGCCTTTCAGCTTTGCCAAAACGAGAATGTTCACTTTGTAGTAGGCAAAAAGCGAAAAGGCTAACCCGAGAAATGGAAGTGCTTGCTTGATGAGCGAAAAGACGAATTGTCTATCCAACTGCTTAAAACCCTCAAGCAGCTTGGGCATCACCCAGAGCATCGCAATAATACTCGATGTGGCCACTCCAGCAGCATAAGCGGTGGAAAATGGAACCAATTGGCCTATCCAGAAATGCAATGCAAAGAGCGAGAATCCCAGAATAAAAAAACTCTGAGAGGCTGTAATAATAGAACCATGGGCTAGTTTTTCAAAACCGTATAGATAAGACGATAGTGAATTGATTAATCCTCCGAAGAGGATCGTTGTCGCTAAAATGAGAAAAGTAGCTAATTTTTCAGGAGACCAATCGGCTAAGAATCCGACAAAAACACTCGCAACAATTAATAGGGCAGAAATTACCAGTTTTGTGGCAACAGCAGCGGCAAGAACTTTGTCTCCCGCATCACGAAACCTGGCGACCTCCCGCACCGTCAGTTGATCGAGCCCCAACGTTGAAGCCAACGCCATGAAACCGATAATCGTGAGAAACAGAGAAAATATTCCGAAGTTGGCTTTCGAAAGAGAACGTGCTATCAGCGCCGTCGTCAGAATTCCAAATATCCTGCCTACGACCTGAAATAGCATCACCAATGCAGAATTCTTTACTACCCGCACTCCTTCTGTTATCTCATCAATCAGAATATTCTCTTCCATGTATCAGCCGGGATAATCTTGAACGACATCATGCAATCCTTCTTCATAAGAAATAAAAATGCCAAAATCTGTAAGTATAGAAAAAAACTTACTCATATCCGCTCCTTTCCTTCTCTTACCCTCAGGTTTGGAAGTATCGTAGATAATCCTTTTCTTAGATCCCGTAATCTTCATTAGATGAGTTACTAATTGTCTGATCGTGAGTTCTTCCGGATACCCAAGGTTGACAGGATCGCAAATCGCGTATCGCTCAGTGAGCTCTAAAAACGCTCGAGCCACATCCTTCACATGAATAAAACTGCGACTTTGATCGCCGCTACCCCAGACCACGACCGGGTCATCCTTCCCCATGATTTTATTAATCAAGGTCGGGATGACATGCGATTTAACATCATCCCAGTAAGTCCGGCCGCCATATACGTTGAAGGGACGCACAATTGCAATCTCCATTCCATGTTCATTAGCATAATACGTAGCCTGCTTCTCTAACATACGTTTTGCCCACCCGTACCCCTCGTTGGCAGATTCGGGTGTTCCCTCCCATCCTTTTGTTTCAGGTGTTGGGACAGCGGCATCGTCCGGATAGACACAGGATGTACTCACTGCGAGGAGCCTGGAAACATTATTCTTGAGCGAAGCCCTTAACACATTAGCGTTGATCAGGAGGTTTTCTGAAAACATTTCTGACTGATGCGATAAGCTGTATTCTAACCCTACCGCTTTGGCTGCAAGATGGAAAACCACATCCACACCTGCAGTAAAAGCATCACATTCGTTTTTATCTCGGAGGTCTCCCTTCATGAACCGAATGTCAGAAGCAACGGCTGAAAGCTTATTCAAACTTCCTCTTTCAAGGTTGTCCACCACAGAAACGATAGCCCCTTCTTTGACGAGCCGTTCCACTAGATAAGATCCAATAAAGCCGGCTCCCCCCGTGACCAATACTTTCTTTCGTGTCCAAAAACTCATCGGTTCCCTCCAACAATCGTTGTTATTGTGTTCGTTTTAATCTCAACAAAACCTCTCTGACTACTTATTTTATTTTTTCCGCCACGAAACCGAATGCCGTGTAGTTTCGAGGTTTGCTAGTGTTGTATCTGTTTTTTCCTATGTAGTAATGATCTGACAGCCAAAAAGAACGAATCGGATCGAGCCCTGGTAGCGTTATAATATCAGCACCCAAAAGTCTATGTAACACTCCTTGGTCGATCCCATTATTGCCAACGTCCATTGTGGCTACGAGTTTGCCGCCGGGCTTTAGAATACGCACCATTTCCGAAAACGCTTTCTCCAATCTTGCGAACTGTAAGCGGCGACGAATAGGGGGAAATATGAGTGAGAGCTTTCCGCCGAACGTCTGGAAGGATGAATTATAAATATGTTCCAGAGTTGAAATAGAAATTACATAGTCAAAAGTGTTGTCTTGGCATTTTATTTCGAGCACATTCTGATTTTCATAAAGAACTTTATCTCCGCCTCTGAGATAAAGATTCTTGGAAAGCGGTCCATCCAATTCCAGGTCGAATCCGTACGCTTCCATCCCTCTAGAACCAAAATATCTGATTAAAGGCATATATCCACAGCCAATATCTACAATTTTGATGCCATGCCCGTACACGATATTGGACATCACGAAAGCATTCTCCCATTGCTTCCAGTTCCATTGGAGGTGTTCCCAATAAGATTTAATAATTCCTTCTCTTTGACCCATGTCACTAATAAAGGCTTGTAATTTGTTAAAAAGATCTCCCCACTCAGGCTTAATTTTTCCTGTCCATATATCTTGTCCGAGTATTTGAATCGAATATTGTTTTATTTGTTTCATAGGATTCCCCTGATTAACATGTTTTCCTATGAATCCAGATTGAGGAATACATCAATCTTTAGAGATCGGGTGCAGAACTAATCAACCTTATCAATCCCATATCCCAACTCTCTCATCTTTTGCCTTAGCTGAACAAGCTCATTGCTGAAACCCAAAAGACTTAAGAGTTTGCGTACCCGATGAAAATATGTATGCTCATTCAACACCCTGCGCTTCGCTTTTTCAATAAAAGGTATTCTTTTTTCAGGATTAAGGATGAAATATTCAGCCTTATCGCGCATGTCTTGTGGCGATTTCGCAACGATCAGCTCATCTTCGGCAAAGATGTTTTCTTCATAGATCGTTTTCACCGGGTCACTGATCGTAAATCCACCCGCCAGGGGCACCATGAATAATCTCTGAACGATGTCATAACCATGAATTCTCGAATGGGGTTCATGAATACACGGCACAAAAGTGGCGGTCCGGTATAGTTTTTTCACGTGTTCATCAGGAAGAAACCCTTTGCTGATCCCATCCGGCCATCCTTGGCCGAAAATCAAAGTATTATAATTTTGGGCGTAATCGAGCAAGTATGCTTTGAGGCCTTCGGCTTTATAGATCCAGTAGCCACCCACAAATCCAATATCGCAGCGATAACGTTCGTCTTCACCCGCATCATAATTCGCAATGGGATCCCCAGCTACCATTATGGAAACCACATCGAGGCCTTCCTTACGCTTCCATTTCTCCCAACCGATGTCAATGCCTCTTGGAGTAGTTTGATGAAACAAGAATTCGGGTTTGAGCTTTCGAATCCATAGAACGTCATGCCACTTTGTCCGGTACCCGCGTTTGGCAAGTTCGGGAAAAGCCCACCGATCAGACCATTGGTCTACAGTAGCTACTACAACGGTTTGCCCCTGTTTGATACGTCTGGGTATCCGGTGCCGAAACCGAACGTCACCCATATAAATGTTTGGTTGAAATTCGTCGAATATACGCTCAGGATCCTTACCATCCCATACTCGATACTCCCAATCCATGATTTCAAACACGTGGGACCATCCCTGAGAAATGTAGAGGCCCGCTCCACCACATTTATTTCGAATCAAACGTAATCTCAACGCTCTACTTTTTATATTTCAGCAAATACCAATCTATATCACTATGCTATTGTATTTTGAAACCAAGTGAAATCTCGAGCTCTAAATTAAGTTCTTGCTTAATGTATCCTAGATCCTCTTGGCATATTTCCCCATAAAAATTAGGTTTACGGTATTCTGGTAAAGTGATCTCAACAAGTTTAGTTTCTAGGTTAAGCTCTAAGGCCATCGCCCAGATATCTTCCAATAAGCGATCTAGTCTAATAACAAAAAAATGCTTTACACGATCCTTTAAAGAAAGAAAGTGAGCATTCTTTTCATTTCGTAATGTACAGATATTAGCGCTTTCTTCTATGAAATAGTATGGCTCATTTAATTTTTTATTCCAGGGTGTCATACTCTTACCTGGTATATGGACTGAAGGGCATTTTTTTTCATAACATATCCATTTCTTGCGAATAAATGAGCCAAAACTTAAGTTTTTATGTTCGGGTGCATGATATGGTTTCTTGTGCATAGATTGCAACCAACCGATTGGATCCCGGACTATAAATATGAACAAGGTATCCTCCGAATCATCAAGAGATCTAAGACACTCATTATCGGTGGTAGAATTGGGACGACCCCTTGGTTGATGGTCTTTTATAAACCAGTGTTTGAAACCATATTCGCTAGTACATTCTAGTTTAAAATTGGCATCCAATACTTGCTTTAGGTATGTAGTGCCACTATTTCGTTCGCCAAATATTTGATACTTTTTTAACGAGATCATTAATACAAATGACAAATTTCCTTTTAATTTATGTTGAAACAAATTCGGCCGAAAAAACATCGCTCCAAAACGGCCTGGGAGTGCTGATATTAGTGGGGCCCCTGAACTTTCCAGTCAATGGGGTCCACCTCAAAATGGTGAAGCCGTTTTTTCGGTCTTTCTTCAAAAAATGGCTTTCGGCCTTAAAAAGGAATAAAATGAAATTATCACGGACAAAACAAGCAGGCTCAGAATGCACCTTATCCAAGCCTCTTTACTGTCCTAACTATGGGGAGTCCCTCATCCTCATAAAAGCCATTCTACCAAACCTATTTATGAAGATATGGCAGGCCTAAATGCATCTAACCTCTCTATCCAGTTTTTGTGGACAGCGAAAGCCATCTATTTTTTTGTTGCCTTTATATAGTATTGAATAACTGAAAAAGGCTTCAATTTGTTAAATAAAAAGGTATTAAGAATCTTAAACTTTATTCCTGAGGAAATATTCCATTTACATTCTGAAATTTTAAGATTGGCGAAATTTAGAAGTTTTTTTATTTCTTTAAGGGTAAAAAATCTTATATGAGTACTATCAAGTATTCCTGACTTGCTATAAGTCCATTCATCATGAAATATTAGCCTATTTAGAATCCCATAATACTTAATATTCGGAATACTTAGGAGAATACAACCTTCATCCTTCAGATATTGAGTTATTTTTTCTAATAATTTCCATGGGTCGTAAAGATGTTCAAGAACATCAGCCAAAATAATACAATCAAACTCCTTATTAACAAAAGGCAATTCATCTCTTTCCGCATTCGCAAATAAAATAAAATCCATATTTTTTCGAGAGGCAAGATTTATAGCCTCCGAGTTCATATCGACGCCTGCAACATAAGATGCCCCTTTTGACTTGATATATTCCAACGTAGCACCTGATCCGCAACCAATTTCCAGAAATCTACCTTTTATTGAAGGCAACATGTCAATAAGCTCTGTTCTTTCACAACTATAATAGCTTGTTGCTTTATCAATTTTCATGTAGATATATAGGGCTCAAGCCGCGGTAATTATTAAGATTCAAGCTTCGCTTGACCTAAATCCTAGACCTCTTGCCATTTTAGATACTCGAGCACCGGCCCATAGTCTGCCCCTACCATCGAGATAAAATATCCATGTGATCATACCATATTATCTTTTCAATAGACCGTGTCTAACCACGAAATTTTTTTCCTCAACTCACTCGCCGTAATCCCTTTCTCCTTGCCGATTATATCGACCACGACATGTAGTATAGGAATAATCATCGATATATGAATATGATCGCTTTTCATGTGATATTCGACCCTTAACCTATATTATCATATCGCGGGCAACCTATTTGCCCGGGCAAGAGCTGAACTGGTCCCCAAAAACTGGACAGAGCAATAAGGTGCATTTTGACCTGCCATAACTCATAAGGAGGTATGGTATTATGGTCAACATGAGAAAGCAGTATGACGCAGCTTTTAAGGCGAAAGTCGCGCTGGAAGCAGTCAAAGGGGAGAAGACGATCGCGCAGATCGCGGGCGAGTTCGGCACCCACCCTAATCAGATTCAACGGTGGCGGAAACAGCTTCTGGAGATGCTGCCCGATCTTTTTTCCGACCGCAGAAAACGCGTGGACAAGGACCGGGACGAGTTGGAAGCAGAGCTGTTCCGACAGATCGGCCAGCTCAAGGTCGAGCTGGATTGGCTTAAAAAAAAATCTCAGGAGCTCCTGTAGAGAAGAAGCGAGCCAAGGTTGAAGTGGAGTATTCGATGATCCCCGTCTCCCGACAATGTGAACTTCTTGAGCTGTCTCGCTCATCGTTTTATTACCATCCCCAAGAGGAGGAAAGCCTGAATCTGGACCTCATGCGGATGATCGACGAGCAGTTCACGAAGAGGCCGTTCTACGGGGCACGGAAAATGACGGTTTATCTTCGGGCTTCCGGTCATCCGGTGAACAGAAAGAGAGTCCGACGCCTGATGCGAGTCATGGGAATAATGGCGATTTATCCGAAGCCGCGGCTGTCGGCCGGCGGCCCTGATCATAAGGTCTATCCCTATCTTCTGAAAGGAGTTACGATTAACCGGCCCGACCAAGCGTGGTGCGCCGATGTCACCTATATTCGACTCGCCCATGGGTTCGTCTATCTCGTGGTCGTCATGGACTGGCACAGCCGCTATATCCTGTCTTGGGAGCTCTCGATCACATTGGAGAAGGAGTTTTGTTTGGACGCGCTCCATCGTGCTCTTTTGATTGCGAAGCCGGAGATCTTCAATACGGACCAGGGGCCGCAGTTTACGAGCGAGGAGTTCACCACGCTTTTGGAAGGAGAAGGGATCCAGGTCAGTATGGATGGCCGGGGCCGAGTCTACGATAACATCTTCGTCGAGCGGCTCTGGCGGACGGTGAAGTACGAAGAGGTTTATCTTCATGAATATCGGACTGTCTCCGAAGCCCGGGCTCACTTGAAAGATTATTTTTGGTTCTATAACGAGGAGCGCCCGCACGAGGCGCTCGGTTATCGGACGCCGCATGAGGTCTACTTTGGGACTCCGGTGCCGCTGACGTCAGCGCGGGAGGCCGTGGTTTAACATGGACCGGATCGAGATCGTCGTTCCCAGGTCAAATGGTAAAGCCGTTTTTTCGGGGCCACGGAAAAAAATGGCTTTGGGGTTTAATAATGGTTAAAATAGCAATGCCACGGACAAAACAAGCAGGCTCTCAATGCACCTTATCCAAGCCTCTTTCTTGTCCAATGAATGGGGTCCGCCTTAGAGCATCGATTTCTACCCTTCGGTTATTTTAAACAAATACAAAGCAATAATATCATAAAATCCATGATATCTGTTTATTAATAGAAAATGCCAGTAAACCCCAGGCTTCAGCCTGGGGATGAATGGCACCTGGAGCGAAGCGGAGGCTAATCATCTTCATAAGAATGAAACCCCGGGCTTTAGCCCGGGGAGTTTTCATTTCTTTAGATTAATAGTCTTGGTTGCTGGTTCTATATGCGCTGGTCAGGACTGACCCCCAAAAATTGGACAAGACCAAAATCCCTCCCGGGACTAGAAGAAAATGAGCCTTTTGCATGAAAGCCACGCCTTCCTCAAGGGGCAAGTGTTCTATCAGCAATAACATCAAAATCACGTCGAATGAAGCACGTGCGTCGATAGCCATGAAGTCCTCATACTCAGGCTTGTACCCACGCTATGTGTCACATGCATAATATGTAACTTTGAAGCCAAGTTTAGGAAGAAGCCTTTCGAAAAGCCTTGGGTCTGCACCAACATCCAATACGCATTTTTTTCCATCTATAAAAATATTAATAATCTTGCCCACCTAAGTTTGATCGGGTCTATTTTTCTCTCGCCAATTAGCATCGATTTCTACATATCTGCATCCTGGAAATCTACTTTTATAAGACTCGAATTCGGCATATCTCTTTAGTAGGTTCAATCTGTCTGCCTAGCGACCAAACCACTTCTTCTGAAATAGCGCAATATTTTTTATATTCAAATTTTTTACTGATATGCCTTGCTTAAAATATTTTATATGTTTGTTCAACAAATTACTGACACCAGACTCATTATGATGAATAATGTTCAAATGCGGAACAACCAAGCACTTATACCCAAGCAACCCTATTTTAAACGACATGTCTGTCTCCTCGTACCCACCCGGGGTGAAAGCTACGTCAAATCCTCCCGCTAAATCATAGACCTTGCGCCTTAGAACAAAAAAGAAGCCCGAAATCTCATCCGCCTCTTCGGTGGCGTCAAGACCAACTTTTTCCTGAGAAAATGCTCCTCGATACTTTCCCCCAGATGGTCCTACCTGCCCTATATCTTCGCGGGACGCTAACACTTCAACGAGCTTCTCTAAAGCGCCCTTGCCTAGTTCCACATCATCATTGCTAAAACACAAGTATTCGCCTTCCGCAAGCATAGCCCCCATGTTCCAGGCTCTTGCGACACCAACATTAACTGAATTGAAACAATATTTATCAATAAGAGAGCTGCTTGCAATATATTTCATCAACTTCTTTTCGAGTGAATTGCAGACAACAATCGTTTCGTGTGGTATGGTTACACTTTTCATGTCTTCCAAAAGATCAGGCAAATTATAGGGCTTGCGCAGGCGATAACGCCAATTCCAATCCCTATGTAATTGAAGAACAGGAACTATCATGCTGACCAGTCCAATAGTGGAATGTTCAATATATGATGGATGATTATTCTTACTCTCGTTCAAATTCGGCACACTCCCGGCCATTTTATCATTATTTTAGGACGCTGCGGTGCGCGTAAGATTCTATATCTAGGTCAGACTTGATTCTATCTTTTCCCAGAGTTCTTCTTCTGGTTTTTCGAAATTCTTTGGATCATGAAGGTCGCAGTCAAAAGACGTAATTCCAACATTCTCGTTCAAAATTAAATTACATCCACACAATGCAGCTTCAGCGACCACGCGACCGGCGGGCTCCGGCCAGCGAGGTAAAAATACAAAATTCTTTGCTCTATTCATCCACTGAGGAATCTCTTCGTGCGGAACATAGCCCACATGAACACCAAAATCGACTTTAATGGCTCGAGCCACATTTCCCACAAGGGTAATATTACCGCTTGTGGAAAACCGACGCTTCAACTCATACCACCCCTTGGCTTCTGAGATCACTCCAACAAAAAGATTATCTATATCCCGTTCCATGCAGCGATTATAAAAGATTTTATTATCAATCCGCGGTTTTAAATTAAAAGAATTTCCTATTATCTCATTTCCCAACAGCCCTGAAATAACATGCCCGTGCAAGGGAGATACAAATACATTCAGAAGTGAGTTCCTGTAAAGGGGCAGCCCTTGGAAACGAAAACATTTATTGATTTTAAATTTTTCATCTCTTAGGTCAAGAATACCACGCAAGAATCCCCGGCGAAAATCGAAACGACCTTTAACAAATGGACAGATCTCCCCATTTGTTTTTCCGTTACACGGCAGATAATCCCTATGGCAAACCTCTGAATATCCCATATCGACGTGAATATATTTCTCTTTTTTAACGATTTCAACGATAAGCTTCTCCTCAAGTCTTCTTCGGGTAAGGGGAGAGTTGTAGATATCAGCTAAGATAAATAGATCCGGATTTAAGAATAGGTTTGTTTTTTGAGTTTTATAAGCCGCCGTAATCTTAATTCCATGTCCTCTTCTCCGGCCACTCTCGATAACGCCTCTTAAGTTGATTTCTCCTCCCCCATTGTACTCGAATGGATTAAGAAACCCAAGATAGTTGATTTTCATTTTGGCTTTCTTATTTTGTTACCTACATTTTTAATCCATACATCAATGATAGCAAACGACCCGCCAATCAGAAAAGGCCCCTGAAAATCTGCGGTGCGATTAAATATTGAATCAATAACAGCAAAAGATATCAAACAGGCGCCTGCCGCCAGAGGAATAAAACAATCTTTTAAACCGCGTCCATCTCTGAAAACACGGATTGCTTTTCTTGCAGATAACAATAGTGATCCATAATAAATAATGAAACCCAAGCCTCCCATTTTCAATAAAACCCAAACCCAGCCGCTGTGCGTATAACTGGAAACCCAAGAAAAAATATTGTACATTGCATAGGTCGAACCAAAACCCCTTCCGATGACAAATGCAATGGGCGTCATTGTTTGTAATGCGAATTTACTTTCTAGAAGCCGATATTCCATACCGCCCGCTCCTTCGATTGGATTAAATGAGAAGCGTCGGATAATAAGCTGAGCTAAAGAAAATTTAGATTCGGGTAGCACGAACTTTGGAAGAAGAACGTATAATATAGTCAAAGCGGCCGATAAAGCTATTAGGCCTATTACTAAATTTTTTCTTTTCTTCAAGCCTAAGATAGCGCTGAGCATGACTAAGAAACCCACTCCCTCGGCTAGTAAAAGAGATCGGGTTAAGGTCATGACAACCCCCAACTGCAACACAACAAGGCAAGTGATCATGATAAGGAGGTTAGCCTTAGGAGAGCCAAAAAACAAATAACAGATGAGAAACAGAATTGCCATTATGAAGAATAGATCAGCCCCTTGGGGAATGATTCTCCAGCCTTGAAGAGATGTGTAAAATGTAGACGATACTTGCCACAAATTATCCGTCTCCTTAATTTGGGTGCCCGTAAATCCGACAAAGGACATTTTTGCCACTGCCAAAATAGAAGCAAATAGAACAATTCTTAAGAAATATTTCATATCCGCGATCGACTTCAAGCTTAACACCATCAGAAGATATATCAATGGACCGTAAGCAATCACGTGCAATTCCCGGCCCCAAAGTCTGAAATTATTCTGTAAAGTTAACCCCATTATTAGTCCGAGTGCTATACATACGAGGATCCATTTTATTTTACTATCAGCTTGGAAAGATATTATTCTGGTTGAATGTCTCTTTAAAACAACAAATCTAATAATAGTAAGAGTGAAAGTACCCAGGAAAACAACATCGAGAAGATTGACATCCACACCAGCAATGGAGATCCTGCTGCTCAACGAGGAACCTGCAGCAAGAAGGGCGAAAAACAGTAAACCCGGAGCCCGGTACGGTTTTTGTAATATTAAAAAAGCCAATATCCCTAGGACAAATATATATGCAATGCCAAAGAAAATATTCATTCGCTCTTTATCAAGTTCTTCTGATATGGCAAGTAAGCGTATCTGTTCTTCGATCCAAAGGTAGGTTCTCTCAAGTCCTTTCTTGAGTGGATGATTGGGCTGCCAACACAATTTTTTCCGATAAATTTGCTATCTGAATTCCTTCCCCCTGTCTTGTTGATTGTTTTTAGGATAAATACATTCTGAGGATGAATAAAAGATATTTTTGATATTTCTTTTCCTACAGGACTCGAGCATATTCAAATTAATGGTCGCAGAATTATGCATAATATCGGCCAAATTTTCTCTGGTAAAAACGAATCCTGCTCCTCGCATGTCGGCGGCGAATTTATAAACTTCATCTTAATTCTTTCCTACTTCTTTGACCCCATCAATAGCGAGCTTGTATTGTCTCCGGCATTTTTCGCAGAAGGCGTTGCCATCCTTATCAAAAACGAGCTTTTGGCCGGATTCGCTCATCCAGCCGATAATTCGTGCAGGGTTGCCAACTACCAGGGCGAAATCAGGAATGTCTTTCGTTACGAGGGCTCCTGCTCCGACAAAAGCAAAACGCCCGATTGTTAGCCCGCAGAGGATGGTGGAATTGGCGCCGAGCGAAGCTCCCTCTTTCACTAAAGTCTTTTTGTAATACTTTGATCCGACCTGGGGATACTTGCTGCGAGGATCATTGATATTCGTGAAGACCATTGAGGGACCGCAGAACACGTAATCTTCAAGAGTGACGCCTTCGTAGACTGATACGTTGTTTTGGATTTTCACGAAATTGCCGATCGTTACATTGTTGCTGACATTCACGTTTTGCCCGAGGACGCATTTTCTGCCGATTTTGCTCCCAGACTGCACATGAGAAAAGTGCCATATCTTGGAGCCTTCCCCGATTTCTGCATTTTCATCAACGATGGCTGTTTCGTGAACAAAATATTTCTTGGGCTCGGCCGCACTAATCCGAATAACCTTGCCGCTTTCCTTGAGAGACTCCTGACAGGATTCCAGAATTTGGAGAACCTTGAGCCCGCTCATTCCGTCTGTGTTTGGCTTTTTTCGAGTGGCGATGCAATCAATGAAGTGCAGACACTCGGTTTTCAATGGTTCGCCATTTTCGATTTCAATGGGCTGAGCCTCTTCCGGCCGGGGCACGGGATGGCGGTCCACCCAGTCGATCTTATGGCTATAAGCGAAGAGCTTGTTTTTGGGATTGACATCATCGAATAGATACATTTTTTTATCGCCGATGACGACAAGTTTTTGTTCTTTATAGGGATGGAGCCAGGAGACGAAGATGTGAGCTTTGACGCCGCTCGGGAAGTCCATATTGGTCACCGTGACATCCGTGATGTGAGGATTTAGGTAATTGCCGCCGTGCGCCGAAACTTCCTTGGGCATCTCATTGAGCAGATAGAGAATGATGGAAATATCGTGAGGCGCAAAGCTCCAAAGGATATTTTCCTCGGTGCGGATTTTTCCTAAATTTAGACGGTTGGAGTAGATGTATTGAATTTTGCCGAGATCGCCTTGATCGATCAGCTCTTTGAGTTTGATAACGGCCGGATGGTACTCGAGAATGTGGCCGACCATGAGGATCCTCGCCGAGGACGCGGCCAGGGCCACGAGTTCCGCGCCCTCCTCGTAGCGGAGTGCGATGGGCTTTTCGACGAAGACGTCTTTGCCTGCCGAAAGGGCATCTTTGACGAGGGCGTAATGAGTTATGGCAGGCGTAGCGATGGCGACCGCCGCAACATTGGGATCCTTGAAGACTGCTGTGCAATCTTTATAAATACGAATGTCGGCATATTTATCCTTAAGAGCCTTAAGCTTGATCTCATCGATATCGCAAATCCCGGACAGGGCTCCAATCTCATGAAAATTGCGAACAAGGTTTTTTCCCCAGTAGCCAGTTCCGACAACGACGACGTTTTTGTTCATGTTTTTCATTTCCTTAATTTATTGCCGGGCCTTCTTATTTTCGATAGAACTCCGATATTTTATAAACAACGTATTCTTTTTATTAAGAACTCAGTTTGGGGTACATAGGGCTCGATGGCGCCCTCGGGTCTAAAAGGGGGGGCTTTAATATGAAAAATACGTTTCTTAAAACTTCACCGATAATTCTGAAACAAAAAATTGAACAACCTGAGTGGATGGAATTTTGTTGGATCGCTCGGTGAGGCCGAATAGGGTATTTTAAATAAGCTACCGCCCTTGGCTTTTTCGGACCATATATATTTTATGAATCTAGCTCTATTTTTATGCTTTTTCCCGCCCGCCTAGGTTTTTTGCCTGAGGAAAATGCGTAGGGTGACGATGAAGCCGAGGATGAAGGAGCCGGTTGCAGAAATCGGACTGCGCTTTTGCTTATTCCCCATCTTTATTCGTTTCAGCAGCTACGCCAAGAAATAAAGTAAATTCTGTTCAAATAGTATTCATGAGTCCCGTCAATGTCAATAGAAGGGAATAACAAGATGAGCCCCTCTAGTGTGAATTAACCAGCGGGATGAACCTGTCGAGCTCGAGCCCGGAGGCGGGGACAGCGGATATTTCTTGCTATTAGGTTACAAATATTGTAACCTAATAGCACAATGCAAACGCTGACCGAAAAAGTCTTCCGTCTCTCGCCGCCCGGCGGATTCTTCGATGAAACGGTTATCCGGAATCTTCTCCCCGACCGGTCCGAAGGGGCCCGAAAAGTGCTCGTGCATCGCGCCGTCTCCGTGGCTGAAATCATCCGGCTCAAGCCGGGGTTGTTCCTTCTCGCGCCGGAGTTTCGAAAAACACATCCTCATCCTTTCGTTGTCGCGGCGATGCTGCACTTCCCCTCTCATGTGAGCCTGGAATCCGCGCTCTCCCACCACGGCCTTATTCCGGAAGCGGTTTATCAGGTCAGCAGCGTGACTTCCGCCCGAAGCCGCACGTTTGAAACGCCGGTCGGCGTTTTCACCTTCAAGCGGGTTCCGGCCGCGGATCCAAGAGCCGGAGTTCAAGCCCTTAAAATCGATGGCCGGAGTTGGGCTTTTGTCGCCACGCCCGTGAGGGCGATCGCCGACCTGATCTACACGAGAAAACAGGTGAACTGGGAGCGGGACGGTTTGGCCTTTCTGACGGAATCCATGCGGATCGAACGGGACGATCTCAGAAAAGTATCCTTCGAAAGCCTGGATGAGGTTTGCGAGAGCCTCCGGGACCGCCGAACCACGGATTATCTCAGGGGATGGTACCGGGAGCTCGAGAAATGATCAAACAGGTCCTCGAAGAAAAAATCAAAGAATATTCGATCACCAGCGTGATTGACCAGGAGAATGTTTTGCAGGAGCTCGTTCAGCAGCATGTCTTGGCGAGCCTCTCCCGAGCCGGGTTCTTTTCAAATCCGGGAACAGGAAACCCTGAAATTGTGGAAATGGGAATTTTTCCTCCACTATCTCGGCATTCTCGCTCAATATCTCGTCGCGTGAATTGAAAGACGGGGCAGGAAATTAATGAGCTTTTTTTATGAATTTTTCAGGTTAGCTCTTTATAAGCGCCTTCCTCGGCCGCCGCTGAGGGGTCAGGACCCCTCCAAGAGCCACTTCCATAGGGGAACGTATCTGATCCCGCCTTCGATCTTGGATGTATCTTTGGTGATGATCATCAGATCGGCGGGGCGCTTCCCCTCGGCTCTTTGAAGTTCTTTGAGCCCCTCGACCTCCCGGCCGGCGACGTCGTCACCGAACGTGACGTTGATCCCGAGAACGCGATCCTGACGGGGGACGACGAAATCGACCTCGCGCTTTCCCCTGCTGTAATAGCATTCCGTCCCGGCGCGGCGTAACTGGCCGTGGACCAGGTTTTCCGCGAGCCTGCCCTCGTCCGGGGAAAAGCGGAAGGAAACCGCGTTCCTCAACCCGTTATCCAGCGTATAAACCTTTCTGGGATTGACCTGCTGGGTTTTCAGGGAATAGGAAAAGACGGGCAGGAGGGAGATCAGCTCGACCTCTTCAAGGTAGCCGAGGTATTCCATGACCGTGTCGCGGGAGACCGGCATTTCCGAACGGATCGCCTTATGGTAGGAATGGATGGAGAACGCGTTCGAGACGTTGGCGATGAGGTATTTCATGAGCATTTTCAGGAAGGCGACGTTGCGGACTCCGTAGCGCTCTACGAGGTCCCTGTAGATCATGAGTTCAAAATACTCTCGGAGGATCTTCGCCCGGAGGTTCTCCGGGGCCAGAACGACCTCGGGGAATCCCCCGTGAACGAGGAATTCGCCGAGGAGTTTTTTGACGGCGAAGCGCTCCTTGCCGTGCTCGAACCCGGGCCCCGCTTCGACGCCCCGGAACCTCAGGAATTCGCGAAAGCTCAGGAGGTGCAGGGGATAGGACAGCGTCCGGCCCCGGAGGGCCGTAGAAAGCTCCCGGCCGAGGAGCTTCGCCGAAGACCCCGTGACGTGGATCCAGGCGTTTTCCTTGTCGAGCACGCGGCGGACGAAGGTCTCCCAGCCCGGGACGTTCTGGATCTCGTCGAAAAAAAGGCCGATCTTCCGGTCCTTGTTCTCGGGGTAAAGCTCGAAATAGGCTTCCAGGAGGCCGTCCAGATCCTTCACGGAGAGGGGGAGGATCCGGTCGTCCTCGAAATTGATGAACAGGATCCTTTCCCGTCCGATCGCATTTTCCAGGTCGTGCATGACCTGATAAAAAAAGAAGGTTTTGCCGGCCCGGCGCGGGCCCGTGATCGTTATGGCCTTGCGCGGCGGGATCGCGTCTCCGGTCGGGATGTCGAGGTCCCTTTTTGTGACGTCCGGAAACCTGGATTCATGGAATTCCCTGATGAGGAGCTTGAAAGCGTTTTTTTTGTCTTCCATAGCGGGCTTATTGTATTATGGCCTTATTCAGAAGTCAACTAATATTATATAGTGGCCTTTCATAAGGGGCCAAATATGGACCCCTCATTATAGATACGGGCGTCTCCGCAGGACTTGTCCCGGACCCGCCGGATCTTGCGGTCGCGATCACTGTTTTAGCCTGGTTTTACCCACTCGCTTGCACGAAGAGCCTAAAGAAATCGCTCATCTAGTATTCATGAATCCCGTCAATGTCAATAGAAGCGGGGAAAAAGATGAGCCCTTCTAGTGTGAATTAACCAGCGGGATGAACCTGTCGAGCTCGAGGAATGATCAAATAGGTCCTCGAAGAAAAAATCAAAGAATATTCGATCACCAGCGTGATCGACCAATTTATTCAAATTATACAAATTGATAATTAAATTGACAAATCGTATATTTCTTTTATAAATGGCTGGCCAACTATGTAATGACTTATCTCGAGCGAGATGTCAGGAATCTCCTCCGTGTCAGGGATTTGAGCCTCTTTCACAAATTTCTCCGGATGTGCGCCGCGCGAACGGGGCAGCTCCTCAATCTTTCCGCCCTGGCCACTGACTGCGGCATCACCCATAACACCGCCCAGAGCTGGCTTTCGGTGCTTGAGGCGGGCTACATTATCGTCCTGCTCAGACCGCATCACCGGAACTTCGGCAAAAGGCTGGTCAAATCCCCCAAGCTGTATTTTACCGACACCGGCCTCGCCGCCTGGCTGCTGAACGTCCAAAGCCCTGACCATTTGGCCGTTCATCCCCTGCGCGGCGGATTGTTCGAAAGCCTGATCGTCGGCGAGCTCCTGAAGAGCCGCTTCAATAGGGGCCTCGCCTCAAACCTCTATTTTTGGAGGAACAACCTGGGCGACGAGATTGATGTCCTGCTCGATCAGGGAACGCGGCTCGTCCCCGTGGAGATCAAGTCCGGTGAAACCGTTCACTCGGACATCTTCAAGGGCCTCTTGAAATGGAGAAAATTCACGGGCGATTCCGATTCGCCCGCCCATGTCGTTTACGGCGGCGATGAAGCCTTATCCTCGAAGGGCGTCGATATCACTCCCTGGCGGGAAACCGCCCGAGCCATCAAGAATTGAAGCCAATCGAGGCTGACGAAGCTCACTCCCGGAGATGGCTATTCAGATTCTTTAAGAAACCTATTTTCTCCGCGACGGAGCCGTCAAGGCCAAATCGGACATTTTAAATAATCTACCCCCCTTGCCTTTTTCTGACTATATATATTGTGAATCAAGACTTATTCGTTTCAGCAACTACGCCAAGAAATAAAATAGATTATGTTTGAATAATATTCTCGAGACCCGTTATTGTTAACAGGAAGAATCTGGGGGATTCGGCGGATTCGGCGGGTCGGGGGGATGGATGGGCTTATCTTCAGCTTTCTCATTTTCGTCTTTGAACGCGCCGGCCCACTTGCCAGCCTCGAAGACAAGGCTGTTCCAGCCGAAACCGAACCCGAAGGCCATGGCAAACAGTTTAAAAGCGGCTTCGAGCCCGGGCCCGGCCGATTCGGCGCTGAACTGGGGAAATATGAGCAGGGTGATGATAAATCCGATGATAAAGGATCCGATAGCCGAGACGAGGTATCGCTTGTCGAAACGCGTGACATTGCCTTCTTTGAGCTTGCGCAGCCAGGGGAAAAGGGTACGAGTGAGCACGCCGAGAAAAATTCCGAGCAGTTTGACCCAGAAATCAACAGCCATCGTTTAAGCTCAAGCTTGCAGCGTCTTGGGTGCTTTCAGCTCCCCTCCCTAGTTCTGCCTATTCCATAACGTAAAGATTTATGACTAAATACTCCCTTGGGAATTCTATTGACTTATTTATCGCCTGTCAACATAGTGGAAAAAATGGGTGTATGAAATACAAGCGCCATTTCCGTTTTCACCGCTCACCCTTTTTTGGCTGGTTGATTCCTGGGAAGGCCATATGGTACAGTTTTAAGCAAGAACAGTGGTATCCAGAAAAATCGTGTGCCGCCTCCCCACGCTTATCGGGATAACTCTATTTTTCTTGCCGAGCCTGTGGGCCGTGCCCGCTGGCCCCGCCTCCGCCCAGGAGAAGACCGATCTCATCATCAGGGCACAGACACGGTGGACCGAGAAGGACCGCATCATCGCCGTGGGCAACGTCGAAATCGAATACGGCGACCTCAAGCTAATCGCCGATCGCGTCGAGCTCGACACCAAGACAAAAGATGTCTTCGCTGTTGGCATCGACCGCAACGTGATCCTCCAGCTGCCGGATGAAGTGATCATCTTCAAGAGCGTCTCCTTCAACCTCAACACCCGCCAGGGGAAATTTGAAGAGGCGGTCGGGTTTCTCGAGCCTTTCATCCGCTACGAGGCGGCGTCCATCGAGCGCAAAGAAGAGAACCTCTACAGCTTCGGCCGGAGCGAGTTCACCTCATGCGCTCAGCCCATCCCCCGCTGGAAATTTTCCTGCGCCAGGGCAAATTTCAAGAAGAACGATTATATAGAAATGTGGGGCGCGGTCTTTTCGATCAAAAAAATTCCCATTTTCTATCTTCCCTACATGCGCTATCCTCTCGACAGGGAGAGGGCCACGGGGTTTTTGATGCCGCAGCTGGGGCTCTCGGGGGCCAAGGGGGTTTCCTATACACAGGGTTTCTACTGGGCTATCGCCCGTAACATGGATGCCACCTTCAGCCTGGACTATTACTCCAAGAGGGGAGTAGGGGCAGGGGGCGAGTACAGGTATATATTTTCGGGCGGAACGGGCGGATCCCTCAGTCTCTTTTATTTTTTCTTCAATAAGGGACAAGGGCCGGGCGGAGCGAGCGGATCAAGCTCCTCCAACGCTTATCTCCTCCGGTGGAATCACAACCAGCCCCTGCCCTTTGGATTCAGCCTTGTGGCCGACGTGGATTATCAGAGCAGCTACGAATTTTTGCGGGAGTTCGACAACAACTTCCAGCGGGCGACGGTCTCGAACCGGCGTTCGCAGATCTACCTTTCGAAGTCTTGGTCGGGGTTCAACTTAGCCCTAAGGGCATCACGGTTCGAGACGAATTTTCCGGGGACGGGAGGGGGCGGCGATTCGATCGTCACGTATTATCTGCCCCAGATCACCCTGAATTCGTTCAAAATGAAGCTGTTCAACCCCATCTATTTTTCGCTGGCGGGCTCGTTCAGCCGGTGGCAGTACGGCTGGCAGTCGGATTACGATGCGGGCCGGGAAATGCACTCCCAGAATCTCGCCCTGAATCCGGTCGTCAGCGTTCCGTTTGCAGGCATCCCTTGGCTGACGGCTAACGTGGCCGTGTCCGGGAATCTGAACTATTACTGGCAGAGCTATAAACCGACAGGAGCGGGCGGCGGGCGGCGGGTCATTGTCGATGAGCCCATTTTTGCCCGCAATTTCGGCCTGAGCCTCGATTTCATCGGCCCGGTGTTTTACCGGATCTACGATATTGGCGCTGCGGATGGAAAAAATAAAGACAAGGCCGGGGATGCTCGAAAAAAAGAATCAGACCAACCCGAGCGCCCCTCGGCCCAGGCCGCGGGCACGAGTCAAGGTTCAGGCGCGGAATCCGGCCAGGAAACGACGGCTATCCGCGTCAAGCATATGATCGAGCCGAGCATTTCGTACCGGTATGAAAGTCCGGTTGCGGACAGGGACCGGATTATCGCGCCGTACGGTTTTTTTCGCTACCACCAGATTAGCTACGGCATTGCCAACCGGATCATAGTTAAGCAGAACAAGATGCCCAGGGAGATTTTTACCTGGATTGTGCGCCAGGCGTTTTACCTGTCGCCCGAGGACAGCCCGAACAGCCTCTATCTGGTGGATGGGAAGGTGCCGAAATTCTCAGAGATCAACAGCTACCTGCGGTTCTATCCGTCGGGCAAATACAGCATCGACTTTACGGCCAACTACAATCCCTATCACAAGACGCTGTCCAGCGTGCGGCTCGGAGCGCAGTTGGGGACGGATGCGGACCCGATGTTCCTCCATGTCAGCTGGTTCAAAAGCGTCAATGGCTGGCTCCAGCCGGGGCAGGATCTTCTGGCTTCTCTCTACAGCCGGCATCAGGTCAATTTTTACGGGGGCGTGAAGATCCCCCGATGGTCGTTGGAGGCGCTGGGCGAGGTGGATTTCAATATCGCCGAGCGGAAGATGCTCTATTCGGCGGCGACCATTTCCTATCATTACCAGTGTCTGGATCTGAGGGCGGAGATTCGGGTTTATTATTTCCGGGCTCGGCCCGAGACGCAATTCCGAATCTCGTTCGGGCTGGGGAATATCGGCAAGACCACGGATATCCTGGGCGGAACGGGGTTTTGAGACAGGGATTGGCTCTAAAGCGATAGGCTTCCTTTTTGGATCGGGACGCTGACTTCTCCCGGCAGAATAAGTCTTCGCACAGAGGCATTCATAAACTCCACGCTGACTGGCTCACTATCATCGCCGTAGCTTACGATGACGCCTCCTGGTTCCTCAATGGCATCAACCGGCGGCTCTTCCCGAAGGACAATGAGAAGAATATCCGATTCAGAGTCATATCGAATTTTCATTCGTTTTCTCCCTCCAGTATTTTACCATTCTGCTTGTCCAATAAACAGTGATCGCCTTCCGGCCTTCTTCCGTTTCTTTAAGTGGCGAAATCTCAAAGGATTGATTCTGAGGTTTGTGATGTGCTAAAGTTGGCCTGGAATTGGGCATGGGCAAAATCTTCGAAAGGAACTTGCCATGAGAGGATTGATCCTGAGCGGAGGGAAGGGAACGCGGCTGCGGCCGCTGACCTTCACCCAGGCCAAGCAGCTGGTGCCGGTGGCCAACAAGCCCGTCTTGTTTTATGGCATCGAGGCCCTGCGGGATGCCGGCGTGAAAGAGATCGGGATCGTGGTCGGCGATACGAAAGAAGAGATCATGGCGGCCGTGGGAGACGGGTCGGCCTGGGGCATCAAGATCAGCTATATCGAACAAGAAGCGCCGCTGGGGTTGGCGCATGCGGTCAAGATATCGGAGGGCTTTCTGAAGGGCGAGCCGTTCGTCATGTACTTGGGTGACAATATATTGAAGAGCGGGATCGTATCGCTGGTCAAAGAGTTTGAGGAAAAGAAGCCGAACTCCATGATCTTGTTGACGGAGGTGCCGAATCCGCAGATGTTCGGCGTGGCCGAGCTCCGGGACGGGCGCGTGGTGAAGCTCGTCGAGAAGCCCAAAAAGCCCGTGAGCAACCTGGCGCTGGTGGGCGTGTATCTTTTCGACAGCCACATCTTCGAGGCCGTGAAGGCCATCCGGCCGTCAGGGCGGGGAGAGCTGGAGATCACGGACGCCATCCAGTATCTGGTGGAGAAAGGGTTCAATGTCCAACCGCACCTCGTCTCGGGATGGTGGAAAGATACTGGGAAGATCGAGGATATCTTGGAGGCCAACCGCTTGATCCTGGAAGGGATCAATGGAAAATGCGAGGGGACGGTCGACGCGGCATCGCGGATCAACGGGCAGGTGGTGATCGAGAAGGGTGTGAGCCTGAAAAACAGCATCATCCGGGGGCCGGCAATCATCGGCGAGGGGACGGAGGTCACGGATTCTTATATCGGGCCATTTACGGCGATCGGAAAAAACTGCGTGATCGTGGGAACGGAGATCGAGCACAGCATCGTCCTGGAGGGGAGCGAGATCCGGGATATCGGGAGCCGGATCGACGAAAGCTTGATCGGGCGGGAGGTCCGGATCTACAAGTGCCCGCCCAAGCCTTCGGTGTTCCGATTTATGGTGGGCGACAAAAGCGAGATCGGCATCAAATAGAAGGGAGAGTCACATGATCGACGGCGTTAAGACCAAGAAGCTGAAGGTGATTCCGGACGAACGGGGACGTCTGATGGAGATCCTGCGGAACGACGACGAATTCTTCACGAAATTCGGCCAGGTCTACATGACGACGACTTATCCGGGGGTCGTCAAAGCCTGGCACAAGCACGAAAAACAGGCGGACAATATTTGCTGCCTCAGGGGCATGATCAAAATGGCGCTCTACGACGGACGGAAAGATTCGCCCACGTCGAAAGAAATCAACGAGTTTTATCTGGGCACCCACAATCCTCTGCTTGTGCATGTGCCGGCGGGCGTCTATCACGGTTGGACGTGCGTCAGCCGCGAGGAGGCTGTGGTCGTCAACGTCCCCACCGAGGCTTATGATCGGGCGAACCCGGACGAGCAGCGCCTCGACCCACACAAAAGTGATATCCCATACGACTGGCGCCGCAAGGACGGCTGATCGAATTTCCCCTTTTTCTCCCGGCCTGCGCTCAGGATGAGGCGCCGGAATAGTGCCGGATCCCCATACGCCAAATAACGCGTGCCGCAGTAAAGAGAGCTGCGGCGAAAAGCACGGCGCCCAGAAGGGCTTGCCATGTCAGCCGCCCGGCGAGCGCCTGGGCGGGCACCGTTATAGCGAATGCCACCGGCACAAGGAATCTCAATGCGAATCGCAGCCAGCCTGGATAGATGCTCACAGGCCAGCGGCCGGCCTCATAGACGCTCTGAAATATGACGAGAATATTCTCAACTCGGACGAGCCAGAATGCCGAGGTGGCAAGAATCATCCAGAAACTATAGACGATCACCCCGCCGGCCAGGATGGCCGCTGCGAAGGCCGCCGCCTCCCGGATGCCCACCCGCTCACCGAGCCGGGCGAGGGAGATAACGATCACGACGAACCCCATGAGGACATCGGTTAGCTTCCAGATTTCCACCCTCCAGACGCTGACTAAAAGCTGTGCGTCCTCCGGCTTGGTGAGGGTGAAGTCCAGCGTCCCGTCGTGGACCGCCTCCGTCAGCTGCTCCATGGAGGGCTGGATGACGAGGCCGATCACCCCGCCGACGAGGAAATAGACTCCGACCAGCGCCACGAGCTCGTCAGGCCGCCATCCGCCGAGCGTCGCCGTGTGAGAGAAAATGATGGCCAGCCCTGCCAGCGCGGTTCCCAGCTCCAGCGCCGACTCCAAAAGGTGCAGCAGGAAATTGGCCCGATAGGCGACCTCGCCCATCACTCCAACGCGGAGGTAAACCAGCCAAAGCTTCAGGAATCTCATGCGCCCACCGCCGAGTATTTCCGTACGCTCGCCCGCCAGAGGATCCTCAGCAGTGCCAGTGCTGCCAGGAGCCAGACAACTTGTACCGCGAGTCCGGTGAGGATTTGGGCGCGGGTCAGCCGCCCCAGGATCAATTCGATTGGGAAGCCGATGGTCCAGCGGAAGGGCAGGAACATAGCTACGACTCGGAGGGGTGGGGGCAGGAGAGAGAGCGGGGCGATCTGCCCCGAGAGAAACAAAGCCGAGATGAAGTAAATCTGGTTGATGGCGTTGACTCGCGTCGTCCAGAAGGCGGCCAGGGCCGCCGTCCATTCCACCAGGAAGCGCACCAAAAAAGCGAGGGCCAAGGCCGGAATAAAGAAGGCGACTGTCACGGCCGTGGTCCGGAAGGCGGGATGAAAAATCGCGGACAAGGCGGCCGCCGCGGCGAGGACAAAAGGGAAGCTCACGACCTTGGAGGAGATGTTGTCGGCGATGTCCGAGTGAATGGGATGGACGGGATGAAGGAGGGCGGACGAGAAAGTACCTTGGCGGACGCGGTAATCGAACTCGTACATAACCCAGGTGTAGGTGACCTGGTTGACGAGCAGCAGGGCGATATAGTATGCCGCGAAATCTTTTTCGGCGAAGCCTCCGACGCTTCCGCCGCTCGAACGGGAGACCGTCGACCAGACCACGAGGTAAATGAGTGGCTCGAGGATGTTTCCGATGAGCCAGATGACGAGCGAGGCCCGGTATTGGAGCATCGCGGCCAGGCTGGTCTTGAGCTGCTGGAGATATACGTCGGAGAGCCCCTTCACACGGCCTCCTGGGCGAAAACCCGCTCGATCACCTCTTCGATCGGCGGGTCCTCAACCGTCAGGTCGATGACGGGAAGGTCCACCAGGAGTCGCTCCGTCACCCGGGCTGTTTCAGACTTAGGAACGCGGAGCGTGGCGCGGCCGTCTTCGCAGGAGATGACCTCGCCGTACACGCTCAGGTCTGCGTCGCAATCGCGGAGCTGGACCGCGATAGTCTTGTGGGCTGTGAAGCGGTGAACGAGCGCAGCCAGCTCGCCGTCGAATAAAAGCTTCCCGTGGTGAATAACGATAACGCGCTTGCACAAGGCCTCGACATCGGCCATGTAATGGCTGGTCAGGAGAACCGTGGCTCCGTAGCGGCGGTTGTATTCGGTGATGAAGGACCGGATGCGCCGCTGCATCGTGACGTCGAGGCCGATCGTCGGCTCGTCGAGAAAAACGACGCTGGGGCGATGCAAGAGAGCGACCGCGATCTCGCACTTCATCCTTTCCCCCAGGGAGAGATTTCGCACCGGCTTGGACAGGAGCGGCCCGAGCTCCAGCAGCCCGGTGAGCTCTTCGAGGATCTGTCGATAATCGGCGGAGGGGATGTGGTAGATCGCCCGGTTGAGCTCGAAGGAATCGGCGGCCGGGATATCCCAAACCAATTGATTGCGCTGTCCCATGACCAGGGTGATCTGCCGCAGGAAGGATTTCTCCCTCTTCCACGGAACGTGGGACAGCACGGAGAGCTCCCCCGAGGTTGGGTACAGCAATCCGGAAAGCATCTTGAGCGTCGTCGTCTTGCCCGCGCCGTTAGGGCCCAGGAAACCCACAATCTCTCCGGCGGCAAGGTCGAAGGAGATCCCGTCCACGGCGGGGATCTCCTCCATGCGCCGATGGACAAGGCTTGCCAGCGCCTCCCGGATGCCCGCTTCGCGCCGGCTGACGACGAAGATTTTTTTTAGGTCACGGACGCGAATCGTTGGTCCTGTTTCCATATCTCTCTACTTTAATATAACGTCCGGCCAAGAGAAGGAATGATGCGCACGGGTCCGAGCAGCCCCGATTCCACCGGGCGATCGCTTTTGTGCCACAGCCGCCAGCTGGTGAACGTGGTGCGGCCGGCGGGGCTCCTCTTGCCTTCCTGGAGCCATTTCGGCCAAGCTTTCAGGGTGCCGTCGGGATTGCGGTCGCTGTCCTCGGCCAGAAATTCGTCCCCGATCTGCCGGTTTATCCAAAGGTTGACGACCTTGACTTCGAGCGTGTTTTTGCCCGGCTTGACCGCATCGGTGATTTCAACACGGTAGGGCGGCTTCCAGAGGATGCCCAGGTTTCGGCCGTTGAGTTTGACCTCGGCCATGACCTCGATCCTGCCCAGGTCGAGCCATAGACGACATTCTTTCGCGGTCATCGCCGTGGAAACGGAAAGAGTCTTCGTGTAGGCCGCGGTTCCGGAGTAGAATTTGACGCCCTTATCCGGGTGGTCGCTCCAGGAGATCAGCTTTTCAAGCGCAATGCGTTCCGGAGCTCCTCCCCCCGGCGCGAAACTGACATCCCAAGGACCGGTGACCGGGACGGCCGGCGGCACGGCGGCCGCCTCGAGACGCCGAGCCGTGCCATCGGCAAACTTAAGCTCGTACGTCCCCGGCTGCCAGACTTGGGCTTCGAGACCTTTTTCTGGGCTCGAGATCAATTCGATCTCGGGGGCTTCCACTGGGAGCGGCGCGCGGGTGACCTCCGCTGGGACCAGGCCGGATTTCCAGGCCGTGCTAAGAAGTTCTTTTTCCTTACGGACGACCGATATAATCCGCTCGGACGTGGGCGCTGCCTCTTCGCTAAAGACAACGAACACCGAGCCCGAGGGCTCGAACGAAATCGGCAAGCGGACCATCCCGTCCGCTATGTCATAAACCGCAGGGCGTTCGATCGCGCCGGTGTCCGGCCGCCAAAGTTCCGGCCGTTTGCCCCGGACGCGGAATGTGCACACCGCTTGCTCGGGCTGCGGGAGTTTATTGGCCACAAAATAGACCTCTGCGCCGTCCACGGAGCGGTGGATGAAACGCAGGCTTGGCGCCGAGCTTTTTGTCTGGTAGCTGAAGTCCCGCGGTACACCCATCTTCTCCAATACGGCGGCAACAAAGCCCTCTCCGAGGAATTGCTCTGTGTCGGTATAGGCTTGACCGATATCGCCCCAGGGGCGAATGCCGAGCGGGCCGAGTTCTTTGACCGCGGTCCAACCCTTGCCGGAGGCTAAGATGGAACTCCAATTTTTTTGGACGGCTTGGGCCGACTCCCAGGTTTTATCTGTGAGCACAGTCAAAACGCGGCCGTCGCCGTATTGCACCATCAATGAGCCGATGAGGCCGGCGGGATTGGGGCTGTCTCCTCCGTTCTCCGCTTCGACGGCCAGGAAGTTCTGCCCGGGCTTGAGCAAAGCGGCGACGTCCATCTCGAACACCCGCTTATAATCATTTCCCGATCCGATTGGGCGGCCGTTGATCCAACCCGTGAAGGTATTGTCCGCCGTCATCGCCAGGCGGGCCAATGCCACGGGGTGCCCGGCTTCCAGGTTGATGACGCGGCGGAAGAAACGTTTTCCCGGAGGGACGGCTTCCGTCGGGTTTCCTTCAGGATGCCAGATCCATTGCGCCTGACCCAATTGCTCGCGGGCGCTCTTGGGCCGTTCTATTTTCTTTTTAAACGCCGCCGACCAGAAAATGCGGCCCTTGCCGTACTGCCGCTCGGTTAGCTGTGCCGGAGGCTTGTCCGAGCCCCAAAGGTCCTCAGACAGCCGCCGGACTTTGTCATCGCAGCGCGGATAGTCGCTCAGACTCGGTGATTTCGCCGGAGGCAACCCGGCGACCGTTGCCCCGGCCTCGACCAGTTCCTTGACCTTGCTGAGAAGCTGCGGAGTCATGGTCTCGACCATGGGCAGGACCAGGAGACGATAGCTCATGCCGTCGGGCAGGACCAGGCGGCCGTCTTTTACGGTCATCCGCGTCAAGACCACTTCAGGCGGGCAGGTGTCAAAATTGTATCCTGTCCGCTCCCGGGGCAAGCCTTCCCGGCCGGGCGCTCCGGAGAGGAAGCTTTTCTGGCCACCCAAGGTCTGGGGCGAGCCTTCCGGCCCCAGATAACAGACATCGGCCACAAAAAGCCCCTGCCGGAGAAGAAATTGGCACCGCGCCAGATATTCATGCCAGGCCGCCGACTGTTCCCACCAGGTCTGGGTCCGTTCGTAATGGAGTCCCCAGGGACCCATCGACATGCCGGGCTTTACGTCCAGCCACGGCTGCAAGGCGTAGCGGTGGAAGACAAAGCGGTTGATTCCTTCGCAGAAGGCCCAATCGCCGAGGTCTTTGACCAAGGCGGGATGACCCAGCCAGCGTTCGGCATCGGTGGCTGTGAAAGCCTCGGCGCCCACGATGGGCTTGCCGTAGACGTGCGCGGCCGATGCCATTTCGGTGCAGCTGAAAGCCGCGCCGTATTTATCCCAGGACCAGAACTCGCCCATCGGCTCGTCGGCGCGGCCCGCATAGGCCATCTCGTCGGTGGGGCAATTGGTGTAGGCTTCGATGCTCAGCCGCAGCCCATGCTTGTGCGCCAACTCCCGGAAATGGCCGGCGTAGTTTTGGAGCAGCAGCTCATTGATGGTCTGCCGCAGGTCCCAGAGGAACCGTTCGGAGACCTCGCGGCTGTCCACGATGCGGCCCGTCATAGCGGCTAAAAATGGCAGCGGGTCGTACCCGCGCCGGCGCCGGAATTCTTCGCGGAACTTCGGAGTCCAGTTTTGAGACCCGACTTCCCAGCTGTCGATGTGTGTAGCGACAAGGGATTTGCCGGCCAGCAGCCCCACGTCGGCAATGAGTTTTCCCATGAGCCCATCGAAATGAGCTTGGACGGCTTCCTTGCTCAGCTTGTCGCACTCCAGCCCGCGTCCCGACTCGGGCGCCGGATGGTTGTCTTTGCCCGTCGTCGTGTGGCCCAGGCGGAGGATCGTCCACTTGCCTTCCGGCACGTCCCATGCGATTCGTCCGCCCTTATCCAGGCGCGCCGTCAGGTTCACCAGCCGGTTGCGGAGAATTGTCTGCTCAGCGGGAACGGAAGGCCACGCTGCGGGCACTTCGGGAGACGCGTCCATGGGGATATCTGCGGCTTTCTCCCGGAAACTGCCGATGCGGGCATCGCCGGCGGGTGTTGGAAAAGCCCAGACCGCGATATCCCGGTAATAATTCGCTACGGCAGGCGGCTGGGCGAGTGTTCCTTCGAAACGTTTCGGCCCCTCGACCTGCGTTTCCGTCCAGACCACTCTTTGCATGGACAGCTCGGGCGTAATCCACGGGCCGCCGCTGCCGCACCAGCCGGCGTCGTTGTTCATATTCACTTCGAGCCCCAGGCGGTTCGCTTCCGCACAGACGTGCTTGAACAGCTCACGCCACTCGGGGCTGTTGAAAGCGACCGGCCCTTTGGGCGCGCCCTGGTCCACTTCCATGATCAGCACGCCGCCGATGCCCGCGCGCTTCATCGCCTCCAGGTCGGCGGTTATGCCCTCCCGGGTGATGTTCTGGTTGAGCCAAAACCAATAGACCCAGGGCCGAGCCGATTCGGGCGGCGTGCGAAAGTTCTTTCTCAGTTCCTGCGCAGGTTCTCCGCCGCGGAAAATCGTGCCAGGACCCAGCAGCAGGAGAGCGATAACCATAGACGAAAGAGTGAATCGAAAGCGAGAAATCATGATGGGACTCCTTTTGAACTCAATTATCACGATCTCGCTCTTCCGTCAATGGGCCTTTTTCGCGATTGCCGTGGCTTTGGGCGTCCAGCCGAGATCCGGTCAGTAAGATAAGCGAGCTGCAGGGGAGAAGGAGCGGGAGAAGAACGCTTCCCTCTTTTAAAAAGGACGTCAAAATGATAGATTATTTTCTCAAGGCTGCGCCATTGACATAGGGACTGTCAGGAGGAGGAAAAATGGCTGCCAAAAAGGATAATCCCAAGAAATTGAAGAAGGCGCCGGCGAGCCGCTCCGGCAAAAATCAGGAAAAGGAGCGGAGCCTCGAAGGGAAGACATTGCTCGTGACCGGCGGGGCCGGGTTCATCGGAAGCCATTACGTTCGCCACGTATTAGCCCATTCTGGAACCACGAGAATCATCAACCTGGATAAATTGACGTATGCCGGCAATCTGGACAATTTGAAGGACGTGGAGGGGGATCCGCGTTATGAGTTTATTCACGGCGACATCCGGGACAAGGACCTCGTGAATCAATTGTTCAAGCGGGTTCAGGGAGTCGTCCATTTTGCCGCCGAAACTCATGTCGATCGCTCGATCATGGATGCCGGCGAGTTTGTCCTGACGGATGTCTTCGGGACATTCATCCTGCTCGAAGCCCTCCGCCGGACGCCGACGGTCGAATTCTTCATCCACGTCTCGACGGACGAAGTCTACGGCAGCCGCGACAAGGGATTTTTCAGCGAGGGCGACCCTCTGAACCCGTCATCGCCCTATTCGGCGAGCAAAGCGGGGGCGGACAGGCTGGCCTTTGCGTATTTTGTGACATACGGATTGCCGATTATCATCGTCCGTCCCAGCAACAACTACGGCCCTTACCAGTATCCGGAAAAGTTCATCCCACTTTTTGTCACGAATGCCCTGGAAGGGAAAAGCCTGCCGCTTTACGGGAAGGGGACCAATGTCAGGGACTGGCTGCATGTCGGGGACAACTGCAGGGCCGTTGATTTGGTCATCCGGCGCGGCACGGCCGGTGAGGCATATAACATCGGCGCCAACAACGAAGTGAAGAATATCGATGTGGCGAAGCGGATTGTCAAAGAGCTGGGAAAGCGCCGCGACCTCATCAGGCTTGTGCCGGACCGGCTAGGACACGACCGGCGGTACGCGCTCAACTGCAGGAAGCTCCGAAAGCTGGGGTGGAAGCCCGAGGTCGAGTTCGAGGCGGGGCTGGCCGCGACCGTGCGCTGGTATGCGGAAAATGAGTGGTGGTGGCGGAGGATCAAAGAGCGCAGCGCCGAGTTCAAATCCTTCTACGACGCGTGTTATAAAGATAGAAAATAACCCGAACCCCTTTTTATTTTGTCAGAAACCCGGATTGGAAGGCCTCGGCCAGCTCCTTGACCCCTTCCTCGACCGTGATTTGGGCTTTATAGCCGAGGACCCGCTCTATTTTATCGAATGAGACCTTGATGTCCCTCATATCGCCGTCAAAATGGAGGTCTTTGTACTCCACCTCGACGCCCGGCACGTACTTCTGAATCAGCCTGACGATCTCCTCCTTCGTGCAATTTCCGCTGTTGGATCCCACGTTGAAGACCTGGTTCTGCACATCTTCCAGAGGAGCGTCGAGCATCATGCGGAAGGCCCGGACGATGTCCCGGATGTGGACGAAGGAGCGGTTGAACTCCTTCTGGTAAATGACGAGCTTTCGCTTTTGGACTGCCTCGAGCACGAACTGATTGATGATCAAGTCGAAGCGAGTCCGCGGCGAAGGCCCGAAAAGGGTCGCCAGCCGCAGGATGACTGGCGCGCACGGCGAGAGCTTCCCCTGCTCGAGCAGGTAGTTTTCCGCGCCGATCTTGGTTTCCGCATAGAGCGATTGCGGGTGAAGGGGCGATTCTTCGGTCACCGGCCTGCCGTCGTCGGCGACTCCATAATTGCTGTAGGTCGAAGAGAAGACGAAGCGTTGAGCGCCGTGCTGCTCGGCCAACTCAAAGACGTTGACTGTACCGTCAAGGTTGCATTTGACGGACGCCTCGCGGCCTGCCTTCTGGCAGGCGGGAAAGCCCACGATGGCCGCCAGGTGGATGACATGATCGACGCCCTTGAAGTAGGGCCCCAGGCTTTTCCTGTCGCAGACATCGGCTTTGTGGAAGGCGAAATGGGGATGCGCGGTATAGCCCAGGAGCGAGTTCCCGCCGGATGTCAAATTATCGATAACCGTGACATGGTTGCCGCGAAAAAGCAGCTCTCCGCAGAGAAGCGAACCGATATAGCCGGCCCCCCCTGTGATCAAAACTTTTTTCGAATTTTTCTGCCGTTCCATTGGATCTTTAAACCTTGCGAGCGGTTGATATGCCCCGTGGCTTGCCACGGGGAACCGCTCGAGAGGGTTCCAAGGGGGAGTCGCCCCCTTGGTCGCAGGGCGGGGTTTCATGCCCCGCCCGAGAAGGGGAGGCAGGGCTGCCGGGTCTTCCCGGCGCCCGTTGGAAGGGGTCTTCCCCTCCAAATTGACTCCGCCAATCGTCCAATAAATCTCCGAGAGTTTTTTTCAGGTCGAAACGCGGTCTCCAGTCCGTTTCTTGACTGATTTTCCGGCGGCTGCCGGCGAGATAAGGAATATCCGTTTTCCGGATTTTCGCCGGGTCGACCTGAACTTCGATTTTTGCAGGGGACAGGGAGAGAAGAATGTCGAGGATCGTTTGAAGCGACGACGCCCTGCCCGAGCAGACATTATAGATTTCGCCGCCGCGGCCCTTTTCCAAGAGCAATCGGTAGGCGCGGATGACGTCGCGGACGTCGGAAAAGTCTCGTCGAATCGCAAGGTTCCCCACTTGAATCACGGAAGAACGGTTGGCCGACCGCGAACCGGGCTGTTTTTCGATAAGAGCGATCTGGCGGGCCCAGTCGGCGCACACGAAATCCGCGCTCTGGCCTGGGCCTGTATGGGGAAACGACCGGGCAATGACGATGTCCAGTTTTTCGGCCGCGGCGTAGAATTCACTCAGAATCTCTCCGCTGATCTTGCTGAAGGCATAAGGACTGACGGCGCAGCCCCGGTCATCTTCCCGGAAGACCCTCCCTTTCGGCGTCAGGCATCCATAGACGTCAGAAGAGCTGATAAAAAGAACCCGCGTTTTGGGAGAGTGCTGGCGAAGAGCCTCGTAAAGGTCAAACGTGCCCATTAGATTCGTCTCAATCGTTTCCCGCCGGTTCTCCCACGACAGGCGGACTTGAGAGACTGCGGCGAGATGAAAAATCCAATCGGGCTTGACGCTTTTGACGGCTTCTGCGACGGACTCTGTGGAGCGCAAATCCAGATGGAGGAGCTCCAGGGCCGGGAATTGTGCGCAGAGGTCGATGCAATGATCCGGCCTTTCCGGATAACAGGAGCCGAAAATTTTATAGCGGGGCTTTTTGGCAGAGGCGAGGTGACGGATGAGGTGGCGGCCGACAAACCCTGTCGCGCCCGTGATAAAAACCTTTTTGTCTGCCATGGCCAGGATCAGGCTCTTTCCCGCCAATAATTCAAAAGATCTTGGAATGTCTTCTTCAGCGGAATCTTCGGCTTCCATCCCGTGAGCGAAACGAACTTGCTGCAGTCCGAGAGAAGGATGGGCACGTCCGACGGCCGCAGCCTGGCCGGATCGACCTTGACTTTGACTTTCACCGTGCTCAAGGCGAGCAGCATGTCCAGGACTTCCTTCATGGAATACGCTTTTCCGGTCCCGATATTATAGACGTCTCCGTCCTCGCCCTTTTCCAGGCAGAGCCAATAGCCGCGCACGATGTCGCGCACATCGGTAAAATCCCGTTTGGCCTCCAGGTTGCCCACCTGGATCACGGGCGCTCTCTTCCCCTTCTCGATCTCGGCCAGCTGCTTGGCGAAATTCGAGGTGACGAAAACATCGCCGCGCCGCGGTCCGGTATGGTTGAACCCGCGCGTCCGCACGGTCCTCATGCCGTAACTTTTGAAGTATTGCCAGGCCAGGAGGTCCTGGGCGACCTTGCTCACGGCGTAGGGGCTCAGCGGCCGGAGGGGGTTGGTCTCTTTCATGGGGACCTCATGGGGAAAGACCTGTCCGTACTCTTCGCTCGAGCCGGCGACGTGGATCCGCGGATTCAGCTTGAGGCCGAGCAGCGCTTCAAGCAGATTGATCTGGCCGACGGCGTTGATGGCAAACGTCTCGGCCGGAAGCTTCCAGGAGGTGGGAACGAAGCTCTGGGCGGCCAAGTGGAAGATGCGGTCGGGCTTGATCTCAGCCAGGCATTTTCTGAGCGAAATGATGTCTTTGAGATCGGCCTCGTGAAGCTCGACTTTGCCGATAATGGAGCTGATGTTGTCCATTCGGCTCCGCCAGCGGACGATACCGTAGAGGCGGACGTCGGGGTGATTGGCCAGGATGTACTCGGCCAGATGGCTGCCGGCGAACCCGGTGATTCCCGTGATCAGAACTCTCATCCTTCCTCCTCAATCATTGGGGCGCAATCTGGGGACTTTGTCTACCTCGTCCCCGAAAACGGCCTCCTCTTATAGGTTCAATTCGAGCTGGCTTTCCTGGAGGGCTTTTCGCTCTTTCTCGATGGTCTTGAGCAATTCGGGGGTGACGTCTCCCGTGACATAACAACCGTCGAAGCAGGCCGCGCAGAAATTCTTCAGCTTTTTATTTTCCATCCGCACGGCCTTTTTCAGGTTGTCGAGGGTCTGGTAGATGACTTTGTCGGCGCCGATCTTCTTGGCGATCTGCTCCGTATCGGAATGGCGCGCCACGAATTCCGTCCTTGTCTGCATATCGATTCCGTACACGCAGGGATAGCGGAGAGGCGGCGAGTACGCGGCGAAATAGACATGCTTGGCCCCGCACTCCCTGACCATCTGGATGATGGCGCGCGAGGTGTTGCCCCGGACGATGCTGTCGTCGACGAGGAGCACGTCCTTGTCCTTGAACTCGCCGGCGATGGGGTTGAGCTTGGCGCGAACCGAGCTTTTCCGCTCGTTGTCGGCGGGCATGATAAAGGTTCGGCCGATATAGCGGTTCTTGACGAGGGCCTCGCGGTATTTCAGGTCGAGCTTGCGGGCGATTTCGATGGCCGCGTCGCGGGCGGAATCAGGGACGGGCACGACGACATCGATATGAAGGCGGTGCTTTTTGATCTCATCGGCCAGGAGGCGCCCAAGGTTGATGCGGCAGCGGGACACATTGACCTCGTCGATGAACGAATCCGGGCGGGCAAAGTAGACCCATTCGAATAGGCACGGAGAGTGCGGACAGCGGGCGATCTGACGCGCATGGAAGTTGCGGTTTTGGTCGATAAAGATCGCCTGGCCGGCTCCGACATTCTTGATCTCGCCGAAGTTCATGATGTTGAGCGTGACGCTTTCCGAGGCCGCGGCATAGGATGGTAGAATCCCGTCGCGCCGCACTCCGTAGGCAAGCGGCTTGATTCCGTAGGGGTCGCGGAAGGCGACCATCCCCTGTTCGGCGATGTAGGCCACGACCGAGTAGCTCCCCTTGACCTTCTTGAAAACGCTCTGCACGGCCTTGAAAACGTGCTGGGGCTTGAGCTTTCGGACTTTTTGGCCGGCGAGCTCCTGGGCGAAGACGTTGAGAATGACCTCGACGTCGTTGTCGGAGTTGAGCAGGCGGTGGTATTTCTCGAAGAGAAGCTGTTTGAGCTCGGTGTAATTGACGACGTTGCCGTTGTGGGCCATGATGATGCCGAACGGCGAGTTCACCTGGAAGGGCTGGGCATCCTCGCCCCGGCCGCCGCCGATCGTTGGATAGCGGGTGTGGCCGAGGCCGATGTTGCCGGTCAGGCGCTGGGTGTGCTCGGCGGTAAATATATCGCGGACCAGGCCGTTGCCTTTCTTGGTGTGGAAGCGCCCGTCGTAGGTAATGATCCCGGCCGCGTCCTGGCCCCGATGCTGGATGGATAGCAGCCCCTGGTAGAGGTCACGGAAGACGCTGCTGTTGCTAAAGATACCGATAACGCCGCACATTGTCCATAATGCCCTTCAGGGGTCTGCCAAGCTGATATTATAATATTTTTCGCCCCCGATAAAAAGAGAAACCTTGGGGCAGGGCTCGGCCCCCAGGGTTAGATGGCGGATAGCAGCTCATCCGGCGAGCAGGTGGCCGTTCCTATTTTTGCCACCACCACCCCCGCGGCCGCATTGGCCAAGATTGCCGCCTCCTGGATTGTCGCTCCCGCCAGGAGCGCCAGCGCCGCCGCGGCGATCACCGTGTCTCCGGCGCCGGTCACATCGAACACTTCCCTGGCGTAGGTCGGGATGTGGACAGCCCTCTTCCCCTGCTCAAAAATCGACATCCCCTGCTCGCCGCGCTTGATAATGAGATAAAGGCTTGAGATCTTGGTTAAAATCTCCTTCCCCGCTTTCTCCACCTCGGCGTCCGAGCGGCAGGGATGGTGAACGATCTTTTCCGCTTCCATGTGGTTGGGCGAGATGAAGGTCACGGGCGAATAAAGCATGAAGTTTTCGATCTTGGGGTCGACAAAGACCGGGATCCGGTGCGCCTTGGCGAACGGCAGCACGCGCGCCATCAAGTTCTGAGTGATGATCCCCTTGTTATAATCTGAAATGACGATGCCTTCGTATGTTTCTTTCCGGATCAACAGAAAGATCTTTTCTGCGGCCTCCGGGGTAATGGCCTTTTTCCGCTCCTGGTCGACCCGCACCACCTGCTGGTGCTGGGCGATGATGCGCGTTTTCACGGTCGTCGGCCTTTTCTCATCCACGAAAATTCCCCGGCGCTCGCCGACATGCTTCTTGATCCAAGCCCCTTCCTCATCGTCCCCCACGATCCCTACCGGGAGGGGCAACGCGCCCAGGCTCTCCAGGTTCTGGCTGACATTTCCCGCTCCACCAAGGGAGGAGGTGCTCTTCTGGACTTCGACGACAGGCACGGGGGCTTCGGGCGAGATGCGCGACACATTTCCCCAAATATATCGATCCAGCATCAGGTCGCCCAAGACCAGGATCCGGCGGCCCTTGAATTTCTTGATGATCCTCTGCATTTTCTTTTGGTCGTATTTGATCATCGGCGTTCCTTCCTTAATGGCGTATTGAAAAAAATCGGGTTGGAGAGGATCCAGGGGACATCGGAGTGAAGAGCCGATTTCGCCTTGAGATAGACTTCGACGCGATAAACGCCGGGCGCACCCGCCTCGAATGTCACGTCTCTCTTCTCCGACCTCAAAATGACCTGGCCGTCGCAAAGAAGCCTCGTCTCGAAGGGCACTGAAAAAGGCGCCGTGACGCGCAACTTCAACGGAGCCGCCGAACCGGCGGGCCCGCTCATCGTGTCCAATTCCGAGCCCATCGGGAATTTCTTAGTTTCATATTCCGCCCAGACGTTAAACCCTCTGGCGCCGGCGGCGCCATCGACGGCGCTGTAGAAGTGCCCGTTTTTCAGGCTGTCAAAGACCTGCCGCCGGGCCGCCTCGAATTCCGGCGCCAAGGGATTCTCCAGCAACACGTGGAGATGGAAGATGGGGAAGGCCGCCCGGTAGAGGTAATGGGCATCGGCGCTATAGTATCCATAAATGCGATTTTGGCGGCGGCCGTTGAGCTCGTCCCATTTGCGGATCGCCTGCCGGGGAGGAGCGATAATTCGAAGCAGGGCCAACCTAGGGTTGACGAGAAGCGCCGGCAGATAGAGCAGAGACTTGGGGATATTCTTTCTGAACATCGTGTCTTCGTCGATGATCTCGATCCCCGCGTACGGTATGGTCGTCCCCCACGACCAGCGCACCTTGGAATAGGGGTGGGCGACGATGGAAAACCCGCCCAGGGAAGCGATCTCCGCGGCCGCGATCTCGGTCGTTTGGGAAAAAGACAAAGAGGGGCTGCGGAATTCCAGGCCGACAAGATGGCCGCGGTTTACGGAGAGCTCGGACCCGGCCAGCACGAGCAACCCGCCCTTCCACCCCTGCGATGACAGAGAAAGAAGGTTTGGCTTCCCATGGTCCGTCAGGATGATGAAGTCGAGTCCGGCGCGGCCGGCGATAGAAGCAATTTGTTCGACCGATTTCCACCCGTCCGAATAGCGCGAGTGGATATGATAGACGCCTATGACTTCATGCACAGGCGGGCCGGGTTCGGCGGACGATCCGGCCGGAACGGTCGGAGAAGGATATGTTTTGAAGCGGAGGGTTTGCCAGCCGATCCAGCCGGCATAAACAAGCAGCACGGCCGCCAATGCGAAAACAAAACCTCTTCTCTTCTTGCTCATTTTTGAGGCGGGCGGGGCGCGGTATCAGGAGAATTTTGTTTTTTTTGCGGGGCAATCGGGGAGCCGGCGGGAAAACGTCCCGCGGGGATGAAGGGAAGAGTCAGGATTAAAAGGAAGAGCGTGACAACTTCGGAATCACCAAAGTTATACTCGAATAAGCCCGCGACGAGAAACGCGGCGAACGCGGCCAGCGCTCCCGCCGCCAGAGGATCCCGCAGGGGCGGCTTGCCGGCCTTGCGCCCGGCAAGCTTCAGCAATTCAACGAACGCCCAGACGACAAACGCCAACCATGCCGCGAGCGTTACAATCCCCCGTTCCGCGGCGATCTGGATGAAATTGTCGTGCAAATGCACGTTCCTCTTGGCCATCTCACCGAGCCCGTACTTCGGGTTCTGGAAAACCATATCCACAGTATCCGGGCCCGTTCCGAAGAGCGGGAAGTCTCGGATGATCTTTATCCCCGCTTTGAAGTATTGGACCCGCTCTATATTGGAATAACCGCGAAGGCTGAAGATGCTCAGCGCGCGCCTTTTGACGGTCTGCGGGCTCGCGAAAAAGACGAGGGCCCCCAGGATCGGCACCAGGATCAGCATCTTTGGTTTCCAAAGAAGCAGGATGATGCACAGACCCACGGCCAGCCCGATCCAGGCGCTCCGGGTGAGAGTCAATACGAGTGATACCGCGGCGAGGCAGAGGCCCGCTCCCCAGGCGATTCTCGTCTTGCCCCGCCCGAAGAATATCATGCCCAGCGCGAAGGCTCCGAAGAGAAGAAGGAGGCCGGCCTGGGTCATATAATGGCCCATGAATCCTTTTACCCTCTCGCCCGGGTCTGCCCTGAAAAGATAGTACCAAAGCGAGTAGAATGTGCCGGCCAGGGCCGAGGCAAAGATTGCGCCCATGACCAAGCCGAGGTCCTCTTTTCGTGAAATGGCCATGTAGACGATGGGCACGATGAGAAGCAGGAGCAGGTCCCGAGAATCTCGAAAGCTCATCTCGGGATTGACCGAAAAGGCGGACGAGACAAGCGACAGGCTGGCATAGACAAGGAGCGGCCAGAAGAAGGCTGGGAAGGCCAGCCTGAGCTTTTTCTGGATGAGCAGGATGATCAGGGAAATAAGGGCGAGCGTGAGAAAACTCTCGGTCACACTGATCGAGATGAACGAGAATAGAACAGCGAGGGCGACTGTCAGAATCAACAGCACCTCCCACGCATTTTTGTCGCTCGTTAGCGCCCGGGCGATGGAAGCAGAATATTTTTTCATCGGAATATTGAAAGACGGTTATTATATCATGAACCGGTTCAGGGGGATAAAAAAGGTCGACAGGCGGCCAAGACCTCTTCGGGCGTGATCGTCTGCAGGCAGCGGAAATCGGCGGTGACACAGCGGCGCTGCTTGCAGGGGCGGCAGTCCATGTCTTTTTCGATGATAACGGCATTGGCCTTCCACGGCGCAAAATGGGCGGGGAGGGTCGGGCCGAAATAGGCCACAATTGGCGTCGCGGTCGAAGCGGCGATGTGCATCGGCCCGCTGTCCGGACCGACGAAGAGGGCGGCCCGAGCGATCAGCTCTTTCATTTCCATGAGATTGAGCTGCCCGACCAGAGAGATAATTTTTTGGGATACTTCAACGCCTGCCGTGGCGACCGTCCTCAATATTTTGGCTTCGGCTCTTTTGTCATCCTCCGAGGCCGAACCTATCAACACCACTTTGATGCCGGGGAGCTGAGCCAGCTGCCGGACCAGGGCGGCAATATTTTTCGGGCCCCAATCCCTGAATTCGTTGCCGGCGCCAATGTGCAGAACGATATTTTTCGATCGAAGGGCGCCCCTGTCCTCGAGGATCTTGTTCACTCGGCCGGCCTCTTCTTTTGTCGGAGAAGGCAGAGACAGCGGCGGAATGGCCGAGTCTTCGAATGTGATGCCCAGGGCCCGCACCAGATTGGCGTGGTTTTCGACGCTGTGGACAAAGCCGCCTTCGTGTCCTGCCCGGCCCCTGGGAACGCGGACGTCGTAGAGGAACCCCTTGTGTTTGATCCCGTAGCCGATCTTGAGCCTCGCCCTTGAAAAAAAAGTGATCCAGGAGGCCCGCGGCCCGCCGTGAAAATCCAGGAGGGCGTCGAAGCGTTCGCGCCGGACCCGGAGGATGAGCTTTACAAAATCGCTGAATCTCTGCTTTTTTTCGATGACGATGACCCTGTCCAGATGGGGAATTCCCTCGACCAGCCTTCGGTAAGGCTCTTCGACGAGGTATATCAAAGAGGCGCCGGGGAGGTGAGTTTTGAGAAGATCGACAGCCGGCGCAGTCATAATGACGTCGCCGATGCGCCGCAGCCTGATGAGGAGGATTTTTTTGAGCGCCCCGGGGTCGGGCTCAGCTTTTGGTCGGCCGTTTGGGGTCAATCGTGGCCTCATCAATGAGCATCACGGGGATGTCGTCTTTGATGGGATAAACCCGGTGGCATTTCACGCACTTCAGGCCTTTTTCGTCCGCGGTGAGCTTCACGTCCGTTTTGCACACGGGGCAGGCGAGAATTTCGAGAAGTTGGGGATCAACTGCCATGTTGCCTCTCCTAGAAGCGAAATTAAGCGAAGATAGAATATACCACAAGTCCGCCGTCCGTCAACCGGACACTCTTGGAAGGAAACCCTTAGCCATAATTTTATTCTTAGAAGCACTTAAAAATGAATGCATGGGAAAATGCTCCTTGAAGGGGTGGCAGGGCGGGCGGATCTTCCCCCCGCCCGTTGGAGGGGGAACCCGTGAAAGGTTCCTCCTCCAAGAGTGTCCGGTCGCTCCGCTCCCTGCCATCCTTCCAAGGAGCATCAGGCGATAGATTTATAGGCACGGGCAGGATGAATCATGCAAGAAGGTTTTAGGCGCGGCGCTTTAGTTTATCGGCCGCCTGAGAAAAGCCGTTGCCGTACTCGGCGATGAATGCGGGTTCGCCGAAGGCCTTTACGTACTCGGCGTCGATCCAGACAGCGAACGTCGTCACGTTCCGGATGCCGCGCGCCGCGTAGGTCCGAAGGTCGGAAATGAAAACGGCACGATTCCACGGCAGCTTTTTGGCCGGCCGCTGCCACTGCGAAAATCGGGACACGTCCAGCCAGTACTCGAGCACCTGGGCGGTAGAGCTCGGAAATACTTTGAGATTGGCCTCGAGGGCGGGCAAGCCGTCGCGGGCCTCGGCACCTGTCTGGTCCGCGTAGGGAACATCATAGCTGCGATGGATGGGTGCGTACTCGAGAAACACGGCCGGATGGGGCTTGACCTGCAGGGGCGGCTTGAGGGTGTTGTGATAGGCCAGGTGCGCGAGGGTAGCCCCCCTGTCTGCACGGCGAAGCGCCGCCACCACATGGTTCTCGACGATCAGCGCTTGCTCGGAGTCCGACAACCCACGGCATTGGGGGCAGCGGCACCAAGGAGCGCCGTCGTCGCCCCAATAAAAGTGCCGGCCAGTCGTCGGCTTCAACTTCGCCGCCAGCCGGACGGCATTTTCGGCGATGATATCGAGCGCCCGCGAGGAATGCACGCAGGCATTGGAGTCGGCGACGCGTCCGCCCTTCTCGTCCATTCGGAAAAGGCTCTGGTCTTTGGCGAACAGGTCCCGCGGCAGCAGTTCTTTAATGGCGTGCAGCTCGTACTCGACGCGCAGTCCAAGCCGCCGACACCGGTTCAGCGCGTCTTGCCCCTTCTCCGACTCGGCGAATTTCACCACGGCCTGCGGGGAGACCGCGTGGTGAATCGCGAGTGTCGTCAGCCCCGCCCGAACCGCCCTCTCCGGCCAGTCGCTCAGCGAGAAATCATCGGGCACGAGGACCACGCCCCGCGTCTCGAACTCGGCTGCGCCGGCCGGCGGCAACAGCGTTTTGCCCGGCCTCGTCTCGTTGGCGCGGGCATCGCAACCGATGCCGAATGCACCGCACGCGGCCGCGCCGGCAACCCCTGCCGAAAGCTTCAGGAATTCACGCCGTGTGGTCCTCATGGCCCTGCGATTGAAGGTGGATCCAACGAGCGGGCGATGGGAAATTCGTTTTTGAGGTCGGGGGCAATGGCCCTTTCCAAGCCTCAAAATCATATCGCTGGCCACGGTCTCAGCATATCTCCCGCTAACTATATGAGTCAAGGAGGGGAAGCGACTCTTGCGATGAACTCCACAAATAATCCATCCACTTCTCTTTTTTATCTGCGTGGCTTTGAGCGGCCCACCTCGAGCCTGATTGACAAAACTCGGCCGATGGATTAAAAACAGAAAAAATGAGGTTTTTTTTCTTCGGCGCCTACGATCCGGACTATCCGCGAAACGCAGTGATCCGGCGCGGTCTGGAGCTCGCCGGGGCGGATGTGCGGGAATGCCGGGCGAGAGCGAAATTCAAGGCTTGGATCCGCTACCCCCTTCTTCTCCTCTCTTGGGGACGTTCGGGCGGCGCTCGGGGGATGGCAAGGGGGCAATCCCCTGATTATATATTCGTCCCGGAATTCTGCCAGAAAGACATCCCGCTGGCCAAATTTTTGTCTTTGCTCGCTTCGAAAAAAGTCATCTTTGACCCTCTGGCCTCCCGCTACGAAACAAAAATTGTCGATTGGAAGAGAAAGCCGGCCGACTCGCCCTCGGCGTGGTGGAATTTTCAAATCGATGCAATGGCGTTCAAGCTGGCCGACCTTGTTCTGGCCGATACGGCCGCGCACAAAGCCTATTATTGCCGGGAATATGGGGTCAGGCCCGAGAAGATAGAGGTTCTTCCCCTGGGCTATGACGACGAGCTTTTTAAAATCAAAGATCGTCCCCGGACCGCGCCCGGGCCGCCCACGCAATTCAAAATCCTGTTTTACGGGTCGTTCCTGCCTCTTCACGGCGCGGATGTCGTCATCGAGGCGGCCAAGATCCTGGCCGGCGAAGATCCCTCTGTCCATTTCCGGCTGGTCGGCTCAGGGCAGACACTTCGGAAAATCAAAGCCGCCGCATCGGCGTACCGGCTGGAAAACGTCGATTTTGCCGGGTGGCTTCCGCAGAAAGACCTTCCGCAGGCGATTGACGAGGCGGACGTCTGCCTCGGGATATTCGGCCGCACCGAAAAGGCCGGCCGCGTCGTTCCCCACAAGGTTTTCCAGTCGTTGGGAATGGGCAAACCGGTCATCACGGCCCGGACACCGGCGGTCGAGGAATATTTCCATCACCGGGAACACATGATTCTCTGCGATGAGCCGCTGCCCCGCACACTCGCGGCCGGGATCCTGGAGTTGAAAAAGGACCCGGACCTCCGCCGCCGCATCGCCGCCAACGGCTATCAGCGGGTCAAAGCGAACCATTCGCCCCAGGCCGTGGCCGTCCGGCTCGCCGAAATTCTTAGAAAGCGGTACTATTGAGTCGAAATGGATAAAAAAATCGTCAGCCGTCCGCTCAATCTCCCCCCTTTCAGAGGGCGCATCGCGGCGACGGCGGCGACGCCCTCCTTCCTGGCCGCCATTTCCGATTGCCGAAAGCTCTTGGCCGGCCCGGCCGCGGAAATCCTTCTGGACAGCAGGAACAGGGTGGGCGCCGTGTCGATCCCGTTGCAAGGAGGGATGGCCAGAGCGGTGGTCATCAAAGAATATTATTCTTATGGAATCGATAAATTTAAGAGCCTTTTCCAGGCATCCAAGGCGGCCAAGGCCTGGCGGGGAGCCTGCGCTCTCCTCGAACGAGGCCTGGAAACGCCCTATCCCCTGGCCTGGATGGAAGAACGAAAGCGTGGGTTTGTCGCGCAAAGCTTCTTCCTGAGCGAGAGAATTATCGGCGGCCGCGAGATCCGCCATCTCTGGATGGAACTTCCCGACGATGAGCTCCGCCGCCTCCTCGCCGTCCTGGCCCGGACGCTCCGGGTCTGCCATGAGAGGGGAATTCTCCACCGGGACCTCTCGGACGGAAACATCCTCGTTAGAAAAGAGGCCGGAGCCCCGGGCGGTTTCCATTTTTATTTTCTCGACACGAACCGCATCCGGATTCGCCCGCGAAAAAAAATCGGCCTCCCGGCCCGCGCCAAGAACCTCATCCGCCTGGGCATTCCCCCGGCGCATAGGCTTTACTTTTTGGGACAGTATGCCGGCCGCCGCGGAGAATCGCCCTCACCGGTATTCGTTTTCTGGTATCGTCTGAACAAAACAGTCTTCACGGGATATCTCGGGCTGAAAAAAAAGCTGAAGCTCAAGAAGCTTGCGCGCGCGCTGAGGATCCAATCATGACCATCCGGCACAATCATGAGGACCGCCCACGATGAAATATGCATTCGAGTGGAACGAGTTCGCCGACCAGCCGCACAACGTGGCGCCGAGGTCCGAGCGGGCGCGCCACCATTTCAAGCATTGGCGAACCTACCTTTCACTGGCAGCCGCCGACCTCCGCTATGGAATTCCCGGCTTGCGGCTCTACCGGCGCTACCGGAAAAAAATGTTCCGGGAGCGCGTGTTCCTCAGCCCGGATGCGTTCGCCGTCTCGGTTTCGCCGCCGCTCCCGCCGGCGGCCGAAAAAACCGGCGAGGTTGTCGAGCTTCTAAAGGCTGCGGGCGTCCGTGAAACCCTGGTCCGGATCCCATCGTGGGAGCGAGACCGGCTGGATGCCTATGAAAAATTCGCGGGGCTGCTCCACGGCCAGGGCTTGGGCCTGACGATCGCCTTGTTGCAGCGGCGCCAGGATGTTTTCGAGGAGGCGGCCTGGGTAAATTTTCTGGAAGATGTTGTAGCCCGCCTGAGCCCGATCTGTCCGTATTTTGAAGTCGGTCATGCCTGGAACAGGACCAAATGGGGCGTCTGGGATTATACGGAATATCTGAAGCTGGCGCGGCCGGCGGTTCCGCTCCGTGAGAAATACGGGATCAAGCTTATCGGCCCGGCTGTGATCGATTTTGAGTTCCATCTCTATCCGCCGACCGTGAGCCGGCTGCCGTTCGATAAAATCACCTCGCTTTTATACGTGGACCGAGTGGGCGCTCCGGAAAATGCGCAGTTTGGCTGGACGACGGCCATGAAGGTCGCGCTGTTCAAGGCGGTCGCGGATAGCTCAGCCGGCCGTGAGTGCGACTGTTGGATCAGTGAAGTCAACTGGCCTCTCCAGGGGACCGGCCCATTCTCGCCGGCTTCGGGGACGCCCAATGTCACGGAGGAAGAGCAAGCGGACTATCTTGTCCGGTATTATCTGCTCTGCCTGGCGAGCGGTCTGATCGAGCGAGTGTTTTGGTGGCAGCTCGTGTCACCGGGATATGGGCTGATCGACAGCCGCCAGGCGCCGTGGCGGAAGCGGCCGGGTTATTTCGCCTTTCAAACGATGGCCGGGATCATCGGGGGCAGCACCTATGTCGGAAAAGTGGTGCCCGCCATGAGCGCCGGCGGCGAGATCTTCTTGTTCGAGAAACAGGGCAGGGATTTTGCCGCGTGCTGGACGAACGGCGTTCCCTTCGAGCATGAGTTTTTGAGGTCGGTGGAGAGAATCTTGGACCGGGACGGCAAGGATCTGGCGGCGCGCCAACGGATCAAGATCGAGGGCAGCCCGAAATATGTCTTCTTCAAAGAATAACAAAATGAAAGGGAGCGCTATTTCGTCCCCATCCCGGGAGAACCGCTCGTCAAAATTCACGGCCGACGGGGTCAAGGAATACGAAAAAAGGCGTTATCGTGGGCTCGACCAGAGAATCGTCCATGCCAGGGAAGTCCGCATCCTCAAAAAAATCTTCAAATCCGTCAAGGGGAGATGGTCAGGGCCCGCCCGTGTGCTGGATATGCCCTGCGGATACGGCCGCTTTTCAGGATTTTTGTTGGGACAGGGTTTTTGGGTTGTCAACTGCGACCTTTCTTTTCACATGGTTAAGCGCGCCTGCGAGAAAGTCGAAAACATAGCGGAATCCGGGAAAGGTTCCCCGGGAGCGGTGGGAAACGCCACGCTGGGATTGCCGTTTCAGGATAAGGCTTTCCCGGTTGTTTTTTCCATCCGGTTCTTTCATCATGTCCACGACCCTTCGGACCGGGGAAAAATCCTCGGAGAATTTTTCCGCGTTTCGTCCGCCTGGGCGGTTGTTTCTTTCTACCAAATGAACGTGCTCCATCTCTTCCAGCGCCGGCTGCGGCGCCTGCTGAAAAAGAGCCGGACACACATCAAAATGATCGAGCCGGGCCTTTTTGAAAAGGAAGCCGAAGCAGCGGGTTTTGTCGTCCGGAGAGTTTATCCTCTCATCCGCGGCCTCCATGCCTACCACATCGCCCTGCTCGAAAAATCATGATTAGATTGGCCTGAAGAATCGAATGAGATCGCCCTGCCGCAAGAGCCGCCGGCAAAGACAATGGAGCAATTCTCGTTACGGTTACTTTAAAATTTGATGCGGAAGCCGGCTTTAAGGCTCATCCCCGTAAAATCGATCTCTGCTTCGCGGGCATTCTCGACGCCGCCTTCGGCGGGCCGCTTGTTGCGGATGAAAAGCATGGGGTAGGTATTCATGCTGGAGGTCCTTGCGTCGTAGGCATAGAGCGTGCCCTCTTCGGTCGCGACCTCGGTGATCGTTGAATCCAGGTATGTCCCCGTTCCCTTGAAGCCTTTGATCGGGGCAAACTGGCTCGTGGCTTCGATGAGAAAGGCCAGGTGGGCGTCCAGATTCCACTCAAATCCCAACCCGCCCCAGAAGCCGAAATTTTGAGCCTTGGCTTCGCCCTGCCATTCCTGCCAATAATCGTCCTTCTCGAACCGATAATAATACCGGCATTTGGCGAAGAAATACGACGCGCCGACCTTAAAGTACAGGGAGGAGACAGGGTAAAAGGTAAGGGCCAGCTTGACGGGAATGGCTGTGATTTCGGGAGCGGTCTTGAACGTCGCGGACGTCGTCCCTTCCTGGAAAGTCAGGGTGCTTTCTTTTTTGCCCTGGAAATAGTCCGCGCCGACGCTGATATAAAATTGCGAGGAGAGGGGAAAGGCGAGCTCTCCGCCGAAAAGATAAGTGAGGTGGATGGGCGTGATTTCTTTATCCGCTGAAATTGCGAGCTGTTCGCTGTAGAGGTCGGCCAGCCCCTGCGCCGCTTTATTGGGGTCGCCGATGGCTGCGTAAATCCCTCCCCCGGTGAGTGCCAGAGAATAGTGGGCCGCCTGCCGTTCTTCCGGGGCGGTTTCCGTCCGCGGCGGCTTTTGGACAACGACCTCCGCGGGCTTGGGCTTTTCGGGTTCCTTCTTTTCAACTTTTTCCACAGCCTTCGGCTTCTCCTCTGCCGGAGGCTGCACTTGCGGGGGCTTCTTCGGGGTCGGCTCTTCCAGGGTTATGACCAGGCTTTCATGGACATACCCGGAGGTAATCCCGCTTTCATCGGGCTCGAGCTGAACCAAGTACCATTCCCCTTCCTTGCTGACGGCCTCCAGGAAAGCGCCCTGGGGAATTTGGCGAACGATGGGGCTTCCTATGGAAGGTTTCTGGCGGATATTGGCGAGCTCCGCCGTGACTTTGAGCTTGATGAAGGAGCTTGGGAGCGCGATCCCCGCAAAGAAGAATATCGCGACTATAATAAACCCGATGGATTTTTTCATACTCGTCGTCCTGTCGATCCCTTGATTTCAAAAAAATTATAGCATGACTGAATATTAGACAAAAGCAAAATAAGACTTATTAAATTTTTTAAATAACGACATCCCCATTTTCTGCGGCGCGGGTGGCGCCGACCGGGGCGCCCCAACGCCCGGAACTGACGAAAATTTGGGGACGCATACCGAATAATAAAGCCTCGTATTTATCCCCAAATTTTTCAGTGAGGACGAGGGGGCTGGTCGGTGACAGGTCCCGCGCCGCCCACTTTCACCTTAGAAACTTGATCCCAATGCTGACCGTGAAAAATGACGGGTTGATGGAAAGCGGACTTGTTCGAGATTCTGCGTCCGCAGCAGAGGTCTTGTCAAAATTCCAGATGGGAAGGTTTCCCAAGAGGCCGGCATAGTCGCCGGGAAGCCACGTCCAGTATAACGTCTTTATTGGGCAGAAAAAATAGCGGGCTTCCGCGGTCAAGGCCAGCTTTGATGACAGCTGGAAATCGCCGCTCCAGCCGAAATTCCCGCCAAGAGCACTCCAGGTTTTGTCTTCGACGGCGATCTTGATGCGGAACGCATCAAAGGTTTCTTCGGGAGGGGCCGGGATGACGGCTGCGCCCGCATAAGAATCCGCAAAAAATGAATTCAAGAACAGAGCGACTCCGACGGTCACGCCCATGCGGAACTTTCCGTCGCCGAACCGGCCGGCCACGTTCAGACAGAGTGGGACGGCCGTGATTTCACCCGTCCCCGGCCAGGAATCTCGTAGGGCGGCCTTGCCGGGGACGGTGCTCAAATCAAAGACCGCTGTGTTGGGCACATCGGACTTGAGATAGCCGAAGCCAGTTTGAAACCCTACATCCCTGTCGATAAAAAAGGAGAAAAACGCCCCGAAATAAATTGCATCTTTGGAGGACGCGGAAATCGACGTGTTTGTTTCAGCGTTGGGGCTTGCGCCGGAGGCCCATCCCAGGTGATAGAAAGACGATCCCCTGGCTCTGGAATGCCCAATCCCGGCATAAAGACTGATTTCACCCTGTTTCCAGGCCTTGTCCTCGGCCGGAGCGGCGCCCGTGAAAAGCGCGAAAAGGAAAAGAGTCGGAATGAAAATGTGCGTTTGCATATTCAAAAATGACAAGCCCCTTGGCCCCTGCCGTCTTGCGTTTATAAATAGAGCTTGATCCCGAGTCCAAACTGGAAGAAGGAAGGATTGACCTTGAGCGGGGGCTTTGTCTTCACCTCCGCGTACTTGGCATTTATGCTCGTGAACTCCCAGTCGTTGACGATATTGTCGATCCCATTGTAGATCCCGGGCTTCCACGTCCATTCGAAGTCTTTTTTGGGGCAAAGAAAGTAGCGGGCGCCCGCCGTCAGGCCGATCTTATCGGTAAGCCTGTAATCGACCTCTCCGCCGATGTTCGCACCGACGGCCAGCCACGATTTCTTTTCGATCTCCAGGCCCACACGAAGGGCATCCACGGACTGAATGACCGTCGTCTCCGGTGGGTTAGAGGTCTGGATATAGGCGACTTCGGATACGCTGAATCCGGCAAGAGCCAGGGATTGAAAGGTGTTCCAAAACAGGGTCAGCCCGCCCGAGCCAAAGGCCTCGATTTTCCCTTTTTGCCATCTCCCAAAGCCGTTGAGGCTGATGGGGATGACCATGAGGTCGCCCGTCCCCGTCCATCCCGTGTCTTTCGTTTCCTTTTTGCCCGAGGTCCAGGTGTATTCAGAATGAAACGATGTCGTGTTCGGCACGTCGACCTTGAAGAAGCCCAGTCCCGCTTCCAGGCCGTAGTCCGGCCGGAGAAAATAAGACAAGAATGCTCCCAAGTAAACGGCCCGGCCGGATTTCGTGGCAATGGAGTCTTGCTCGACGATTTTCGACAGGAGCTCCTGGTTCCATTGATCCTCATATTTCGAGGAGCCGCTGGCCTTTGTCTGCGACAAACCGGTCAAGACGCGGAGCGCAAACTTGCCAGGTACATCCGTTTGGGCCATAGACGGTGCGGCCAGAGAAAGCAAGAAGGCCGCGACTAAAAATCTTTTTGCTGCCTCGTCGCGCATGAGAAAAATATCCTCCGCAGGCGCCCATTTATATATCATAAAATTGCCGTCTTGCCAATTTCACGAAAAAGGAGTAGATTTTTTAGCCGGAGGGAGGCAGGCATGAACATGAGCATCTCCAAGAAGCGGTTGGCTTGTTTCGGCATACTGCTGATCGGATTCCTGGCCTTCGGGGGCAGTGCGGTTCCGGCCGGGAAACAACCCAAGATCGTCTTCAAGCAAGACGTTCATGATTTTGGGAAAGTCAAACAGGGAAGCGACCTGACCTTTGAATTCGTCTTCACGAACGCGGGGGATGACGCGCTGACGATCAAGAACGTCGAGACGTCCTGCGGATGCACCGCCGCCCTTGTCTCTGAGAAGAAGGTCGCACCGGGAAAGTCGGGCAAGATCAAAGTCACCTTCAGCTCGAGAGGCTATGCCGGCGAAGTCATGAAATATATCTATGTGGAATCCGACGACCCCTCCCAGCCGCGCGTCCAACTCAAGATCACGGCCGCGGTCGATGTCCCCCCGCAGCCGCGGATCGACTTTGACCGCTATAATTATGATGCCGGGCTGCTCGTCGAAGGCGATATCTTGGAGGCGGCCGTTGTCGTGAAAAACAGGGGCGAACTCGAGCTGAAGTTCGAATGCACCCTCCAGAATGCCGGCTTTCTCATCAATGGGAAGGAGGCCAAATTCCCGGTCAAAGTCGCGGCCGGCAAGGACGTGGACGTCACGGTCAGATTCCCTCTGACCGACCGCATCGGGATGGTGCGGGAGTTCGTCATCTTCAAGACCAATGACCCGTTGCGGTCCACCCTTTCCGTAACCCTCAGTGGCTACAGCATCACCAAAGACCAGCTGAAGCAGGTCTTCCAGAAATACAAGAACATTCTGAAGTAATCGCCGTCGCGCGCCGACGGGCCGCGGCACATCCGTAAGGCCATGAAAAACGTTGCGGCATGAAATCAACCCTAGTCGTGAAAGTCCGGACGCGCGCGTCGAAGCCGGGAATCGAAAAAATTGGCGAGCGGGAATATAAAGTCGGCGTGAAGGCGGCGCCAACCAAGGGAAAGGCGAACGCCGAGGTCATTAGGCTCTTAGCGTCTTATTTGAATGTCCCTTGCTCGTGCTTAACAATTGTCAGGGGACAGACTTCCCACCATAAGCTCATTGCCTTCGATCTGTAGAACAATATAGACCGCAGCGCGGGTGGTGCCGGTCAGGGGCTGATCGGCGGCAGGGCCCGCGCCATGTTTGTCGGCAAGGAAGGGCGCATGAGCATCTATAACGTCGTAAGCTTTCTGGGCATTTTTGTCCTGGCCTTTTTCGCCTGGCTTTGCTCGAGCAACCGGAAAGTCGTCAACTGGAGGGTCATCTTTTGGGGGATCGCTTTGCAGCTCCTGTTCGCATTCTTCATTTTTGTCGTCCCCGCGGGGACCAAGTTCTTCCTCCTTCTCAATGACGTCGTGGTCAAGGTCCTGGAAAGCGCCCAAGCCGGCAACCGCTTTCTATTCGGCCGCCTGGCCCTGCCGCCGGGCACGACGAACGAGGCCGGCGAGACTTCCCTCGGCTATTTCCTGATTTTTCAGGGTCTTTCGACAATCGTCTTCTTCGCCGCCCTGATGGGAGCCCTTTATTATTTGCGGGTCATGCCCTTCTTCGTCCGCTTGTTTGCCCGGGTTTTTGCCAAATCCATGCGGATCAGCGGCGCGGAAGCGCTCAGCGTTTCCGCCAACATTTTCGTCGGCGTGGAATCATCGCTCGTTGTCAAGCCGCACCTGGCCGAAATGACCGTGTCCGAGCTGGCAACGATCATCTGTGCGGGCATGGCCACTATCGCCTCGACCGTGCTGGCCGTCTATGTCATGTTTCTCCAGAAGCAGCTTCCGACGATTGCCGGCCACCTGATATCGGCCTCCTTCATCGCGGCGCCGGCCGCCATCGTCATGGCCAAGCTCATCGTTCCCGAGACTGGAAAGCCGACTACGCTGGGGACAGACGTGGTGCCGTATTACGAGCGGGAAGACAACCTCATTGTGGCCATCATCAAGGGCGCCGACTCGGGACTCAAGCTCCTGGGCGGCATCGTGACGCTTCTGCTGGCTTTCCTGGGGCTGCTGGCGCTGCTCGACTTGATTCTGGGATTCGCCGGGGGGTATCTGAACAAGCTGCTGGGGATCCATATGGAATGGTCCTTGAAAACTCTGCTCGGATATATCTGCTATCCTTTCGCGGCCGTCTTGGGGGTTCCGACCTCGGACATCTTGCCGGTGGCCAAATTGATCGGCGAGCGGGCGATCAAAACCGAGCTTTACGCTTACCAACACCTGTCCGAAATGATGGCCAAGGGGGAGTTTGTTTCCCCCCGCTCCGCCGTCATCGCCTCTTATGCTCTGTGCGGGTTCGCTCACTTTGCCTCGCTGGCGATTTTCGTCGGCGGGACAGGCGCCCTTGCTCCCAGCCGGCTGCGCGACCTGTCGAGAATCGGACTCCGGGCCCTGCTGGCAGCCACCCTGGCCACCTTGATGACGGCCTGCGTGGCCGGTACGTTTTTTACCGGGGGGACGATTCTGTGGGGACGATAGAGCCCCGCCTTTTTTAAAGGTTCTCTTCCATTTCATGCGGGCCATGTAACATGGAGTCCGTAACGCTCTTGCTCCCGCGAAGGTTTTTCACGCCGTTCCCCCGCCGTCTTCTCGGCGCTGCGGAACTCGCACGATGCCTCGTTTTATCTCCCCTGCTCGGTGCCGCATATTCCCGATCATGGCCGGTCGTGGCGAGGCTCGCACAGTCCTCGCGCTCCGAAGACGGAGTCCCCTCGAAGACGGCGAGGGAAGGCTAAACCTTCGCTGATGGTCGCTGCGACCGTTACGGACTCCTGAGTTCACCCGTACGAAATGGGAGAGATGCAGAAACGTTATCTTCTAATGGGAAATTTGAGCTGATTTTTTCGTCTAGCCAAAGAGGGGGGTATCTTAATGAAACTTCCTTATGTTTGGCGGAAAGACATGGATCGGATGAAAAGGGCCCCGGGCGACCTCTCGCGGGAGATCTATTGGGTGGCGCTCAACATCGTCCTGGCCGAACGGCCCAGCCGGGTCAAAAAGGTCCTTGAAAAATTTTCAAACCTCCCCGGCGCGTTCCAGGCCCCTCGAGAAGAGCTCCTGTCGATCGGCCTTAATCAGGCAGAGACCGAGGAGCTTTCCTCCCCGAAAAATTTTGACCGGGCCCAAAAAGAAATTGACAGAGCCCGCAAGAAAGGCTATTCTCTTTTAACTCTCGAGGATGTCGAGTATCCGGCTTACCTAAGAGAAATATTCGATCCTCCGGGCGTCCTCTATTGTGCGGGCCGCTTGGAGGCATTGCAGGGCCCGGCGGTCGCCATTGTCGGCACCCGAAGGCCGTCGCCGTACGGACGCGCTGTCGCCGAGAAGCTGGCCGAGGACCTTGCATCCCGGGGGGTAGTGATTGTGAGCGGGCTGGCCCTGGGGATTGATTCGATCGCCCACTGGGGAGCCCTAAAGGGAGGAAGGACGGTTGCGGTGTTAGGCTCGGGATTGGACAACATGTATCCGAAACAAAACCGCAAGCTGTCTCAAAAAATCATGGAAAAGGGCGCGGTCGTATCGGAATTCCCGCTGGATGCGCCGCCCTACGCCCAACATTTCCCGCGCCGCAACCGGATCATCAGCGGCCTCGCCCAGGGGGTGATCGTAGTGGAGGCGGCCGTGAAAAGCGGCTCCCTCATTACCGCTCAGATGGCCCTGGAACAAAACCGGGAAGTCATGGCCGTTCCCGGTAACGTTACCTCCGAGCTGAGCAAGGGGACAAACGGGCTTATCAAAACCGGGGCCAAGCTTGTGGAAACTTGGGAGGACGTGGCCCAAGAGATGCCGACCCCGCTGCGTGAAAAGCTGCTTGGCCAAAGAGAGGGAGAAACCAGGCCGCTTCCCCTGCTGACCGATCCGGAGGCCGAGATCTACAAGCTGTTGCGCACAGACGAGCTCACCCACGTCGATGAGCTTGTGGATAAATGCCCTTATTCCGTTTCCGAACTTCTGGCCCTTCTGCTGAACCTCGAGATCAAGGGATTGATCCTGCAGAGCCCGGGCAAGTATTTTCAGAGGAGAATGTGAATGGACAAGTCCCTTGTGATCGTTGAGTCGCCGGCGAAAGCCAAGACGATCAACCGCTATCTCGGCTCCGACTACATCGTCAAAGCGTCCATGGGCCATATCCGCGACCTGCCCAAGAGCAAGCTCGGCGTCGACGTCGCCAAGGACTTCGAGCCTCACTATGTCGTCATTCCCGAGCGACGGAAGCTCGTCGCCGAGCTCAGGAAGGCCGCCGAAGGCGCCGGCTCCATCATTCTGGCCGCCGACCCGGACCGCGAGGGCGAGGCGATCTGCTGGCATCTGAGCGCGTTGCTGGAAGACACCAACAAGAATATCTACCGCGTCCTGCTGCATGAAATCACGAAGCATGCGGTCGAGGAAGCCATCCAACACATGGTCAAGCTCGACCGGAACATGTTCAACGCCCAACAGACCCGCAGGATCCTGGACAGACTGGTGGGCTACCTGATCAGCCCGCTCCTGTGGAAAAAGATCGGCAGAGGTTTGAGCGCCGGCCGCGTCCAATCGATCGCCTTGCTGTTAATCGTCGAGCGCGAAAAAGAAATCCGGGCCTTTGCCGCCGAAGAATATTGGACGATCCTGGCCCACCTCGAAGCGTCCAACCCGCCGCCCTTCAAGGCCTCTCTGGCCAAGATCGATGGGAAAAAAACCAAGGTCGAGGACGGGAAAACGGCCGCGGGCATCGTTGAGGAGATCAAGGGCGCGGATTTTATCCTGGAGAAGATCAAAGTCCGGGAGAAGAAAAAAGAGCCGCCGCCGCCGTATATCACGAGCTCCCTTCAGCAGGATGCCTTCCGGCTGCTGCATTATCCGGTCCGGCGGACCATGTTCATCGCCCAGAAGCTGTACGAAGGCTTGCCGGTGGGCGAGCGCGGCCCCATCGGCCTCATCACCTATATGAGGACGGATTCCGTCCGCGTTTCTAACGAGGCTCAGACCTGGGCGCGGAAATATATCGAGCAAAGGTTTTCAGCCCGTCACGTGCCCCCCAAGCCGCGAATCTATAAGAACAAAAGCCAGGCGCAGGATGCCCATGAGGCAGTCCGTCCGACGTCACCCGACCTTCAGCCCGAGGTGGTCAAGCCGTTTTTGAAGGGAGAAGAATTCAGCCTATACCAGCTAATCTGGAACCGTTTTATCGCGTCGCAGATGAGCGCGGCTGAGGTCGAAGAAACCGAGTTCGAGATTACGGCAGGGCCTAAATATCTTTTTGCGGCCAAGGGCGAAGTGCTCAAGTTCGGCGGGTATCTGGCCCTCTATCCGAACCGGGAAAACGGGGAGAAAGAGACCTTGCCCACGGCCCGGCAGGGGGAGAAGCTCAAGCTGCTGAACATCGAATCCAAGCAGAACTTCACCCAGCCGCCCTCGCGCTTCACGGAGGGCAGCCTGGTCAAAGAGCTCGAGGCAAAAGGCATCGGCCGGCCCTCGACGTATGCCCCGATCATCACAACTCTCCAGGATCGCGTGTATGTCATCAAGGACAAAGGAAAATTCGCCCCGACCGACCTGGGCATGTTCGTCACTGAGTTTCTTGTTAAGAACTTCCCGGACCTGATGGAGGTCAAGTTCACGGCGCTCATGGAAGGGGAACTGGACCGTATCGAAGAGGGGCAGCAGGACTGGCTCGATTCCTTGAAGAAGTATTATGAGCGTCTGGACCGAGACCTGAAGCAGAGCATGACGGTCGAAAGCGTGAGCGGGAATATCCCGCTCGAGGAGAAATGCCCGAAATGCGGCCGGCCGCTGGCGCTCAAAAGCGGCAAGTTCGGCCGCTTCAAGGCCTGCTCGGGATACCCGGAGTGCAAATTCAAGGAAAGCATGATCAAAAAAGAAGTCATACCGCTTGAAGAAAAGTGTCCCGTCTGCGGCTCGCAGCTGGTCCAGCGGCATGGGCGGTATGGCTCCTTCGTCGCCTGCTCCGACTATCCCAAATGCAAATATATCAAGAAGGAACAGACGGATACCGGGATTGCCTGCCCGACGGGATGCGGAGGCAAGATCCTCAAACGCAAGACTCGGCGGGGGAGATTCTTCTACGGCTGCAGCCATTTTCCGAAGTGCCGGTTCGCGACCTGGGATGAGCCGAAGGTGACGCCGTGTCCGAAATGCGGAAAGCCGTTCCTGCTCGAAAAACACTCCAAGAAAGAGGGAACATATCTCCATTGCTGGGACGAAAAGTGCGGTTACACAGAGAAACCGCAGGCCAAGGCGGATGCCAAAGAAGAGGCCAAAGACGCGCCCGCGGACAATCCGGCCTCGAAAATCGAACCCGAAGCGGCGCCCAAAAAACCAGATGAAGAAGGAGCTTGATGAATTCCTGGCCTATCTGAGGCATGAAAGGAATGCCTCTCCCCACACCATTTCCAGCTATCGGATCGACCTCACCCAGCTCGGTCGGTATCTCGAGGGAAAGAAGATCAAGTTGGGCCGGGTGGATAATGTCATCCTACGGGGCTTCCTGGCCGAGCTCCATCAGCTGCACCGCTCAAAAACGTCCGTAGCCCGGAAACTGGCCGCCATCCGCTCGTTTTTCCAGTTCTGTATGAAACAAGGTTGGCTCGAGGACAACCCGGCCAAGATCGTCACCACGCCCAAGACCGACAAGCATGTGCCGGCGTTTCTGTCCGAAGACGAGATGGAGAAATTCCTGGAGCTGCCCAAGGAGGACGATGTCCTTGTCGTCCGCGACAAGGCCATCCTGGAGCTTTTTTATGCCGCGGGAATCAGGCTCGGTGAGCTTGTCGGGATCAACTTGGAAGACTTCAACCTGGGGGAAAGAATGCTCCGGGTCCGGGGAAAAGGGAAGAAAGAGCGGCTGGTGCCTTTTGGCCGCAAAGCGGCGGAAAGCGTAGCCGCGTATTTGCGCCTGAGGCGGACGATTCCTAAAATGAACCTGGATGAAAAAGCGCTGTTTTTAAACTACCAAGGGACGAGGATCACAGCACGATCGGTGGAAAGGATGATGGCGAAATATGTCCGGCGGACGGCCATCCGCAGAAAGATCAGCCCTCATTCCCTGCGCCATTCCTTTGCTTCGCATCTTCTCAGCCGCGGCGCCGACCTGCGCGTCATCCAGGAGCTGTTGGGCCACGAGAGCCTGGCCACGACGCAAAAATACACCCACCTGGATCTCAAGCAGCTGCTCGACGTGTACCGCAAGAGCCATCCCCGGGCAGGGGGCTCGGGGTAAGCGATTCGCGATTTTGGGTCCTGTCGCCGACCAGCCCCATCGTCCTCACTGAAAAATTTGGGGCCATGTGTGAGAATTTCTGCATTCGGATCAAATCCCAAATTTTCGTCAGTTCCGGGCGATGGGGCGCCCCGTTCGGCGCCACCCAAAATCGTGAGCGGTTCACCCCTCGCTTAGCCGGATAAATGGCAATATTAGTTTACGCTGAAAGGGGAAAGCGTTAACTGCAGTTGACGGATTGGCAAGCTGCAGGATTTCAATTTAATGAATCTAAATAAGATACAAGCGGCAACGTCTTGGCCCCGGTCTTGCATAAAAGAAAAGGGTAAGGAGGTTGCTCATGAAAAGATTCATTCTCAACAGCCTGGCTTTGAGTGTCGTCCTCAGCCTTTTCTTGTCTCCGCTTCTCGCCCTGCAGGGGCAGACCAAGGCCGTCAATGGAAAAGTCAACATCAACACGGCCTCGCTTGAAGACCTGCAGAAGCTTCCCCGCATCGGCGCCAAGATCGCCCAGCGGATCATCGACTACCGGAAGCAGAACGGGAACTTCAAAAAGATCGAAGAGCTCATGAAAGTCAAGGGGATCGGAGAAAAAGTCTATGCTCGGCTGAAGGACATGATCACGATCTAGGCACGAACGGATCGCATTCAAAAAAAGGGGATGCCCTCCACCCTTTACCCTGCCCCCTTTCCCAGGGGGCGGGGACTTTTCTTGGGGGGGTCATGGCGATGATAATTCTCTTAACAATAGAAAAACCGGCCTTCTGATTCTTTTAAGCCGGCCGATTCTTGAGATAAGCTTTAAGAAATCGCGTCATTTTGCCCAAAGCCCGGCCGCGATGGCTGACCCGGTTTTTTTCTGCAGGCCCGACTTCGCCGAACGTTTTTCGAAAAGGATGATAATAGAAGATCGGATCATAGCCGAAACCGTGCCGGCCTGCTTTGTCAAAGGCGATGGTCCCGCGGACCTTGCCCGTAACCTTTTTGACAAAGCGGCCGTTCCGGGACAGGACCAAACAGCATACGAACTGAGCGCGGCGCTTACGCCTCGGAACACGTTCCATCATGCGCAAGACCTTTTGGATATTTTTTTCGTCGGTAGCCCGGGGCCCGGAGAACCGCGCCGAGAAGATCCCCGGCGCTCCGCCCAGATGCTTGACGGTAAGTCCCGAGTCTTCCGCCAAAGTCAAAAATTCAGACTTGCGGCTGTAGAAAAGGCTTTTCCCGAGAGCGTTTTCCCCGAAGCTGGTTCCCCTTTCAGGATAGGGGGTCCGGATGCCCAGGTCGGCCAGAGTGACGACCTTCACGGGCAGGCTTTTGAGCACAGCGCAAATTTCTCTCGCTTTGCCGGGATTCATCGTGGCCAGGACAAGAATGTTTTTTTTAGCTCGCATGTCGGGTTGCCTGCCCTATTTGACTATTGCATTTCAATCAGCTCGAACCTTGCCGGATGGCGAGTTTTCCCAATTCCATGCGGACATAAAACTCGGTGCCCCAGATGCAGAGCGAAGGCCGTCCCGGCGATTCGGAGCCGCAGCTGATGATTTTAGGCCCCATGGTCAGGCAGTCTTTGGTTTCGAAGGCATGGCCGCCCAACACTTTATACACCGGAGAGGCCGTCGGTACGGTGCACGGCGCGTCTTCGTAAATGTTGGAAACGATGATGAGGTTATCGCCCCGGCTTTCCGCGGCACCCATCGGTAAAGAAAGTCCGGCGATGATACGGCCGTCGAAATAGACGTTCATACCGGTCACTTTTCTGTGGAAGTCAGCCAAAATCGTCAGGGCTTCTTTTTTATCGAAATCGACGATGGCGAACGTTGTTTTTGGGGCCTCTTCCTGAGACGTCCCCAAGACAAGGATTTTGCCGAAGGGGTAGAGCTTGATGTGAGACAGGCCCTTGCCGACAGCGTCGACTCGTGTCACTTTCTTCCCTTCCAGGTCCCACCGGCGCAATCCGCTGTCTTTGCCCGCTGAATAAATGCGGCCGCTATAATCCACGGCCAGGGCACGGACCGGACCTCCGTCCCCCTCGATCGTCAGGACTTCCCGCGCGGCGACATCCCAGACGCGCAGGCTGCCGTCGGCATGGCCCGTGATGAGCGTATTCCTGGGAAGGGACGTGATTTTGAGGATCGGCGAATCCGTATTGGCAAGCCTCGTCGTCTCGCTCCTCTCAAAAGAGACCTGGACGAGCTCCCGGTCGTTGTTCACGACATAGAGATCCCTGCCCAGCAGGGAAATTCCGGAAAGACGACCGAGGGCAGTCTCGAAAATTCTGTTGTCCAGAAAAGTCAGGATGAAAACCTTCCCGTCTTCCCCGATACCCGCAATCTGATCTTGGGAATAGAACCGGATCTGGCCGGCCTGGAGGCTGCCCAGGTCGACCTGCTGGAGGAGGTTGGGCGCGGCCTTCAAGTCTTCATTGGCCGCTGCCTTGAAATTCCGTTCATCGGGGACAAACAGCCGCGACGGCCCGGGCTTCCATGTCCTGCGCTTGAAGGAAAAACTATTTTCCCGGACGGTGACCGTTGTTCGGCTGGCCCCGAGCGCTCTCGGCTGCTGCTTGAAATCCCCGACTCGGATCAGGTCCCCCCAGGAATCGATTTTCCGCGTTTCGAACAGCTCCTTGGTCTCCTGAGCGTTAAGCCGCGAACCGCTGGAGTTGTCAAGGTCGTAGAGGACGACGAGGCCTTCCTGGTAGAACAGAGTGTCTTCGAGCGTAGGCTCTTCAAGGAAGGCCAGGTGCATCTTGACGCTTTCCAGAGCCATTTCCCGTTCTTCGAGGTTCCGCCGCCGGGTCGAGAAATTGGCCCGGAAGTTCACTTCTACGTCGAGTTCGCCCTTGGAATAGAAATAATCGATGACTTTTTGAAAATAGAGTGAGTCGCGGGCGCCGTCGAGGATAATCAATTTTTTATCGGCGTTTTCGGCGAGGAATTGCTGGAAGTACTCATCCGGGTTGTCCTGGTCCTCGGCCAGGGGATAGTCGTGGTAATACGCCGGCTCGATATACGTCTTCAGCCACTTGATGCCCAGGATGCGGTTGAAGACTTTCTGGCCCCGCTTGCGGTCGCGCATCAAGTAAAGGATCTCCTCCGGTTTCACGCCGCCGAAGCCGTCCTTGATGGCATGACAGAAATATGTTTTGCCCGTGCCCGAGTCGCCGTTGACGGCCATGATCGTCCGCTTTTTCGATTGAATGAGGTAATGCAGGGTTTCCGAAAGCTCGTACAGCCCGCGCTGGGCCGGCTTCAGCCCCAGGATACTGATGGCTCCCACATGGTAAAGGTAGAGGGAGTGAATGAACTCCGGCATACCGATCTTTTTGAGAGCGCTCACGCTCTCTTCGAAAACCTGCTTGTTTTTTGTCTTGAGGAGCTTGAGAAGGGCGATGACGACATCCGCGCTCACGCCGCCCAGTTTCTCTTTTTGGACTTTTCCGATTTCTCCCAAGGTCCAGGCGAGATAGGTCCTTAGCCTCAAAGAGGGATGGTCAGCATAGGGGGCGAGCTGGGGCAGCTTTTTGACCGAATCAAAGCCGATCTTCCCAAGCGCCCAGATGGCCTCTTCTTTTTGCTCCATCAGCGGATGGTAGGATTTTTCTCCGTCCCCCGACGTTTCCAAGATCTCATCGGACCTATCCAGGACAACGGCGATTTCCTCCACAGCCCGGCCTTCCCGGAGGTTGCCCAGGGCATAAATGATGTTTTCCCGGATCTTTGTGCTCGTCACGGGATACACGTCGAGGGCCTGGAGAAGTCCCCCCGCCGAGCGCGGGTCGTTGAGAATGCTGAGGACCATCGATGCATAATAAGGAACGCCGCTCAGGATATCGATGCCCTCTTCCAGCAGCAGGCGGAGGCAGGGCCGGACGAGCGCCGGGGACGTGTTGGTGACGATCCCTTCGGCAGGCAGGATTTTTTCGGCGATGAGCGGCAGGGCCTCTTCGCCCAACCCGTCGATCCTGTCCTTGCGGAGCAGACCATTGATGGCCAGGTCGAAGTTCTCTTCCTCTGCCAAAAGCTTGGAGATGGGATCGATGACTGCCGGCGGCGAGGCGCGGATGTCCTCGAGCTTCGAGTCCAAGGCCGCTTTTTCTGCGGGCGCCAGGACCGAACTCAAAAAGCGCTGCTGCGTCTGGAGCCGGCGGAGGCAGTTGAGCTTACGGTTTCCGGCCTCGCTGTCCCAAGCGCGGACGAAACACGCGCTGTTCAGCCGCAGCGCCTGGATGCCGATCGTCCAGGCAAGGATTTCGAAAAGCATCCGAAAGGTGAGCGTATCCCGTTCATCGTCCGGAAATTTCAAAGCCCAGCCGCGGCCGCGGGCATCGGCCTTGACGAGCGCCGGTCCAAGCTTCAGGCTGACAGGCCAGATCGCGTCTCCGGCCAGGGGCAGGAAAATATTTTGGATGACCGGCCGGAGCCCACCGTCCTGCCGTTTGGACAGATCGTAAAGGAGCTCGTGGGCGGCCCTGTCGCGAAGAGCTCTCGGGTTTTCTTTCCACACTCCTCTTGCGCTCAGATAGATAAAGCGGCGGTTGTCGAATTCTCGAAGGATTTTTTTTGCGGCTTCCTCCAATTCATCAGGTCGGGGCGGGGGCAGCGTAGGCAATGGCATTTATTATTTGGACAGGATCAGTCCCTTGAGGTCCTCCTCGAGGTTCGTGGGTTCGATCCGGAACAGCCAGCCTTCCCGGTAAGGATTTTTCCGGAGCAGAGAATGGTCGTCCTTGAGCTTGACGTTGACCTCGACGACCCGTCCCGTGGCCGGCGACCAGATGCGGTGGATGAATTTTTCGGCATCCGTCACCTTGCCGCAGACTTCCCCCTGGCTGACGTTGTCACTGACCTTGGGCAGGTCGACCTGGGTGACGATCCCGACGGATTTGAGAAACTCATAGACAACACCGACCGTGGCCAGCCCACTGTCTTCTTTCTTGATCCAGGCATGCCCCAGCATGTAATACAAGCCGGCGGGCATCTTCGCCTCTTCCATTCCCTGCTCCCCCTTTTCTTCGATGGCGGCGGCCTTGAAGGCGCGGGAGACGAGGCTCCGCAGATCGACCGGCGTGAACGGTTTGGGCAGGTAATCGAAGGCGCCCATTTTGACCGATTGCACCGCGGTCTTGATCGTCGGGTAGCCGGTGACCATGATGACCTTGGCGATGGATTTCCTGTCCTTGAGGTTTTTCAAGAGGTCCAGGCCGCTGATCCCGGGCATCATCAGGTCGGTAATAATCAGGTCGTACTTTTTTTCTTCATCTTTTTTGAGGGCTTCCTCCCCGCTCAGGGCAAGGTCGATCTCGTACTCGTCGCTGACAATGGCTTGGCGGATGCTTTTGCAGACGGTGATCTCATCATCCACCACCAGGATCTTCTTCTTGTTTTTGTCCGTCATAACGGCCTCCTTCCGGTGCGCATGATGATCTATGGTTTCTTATGACACAGGCAATTTTACCGTAAATACCGAGCCCTGGCCAACCTCGCTTTTCACTTCGATCTTTCCGTCGTGCTGCTGGATGATGCCGTAGCTGACGGCCAGTCCCAATCCCGTGCCCGAGCTCTTCGTTGTGAAAAACGGGTCGAACAGTCTGTTGATGTTCTCACGCAGGATCCCCACGCCGGTGTCGATGAAGACGATTTCGACATATTGGCGGTCGTCTTCGAGCCGGCTGCTGATGGTTAAATTCCCGCCCTTGGGCATGGCGGCACAGGCGTTGAGCATCAGGTTCCAGAAGACCTGCTGGATTTTGGTCTTATCCACTTCGATGAGAGGAAGGCGGCTGTCCAGGTTCTTGATGATTTTAACGTTCTGAAAAGACGCCTGGTTTTCCAGGAGTTGGGTCGTCCGTTCGATGAGTTCATTGATGTCGGACCTAGTCTTCTCCGGAGGATTCTGGCGGGAGAATTCGAGCAGGCCCTTGACGATCTGGGCGCAGCGCGAGGTCTCATCGGCGATAAGGGTCAGGTTCTCGAAGTTGGCATCTTTTTTCTCGGATTTCTCGAGCAGGAGATGGGTGTTGATGAGGATCGACGTCAGGGGATTGTTGATCTCGTGGGCGATGCCCGCCGCCATCTTGCCGAGCGAGGCCAGCTTTTCGGACCGGATGAGATAATCCTGCATCTCGCGGAGCTCCTTGGTCCGTTCCTCGACCCGCTTTTCCAGCGTTTTCCCCCATTGGAGGAGGTTCTCGTTGGCGATCTTCAGGTTCTCCGTCATTAGGTTGAAGGAGTGGGCGAGCTGGCCGATCTCATCGCGGAAGTCGACGTCCACCCGGTGGTTCAGGTCGCCCTGGGCGATTTTGTTCGTGGCCACGACCATGCCGCGGAGGGGGTCGATGATCGTCGAGGTGATGAAGAAGAGAATGACCAGGAGGATGACGGCGCAAAGGACGGCCAGGCTTGCGAACTTGAGCATAACGCTGTTGCGGATGTCGATATAGGGCTTTTCCAGCATGCCCACGTACAGCATGCCGATGATCGTTGCGTCGATATCCTTGATCGGCTCGTAGGCCGTGATGTACCAATGGGTGACGACAAAGGCGGGCCCGATCCAGGGTTTTCCTTCGCGCAACACGGCCTGGTTGACCTCCTCGGACACGCGCGTACCGATGGCTCGGTTGCCTTGATCATCCGTGACGTTTGTTGAGATCCGCAAGTCGTTTTGAAAGACCGTGACGGTGCCGATTTCCTTGCCCTTGTACTTTTCCCCCTTGAAGACGATGTCTTTGACCCTGTCCACGATGTCGTAGTTCTGGTTGAGGAGGATCCCGCCGTAAAGGACTCCAATCAACGTGCCCTGATCGTTGATGAGGGGAGCGGCCGCTTTGAGCATGAGCCCGTTCTCTTCGTGGTCCTCGGGCCGGACGGCAGCCTTCTCTGTGGGGATAAATTTTAGATATGACTTGGCGGCGAGGTCGGCGCCTTCCTTGAGCAGCTCGGCCCTGGGGACAATCTGGGTGCTGACGGCCACTTCTCTTCGAAGCGCCCGGCTGACGAGCGGATCTTTGGATTGGTCATCTCCGTCGGTCTCCGGCTGCCGGGCGCGGAACACGACCTTTCCATGGGCGTCGGTGAGCGTCAGGATATCCAGCTGGAAATCCTTTCGTACGAACTCCAAATCCCTTTGCAGGATATCCTTCTGGCCGAGAACGAGAGCCCTCTGAATGGACTCCCGGCTGGAATTGAGGCGAACGATATCCCGGATGTCATTGAGCCTCTCGTTATAGACCATCCAGGCCGAAGCCAAGTCGTGGCGGACCTTGGCCTGGGCTAAGTCGAAAATCGTCCGGTGCTCCAGCCGCGTGCCCATAAACAGGGTCACGATCCCGCCGAAGCTGATGACCGCCAGAAAGCTCAGAGTGAGCTTGATGCGGAGTGGAAGGTCAAGGAACCTTTTAAAAAACGTTCTCTGCGGCATGAGTCCTATATGATAGCGTATTTTAGGGTGCTTATCCAGAGGAGAAAGCCCGTGGGATGCCGGCCAAAAAAATCGTTTGACATTATTAATTTATTTTTGTATATGATATAGTCTATTGAATTAGTCGACAATAATAAGCGAACGAGACGATGCGGCTTTCGACCAAAGGTGAATACGCCAGCCGGGCCATGCTCGAGCTGTCGCTCAATCATGCGGACGGCCCCGTGCATATCCGCGATATCTCGGCAGCCCAGGACATCCCCGAGCGCTTCCTCGAACAAATCCTTCTCCAGCTAAAGCGGGCAGGCTACCTTCGGAGCAAAAAGGGGCCCAATGGGGGCTATTATCTGTCCAAAGCTCCCTCGAGGATATCTGTTGCCGAGGTCATCCGGGTCATGGATGGGCCACTGGCCCCAATCGACTGCGTCAGCGTGACGGCACACGAGGTCTGCCCCCGGGAGGCGTTCTGCGGGCTAAAAGGGCTGTGGAAAGAAACAAGGGATGCCATTGCCCGGATCCTGGAAAGGACGACGTTCGCCGACCTGGCCGAGAGGACTAAGACTGCCCAGGTGATGAGTGCCGCCGAGAAGCCGGCGGGGCGAAGGACGTCCGGATAACTCCATGGATAGAAATCGAATAGCGAAGAAAAGAAAATATATAGTCGATAAAAACAATCGACAAACTAAACATATCAAAAAGGAGCATCGGATAGCTTATGAAACAACCGCGAAACCATAAGACGAACAGGCTTTGGATTCCGGCCTTCCTGTGCCTTCTGTCGGCCTCCCTCCTCTGGGCCCAAGAAAAGAAGGAAGCCCCCGCTGTGACCGCGAGCAAGGCGCTCAAACTCAGCGGGTTTACGCAGCTTCTCTACACCGCCCAGGACGTTGGGGTCGACAGCTTTTCGGTTAACCGGGCCCGCCTGACTTTTGCCGGCGAGTTCTTGAAGAATGTGCGCTATAAGTTACAGCTGGACGCCGTCAAAAGTCCGATCCTCCTCGACGCTCAGATGGAATTTGTTCTCAGCCCGGCCGCTACTTTTCGCATCGGCCAGTTCAAAGTGCCCTTCAGTCAGGAAAACCTGATGCCGAGCTCCGAGCTCGATACGATCAACCGTTCCCAGACGGTGTTGAAGCTCTGCCCAGGACGTGAAATCGGGGCTTCAGGACGCGATATCGGGGCCATCGTTTACGGAAAATATTCCATCGTCGAATATTCGGCGGGGATTTTCAACGGGGCGGGGATCAACAAGGTCGACACGAACGAGGAAAAAGACCTGGCGGCCAGGCTGCTCGTTCATCCCACCGGCTTCCTTACGATCGGAGCGTCCTTTTATGACGGGCATTATAGCGAAAAAGTCGGCTCCCCGGCCGTGACCAGGAACCGGACGGGCTTCGAAACGGCCATTATTTATAACGACTTCTCGCTCAAGGGAGAGATCATCGCGGCCAAGGATGATACGACTTCCAAGCGGGGTTGGTATCTCCAAGGGGGGTATTTTGTCATGGCCAGGACCCTCCAGGCGATCGTCAAATACGATTCCTATGACAAGAACACGGATATTTCCCTGGACCGGAGCAATCTTTTCACGTTGGGCTTGAATTGGTTTTTGGCCGACAAGACCAAGCTCATGGTCAATTTCGAGCTCTCTAAGGACGAATCGGGCAAGACCACGAACTCGGCCCTCCTGGCCCAGTTCCAGGCGGGGTTCTAAGGAGGATAGAAATGAAAAGGGTCGCAGGGACCTTAATCGTTGGAGCATTTATTCTTTTCGGCCAGTCCTTTGGCCGGACCGATCAAAAGCCCTTGGCGGGCAAGATTAGCATTTCCGGCGCCTGGGCGCTCTATCCCATGGCGGTCAAATGGCAGGAGGAATTCCAGAAAATCCAACCGGGCGTCAGGATTGACGTCCAGGCTGGCGGGGCGGGCAAAGGCATCGCCGATGTCCTGGCCGGGATGGTGGATTTTGGCATGGTTTCCCGCGATGTCCGTCCGGAAGAAGTGGCGAAAGGCGCGCTGGCCATCGCCGTGACAAAAGACGGCGTCGTGGCCACGATCAGCGATAAAAATCCATTTTTGAATGATCTCCTTAAGAAAGGCATCAGCAGAGCCCTGTTCATAGACATTTGGATCACCGCCAAGATCAGCACCTGGGGCCAGGCCCTGGGAACAAACGAGAAGAGTGCCATTCACGTCTTCACGCGATCGGATGCCTGCGGCGCCGCGGAGACCTGGGCGGCCTACCTGGGGAAACGACAGGAAGACCTGGGCGGCGTCGGAGTTTATGGCGACCCGGGGCTAGCCGATGCCATCCGGCGCGACCCTCTTGGGATCGGCTATAACAATATCAACTTCGTCTATGATGCCAAGACCCTCAAGCCGGTGAGCGGCATCGCGATCGTTCCCCTCGACCTCGACGGGAACGGGAAGATCGACGACCGGGAAAAAATTTATGCGACGCGGGATGATATCACCGGGGCCATCGCCCGGAATGTCTATCCCTCGCCCCCCGCCCGCGACCTGTACCTAGTGGCCAAAGGCAAGCCTGCCAATCCGGCGGCGGTCGAATTTCTCCGCTGGGCTTTGACCGATGGGCAGAAATACGTCCCGGAGACGGGATATATCCCGCTGAGCAAAGAAAAGCTCTTAGACGGCCTTGCCAAAATTAAATGAAAAATGGTTCTCTTCCATTTCGTGTGGGTAGAGATGGGGAACGGCATGAATAACCCGGATGGGGAGCGAGGTCGTTTCGGATCGTTCCCGGGAGGAATTAATACTTGCGGCTTCTGAAAGATCTCATCGCCCGGCGGCTCATGTTTCTTCTGACAGCCGTGCCCGGGCTTCTGGTCTTTTTGATGCTGTTTGGCCTTCTCCAGAAATCGCGGGCCATCTTGGCGCTCAAAACATTTTCCAGCCTCCTCCTCAGCTCGTCCTGGCACCCACTCAAAGGGGAATTCGGCCTCTTTCCTTTTCTTATGGGAACCTTGTGGGTAACACTCGCGGCCATGGTTATCGCTGTTCCCATTTCGCTATTGACGGCCGTCTATCTTTCCGAGTATGCGCCGAAGTTCGTCCGCGAATTTGCCAAGCCCATGATCGATCTGCTGGCCGGAATTCCTTCCGTTGTCTACGGCGTTTGGGGCGTGCTCATGGTCGTCCCCTTCGTGGGGAAGACACTGGCCCCCCTGTTCGGCACTTATTCTTCCGGGTATTGCGTGCTCTCCGGAGGGGTCGTCCTGGCCATCATGGTCTTTCCGACGATCATTCATGTCGCCCTCGAGGTCTTTTCCACGGTGCCCAACGAGCTGAGGGAGGCGTCGCTGTCCTTGGGAGCCACCAAATGGGAAACGGTCAAACACGTGGTTTTGCGCAAGGGCCTCCAAGGGATCATTGCCGCGGTCGTTCTCGGGCTATCGCGGGCTTTTGGGGAGACGATCGCCGTCCTCATGGTCGTGGGAAACGTCCCTAAGCTGCCCAAATCGATTTTCGACCCCGCTTACCCCCTGCCCGCCCTCATCGCCAACAATTACGGCGAGATGATGTCCGTGCCGCTCTACGATTCCGCCCTGATGCTGGCGGCGCTCGTGCTGCTGCTGGTTGTGCTTGTTTTTAATATCGGGGCCAGGTTCATCCTGGTCCGAGCCGAACGGAAGGCCGAATGATGAATCTCCGCCGACGCAAAATCGAAGAACGTGTTTTTCAATTCTTCATGATGGCCTCAGCGGTCGTCGTCATGGGAAGCCTGCTCCTCATCATCGGGGCCGTCGTCGTCAAAAGTCTTCCGGCCCTCAAGCTGTCCATGATTACCCAGACACCCAAGGGAGGCTACTATCTCGGGAAAGAAGGCGGCATCCTCAACGCCATTGTCGGGTCGCTGTATCTCGCTTCGGGCGCGACCCTTCTTTCGCTCCTGCTCAGCCTGCCCATCGTGCTTTTTTTGAACATTTACACAAAGAAATCCTCTGTCCTGGCGACTTGGACGCGGTTCTCGCTGGACGTCCTCTGGGGCATTCCCTCGATCGTCTACGGAGCCTTTGGTTTTATTATCATGATGTTTTTTGGGCTGCGAACGTCGCTCCTGGCCGGGATCATCACGGTCGCTTTGCTCGAGCTTCCGATCATGACGCGGGCCATGGATGAAGTCATCCGCTTGGTTCCCGAGGCATTGAAGGACGCATCCTATTCGCTCGGGGCGACGCGGCTCGAAACAGCGCTCAAGGTGATTGTCCGGCAGTCCCTTCCGGGGATCGTCACGGCCGTCCTGATTGCCTTCGGACGCGGGATTGGGGACGCGGCCTCTGTCCTTTTTACCGCCGGGTTCACCGACAGCATTCCGCGATCCCTGCTGCAGCCGGCGGCCACCCTTCCCCTGGCCATCTTCTTCCAGTTGGGCACTCCCTACCCAGAAGTCCAGCAGCGGGCTTATGCTTCGGCGGCAGTGCTGACGCTGATCATTCTTGCCATCAGCCTGGGATCGCGGCTGCTCGTCAAGAGATTTGCCAGGCATAGGATAAAATAATCGATGAAAAATTCGTGTTATTCCGGCCAGGGCAAAGTGGGCGGCGCCGAACGCGGCACCCACTTTGCCCTGGCCGGAATTATCAAGAGGTGAGGGCCATGGATTTCCAAACGCACATCAGCATCCGGAACTTGAGCGTCTCTTACGGCGCCCAGCAGGCGTTAAAAAATGTCAGCCTGGACATCCCGGACCGCAAGATCACCGTCATCATCGGGCCGTCGGGGTGCGGAAAAACGACCCTCCTTAAATCGTTGAACAGGCTGCTGGATTCGGTGGACGGCGTCAAGATCGAGGGCCAGATCTTTGTCGACGGCGAAGACATCTATGACCCCAAGATCGAAGTGACGCATATCCGGAAAAAAATGGGCCTGCTCTCCCAAAAACCGCAGGTGCTTCCCATGTCCATTTACGATAACGTCGCCTACGGCCCCCGGCTCCACAACGGCCTGGAAAAGAAAAAATTGACCCGGCTTGTCGAGGACCATCTCCAGGTCGCTGGCCTATGGGATGAGGTCAAAGACCGCCTTCACGAGCCGGCGTCCAGGCTTTCCGTAGGACAGCAACAGAGGCTGTGCCTGGCGCGCGGCCTGGCGGTCGAGCCCGAGATCATCCTCGGCGATGAGCCCACCTCGGCCTTAGACCCCCAGTCGAGCCAGAACGTCGAGCGCCGCCTGATCGAACTCAAATCGGAATACACGGTGGTCGTCGTCACCCATATCCTCCGCCAGGCGCGGCGGATCGCCGACTATCTTGCCTTCCTTTATCTGGGCGAGCTCGTCGAGCACGGCCCGGCCGTTGAAGTTTTTGCCAACCCCAAGGACCCCCGGACGCGCGCTTACCTCACCGGCGAGATCAGCTAAGTTCAAAGCGTATCTAGAAAAAAATAACTAAGATTAGGGGCTTCTGGGAGCGATTATTTTTTCAGCTTTGAGCAGAAAGTTCCCGGAATTTTCGTATTTTTTAATGATGGAGATTTTTCTTTTTTTGAGGAAGTCTTTTTCGGGCATTAATTCCGGGGTCAGGTAACAATAATCATAACTGGGAATCTGGCCCGGTTTGCTGACCAGCCCAAACTCCAGCCAAAACATGTGATCCTTCATTCGATAATAATTTGTGGCCGGCGCGAAGAGCCAGTGAATGCCTAACCGCATTTTTTCTGGAGGGGCCGAATCCTTTTCTCTCAACTGTTTTAATTCTTTAAGCATGTATTTTGTATCCGCCCCGAATTTCCAGTCCTGGACCCAGAGCGTACTCGCCGTTTGAGAAAAGTGAAAGGCGCCCAGGAGGGTCAGGAGAATGAACAAAGACGCGGCCGGGATATTCATTTTCGGACGGCTGTCAGCGAGAGATTGGATGAGAAAAACGAGGAAAAGCATGTACAACGGGATAAAAAATACAGCGGTCCTTTCGTACAGGTAAGGCGTTTGAAACAGAATGTTCTGGCCGACGGTTGAGAGGGCGGCCAGACAAAGGATGACCATCAGGAAAAAGGCGGTCCGGATTTTGAAAAAGGTCTTTCTTCGAAGGTAGACGAGAAATAGGATGAAAAAAAGGATGAAGGATAAAAAGATTAGAGAAAAGATCAAAAGAACTTGAAGGGAGAAATGGCTTTTGCCGTAAAAAGAGCTCTGAATGAGGGAAAAAACCGTATCCTGGATAAACCCCTTATTGCTTTCCCAATAGACGAAGGCTTGATATTTCCTAAAAAGATAGACCGGAAAGGCCACCAGGGCGGCTAGCATGAAGGTGGCCGCGACCAAAGGGCGAAGCTGCTCCTTGGTTAAGATCGCCCATCGTTCCAACAGCCGGCCGAGCCCAAGAACGAGGCCGAATATAGCGCCGAAGAGAACAATGACCAGAGCGGACCGGACCAGGATAGAAAGAAAAAAAGGACGGTCTCCGCCCCAATTGATCACGGGTTTCAAGTGAGGAAAGATCGCCTTCTTAAGGGAGATGGAGTCATCGCTGTAAAGAAAATAATATTTGTTGTTTTGGTCGGTTTTCCATTTCTGGATTTGTTCGGAGGTCACCTGAAACGTTTGCGGGCCGATGTGGATCTCCGCAGCCTCGATTTTATCCGGAGAGGAGAGGGGAATTCTAAACCTGATCGCCGACAGATAAAATTCCTGTTTGAGTCTCCAGAGGCCGTTTTGATGCTCGAACGGCACTTCTCCATGAAAAAGGCTGACTCCATAAACGACGGCTTCCGTTCCAGAACCGGAAAGTTTGACCGTCACGGGTTCTGTGAATCGTTCCGAAAATATGAAGTCTTGCCCAACCAGAACGATATTGAAGAAAAGGGCGAAGAGGACGAAGGCCGAGACGAGGATTTTATTTATCACGGATCGTTTCTTGACGGCGGGAAAAGCATTTTCGGGTCCCGGGTTTTTTCTGTTTAAAACAATATAGAGCCCGAGAGTGAAAAAAACTAGGCCGGCATACACATTCAGCAGAGCCAGGTTGGCCAGGACGGCGCAGGCCGCCATTCCCAGCGACCAAGACAAGTCTTTGGATCCCGACGTCTTTTGGCGGAATATCTTGTCCAGAAAAGACACATAAAAGAAAAGCCCCGCCACCATAAACGCCATGGACAATCCATACCCCCGGCAGAGAGAGAAAAAATCCAGGACATAGGGGTTGAGGTTCAAGAGCAAAAAGCCGGTGGCGGCCAGCGTCTTTTTGGTCCATTTATGGACAAGCAGGAAGGAAAATGCCAGGTACATAACATAGCCCAAGACGTTGGGAAGCCGGAGGATCCATTCCCTGTTCCCGCCGAAAACATAAAAAATCTTCGCCAGGACCGTGTTGAGGAAGTGGTTGTTAGGGGAGATAAAGTTAAAAAGCTGGAAGATATCCCCGCTCAGATAATTGAGAAAGGTCGTTGCCTCGTCATGGCTGAAAGAAATGCGGACGGCATTCAGGATTACGAACACAAGGACGAACAGGGAAAAGCCAACAATCGTGGCAAAATAGACAATCGCGCCGGGCTCTTTGAGGACGGGTTTCATCCGATCAAAGATTTTCATCCTATTCATCTTTGGCCTTCGCCAGAAGATTCCCGGACAGAGGATAGGCCCGGATAATGACGATCTTGGCGCGGTCAAAATTTTCTTCTAAATAGTAGAAATCGAACCCCGGATAGGGAGGCACGATGTCGACCTCCAGCCAGGCCGAGGTCCCTCTCTTTTCATAATAGGCCAGGGACGGGTAAAAGATCTCATCGATCCCCAGGCTGATTCTCGTCCGCTCGGGGAAGTTTTTGTCTTTCATCATTTTTAGGTCTTTGAGGAGGTCTTTTGTATCGGCATCGTTTCTCCATTCCACTGTCATGGCTGTGTTGGCCTGTTCGGCAAAATGATAGAAAGCTAGAAGGGTCATGATCGCCAGGAGAGAGAGGGAAACGATTTTTAGGGCTGTCCTGGCCAAGCAAAGTTCGCGGAACAGGAATATCAGCAGAAGCGTAAACAGAGGGATTAGAAACAGGCCTGTCCGCCCGATGAGATAGGGATTGTCGAACAGGGCCCTTTGGACAATGGTGGAAACGGATACGATCGCGAGGATTGAGAAAATGGACGATCCCGGCAAGATTTTGGCCAGAGACCTCTTTCGATATCGGCCGATGAGCAAAATGAGAAAGCCGAAAACCACAAGACAAACGAGGAGAAAAATGACTTTCTCTTGCCCGCGGAAATAGAGATTTCCGTAGAAGGAGTTGTTGATCAACGAGAAGACGGTGTCCCGCACGAATCCGGTCCGACCTCCCCAATACAATTCGCCGCTTCTTTTGAGGATATACAGAGGGTACGCGATGAACGTGGCAAGCCAAAAAGTCGTCCAGGCGAGAGGGCGGAATTGTTCATTGGCGAGAATGCGCCGCTGCTTCAGGACGAGGCCCAAGAGATAAAGGACCGCAATAAGAACGGCGTAGATGCCCAGGACCTGAAGCAATCTGATGAATAGATCAGAGAGAAATATTCGATCTCCTTTCCAATTGATCACCGGTTTGAAAATCGGGAACAGGGAGCGTTTGAGGGAAACGGAGTAATTGCTGTAGAAAACAAAATATTTTCTATGGGGATGGTCGTTCTTGATTTTGAGAAGATCGTGGGTTTCATAGCTGAACGTTTTTGGCCCGATCCGGATCTCAATCCGCTTGATCTTGTCCAAGAGGCCGGGCAGACAGCGGAACTTGATGGCCGAAAAATAGACCGGTTCATCCAGCGTCCAGATGTCCTCTTTATCGATGAGACGTCGCTGCTGTTTCCTGACGTCCATCCTGAAGACATCCATGTGTTGTTTATCGGGCTCGCTCAAGCCCGTGATCCTGACGGTCACGGGTTCATAGAGATTTTTGGAGAGGGTGAGGTCCTGGGAAACGACCAGGATGTTAAAGAGAACAGCCGCCAGGCTGCCCAGGGACCAAAAAATTCTTTTCTTTTTCGATGGGCGCGGCTCCGGTTGATCCAGGGGAGACGGCAGTCTGTTCTGACGATTCCAGACAACAAAGACAACAAAAGCCATGAGGACAAGGCCTAAATAGACATTTAACAGGCTGAAGTTGGATAGGACAGCCAGACCGGCGGCGGCCAGCGAAATCTGCAGCCGACGATAGCGGTTGGGCCGGTCGTCACCCGCCGTTTCTAGAAACGAGAAAAAAAAGAACAGGGACGCCGTGAGGAAGGCCAGGGATAATCCATATCCCCGGCAGAGAGAGAAAAAATCCAAGACATAGGGATTGGCGGCCAAGAGGAAATAGCCGAAGACGACGAGGATTTTATTTTTGACAAATCGCTGGAGGATGAGGAAGGAAAACAGGAGATAGATGACAAACGCGAGAAGATTGGGAAGCCGGAGGACGAATTCGCTGTTGCCAGCCAAGGCCGATGAACCTTTTGCGAGCAGCGTGTTCACGATGTGATTGTTGGCGGAGTTGAAATTGAAGATGGCCGTGGCGCCCGGGACGATATAGTTCAGGTATGTGGCCGCCTCGTCGAAGGTCAAGGGCGTGACGGTGGCCCTCTCGATTAAGAAAATGATAAAAAATAGAGAAATCGCGGCAATCGCGACCTTAAAGAAAACCGTCTCGATAGATCTGGGGAGCGTCTTCATTCGTCCAGAAATATTCGCCTCCCTTCATATAATCATAATCAACGGGAGTGTCAAGAATCTATTCATTCTATTTGCGTTTCACCAGGATGGTGCGGGACCGTGGATAATCTTTGATGAGAATCATCCCGCGGCTGTCGAACTCCTGCTCCAAATAGTAGAAATCGTTCCTCCCGGTTGGGGGCACGACATTGACTTCCAGCCAATCCGGATTGATTCGGGCTAGATAATATTGAAGGGTGGGATTGCGGGTGAAGGGAATACCCAGGCTGATTTGCGTGAGATCGGGAAGATTCTTTTGCCGAATGTCTGTGAGGTCCGTCAGCATCGCTTTTGTGTCGGCGTCGTTTCCCCAATCGGCAGTCTTGGCTGTGTTGGCGGTTTGATAAAAATGATAGGAGGCGAGGATCGTTAAGATGACGAGCAGGATCGCCGCCGTGCTGTTCAGCCACGCCCTCAGCCGACTGAGAGCATGAATCAAAAAAATCAAAAATAGGACAAACAGCGGGATAAAAAAAAGCGCCGTCCGTTGGAACAAATAGGGCGTGCCGAACAATATGTTCTGGAGAACAGTGGACAGAGATGAGAAGAGGAGGATGGCGAGAAGGAATGAGGCCGGCCGCAAGTTTATCAGGGCTCCCTGTCGATAATGGACGGCGAGCAAAATCAGGAACAGGAGGATGGAGAGAAGGACCAATAGAAAGAGCGCCTGCTCCTGACCGCGGAAATAGAGCTTTTCGTAGAACGATTCCGCGATCAGGGAATAGACGGTGCTCCGGATAAACCCTGTTTCCCGAGTGCCTCCCCAGGCAAAGGCTCCGCCAGTTTTAAGAACATAAAGGGAGAGGCCGAGAAATGCCGCCAGCCAAAAAGTGGTCAGCGCCAGCGGCCGGAACTGTTCCGCCCTAAGAACTTTCCCTCTCTCCAGGATTTTTCCGGCTCCGTAAATCAATAAAAGGAAAAGGGCGGCGATACCGGCGATAATGAGCATGCCCGACAAAAGAGGCTTGAGAAAAATTCCGTCTCCTTTCCAATTGATGACGGCTCCGAAGAAGGGGATCCTAGACCGCTTGAGGGACACAGAGGCGGGGCTATAGAAAACCACATGGTTTTTCTGAGGCAGGAACTCGAACGCTTTTCTCCCTGCGGCATCGAAGGAGTAGTCCTGGCTTCCGATCGAGATCCGAATGGAGTCCATTTTATCCAAGAGGCTGGGAGCGCACCGGAACTTAACAGCCGTGTATTGAGCCGTCTCTCGCATTGTCCAGGCGTCGTTCTCATAGGACAACAGTTTCTCCTGTCCATCCAGCTCGACCCTGAAAACCCGGAGACTTTGTTTGAGCTTTTCCTCGATACCCGTAATCTTGACAGTCACGGGTTCGTAAAGGTCCGACCTGAGAGCCAGATGTTGGGACATGACCAAAAGATTAAAGAGAACGGCCAGCAACGCAATCGCGGTCAAGAAGATTTTTTTCGATCGAAACGGAGTCTGAGCGGCCTGAACCACCGGGTGGCGGCTCCGGTCTTTGATATTCAAAACGACGAAGAGCACGAAGGCGCAAACGACGAGGCTGAGATAGACGTTGAATAGACTAATATTGGACAGGACAGCCAATGAGGCGAAAACCAGGGATAGTTGCAGAGGACGATACGGGTCGGAAAGTCGGAGCGAAGCGGCGTCCAGGAACAAAAAGAAGAAAAACAGGGCCGGCATCATCAGGCCCAAGGATAATCCGAATCCGCGACAGAGAGAAAAGTAATCTAAAACGTAGGGATTCAAGTTCAGCAAAAGGAAGCCGCAGACGACGACGAACCTATTTTTGATGAACCGGTCGAGGATCAAAAAAGAAAATAGGAGATAAAGGCCATAGCCCAGGAGATTGGGAAGGCGGAGGACGATTTCACTGTTTCCGGCCAATCCGCAGAAAAGTTTTGCCAGGAGTGTGTTCAAGAAATGATTGTTGGTGGCCCAGTTCAGGTTGAAAACGGCCGCGATATTCGATGATAGATACAGCAGGTAGGTCGTCGCTTCGTCTATCGTAAAGGCCACCCGCGATGCCCGAGCGACCTCATAAATCATTAAAAAAAGGGAAATTCCCAGGATCATCGGCCGATAGGAAATCTCACTCCATTTTTTTAAAAGCTTCATGATCATTCGGGCTCGAACTTCAGCAAGATATTCCCCGAGTCAGGATACCTCTTGATGACAATCATCCGGCGGCCCGCCATTCGGGCGTTGTCGAAGGTGTCTTTCAAATAATAAAAATCATTCCCTTTGTACGGAGGTGCCCCATGGACCTCCAGCCAGGCCGCATCGCCACGTCTCAAATAATATTGCAGGGAAGGATAAAAGGCATTCTCGATCCCCAGGCTGATTCCCGGATATCGATCGAGATCTTTGTCTTTGATCTCTTGGAGATCCTTGAGCATGGATTTCGTGTCAGCCTCGCTTCTCGATTCCACGGTCATGGCCGTGTTGGCGCGTTCAGAGAAATGATAAATGGACAAGATGGTCAGGACGGCGGCGAGGGAGACAGAGATCATTTTCAAGCCTGCCTTCCCCCGGCTGAGATATTGAAACAAGAAAATGAGTGCCAGCATGAACAGGGGGATGAAGAACAGGGCCGTCCGTCCGATCGGATAAGGATTGCCCAGAGCAGTGCTCTGCAAAACGGTCGCGACGGAGGTGAGGACCAGGATCGAGACCGTGGAGAGTCCCGGCAGCACTTCGGCCAAGGTCCTCTTTCGATAGTGCCCGAAGAGCAGGCTCAAAAATCCGATCAGGGCAAGACACGCAACGACAAAAACCGCCCATTCCTGCCGGCGAAAATACAATTCTCCGTAGAAGGAATTGTTGATCAGGGAGAACACAGTGTCCCGGATAAACCCGGTGCGCCCCCCGTACCACAGCGCGCCGCCGCTCTTTAGGAGATAAATTGGGTAGCCAATGAACATCGCGAGCAAAAAAGTCGTCCCAGCGAGAGGCCGGAATTGATGGAGTGTCAGAATCTTCCGGCGCGCAAGGCCTCGGCCCAAGAATAACAAGATGGCCAAACCCAAGATCCAGAACGCCAGGACGATCAGCAAACGCCGAAGAGAATGGGAAACGAGGGCCTGATCGCCTTTCCAATTGATGACGGGTTTGAACGCCGGGATGATGGAGCGCTTAAGCGACATGGAGTATTGGCTGGAAAAAACTGAATATTTTTTGGACGCCGCATTCCTGAGCTTGGCCAGATCAGAAGCCTCATAGACAAAGGTTTCAGGGCCGATGAGGATTTGGATCTGCTTGATATGACTCAAGATAGAGGGAAGGCATCGGAACTTGACGGCCGTGAAATACGCCGGCTGCTCAAGACGCCAAAAGCCGTCTTTATAGCTTAGTGGCTGTTCCTCGTTCTTGATGTCGAGCCTGAAAACCTGGATAGCCTGCCTCTCCTGCTCGTCGAACCCGGTGATCTTGACCGTCACGGGTTCGAAGAAATTTTCGGCCAAGCTGAAGTCCTGGGCGATCACCAAGAGATTGAAGACCACGGCCGCCACGGCGAGAACGGCCAAGAGGAGGGGTTTCTTTTGGGCATGATTTTGGACGGGCGGAGCGGCTGCCGCAGCGAGCTTCGCTTTTGAGTTCAAGACGACGAAGAATCCTAAGGCGACAACGACCAAGCTTAAATAGACATTTAATAAATTGAAGTTCGCCAGAACGCCGAAGGCTGCAGCGGCGAGCGAATACTGCAAGCGGCGATCGCCGTCGGGTTCGTTCTTGATCGTTTTGTCCAGGAACGAGAAAAAGAAAAACAGGGCCGCCATGAGACAGGCCAGAGACAATCCGTATCCCCGGCAGAGAGAGAAAAATTCCAGAACGTAAGGATTCAAGCTGAGCAAGAGGAATCCGCAGACGGCCATCAGTTTGTTCTTGATGAAGCGGTCGACGATGAGGAACGAAATCAGGAGATAGATGACGAATCCCAGGAGATTGGGCAGCCGGAGGATGAGCTCGCTCGTCCCCGCCGCAGCACTGAACAATTTGGCCAGCACCGTGTTCAGGAAATGATTGTTGGCCGAGTTGAAGTTGAATATAGCCAGGACGTTCGATGACAGATAGTTCAGGAACGTGTTGGCCTCATCGAAGTAGAAGGTCGCTCGGGCCGCCCGGAGGACCTCGAATAGGATGAGGGCAAGAGAAACCGCCAGGATCAAGAGTCGATCGAGCGTCAAATCGGATTTTTTGAACGATCTCATCATCACTCGTCTTCGGGTTTCATCAAAACATCCCCGGAGATGGGATACCTTTTTATGAGAACAAGCCGGGGGCTGGTCATCCGGGAGGTATCAAAGTTCTCGTCAAAATAATAGAAATCAAAGCCCTCATACGGAGGTGCCGGACGGACCTCGAGCCAAGCCGGCTTGAGCCGTTTTAGATAGTACTGGAAGGATGGGTTGAAGCCCGCAGCGACTCCTAGGCGAATTCTGGGCCGGTCGGAGAAGTTGGCCTCTTTGAGCCCGGGCAAGTCATGGAGGACGGATTTTGTATCTGCATCGCTTCGCCAATCCAAGGCCATGGTCGTGTTGGCGGATTGAGAAAAGTGATAGAGGGACAGGATCGTCACGAGGACCAGGAGAGGCACCGAGATAATGTTCAGGCTTCTATTCAACCGGCCGACATCTTGAAAAATGAATATCAGAAAGAGCATGAACAGTGGGATGAGAAAGAGGGCCGTTCTTTGGAACAAATAAGCGGCGTTAAACAGAGCTCTGAGCAAAATGCTGGAAACGGATATCAGGAGGAGGATGGTCAGAAGACTCAAACCGGGCAAAAAGTTTGTCAGCGCCCTCTTTCGAGCCTGGACAAAGAACACCGTCAGGAAACAGAGAATGGACAGACAGGCAAAGAGAAGGATCACATGTTCTTGGCGGGGGAAATAGGTCTTTCCGTAGAAAGATTTATAGATTAGGGATAACAGCGTGTCGTGGATAAACCCGTTTTGCCCTCCATAATTGAATTCACCGCTCCTCTTGAGAATATAGAGGGGGTATCCCACGAACGCCGCCAGCATCAGGCTTGTGGTCGCGAGAGGGCGGAACTGTTCCGCGAGGAGGATCTTCCATCGCCGCAGAAGTCTGCCGCCGCCCCCGGTCAGCAGAATGATCAGGATGGCGATCCCCAGAACCAAAAGGATCCTGGGCAGAATGGATTTGAGATAGAACCCATCTCCTCTCCAATTGATCACAGACTGGAACGTGGGCATGAAGGAGCGCTTGAGGGATACGGAGCCCGGGCTGGCGAAAACGGCAATATTTTTTTGGGGAACTCCCATGGACTTTTTGATATCAGAGGATTTCACGGCAAATGTTTTTCGTCCGATAACGATCTCGATATTTTTGACCTTATCCAGAAGACGGACAGGGCATCGGAACTTGATGGCTGTAAAATAAGCCGGCTCATCCAACTTCCATAAGTCCCCCTGATACGTCAGCCGCCTCTCTTGGTTTTCTATCTCGAGTCTGAAAACATCCATGTTTTGCTTGTCTTCTTCGTTCAAGCCCGTGATCCGGACCGTGACGGGCTCAAAGAGCTTTTGGATCAGGTTGAGATCCTGGGAAATGACCAGGATATTGAAGAGAACGGCCGCGGCGGCCATCCCCAGCCAGAGGGCTTTTTTCTTTTTGGGCCGACGTTCGACAGACGGGACGAGAAGAGTCGAATTGTCTCTATGATTCCAGCTGACAAAAAAGATCAAGGACAGAAGCACAAGGCTTAAATAAACATACAATAAAACAAAACTCGACAGGACGGCCAGGCCGGCGGCGATGAGCGAATACTGCAGATGGCGAGGTCCATCCGGCCGATGAAGGAGTGTTTTGTCCAGGAACGAGAAAAAGAAGAACAGGGAGGCCATGAGAAAGCCGAGGGATAATCCATAGCCCCGACATAGGGAGAAGAAATCGACGACATAAGGGTTGATGCAAAGCAGCAGATATCCGCAGACAACGATAACCTTATTTTTGACAAATCGGTCTAGAATCAAAAAAGCGAAAAAGAGATAAACACCATATCCCAGGAGATTGGGCAAGCGCAGAACAAGTTCGCTCTGCCCGGCCAGGAGGCTGGCGCATTTTGTGAGGAGCGTGTTCAGGAAGTGATTGTTGCCCGTGCCAAAGGTGAACATTGTTAGGAAGTTCGTGGGGATGTAAAACAGATACGTCGTCGCCTCATCGATGGTGAAAGACGCCCGGGCTGCCCGGACGGCCTCGAATGTCAGGGAAAAAAGGGCGATCCCGAGAATCATGAGTTTGTAGAAAGTGGGCCCTTTTTTTTTGAGGAGATTCATCATCGGTCCGGAGATATTTTTCTCCATTCATCTAATAATAAAAAAATGGGAGTGTCAAGAAAATCCATCCCATTGCATATTTTCTAGGGAGATCCTTCGAGCTGAGAAACGATGTTGGATTCTCGAACCCAATCCACGGTCACGGACGTATTGGCCGTCCGATAAAAGTGATAGAGCGACAGGATGGCCACGATTACCAGGAGTGAGACAGCGATGAAATTCAGGCTTCGCTTCAGCCGGCTGAGGGATTGGGCCAGGAAGATGAGAAGAAGCGTAAACAGTGGGATCAAGAAGAGGGCCGTTCGTCCCATTAAATACGGGTTGCCGAACAGGACTTTCTGCGAAATCGTGAGAACAGACGAGAGGAAGAGGATGGCCAGGACCGATAAGCCTGGCCGGGCGTTAGTCAGAAATCCCTTTCGCACCTGGACAAATAAGACAATCAAAAAGCAAAGAATAGACGAGAGGATCAAAAGCCCGATCAGCGGTTCCTGCCAGGGAAAATACGATGCGCCGTAGAAGGAATTATGAATGAGGGAAAACACGGTATCCCGGATAAACCCATTCTGTCCCCCGTAATAAAGTTCACCGCTTCTCTTGAGAATTGCGAGCGGGTAGCCGGTAAACAACCCCAGAAGGATTGTGGTCAAGGCTAGGGGACGAAATTGCTCCGCGGTCAGGATTCGCCATCGCCCGAGGAGCCTGCCGAATCCATAGATCAGTCCGATGCCCAGGCCGGCGATGCCGGCGACGAGCAGGATTCTCCAGAGTAAAGCCTCGAGAAAAATCGGATCGCCCCGCCAGTTGATCATCGCCCTGAAAGCCGGGATCAAAGAGCGCTTGAGGGAGACGGCTTTCTTGGCCATGAAGACGGCATAGCCTTCCACGTTATAAACCTGAAACCTTTTGATGTCGACGGAATCGTACGAAAACTTTTGGGGGCCGATCCGGATCTCGATCCGCTTGACCTTGCTCAGGAGGCCGGGCGGGCAGCGGAACTTGATCGCTTTGAAATAGATGGTGTCCTCCGTCTTCCAGAGGTCGCCCGTGTTGGGCAATTCCCCCTCCAGGTTTTGGGTGTCGATTCTCAGGACTTTCATTTGGGCTTTGTCTTTATCGTCCAGGCCGGTGATTTTGACGGCTACCGGTTCAAAGAAGCGTCCGGCCAGGCCGAAATCCTGGCTCATGACGGAAAAATTGAAAAGGACGGCCGCCAGGACGAGAAGGGCCGGGAGGATTCTACGGCGGGGGCGCTTCCCGAAAGGGGGCTGGGCCGCCGGTCGGCCGAGCCGTTCCCTAGAATTCTGGACGACGAGAACCATAAACGAAAAAAAGACCAGGCTGAGATAGATATTGAGCAGGACAAAGTTGGAGAGGACGGCCAGAGAGAGGGCCGCCAAGGAAAGATACAAATGCCGCAGGCCCCTCGGATCTCGCGAGGCCGTTTCTTCCAAGAACGAGAAGAAAAAATACAACCCGGCCATGAGAAAGCCGAGCGATAGGCCGTAGCCCCGGCTGAGAGAAAAGAAATCCAGGATATAGGGATTGACGTTCAGCAGGAGAAAACCGGAGACGACGAGGATCCGATTCTTGACGAAACGGTCCAAAAGGAGAAAGGCCGAGACAAGATAGACGACATAGGCCAGGAGATTGGGAAGGCGGAGGACCAGTTCGCTCGAACCGGCCAGGCCGTAGAAAAATTTTGTGAGGACCGTGTTCAAAAAATGGTTGTTGGCTGAACCGAAGCTGAAGACGGCCAGGACATTCGTCGAGACGAACTTGCGGAAGGTGCCCGCTTCATCGGGAGTGAAGGGCACGCGGGCCGCCCGGAGGACTTCATAGATGACGAAAAAGACGGAGAGACCCAGGATGAGGAGATGAGAACAAATTCTCCCGAAGCGCGTCCGGGTCTTCATCCTCAAGGCGGAGCTGTTTTTAATTGAATTCCTTCAAAAATTCGTAGAAGTTGATCTCGTTGGCGTCCAATCCGTATTTGTACACGTATTGCCCGGCCAAGCGCGAGGCGAATACGGCCTTCATATACGTCGCCGGCACCCGCTTCAGCAATTTATCGTGCCCGACTAAATCCAAGAGCGCCGACGGGCAGCCGCAGGTGCAGACTTTCTTGACGAGCGCCTTATTGGAGAACAGGTCGGACCCGATGATCGCGTCCTTGATCTGGTTGATCTTGGCGCTGATCAGGTCGGTCAGCACGGCCCTCGGGACCCTCTTGGCCTTGTTCTCCTTCCAGATGATCTCGAACTCGAGGGAGGCATTTTCCCGGATGATCTCCAGGATCTGCTCGATGTAGGCATGCCGAAACTCGGGAATGAGGCCGTCCTTCACGCACATGTTCTTGTCGAATTCTTCGTCCGTGAGCGCCAGGCTGGCCAGCACCTCGAGCGAGGACGAGGTGACCCCGCCCTTATTGGCCGAGGCGTCTTTGTAGATGATGACGCCTTTTTCCTCCAGGCGCAGCCGGGCCTGCTGGGTGATGAAAAGGTTGGCCCCTTCGATGATGACCTTGAAGCGGGGCTCGCCGTTCTCATTCACGTAGTTCTGCCAGTTATTGATGTTGATCGATGCCGGCCGTCCGCCGCAGGGAACGAACAGGTCGGCCTTGAACAGCGGATGAAGATGGAATGTGTTGCGGAATTCAAAGCCGCTCTCGACACGCTCACCCTGTGGGAGGGCGATATCGCGGTCCTTGACGTTGACCAGAAAACCGCCCGTCGAGAGACGGTCCTTGGGGAAGTTCTCGACCATCTTTCGCGCCTTGGCCAGCTTCCTCAGCTCTTTGCGGTCGAGACCTTCGGCGTCATAGAGGACGCCCGAGCCGTCGACGACGGCCAGGATCTTGTCCTTGGAAATGAGGATCTCGTTTGAGCCCAGGTCTCCGTCCGGACCGCCAGTCATGACCTTGGTGATCTCCTCCTCCTTGATCCCGAGCTTCTGGAGCGTGTCCAGGACATACTGGTGGGTGGAATTGGTCGTCATGCCGTAGAGGTCGTGCGGGATGCCCCCCATGGTGACCGGCTTTCCGGTCGAGAAGGCTCTCCAGAAGGCGTAGCCGCGGGCCTTGCCCCGGAGAGCGGCCCATTCCATGAGCTCGGCCGTTCCCTCATCCGGCCCCAGGAAGAGGATGACCTCCTGCCCGTAATAATCCACGATGTTCGGGTCGGGCAGCACGAGGTCGAGCAGCCCATCGACGTATTTCTTGAAGCTGGACTCGGATTTGTCCATGAAGCCCCAGTTGAGGAGGATCGTTCCCTTGGAGCCGCCCTCGGGCAGGTCCTTGTTCTTGCTCTGCTGGGTTAGGGCCAGGTTGTAGTTCTCGTCGAAGATAAAATCCGAGTTGGCCAGGTAGGTCTGGATATTGGAAGACCGGACGATCCGGATGCCGCCGCGCGCGATGTCCCGGAAGCGGATATGGAAGCCGCGGAACTCGGCGCCGACGACATGGAAAATGCCGAACGGGGTGACGGGGTAATCCACCTTGTTTAGGTAGGCCGGATTGTACATAAAGGACAAGGCCGTCTTTTCCTTGATATAAAAATTGGACCGAAGGGAAGCTTTGATGAACATCAGGACGGCCAGCACGATGTCGCGGTCGATATCGATCTTGATATTGCGGAGGATGTCTTTCTTGAGCTCGGCCATCTCCGGTTCGATGGCGTGGCCCTTGCGGTAAGGGCTGAATTTCTTTTCGAAAAGCTTGAAGGCCTTTTTGATGAATTCGTAATTGTCCGTCAGGGCTTCCCAGACCCGCGATTCATGGTAAGTGTCTTTGACGAGTTTCGTCCGCAGGGTCCTGAGGATGCCCAGGAGCTCGGGCGAGTCCTTGAGGGCGTCGGCGAGCTTCAAGTATTCTTCATTGTAGCCGCTCAGGAACTGGTGGGCGAAGCTCCAGGCAGAGACGCCGAAAACCATTTCCTGGGCGTTGAGCTTTCCTTCGCGGAAGAGCTGGGACAGAGGGCTTTCGGGGATGGCATACACCAGGCTAATGTCCTCGATGAGATCCTGGACGAGCCGCTCGTCTTCGATATTGTCCAAGTAGATGGAGATGACAGTCTTTCCGTTGGCCAGCTGCTCGATATACTTGCGGTTGGACACCAGGTTGTGGGAGTTGAGCACGTCGGAAATGTTGGAAAAGAAGCGGCGGCTCGAATCGCGGAGGGTGATGATCATGAGGCGCAGCTCTTTTGTCTTTGCGTCGTGGGAGACATCAATGAGCGGACTCTCCCATCCCTGGTGCTGCTTGACCAGCTTCTGGAACCGCTGCAGGGTTTCTTCGGGCACGGACTCCAAAAAAGCCTTGTCGGCGAGCTTCCTGATATCGGTTTCATCGGCCAGGACCGTGCCCATGTCGAAAGTCGGTCTATAGACCAGATACATCCTTAGGTACTCGAGGCCGGCGGCCTTCCGCGATGTCCGGTAACACTGGAGCCTGTCATGGGGATACTTTTCTTCGATCTTCCGTTCGATCTCGAGGGCCCGGAAATGATAGTCATCGACAAGGTAGATGGCTTCGTTCTCGAGCTCGGTGCTGAAATCGATCTTGACGATTTTTTCCTGCTTGACCGTTGCCAGGATCTCCGCCGCCATGAGGGCTTCGATATGCTTGGCGACCGTCTCCAGCGGCGTGGTTTTGAAATAATAGGCGTTCATCGCCAGACCGGCGCAGAACCAATTGAGCTCTTCCCGAACGGCCGTCTGGGTGAAGCGGCCGTGGTTGAGGATGGTTTCTTCGATCTTGCGAATCTGGGCTTCGTTGAGAACCGACCTGCAGGCGATTTCCTGTAGGGTTTTCATCGCATTACTCCTTGAACAAGCCGAATCAGAAAAAAAAGTGAAATAAATTATACCAGAAAATAGGTTCGGCTAAAATACAGGTAGACATTTGCCTGGGTACTTCTCTTTCATCTCGTTTGGGCACAAAAGGGAAACGACCCGGAGACGGCTGAAGCGACCATGGAGGGTTTAGCCTTCCCGAGTCTTCCTTCGAGGGAAGCCGGCTCGGAAGAAGCCGGCCGGCGAAGTTGTCTGAGCTTCCCGGCGAACATCCGTAAAATCGAGGCCGGGAAGCGAGTTCTTCGCCGCCGAGAAGGAGGGCTCGGGAACGGCGTGAAAAACCCGGATGGGGAGCGAGGCCGTCTCCGGATCGTTTCCCATTCAATTTTTATTCAATTTCCAGCTCGATTTTTTCGAGCAGCAGCTCGGTTCCCTGCAGGATTTTGAGGTTCGTCGAGCCGCACGAGGGACAGACGAAAATATAGCTGTCTAGGAGGGCTTCCCACCCGCAACTCTGGCACAGCACTTTGAGCGGGAGCTCTTCGATCTCCAGCCGCGCCGAATCGGCGATGGTCTCCTTTTTGTAGGCGTCGAAGGCCGTTTCCAGCGCCTCGGGCACGACGCCCGAGAGCCTTCCTACGTTCAGCTTGACGCGGGTGATTTTCAGGGCCTGCTGTTCCCCGGCTTTTTCGAGGAGGATCTCGAAGAGGCTGGCGATGATCGAAAGTTCATGCATGGACCGGCCGGCGGAGCGAGGCGATGAAGAAATGGACGAGCTCGTCCAATCCCTGTCCCGTGACGGCGGACGTTAAAAAAATCTTCAACCGGGGGTTGAGCTCGAGGGCTTCTTTTTTCGCTTTTTCCGGATCAAAAGGCAGGTGTGGAATCAGGTCGGCCTTGGTCAGGATCAGGCAATCGGAAGTGATGAAGGCCTTGGGATATTTCTTGGGCTTATCGTCTCCCTCCGGCGCCGAAAGCAGGACGCAGCGCAGGCGTTCTCCCAGCTCGTAGCTGGCGGGACAGACCAGGTTTCCGACGTTTTCGATAAACAGGAAATCCAACTCCGTCGGCAGCTCGGGCAGGATGTTGGCCACCATTTTGGCCTCCAAATGGCAGGCGCCCCCGGTCGTGATCTGCCAGGCCGGCACACCTTTGGCCCGGATCCGTTCCGCATCCCGCTCCGTTTCGATGTCGCCTTCAATCACGGCCATTCGAAAGCCTGCCTTCAGACTCTCGGCGAGTTTTTCGAGCAGCGCCGTCTTGCCCGCCCCGGGAGAGCTCATGAAATTAACAGCCAGGATCTTCCTGTCTTCGAGCTTGGCTCGGATCTCGGCGGCGATCTTTTTGTTCGAGCCGAGAATATCTTGGACGACGATGACTTCTTTGTGTTTCAAGGTCTTTTCGGACATAAGCACTCTCTCAACAACTCTCGAGTTTTTTGGCCGATGGTCGGAAGCCGGAGGGCCGTCTCCTCGCTCAAGCCTTCACCCAAATTATAGATGTTTTTGGCCCCGACGGCTAGGATGTTCATTTGAGGGCCATCCGGGGACCTTTGAGAAAATCCGTCAGGAACTCCAGCGCCCCCGAGAGGTTCTTTTCGCCTTCTTCGGACAGGGATTCTCCCATGTCCCAGTCGTATCCTTTTATGGCGAGAGCAAAGGCTTTCGGCGTGCGGCCGTAAAGTTCCTGAGACAGGGCAAGCACGGATTCAGGGGACATTTCGTGGGTTGTGAAGGCAATAGTCTCGGAAGGCCCGATTTCTGAAAACTTCCAGGGAGAATCGATTTTCTTGGAAGCATCGGCGAAGACCACGACATCGTAGTCCTTGATCTTCAGGGCTTCCTCAATGTTGAGCTGGTAGCGAATTTCGAGGTCGGCAGCCGCGACGCCCTCCTCTTGAAGCCGGGCGATTAGCCGGGGCCCCAGGCCGTCATCGCGACGGCCTGGATTTCCGATTCCGTAGACGAGAACTTTTATTTCTTTTTGCAATCCAGCAGGCGTCCGCGCGAATCGTAAAGCTCGACCTCGAGCGGCATTGTTCCCAGGGCATGGGTAGCGCAGCTCAGGCACGGGTCGTAGGCCCGGATGGCGATCTCGACGCGGTTCAGCATCCCTTCCGTAATTTCCGGTTTTTTCTCGAGGATGTTCTTGGCCACCCAGTGGACGGCCCTATTCATCGGCTCGTTGTTGTTGGTGGTGGAGACGATGAGGTTGGCCATCGTGACTTGGTCATCGTCGTTGATGCGGTAGTGATGGAAGAGCGTGCCGCGGGGAGCCTCGACCAGGCCCACCCCTTCATGGGCCTTTTTGCCCTTTTTCAAGAGGTCTTCGCCCTGGAGGTCGGGATCGAGCAGGAGCTCTTTGATGACCTCCCCGGAGTGCAGCAGCTCGATCAGCCGGGCCCAGTGCGTATGCATCGTCATATTGTTGGGCTTGCCCTTCGTGTAAGCCTTGAAAACCTCGAATTCCTTCTGGGCGAGGGGCGTGGGGATGAAATCGCTCGTATTCAACCGCGCCAGAGGGCCGACGCGGTACCAGCCGTCCTTCTTGCCGAGGGACCGAAGGTAAGGAAACTTCATGTAGGACCAGAGCTTCACTTCCTCACCGATGTAATCCAGATAATTTCGGTAATCGACGTCATTGAGGATTTTTTTGCCGCCCGCATCGACCGCCCTCAGCAGGCCGTGGTAGAAATCGAGCGCGCCGTCCTTCCGGACCAGGCTCAGGTGGTTGGAGGGGAATGCGGCGAAGCCATCGATCAGGTCCTTGTTCTTTTGATGAAAGTCCTTGAAGAAGTCCACAGCCCCTTGTGCCCAGGCGATCATCTTGTCGATGTTCATCGGGTCCGGGGCCTTGAGGAACGAATCCCTTTCTTCGGGGCTGAGGTTCTTGTTGATGCCGCCGGGGATAGCGCCCGTTCCATGGATCTTCTTCCCCGCCGTGGCCAGGATGACCTCCTGGCCGAACTTGCGCATGAGAACTCCCTGGACGGCCAGGTCCTTGTATTTGAGCGCCACGCCGATGACGTTGCGAATGGCGGGATCGGCGTCCGCCCCAAAGAGGAGGTCGGGCGAAGCCAGGTGGAAGAAGTGCAGGGCATGCGATTGGAACATCTGACCGTAATGCATCAGCCGCCGCATTTTTTCCGCCGTCGGCGTCAGCCCGTCCGGGCCGACGCCCACAATCACGTCCGTCGCTTTGGCTGCGGCGAGGTGATGACTCACCGGGCAAATGCCGCACAGCCTCTCGACCAGAACCGGCATTTCCCAGTAGGGACGGCCTTGGACAAATCGTTCGAAGCCCCGGAATTCCACGACGTGGAACCTGGTCTGAGCGACCTGGCCGCGGTCATCGAGGCGGATCGTGACTTTACCGTGGCCCTCGATTCTTGTCACCGGTTCGATTGTGATTTTTCTTGCCATGGTCTTATTCCTTCAGTCAAACTTGATGAGGTTGTAGGTCAGGCCGAGGGGCTTGCCCCCGACAAGCGCGGTGAGGGCTTCCCAGATGAGGTCGGCGGACGGAGGGCAGCCGGGCAGAAAGTAATCGATCTTGACGATCTCGTGGAGGGGATAGACCTTGTCCAAAATGATCGGCAGTTCTTCGTCGTTGGGGATGATCTGATCATCCACGGTTGGGCAGCGGAGGTAGGCCTCCTCCAGGCATTCCTTGATGGGAATCCCGTTGCGCATGGCCGGCAGGCCGCCCATGATGGCGCATTCGCCGACCGCGACCAGAGCCTTGCAGTTCTTCCGGAAGGAGCGCAGGACTTCGACGTTCTCACTGTTGCAGCAGCCGCCTTCGATCAGGCCGACATCGCAGGGCTTGGTGAAGGTCTTGATGTCATCGATCGGGGACTTGTTGAATTCGACGAGCTCGATCAGCTGCAGGATCTTTGCGTCGATGTCCAGGACGGACATGTGGCAGCCGAAACAACCCGCCAAAGAGGCCGTGGCGATGATGGGTTTACTCATGGTCGTCTCTCCTCAACTCCGTTTGTTCTCAAACTCGCTGCCGATCGGTTTATGGTCGAATTTGCGTTTTCCGATGGGAACGGTGAAGCCGACTTCTTTCTTCAGAAGAGCGCCGACCGGGCACAGGTCCATGGCCTTCTTGGCCTCCGCCGCTGAAACTGCCGCGACAAGGTCATGGTCGAAAGCAATCTTCTTTTTCCCGGACCGTTTAACGGGCCCGAAAACGGCTTTCCCGTCTTTGGCCTTGACGCCCCTCACGCAGCGAAGGCATTGGATGCACCGGTTTTGTTCGAAGAGGAGGTTTGGCCCCGCAGGCTCGACCTGTCGCACCGGAAACTGGTAAGGAAAGCGGGGAACGAGCATCTGGTAGCGGTAGGCCAGCGCCTGCAGCTCACAATTGCCGCTTTTTTGACAGGTCGGGCAGAGGTGGTTTCCTTCGACAAAGAGCATCTCGATGAGCGATTTTCTCATGTCTTCCAGGTCCGGGACGATGTTCTCCACCGCCATGCCTTCCGCCACCGGCTGGGTGCAAGCCGCCATGTGGCCCCTGCCCACCCGGACCGTGCAGACCCGGCAGCTTCCGGCCGGCTTGAGTCCCTCATACCTGCACAGCGCGGGGATGTAGACGCCGTTGGCCTGGGCCGCTTCCATGATGGTCTGGCCGGGCTCGGCGAAGCACTCTTTTCCGTCGATCGTGAATTTGATCTTATTCATGATGGGCCTTTGTGAGGGTCTGTCCGGTCACGCTCGAAGCGGCCTTGACGGCCGCCTCCAGATCGAATTCCGAGACATAATCCGTGTCCTTTGTGACCTTGGCCTCGTACATTTCCCGGAAATTCTGGAGCGTCGTTAGGATCGGATTGGGGGAGGTCTGGCCGAGCCCGCAGCGACTCATGGCCTTGATGGTCTTGCCCCAGGCCTCGATCTCCTGGAGGTCCTTGGTTGTCCCTTTTCCGACTGTGATTTTTTTCAGCTTTTTCTTGAGGAGGATGTTGCCGGCCCGGCAGGGCACGCACCAGCCGCAGGATTCCTCGATGAAGAAATCCATGAAGTTATGGATGACTTCGAACAGGTCCCGCTGGGGCCCGATGATGATGACCGACCCTCCGGTGGGGAGGTCTTCAAAGCACAGCTTGCGCTCGAACTGGCCGCGGGAGATACAGGTTCCCGATGGGCCGCCGACCTGGACCGCCTGAGCGTCCAGAGCGCCGGCCATCTTCAGGAGGTCCTGAACCTTCAGGCCGAATTCGGTTTCGTACACGCCCGGCCTGGCACAGTCTCCGGAAACGCTCAGAAGCTTCGTCCCCGCCGATTTCGGCGTTCCCATGGACTTGAACCATCCGGCGCCCCTGTCCAGGATGCGTGCGGCCGCACACAGCGTCTCGACGTTGTTCACCGTCGTGGGGAGGCCGCGGTAGCCAAAGGTGACCGGGAAGGGAGGCCTGTCTCTCGGTTCGCCGCGTTTCCCTTCCGCGGATTCGAGCAGGGCCGATTCCTCGCCGCAGACATAGGCTCCGGCGCCCAATGTGATGGTGATGTCAAAATGGCAGCCCTTTTTACCGGCAATATTTTTACCCAGATAGTTTTTCTTTCTAAGGTCATCGAGCGCTTTCTCGAGATGCGCTTTGAGATAAGCGTATTCTCCGCGGAGATAGAGGATTCCCTCTTTGGCGCCGACGGCATAGCCGGCGACCGCCATGCCCTCAAAAAGAAGGTGGGGCATTTCGGTCAAGATGACCCGGTCCTTGAAGGTCCCGGGTTCGCCCTCGTCGGCATTGCACACGACGTAGTGTGGGAAAGCTTTTTCCCGGCCGCAAAACTCCCATTTCAGGCCGGTCGGAAATCCGGCCCCGCCCCGTCCCAGCAGGTTGGCCCTTTTGATCTCCGCGATCACGTCTTCGGGCGTCCATGTGACGGCCTTCTTGATGGCCGCGCCGGACTTGAACGGGGCGAAGAGCACCTGGCCTTTTTTGCGGATGTTGTTGCAGACCATGGCCCGGACGAGCCGCGACTGATTGGCTCCGTCGCCCAGCGTTTTGACCAGCTTGTGCGCGTCCCGGCCGGCCTTCATGGCGGCAACGAGCGCCTTGACTTTGGACTTGGTCAGCTTGGTAAAGACGACCCCGTTGATGATGGCCGAGGGCTCCTGGTCGTTCATCCCGATGCAGGATGTCTCATACAGGCCGATGAGGCCGTCGGCCGTGGTTTCGCCGAATCGGCAGCCGGCTTCTTTTTCGAAGGCCTCGGCGACCGCAGTCCGGCCTTTCATATCAGCCACGACATTGGTGTTCAGGTAAACGGCGTACTTGCCCAGGGGAGCTGTCGAAAAGAAGTGATAAAACGTGGCGACGCCCTCGACATCCACTTTCGAAATATTGAGAAGCGCCGCGATTTCGGCGACGGCTTCCGGAGATACCCGGCCGAGCTCTTTCTGGACGTCCCTGACGATTTCGATGAGACGGGAGGCGTCCTTCTTGTGCCCGGCCACAATCGACTTTATAAATCCCTTTTGTGGCATGGCAAACCTCGTCTTTTATGAATTAAATATGAACATAAAATGAACCTACCTATATAACATAAATGGGAACGCGAAACAAACGGAGATTGGGATGCTTCATTGGCGGCCGGACATACCTCCGTTTCTGGGAAAAAAACGCCCCCGAAAATTGATTTTTACTCCCGTTCTTCCTATAATGCCATCACATGAAATCCTCCATCGATATCGACCATGTCTGCGCTCTTGCCCATCTGCGCTTGACCGAGAAGGAGAAGGAGGTCCTGGCGCCGCAGCTGGCCGAGATCGTGGAATGGGTCGGCCGGCTGGAGGAGCTGAGACTGCCCATGTCTTCCCAAGGTCCGGATTCTCATCTGCCTTTTTCCCTGGTTTTTCGACCCGATGAGGCCCGTCCCTCTCAGCCGCTGGAGACGGCTTTGGCTAATGCCCCGGAGAAGGCGGGGCCTTTTATCAAAGTCCCGAAGGTCATCGAAGAAAAATGAGCGTGACCTCTTTCCGTCTGAGCGAGATTCAGTCGCTTGTCGCGAAAAAAGAGCTGAAAGCCGAGGAGGTCATCCGGGCCTATCTCGAACGGATTGAGAAGCAGGAGCCCGCCGTGGCGGCGTTCATTTCCGTGGAGGGCGAAAAAGCCCTGGAGCGAGCCAGGGCGGTGGACCGGAAAAGGGAAAAGGGAAGCCTGGCCGGCGTCCCCGTGGCCGTCAAGGACAACATTCTCATCCAAGGGATGCGGGCGACTTGCGGCTCCCGGATCCTGGAGAACTTTATCGCGCCCTATAGCGCCACGGTCATTGAGAAACTTGCCGCTGAAGATGCCGTGTTTATCGGCAAGACCAACCTTGACGAGTTCGGCATGGGATCATCGACGGAGAGCTCGGCCTTTTTTGTCACCCGGAATCCCTGGGATTTGAGCCGCGTCCCCGGCGGTTCGAGCGGGGGCTCGGCGGCGGCCGTGGCGGCCGGCGAGGCGGCGGCAGCCTTGGGCTCAGACACGGGAGGCTCAGTCCGGCAGCCGGCAGCTTTTTGCGGCGTGGTCGGGCTGAAGCCGACCTACGGCCGTGTCTCGCGATATGGACTGGTCGCTTATGCCTCGTCCCTCGACCAGATCGGGCCGTTGACCAGGACCGTCGAAGATTGCGCCCTGTTGACCAAGATCATCTCCGGCCCTGACGGACGAGATTCGACGCTCGCCGATCGGCCGGTACCGGATTTCCCAAAGGTGATGAAAGAGACGCTGGGGCCGTTCAAGGCCGCTCATCTCAAGGAGGCGCTGATCGAGAAGATCGATCCCGACGTAAAAGACATCTACTGGAAGACGGTGGACGGCCTCCGGGACCTGGGTGGTGAGCTCATTGAGATAGATTTCCCCTCCTGGGAGTATGCCCTTCCCTGCTATTATATCATCGCAGCCTCCGAGGCCAGCTCCAACCTGGCGCGGTACGACGGGGTCCGGTACGGGTTCCGCGACTCCGATTATGGCAATCTCCGGGAGATGTACATCAACACGCGGACCCGCGGCTTCGGCGAGGAGGTCAAAAGGCGGATCCTCTTGGGCACATTCGCCCTGAGCTCCGGGTATTACGATGCCTATTACCTCAAGGCCGCCCGCACCCGGCAGATGGTCAGCCTGGAGTTTGAACGGGCGTTTGCCAATGTCGATTATGTCGTGACGCCGACGGCACCGGAGCCGGCCTTCCCGCTGGGAGCCAAGACAGACCCGCTCACCATGTATCTCTCCGACATATTCACCGTCTCCGCCAACCTGGCCGGCCTGCCGGGCATATCCGTCCCTTGCGGCCTGAGCCGGGAAGGGCTTCCCATCGGCCTACAGATCATCGGAAAGCATTTTCAAGAAGACCGATTATTTCAGCTTGCTTTTTTGGTTGAAAAAAAAGTAGAATTTAAAAATAATAGGAATATTATCAACTGGAAGGAGGAAAAATGAGGAGAAAGAGTCTAATTGTTTTAGCTGCGGTTCTCGTTTTGTTCTCGCTGCAGAGCTGTAAGTCGAAGCCTGAAGAAGGCCTCTTGAAAAACTATTTTCATTCCGTGACCCTGAACGATGTCATGACCATGTCGACCATGGCCCTCGAGCCCTTATCGATCGAGGCCGTCAGCTGGAAAATCACCAAGGTCAGCCTGGAGAAAATCGAACCGGCGACGCTTCCGGACCTGAACAAAGCCGAGCTCGATGCCAAGAAAACGGAAGAAGGTCAGCGCGACTCGGTCATCGGCGCCAAAGATGCCCTGGATGCGGCCAAAGACGAGTTCGATTCGGCCCGGACAGGGGGTGCCAAGGCCGCCGCCAAGAAGAAGGTGGACGATGCCCAGAAGAAATTCGACGATACCTATAAGGCCAACGCCGAGCTGAAAAAAGCCTATAATGCAGCCAAGGCCGCGGCTTCCAGGGAAGAAGAAATCACGTCCTTTTCCCTGGCCGCCGGGCAGCTCGCCAATATCCGTGACCTGAAAGGCAACGTTCATTCCAAGGACGTCGAAATCGAAGTCAAGACCAAGGACGGCTCGGCCAAGAACTACCGATTTTTCCTCCGGCAGTACGATCTCAAAGATGAAGCCCTGAATCTCCCCCATCGCGGAAGCTGGAAAATTATCAAGATGGAGCAGATCTAGGAAGCGGAACCGGTCGATCATCACTTTCCGCGATTGGTTCCTCTCGTCCGAATCCTCTGGGATGAGTGGCCCAAAGGGGGCGTCACTGAAAATTTTTCGATTGACTCTTTTCTCGTTATCTTTTATAAATAGGGACCTCTTTTTGGGCCGTTAGCTCAGAGGGAGAGCACCGGCCTTTTAAGCCGGGTGTCGCTGGTTCGAGTCCAGCACGGCTCACGTTCTCCTCGCCCCTGTCGTCTAGCCCGGTCTAGGACACCGCCCTTTCAAGGCAGCAACACGGGTTCAAATCCCGTCGGGGGCGCTTTGCTATTCTCAGGCGTCGCTTCAGCCATCCCCGCCAGGATTATCGTGGGAGCTTTTTTGCCGCTTTTTTTTCCAAAGCCAGATCACGACGACTGCGGGAATCTGGTAGATGGCGAAGATGATCGGGGAAAGGATGAACCAATAGACGTTCATGTCCCGGACAAAAAGCAGGATAAAGGCGGCGATTCCGCAGGCCGAGAGAAGAATCCCGGCCGCCGGCATTAAGGCGATGGCGATTTTTTTCATCACTCGAAGGAGAAATTTTTTTCTTTGAAGAGCATGATGCAGATATCGACGATGCGGGCGTCGTAGAGAAGGCCGCGGTTCTTTAAGATTTCGTCCAGGGCTTTGTCGATGCCGTGGGCGGGACGGTACGGGCGGTGCGAAGACATGGCCTCGACAACATCGGCCACGCACATGATCCGGGCTTCCAGCAGGATATTTTCACCGCTGAGTCCCCTGGGATAACCAGAGCCGTTCAGGCGCTCATGGTGCTGATAGACGATCTCGGCCAGGGGCCAGGGGAATTCGATGGGCTTGAGGATATCGTAGCCGACCTGGGGATGCGTTTTAATGATCGAATATTCGATCTCCGTCAAATGCCCGGGCTTGCTCAGGATTTCGGCGGGAATGTAGATTTTGCCGATGTCATGGATGTCCGCCGCCATCTGGATTCCTTCCAGCTGGGCGGCGGGCAGCGCCATTTCCTTGGCCATGGCGCAGGACAGCTTGCCAACCCTCCGCTGGTGCCCGGCCGTGTAAGGGTCCCGCATTTCGATGGTCAGGGCCATGGCTTGGATAGTTCCCGCCAGGGCTTTCTGGAGCCGGTCCCAGCTTTGCTTGATCTCTGCTTCGGACAGCTTCCTCTGCGTGATGTCGCGAAAAACAAAAACGCTTCCGATCGTTTCCTTTTTGCTGCTCCGAATGGGGGTGACCGTTTCTTCGATGGCGATTTTTGCGCCCCCTCTCGCGCTCAGGATGTTCTCTTGCAGGAGAGGCAGAGGGCCGCTTGGGTCGCCTGGGGAGTCATGGGCGATTTGAAAAATGTCGCGGAGGGGTTTGTGGAACGCTTCGGGAGTCGTCCATCCCGTCAACCTTTCGGCCAGCGGGTTCATGAATGTGATCAGCCCCCGGCCGTCCGTGGCGATGACGCCGTCCCCGATGCTGGTCAGGACCGTGGACAGCCATTCTTCTCTCTCCCGCAGCCTGTGGTCCATCCGGGCCTTGTAAAAGGCCATCTCGATGGTGGTCTGCAGTTCCCGTTGGTCAAAGGGTTTGAGGATGTATCCGAACGGCTCGGTCACCTTGGCCCGCTGGAGGGTGGTCTCGTCGGCATAGGCTGTCAGGTAGACAACGGGGATGGCGAATCTCTCCCAAATCCTCTCTGCGGCGACGATCCCGTCAATTTCCCCCTTCAGGACGATGTCCAGCAGGACGAGGTCGGGGGATGTCGATTCGGCCAGCCGGATTGCCTCCTCGCCCGTGGACACGACATCGATCACTTCATATCCCAGGCTGACGAGCATGTTCTGGATGTCTTTGGCCACAAGGTTTTCGTCTTCGACGACCAGGATGCGAATATCGGGCATGGTCTTGGCTCGCTCGCCCTATTGTAATTCTTTCCCGGCCATTTGAAAAGATATTGGTGGGCGGTGCAGGGTTCGAACCTGCGGCCCCCGGTTTGTAAGACCGATACTCAAAAAATCTTGGCCTCTCCTAATGGATTGATAACGATGGGGATACAGGCAGAGATTTTTGGGGGTCGGATTCCACGTCACCAATACGTAACGAATCTTCAGGATCTTGGGGCTTTTTCCGGGGAACGTCAAGCAATTCAACGGCCTTTTGCCTTTGCTCTTGGCCCGAATGAACATAGCGTTGCGTAGTCCTTAAAGAGGTATGGCCCAACAAGTCCCTGACCGTTACTACATCCACACCTTTTGCTACGAGCCTTGAGGCAAATGAATGTCTCGCATCATGAAACCTGAAGCCCGTAATCCCTGCCCGTTTGCAGGCCGCCTTAAATCCTGTCTTCACGAAGCGGAAAGGCTTCTTTGTTCGAGGGTTCACAAACACATAGGGAGAAAGCCCGTTTTCAGCATGGATTTTTTGGAGTTCTCGAAGCAAAGTGGCGTTGACGTCAAGCACCATTGCCCTCGCCCTAGTCTAAGGACTTTTCCGGAAATGATAAAATCGTTTTCAAACGGCAAAGGCTACCATGAGGGGGTGGCAGGATCTGCCAAATGGAAGAGAACTTAGAATTCTAACGAAAGTTTTTGTCTTTCACTCGATAAAATTCGGGGATCAGAATGCCGCACAAGGCCCCGACGACAAGGCCGACGATGACATCGGAAGGAAAATGCTTAAGCGCCTTGACGCGAAAATAGCCTAAGACAAGAGGCGGGATCAGCGCGGCGCCATAGACTAGATATTTGTTGTCGCCTATCCCGGGATGGGAATCGCTGTAAACCTTGGCCATGAAGAAGGTGGACGCCGCGGCGGAGGCGACATGGCCGCTGTAGAATGAGTTCCGGTTGTGGCCTGTTTTTCTCTCGTCATAAGAAAGTTGATCATAGTAAGCCACCGGCCGGACTCTGTTTTGAAAATTGGGCCCGAGAAAGCTCCATTCATAAATATTGGTTGTGATGGACATGGTTTCCAAAAACATCATCAGCATGTCCAGCCAATTCAGCCTGATCTGTTCGTCAGCCAGAAGGAATAACGGAAGCGCAATCGATGACCAAAGGGTATAGTCCGAATACTTTTCGAAGGCGCCCCTTTTCGAGGGATCTTGCTTAAGAGCCCAGGTATCGATCCTATTGAGAGTGCGTTTGTCCAAAGCCCGGATTTCCGCGAGAGACAGCTCATATTTGTTCAACAGCTTCGGAATGCCAAGGTAATTTGTGAACAAACCGACGCCGCAGACGACCCCGGTCGCCCAGCGATTGACCTGGTAAGTAGGCGAGGAGGAATCGCTTGCGGACGATTGCGGATAGGCCGGGGAAATTATACAGATGCACAAAAAAGAAATGAGGACGGATTTTCGACGGATGGTTTTCACGTCGCGGACCTCGGGTGATGAACGTCGAGCATTTTCCCCAGCCGGTGATCATGATTATCGCTGTTCAAACGAGGGGAAGTCAAGGGAGTATAAGGATTTGCTTTTCTGCGTTGCACGACCTTCCCCTCATTCAGCTCGGAATCGCTGCCGCTCTGCACGAAAAAATGATATTCCCGATCTCGGCTCGAAGTCAAGAACAAGGAAATTCAACGCGAAGAAGGCCCTACGCCTCCACTTCCGGCGACGTCAGATCAATTGGAGGCTTGAGGAGCTGGCTCCTCCCGTCTTGCAGCTCTTACTTCAGGCCCGCCAGCCTCATCCTGGCATCGCTAAGCTCGGGAAGGCCGGGGGCGGCGTCCTCGCTTTTTCCCAGCGGGGACGGGAAACGGCGCTTCGGGCATGAGCTACGGGCTGCCGAGTTTCAAAACAGACCTCGCAATTACAATTTTTTTTAGTTTCGATTATTTTTCGATGATTTTATAATGATAAAATGTCACGCCGCGGACTTGGTCGAGCAGAAAAAGATTGTCGCCGATGATTCGGATCGCATCGACAAAGTGAGTCAGCCGAATTCCGCCCAGAAGGATGCCATCGGCATCGAAAATTTCGAGCTTATAACTATCGGTCGTGCGGAGATCGGTGTTTCCCGTGGTAATCCTGGAGATGCTGGTTGCCCCTCCGGCGCGGGGCTTAAGGTTGATCGTCGACTTCTCGACTTTTTCTTCCTTTCGAAGCGGTCTTTCCAATGTGACGACCCATATCCTTCTCGTGACGTCAACGGCGATACCGGCTGAACAGATGTTCATTTCTGCCGCCGATAAATCCGCTCCCCAGAAACCCGGGGTAAAATTGAGAGGCCGGTCCGCTCTCCATAGAAGTTTTCCGTCGGCCGTGTATTTTTCAACCCGGTTTTGAAAAACATAAGCAAGACAGAAGTTGTCGTTCCTGTCGACCGCATACTCAAAGGCGTTAGCCAAAACGCTTTTGATTCCGTCGCCATAATTGACGGCATCAACGAACGACCGTAGAAGTTTTCCTTCCTGATCGAGGATATTGATCAACTTGGGAGGTTTAGCCTTATCCATAAAACTATAGGGCAAGAGCGAGCTTCTGACGGCCAATAGCCCGGACTTCAGGCAGCGAAGCTTCTTCAGAAAAGGCTCCACGAGTAGGATCGTCCTGTCTCCCGCGCCCGCCGGTGTCATCGTCTGGATCCGGTTTTGATAGGCATCCATGACGTAAAAGAAACCATGGGCATCGATATCGAGGGAATCTGGATTGTAAAACTCGCCCGGTCCTTGGCCTCTACGGCCGAATGTCGCCAGATATGTTCCCTCCGGGCTGAATTTCTGGACCCGGTGGTTGGCGGAATCCAGAACATAGATATTTCCCGAAGCGTCCATGGCGATATCGGAAGGATAGTTGAACGCTAGGTTTTCATCCAGCGTGTCGATGTCGCCGATTTTTCTGATCAATTGAATGGAAACGCCGGGCTTGTTGCCCAGCTTCCCCCCTTTTTCATTGTGGACGACCCTAACACCGCCGATGGTTTCGATCTTCTGGGAAAAAGCACATATCGATGCGAATAGAAAAATTGTTCCCCAAAAGCTTGCGGCAAATATCTTTCTTTTCATTTCACTCGCTCCGCTGAATTTTATTTATAGGAATTTGCTTTTGCTTGGCCAACGGTTCATTCTCCCCTTAGGCTTAGAACCGCCCTTCCTCATTATGAAATGATGCTATACCCGGCCGCGGATCGATGTCAATATACGTAACGAAGGCCCTCTCTTTGTATGCCTGCCGTGGGGACAAGCGCTGGGGAAAAATAGACTTCTTCCCGTGTGCCTGAATTGTGTCAAAGAATGCTGTTTAGCGCCGCGCATTCAATCCCGACCATCCCGATATACCGTACAAAAAGGCTTTCCTCTTTCTTTCCGGTATATACCGGAAAATGGGGGAAAACGGGGGATAACGGCGGAAAGCCAAAACTCCCCCGAGACGCTGATTTACATGGGGAAACGGGGGATGGGCGGTGCAGGGTTCGAACCTGCGGCCCCCGGTTTGTAAGACCGATACTCTACCGCTGAGCTAACCGCCCGGCAATTTGGCCGGAATTATAGCAGAAATTCGTAACCCGTCCAAATCTAGAGGATCCAATATTCTTCTTAGCCCGGCGAGGGGTGTGCCACGAAAAAGCCCGTCATCGGACGGAGCGGGCATGGTTTCTCTCCGAAGGAGAGAAGAGCGAAGGAACGATGCCGAGCGGATTTTCCTCGCCGGGGAAAATCCGCGTGGCTTTGAGTGGCATACCCCGAGCCCACGATTTGACATAAAGGGTGTCCTATGTTAAATTTAACAGCCGCTTTTTCATCGAAAATCTTAGACAAAGGTAGAGAAACATGTTTGCAGTGATTAAGACAGGCGGAAAGCAGTACGTTGTCAAGGAAGGTAATGTCCTGCAAGTTGAGAAGCTCGGCGTTGAAGCCGGCCATAGAATCCTGCTCGACCAGGTCCTGCTCATCGAAGACGGAGTGATAACCCTCATCGGAACGCCCCTTCTTGAGAAGGCCGTGGTCAGGGCCGAAGTCATAAGGAATCTCAAGGCCGAAAAGATCCTGGTATTTAAGAAAAAGCGCAGAAAACAGTTTCGAAGAACAAGGGGTCATAGACAGCCGTTAACCGAATTACGGATCGAAAAAATCATCCCCGATAAAACCGCTGTTCCCGCCGAAGAGCTCAAGCTCGAGTTCAAGCCCGTTGAAAAAGTCGTCCCGAAAGAAAAGCCGGCCGAAAAACCTGTGGAAAAGCCAAAAGTTGTCGAGGCTGAGAGGATCGCCAAGGCTTCGCTCAAGAAGGCGCCCAAGAGAGAAGCAAAGCTCAAGGAAAAGGCGGCCAGGGCTGAAAAGCCGAAGGCCAAGCCGATAGCCCGGGAGAAAGCTGCGGCCAAGCCGAAGACGAAAACGGGGAAAAAGTCCAAATAAATAAAGGAGACCGAGAATGGCTCACAAAAAAGCAGGCGGCAGCGCGCGGAACGGAAGGGACAGCCATTCCAAAAGACTGGGTGTCAAGCAGTTCGGCGGGCAGCAGGTGAAGGCCGGTTCGATTTTGGTCCGCCAGAGAGGCACACCCTTCAAGCCGGGACCCAACGTCGGAAGAGGGAAGGATGATACCCTCTTCGCCAGAATAGCCGGAATTATCCGGTTCCAGGACAAAGGCAGAAGGGGCACGCTTGTTTCTGTCCTTCCTGCTTAGCGGAGGGCGGCATCGTCGGAACGATTGTATTTCGTCCCCCAATAAGATCGGAGTCAGGCCTGCACAATTGATCTCGGTCTATATCGATAAAGAGTTCGACTCTGTCCTCAAAAAATATTTCTTGAAATTATGCGAAGGGATGAATACTGATCTTTTACATTAAAGTGTCAATTGGGTAGGCATGACCCCGTTTAAAGGAATGGTCCTTATCGACAATGTTCATTGATCAGGTCAAAATTGTCGTGCAGGCCGGCCGCGGGGGAAACGGCTGCGTCAGCTTCCGCCGGGAGTACAAAGTCCCCAAAGGCGGACCGGATGGCGGCCGCGGCGGAAACGGAGGCAGTGTCTACGTCGTCGCGGATGAAGGGATGAGCTCGCTCTCGTATTTCCGTTTCCATCCGATCAACAAAGCCAAGAATGGGGCCCCCGGCGAGGGCGGCAACCGGCAGGGAAAGCAGGGCGAGGACTTGGAGTTGCGGGTGCCCTTGGGGACGGTCGTCAAAGAGGCTCAGAGCGGCAAGATCCTGTTCGATTTCATTCGTCACGGCCAGAAGGGTCCTGCGGCCAGAGGGGGAAAGGGCGGACGAGGGAACGCCTCGTTTGCCACGGCCACGCACCAGGCACCAAGGGAGCATGAGCCCGGCAAGCCCGGCGAAGAGAAGGAGCTCTGGCTAGAGCTCAAGCTGATCGCGGATGTCGGGTTGATCGGTTTTCCGAACGTGGGCAAGTCGATGCTGATCTCGAAAATCTCCGCAGCTAGGCCTCTCATTGCCGACTATCCATTCACAACGCTCATTCCCCATCTGGGAGTCGTGGATATCGGGGGGATGAAAAGCTTTGTCGTGGCAGACATCCCCGGCCTCATCGAGGGTGCGCATCTCGGCCACGGCCTGGGAACCCAATTCTTAAAGCATGTGGAGCGAACGAAGGTGTTGGTCCATATCCTGGATGTCTCCCCGTATTCGGGGCGAGATCCCGTCCAGGATTATCATGTCGTGATGAAAGAGATTGGATCGTTCAATGCAGAGATGGCCAAACGTGATCAGATTCTGGTTGCCAACAAGATCGACCTCGTCGGCCGGGACAATAAAAAATTGGCGGCCGTGAAAAAGCTGGCCGCCAGAGAAGGGCTCCCGTTTTTTGCGGTGTCAGCCCTCAAAAAGCAGGGCTTGTGGAAGCTGGTGGCCGCCATGGCCGCGACGCTCCGGGGCCTTACCCAGAAAGGGGGGGCGCCGGATTCATGAAAAAGGATCGAATCGGGATCTTTGGCGGGACGTTCAACCCCATTCACAACGGTCACCTCAAGGCCGCGCGGCTCGTCCAGAAGAAGTTTTCGCTCGACCGCATTCTTTTTATCCCGTCTTTCATCCCTCCCCACAAAGAATCGGGGGGCATCGCGCCGGCCTTGGACCGCCTGAAAATGGTCGAACTGGCCGTCCGCGGCCGGTCCCGTTTTATCGCCAGTGCGCTCGAGATCCGGGCCAAGGGCAAGTCCTATTCCATCCTGACCCTGAACAGAATCAAAAAACTCTATCCCGGGGCATGGGTCTTCTTCATCCTGGGCGTTGACGCCTTCCTGGAGATCGAAACCTGGCGGGAATGGCAACGGGTGCTCGACCAGTGCTTCTTTATAGTCGTGACCCGGCCCGGGTACCGGCTGCGCGAGGTGACCAAAGCCTTGGGCGCAGCATACCGGCGCCGGTTTCGCCCGGTGTCCCGTTTCGAGAAAATCCGGGAACAATGGTTTGCCCAGCCGAGGATTTTTCTTCTGCCCATCGATGCCGCCGATATCTCTTCGACGGAGGTCCGGAGACGGGTCCGCGAAGGCCGGCCCTGGCAAGGATGCGTCCCCGCGGCAGTCGAAGCATACGTGCGGAAGCGCGGGCTTTATCAAGGGCAATCGGCAAGACACAGAAAGCTCTCTTGGGTTTCCCCCACCGGCAAGCGGCGGGATGCCGGACCAGGGACAAGGAGGTAAATAAAAATTAAAACACACATGGACAAGACGAAAACCAAGACGTTGACCAAGCGGAATCTCCCTTCGGATTTGAAATTGGCCGTCACGGCCGGCCAAGCCAAGAAGGGAGAAGAGATCTGCGTCCTGGATTTGCGGGGGGAGGCCGCCTTCACGGATTTTTTCATTATCATGCACGGCCATTCGTCCAGACAGAATGTCGCCCTTTACGAGAATATCGAGCAGGAGCTGAGGCACGTCCGATTGAAGCCGATCGGCGTGGAAGGAAGGGCGCATGGAGAATGGATCTTGATGGATTACGGAAGTTTCATCGTTCATATTTTCTCCAGGCCGGCCAGGGACTACTATTCCCTGGAAAAATTATGGGGGGATACCCCGAAGCTCGTTTTCTGAGAATTTTATCATCGACATCCGTTAAAAATATATTGACTTTTCTGCGTTCAATCTGTATTTTGTATTGAATCTTTTTGGATGCGGCTCGACGGCGATGGGGCCTGTGAGGCGGATTCATGACCATAAAACTTTTGTGGCCGGGGCGGACGAAGAACAAGGACCTGCGCGGGCTCCAGGATTTTTATCTGAAAAGGATCCAGGCCCTGGTGACGTGCCGATTGATCGAGACGGCAGAGGCGAAGGGTCTCGAGGAGCGGTTTGGAATAAAAATCATGGATCTTGAGGCCCGGGGGCTTGAAAAACACTTCAAAGATGATTATATTGTCTGCCTCTTTGATGAAGGACAAGAGATGAGTTCTCGAGACCTGGCCCGGTTTTTTGAGCGGTCTTCGATGGGCTCGGCCCGGGCCGTGACGTTTGTCGTGGGAGGATTTTTGGGCTTGGCCAAGCGGATCCTGGACAGGGCCGACCTGCGCTTGAGTCTGTCCCAAATGACGTTTTCCCACGAGCTGTGCCGGATCATGCTCATGGAGCAAATCTATCGTGCCCTATCGATGATGAAAGGAAGACAGTATGCCAAGTAAAGCTGGACACTTGAACAGAAAAGACCTAAACGCCTACAAGCAGAAGCTCATTGCCAGGCGCCATGAAATCGTCCGAAAGCTGAGCGAGTTCCGGAATGAGAGCAAGGAAGTCGAGACCGATATCGCCCAGGATGTGGCCGATAAGGCGGAGAGCTCGTACACGAAGGAATTCCTGCTCAGCCTCTCGGATGTGGAGCGGGAGCAGCTCTTCCAAATCGACGCCGCCCTGAAAAGGATCGAGAGAAAGGAATTCGGCCTCTGCCAGATGTGTCAAAAAGAAATCAGCAAAAAGAGGCTGAATGCACTCCCCTGGACGCCTTATTGCATCGGATGTCAGGAAAAGGCCGAGTCCGAGACCTCTTGAATGTTTCTCTGAGAAGAATCGCTGCCCGGAGCGCCAAGCTCGGCGAACTCACGTTTTTCCCGTCCTTTTGCAAGGTGTGCCGCTGCCTGCTTGAAACCCCTGGTGAGCAGGTTCTGTGCCGGCCGTGCCTGGACAAGCTCAAGCCCCACCGGGCCTCCTATTGTCTCTGTTGCGGCCGGTTTCTCGAGGGTGCGGGCGAGCCCCATCTCTGTCATTCCTGTCTGAAGAAGCGCCCGCCCTTCGCCGTCCATCGGTCCTGCGGTCTGTACCGAGGCGAGCTAAAGGATCTCATCCTGCTGTTCAAATACCGCGGCTATAGGGTTCTGGCGAAGCCTCTGGGCCGTTTCGTGCTTGAATCTTTGGGGCGCGAGGAAAGCCTTTGGTGGGGGGTGGACGTAATCATTCCCGTCCCCCTCCATCCCAAACGAAAAAGGCAAAGAGGGTTCAACCAGGCCGGGGCCCTGGCCAAACAGCTGTCCAAGCAGAAACGCATTTTGTTGGAAGACCGAGTGCTGAGGAAAATGAAAAATGTCCCTCCGCAGACGTCCCTGGAGCAAGACGAGCGGGCGAAAAACGTCAAGGGCGTCTACGCGGTCATGCGGCGAGAAAAAATTCAGGGGAAAACGATTCTCCTTATCGATGACGTCTATACGACCGGCTCGACGCTGAGAGAGTGCAGCCGCGTGCTCCAGAGAGCGGGGGCTAAAGAGGTGAGGGCTATAACCATCGCCCAGGCATAAAAAAAGGGGACAGCCCCTGAAGAGGACTATCCCCAAATGGTCGGGTCGCTTTTATTTCTTGGCCTTTTCAGAAGTGGAAGGCTTGAGGATCTTTACGTTCCGTGGCTTGAGTTCCTGCCGCTTGGGCAGAGTGATCTTGAGGATGCCGTTCTCATGCTCGGCATGGATCTTGTCCAGGTCGACGGAATTGGGCAGCGTGAACGCCCTGTAGAATGATCCGTAGGAGCGCTCGATCCTGTGGTAATTTTCTTCCCTGGTCTCCTTTTCGAACTTTCTCTCGCCTTTTAAAGTCAGAGTGTTGTCTTCGAGCTTGATTTCGATATCCTTCTCGTCGATGCCGGGGATTTCGGCGGACATCACCAGCTCGCTCTCGGTCTCAAAAATATCCACGGCGGGTGCCCATGTCGAAGACGCCAGCTCTTTATCATCGCCGCGTCCCGTGAACACATCTTCAAACAAGCGATTCATTTTTTCCCTGAGAGAAACCATGTCCCTAAAGGGATCCCATCTGATAATAGCCATTATATAGCCTCCTGAAAAAATCTCAATTTTCCATATTAATATAATATCTTAGTGTCAATTTAAGAAATGCGCATCAGGAAATTCAATCTTTCCCCTGGATGAGCAGAGTGATCTCCCCTTTTATTTGGCTCTTCTCGACATGAGCGAGTATTTCGGCGGCGCTTCCCCTTAAAAATTCTTCATAAATTTTAGTGATCTCTCTTGCGACGACGGTTCGGCGGTTTCCCAATATTTCCAGGGCTTGCTTGAGAAAATCGGCAATTTTCCGGCCGGGAAGATAAAATATCATTGTTGCCGGCTCGTTTTTAAGCGACAAAAGCAATTTATCTTGGGCCGCTTTTTTGGGAGGGGGGAATCCGACGAACAGAAACCTGTGAGTCGGAAGGCCTGATGCCGAGAGGCTGGCCGCCAGGGCCGTAGGTCCCGGAATCGGAATGACATGGATACCTGCCTTCAAAGCTTCCCGGATCAGCCTGAAGCCGGGGTCGGAAATTCCGGGTGTCCCCGAATCGGAAACTAAGGCCACGTCCCTTCCCCGCCTGAGAACATTCAAGATGACAGGAATCTTCTGCCTTTCCCGGGGTTGGTAATAGCTGATGAGTTCTTTTTTGATATTGTATTTATTCAGAAGCTTAAGGGTCTGGCGAGTGTCTTCGCAGGCGATGGCAGCCACCTCTCCCAGGACGCGCAGCGCCCGCAATGTCAGGTCCTCGAGGTTTCCAATGGGGGTGGCCACGATATAGAGAGACCCGGAGGTTTTCGGTATTGGACCCTTTTCTTCCATGGATCACTTGTCCCAATCGTAGGGATAAAGGAAGTCGTGGCCGATGGTCCGCGAGGATATTTTTGGAATGGGCGGCAGTTTCCTTTTGAACTCGGAGTGTTTGATCATGGACATGATTTTTTCGATTTTTTCTTCGCGGAAGCCGTGTGCGAGAAGTTGCTCCTTCGACTCCCGTTCGTCGACGAGATAATAGAGAATCTCATCCATCTCTGCATACGTCATCCCGATTTCCCCTTCATCGGTCTGGCCTGTCCACAGGCCTGCCGACGGCCGCTTTTTTTGGATGTTCGACGGCACATTCAGATACCGGGCCAGCTGCCGGACCTGGGTCTTGTAAAGGTCGCCCATGGGATTGATGCCACTGGCCATGTCGCCGTGGATAGTCCCGTAGCCGATTAAAAGCTCGGTCTTGTTGCTCGTGCCGAGAATCAGGGCCCTCTCGCGTGCCGAAACATCATAGAGGATCGACATCCGCTCCCGGGCCATTTTGTTACCCCGCAGGACCCGATTGTCCGGGGGATATTTTTCAAAATAGGCATCCACCATCGCTCGAATGTCGATGATTTGGTGGCGGATGTTCAGCCGCTCGGCCGCCCGAAGGGCATCCCGGACGTCTTCGCTGAAGCTTTTTCCATAGGGCAAGATGAGCCCGGTGACATTTTTTGCGCCCAGGGCTTTGGCCGCAAGAGAGGCGCAGACGGCGGAATCCAGCCCCCCGGAGAGACCCAAGATTGCTTTCTTAAACCCGAATTTCGAAAGCTCCTCCCTAATAAAAGCGGTCAGGATTTTTATCGCAAACGGGCAGTTAATCGTCAAAGTCATGGACAATTCTCTTGAGGGCATGGAGGATCACTTCCGGCTTGTCATCGCGCTTGAAAGGCCAGCTCTTGCGCGCCCTGCGGATTTCATCCAGGTCGAGCTCGTGAACGAGGACATTCCTTTCGAAATAGGGCGCCTGGACAAGACACTTGCCGAAAGGATTGAAGATGAACGAGCCGCCGGCAAAGACGATGCCGTCTTCGAGGCCGACCCGATTGCAGAAGATCACGAAAGCCGAGGAAAAGCGGGAGATCGCCTCGCCCATCACTTCCCACATCCGGCTCGTGGCAAATCCGTTTTTGCCCGCCAGCCCGCGTCCGGGTGCGGCGCTGATGACGAAGATGACCTCCGAGCCGCCCGCAAAAAGAAGATAGCTGGCGCCATAATGGAGAAAATCCCGGCAGATGAGCATGCCCGTATTTCCGCAGGGAGCAGTAAATGTTCCAAAATTCCGGCCCTGGGCGAAGAATCGTCCTTCTTCGAACATGCCCGAAGTCGGAAGAAAAACCTTGCGGTGGATATGAAGGATTTTTCCCTTGTCCAAGAACACGGCCGAGTTATAAAAAAGGCCCTTTTCCCGCGGCTTTTCTTCGACGAAACCAAGGACGAGCGAGATATCCCGACTGAGGGCCTTGAGCTCTTTGAAAATCGGGGATCTGTCCGGGTCCAGGGCGACCGTTTCAACGAGGTCCTTCAGCAAATAGCCGGTAAGGCTCAATTCGGGAAAAATGAGGAGACGGGCTTTCTCCCGCCGTGCCTTTTCGATGATCTGAAGATGGACCTCGAAGTTCTTTTGAATATTTCCGAGATGGGGGGAAATCTGGGCCAGGGCGACTCTCATGCCTAAAAACTAGCACATTTGAGAGGGGGTTGCAAATGAGTTTGAGTTTAGATATTGAGGCCGGACCCCATTTTATATAAAATAGATAGGCGCCTATGAAACATATTGGTATTTTTCTCAGGGATATTCATTTCAATCAGAGAACCGGCCAGCTCAGTTTCCAGCGAGGCGATGTTCAAAAAGCTTTGATCTTCCAGGATGGAGGGCTGATTTTTGCCCGGACCAACGTCACTGAAGAACGGCTGGGGGAGATCCTTCATAAAGTCGGAAAGATTTCGACCGAGATCATGGCATCCATCCCGCATTTGGTCCAGCCGGGAAAAATGCTGGGTGAAGTCCTGGTCCAAAAGAAAATCATCTCCCAAAAAGACTTGTATGACGGACTGATGGCCCAGATGAACGCGATCACCCTAAGCCTTTTTGCTCATTTTGATGGCGAACTCGTTTTCCGGCCGAGAGAGCGCTTCCTGGATTATGATTTTGAGTTCAAGATGAACGTTCCGCTTCTCATCGAACGAGGAATCCGAGAAATGGAGTTCCATCCGCTGCTCAAGGGCTATTTTGAAGACAAGGTGGCCGTCCTTAAGGGAAAGACCAATATCCACATGCTGACCGAAGACGAAAAGGATTTTTTGACTCAGATCAACGGCAAGACGGCCGCGGAAGCCTACATCGTCTCCCAGGTGGACAGCCCGGACGAGCTCTGGAAAACCCTATACTTGTTTTACTGCTTGGATTTGATTGATGTCCGGCTGGCGGAAAGGCCGAAAAAGAAAGAGCCGCGCAAAGAAGAGACCCCGAAAGTCGAACCGAAGGTCGAAACAAAAGCCGAGCCGAGAGTCGGGGCAAAAGTCGAATCCCCTCCTAAGCCGGATGAAAGGAAGGATGAAAAACGGAAAGAGGCGGCGGCGGAAGCCCAGGAAGCAGCGCCGGCCGACATGCAGGCCAAGATCGACGAGGCGCTCGAACTCAAAAGCAGAATTCCGGAGCTGGACTATTATCAGATTTTGGGCGTGACCCGCCAGGCGACCGAGGCCGACATCAAAAAAGCTTATTTTCAACTGGCCCGGAAGTTTCATCCGGATCTGTTCGGGCGGGGTGTGACCCAGGAAATTAAGGCTCAGATCGATGAGCTTTTTGATTACATCACCAAGTCTTATCGTGTCCTGACCAGCAAAGAGAAAAAGCCGGCCTATGAGCCCAAGAGCACGGCCGTCACGAGGGACGATGACAGGGACAAGTCCAAGAATGCCGAGATCCGCTTCCGGCAGGGAAAGACCCTCATGAGCCAGGGGCGCTTTGAAGAAGCCGCCATGTACCTGGAACAGGCCGTCAGGTTCAATGATACAAAAGGGGATTACTATCTTCTTCTGGCAATGGCCGAGTCCAAAGTCGACGCTCTCAGCAGGAAGGCTGAGCACGATTTCTTGAGGGCCATAGAACTTGAGCCCTGGAACGCGGAAGGACATGTCGGCCTGGGCCGTCTCTATAAAAAAGAAGGCCTTCTCAAGCGGGCCAAGAAGGAGTTTGAACGAGCCCTGGAGATCGAAGCCGGGCATAAGGTCGCCCGCAGCGAGCTCAGAGACCTGGCTGAGGGGGTCGAAGAGTCGAAAGGGCTAAAGGGATTTTTTTCAAAAGACCTTTTTGGCAAGAAGAAGAAATAGGGGCCGCGACGCGGAACCTGTCACCGACCAGCCCCGGTCGGTGCCACCCGCTTCCTCCGCGATGATATCGCGAAGCTAAGATTTTTGTCCGAGCAATTTTATTAATTCTGATTCGGTGAGCGTTGGAACGCCCAGCTTGCGGGCTTTGTCCAGCTTGGAGCCGGGGTCTTCCCCGACGACAAGATAGGCCGTCTTGCTCGAGATGGAATCCGTGACCGTTCCTCCCAGGCCTTCGATCAAGACTTTGGCTTCGTCCCGGCTGTAGTGTTCGAGTTTTCCAGTCAGGACAAACGTCTTTCCGGAAAGGGGCTGGTTTTTCCGGATGTCCGCTTTCTTTGAAGTGAAGGCCAGGCCGGCGTTTTTCAGTTTACGGAGGAGCTCCAGATTCTCAGGCTGCTGGAAAAAGAAGACGATGCTTTCCGCGACAATCGGTCCCACGTCTTCAATGCCCGTCAGCTCTTCCAGCGGAGCCTTGGCCAGCTTCTCCACATCGCGGAAATGGGCGGCCAGCGTCTGGGCCAGGCGTTCGCCGACATGGCGGATGCCGAGGGCAAAAATGAGGCGGGAAATGTCGTTCACCTTGGATTTTTCGATTTCTTCCAGCAGGTTCCGTGAGCTCTTTGGACCCATTCGTTCCAGCCCGACCAGGTCGTCATACGTAAGAGAATAGATATCCGGGATGATCCCCACCAGCTTTTTCTCCAGTAGCTGGTCCACCAGGGCTTCCCCCAAGCCTTCGATGTCCATTGCCCTTCGGGCCGAGAAATGAAGAATCGATTCCCTGAGCTTGGCGGGACAGGAAGGATTGGTGCAGCGCGCCACAACCTCTCCTTCCGGCTTGAAGGTCTTCGAATGGCAGGCCGGGCATCTGGCGGGGAAAATGAACTTTTTCTCTTTTCCCGTCCGCCGCTCTTTCATCGAGCCGACGATTTTCGGGATGACATCGCCGCTTCGCTCGAGCAGAACATAGTCGCCGATCCGGATATCCTTGCGACGGATCTCGTCCTCGTTATGAAGGGTGGCGCGGCTGATCGTTGTCCCCGAAAGCTTAACAGGTTCGAGGATCGCCACCGGGGTCAGAGCGCCCGTCCGGCCGACCTGGACAATGATACCGTTGAGCCGCGTCGTCGCCTGCCGTGCCGGAAATTTGTAGGAAATGGCCCAGCGCGGGAATTTCGCCGTTACGCCGAGGGCCTCCCTTTGCCTGGTGGAATTCACCTTGATCACCACGCCGTCGCAGTCGTAATCCAGGGAGTCCCGATTTTCTGTCCACTCCTTCCAATAATCAACCGCCTCGCCCAGCTTGCGGCACAGCCGGGAATAGGGATTCGTCTTGAAGCCCAAGGTCTTGATCGTCTTAAGATTTTCCCACTGGCTTGCCGTCTCGGCGCCGTCGATATAAAGGGCGTAGAGGAAGACGTCCAACTTACGGGAGGCGACTTCCCTGGGGTCGAGAAGGCGGATCGAGCCGGACGCGGCGTTGCGGGGATTGGCGAAAACAGGCTCCCCTTTTTCTTCCCGGTCCCGGTTGATCTTCTGGAAGGATTCGAACGGAAGATAAATTTCTCCCCGGACCTCGATGTCCTGGCGCCGGGGAATCTCCAAGGGGAGGCTTTTGATCGTCTTGACGCTGGCCGTCACGTCGTCGCCCTGGACGCCGTCGCCGCGGGTGACGGCCTGGACATATTTCCCCTCCCGGAATAGGATCGAGATGCCGAGGCCGTCGATCTTGAGCTCGGCGACATACTCGATGGGCTGGCCCGGCAGCAGTTTTTGAACTCTCTCTTCGAACTCCTGGAGCTCCTCGACCGTGTAGCAGTTATCGATGCTCATCATGGGGAGCTTGTGGCGCACGGTGGGAAAGCCCTCGACCGGTTTTTCGCCGACGCGCTGGGTGGGGGATTCCGGAGTGATCAACTCGGGGAATTGCTCTTCCAGGCGCTCGAGTTCTTTGACCAGCCGGTCGAACTCGAAATCCGAGATCTGGGGATTATTGTCCACATAATATTTTTTTTCGTGGTAGGCGATCTCTTCACGAAGCGCTTTGATCTTCTGCGCGGCTTGGTCCTGAGTCAAGGGCTTGGCCATGGTTGTCCCCCTGGTCGATATTATCTCCGGCACAGCAGAGAGGGCTTTACTATATTAAATGAATTCGGGGACAAAAAAAATCCCCCCTGTTCTCTTTTGTTCAAAGGGGACCAGGGGGGATATTGTCCTAGCGTAAGATTCGCCGCCTATTTTTTGATACTCAATCTCTGCCTGGCTTCGTCGAGGAGCTTTTGGAACTTATCCATAGTCACCTTTTGTTCGGCTTGGAGCTTTTCCAGGGTTTTGTTTTCCTTGTCGATGTTTTCTCTCAGCCTCCGGAATTCTCGTTTCTGGTCGGTCGAGAGATCGTCTTCGCTCTTCCCTTCGAATTTGGAATTGAACGTTTTCGTCCAATCCGCGATGAGGCCCTTGCTTTCATCAATGGATTTCACCCGGTTGTTCCATTCTTTGTCGGCGCCAAGGAACATGTTTTGAGCGAGATCCATGGCCTTCCTGGAGTGGGTCGGAGAGAGGAGGCTGGCTTCGACGAGATAGCGGATGGCTTCTGCACTCAAGACCGGATTGCTTCCCCCGGCCTGCTTGGCCAGGATAATGCCGATGTTGAAAGCCGTTTCGCCGTTCTTGTTCTTGGCGTAGACGTCCTTCCACATGGTCACGGCTTCGTCGGTCTTGCCCGTGTTGTAAAGGCAGCGGGCGATGAAAGTCAGGCTTTCCGTATCTTTCGGGTTCGCTTGATTAACGACTCGGAAAGCTTTTTCGGCATCGGCAAAGGCCTTGGCTTCATACATCGCCCTCCCCGCCCTTCTTATTTCAGAGATGATCCCGGAAGAAAGCCTGGGATCTTTAAGGAGGCTGTAGGCATTTTGATAAGAATCGAGCGCGGACTTGTTATCTTTGGCTCTTGCCTGGGCTTGGCCAAGAGCAAAATAACCGCCGCCGATCAAGGCATTCCACTGACTGGCGTTGGCGGCCTCGCTCTCCTTGGCCTTGGCGGCTTTGGCAAATTCAATGACCTGGCTGGCATAGGCCTTGGCTTTGTCTGGATTCTGTCTGTGATAAGCGGATGAAAGATTAATCAAAACCTGTGCTTTGGTGAAATCGTCCAGCCCGCCGATCTGAAGCGCCTTTTCTCCATAATTGATAAAATCCTGCTCTGTCTTTCCCGGATAGGGGATTATGCAGAGATTGGCATTGGCAAAATTTTCGTACTGGCCTCCTTTTCCGGCGCACTTGGCTAAGAACTCTTTCAATAGAGTGGCTCTTTCCGTGGGAGAATTGGCGGTCATCGCTTTGATATACAACTGGTCGCATTCGCTTTGGGCCTGAAGCAGGCTTCCCAAGATAAGCATTAAGGCTAATACTGTTAAGACGATTTTTTTCATTCACAACCTCTCATAAAATTTTGAGCATAATAGCTTACATCCTCTAAAATGTCAACATTGCTATATTTACAGAGAAAATGCCTTTCTCGTCGCAGGTTTGCTCCGGGGTTCTTTACTGCAAATATTATGCCAAATAGGCTCTGTTTGGAGCCTTAGAGAGGGATTCGCTCCCTAACGGGATTTTTAACGCCATAAAAATTTCGTCTTTTTCGGCGGCTGCGTTTCTCGCATACTCGATAACTGCGTTCGAAGGATGCCCCTGTCCACATTTGGGCGTTTCTTGTTTTAATGTCCTAGCTCAAACATTCTCGCCGGCCTCAAGAGAGGCTTTCCTCAAAAGCCGAAATTTTTAGGCTAAATCCCTCACGGTCGCTTCATCCCTTTCTAAGGCTCCCCAATTTGACATTCATGCCGGATGCCTTGGGCCCAACCAAGCATAGAAAAATGCGCCGCATTGGAATAAAATAGTGCTCGTGAGCACCATGAAGGCCGATTTTTCGCGCCTGTTCGAGGAGGAGGTCGGACAGCCTGTCCGGAGGTTCGTCTCGCTTCGGGATTTTTCGAATTTTCGGATCGGCGGCCCGGCCGATTATTTTTTTGAGGCCGCGTCTGTCGAGGGCTTGAAAGCAGCGCTCCTCGTCGCCCGTCGTCATTCCGTCGCCTGTTATGTCATAGGCGGAGGCTTCAATCTCTTGTTCGACGACGAGGGGTTTCACGGGCTCATCGTCAAGAATTCTGTCCGAGGGGCCGGCCGAATTTCTCCCGGTCCTGTCCTGACCACCTTTTCGGGAACGTCGCTCGACGACCTGGTCAAGTTCGCCGCCGAGCAGGGCCTGGCAGGTCTTGAATTCCTGGCCGGCATTCCCGGCACGGTCGGAGGGGCTGTGTTTGGCAATGCGGGCGCCTTCGGCCGAAGCATCGGAGAATGCCTGGAAGAGGCAGTTCTAATGGATAAGGAGGGCGGGGAGTTCCGGGCTCCGCGGGAATATTTTTCGTTTAGCTACCGCCATTCTGAGCTCAAAATAAAGCACGATGTCCTCCTGAGCGCGCAATTCCGGCTGGAGGCCTCGGACAAGGACACGATCAATGTCAGGATCGAGGAGAATTTAGCCGTTCGGGCTCATAAGCATCCTCCCCGGGAGACGGCTTATGCAGGCAGCTATTTTAAGAATCCCGTCCGGCCGGATGGGGCTAAGGTGGCGGCCGGGTACCTGTTGGAACAAGTTGGAGCCCGGGAGCTCAGCGTGGGAGGCGCGGCGGTTTATCCGGGCCACTGCAATTTCCTGATCAACCGCGGGAATGCCGCCGCTCGCGATATTCTGGCGCTTGCCGGAGAGCTGAAAACCAGAGTCAAGGAGCGCTTCGGGATCGAGCTCGAAGAAGAGGTTATTTTCCTGCCAGCAGAATTTTCAAGGCCCTAATTTTTGAAGCGGGCGTTTTTTTCTTTTCCGCCAGCCTCAGGGCCCACCCTCCCAAAACCTTATAGGTTTGAAGGGCCGTGGGATATTTTTGAAGCGCCCGCAGGTGATGTCTTACGGCTGGCACATCTCCCCTTGCGATGGGCCCGGTCAGGGCCGTTTCCCTGTCAAAGTGCTTTACATTTTGTAAAGTTCCTTCGACCAGGGGAAAGAGTACATGAGCGGCTTTCCCGCCTTTGATTCCGGCGGCGTGTAGAAGCTCGCAGGAGAGGTCGAAAAGGGGAACAAAAAGGTTGGAGGCCATGCTGCAGGCGGCGTGATAGAGCGGCTTGTCCTGCGGCCTGATGAGAAGCGGCCGTCCGCCCAGCCGACGGACGATTTTTTTGGCGACGGTCAGGGCTTGCGGGTCTCCTTCGACGCCAAAATAAATGTTCTTGAACCGGCCGGGCGGCGTCCTTTTTGAAGAAAATGACTGGATGGGGTGGAACGATCCGGTTAAGGCTCCCCGCCGCCTGAGCCGTCCGAGGGCATTGGAGGAGAGGATCCCGCTGGTGTGAAAGACGAACTTCCCCTGCCAATCCAGATCGCTCTGGGCCAGCTTGGCGACGGCCCGTTCGATCTCCGAATCGGGAATGCAGAGAAAAACCAGGGAGGCGCCTTCCGCCGCTTCGATCCAGTGAGACGTCGCTCGGCCGCGGCCCACGATTTTTCGGCTTTCCTTTGCCGCCGCCAGCCTTTTATCGGCGAGCGTTTGAACGGGATATCCCTTTTTTTTCAGGGCATACGCCAGCGATGTCCCAAGACGCCCCGTGCCGATGATGGAAACGGTATTCATTTTTTTCCTTTGAAAACATCCTCCCAAAGGTGGATTTCCAGAGCGGTCGGCCGCCGCACGTTCTTTTCCATCTCCCGGGCGTTTTTGCGCTCCTTGAGGACTTTGCCGAGCTTCGCATGGAATTCCTCACAGGTCAGCACCCTGGCGCCTTTCTTGGCGGCGAACGTTTTGAGCTCCCGGTCGGAGCTCACAACGAACATGTTTCTCAAGTCCGAGCGGCCGGACAGGATGTCTTTGATGATAGAGTCCGCCTTGTCCCCTTCCGCGGGGTAAACGATGTCGAATTTGTTTTTTAACGAACTCATGTCAGGGAAGTCCTCGACCGGCCGGCCGTCGAAGACCAGGATGATCCGCGAGCGCGTCTGTCGCTCGAAGGCCATCAGCTTGCGGATGAGGATCCGCTTATTCTCTGGGTCCCTGTGATCTCCCGGATAAGAAAATCCCAGGAAGTTGTTGCCATCGATGAGATAAGCCATTGCCCGCCGCGCTATCGCTGACCCGGTATTCGAGCCTTGCTCACAGCCGGTAGGATGCGCCGGGCTTGAGGATAATCACCTCGGCCAAGGACCCCACCTTTTTCTTGAATTCTTCAGGGTCGGCGTCGACGAGCGAAAAGGTCCCGTAATGGATGGGGATCACTCTTTTCGTCTGGACATATTCCACAGCTTTGGCCGCCGAGATCGGGCCCATTGTATAGCGGTCGCCGATGGGAAGAAAGCTAAGGTCGGGGTGGAAAAACTCGCCGATGATCTTCATGTCGTAGGTCAAGCCCGTATCCCCGGCATGATAGAGCTTCTTCCCGTCCATCTCGACGACGACCCCGGCGGCATTTCCCTTATCGGCCGAATGGGTGGCGGGGACCATGTGAAATTTCACCCCTCTGGCTTCGACCGTTCCGCCGATGTTCATGCCTTCCGCCTCGATCCCGAGCGCCTGCGCTTCGACGGCGACTTCATGCATGGCCACGATCACGGCCCCCGTTTTCTTGGCGATCGCAAAAGCATCCCCGAGGTGGTCTCCGTGGTGATGGGTCACCACCACAACGTCTGCGGTCTTGATCTTATCCGGCCCGATGCATGCCTTGGGGTTTCCGGTGAGGAACGGGTCGATGTAGATGGTCTTTGAGCCCTGGATCTTGACGGCCGAATGGCCCAGCCATGTGATTTCAATCATCGTCCTTCTCCTTTTATCCCGGGGGCCAGGACATTTTCCTCCCCCCGAGAAGGTGAAAATGGATATGAAACACTTCCTGCCCCGAATCCCGGGCCGTGTTCAGGACGATACGGTAGCCGGATTGGGCAATCCCCTTGTCCCGGGCGATCTGCCGTGCTGTGATCAGGACGTGCGCCAGGAGGCCGCTTTTGTCTTCGGGGACGTCGTTCAAAGACGCGAAATGTTCCTTGGGGATAATCAGAATGTGGGTCGGGGCTTTGGGATGGATATCTTCAAAGGCGAGAATGGTTGGGTCCTCGTAAACGATTTTCGACGGGATGCTCTTGCCGGCGATCTTACAAAAAAGACAATTGTCCATAGCCGCCCTCTTTCCTATCCGAAATTTATATTTTGATGCGCTCGATGCGGGCCCCTAGCCCCTTGAGCTTTTCTTCGATGGCCTCGTAGCCGCGGTCGATGTGCTCGACTTCGTTGACATGGGTTTCGCCGCTGGCGATCAACCCGGCCAGGATGAGCGAGGCGGACGCCCTGAGGTCGGTGGCGATGACTTCGGCGCCGGACAGGGGCGTCTTTCCTTTGACGAGAGCCTTATCGCCCGTAACTTCGATGTTCGCGCCCAGGCGCAGCAGTTCGTTGACGTGCGAAAAACGCCTGTCGAATATGGTCTCGGTGATGATGGACGTTCCGGAGGCCTGAGTCATCAGCACCATGAACTGCGCTTGCATATCCGTCGGGAAGCCCGGGTAGGGCGACGTGGTGACGTCCTGGGGCCTGATCTCCGGACTGCCGATGACCTGCAGAGTGTCGTCTTCGAGCGTTTCAATGACGGCCCCGGAGTACCGCAATTTTTCGATGATCGTGTCCAGATGAACGGGCTCGATATCGGTGAGAGTGATATCCCCCTGGGTCAACGCGCCCGCGACCAGAAAAGTCCCAGCCTCGATCCGGTCGGGGATGATCCCGTGGACGGCGCCCCCCAGCTCCCGGACGCCCTTGATGCGGATCACCTCTTCTCCGATGCCCTCGATCGCGGCGCCCATTTTGACGAGGAGTTCGCAGAGGTTGGAGACTTCCGGCTCCTGGGCGCAGTTGCGGAGGACAGTTTCCCCGTGGGCAAGCGAGGCGGCCATGACCAGGTTCTCGGTGCCTGTGACGGTCTTTTTTTCAAATTGAATCTCCGCCCCCCGCAGCTCTTCGGCTTCGGCCTTGATGTAACCGTGCTCGAGCGTGATCAACGCCCCGAGCTTGTGAAGTCCCGCGATATGAAGGTCGATCGGGCGGGACCCAATGGCGCAGCCGCCGGGCAGGGCGACGACGGCCTTCCCGTAACGGGCCAGCAGAGGCCCCAAGACCAGGATGGAGGCCCGCATGACGCGGACGAGCTCATAAGAGGCTTCTTCGGATAGAACCTTTTTAACCTGGATGGTCAGGGCATTATTCTTGACCTGGTAATCCGATCCAAGCTCCTTCATCAAGGTCAGCATGGAAAAAACGTCCTTCACCAGGGGAATATTTTCCAGGCGGACTTGGTCCTCGGTGAGGAGGGAGGCGGCGATCGCGGGAAGGACGGCATTCTTCGAGCCGCTGATCTTCACTTTGCCTCGGAGCCTGAGGTTGTGATCTCCGAGAATCCGGATTTTTTCCATGAGAGAAGATTTTAGACTATCGGGCGCTAAAATTCAACTAAGCAGCAGGACCCACAATTGCCATTAGGAATGCCCGACGGGTCCTGTCGGATACTCTTGGAGGGAAACCCTTAGGTCGGGTTTCCCTCCAACGATCGCTTCGCTCTCTGCCTCCTTTCCAAGGAGCCTTTGACGATGAATTCATGGGAGGATGCTCCTTGGAGGGGTGGCAGGGCTGGCGGGTATTCCCGCCGCCCGTTGGAGGGGGAACCTGTAAAAGGGTCCTCCTCCAAGAGTGTCCGGGGGTCCCCCGAACCGTGCCACCCATCGGGCATTCATATTTTTGGGAAGGAGGGCCCACTCAAACCGTTTTTAGGGCCCGGTCCAGGTCGGCGATGACGTCGTCCGGGTTTTCGGCGCCGACGCAGAGGCGGATAAGCTGGGGCGGAATATCGGCCAAGCGGCGTGCCTCTTCGCCCTCCTGCTGATGGGTGGAGATGGCCGGGATGGTCGCCACGCTTTTGATCCGGCCAAGGTCCGTGGCTCTGTAGATCAGCTTGAAGCTGTCGAAAACGCGGCGGGCGTTTTCCGGCGGGCCGTCCACCGCGAAACTCATCAGATGCCCATAGCGGTTGACCTCTTTGCCTTTCCCGTCATCGGAGTCCACGAGCCTCATATATTTTTTCGCCAGATCGTGGAGGTGAAAGCTTGGAAGGCCAAGATAATCGACCCGATAGACTTTGGGATGGCGCTGTAGAAATTCGGCGACCTTCTGGCAGTTTTGGCTGAGCAGGTCCATCTTTGAGCGCAGCGTCCTCAGATCGTTCAAGGCGAACATCGCGTTCATAGGGGAGGCTGCCGGCCCATTGTCCCTGTAGGGCAGGAATTTGACGTATTCCGCAAAGCTCTCTTTGAACAGCGGATGGTCGTTTTTGACTTTTGTCACGATCGGCTTGCGGCTGATGAGCGCGCCGCCGATGGCCAGCCCGCCCGCCGTGATGGACTTCGTGAGAGAGTGAACAACGATATCGGCGCCGCAGCCGATCGGACGCATCAACGCCGGGGTGGCGCAGGTGGCATCGACGATAAAAGGAATTTCCCAGGAGTGGGCGAGGTCGGCTAAAATTTTGCCGTCACAAAAAGATTGCTGGGGATTGCTGGGCGCCTCCATATAGAGAAACCGGGTGTTCTCGTCAATCTTGGCTTTCCATTCGTTCACATCCTCCGGGTGAAGGACCCAGCGGACCTCGATGCCCCGCTCCTTCATCTTGCGGACGGAGAAATGTTGGAACGTTCCGCCGTAGACCTGGACGCAGGAAACGAAATTTATTTTTTCCGGGCCGTCTTTTTGCTTGACCAGGAACGGGTCCGTGACGGACATAATGGCGGACATTCCGGAGGCCGTGACGAGGCAGGATGTATCCTGTCCGGTTTGATAGCCTTCAAGCAGCGCCAAAACCCACTCCAGATAATAGGTTGTCGGGTTGGCGATCCGGGTGTAGCACCACGTGGGAATGAGATAAGCCAAGGCGGCTTCGAGTTCATCGGAATCGCGATAAGCCTGGGAGGTCGATAGGTAGAGGGGTTCGATCACGGATCCCTGGTTGCGGCTGAGGGCCTCCTCGACGGAGTAAAGGCCATGGACGGCAATCGTATCGAACTTCCAGTGCTTGACCTCGGCCAGATGAGCCTCGCGTTCGGCCAGGAGCTTCTTGGCTTCTTCGACATACTTCATGACGCCCGGGCCGTATTTTTTGATGTCAGGCATGACTCCTCCAAGATTGCTCTAAGGATAGGATAACGAATTCAGGCGCGGCAAAGAAGTCGGATAGCGTTTGTCGTTTTGAGTTTGCCATGATTTAGACCAAAGAAGGAAACGCAATCCGAGGCTCGCGTTTCTTTTGTGCTGCGCTAAAACGCATGATACAGGATTTCGTGAATTCCCGATTTCCTAGACTCCAGTCTAGCTCAAATGCCGGTGAATGGCAAGCATATCCTGGAGGATGGCGTGCCCGGTTTCGGTCTTCCCCGCGCCGGGCCCTTGGATGGTGACTTTGCCCAGGAGGTCCAGGTCGAAGGTTAGTGCGTTCTGGGCGCCCATGACGCCAGCCAGCGGGTCGGACAAGGGCAGCTTTTGAGGGGAAACGCTGGCGGTGATATTGAACCCGTCCCGTTTTGTCTGAGCGATTAGCTTATACCGGAAGCCTTCTTGCTTGGCGGCCAGGGCCATGTCTCGGGAGATCGCAGAGATGCCCTCTCTTTTCACATCCGAGGGGCGGACGTTTCCTTCCAGGATGACATTGGAGAGGATGACGATTTTCGCCAGCGCGTCAAAGCCTTCCACATCGGCGGTGGGGTCGGCCTCGGCATAGCCCAATTTCTGGGCCAGGGCCAGCGCCTCTCGATAATCCATATTGTCCATCTCCATCTTGCTCAGGATGAAATTGGTGGTGCCGTTAAGGATGCCCTTGATCTCTTTTACGGTGTTGCCGGCAAAGCCGCCTTCATAGAGAGTGAAGACGGGCGTGCCGCTCATGACCGTGCCCTCGATCCGGAAATGGACTTTCTTTTTCTTGGCCAAATCCCGGAGCTCCGGATAGTGAAGGGCGGCCGGGCCTTTATTCGACGTCACGACATGCTTGCCGCTTTGCAAGGCCTTCTGGATGTAGGTTGTGGCCGGCTCGCCCGTTTGAATGTCGGTATAAGTTAGCTCGGCGATGATGTCCGCTTCGCAGCGCTCGATCATTTCCAGCGGATCCAGGGCGGCGCCTTGTCGGGCCTTTGCCGGGGCGTAATCGGTGAGGTTTTTTCCTTGGCCGAGCAGGCCGAGCACATTTTTAATGTCGATGCCCTTGGGCACGAGAAGGGATCCCTTGAGCTTGTCGCTGATGGCCACGACCGTGGCTTCGAAGCCGAATTTCTTTTTGAGTTCCCCGGCTTTTTTGTCCAGGATGTCCAAGAATCCCTGGCCGACGGTGCCGCAGCCGATGAGTCCGATTTTGTATTTCATAATTCCTCCATGATCCGGAACTGATGAATGGGAAAAATAATCCTATCGTATTGACCCTGCGGATGTCAAAACCGCGCCGATTGACTTGGATTGTTGTCTCGCCTATGATGGGCTCATCTGGATGAGGAGGATTCATGAAAAAAGGACTTGTTGTTTTTTCGCTCGTTTTTTTAATGGCGGGGATTTCCGCCCAGGCCCAGCCGGCTTCAAAAAGCCTGAAGGTGTTCATTTCGGTTGATATGGAGGGAATTTGTGGAGTCATCAACTGGGATGAGACGAGCCAAGGCGGGCCGGATTATCCCCTGTTCCGGAAGCTCATGACGCAGGAGGCCAACGCCGCGATCGAAGGCGCGCTGGCGGCCGGCGCCACGGAGATCCTTGTCCGCGATGCCCATGATTCGGGCCGCAATATCCTTCCGGATCAGCTCCGGCCCGAAGCGCGGCTGCTGCGCGATTGGACGTACGGTCCATGGAGCATGATGGAGGGGATCGATAAGACTTTTGATGCGGTGATTTTCATTGGCTATCATGCCCGCGCCGGCACATCCGACGCCGTCCTCAAGCATACGATGACGACGAAGCTCTACGACGTGATATTGAACGGGAAAAAGATGCCTGAGGCCGGCATCAACGGCGCCATGGCCGGCTATTTCGGCGTGCCGGTTGTTCTGGTCTCGGGCGACCAGGCCATCGCCCAGCAGGCCAAAGAGCTTTTCGGCGAAGTGGAGTGTGTTGTCGTGAAAGAAGCGATTGCCACGGCGGCGATCATGCTCCACCCCCAAAAAGCCCAGGACCTCATCCGCCAAAAAACTACGGCGTCGCTCAAAAGGCTCAAGGATTTCAAACCGTATAAGTTGAACCCGCCCTACACATTGGAAGTCGCCTTTGCCGACGAGGCGCTGGCCCAAAAAGCGTCCTGGATTCCCGGAGCGGTCCGGACGAGCCCTCGGTCCGTCTCCTTCACCACGAACGATTTTCTGGAAATGCTCAAATACTTCCGCCTATCAAAAATGTAATGATTTGGCGCGGGTGGCGCCTACCGGGGCTGGTCGGCGACAGGACCCGGGCCAAAAAAAAGGACGGCCCCCTGCGGGACCGTCCTTTTTGTTTCCTCAATCAGCGAAGATCGAGAGAGATCTCTCTTACTTCGGCTGCGCGGCCGCTTTGATCTGAGCTTCGACCCAATCGGTCGTGACGCTCTTGGGTCTCTCGATCGGAAGTCCGAGAGCGCGGCTCCAAATCAATTGGGCCAGGACGCCCATGGCACGGGAAACGCCGAAGAACACGGTATAGAAGTCGTATTCGGTGACGCCGTAGTGATAGAGCAGACAACCGGAATGGGCGTCGACATTGGGCCACGGGTTCTTTGTCTTGCCGTGCTGGGTTAGGATGTCGGGGGCCACTTCATAGACCATGCTGACGACCCTGAAGATGTCGTCGTCGGGCAGGTGCTTGAGGGCGAATTCTCTCTGGGCGACATATCTCGGGTCGGTCTTGCGGAGAACGGCATGCCCGTATCCGGGAACGACTTTTCCGGAATTCAGGGTGTCCCAGATGTACTTCACCAGCTGGTCCTTCGTGGGAACGCCCCCCAGGGCTTTCATCAGGTCCATGATCCAGCGCAGAACTTCCTGGTTGGCCAATCCATGGAGCGGGCCGGCCAGGCCGTCCATGGCGGCGGACAGTGAATAATACGCATCGGACAGCGCGGAGCCGACGAGGTGGCAGGTATGCGCGGAGACATTTCCGCCTTCGTGGTCGCTGTGGATGACGAGATAGAGGCGCATCAACTCTTTGAATGTTTCATCCTTGACGCCGATCATGTGGGCCATATTTCCGCCCCAGTCAAGGCCCATGTCGGCGGGAATCTGCTGGTCGTCTTTGTAGCTTCGGCGGTAGATGAATCCGGCGATCAAGGGCAGCTTGGCCAGCAGGTTCATGGCGTCTTCGTACATCGGATCCCAGTGCTCGACCTTGCTCATACCTTTTCTGTATCTCTGTTCGAAGATCGAGTCTTTCTGGAGGGCCAGGATGCCCAGCGAGAACTGCGTCATCGGGTGCATGTCCTTGGGCAGGGATTTCAGGGTGTCGAGCAGGTATTTGGGGAGGGCGCTCCGTTTCTGCCATTCCTTTGTGATTTCTTTGACGTCGTCTTCTGTCGGGAGATCACCGGTCAACAGGAGATAGAAGATGCCTTCGGGAAGGGGCTCGGCTCCACCGGGCGCCTTGGGGAGTTTTTCGCGGAGCTCGGGGATGGTGAAGCCGCGGAAGCGGATGCCTTCGATAGGATCAAGAGCGGACGTTTCCCAGACCATGCACTTAACGCTGCGCATGCCGCCGTAGGCCTGGGCGACGCTCACGTCGCCAACTTTCATTTCCCCGTGCTCTTTGAGAATCTTCTGGACTCTCTCGCGCATGGGAACCATTTTTGCGGCAAACTTTTCTTTTAATGAAGCCACTCGATTAACCTCCTAATAGATTTTTATAAAAATATGAGATCATTCTCCTCGTCAATGGCCAGCAGAATATAACATTCTCTTTTTCCTCTGTCAAATGCAAAATGACCCCATGAGCGAAGCGTCTTGCGGATTGCCCTTGATTTTTTTGTGGGCTGTCATTATGCTTATTCGGATTGAGAAAAAAGACCCCTTTTCGGAGTCATTGTGTCTGAAGAGCGGTCGAACGATACCCGAAATTTATCGAAGGAGTGAACCATGGGAGCATTGGTAGTTTTTGTCCTGATCATCGGCGCGCTGTTGATCATTGCCATCGGCATGTACAACAGTTTGATCAGCCTGAGGAACAGGTGCGATAATTCCTGGGCCCAGGTCGATGTCCAGCTCAAGAGACGGTATGACCTCATTCCCAACCTGGTGGAGACGGTCAAGGGCTACGCCAAGCATGAGCGGGAAGTCTTTCAGAACGTCACGGAAGCCCGGGCCAAGGCCATCAACGCCAGCACGGTCAAGGACCAAGGCCAGGCAGAAAACCAGTTGAGCGGAGCCCTGAAGACATTGTTCGCCGTGGCCGAGAACTATCCTGAACTCAAGGCCAACCAGAATTTCTTGATGCTCCAGGAAGAGCTGGCGGGCACGGAAGGGAAAATCGCCTACGCCCGTCAGTTCTATAACGACACCGTCATGAAGTTCAACATGAAACAGCAGGTCTTCCCCTCGAACCTCATCGCCAAGATGTTCAACTTCAAAGAGAAGGAGTATTTCGAGCTGGAAGAGCCGGCCGCCAAAGAACCGGTGAAGGTCAGCTTCTAATTTATGTACGAACAGATCGCCAGCAACAAGCGGAAGTCGTTTCTGCTTGTTTTCTTTTTCATCCTCTTCGTTTTTTTGTTAGCCTGGGTGTTTGAACAGCTGGCCGGGATGGGCACAGGCGGCCTTGTCCTCGCTTTCATCATCGCCTCGATATCGGCATTCGCCGGTTATTACGCCAGCGACAAGATCGTCCTGACCATCAGCCGGGCCCGGCCGGCCGCCAAAGAAGAGTTTCCATACCTCTATAATGTCGTCGAGGGGCTGGCGATTGCGGCGGGCATTCCCGCGCCTCGCTGCTATGTCATTGAGGACACCGCGCCGAATGCCTTTGCCACCGGCCGTAATCCGAAGAATTCCGTGATCTGCGTGACCACCGGGCTTCTGGAAAAGATGAACCGGGCGGAGCTCGAAGGCGTGATCTCTCATGAGATGTCGCACATCAAGAATTATGATGTCCTTGTCCAGACGCTGACGGTCGTCATGGTCGGCGTGATCGCCCTTTTGAGCGATTGGATCCTGCGGAGCTTCCTGTGGGGCGGCCGGAGAAAAGGCGGCCGGGACAAAGGCGGGGCCGGGGCGATCCTCATCGTGGTCGGGCTCATCCTGGCGGCTCTCTCTCCGTTCATCTCCCAGCTCATCCGGCTGGCCATCTCGCGGAAGCGCGAGTTCCTGGCCGACGCCAGCGGCGCCATGCTTACGCGCTATCCTCCGGGCCTCGCTTCGGCCCTGAGGAAGCTCGACGCCGACACGGAGCCTCTCGAGGCCGCCAACAAAGCCACGGCCCATCTTTACATCGTCAACCCGCTCAAGGACATCAAGGGCAAGGTCAATAAGCTCTTCAGCACGCATCCGCCGATCGAAGAGCGGATCGCCGCTTTAGAAAAGATGTGAAAGGCTCGGGGCATGCCCCTCGCACGGCTCAATTAAAGGGATCGGTTTTGGCGGCTTGAAAAAATTGGCTGAGCTGGCTATAATGCTCCTGCCCTCAAGCGGGGTCGTAGTTCAGTTGGTTAGAACGCCGGCCTGTCACGCCGGAGGTCACGAGTTCGAGTCTCGCCGGCCCCGCCAACCTTCCCCCGAAACGCCTACCTGTTTCTAGGCCCCTCTTGATTGGTCAAGAGGGGTAGGGGGGAGAAATGCTGATAATTAAAAGTCTTGGACGCGTCTTTGGGGAGCAGACGCCTACCTTCTTGGGGGCCCCTCTTTTTTGCTAGAAGGGGTTCGGGGGAATTAATGAAATAAAATGAGGGACTCGTTATGCTTTTTCCGGATCGCTGCGGGAAGGGCTGACGGGAGTCTCATTCAAAGCCTTTTGAACGGCGGCCAACAGCGCCTCATTATTCTCCGGTTTCTGGAAGAACGCCGCCGCGCCTGCCCGAAGCGCCCGCTCCTCATTTACCGAGGCTTCCCAGGCGCTCAGGACGATGATCGGCGCGTGTTCCAGAAGCGGGTTCTTTTTGAGCCTCTCCATCAACAAGAACCCGTCCCCGCCGGGCAACCCAAGGTCCAGGATGATGAGGTCGGGCTTCTCTTTGACGTAGATGGTCATGGCGGACGCTGAGTCGGCGGCCAAGGCAATTTCGTACCCATTCGCCTTCAAGCGGATGCTGAGGGCAAGACGAATATCTGCGTCATCATCGACGATCATGATTTTCTTTTTAGCCTTCTGCCGGGGATCGTCCGGCCCGCCCCCCGGCAGCTGGCTGCGAATCGCGGCCAGCAGAGCCTCGTTGTCTATGGGCTTCGGGAGGAAGGCTATGGCGCCTGCCTCGAGGACGCGCTCTTTCCAATGGACGGCGTCGCGGCCCGTGAATACAATGATGGGGATGGATGACAGCAGCGTCAGCTGCTTGAAACGCGCTATGACGCTTAGACCATCGCCTCCGGGAAGCCCGAGATCCAGGAGGATGAGATCGGGTTTTTCCTTTTGGGCAACCTGCAGGGCCATAATGCCATCGCTGGCCATGACCGTATCATACCCGCTGGCGCGCAACCGCACCTCAAGGGCGCGCCGCGTGACCGCATCATCTTCGACGATCAGGATTTTGCCGCCCATCAGACTTCTCCTTCCGCCGGCGCCGTTGCCGCGGGCAAGTAGTAGGCCTGGACCGGAAGAGTTAGATAGAATGTGGTTCCCCGTCCCGGCTGACTATCGACCCATAAATTTCCATGATGCCGGAAGATAATCTCTTTGCTGATGTAGAGCCCCAGCCCGAGGCCCTTCCGGCTGGCGGCGCTCGGGTTATCTTCCTGGTGAAGACGCTGGAAAAGATTCTTTTGACCCTCGGGGCTGATGCCGGGGCCCGTGTCCGTAACGGAGACGCAGACGAACCCGGGATCTCGCTCAAACATTCCTCCCCGGACCTTAATGGCTCCTCCCTCCGGCGTAAATTTGAGGGCGTTATCCAGCAGGTTGAGCAGAACTTGCCGAACCCGCACTGGATCGGCATACAAGCGAGGCAAGTCCGCATCGATATCAACGGTTAGCGATATCTTCTTATCAGAAGCCATGGAGCGCAGGGTCAGGCGGATCTCGTCCATGATCGCCTGCAGGCTCATAGCTTCCGGATGGAAAAGCATTTTGCCGGAATCGATCCTTGTGCTCTCGAGAAGATCTTCGATCATTTCGTTCAGCTGGTTGGCATTTTTTAGGGCAATCCTAAGGTATCCCTTCTGCTCTGCGTTAATATCCCCGGCCAGCCCGTCCAGAAGAATCGTGACAAACTGATGCAGGGCGGTCAGGGGCGTCCGCAGCTCGTGGGAGACGTGGGAAAGGATCCGGTCCTTCATGACAAGCTGTTCTTTACGGACCCGGTCCAGCTCGGTATAAGCAACAGCCATCTCTCTGGATTGGGCCTGGATAGCTTCCATGGAAATTTTGAGCCTTGACAGAATCACCGTCACGACAATAAAGAAGCCGAAGCGGACCAAGGCATTCCAGTATTTGGCGGAGGGATTCGAATACAAATGTCCGCCGATGACGCTATCCAAGGTGAACCAGATGACGGCGCCAGCGGTGGAGGTCAGGAGACCTGGCCGCAATCCGACATACCAGGCCACGAGAGAAATAGGAATCAGGTAGAAAATGGAGAAAGACAACTCGATGCTGGTGATATAATCTAGGTAGGCGACGATCGCCAGGAGGATGGCTGCCGTGACTAGCGCCACCCTCTTATGGCGCTGGAAAAGCTCGCCGAATTTTGCCGCGGTCCGGTTGATCTGTGACTCCACGCTGGCTCGTTCTTCCTTTCCAGCTTATATCACGGGGGAAAATGAATGTCAAAATCAGACAGACGGAGCCCGGACGGCCTGGTCAATGCTATTTTTTAATCGCCCCTCCATTTTTTGACTTCCCCTTTTTCTCGTGGTATAAAATTTCGATAATCGGAAAAATAAGAGGTAAACTATGAAAGACGCCGAGGTGACGCCGGGAACCGGAGGAGAAGTCCGTAAATTCAAACGCGAGCTCAACCTGTTCGACTCGACGATGATCGTCATCGGGTCGATGATCGGCTCCGGGATCTTCATCGTCAGCGCCGATATTGCCAGGACCGTCGGGTCGCCGGGCCTTCTGGTGCTGGTCTGGCTGATCACCGGGGTTGTGACCATCATCGGCGCCCTGAGCTACGGTGAGCTGGCCGGGATGATGCCGCACGCCGGCGGCATGTATGTCTATTTGCGGGAAGCCTACTCGCCGCTCGTGGCGTTTCTCTTCGGCTGGACCCTCTTCCTCGTCATCCAGACCGGAACGGTTGCCGCGGTGGCCGTGGCCTTTTCCAAATTCACCGCCGTCCTTCTTCCCTGGGTCGGTGAGAAAAACGTCCTCCTGACAGTGCTTGGCCTGAAAATCTCGGCGGCGCAGCTCTTGGCCATCGTCGTCGTGGCCTTCTTGACCTATGTCAACCTGCGCGGCGTCCATTCGGGGAAGATGGTCCAAAACTTCTTTACGGTCACCAAGATCGCGGTCCTCGTCGGGCTCATCGTCCTTGGCTTCGCTATCGGAGCGAACGCCCCGGCCATCAAGGCCAATTTCGCTCATTTCTGGAAGGGAAGCTGGGTCCAGGCGGACGGGAAAATCCTTTTCGAATCTCTACCCGGCCTGATGGTGCTGGCGGCCATCGGGGCGGCCATGGTCGGCTCGCTGTTTTCGAGCGATGCCTGGTATGACATCACCTACGCCGCCGGCGAGGTGATCAACCCCAAAAAGACGATTCCCCTCAGCCTCCTGTTCGGCACGGGATTGATCAGCCTGCTCTATTGCCTGGCCAATGTCGCCTATATTCTAATTCTTCCCCTGCGGGCGATTCAGTTTGCCCCGAGCGACAGGGTCGGCACGGCCGCCGCCTCGATGATTTTCGGCGGTCCGGCCGAGGTCATCATGTCCGTCCTGATCATGATCTCGACGTTCGGCTGCATCAACGGGCTGATCCTGGCCGGGGCCCGCGTCTATTATGCCATGGCCCGCGACGGCCTGTTTTTTAAGAAAGTCGGCGGTCTGAATAAGAAATCCGTTCCGGGCGTGGCCTTGATCGTCCAGGGGGTCTGGGCCGGCCTGCTCTGCCTCTCGGGAACCTACAGCAACCTTCTGGATTATGTTATTTTCGCCGTGCTGATCTTTTTCAGCCTGACCGTGAGCGGCATTTTCATCCTGAGGAAAAAGAAGCCCGACGCCGAGCGCCCGTACAAGGCCTTCGGCTACCCTATCGTCCCCGCGCTCTACGTCGTCATTTGCATCGCCATCGCCATCGACCTGCTGCTCTTCAAGCCCGGATACACCTGGCCGGGTCTGGTGATCGTCTTGCTGGGCATCCCCGTTTTCTTCTTGTGGAGGGTGTTCGCCAAGCCGTCGGCCTCGCAGGATGTTTGATCCCGGAAAGCCCAACCTTTTCTCGAGAAGTTGCATTTTTCCCCGTCCTCCCTTATAATTCTTTATGGAAAGAAACGACATGGGGGCGAACGGATTCGACGGAGATAGTGAGGCAGAAGACGCATGTCGAGATTCCATCCACCTCGTAAAACGGTGGACCCAAGTAAGTGCAGAAGCACAACCTGTTGCTGCCTAAGAGTTAGGCATGCCGTTTCTCAGGTTCTCTCCTGCGGTTCTTGAGAAGCGTCGACAAGCAGGATAGCCAACCGGGCTGGCCTCGAGCCCGGCGCGCGAAACACCCTCGGGGCTGGTTCGGCGGCGCCCCTCCTCTTCGGGCACCGCGGAGCGAGATGAAGGAAGAGGATAAGCATGTAGATGCTTTCTGCTGAATGTCTTCGGACGCGGGTTCGATTCCCGCCGCCTCCAAAATCTTTTTTAGGAAGATGACAGCGAAAAAGACGATCCGGATTTTATGCACGACGGCCTCCCTCCTGGCCGGGCTCACCCTTATCCTAGCTGCGGCCGGGGCTTCTGGCCCCAGGGAATTGAAGACGATCGTCATCGACCCGGGCCACGGCGGCCTGGATACCGGCGCCAAGGGCAAATTCGGGACGATGGAGAAAAATATCACCCTGGCCATTAGCTTCAAGCTGAAGGCCCTGATCGAGCAGAACCTTCCCTACCGGGTGATCCTGACCAGGGATAAGGATATCGATGTCTCGCTCGAAAACAGGTCGGCCCTGGCGAACAATAACAACGCCGCTTTATTCATAAGCATCCATGCCAACGCCTCCTTCCGAAAGAAGGCCCAGGGCTCGGAAACATTCTTCATGAGCCTGCATGCCTCGGACGAAGAGACCCGGAAGCTGGCTTATATGGAAAACACCTCGTCCGAGCTCGAAAAGCGCATCGAGAAGGAGAACAAAGACGAGGTCAAGATGATCCTCTGGGATATGGCTCAATCCTCTTATATCAAGCAAAGCAGCAAGCTGGCCGAAATCATTCAGGAGGAGCTCTCCGCCGACCCGAACCTCAAAACGGAGAATAGGGGCATCAAGCAGGCGCCCTTCAAGGTCTTGACCGGGGTGGCCTGCCCTGCCGTCCTGGTTGAGATGGCGTTTATCTCCAACCCCGACGAAGAACAGAAGCTGGCCAAAGAGGATTTCCAGAAAAAAATCGCCGAGGCCGTGTACCAGGGCCTGAAAAAGTATACAAAGCTCTTTTCCTGACGAAAGCAAGGTTCATGAACAGAAAGAAAGCGGTTCTTTTTCTTATCCTTTTTTTCCTGCTCGTGGTCCTGGCCGTCGTCTTCTTCAAAAATAGCGGCAGCGAGCGGATCAAAAAATCCGGAGAGATCCCGCAGCCCGCGGTTTCGGCCGAGACCCCCGTCCCGAAGACGATGAAAAAAGTCACTTTGTTCTTCCTGAGGGAAGAGGACAACCAACTCGTCCCGGAAGAACGGGAGATCAACGCGAACCCTTCGACCGTCCGCGAAGCCGAGGAGGTGGTGGCCGAACTCATCAAGGGGTCCAGAGCCGGTCTGGTCTCGTCCCTTCCCCCCGGGACACGGCTGGCCCAGCTGTTCATCACCAAAGAAGGCGTCGCCTATGTCGATTTTTCCAAAGACCTGATTGAAAAGCACCCGTCCGGGTCGGCGGCGGAGATCTCCACGGTCTACTCCATTGTCAATTCCCTAACCTACAATTTCAAGCCCATTAAAAAGGTTTTTATCTTGATTGAGGGAGAGGAGAGGGAAACGTTGGGCGGCCATATCAGCCTGGACCATCCCTTTCTGCCTGATTATTCTTTGGTCGTCAAAGAGTAAGCGGCTCCTGTCACAACGGCCATGAACACGGATCGCGCGAAAAGACTGCCCCAAGTCGTCATCCTGGGTTTCCCGAACGTCGGGAAATCCACACTGTTCAATCGGCTGTTAGGGAAGAAAAAAGCCCTGGTCCATTCCCTCCCCGGGATGACCCGCGACCGCGTCGTATCTCCCTGCACTCTTCATGGCAAAAAGTTTGAGCTTGTCGACACGGGGGGGTTTTTAGATTCCCTGTCCGAGTCCTTATCCTCCAAGGTTAAGGAGAAAGCATGGGAGGCCGCCCAGACGGCGGATCTCGTCCTCTATCTCCTGGACGGAAAAAGGGATCTCTTGCCTGCCGAGGAAGAGCTCTACCTGTCCCTAAAGAAATTGGGGAAGCCTATTCTTGTCGTCGTCAACAAGATCGACGTGGAATCCCAAAGATACGCGGCAGGAGACTCTTACAGGCTTGGCGAGGACCGCATCTTTTTTGTCTCGGCCGAGCATAGGATCAACTTGGATGAATTGGAGGAGGCCATTGCCGACACGCTTCCGGCCGAAGCAGAGGCTCCGGGAGGCGCGGTCGAGCCCCTGCCTCTTAAAATCGCCATCATTGGCAGGATCAATGTCGGGAAATCGTCCCTGGCCAACCGCCTCTGCGGCGAGGAAAGGTTCATCGTCAGCGAAATTCCGGGGACGACCAGGGACAGCTCGGACGTCCCGATCTGGAAGGGAGACAGGCCGTTTCTTCTTATCGATACCGCCGGAATCCGCAAGCTGGTCCGGGTTTCCGACGAGAGGGAAAGCGCCGGGGTCATCAAAGCCAAAAAAAACATCCCTTTGGCCGATGTCCTCTGCCTTGTCCTGGACGCCGCGGAGTTTCCCACCCGCCAAGATGCCGCGGTCGCCCGACTGGCCTATGAGTCGGGGAAGCCGCTCGTAATCGTTCTCAATAAGTGGGACCTCGTCCGGGAAGACGCCGTCCCGCTGGCCCGGGTCAAGGACATCGTATTCCGGAGGCTGGATTTCATAAGCTATGCGCCCCTGTTGACCGTTTCCGCCCTGACGGGAAAGCGTGTCACTCAGATTCTCGACTTGGCGGAAAAGGTCTATCAAAACGGCTTAAAGAGAATCGGAACTTCAAGCCTGAATAAGTTTTTGATGGATGTCCAGAAGACAAGCTCGCCCCTGTCAAAAGCCAAGAAAAGGTTCAAAATCAAATACATGACTCAAAAGGGAGTGCTGCCCCCCACGTTTGTCCTTTTTGCGGGTTCGCGGACGGCGTTCGCGCCCGCCTATGAGAAACATTTCACGCAGGTGATGAGAGAGAAATTCGGCCTGTGGGGAACCCCGATCAAGCTGATCCTTCGGTCAAGCTAGGTCCTGGAACGCGCGGCAGTTTTTCTTGACTTTGCTCGTCCATTCTATTATAAATCTATTCTTATCAAAATAGAGGACCGGATGTCCAAGGAGGTCAGGATGTCTCGCCAACGGACTCATCTTTTTCTCGTTGCGACCCTCGCGCTGATGGTGGTTTTTACCCTGGCTAGCTGCCAAAAAATAAGTTTAAAGTATTTGCAGGGAAATTTTCATTTCAACAAGGCCAACGAGCTGTTTAAGAACAGCAAATTCACCAAGGCGGTTGCGGAATTTGAACTTGCCCTGAAATATAATCCCTCCCTGGTCCAGGCGCATCGCTTCTTGGGAGAAAGCTACAAGAGCCTTTTCATCCCCGGCAGAGATACGCCTGAAAACAAGGAAAATGCCGCTAAGGCCCTGGAAGCCTTGAGAAAGGCCTTCGAAATCGACCCCAACAACAAGGATATCATCTATTCCTTGGGCGATATGTACGACAAAATGAAGAATTTCCCGGAGGCCGAAAAGATGTACCTGAGGATCGTCGAGCTCGAGCCCGGCAACATGAACAATTATTATGTCGTGGCCGAGTTCTACAAGCGCTATGCGATCGAAAAGCCGGAGCTGAGAAAAAAAGCCTTGGATATGTATCTTAGGAGGATCGAGACCGACCCGGAGAGCGTCCAGGGCTATGCCTATATGTACAACTATTATGACCTGCTTCCGGTCGGCGAATATAAGGACAAATTCGACCGGGCCTTTTATTATGAACAGAAACGCCTGGCGCTCGAGCCGAAAAGCGCCGAGATGTATTACACGATCGGCGTCAACCGCTTCAACAAAGCTTATCAGCTCCAGAATTTCCTGAGCCAGGCGGAAAGGGAGGCCATCGGTGCCGACTCCGAGAGAAACCTGCTCAAAGCGATCGAGATCGACCCGGCCTTTCCCCTGCCCTATTCTTATATGAAGATCTTATACATTAACGTCCATGCGGTTCTTTATCCTGAAAAAGAAAGCCGTTATAAAGCCGAGGCCGATCGATTCGGAGAAAAATTCGATGATTCGAGGAAGCGGCAGATCGAACGGATAAAGCTCGAAAAGGAATTAAAGAAGACAGGCTGAGCGCGAGCCTGACGCACATTATTTTCAACTCCAATTCCACCTCGTCCGGATATTCGCCAAGAGGCGGCGGGCTGCCAGATTCCAATAACCGCCCCACGCGTATCCCGAGCCCTTCTTGTTGACGAGCGGCGAATATGCCCCGCGGCTTGCCACGGGGAGCCGCTCGAGAGGGTTCCAAGGGGGAGTCGCCCCCTTGGTCGCAGGGCGGGGTTTCATGCCCCGCCCGAGAAGGGGAGGCAGGGCGTCGGACGAAGTTCGGCGCCCGTCGGAAGGGGTCTTCCCCTTCCAGGACTTCCCCCAATAAATAGGGTGGGTTTCAGCTAAGTTCTTTTTTTTCTATCGGATGTATACGATTCCATCTGGAATCGCGAAATTGGGGGAACTTTCGAGTAAAATGGGGCCTCTCACGA